>Ga0209024_1000080_pt1 | contig 199507 bp, 210 predicted proteins | sample AutmiccommunBRH5_FD_187380 | JGI IMG/M metagenome (GOLD analysis project Ga0209024, IMG submission 187380) | Deep subsurface microbial communities from Mt. Terri, Switzerland - Autotrophic microbial communities BRH/5 (SPAdes) (version 2) | ecosystem: Environmental > Aquatic > Deep subsurface >...
GAAATGGGACCGTCATGAGCAGGTCACGCTGAACCCCGAAAGGGACGCTGTTTGCCCGGCGGCACCGGCTGAAGTCGTGGAACGACATTCCGCATGAATCATCGGACAACTATCTTGACAGACTCCGTCCGTGGTGCGGCTCCGGGATTGATCGCGGCGGGGGCGCCGCTCCCACAACGGCGGCACCGGTTGTAGGAGGCCCGCCCTCGGGCCGATTGGTTGGGTGCCGGAATCGATCGCGGCGGGGGCGCCGCTCCCACAGAGGCGCCGCTCCTACAAGGGCATCGGTTGTAGGAGACCCGCCCCAACCACTGTGTGGGCAAACGGATCGTGAAACGCCGGGAGAAACTGAAACGCGTTGTCATTGGACATTTGCGGTTCCTACAAAAGGCTCCGGCGTTTGTGCGCGATTACTTTCGTGAATCGCATGTACGATATGTGCTTTCATTATGTCGGCTTACTTATGAATGCATTGGCAAGCTATTCCCATTCATCATGACTCAAGGCTTGAATTCAATCCATATTGCCATTGCGTCTCATTACCTCTGTAACTTGAGCCGTCTGCTGACTATCAATCTTCGCCCCATGAATCCCGTTGGTTTTGGCTCTGATATTCTCAACGCCCAGCACTTTCGTCAGCACATCTAACGACGGTCCTCTGTGGCTGCACGGCAAATTCGTTGCCTGCGCCCAGGGGATAGCCGCTTTCTGACTGCAAAACACACCTTGAACTGGCGGCATTGATAAACCGTATCGGGCGAGGTGATTCAGCAGGATCGGCCAGTCGAAACTCGCGTTGTGAATGACGATAAGCTGATCTTTCAGGTAGTCGGCAATCGGGTTCCATTGGGCGTCGAAGGATTCGAATTCAGCGGCCTGTTGATCGGTAATACCGTGTATCGACAGAGCTTCTGCCGATATTGGCTTTTGAGGCCGGATTTTGAACTCGACGGATTCAGCTATCTCCCGATGTCTTACCACGGTGATGCCGAGTGTCACGATATCCGGCGGGCCGTTTTGGTCGGGGAGTCCGGTGGTTTCGGTATCGAGGACGATGTAATCGTCCGGGAGTTGGGTGAAGATCCACAGCAGCTCATTGCACTTACACATAGCACATTGCCATCACCTCCTGCCACTGCCGCCACTATTGCCATTGATGGATTCAACGTCAACGATCGTCCCTTGGTCATAGTGGTAGCGCAGATAGCGCCAGTGGATCGCATCGGACAGCGCTCGGGCACGCATCACCCCGTAGCACTCCCCTTGCGCTCTCGCGCTTTGGTAGTGAACGCCGAAACTTTTGGCATCACGTAGCGCGTAACCGAGCTGCTGGGCTTCACCGTAGTCATCGGGATGGTAAATGGCATGTCCAACCAGGGGCCTTACATCGTGAAGGGTCGTCTGCCCCAACTGTGCACGAATCACGCGCATTTCCTGAGTGGTCTTGTCGATTCGGGACTCACGCAGGAATCGCGCCCGGTGGTAGGACGATTCGGCGATGGCGACCGCTTCATCGGCGGCGCAGTAATAGATACCGAAATCCCGGTTGAAGCGACCACCTCGGCCATCGACTGGCGGGTGGGTAAAGGCCGCCATGATCCAGGACGCGCCATCACCGTAGACGCGGTCTTCCGGCGGCACCAGGCGAATATCACCGACTTCATCCCGCAGCCTGGGGTTGGTCAGGGACTCGACGGCGTAGAGCACCTCCCAATCCTGTGGGTTGGAGACGCGCTCGAACAGGTGGATCTGCGGGTAGCGCGACAGGATGACCCGATAGACCGGTTCATTGACCTGGCTACTGGGTAACGTATCAATGGCAATCACCAGCCACTCCGCTCCGCATCGAGAAAATCCCTGACCACGGCCAGGTCGATCACCTGGCCAGCCAGCAACCGGTCCAGCGGCGCCGTGCCATTGAACAACGGGTTGTCGTTGGGAGTAGCCAGCCACCGGTCAGCCAGCACCTGATCGGGCAGCAGGATTTGCAGGGACTTGTAGATCCCCAAAATGTAGCTGGCCCGTTCCAACAGGTCGCGCGTCAGCTTGGCCTTCTCGGGTTGGCGCTTCCAGTTATAGAGGGTCTTCTCATTGCTGAGCCCCAGTAGCGTCATCTGCTGGGCACCAGTGAGGCGCCACTGGCTGAAGATAGTGAAAATCGCCGGCAGCAGTGAACTGGTGACACTGGAACCACGTTGCAGCAGTTGTTCGGCTTGAGCGATCATGATTACTTCCTGAGCAGCATTCAGACTGTATCTTTACAGTGCTTAAATGCAGCCTAGCAGGCTGTAACAGTACAGTCAACTGGTTCAATGACTTTGTATCAAAGGTACTTTTTAGAGGTGCTGGCTGTGAGGGTTCTACCCCGATGAGGAAATCCGCGTGATCGCTCAGACTACAAACACCGCTCCAACGCTTAACCGATGCGCGAACCGGTCACGTTCGCCGGAATGACCGGTCACCTTCGCCGGAATACGCACCGGCGGCGTATCGGGCGGGTTTTGGTGGATGCGCCTGCGGCTTATCCACCCTACAACTACAGCCTGACAGCCTGTGGGAGCGGCATCGGTTGTAGGAGGCCCGCCCCCGGGCAGATGGGTGTGGTGCCGGTGGCTCGGTCCGGGATGTGCTGCTCCGGGCAGGTGGTTCAGTCGAGGCGCGCATCGTCTCCTTCGAGCCGCTGGCCTGGCCGACGGTGCTGTGGCGGGCGGGTTTTGGTGGATGCGCCTTCGGCTTATCCACCCTACAACTACAGCCTGACAGCCTGTGGGAGCGGCATCGATTGTAGGAGGCCCGCCTCGGGCCGATGGGTGTGGTGCCGGTGGCTCGATCCGGGACGTGCTGCTCCGGGCAGTGCTGCTCCGGGCAGGTGGTTCAGTCGAGGCGCGCATCGTCTCCTTCGAGCCACTGGCCTGGCCGACGGTGCTGTGGCGGGCGGGTTTTGGTGGATGCGCCTGCGGCTTATCCACCCTACAGGCTAGCTGTGGGAGCGGCGCCTTCGCCGCGATTGCTCTGCTCGCCGCCATATCGCGCCATCCGGGGCAGCAACCAGATTGATATCTGCAACATGTTCGGCTTGGTGCCCTTGCTCCGCCAGCCAGCGTGCCAATGCGGGCGGAAGCTGTGCATCGACGAGAAAGCGCATCACGCCACGGACAGCACCGAATGATCGCTTTGTCGAGCCGCGTATTCCAGGGCCGCGGTAATATCCCCCGGCTCGAGGTAGGGGTAGTCTTCCAGGATCTCTTCTCGGGATGCTCCGGACGCAAGCAGATCAAGCACGTCCTTGACGCGAATCCGCATCCCGCGGATACAGGGGCGGCCACCGCACAGCTCGGGATTGACGGTAATGCGGTGAAGTTCACTCATGGGATGGGCTCCTGCCTACCGGGCGGGGCGCTCGATATCGGTCTCGTTGGATTCCAGCTCGGTGTGTGCCCGGTGGATAAAAGGCATATCCCGCTCTCAAAATGGCGACAACTTCGCCTATTTGAGGCTCATAATGGCGGAAATCTCGCTATTACGCAAAAACAGGGCAGCGCCGGCCGGCAGCGGCCTATAGGGCGATGTCTGACTTGGCGGGTGTCTACAATATGGCCCACGACGGCCAAGGCCGGGCGGTGCAGGCGGAGTTTTTGTTCGGGCGGTGAGGATGGCTGTAGGAGAAGCACCCTCTCCCCCGGCCCCTCTCCCGCGAGCGGGAGAGGGGGGATGCCGTCGGCGCCGCTCCCACAGGCCCTGATAACATCGGAACCGGATTGTCGACTTGTGACCTGGGCCACAATCGTCAGGCGAAGTTGCGCGCATGCCTTTGCGCAGCAGTGATAATGGCAGCGGGCCGCCATGCCGGCGCTGCTGCCGGAGCGGGATCACGCCCCGGCGGGTCGCCGTGTTCGTTGTATGTGCGGCGTTGTGATGCCGCAGTGGTGCACGGTGCCCTGTGTCCAAGATGCAGGCCACCGTGGCTCATGGAGGACCAGGCGTGAAGCTGCTTTTGCTGAGCCTTAATTTCTCCCCCGAAATAACGTCTACGGGGAAATACACCGGCGAGCTTGCTCAGTGGTTTGCTCAACGTGGCCACGAGGTGACGGTGATCGCCGGGCTGCCCCACTATCCCGAGTGGCGGGTGGCGGCGGACTACCGCGGCGCCAGCTGGCGGCGCGAGTGGTACTCGGGCATGGAGGTGTTGCGCGTGCCGCACACAGTGCCGCCGCCGGGCAAGGTCACGGCGCTGCGCCGCATCCTCATGGAAAGCACCTTTACCCTGAGTTCGCTGCGCTGGTGGCTGCCGCTGCTGTTGCGCCGCGCGCGTTTCGATGCGGTGATTACGGTGTGTCCACCCTTGCAGAATGCTGTGTTGCCCGGTTGGTATGGCCTGCTGCGCCGGGTGCCCTGGATCCTGCACATCCAGGATTTCCAGGTCGATGCGGCGGTGCGCCTGGGTATGTTGCGCATCGGCGTGCTGGGCCGCCTGCTGTATGGGCTGGAAAACTTCTGCCTGCGCCGGGCGAGCTGGGTGGCGACCATCACGCCGGCCATGTGCCGCCGCGCCATCGCCAAGGGCGCCGACCCCGATCAGGTGCTGTATCTGCCCAACTGGGCGGATATCGAACATATCGTGCCCATGGCGCCGGATCCGGAGTATCGCCGCATGCTGGGCGCCGGGCCGGAACAGGTCCTGGTGATGTACGCCGGTGCCATGGCCACCAAGCAAGGCCTGGATGTGGTGCTGGAGGCGGCGGCGCGGCTGCAGGGGGACAACCGCTTCCGGTTCGCGCTGGTGGGGGATGGCTCGGACGCGCCGCGGCTGCGCGAGCAGGCCGCGGCGCTGGGTCTGGACAATCTGGCCTGGCTGCCGCCGCAACCGCTGGAGCGGCTGCCGGCACTGTTGTCCGCCGCGGATATCCACCTGGTGGTGCAGAAGCGCGACGCTGCCGATCTGGTGATGCCCTCCAAGCTGGCCAATATCCTCGCTGCCGGGCGGCCGGCGATCGCCACCGCCGAGGCGGGCACGGCGTTGTGGGATGTGCTGGAGGAGGGCGGGGCTGGCCGCTGTGTGCCGCCGGAATCCGCCGGCGGGTTGGTGGCGGGCCTGTGTGGGCTGGCCGACGATGCCGGGCTGCGCACGCAGATGGCTGAGAGCGCCCGGCGCCACGCCGAACGACATCTGGCGCGGGACGCCATTCTGGAGCGTTTCGAGCGCCAGTTGGAAGCACTGATCGCGGGCGAGTACCCGCTACGGGAGGCTGTGAAGTGAAGCGGGCATTGATCACCGGGGTGACCGGCCAGGATGGTATGTATCTGGCCGAACTGCTGTTGGAGAAGGGCTACGAGGTACACGGCATCAAGCGCCGCGCCTCGCTGTTCAACACCGATCGCATCGACCATCTCTACCAGGATCCGCACGAGCCGGAGCGGCGCATGATCCTCCACTATGGCGACCTGACCGATGCCACCAATCTGATCCGCATCGTCCAGGAGGTGCAACCGGACGAGCTCTACAACCTGGCGGCGCAGAGCCATGTCGGGGTGTCCTTCGAAACCCCGGAATACACCGCCAACGCCGATGGCGTGGGGACCCTGCGCTTGCTGGAGGCGATCCGCATTCTGGGGCTGGAGGGCAAGACCCGGTTCTACCAGGCCAGCACCTCGGAGATGTACGGCAAGGTGCAGGCGGTGCCCCAGGACGAGACCACGCCCTTCTATCCGCGTTCGCCCTATGGCGTGGCCAAGGTGTATGCCTACTGGATCACGGTGAATTACCGCGAGGCCTATGGCATCTATGCCTGCAACGGCATTTTGTTCAACCACGAGTCGCCAGTGCGCGGCGAGACCTTCGTTACCCGCAAGATCACCCGTGCCCTGGCGCGCATCAAGCTGGGGCTGCAGGAGTGTCTGTATCTGGGCAACCTGGATGCGCGGCGCGACTGGGGCCACGCGCGCGATTTCGTCGAGGCGCAATGGCTGATGCTGCAGCAGGAACAGCCCGAGGATTATGTGATCGCCACCGGAGAGCAGCACTCGGTGCGGGAGTTCGTCGAGCGCGCCGCGGCGGAACTGGGCATGCGCCTGCGCTGGGAAGGGCAGGGCGCGGACCAGCGCGGTATCGACGGCCGTACCGGACGCTGCTTGGTGGCGGTGGATCCGCACTATTTCCGGCCCACCGAGGTCGATACCCTGCTCGGCAATCCGGCCAAGGCCCGAAAGCAGCTGGGCTGGAAACCGCGGGTCAGTTTCGACGAGCTGGTTGCGGAGATGGTGCGCGAGGATCTGAGGACGGCCGAGCGCGACGAGCTGTGCCGCCGCGAGGGTTATGTCACCTACGCGCACAAGGAGTAGGAGACCCGCCACAGGTCGATGGATTGAGTGCGACACCGGAGTTGATCGCGGCGGGGGCGCCGCTCCCGCAACGGGGATGGCGGTGGCGCTCGGGGTGATCGCGGCGGGGGCGCCGCTCCCACAACGGCGCCGCTCCCACAACGGCGATGGCGGTGGCGCCCGGGGTTGATCGCCGCGGGGATCCTTGTAGGCCGGATAAGCCGCAGGCGCATCCGGCGCCATGCCCCGCCCCGGGCCGAAGAACACCCTTTCAACAGACACACGGGTATGAACTATGGATCACGGGGCAAAGGTCTTCGTCGCCGGTCACCGCGGCCTCGTCGGTAGCGCCATCGTACGGCGCTTGCGTGGGGCCGGTTTCGAGAACCTGGTGCTGCGTACTCACGCCGAGCTGGATCTCGGTGACGCCGCGGCGGTACGGGAGTTCTTCGCCGCGGAGCGCCCGGAGTACGTGTTTCTGGCCGCGGCCCGGGTCGGCGGCATCCTCGCCAATGACAGCTACCCGGCGGATTTCATCCGCGACAATCTGCTGATCCAGACCAGCGTGATCGACGCGGCGCAGCGCCATGGTGTGCGCAAGCTGCTGTTTTTGGGTTCGTCCTGTATTTATCCCAAGCACGCGCCCCAGCCGATGCGCGAGGATTGCCTGCTCACCGGCCCCCTGGAGCCGACCAACGAGTGGTACGCGGTGGCCAAGATTGCGGGCATCAAGATGTGTCAGGCGTACCGGCGGCAGCACGGCTTCAATGCCATCTGCCTGATGCCGACCAATCTCTACGGTCCCGGAGACAATTTCGATCTTGCCACCTCCCACGTGCTGCCGGCGCTGATCCGCAAGTTTCACGATGCCCGGGAGTGTGGCGCGGCGGAGGTGGTGGTCTGGGGCAGCGGCACGCCGCGCCGCGAATTTCTCCATGTGGACGATCTCGCCGATGCCTGCCTGTTTCTGATGGAGGGTTACGACGGTGAGCGCATCGTCAATGTCGGTGTCGGCGAGGATATTTCCATCGCCGAACTGGCCGAGCTGGTGCAGCGGGTGGTGGGTTTCCAAGGGCGGATCGTGCTCGACCCCAGCAAGCCGGACGGGACGCCGCGCAAGCTGCTCGACGTATCCAGACTGCGTGAGCTGGGGTGGTCTGCCCGGATCGGGCTGGAGGAGGGCATCCGCGAGACCTACGCGTGGTTTCTCACCCAGTCGTAGCGGCATCCCTGTAGGAGCGGCGCCCTCGCCGCGATCGATTCCGGCACCCAACCCATCGGCCCGAGGGCGGGCCTCCTACAACCGCCATCCCCGTTGTGGGAGCGGCGCCCCCGCCGCGATCGATTCCGGCGCTGCACCCAATCCATCGGCCCGAGGCGGGCCTCCTACAACCACCATCCCCGTTGTGGGAGCGGCGCCCTCGCCGCGATAGACCACCGAACAAGGCCAATCATGCCTCCAGGAGTTCACGCCGGACCCGAACCGCGCCATTGCGCGGCTGGACCACTCCACCACGGGCCTCGAATTGCGCGCGCGTGAAGGCGGCGCCAAAGAGCAGGATCAGCGAAGAGTAATTCACCCACAACAGCAACAGCGCAAGCGATCCTGCCGCCCCATAGGTGGATGCAGTGGCGGTATTGGCGAGATAGGTTGCAATCAATGTGCGGCCAATGGTGAACAGCAGCGCGGTGATCAGACCGCCAACCAGAACGTCGCGCAGTGAAAGCACGACATCAGGCAACACCTTGAAGATGGCGGCAAACAGCAGTGTGACCACGGTCAGCGACACCACCATTTCCACCACCACCAGGCTCCAGGCCGGCACGGGCAGCCATTGATCTGCAAATGTGATCAGGGCACGCAGGCTGACGCTGAGCGCCAGTGAGACCAGCAAGACGAAGCCGATTGCCAGCACCACGGTCAGTGAAAGAATGCGGGACTTGATGAAGCGCCAGATGCCGCCCTGCCGGGGTCTGGGCGCGACGTCCCAGATCGAGTTCAACGATTGCTGCATCTGGGCGAACACGGTGGTTGCCCCGAGCACAATGGCCGCGCCGCCAATCAGCGTGGGCAACCATCCGGACTGGTCCAGCTGCGAGTTGATGACTGCGGTTTCGACAACCCCGGCCGCTTCCGGGCCGACGACTTCCCGCAACTGCTCGAACAATTGTCCCTCGGCCGCACGGGGGCCGAGGACGATGCCGACCGCGGCGACTGCCACGATCATGACCGGCGCGATCGAGAAAACGGTGAAAAACGCCAGCGCGGCGGCATAGATGAAGGCCTGGCTTTCCATCCAGTTGCGTCCGGTATCGGCAAAGATCGCGCCGCAGCGGCGCATCCACTGGATCATGCTTTGGTCTCCCATCCTGCGTCCGCGGTTTTGCATTGTAGCCCGGTCGTCCCGAAATGGAGTTCGCTGGATGGCGGGCCCCCGGTCCAGGACCAAGGTCCAGGCCTTCGAACGGAAGCAACGACCAATCCGGTTCGCCCTGCTTGATGGACAGGAGAACCCGGCGCGCATTGTCCGCGAGAGCACTCGCGGCCCACTCGAACAACTGCGTCCGGGCCGTCTACGTCCGGGCCGGCTACGTTCGGGCCGGCTACGTTCGGGCCGGCTACGTTCCGGCCGGCTAGAGGTTCCGCCAGTTCGACGGCTTCCTCGGTCATGCCGGCAAAGTGGTTGGTACGCAGGTCCTCGAGTGGTTTGCGGTTCGGTTGCAGAAGTGCTGCAATCGGGCGCCGGTGACCGGCAGGTAGGCGACAAAGGCCTGTTTTGCTCAAACCGCATCGATATTTGGCACGATCCGCCATCGGACGAAACGGGCGAGAGGCTACCTGACGCGAAATGGCATGCCACACAGGTTCTTCAAATTGGGAGCATGTGCGCAGGAAAAGGTGTTTTATGCTCGCCATGCTCCGAGCTACCAGCTTCACAGGCTGGCAGGCAAGGATCCACCAGCAAGGCTTATGCTGACAGATACAACCAAAAGTTACGGCTGGCTGAGTATCGGCCTGCATTGGATTACGGCCGTCCTGACTCTGGGACTTTTTGCCGTGGGCCTGTATATGGTGGATTTGGGCTACTACGACGCCGGCTACTACGAGTTGCCCCGTTGGCATATTGGGTGGGGGCTGGTGTTGGGCGCACTCATGCTGCCGCGCCTGGTCTGGCGGTTGGCCCATCGGGGCAAGCCTGAGCCACTTCCCCAGCACTCAAAGCCGATACGTTGGGTGTCCAAGTCGGTGCAGAGCCTGCTTTACCTGCTGATTTTCATCATGATCGGCAGTGGTTATCTGATTACCACGGCCAAGGGCGATCCGGCCAAACTGTTTGATTGGGCCGAAATACCGGCCACCGTGCAATTGAGCAGTGCCTGGGTCGACCGGATGGGCGAGCTGCATTTGTACGCCGGCTGGGCCATAGTGATCCTGGCGAGCCTGCATTCGGCTGCCGCTCTGCTGCATCATTTTTGGTTTCGGGACAGCACCTTGAAACGCATGCTCAAACCGCAATGACCCACTTTGTTAACCCGGCAGCGAAAGCGAAGTAGATAGGCTGCAATCCGGCCATGCGCGATCATGTGAACTTGAAATACCGGGTTGATAACGCTGGGGATGTAACCTTTCCTTGGCCCAATCGACCCTTGTTCGATTTGACCTCAAATGTTGGATTCAATCTCATATAACACCATAGGAGTCATTGTATGAAAAAGTTGTTGACAGGACTGGCACTGAGTTCGCTCATGCTGGGCGCAATTCCCACCCTGGCAGCGGATTATGTCATCGATAAAGAGGGTGCTCATGCCTCTATCAACTTCAAGATTCAGCATTTGGGTTACAGCTGGCTGACAGGTCGGTTCAACGATTTCGGCGGTGAATTCAGTTACGCCGCCGACAGTCCCGGAGCCAGCGCAATCACCGTCAATATTGACCCCAGCAGCATCGACAGCAACCACGCTGAGCGTGACAAGCACCTGCGTGGCGAGGATTTTTTACACGTTAGAGAATACCCACAAGCCAAGTTTGTCAGCACCAGCGTCACAGAAACCGAGGATGGCCTGGGGATTGTGGGCGATTTGACCCTGCGCGGGGTCACTAGGGAGATCATCATAAATGCGGAGAAAATCGGTGAAGGCAAAGACCCCTGGGGCGGCTACCGCGCCGGGTTTTCCGGCACCACTGAATTGCGGCTCAAGGACTTCGGTATTGATTACGATCTGGGGCCAGCTGCCCAGACCGTTCAGATGGAGTTGCACATAGAGGGTGTTCGCCAGTAAATCAAGCTTGGTAAAAAAAGCCTCTTGACGCATGGCGTCAAGAGGCTTTTCGCGTTTGTCGGCCGGTTGAAAGCGCCAATTCCTATCGGGACGAGTATCCGGGCGCGATAGCGCGGTTACGCAGTGGGCTCCCGCTGATCCTTGTGGTGCCCGCGCTGCTCGCCCGGTCTTGCTGGTAGCGGTCGGCATTCCCGGCGCAGTGCCCAGCGGGTAGCCAGCGGTCCCAGCAACTCAAAGACGACCGTAGACGCCAGCGCGATGGTCAGTACCATCTGACCTCTTTCATCCAGATTCTGACTGGCATTGAGCGCCATGGCGATGGCCACGCCGGCTTGGGGCAGCAAGGCGCTGCCGCTGTGCAGCCCGGTTCGCGCCGTGGTGCCGATGAGCAGTCCGATGCCCAGGCCGCCGCTGATCTTGCCGATGATGCGCAGCACTATGTAGCCCGCACCCAGCAGCCCGCCGGCCAGCAGAGAATTCAGTTGCAGCGAGGCCCCGGCGAGGATGAAAAACAGCAGCAGGAAGGGCCACTGGATGCCCTCGATGGCATGGAAGGGGCGCTTGTGATGCTGGGCGAGGTTTGCCACCGTAGCGCCCATGACTATCGCCGCCAGCAGATGCGAGACCTCCCAGCGCATGGCTAGCCCCGCGCACAGAAAGACCAGCCCCAAGGCCTCGATCAACAGCGGTTCACCGAGTCGAATACGCCCGGTGAGGAAGGCCATGGGCAGTCCGATCATCACGCCCAGCAGTACCGCGCCGGCGATTTCCCATAGGCCCGACAGCAGTACCGAATCGCCGTTGCTGGCGGTGCTGCCGATGACTACAACCAAGGCCAGACTGAAGATCAGCAGGCCCCAGGCGTCGTCCAGGGCCACGATTCCGAGCAACAGTTTGCCAAATGCGCTGCGGTCGTCGTGCTCCTCCCGCAGCACGTCGGTGGTAGCCGCCGGATCGGTGGCGGTGGCGATGGCGCCCAGGCTCAGGGCAATCACCAGTCCCTGCCCCATTGCAAGAAGCCCGCCGCAGACGACCAGAAAGGTGACCAGCGCGATGCCCAGGGAAAGCCAGAAAATCTGCCTGCCCTGCTGCTGAAACAAGTCCCGGGTCAGGGAGCCGCCGATGAGAAAGCCCAGCATCACCAGCGCGATGTCGGAGACTGCCGGGAACAGTTGCTCGCGATAGCCTGCGAACCAGTCCATGCCGGATGGACCGATGGCGACACCTGTCAGAATCAGCAGGGTGACCCGCGGCAGCCGAGTGCGCAGTCCGATGTAGTGGGCCGCCAGACCGAGAAGGAAAAGGCCCGCCAAGGAAATGTAGATGTTTGCCATGAAGACATTCCGCGCAAGCCCGGTGACGGGCACAATGGGAGTTATTGTCAAATCTGGTGTTCAGGACCTGAATCAAACAGCGGCCCGGTTTGATGCTGTTACCTCGATTCCATCCCTGAACTTCGCTCCGGTGATGACCTGCGCCAGGTACTCGAACCCTTGCTGACGCCGCCAATTCTTCTGCGCACACTGGCCCAGTTTGAACATCATGTGCAGCATGCCGTCGCGGCTAAGACAACCCTTCGATCGCTTGGTCCGATGGCAGATAGTGGCGAACGTTGATTCAATGGGGTTGCTCGTCCGGATGCTCTGCCAGTGCTGCGCCGGAAAGTCGTAGAAGGCCATCAATTCCTCTCGATCCTTCTCCAGGCACAACGCAGCCTTCGGGTATTTGGGCTCATACGTCACCAGGAATAGATCGAAGGCCTTGCCGGCGTCCTCCCGGGTCTCCGCCTGCCAGATTTCATGTAAGGCCTGCTTGGCCTCCGGGCCGACCAGCATTTCCAGGGCGGCACTCATCTCACCGGTGGACACGACCTTCAGGTACAGCCACGGCAACGCGGACTCCAGCGACCGGGTCTTGCGCACACACGGCGGCACCAGCGCCGAGCGGAAGGTGGCAGGCTCACCGGCCTTGGCCCGCACCTTGGGAATCTGAACCGTCACCGGGCCTATGCCGGTCTGGATTTCCCGTTCGGGCAGGTGACCATTGCGCACAACGCCGGCTCGGCCATCGGCCAGGCGTCGGGCCTCATGCGCGATGAGCAATTCCTGCAACTCAGCCTCCACTGCCTGTTCGATCAGCCGTCTGGCACCGACCCTGAGCATTTCCGTCAACGGGTCCGCATCTGCTGCTCGACCTTCGAGCTCGATCACGTTACTCTTTTTCACGGCGGCGTATCTCCTGTGTTGATTGACTTGTTTGGCGACAACAAATCAACCAGCTACGCCGCTTTTTTTTCAAACCCTCAAACACCAGATTCAGTTATAACTCTGACGTGTCCCGCCTGTTCGCCACAGGGCGGATCCTCCGCCGCCAGAGTCTGTAAGTTCATCACCTTAGCGTCCGGCGTTGGGTCCCACGGCGATTCGGCAAGTGACCGAATGCGCCCGAAGGGTGCCCGTGGGGTCGTCCTCGCCGGTATCGCCAGAAAGCCAGCCGCTCTGAATGCGATGAGCATGCGGCCGATGTGGCGGCCATGGAAGCCTCCATCGCGGAAGCCCGCCGCGAGCAGAGCATCCGACAGCAGGCCCGTGAGGCGGCCGACGACGATTGTTCCGGGTTGGTGGCAGCCCCGCCCGTGGCCGAGTACCCTGGGCCTCCAGCCCTAAAGCCACTGCCAGGAGCATCTGACAACCATGGCACAATCAAACAGAGGCAACGGCCCGCCGGACCTCACGGAGATCTTCGAGATCTTCGGTTCCGGCAAGAAACCGCCAAAATTCGCCATCGGCGGCATCATCGTCGTAATTCTCCTGATCTGGGGCGTGTTCACGTCCTTTTACACCGTTCAGCCGGAAGAGCGGGCCGTGGTCAAGCGTCTGGGTAAGGTCGTGGGCATTTCCGATCCGGGCCTGCACTTCAAGCTGCCGTTCGGCATTGACGAGGCGCAGTTCGTGGCCACGGAGCGGGTGCTGAAACAGGAGTTCGGGTTCCGTACCGAAGGGTCTCTGGCCGGTCGGCGCACCACCTATCAGCAGGCGGATTTCCAGGACGAGTCGCTGATGCTCACCGGCGACCTCAACATCATCGATGTGGAATGGGTGGTGCAGTACCGCATCAACGATCCCATCAAGTTCCTCTACGAGATACGCGAGCCGACACGGACGCTGCGGGATATCTCCGAGTCCGTCATGCGCCGGGTTGCCGGCAACCGGCTGGGTTCCGAGGTGCTGACCGTGGGCCGGGTCGACATTCAGAGCACGGCCCGCGACGAAATCCAGCAGGCCATGGATGGTTACGAAGCGGGTATCCACATCATCACTGTGGAGCTGCAGGACGTGGTTCCTCCAGCCGCCGTACAGCCCGCCTTCAATGAGGTCAACGAAGCGCGCCAGGAGCGTGAGCGCATGATCAACGAAGCGCGGAAGCGGGTGAACCAGGAGATCCCGCGGGCGGAAGGCGCCGCCATCCGCACCATTGCCGAAGCCGAGGGTTATGCCACCGAGCGGGTCAACCGGGCCAAGGGGGAAAGCGTGCGTTTCACGGCCGTGCTCGAGCAGTATCGCAGCGTCCCGGAAGTAACCCGGTCGCGGCTGTATCTCGAGACGCTCAATGAAATTCTGCCCAAGATCGGTCAGGTGCTGATGGTGCAGGAGGGGCAGATGGGGCCGCTGCCGCTGCTGGACGTCAACCAGAACGCCGTCCGCGGCCGGGAGGAAGCAAAATGAAATCCATAACCGCAGCCGTCATCGCGGTGCTGGTGGTCATCGCTGCCAGCATGTCCCTGTACCGTCTCGATGAAGCGCAACAGGCCATCATCGTGCAGTTCGGCGAACCCATCGGCGACGTCGTCGACCAGCCGGGCCTGCACTTCAAGCTGCCCTGGCAAGACGTGCGCTTCTTCGACAAACGCCTGCTGGTCTGGGATGGCGACGTCACCCAGATTCCCACTTTGGGCCGGGAGTTCATCCTGGTGGATACCACGGCCCGCTGGCGCATCTCCGACCCCCTGCGCTTTCTGCGCAGCGTGCGCGACGAACGCGGCGGACGGACACGCCTGGATGACATCATCGACTCCGTGGTCCGCGACATGGTGTCGTCCACCGAGCTCGAGGAAATCATCCGCTCCAAGGACTGGGAGGTCGACCTCGAGCACCTCGAAGACCCGTCCATGGCCAACCGCAGCGACGTGGATCTGCAGCAGCAGCCGAAGCTCGGCCGCGAGCTGCTGGAAGAGGAAATTCTCAAACGGGCGCGGCGCCTGATGCCCGAGTTGGGTATTCGCCTCAACGACGTGCGCATCAAGCGGGTGAACTACATCGAGTCGGTGCGCGCGCAGGTGGAAAGCCGCATGATTGCCGAGCGCCAGTCCATCGCCGAGCGCTTCCGTTCCGAGGGCCAGGGCCGCAGCCAGGAGATTCTCGGCGAGATGGAGCGCGAGCTGCGCCGCATTCGTTCGGAAGCGGCGCGCACGGCGGAGGAGATTCGCGGCAATGCCGACGCCGAGGCGACGCGCATCTATGGTGAAGCCTATGGTGCCGACCCGGAGTTCTATTCGTTCTTCCGCACCCTGGAGAGCTATCGTGCCCTGGGCGAGAACAGCACCCTGATGGTGCGCGCCGACTCCGACTTCTTCCGCTATCTCGAGCGGGCGCAGGCCGACTGAGGGGCGGCTGGGTCAGCGCGGGCCGCGACGCAAACCCAGCCCGTCATCGAGCAGGGCGGCAGCATGGGTCTCCACGGTATCGCCAGCGATGTCAGCGCTGCCTTCGAAGATGTAGACGAAGGCGTTGTGTGACTCTGGCAGCGGGACTGTCAGTGATGCCTTGGCGGCAAGTTCGATATCGGCATAGATCGGCTCGGTGACCGGCGCCTCGATCGGCCCGCGGACGCCGCGGCCGGCCAAGCTGGATCCGTACCAGGGGTATCTGAGGGAGCGGGTCGAGGCCGCGAAGCCGGATTGGATCCCGGCCACGGTGCTGATCCGGGAGATCCAAGCCCAGGCGGGATCAGCCAGCTGAAGGCGGACCTCCGGGAGCTGAAGCCGACGCCGGCCGCAGAGCCGATGGTTCGCCGCGTGCCGCCACCATTTACGGCGGCAGCAGCGAGGCGCAGCGCAATATTCTCGCCCAGGCGCTGCTCCGGCTGCCCGGCTGACGCGGCCGGGCCTCAGAAGAGCGCCGGCTGGCTCAGGCTCAGGCTGCTGAGCAACACATAGGCGCACAGCAGTGCCGTGGTGATCGCCGCCCAGGTGGGTCCCTGATGGATCAGGCTGTCGAGTAACATTTTCATGGCGTCATCCTCCTGGATCTGGGGCCGGCGGTTGTGACCGGCGATGGCGCCAATGTAGTTTTGCGTCGGCTTTGTGTAAATTCGCAAGAAGTGCAGTGTTCTTATGCGTGGATGCACAGATGAATCCTTGGGATGACCTTCGCTACTTTCTCGCCGTTGCGCGCAACGGTAGCCTGTCCGGTGCCGCCAAGGCGCTGGGCGTCAATCACTCGACGGTGCTGAGGCGCATCCATTCCTACGAGGAGCGCCAGGGGGTGCGCCTGTTCGAGCGCCTGCCCACGGGCTATGCGCTGACCCAGGCGGCCGAGAACATCTACCCCCATGCGCTGGACATCGAGGCACGGGTCCGGGCCATCGATCGCGCGTTGGTCGGCGGGGACGCGCGGCTCCAGGGACGCCTCTGCCTGACGCTCTATCATGGGGTGGCGCCTCTGGTGCTGTCGCACCTCGCCGAGTTTCGCACGCGCTATCCGGATATCGACCTGGAGTTGATGATCACCACCGAGGTCCGGGATCTCGCCGCCCGCCAGGCGGATATCGCGGTGCGTGGCACCGCGGCGCCCCCGGAGCATCTGATCGGCTATAAGGTGGCGGATTTCCAGCACGGCATCTATACCTCGCCCGCCTATGAGGCACGCGCGCCGTCCGCCCCGGAGGTGGTGCTGTGGCGCGACGAGTTGGAGTTGCCCGACTGGGTTGGGGAGCACTGCCCGGGCGCCCGGGTGGCGCTGCGCGTGGACGATGTCGAGACCATGGCCCTGGCGCTGCGCGCCGGACTGGGCAGGGCACGCCTGCCCTGCTGGGTTGCCGACCGGGAGCCCGGGTTGCTCCGCCTGCCGGTGGCGTTGCCGCCCAGCCCCTTCGGGCTCTGGATCCTGCTGCACGCGGATCTGCGCGCCAGCGCCCGGGTGCGTGCCTGCCGGGATTTCCTGATCCAGATTCTGGGCGACCAGCGCGCGCTGCTGGGCGGTGCGCGTTCCACCTGGCTGGCCTGACCGTCACGGTGACAGTCAGCAGGGCATACCCTATGCCCTCGTGATCATTGGTCTTTGCGAGTGATCGACCCTGAACGACAAGCGTAAGGGATGGTTTATCCGTGCTCCGGTGGCGGCGCTGTGGTGCGCTCTCCTGGCAGCCGCCGCCAGCGCCGAGGGGTCTCGGGTGAGCGTGGGTGCTACCGCGTTTGGCGTGTTCGACGCCAACACCCGCGGGGGCGGTGAACCTCGGCCTGGAGGGGCGCGAGCTGAGCGGGTTCTGGTCGATTCGCCCTGCACTGCAGCTGGTCGCCCGGCCGGAGGGCAACTGGTATCTGGGTGCCGGCGGCGTTCGCGAATTCGCCATCGGCGACCGCTGGTCCTGGGGCCTGGGCGCGGGGCTGGGTGTCTATCACGAGGGTGGCGGCAAGGATCTCGGCCAGCCGCTGGAATTCCACACCCGGGGTTTCGTGGCCTGGCGAATGGCACCCGCACAGCAGCTGCGGCTCGAAATCGAGCACATCTCCAATGCTGATCTCGACAAAATCAATCCGGGCGTGGATCTGCTTTCCCTGAGCTGGGTGCTCGAACGCTGACCGTCCCGGCCATTTTCGCGGCGCTGTAACGAAGCGCTACTCGGCCGCCGCCTGGGCCAGCAGATCGCGCGCGTGTGCCACGGTTTTCTGGGTAATGCGGGCCCCGCCCAGCATGCGTGCAATCTCGTCGACGCGCTCGCCCGCGACCAGCGCCTGCAGGGCGGTCGTGGTGTCGCTGCCCGCGGTGGTCTTGGTCACTACCAGGTGCTGGTGGGCATGGCTGGCGACCTGCGGCAGGTGGGTGATGGCAATGACCTGGCCGCCGCTGCCCAGGCGGCGCAGCAGCTGACCGACCACGGCTGCCGTGGCGCCGCCGATGCCTACGTCCACCTCGTCGAAAATCATGGCCGGCACCCGGGTTCTTTCCGCTGCCACCACCTGGATGGCCAGGCTGATCCGCGATAGCTCGCCCCCCGAGGCCACCTTGGCCAGCGGTCGCGGCGGTTGCCCCGGGTTGGTGGCGACCAGCAGCTCCGCGACTTCGGCGCCGGTCGGATGGGGCCTGGTGTCGGAGCGGGTCTGCAGGGCGACCTCGAGCCGCGCCGCGCCCAGGCCCAGATCGGCGAGGCGGGCACTGACCAGCGCGGCGAAGCTCGCTGCCGCCTCGCGCCGTGCCTGGCCGAGCGCCGCCGCCGCCTTGGTGTAGGCGATAGCCAGGCGCTCCTGTTCGGTGCGCAGGGCTTCCAGGTTCTGTGCCGGATGGCTCAGTTCGTCGAGTTCGGCGCGCAGGCGCTGGTGGAATTCGGCCAGCGCCTCGGGCTCCAGCCGATGGCGCTTGGCCAGGCGGTGGTAGGCGCCGAGTCGCTCCTCCAGGGCCTGCAGGCGGGCCGGATCGACGTCGATATCTGCCGCGAAGGCGGTGATCTCGCGCAGCGCCTCCTCGACCTGGATGCGGGCCGAATCGAACAGTTCCGTGCAGGACTGCAGTTCCGCGCCGGCTGCGTTCAGGTCTGCCGCCAGGGATCCGGCGCGGTGCAGCAGGGCGCCCAGATCCCTGTCGTCGCCGTCTGCGCCGCCCAGGGCTTGCAGCTGCCGGCAGCCCTCCAGCAGCTGTTCGGCGTTGGCGAGCAGGCGGTGTTCGCGCTCCAGCGCCTGGAGCTCTCCGGAGACGGGCGCCAGGCGATCGAGTTCGCCGGCCTGAAAGGCGAGCAGTTCCCGGCGGGCGTCGCCGGCCTCCCGGTCTTCCGTCAAGGCTCTGAGACGGGCCTCGCAGCGCCGCCAGGCTGCACAGGTTTCGGCCACCTCCGCGAGTAGTGCGCCGTGGGCGCCGAAGTCGTCGAGCAGGCGGACGTGGGTGTCGCGGCGCAGCAGCGACTGGTGCTCGTGCTGGCTGTGGATGTCGATCAGCAGATCCCCCAGTTCCTGCAGCTGCTGCATGGTGGCGGTGCGGCCATTGATGTAGCCGCGAGAGCGGCCGTCGCCGGTGAAGACCCGGCGCAGCAGACATTCGGCGTCCGCCGGGTAGTCCTGGGCGGCGAGCCAGCTCGCCGCCGCGGCGTTGGCGCCGATGTCGAAGTGGGCGGAAACCTCGCAGCGCTCGGCGCCAGCGCGGATGCGACCGATGTCGCCGCGGTCGCCCAGCGCCATGCCCAGGGCGTCGATGACCAGGGATTTGCCGGCGCCGGTCTCGCCGGTAATCGCGGTCATGCCACCCTGGAACTCGATCTCCAGGTGGGCGACCAAACCGTAATCGGTGATGTGAATGCTGGTAAGCACGATGGCCCCGGGCGGTCGCAGTGGCGATGTTATAACCAATCTGCCGGACGTGAGGCAATGGATCGCTTGAAAGCGGGGAGGGCGACCCAATAATGGGGCCTGTAGCGAGATGATCGGGAGGTGACAGTGGCGAGCGAGGAAACCACGGGTACAGAGCGCGGGGCCGATGCCGGGGAAACCGCGGATACGGCAGCCGCCGACGGCGAGCGGGCCGGCGTAGATTCCGAGGCGGAGCTGCTGCGACAGATCGAATCGCTCCAGCAGTCGCTGGAGGCAGCCCGCGAGCAAGAGCTGCGCGCCCTGGCCGAGGCGCAGAATCTGCGCCGCCGCGCCGAGCGCGATATCGAGGCGGCGCACAAGTTCGCGTTGGAGAAGTTCGTCGCCGCGCTGCTGCCGGTGGTCGACAATCTGGAGCGGGCGCTGGCCGCCATCGATCATGACGATGACAAGTCCCGCGCACTGGGCGAGGGTGTCGAACTTACCCACAAGGCGTTGCTCGACGTGCTGGGTCAGCATCGGGTGGAGGTGATCGATCCAGCAGGATCCGGTTTCGACCCCGATCTGCACGAGGCAGTGGCCATGGTGCCGCACCCGAATCTGCCCGCCAATACTGTCCTCGAAGTGCTGCAGCGCGGTTATACCCTGAACCGGCGACTGGTGCGCCCGGCCATGGTGGTGGTCTCTCAGGGTACGCCGGCCGGCGGCGAGGCTTGAAATCGGCCCGCGCAGCGCCATATAGAACCACAAATCGTTCAACGACCTGCTACTCGGCAGCTGGAGAGATAAGCAATGGGAAAAATCATCGGCATCGACCTCGGAACCACCAACTCCTGCGTTGCCATCCTGGAGGGCGGCAAGGCCAAGGTGATCGAGAACGCCGAGGGCACGCGCACCACGCCATCGGTGGTCGCCTATGCGGACGAGGGTGAAATCCTCGTCGGCCAGTCCGCCAAGCGCCAGGCGGTCACCAATCCGGCCAATACGCTGTTCGCCATCAAGCGCCTCATCGGGCGCCGCTTCGAGGACGAAGTGGTGCAGAAGGACATCAAGATGGTGCCCTACAAGATCGTCAAGGCGGACAACGGCGATGCCTGGGTGGAGGTCAAGGGCAAGACCATGGCGCCTCCGCAGGTTTCCGCGGAAGTCCTCAAGAAAATGAAGAAGACCGCCGAGGATTATCTCGGTGAAAAGGTCACCGAGGCGGTGATCACGGTACCCGCGTACTTCAACGACTCCCAGCGCCAGGCCACCAAGGATGCCGGGCGGATCGCCGGCCTCGAGGTCAAGCGGATCATCAATGAACCCACCGCCGCGGCCCTGGCCTATGGCCTGGATCGGACCGGCAAGGGCGATCGCGTGGTGGCGGTCTACGATCTCGGCGGCGGCACCTTCGATATCTCGATCATCGAGATCGCGGATGTCGACGGCGAGACCCAGTTCGAGGTGCTGTCCACCAACGGCGATACCTTCCTCGGCGGCGAGGATTTCGACCTGCGCCTGATCGACTATCTGGCGGAGGCCTTCAAAAAGGACAACGGCATCGACCTCAAGGGCGATCCGCTGGCCATGCAGCGTCTCAAGGAGGCCGCCGAGAAAGCCAAGATCGAGCTTTCCTCCAGCCAGCAGACCGAGGTGAACCTGCCCTATATCACCGCCGATGCCAGCGGTCCCAAGCACCTGGTGGTGAAGCTGACCCGCGCCAAGCTCGAATCCCTGGTCGAATCCCTGGTGGATCAGTCCCTGGGTCCGGTGCGCACCGCGCTCGCCGATGCCGGCAAGGGCGCCAAGGACATCGACGAGGTGATCCTGGTCGGCGGTCAGACGCGGATGCCGATGGTCCAGCAGCGGGTAACCGAGTTTTTCGGCAAGGAGCCGCGCAAGGATGTCAATCCTGATGAAGCGGTCGCGGTGGGCGCGGCATTGCAGGGCGCGGTGCTGTCCGGGGACGTCAAGGACGTGCTGCTGCTCGACGTTATCCCGCTGACCCTGGGTATCGAGACCATGGGCGGTGTGGCGACGCCGCTGATCGAGAAGAACACCACCGTCCCGACCAAGAAGTCGCAGACTTTTTCGACCGCCGACGACAACCAGACCGCGGTCACCATCCACGTCGTGCAGGGCGAGCGCAAGCAGGCGGCGCAGAACAAGTCGCTGGGGCGCTTCGACCTCACCGATATCCCGCCGGCGCCGCGTGGCATGCCGCAGATCGAGGTCTCTTTCGACATCGATGCCAACGGCATCCTCAATGTCTCCGCCAAGGACAAGGCCACGGGTAAGGAGCAGTCGATCGAGATCAAGGCCTCCTCCGGGCTGACCGAGGAGGAGATCGAGAAGATGGTCAAGGACGCCGAGGCCAATGCCGAGGCCGACCGCAAATTCGAGGAACTGGTACAGGCGCGCAACCAGGCCGACGGCCTGGCGCACGCGGCGCGCAAGACCCTGGAAGAGGCTGGCGACAAGGCGAGTGCCGAGGAGAAGTCGGCCATCGAGGCGGCGATCTCCGAGGTCGAGGCAGCGCTCAAGGGAGATGACAAGGCCGCCATCGATGCCGCCGCCAACAGCCTGTCGCAGGCGTCTTCGGCGCTGGCCCAGAAGCTCTATGCGGAGGCGGCCGAGCAGTCCCAGGCAGCGGATGCCGAAGGTGCGGCCGGCGGCGAAAAGTCCGGCGACGGCGACGTGGTGGATGCCGAGTTCGAGGAAGTCGACGACGCCGACAAAAACAAGTGATCGCCTACCGGGGCCGCGAGGTCCCGGTCGGTTCCGGACGCAGGCCCGTGCCTGCGTCTTTGCTATGGGCTCGGTGAGGCGGAGCCCGGACCGCGATCGACGCGACTGAAGAGGTGAGTGACACAGGCCATGGCGAAGCGGGATTATTACGAAGTACTCGGGCTGACGCGCGGCGCCGGCGAGACGGAAATCAAAAAGGCCTACCGCCGCGTGGCGATGAAATATCATCCCGACCGCAATCCCGACGACCCGGATGCCGACGCCCTTTTCAAGGAAGCCACCGAGGCCTACGAGGTGCTTTCCGATAGCAGCAAGCGGGCCGCCTACGACCAGTTCGGCCACGCCGCGGTGGATGGTAGCGGCGGCGGCTTCGGCGCCCAGGGTGCCGGTGCCGGCTTCAGCGATATCTTCGGGGACGTATTCGGCGATATTTTCGGCGGTGGCCGGCGCGGTGGGCCGCCGCGGGGTGCCGATCTGCGTTACGACCTCGAATTGACCCTGGAGGAGGCGGCGCGCGGCACCACTGCCAAGATCCGGGTGCCGACCCTGGCCAGCTGTTCGAGCTGTGAGGGTAGCGGAGCGCGCAAGGGCACCGCGCCCATCCTGTGCGGTACCTGCCAGGGCAGTGGCCAGATTCGCCGCTCGCAGGGCTTTTTCGCGGTGCAGCAGACCTGCCCTTCCTGCCGGGGGCGAGGCCGGGTGATCTCGGATCCCTGCACCCAGTGCCACGGCAGCGGTCGCGTGGAAGAGGCGCGTACCCTGTCGGTCAAGGTGCCACCCGGAGTCGATACCGGAGACCGCATCCGCCTCACTGGCGAGGGCGAGGCCGGACTCAGTGGCGGGATGAGTGGCGATCTCTATGTGCAGATCGTGGTCAAACCGCATACCATCTTTCAGCGCAATGGTGCCGATCTCCACTGCGAGGTGCCGATCTCCTTTGTCGACGCCGCCCTGGGCGGCGAGCTCGAGGTTCCCACCCTGAGCGGGCGGGTCAACCTGAAAATTCCGCCCGAGACCCAGACCGGACGTCTGTTTCGCCTGCGCGGCAAGGGTGTCGTGCCGGTGCGCGGCGGCGGGCCCGGGGATCTGCTGTGCCGGGTGGTGGTGGAGACGCCAGTCCATCTCTCGGCGGAACAGAAAGAGTTGCTCGAATCCTTCCGCGAGAGCTTGCAGGGCGGCAGACATTCGCCCCGCGAGAGTTCCTGGTTCGACACCGCGAAGAAGTTCTTCGAGGGCTTCACCCGTTAGCCGGTCCGCCTGCGGGCCCATGAACAGGACCAACGCATGATCCGAATCGCGATCGCCGGCGCCGCCGGTCGCATGGGCAGGGTGCTGATCGAGGCCGTCGCCCAGCACCCCGAGACACGGTTGGGTGCGGCCCTGGAGCGCCCCGGCGCCGCGGCCCTGGGCACTGACGCCGGGGTGCTCGCCGGACTGGAGCCGGCCGGTGTCCGTGTCGCCGGGGATATCGGCGAGGTCGTGGACGAATTCGATGTGCTGATCGACTTCACCGCGCCGCCGGCGACCATCGCCCACGCCCGGGTCTGTGCGGATCACGGCAAGGCCATGGTCATCGGCACCACCGGCTTCGATGCCGCGCAGAGCGCCGAGCTCGATGCCCTGACCGCACATATCCCGCGCTGTCAGGCGTCCAATTTCAGCACCGGCGTGAATCTCTGTTTCCGCCTCCTGGAACTCGCTGCCCAGGTGATCGGCAGCGAGTCCGATATCGAGATCCATGAGGCCCATCACCGGCACAAGGTGGATGCACCCTCGGGTACAGCGCTGAGCATGGGTGAGGTGGTGGCCGCCGCCCTGGGGCGGGATCTGCGCCAGGTGGCAGTTCACGGCCGGCAGGGACAGACCGGGGCCCGCAGTCGCGAGGAGATCGGCTTCAGCTCGGTGCGCGGCGGGGATATCGTTGGCGATCATACCGTGATGTTCGCCGCCGATGGCGAGCGGATCGAGATCACCCACAAGGCGTCCAGCCGGATGGCGTTCGCGCGCGGCGCGGTGCGCGCCGCGGTCTGGCTGCACGGCCGGGCGCCGGGCGCCTACGACATGCGCGATGTGCTGGCCTTGCGTTCGTGACCCGGCTGCAGGCGGAAGAGCTCTCCCTGGTCGCCGGCGGCCATCGGCTCAATGCGCGCCTGCTCGGAGAAGTGATGCCCGGCCAGCCGACCCTGGTCTTTCTCCACGGCGGACTCGACTGTATCGCCATGTGGCGCGGTCTGCCGGAGGCGGTGGTGGCGGCTACCGGCCTGGCGGCGCTGAGCTACGAACGCTGGGGCCATGGGGGTTCCGATCGCCTGACCCTGCCCAAGCATCCCGACCACCGCCTCAACGAGGCCGGCCCCAGCCTGGGGGACGTCTTCGCCGGTGCCGGTATCGACCGCGCCATTCTGATCGGCCACAGTTACGGTGGCTGCCTGGCTCTGCTGGGTACTGCATTGCACCCGCAGGCAGTGTGTGGTGCGGTGGCCATTGCCCCTCAGCTGGTGATGCATGAGGCGGCGCGCGAAGGCCTGCAGCGTGCGATCGCCGCCTGGCAATCCGGCAAGTTGCGCGACAGCCTCGCCAAATACCACGGCAGCAATACTGAAGCCCTGTTCGAGGGCTGGATCGCGGAGACACAAGACGCCGCCATGGAGGCCCGCTACGAGGCCCTGCTGGGCGATATCAACCGCCCGGTTCGGGTGCTGGTCGGCGCCCGGGACGAATACGGCTACCGCCCCAACCTGGATATGATCGAACGTGCGGTGGACCCCCAATGGCGCAGTATCGAGGTGGTTGCCGGCTGGCGACATCATCCCCACTGGCATGACCTGGACGGCGTCGCTGCCCGGGTCGCGACCGGGGTGGCGGAGATTCGGGCAGCGAGCGGAGCCGATTGACCGCCAAATAGTGGTTCGGGGTACAAAAAACCTGTACGCTCGGATGGCGAGTCGTCGAGGACTGTGGTTTTCGAATGGATGGTAGCGGACTCCGGGGTTGGTGCGGATCTGTCATATCGCAGTCATTCGAAGTGCCTAGGCTGGATGACCCGCGTCTGAGTTTGGTTTCGCATCGGAGTTTGAGAAATGTCCACCGCAACAGGTACCGTCAAGTGGTTCAATGCTGACAAAGGATACGGCTTCATCGAGCAGGAAAATGGCCCGGACGTCTTCGTGCATTTCCGCGCGATTGTCGCCGAAGGCTATAAATCCCTGAAGGAAGGCCAAAAAGTTTCCTTTGAAGTTACGCAGGGTCAGAAGGGCCCTCAGGCAGAAAAAGTCGTCCCTCTTTAAATAAAGCTACCGTTCAACTTCTTGGTGGCAGGCCTGCCGCGGGCCCGGCGCCCGGGCAGGCCTCCACCGCACCTCCCTCTGGGCAACGCTCAGGTAACTGCGCTTTGCGCCTCGGGCGTCAGGTATCGCGCCAGCCGCAGGTACTCGGCCTCGCGCGGGCTGTGCTTGCGCCATAGTAGATCGACCGAACGCTGTACCCTTTTCCCGCGAAAGGGCCGGATCTCGATGTTGTCTATGCCCGAAAGAATGCCGTTGTCGATGGCGATCTGCGGCAGCAAGGTGACCCCTATGCCATTGGCGACCATGGGTACCAGGGTATGCAGGCTGGTCGCCTCGAAGGACAGGGAAACACGTGAATCCTGCAATTTACAGGCTTCCAGCGCATGGTCGCGCAGGCAGTGCCCCTGTTCGAGGAGCAGCAGGTCCTGGCCCTTGAGATGGTGGGTGCGCAGCTCATCGATGTTCGCCAGAGGATGCCCACGGGGACAGGCGAGCAGAAAGGGGTCGTCGAACAGATGATGGCTTGTGGCATTGCCCGCGGGATAGGGCAAGGCCATCAACAGTAGGTCCAGATCTCCCTGAAACAACAGGTTCACGAGCCTTTCCGATAAGTCCTCCCGGATGAGGAGCTGGAAGTCAGGATAGTCCTTGCGCATCGCTGCCAATGCGCCGGGGAGAAGAAAGGGGGCAACGGTGGGAATCACCCCCAGACGTATCGGCCGATTGAAGGGCTCCAGCGCCGAGGCGGCTTCCTCCACCAGTGCCTCGACCTCCAGCAGTATGTGGCGCGACCTGCTGACAATGGCTTCGCCGACCGCAGTGATCAGCACGCTCTTGTATCCGCGCTCGATCAGGGCGACGCCGACCGCCGTTTCCAGCTCCTGAATTCCGGCGCTGAGGGTGGATTGCGTGACGTGACAGACGTTGGCGGCATGGCCGAAATGACGCTCGTCGGCCAGTGCGCACAGGTATTTTAGCTGCCTCAGCGTGGGTTTTTGTGCCATCGAATAAATCGATCAAGTGGCCAAAGAAAATTTACTTTACCGATTGTATTGAAAGGTCTAAGGTACTTGCAAGCTCCGTAAGGGGCTCTTTCGATTCGATGGTGTTTGGGCGCCGTCGTTTCCCAGTCTCAACAGTTGAAGGAGGAATCCCATGGCTCTGAAAGGCAGCAAGACCGAGCAAAATCTGAAAGAGGCCTTTGCCGGCGAATCTCAGGCCAACCGTCGCTATCTCTACTTTGCCTCCAAGGCCGACGTCGAGGGTTACAATGACGTTTCCGCAGTGTTCCGCTCCACCGCCGAGGGGGAGACCGGGCATGCCCACGGTCACCTGGAATACCTGGAAGAGGTCGGGGATCCGGCCACCGGGCTGCCGATCGGCGCCACCGTGGAGAACCTGAAGGCGGCGATCGCCGGAGAGACCCACGAGTACACCGACATGTACCCGGGCATGGCCAAGACCGCCCGAGACGAGGGTTTCGACGAGGTCGCAGACTGGATGGAAACCCTGGCCAAGGCTGAACGCAGTCACGCCAATCGCTTCCAGAAGGCGCTCGATTCCCTCGACGCCTGACCTGCCCCGGGGCAGCGGGCTGGCGCTATCGCCAACCCGCTGCGCTCGGCAGTCTGAATCATGTCACCGCGCCGGCCAGCGGACCGCCGCGGATGTTCGCTGTTTCGCCCACTATTGGACAGGTCCGCATTTATGAGCAGAGACGAGGGCAGGAGAGAAGGCAGTCTCGAGGCGCCCACCAGACATCCGATCGCCTGGCGTTCCAGTGAATTCTGGGATCGCGATGCGCTCAATACGGAGTTGGAGCGGGTTTTCGATATCTGTCACGGCTGCCGTCGCTGTGTGAATCTCTGCGAATCCTTTCCGACACTGTTCGATCTGGTCGACGAGTCCGACACCATGGAAGTCGATGGGGTCGCGAAGGAAGACTACAAGCAGGTGGTTGACCAGTGCTATCTGTGCGATCTCTGCTACATGACCAAGTGCCCCTATGTGCCGCCGCACGAGTGGAACGTCGATTTCCCGCACCTCATGCTGCGCGCCAAGGCGGTCAATTTTCGCGAGCGGGGTGCCTCCTTCCGGGATCGGACGCTGACCAGTACCGACCGCGTGGGGCGCCTGGCGAGCATTCCGGTAGTCGATGTCACGGTCAACGCGCTCAATCGCAATGCCGGTTTCAGAAAGGCCCTCGAATGGGGTTTCGGGGTGCATCGCGATGCCCGGGTGCCAAGCTATCACAGCCGGACCCTGCGCAAGCGGGTCAAGTCCCTGGCGCGTGGTGAGCTGGCGCGTGGTGAGATAGCCGCCGAGGCTGCGGGCCGCACGACCGGCAAGGTTGCCCTGTATGTGACCTGCTATGGCAACTACAACAGCCCGGATCTGGGCGAAGATTTTTACCGGGTATTTCAGCACAACGGCATCCACATCGAGTTGGTGCCCAAGGAGGCGTGCTGCGGCATGCCCAAACTCGAGTTGGGTGATCTGGACGCGGTCGACCGGGCCAGGAGCGTGAATATCCCCGTGCTTTCACGGCTGGTCGACGCTGGTTACGACCTGATTGCTCCGGTGCCCTCCTGTGTGCTCATGTACAAGCAGGAGTTGCCCTTGATGTACCCGGAGGATGCGGAGGTGGCGAAGGTGCGGGATGCGTTTTTCGATCCCTTCGAATATCTCTTTCTGCGCCATCGCGAGGGCCTGCTGAAGACCGACTTCAAGACCGGTTTGGGGGATGTCGGCTATCACGTGGCCTGCCATCAGCGGGTGCAGAACATCGGCATGAAGACCCGGGATGTCCTGGCCCTGATCCCGGAGACCAAGGTGCATCCGCAAGAGCGCTGTTCCGGGCATGATGGCACCTATGCGGTGAAGCTCGAGACTCATGCCAAGGCCGTCAAGATCGGGCGACCGGTGGCGCGCAAGCTGGATCAGCTCGAGCCAGCCCATTTCGCCAGCGATTGCCCGATGGCTGCCACCCACATTGCCGATCTGGCCGAAAAAGTGGAGATTCCGGAGCACCCCATGGCCTTGCTGCGCAAGGCGTACGGCCTCTGATCGATTCGTTTCCGGGAGGTTGAAGATGCAGAAATTGACGCGCAGCGATCTCTGGTCGCTCGAACAGTACGCGGAACAGCGGGCCGATTTCCGCCGCAAGGTGTTGGCCCACAAGGCTCATCGCCAGGTCGCGTTGGGTGAGCATGTACGCCTGTATTTCGAGGACCGCCTGACCCTCCAGTACCAGATTCAGGAAATGCTGCGGATCGAGCGGGTTTTCGAGCCTGCCGGGATCCAGGAGGAGTTGGACACCTACAATTCCCTGATTCCCGATGGTAGCAACTGGAAGGCTACCCTGATGATCGAATACGAGGATTCCGAACAGCGCAAGGCTGCGCTGGAGCGGCTGGTCGGGCTGGAACACCGGGTCTGGGTCCGCATCGGATCGGGTGAACCCATCTATGCGATTGCCGACGAAGATCTCGATCGCGCCACCGCCGACAAGACTTCGGCGGTCCATTTTCTGCGCTTCGAGTTGCCCGAGGCGGCACTCGCCGGGGTGCATCAGGGTGCGGATGTCTCGGTGGGCATAGAGCTGCCGGCCTACCGGATCGCCGGGGTGGAGATGGCGCCGGAGGTCATCGCCTCTTTGCGCGCCGACCTCGATCCGATCGAGTCCTGACGCTCGGCCAACCTCAGGGGGAGGCGCTGCGCAGCAGGCGGCTGGGTGGTTCGACCAACCCGGGTCGGTCCCTGTGCGGAAAGCGGTGGTGCCCGATACGCGGCGGCCTGCTGCCGCCATGCCTGTTGCGGCCGACCGAGTGGTCCAAGTGAAAGGGCGACCTCGGGTAACGCAGAAAACCGCGGTTCGGATAACCCCGGGAGACGCCCCAGGAGCGGAGCTCGGGCGGGTAGGCGGGATAGTCAGGAAACGTAGCGGGATGCGGCCGTACCGGCTCTGCCTTGGCTCGCTGTTCTTCCCGTGCCAGTCGGTCTTCCCGCAGTCGCTGGGTGGTCGTCGCCAGTTGCTCGATGCGCTCTTCCGATGCCGCATCGGCGCCGCGTGCCGCCGGTGGGGCAAGAGAAATCTCTTCCACCGCGACCGCGTCGGCGATGGGCTTGTCTCCGAAACTGACCCGACCCTGCTCGTCCACGGACTTATAGACCAGGGTCTGGGTGTTGCCCGGTATGGCTGGCGCCATCCCGGCCAGCAAGAGCGCGGTGGCCAGAATCCGCGAGTGGAGGCGATTGGCGATCATGGCAGGCCGATCTCCGGTGAGGTTGTTACCCTTGCTTTGACCCCGGGGACTGCTTCGGGTTGCAGTTTGTCGCCGCAGTTCGATGCGCTACTCCTGCGTTGACCGAAGCAGGCTTTTGAGTCTCCTATTCAACTGTAACCCGGGAATATCCGCCAAGGGTTTCTGGACTAATCTGTTGAGGAGCGATGCGCAAGCCGGCGAGTTTCCGGTCCACCGGGTCGCCTGTAGAAATCCGGGGCGTCGCTGTCCTTAGGAGCCATGGGCACGAGGGTAATCGAAATGGAAAGATATTTTTACATGAGCGATGACTTGCAAGATCTGGAGCGGCTGGAGGTGGAGCTGGAAAACGAAGGCATGGTGCGGCCGCAGATCCATGTCCTGACCGACAGGGAGGCGCAGCTCAACAGCTATAGACTGCACGAGGTCAGCAGCCTCATGAGAACGGACGTGATTCGCAAGGGACTCAAAGGGGCGCTGGTCGGCGCCCTGGGGTTTGGTCTGGTCATTTTGGTCGCCGGGGTTACCGGCATGGCCGCGAGCTTTGGGTGGACGCCCTTCGTGTTCCTGGCGATCGTGGTCCTGGGGTTCTGTACCTGGGAGGCCGGCTTTCTGGGCTTTCAGCTGCCCAATCGCCGGTTCCGCGAGTTTCAGCGTCTGCTCGATGAGGGCAAGCACGTTTTCTTTGTCGATATCCGATCCGGCCAGGAACTGCTGCTGCAGCGGGCGGTCGCGCGCCATCCCCGCCTGCAGCAGGTCGGCAAGGGCGAGGCGATGCCCTGGTGGCTGATCGCCCTACAGGAGAAGTACCAGCGCTTCGTGCGCTCGGCGCCTTGAAGCGGGTGAGCGACTCGTTATAGTAGCAGTGGCTACCGGCAGGCCTGACTGCCGGATCGCAGATGGCGGTGGCAGTCCTGCTTCCGCCCGGGCAGTGATTCCGTACCAAGGAGGACCAAGCAATGGTGTTACGCTAGGTGACGAGGCGCCGGACTTCACCGCGGAGACCACCGAGGGGGTCATCCACTTCCACGAGTGGATCGGGGACAGCTGGACGATTCTGTTTTCGCATCCCAAGGACTTTACGCCGGTCTGCACCACGGAACTGGGCTACATGGCGCGGCTCAAGCCGGAGTTCGAAAAACGCAACTGCAAGATCATCGGCCTCAGCGTGGACCCGGTTGCGGATCACCGGCGCTGGGTGACGGATATCGAGGAAACCCAGGGTCATGCGGTCAATTATCCGCTGATCGGCGACTCCGATCTCAAGGTGGCCCAGCTCTACGATATGATCCATCCCAACGCCGTGGCCAAGACCGAGGGCCGCACTGCGGTAGACAATGCCACCGTGCGTTCGGTGTTCATCATCGGTCCGGACAAGCGCATCAAGCTGATACTCACCTATCCGATGAGCACGGGCAGAAACTTCGACGAGGTCCTGCGGGTGCTCGATTCGATGCAGCTGACCGCCCGCCATCAGGTGGCGACTCCGGTGAACTGGAAGCAGGGGGAGGACGTGATCATTGTTCCGGCCCTGTCGGATGCTGACGCCCGGGAAAGATTTCCGGAAGGGTGGAAAACCCTCAAGCCCTATTTGCGGGTGGTCCGTCAGCCCAACTAGTGGCCCACTAGGCGACCGGCCCCGGTGAACGCGGGTCGGACGTCGCTCCGGGCCCGCATCCGCTCTGCCGCTCAGCCCGGCTTCGAGCCGTCGACCAGAAGCGCGGTCCAGCGCAGGGACAGTGGCATACCCCCGGTGAAGGCGGGAGGGTGACCGGCAATCGGCGCTGTAACCACAGTCGGATTCCCGCCGTGGGCCGGTTGGCCATCGATATGTACTGCGGTCACCCGGACCTGTTCGAAGCCGGCCGCTTCCCAGCGAGCACATAGCGCTGCCCCTGAATCTCCGTGATCGCCGGATGGCGTTTCCGGCTCGCTCCCCAGGTTCTCTGGGGTGGCGGGCGCACCCAGACAAAGCGCGGCGTGACGGCCGCCGGGCATCAACACCCGATAGGCTTCCGCAAGCGCGGCGGGCGAGGGTGCCCGCCCGGGCCCGGCGTGATGGGTGACGGCCGAGAAGAATGCGTCCGCAAACACCAGGGAGTCCGGTCTGCCGGTGTAGAACAGCGCCTGCGGGTAGTTGCGCAGCGCCTCCGCCAGGCGCTGGTCGCAATCATCTATCCCCGTGGCGATGGCCCCGCGCCGGGTTGCCAGGCCGGCGCAGTGACCCAGGCCGGCAACCAGATCCAGAAACAGGGTTCCCGGCTGCGGCGCGATAGCCTCCAGCAGGTGTTCGGCGGCGGCCAAGGCCGTGACCGGACACCAGGGGGTTCCCAGCGCTGACTCTGCCGCGCTGGCGTTGGCGCCATTATCCATCATGAGCCTGTCTCGGGCTGATCCTGTACGGGCAATACGGCAGTTTAGGCTACCATTGCCGCCGCCGTGATGTTACCCGAGACACCGCCATGTATCTCACCCAAGGACTGCGCCGCAGCAGCGAGCAGAACCCCGACCGCAGCGCATTGATCACCGGTGGCCGGGAGCTCTCCTGGCGTCAGTTCGAGCGCCGGGTCGCCGCTCTGGCCGGCGTCCTGCGCGCCTGGGGCCTGCGACCCGGTGAGCGGGTGGCGATGCTGTCCCACAACTGTGCCGAGTATTTCGAGTTCAGTTACGGGGTGCCCTGGGCCGGGGGCGTCATCGTGCCGCTCAACAACAAGCTTTCGGCGACCGATCTGGTCTACATCCTGAATCACTCCGGCACCCGATTCTTGATCGCCGATGAGGACTTCCGAGCCCAGGTCGAGGGTTTTTCGGCGCAACTGGAAACTCTTGAGCGGATCCTGTATTTCCAGCCCGGAAATCCGCGCAGCGAATATGAGCAGTTGCTCGACGCCACCCAGCCGATTCCCGATCAGCTGCGCGGCTACGAGGATGTGGCGGGCATCTTCTACACCAGTGGTACCACCGGGCGCCCCAAGGGCGTGATGCTGAGCCATCGCAATCTGCTCTGGAATGCGATGAGCGGCATCATCAACTACGAACTCGATGAGCGGACGGTCTACCTGCACGCCACGCCGCTGTTCCACGCCGCCGGTGGCTCGCGGGTATTCACCATGGTCACCGCTGGTGTGACCAATGTCATTCTGCCGCGCTTCGAGGTAGGTGAGCTCCTCCGTGCCGTCGCGCGCCACGGTGTCACCAGCATGCTGCTGGTGCCCACCATGATCGGTCGTCTGGTCGGCGAGCCCGCACTGGCCGAATACGATCTGCGCACCTTGCGGACCATCGCCTATGGCGCCTCGCCCATGCCCCAAGCGGTGCTGGCTGAGGCCCTGCGCAAGCTGCCCGGCGTGGGTTTCTGCCAGGCCTATGGCATGACGGAGCTGTCTCCCGCCGCCACCTTCCTGGAGCGGCGTTACCACGTCCTCGAAGGGCCGGACGCGGGCCGGCTGCGTTCCTGTGGGCGTGCGGTCTGGGGTGCGGAAGTGCGCGTCGCCGACGAGCAGGGAGTAACGCTTGCGGACGGCGAGGTGGGGGAAATTCTGGTGCGCGGGCCCATGGTCATGCAGGGCTATTGGCGTGATCCGGAGGCCACTGCCCGCGCCGTTCGCGATGGCTGGATGCACACCGGCGACGCCGGTTACCGGGATGCCGAGGGCTTCATCTACCTCGTCGATCGCATCAAGGACATCATCATTACCGGTGGCGTCAATGTCGCCTCCGCCGCGGTCGAGGACTGCATCCATGACCTGCCGCAGGTCGCGGAATGCGCGGTATTCGGTATCCCGCATCCGGACTGGGTCGAGGCGGTACACGCGCTGGTGGTACTCAGGGATGGCGCCGATCTGAGCCCGGAGGCGGTCATCGCCCATTGTCGGGAGCGGCTGGCTGGGTACCAGTGTCCCCGCAGCGTCGAGATCCGCGCCGAGCCTTTACCATTGTCGGGAACGGGCAAGATCATGAAAAACGTTCTGCGTCGGCCGTATTGGCCGGTGCCGGGCTGAGGCCGCCGTTTTGCGTCAATGCTGGCCTATGGGTGTACGCACCCGGATGCCGTCGAGTTCGGGTGTCGCTTGAATCTGGCAGGTGAGCCGGGAGCTGCCGTCGCGTCCCTCGGCCAGGTTGAGCATGGCGTCCTCCTGTTCTTCCATGGGCGCCAATTTATCGAGCCACTCGGCCTCGACATGCACATGACAGGTGGCGCAGGCACACATGCCACCGCAATCGCCGTCGATGCCGGGCACCAGGTTGTTGACCGCGGCTTCCATCAGGGACACGCCTTCCTCGACCTCCACGGTGCGCTCGGTGCCATTGAATTCGATGTAGGTCACTTTGATCATGCGGATTTCTCTCCGTCAGTTGCCTGCGCACAACTGCGCCGGCGGGTTGCATCAGGGGCGGCGGGCTCAGGCAAATTGCTGCGGGGCCACGTCTTCGTCGGTGAGTCGCGCCGGATCCAGCTGCCCGCCCGCCGGAATCAGGGTGCGCGCGGCGATGAACTCGGCGGGCCGGTTGATCGCGTCGACCGCGAGCAGGCGGTTGTCCCGCAGATAGAAGACCGCAAAGGAGCGGGATTGTGGATCACCGCGCACCAGAGCGCGATCATGGCCCTCCAGTAGCCCCGCGGTCTGTAATTTCAGGTCGTATTGATCGGACCAGAACCAGGGGACCTGGTTATAGGGCCGAGGCTTGCCGGCGATGGTGGCGGCGGCGGCCTTGGCCTGTTCGATCGCGTTATGTACCGACTCCAGCCGCAGCCTGCGCCCGTAGATAACGCTGGGGTGATTGCTGCAGTCGCCGGCCGCCAGCACGCCCGGCGCCGAACTACGGGCCAGGTCATCGACCAGGATGCCGTTGTCGCAGGCGATGCCCGCTGCCTCCGCCAGCTCGACATTGGGCAGCAGGCCGATACCCGCCAGTACCAGATCCGCCTCCATGACATCGCCGGTGGCGGTATGCACTCGCGCGGTATCCGGGTCGCCGTCGATCCCGACGACGCCGGTATTGCAGTGAATCTCGACGCCCGCCTCAGCGTGCACACCGGCAAAGAACTCGGATACCTGGGCACCCGTGACCCGGGCGAGTACCCGGGGTGCGGCCTCCAGTACCTGGACCTTCAGACCCTGCTTCACGGCGACTGCAGCCGCTTCCAGGCCGATGTAGCCGGCGCCGATCACTACCAGCCGGGCGCCCGGAAGAAAGTGCTCGCGGAGCCGCTCGACGTCATCCAGGGTACGCAGGTAATGGAGCCGGGGATGGTCGGCACCCGGACACTGGAGTTGCCGCGGTCGGCCGCCTGTGGCGAGCAGCAGCTGATCGAAGCCCAGTTGGCGATCGTCGGCCAAGGTCAGTTGCCGCTCCGCGGCATCCAGGGATACCGCTGGGGTATCCAGGATGCATTCGACATCGGCCTGCCGGTAGAAGGCTTCCGGTTTGATCAACAGGCGTTCCCGGGGCAGTGCGCCGGACAGGAAGGCCTTGGACAGCGGTGGGCGCTGATAGGGCAGGAAAGGCTCGCTGCCGACCAGTACCAGGCGTCCGGCAAAGCCCTGTTGCCGCAGGCTCAGCACCGCCTGGGCGCCGGCCTGGCCGCCGCCCAGGATGAGCACGGTCTCGGTCATTGGGCGTCCTCAGGCGTTGATGCGCACTGGCATGGACTTGTAGTTGCGGATCGCGTAGGAGGTCGACCGCGTCGGCTCGGCCATGACCTCGATCTGGCCGGGTTCGGGCCAGCGCTTGAGGACTTCCTCCCAGAGGGTCTTCAGTTGCAGTTCGGCGACTCGATTGCCCACGCAGCGGTGGATGCCGAAGCCGAAAGAGAGGTGCTGGCGCGGCCGTGCCCGGTCGATGATGAAATCTTCGGCCCGCTCGATGACTTCTTCATCGCGGTTGCCGGAGTAGTACCACATCACCAGCTTTTCCCCCTTGCGGATGGTCTTGCCACCGACCTCCGTGTCCTCGAGCGCGGTGCGGCGCATGCTCATCACCGGCGTCTGCCAGCGAATGATTTCGGGAATCATGGACTCCACCAGTGCGGGGGTCTCGCTCAGTTTGCGGTACTCCCCGGGGTATTTGTTGAGCGCCAGCAGGCCGCCGGTCATCGAATTGCGGGTGGTGTCGTTGCCGCCGACGATCAGCAGGATCAGGGTGCCCAGGAATTCCTGTGGGCTCATCTGCTGAAATGACGGGGAATGGGCCAGCATGGAGATCAGGTCCGGGCGCGGTTCGGAACGAGCCCGCTCCTGCCAAAGCCGCATGAAATATTCTGCGCATTCCTGCAGCTCCGCCATGCCTGCCTGGCGCTCGGCGGCCGACACATAGTTGGTCATACTGGTGGCGGTATCGGACCAGTGCGTGAGCTTGCGGCGCTCTTCCCAGGGAAAGTCGAAAAGAATGGCCAGCATCTGGGTGGTGAGCTCTACCGACACCATGTCTACCCAGTCGAAGGTCTCGTTGGTCGGCAGGGAGTCGAGGATCCGGCCGGTGCGTTCGCGAACGCCGTCGGCCAGCTTCAACAGGTTCTCGGGTCCGACTGCAGGTGAGACCACGGCGCGCTGTTCGTCGTGCTTGGGTGGGTCCATGGCGATGAACATCTCGACATCGAGGCCGAGGTTGCCGTCATCCAGGGTGATGCCGCCCTTTTCGGAAGAGAACACCGGGTGACTGGTCTCTACCTTGACGATGTCGTGGTATTTGGTCGCTGACCAATAGGGTCCGTAGGGACTGGCCTTGCAGTAATGCACCGGATCTTCCCGGCGCAGCCGCGCGAAATAGTGCCCGTAGGTCTCCGAGGCGAAAATTTGCGGATCGGCGACGTTGATGTCCTCGAGCGGGACCTGCTGAATGGATTTCGGAATGGCGGTGGTGGGCGTGGCGGGTTCGATCATGGTGATATCCCCTGTAGATATTCTGTGCCGGCGCGGTGATAGCCGCGCCATCGGTATTGTGGGGTAGACTTTAGATGGCCGGTGCGTCTTCGACCTAGATCAAAAAGTGCCAATAGCCGGTCGGAAAGTGACAGTGCGTGCGGTCCGGGAGCCGCCTGAGCAAGCGTCGGGGCCCAGTGCCGGGAAGTGAACAGCCAGGTGAAGGTCATGAAGACCCTGGCGCACGGTAGCAGGACGACGGCGGGCGACCATGTTGTGGCGGGTCGGTTGCGGGAGGCTTCAGGTCATGGTCAGGCGCAGCACGCTGCCCTCGCCGTCGGCGGCGATCAGCAGGCCGCCGCGGTGGTCGTTGCACAGTCCCCCCGCGAAATCGATCGGGCAGGCCGCGCCGATCGGCAGGCGTTCGGCGACGACGCGGGCGTCGACCTCGCCGTCGAGCGGCCAGCTGAGCAGCGCGCGCCGGCCGCGGTCCAGAACGTAGAGTCGGTCGCGGATGCTGGCCAGGCCGCGCGGATTTCCGAGATCGCCGATGGCGGTGGTGATCGCGCCATCGCGGATGCGGATGACGCGGCCGGCTCCGGCTTCCGAGACATACAGGGCGCCGGCCACGCTCAGCACGTCGGTGGGGTGATTCAGCCCCGATACCAGCGCGCGAGCGGCACCCGTGCCGTCGATTTCCAGGATGGCTCCGTCGCCGGCCCGTACCGCAAACACCTGGTCGCCCACACCCGCGCACAAACCCTTGAGCTCGCCGAGTTTGGCCGCCTGGACGCGGGCCTGCCCACTGGAGAGGTGGTAGCGCAGGACGTCACCACGGGCGGTGGTCATCAGGATTTCGCCGGGCGCGCCCGGCGCGACCGCGCGCACGAAACGGGGCGCGGACTTGTCGAGGGCGCTGCCGATTCGGCTGATGCGTCCGTGCGTATCGAGCGCCGCCAGGCTCAGACCGTCGGCGATCAAGGCGGTGCCCGCGGGATCGCAGGCGATGCCCCAGGGGCCGATCCAACCGGGAGGCACCAGTTCGCGCTCGCGGCTGCTGCCATCGAGCGCCACCTCGGCGACTCCGCCATCGATGAAGTGCGACACAAACAGGCGGCCGGCCCGGTCGATGGCGAGGTTGTCGATGCCCGGTCGCACCAGCGCGATGATCCGGCGGGCTCCGCTGCGGATGTCGATCCCCACCACCTCGCCGCTGCCCGCCTGCGGCGCCACCAGTTCGCCGCTGGGCAGAAATTTGCAGGCGGTGGGAAAGTCGAGCCCGGAGGCGACCTTGTCGAGCTTCCCGGTTTCGGGATCGACGCGCCAGATTTCACCGCGGGGCACCAGCGGAAAATACAGTCTGCCGTCGGGGCCGCCGGCCAGCGCGTTGGGGCCGTCGAGCTCGGCGGCGATCAGCCGCGGCGGGCGATCGTCGTCCGGGTACAGCTCGAAGAGCCGGCCTCCCGGCCGGTGTTCGTCGATGAACAGGCGGTTGTTGAACACCGTGATGCCGTTGGCGCTGGGCAGGTCGTCGGCGACGAAATCGACCCGGCCGTCCGGATGTCGCCGACTCACCCGGGCGCTCATCACCTCGGTGACGTAGAGGCGGCCGCGGGCGTCGAAGGCGACATCGTCGGGCCCGGTGATGGGGCCGCCATTGGCCGCGATAGGGTCGATGTGGCCGGTTTGGGTATCGATGGCGGAAATCTGGCTGCCCATCGCCTGGGCGACATAGAGACGGTCGTCCGGGCCGAATTGCATGCCGTTGGCGCCAAACAGCCGGCTGGGCGGCGTGATGCGTTCGAGTCGCCAGCCGTTGGCCGGTCTGGCGGTGCCGGCATCAGCGCCGTGCAGTGCAGTGAAGCGATCCATGGTGGCCCCCGCTTGTGGTCGTCGCTGGGGCGGGATTGTTACGGGAACGGCGGGGACTGCGCAATCGGCAGGAATCTGGCTGCAGCGGTTGGGGGAGGAGCGCCGCCGCCCGGGCGGGCGGCGGCCTCGGGTACCCTTACTGAGCCTGCACGGGCAGGTTGAAGAGCTGCTTCACATTGTCGTGGAAGATCGCGTTCTTCTGTGCCTCGGAGAGGTGCGCCGTCTGATCCTTGATGATGTCCTGAGACCAGGGCCAGGTCGCATCCGTGTGCGGGTAGTCGTTGGCCCAGATGAGGGAGCCACTGTCGACGATATCCTTGTTCAGATAGGCCGTGGCATCATCCTGGAAAGTAAAGGACACGTTCTCGGTCAGGTACTCGCTGGGCAGTTTCGCCAGCTTGGATTCCGCCAGGGTGCCCAGGCGCTTGACCGCGTGGTCGGCGCGATAGGCGTAGTGGGGGATCCAGCCGGCGTCGGCTTCGGCGATGACCATCTTCAGTTTGGGGTGGCGCTCGAAGTTGCCGCCGAACAGGAACACGCCAAGCACGTCCTGCACGCCGCGCATGATGTTCATGAAGCCGTTGGCCGCGTGGCCGCGCTTGGGCGCCAGCGCTTCCTTCACGCTGTTGTCGTCCGAGGTGAGAATGTGGAAGCACACCGGCAGGTCGAGGTCCGTGGCGCATTCCCAGAGCGCGTCGTAGTCCGGGTGATCGTAGTCATGGTGCTGGGGCCGACCCGGCATCATCATGCCGACCATGCCCATTTCCTTGGCCTGACGAAAATCTGCGATGGCTTCGTCGACGGATTCCACGGCGGTCTGGGCAAGACCGAACAGACGGTTCGGAGCGCCGGCACAGAAGGTCTCCAGCCAGCGGTTGTAGGCGTGCATGCAGGCGGATTTATAGGCGAAATCCTTGTGCGTGCAGATCACCATGCCCACAGAGGCGTAGATGATCTCGCCGCAGACGCCGTCGCGATCCTGAGCTTCGAGACGGAATTTCGGGTCCCAGGCTGCTTTCGGAATCTCGTCGAACTTGGCGTTGCGGAACTTGCCGAGCTCGTTGGCGGGCACACCAGCGGCGCCCAACAGGGCGACCGGAATGGCGTCCTCGACACCGGGGATGTGAAAGATATGGCCCCCGGCCGGAGTTTCCACGATGTGGGGCGCGCGGTCCCGGAATTTGGGGTCGATGAAGTCCGTATAGCAGTTGGGCGGTTCAACGATGTGTGAATCCGCCGAAATCGGTGTCTTGAGCATAGGGTGCTGTCTCCTGGAAACCTGGGGTCAGAAAGTATCGCTTGGGTTTTTGGCCGGCCCCATACAGGGATGGCCGGCGGCGCAAGTTCTCCATAATTTTACCCGCAAGTCAACGTTGATACCGGCCCGTATAGCGACCCTCAGGTCGCCTTTCGGTGGCCCACTAGGTCCTCGCGAACCAGGATGCCGTCACGCTCCAGATCCGCGATCCGGCTCTCGGACCAGCCCAGCAGGCCGTGGAGGACATCGAGGTTGTGTTCGCCCAGGTAGGGGGCTTCGAGGTCAGCGGGGCCCGGATGGTTGCGAAAGCGCAGGGGCATGCCGGGCATCTGGAAGCTGCCCGTGCCGCGCTGGGTCACGGTGCGCACTGTGCCCCTGGCCAGCAGGTGCGGGTGGGCCATGGCCTCGGGCACCGAGAGCACCGGTGCGACCGGGATATGGGCCCGCTCCAGGGCGTCGACAGCCGCCGCATCGCTGGGCTGGCCTTGCAGCCAGTCCTCGACGATGTCGACCAGCGCGGCGCGATTGCGGAGGCGATCGTTGATATGCGCGAATCGCTGATCGGCGATCAGCTCCGGCTGGCCGATGGTGTGGCAGAAATTGGGCCATTGCTGGGGTGTCACCACGATCATGACATGGCCGTCGCGACCCCGGAATGCGCCGGCGGGGCTGAGAATACGGGTATGGGAACCGGCGCGTCTGGGCACCACCCTGCCATCGCTGGCGCTGCAGATTCCCACCGACATCTCATGACAATGGAAGTAACAGTCGAGCAGGGTGATATCGAGATAATCGCCGCCGCCGCCCATGGCGCGGTTGAACAGGGCGCCATTGATCGCTGCCAGGGCGTGAGCTCCGGTCATGGTATCGCCCAGGGCCGCCCCGGGCAGGCTCGGGCCGCGGTCTTCCTCGCCGATCAGATCGCTGATGCCCGAGTAGGCCTGGCCGATGTAATCGTAGCCCGGCAGTTCCGCCAGCGGGCCGGTCTGGCCGAATGTCGAGATCGAGCACATGATGAGTTCCGGGTTGATCCCGCTCGCCACCTCCCAGCCGCAGCCCAGCCGGGCGATGGCTCCCGGCGCGAAATTCTCGATCAGTACATCGACCTTGGCTATCAATTCGTGGAGGATATCCCGGCCGCGTTCGCTCTTGGCGTCCACGCAGAGGCTTTTCTTGCCGCGGTTCTGCTGCAGGAAATAGAGCCCGCGCCCGCCCTTGCGGTAGCCGAGGTGACGGATCTGTTCGCCATGGGGCGCCAGCTCCACCTTGATCACCTCGGCGCCCAGCTCGACCATCATTCTGGTGCAGGAGGGGCCCGCTACGTGCTGGGTGAAATCCAGTACCCGGATGCCCTCCAGAATCTGCCTGCGCTTCATTTCCTGTGCTCCTCAAGGGTGAAAGAATGGGATTGTCGCCAAGCTGCTGTGGTGCTTGCGGCGTATCAATCGCTGCCGTCCCGGCGCTGGCCCGGCCTACGGCTTCGGTTATGATGGCGGTCCCCGATTGGTCATTGTCCCTGCGGGGCAAGGCACAGCCCGCGCCCGCTGCGACACCGTCTTTATACTTCCATAACAGGAGCCACCATGGATTTTGCCTATTCCGACAAGGTTCGCGAACTGCAGATGCGGGTGCAGGAGTTCGTGGACACCCACATCACCCCCAACGAAGCCCTGTACTACCAGCAGGTGGAGGAGGGCGGACGCTGGTGCGTGCCGCCGATCCTCGAGACGCTCAAGACTCAAGCCAAACAGGCCGGTCTGTGGAATCTCTTCCTGCCGGAAAGCGAACGCGGCGCCGGCCTGACCAACCTCGAGTATGCCCCCCTTTGCGAGATCATGGGCAAGTCCAAGTGGGCTTCGGAGGTATTCAACTGCTCGGCGCCCGACACCGGCAATATGGAGACCATCGAGCGCTATGGCACGGAGGCCCAAAAGGAGCGCTGGCTGCAGCCGTTGCTGGACGGCGAGATCCGCTCCGCCTTCTGCATGACCGAGCCCGCGGTGGCCTCTTCGGATGCCACCAACATCGAGACCGAGATCCGGCGCGAAGGTGATCATTACGTGATCAACGGTCGCAAATGGTTCTCCTCCGGGGTACATGATCCGCGCTGCAAGATCTGGATCGTGATGGGCAAGACCGATCCCGGTGCCGCCACCCACCTGCAGCAATCGATGATCCTGGTGGAGCCGGGTACCCCGGGGGTCACCGTGGAGCGCTGGGTGCCGGTGTTCGGTTACGACGATGCCCCGCACGGTCACGCCCAGGTGCTGTTCGAGAACGCCCGGGTGCCGGCGGAGAATCTGCTGCTGGGCGAGGGCCGCGGTTTCGAGATCGCCCAGGGGCGGTTGGGCCCGGGGCGCATTCATCACTGCATGCGGGTGATCGGCGTCGCCGAAAAAGCCCTGGAGTCAATGTGCCGGCGGGCCCTCGATCGGGTCGCTTTCGGCAAAAAGCTGTCCGAGCAGACCGTGTGGCTGGAACGCATCGCCGATGCCCGCATCAACATCGAGATGGCGCGGCTGTTGACCCTGAAGGCGGCCTACATGATGGATACCGTGGGCAACAAGGTGGCGCGCATGGAGATTGGCATGATCAAGGTGGCAGCGCCCAATCTGGCACTCAAGGTCATCGATGATGCCATTCAGGTGTTCGGTGGCGCCGGGGTCACCGAGGACGTCGGCTTGGCGCGCGCCTGGGCCCATACCCGGATCCTGCGCATCGCCGACGGGCCCGATGAAGTGCACCGCAACCAGATCGCGCGTCTGGAGCTGAAGAAGCATCAGTAGAGTAGCGGGTCGTCTCCTGCGCCGTGCTCAGCCGCCCACGCCGCCTTCCACGGGGTGGCTGTCGGCGCGCCAGCGCAGCATGCCGCCGCCCAGGTTGGCCACCCGCTCGAAGCCGGCGCGGCGCAGCAGTACCGCGGCCTGGGCCGATCGCGCGCCGGCGCGGCAGACGGTCACCACGGGTAGATCCGGGGGGATCTCCGCGACGCGCTGGGCCAGCTCGCCCAGGGGGACGGGCTGGGCGCCGGGCAGATGGCCCAGTGGACCATCGAACTCCTCGGGCTCGCGTACGTCGAGTACCCGGACCTCCGCCAGATGCTCCTCCAGCCATTGGGGATCGATTTCCCAGAGCCCTGCGAAAGTGAACGCCAGGGGTGCCCAGTCTGGACTTTCATCGGGGATGCTGCCGGATTCCGGCCGGCCGCAACGCAGGTTGGCCGGCACCGCAACCTCGAGTTTCTTCGGATGGGCCAACCCCAGATTGCGCATGTAGCCGACGAAGTCGCGCTCGCTGATCTGGCCCCCGCAGCGCGGGTTGAAACGCTTTTCCTCGCCGACGCTGGTGGCGGTGAGGCCGTTGTAGTCGTGGCCGGGGTAGAGCCGGGTGGCCTCGGGTAGCGAGAAGATCTGGGTATGGATCGAGTGGTACAGGCGGCCGGCGTCGCCCTGCTGGAAATCGGTGCGGCCGCAACCCCGGATGAGCAGGGCATCACCGGTAAAGGCCATGCTTTCGTCGTCGAGCACATAGGTCAGGCAGCCGTCGGTGTGGCCCGGCGTCTCGCGTACCTCGAGATAGCGCTTGCCGAAGGTGATCCGATCCCCGTGGTGCAGGTAGCGATCGGCACCCTCGACCCCCGATCGCGCCGAAACCAGGATTTCCGCGCCGGCCTGCTGCTGGAGTAGCCAGGCACTGGTCACGTGATCGGCATGGCAGTGGGTGTCGGCGACCGCGACCAGGTGCAGCCCAAGCTCGCTCAACAGCGCACGGTCTCTGCGCACCTGCTCGAAGACGGGGTCGATCAGCACAGCCGTGCCCGAGTCGCTGTCGCCGAGCAGATAGGTATAAGTGGACGATTCCTGATCGAATGACTGGCGGAAGACGAGCATTCTCATTCCCTCGCGTGGGCTGCACAGGAGGATTCTAGGCCAGCGCAACGCCCATGGCGATGGCCGGGCAGCGGCCTCTGGTGGTTCCCGGGATTAGTATCTAGTAAGTTGTCCGCCCCGATTGTGAATACGGCTCAGGCCGATGACCAGAGGAGCTTGTGGATGGAATGTGGCATTCAGATGTTGTTTCAGAACCCCGGCAATCTCAGTGATGCCGAGGTCTATGCGGCGGAGTTGAAGCTGGCCAAGGTTGCCGAGCCCGCTGGATTCGATTCCCTGTGGTGCGTCGAGCACCATTTCACCGATTACACCATGTGCCCGGACGTCACCCAGTTTCTGAGCTACATGGCCGGCTGCACCAGCCGCATCAAGCTGGGCACGGGTGCGGTGATTCTGCCCTGGCACGATCCCCTGCGCGTTGCCGAGGAAATCGTCCTGCTCGATTACTACAGCGAAGGGCGAACCATTCTGGGCATGGGGCGGGGCCTGGCACGGCTCGAATACGAAGGCTTTCGCGAGGACATGAACCAGAGTCGCACCAAGTTCAACGAGGCGGCCCGGATGATCGTCTCGGCACTGGAGACCGGCTTTGCCGAGTACGACGGCGAGGTGGTCAAGCAGCCGCGCGTGGAGATTCGCCCGCGGCCGCCGCACAGTTTCGAAGGCCGGCTGTTTTCCGTCGCCATGTCGCCGGACTCGATCGATGCCGCCGCCGAGCTCGGTACCCAGATCATGCTGTTCATGCAGCGACCGATCGAGGACACGGCGGCCGAAGTGAACCGCTATCGGGAGCAGTTTCGCGCCCGCCACGGCTGCGAGCCCGGCCCGGTGCTGTGCAACGATTTCATCATCTGTGACGACAGTGCCGAGCGGGCCGAGGAGATGGCGCGCAAATACACCGCCGCCTACTTCCTCACCGCTGCCAACCACTACGAGATGGCCGGTAGCCATTTCGCCGGGACCAAGGGTTACGCGTCCTACGGCGACGCTGCGAAGATGCTGCAGGAAATGGGGCTGGACAAGGTTGCCGATGCGTTTGTCGACCTGCAGATCTGGGGCACGCCGCAGCAGATCTTCGAAAAGCTCGAGACGCGCCGGAAGGTGCTTGGCGACTTCCAGCTCAACGGCTGCTTCAGCTTTGCGGGCATGCCCTATGACTACGCGGAGCGCAGCATGAAGCTCTATGGGGCGCGCTGTATCCCGGAGCTGCACGGTTGGAAATCGGCCAGCGCAGCCTAGGCGGTCAAATCGGCGATCGCCAAAAACCAGAAACGGGGCCAACTGGCCCCGTTTCTGGTTGCTGTCCGAGCATTGCAGTCAGCGCATGGCCGGCAGCCCGGTGTGGGCGGTCAGGCCGCCGTCGATGATGTAGGCGGCACCGGTGATGAACGACGCCTCGTCCGAGGCGAGAAAGAGCACCAGATTGGCGATCTCCTGCGGCGTGCCCAGACGCCCGACGGGATGGGCCGTGCCCATGCGCTCGCGCACCTTGGCCTGGGCTTCTTCGGGCAGCTTGGGTAAATCGACACTGCCGCCGGCGACTGCCATGTGTGGTGTCTCTGCGCCGCTGCCGGTCAGCGCGCGGATCGCCGGGGTGTCGATGGCGCCGGGACAGACACAGTTCATGCGGATATTGCGGCTCGCATATTCGATGGCCGCCGAACGGGTGAAGTTGATCACCGCCGCCTTGCCGGCGTTATAGGCCGCCATGCCGTAGTCGCCGCGGGTTCCGGAGATCGAGGCGGTGTTGACGATGGCGCCCCCGCCCTGATCCAGCATCACGGGGATGACGTACTTGGTCGCCAGAAAGGGGGCGGTGACATTGACCGCCAGAGTGCGGTTCCAGCCCTCCAGGCTGAGGTCAGCCACCGAGCCCATTTCCGCCGCGGTGGCGTTGTTGTGGAGGATGTCCAGGCGGCCGAAGGTCTTCACCGCGTGCTGAATCATGCCCTGCACGGCCTCGGGATCGGTGACATCGGCGGCCAAGTGGCCGGCCTCGCCGCCCTGTTCGCGCAGCGCGGTAGCCACCCGCTCCGCATTGGTCCCGTTGATGTCCACGATCAGTACTCGCGCACCTTCGGCGCTGAACCGCTGCGCGGTGGCCTCGCCGATACCTGAGCCACCCCCGGTGATCAAAGCTATTTTTCCTGCCAATCTGTCGCCCATGATTCAATCCTTTCAATAGGTTATTGTCTTTTATTCAAGTTGTATGCTGCTTCAAGAAGGCCCCGATCCGGGCAATGGCATCACGGCCCTCAGGGACCATGGGTGCAAACAGGTGCCAGACGTGGACCATTTCGGGCCAGACCTCCAGGGTTACCGCCACACCTCTTTTCTGGGCACTGGCAGCTATCCGGGTGGCGTCGTCGAGCAGGGTCTCCAGTTCGCCGACCTGGATCAACAAGGGCGGCAGGCCGGTGAGATCCGCGTGCAGGGGCGAGGCCGTGGGCTGGCGCGGATCGGCGTCGCCCAGATAGAGTCGCGCCATGCCCAACAGGCCACCGGGCTCGACCATGGGGTCTTTGTCGACATGGGTTTTCATCGAGTCCCCGGTCCCTTCGAGATCCGTCCAGGGTGAAATCGGCACCGCCGCGGCCGGCAGCGGGTCGCCGGCCTCGCGCAATGCCACCAGCGTGGCCAGGGTCAACCCGCCCCCGGCGGAATCGCCGGCAATGGCGATGCGGCTCGGGGAGAAACCTGCATCGAGCAACCAGCGGTAGGCGGCTACCGCGTCGTCTACCGCTGCCGGATAGCGATGTTCCGGCGCCAGCCGGTAATCCAGCGCCAGGGCGCGGCAGTGGGCCGCCGCCGACAGCCCGGCGATCAACCCCTTGTGGGTATGGATCGAGCCGATCACATAGCCGCCGCCATGCAGGTACAGCAATACCCGATCTTCATCGACGTCCGGTGCGCAGACCCATTCTGCGGGTACGCCGCCGGCATCGACCGGCTCGATGCGGGTGTCCGCCGGCGGGGTGGCGAAGCTTTTTGTGGCCTGCACGAAGTTGGCGCGCATCTTGTCCACCTTGTCCTTCATTTGCTCGTAATTGGACGGTCCGGGATAGTTTTTCCAGAGTAGATCCAGAAGCTTCTTGCTTTCGGGGCTGGCCATGGTGGTTCCTCGATCAGGGTTGGAAGCGGGCATGCAGCCAGCCGCCGATCTGTTCGATCGCGCGCTGGCCTTCGTCGAGCATGGGCGCGAAGGCGTGCCATACATGGAACAACTCCGGCTCGTCGACCAGTGCCACCGGGACCTTGCCCTTGGCGGCGTTGGCCGCGACGGTGACGGAGTCGTCGTAGAGAATCTCGCGGCCGCCGACGTGGATCAGCAGTGGCGGCAGGCCGGTCAGGTCGGCAAACACCGGAGAGGCCAGAGGGTTCCTTGGGTCGGTGTCCCGCAGATAATGGCGGGCGAGGCTGAACAGCCCGTCGGGCTTGACCATGGGATCGCTGGCCGCACGGGTGCGCACCGCATCTGCCTGCCCCGTCAGGTCTGCCCAGGGGGAGATCAGTACGCCGGCGGCGGGCAGGGCAACGCCCTCATCACGCAGGCGGAGCAGGGTGGCCAGGGTGAGTCCGCCGCCGGCGGAATCGCCGGCAATGGCAATGCGACCCGGGGCGAAACCCTCACCGAGTAACCACTGGTAAGCGGTGCAGGCATCTTCGATGGCAGCGGGAAACGGGTGCTCGGGGGCCAACCGGTAATCGATGCCCAGGGTGCGGGCGCCGGAATGCCGGGAGACGTTCTGCATCAGGTAGCGGTGGCTCTTGATGGAGCCGATCACATAGCCACCGCCATGCAGATAGAGCACCGCGCGATCGGCCCGGGTGCCGGGTGCGACCAGCCATTCGGCCTTGACGCCGCGTGCATCCACGGGCTCCAGGGCGACGTCTGCGGGCACGGCGAAGCGGGCGCCGCCCTCGTCCAGGGTGCGGCGCTCTTCTTCCAGGGATAGCGAGCCGATCGGGGGCTGGCGTTCGAAGATCTGCAGCAGTTTATCAAGTTGTTGCTTGGACATTTTTTATTTCCAGTAAGTTACAAGTTATTTCTAATGTAGAAAGTGACGTTTGACGCTTCAGTCTCCGAACGCCTTGCGCAGGGCCGCACAGGCTCGGTCGAGGAATTCGCGTCCCTCGTCGATCGCCCCGGCCATGGAGGTGAAGCCGTGGATCTGATTGCGATAGCAGATGTATTCCACTGGAACTCCTGCGCCACTGAGGCGGTCGGCATATTCCGTGCCCTCGTCGCGCAGCGGGTCGTAGCCCGCGGTCATTACCAGTGCCGGTGGTAGGTCGCTGAGATCTTCGGCGAGCAGCGGTGAGGCGAGCGGATCGTCCCAATCCTCGGGTTTGGAGAGATATTGATCGAAAAACCAGTTCATGGCCGTGGTGGTCAGAAAGTAGCCGTCTCCGCAGTCGCTATAGGAGGCGGTGGTGGCGCCCATTCGCGTCGCCGGATAGACCAGTAGTTGATAAGCGATGCGAGGCCCCTTGCGGTCGCGGGCCATGTGGCTGACCACCGCCGAGAGATTGCCCCCGGCGCTGTCGCCGCCAACGGCGATACGGTTGCCATCGGCGCCGATCCGGGCGGCATTGGCGGCGGTCCATTCGAGCACCGCGTAGCAGTCTTCCGGTGCTGCCGGAAAGGGGTGTTCCGGGGCGAGTCGGTAATCCGGCACCAACACGATCGCCTCGGCGTGGGCCGCGTAATAACAGGCCTCCCGCTGGTGAGTCTCGGGGCTGCCGATCACCCACCCGCCGCCGTGGTAGTAGATCAAGACGGGCAGGGGCCCTGTGCGCCGGCTGTGGGGCGTGATCACCAGGGTGCGGATGGCGCCGCCGGGGCCGGGAATCTCGATCTCCTGGATGGAGCGCGGCTCCGGAGGGTTGATGCCCACCATGGACGTCAGTTTTGCGAAGGCCTCGCGGCCTTCGGCCACAGTGCCTTCGCCGAGGGCCGGCGCATCGCTGGCTGCGGTGAGTTCCAGGATTTTTGCTGCTTGCGGGTCGAGGGTCATGGTGGTCTCTCTATGGATGCGGGCGTTGGCGATCCTGCAGTGTTACTGCTGGCGATGCTCGCCGCCCAATTGGGTCGGCAGTGCTGTTTGGTGGGCAGTGCTGTCGCTTCGGGCGCGCCGTTGTTGGGTTCTGTCGCTCGCCGTCTGGTCGACCGGATCGCCCGAATATACGGCGACCGTTTTCGGCAATGCAACCGGTGTTCCCGGGAGGTGGCTCATCAGCTCATCAGGAAGTGGCCGACCAGGGTGGCGATCGGCTTGTCGGAATCCTGTTGCCAGCAACTGGCCTGAACGTTTGCCACCCGGCGGCCGAGCTTGGTGACCCGGGCGCGGGCCCGGGTCGGTTCGATGCGGCCGGAGCGCAGGTAGTCGATGGTCACATTGATCGGTTTGGGCAGGTTGTCCGTATCCTGGTCGTGGGCGAGCTGGACGATTGCCGCGGTCTCCAGCAGCCCGCCGATGACACCGCCATGCAGCGCCGGCAGCCAGGGGTTGCCGGTATGCATTCGGGTGGCTTCCAGCTCGATGGTCAGGACGCCATTGGCTTCGTGCACCTGCATGGCCAGGGTGCGCATGTAGGGGATGCCCTGCGAGAGGATGCTGAAGTCGCCCGCTGCCCGCGCCTTGCGCACCAGCTCGAGAATACTCACGGCGTTTCGACCTCGTCTCGCTGCTCGCCGGTTTTCTCCGAGGTGATCATGAAACTCGCCGCGCAATGGGCGATGGGGTCCTGGGGATCGTCGTGATAGGCCTGGGCGCGCACGAAGCAGACATTGCGGGTGACCTTGTAGCAGTGGCCGGCCGCGGTGATCGCTTCGCCGGGTGTCGCCGGCTTGAGGTAGTCGATGCGCAGGTCCAGGGTGGCGATGGTGGCGGGCCGGGCCAGCGCCGAGATCACGGAGAGGCCGCAGGTGGCGTCGAGAACCGTGGTGATGACGCCGCCGTGAAGTACGCCGGAGCCGGCATTGCCCGCCAGCCCGGCATGGTAGGGAATGCGCATCCAGCCTCGGCCGCGCTCCAGGTCGAGGATTTCCAGACCGAGAAAATTGGCGTGTGGGGACTGGTTTTCCGGCTGGGCGCGAAAGGCCAGAAGCTGCTGCATCAACTGCTCGTCGGTCACGGCGGCGGGTCCGGGCGCGGGGACGGCGGATCATAGGAACCGCGGTGGGGCATTGCAAACGCCCCCGCGGTCGCGGCTCTGAAAGTACCCGCCGAGCGGTGCTATATTGGATGCTGATAAGCATGGAATCAGGGGTGGATCATGGGCTACTCGAAAACCACGCTGCCTGCTCCCGCCGAAGCCTTGCCCGGGCGCGCCGAGGCGATGCAGGTGCCCGAGCGGCACTTCGTGCACGGCCGGCCACTGGTCGGGCCCTTCCCCGAGCAGCTTCAGCAGGTGCAATTCGGCATGGGCTGTTTCTGGGGCGCGGAGCGCCGCTTCTGGCAGTTGCCCGGCGTCTTCACTACGGCTGTGGGCTATGCCGGCGGCCATACGCCGAATCCCGCCTATGAGGAGGTCTGCTCCGGGCGCACCGGACACGCGGAAGTCGTGTTGGTGGTGTTCGACCCCGCCGAGATCGCCTTCGGCGAGTTGCTGAAGGTGTTCTGGGAGGCGCACGATCCGACCCACGGCATGCGTCAGGGCAATGACGTGGGCACCCAGTATCGCTCGGCGATCTATTGTTACGGCGAGCAGCAGCTCCAGGAGGCGCTGGCCAGCCGCGATGCCTATCAGGAGAAGCTGAAGGCAGCCGGGTTGGGTGCCGTCACCACGGAGATTCGCGCGGCGCCCGAGTTCTACTACGCGGAGTTCTACCACCAGCAGTACCTGGCGAAAAATCCCGGCGGTTACTGTGGCCTGCGCGGCACCGGCGTCAGCTGCGGCTGAGCGGCCGGGCGCGGGGCCCGGCGCTTGGCGCCTGATCTACGATGGCGCCTGTCCGTTCTGTCACTGGTACTGCCAGCGCTTCGCCGGAACCCTGACCCTGGTCGATTTTCGGGCCGCGGGCACTGCCCAGCTGCCGGCGGATTGTGATCCCGATCGCGCCCTGCTGCTGGATACCGGAGCAGCGGTGCTCTCCGGCGCGGCGGCGCTGCACATGCTGGCGTCCTCGGCAGCCGCGCGCAGGCTGGATCGCTTGCTGTTCGGCGGCGAGCTGCGAGTGCGCGCGCTGTATCCGGTGCTGCGAGCACTGCGCAACGGCTACCTCCGGATTAGCGGGCGACGCGCTTCGGCAGATGGTCGGAGCATCCCTTGAACGCTTCCCTGACCGAGACCCGGCTCTGTGTCGAACCCGAATGGGTCGACTACAACGGGCATATGAACCTGGCCTTCTACGTGCTCGCCTTCGACAAGGCGACAGACCATTTCTACGATCAGCTGGATATCGGCCTCACCTATCGGGAGCGCATGCAGAGTTCGATGTTCACCCTGGGGATCAACGTCGACTACCTGCGCGAGGTGTTCGCCGGTGACATGCTGCGCATCACTACCCAGCTACTCGCTTGCGATGTCAAGCGGATGCGCTACTTTCATCGGATGTTTTCCGCTGCTGGCGACGAGCCGGTGGCCACCAACGAATGCCTGGCGGTCCATGTCGATATGGAGGCGCGGCGCAGTGCACCCTTCCCCGCGGCAACCAGGGCACGCATCGACGCAATGCTCGAAGCCCATCTCCGTTTGCCGGTGCCCGCTGGTGCCGGCCGGGTGCTGGGCGAGAAGCGCGGCGCGTGAGGTTTCACCGCGCCGTGGCGAGGCCTTCCAACAAGGCTTCCACGGTGTTCACCCGGGTGTCGGCGTCGCGCATTTGCTCGACGAAGCGCAGTATGGTGGCGCCGCGCAGCTGGTAGCGCTGGGGTTCGCGCTGTACCAGACGCACGATGCTCAGTGGATCGACGCTGGTATGCTGCGAAAATTCCAGCAACCCGCCCTCGGGGCCAGCCTCGATGCGGACGATGCCCAGGGCGGTGGCGCGCTGGCGCAAGGCGGTCACCCGCACCAGGTGGCTCACTTCGCCGGGCAGCAGGCCGAACCGGTCGATCATTTCCACCTGGAGTTCCCTGAGGGCGGCGGCGTCGGCAGTCCCGGCCAGCCGCTTGTAGAGCATCAGCCGGGTGTGTACATCGGGGATATAGTGCTCCGGAATCAGCGCCGCGATGTGCAGGTTGACCTCGCAATCGGGGCGCGCGCTCAGATCGATCTCGACATCGCCCCCGCGCTCCAGGCTGTGCACTGCCCGCTCCAGCAGCTCCATGTACAGCGAAAAACCGATCGCCGCGATATGGCCGCTCTGGTCGTCGCCGAGCAGTTCGCCGGCGCCGCGGATCTCCAGGTCGTGGGTGGCCAGGGTGAAGCCGGCGCCGAGCTGATCGGCGGCTTGGAGGGCCTCCAGCCGTTTGTGGGCGTCGGCGGTCATCTGCTTCGGCGGTGGCACCAGCAGATAGGCGTAGGCCTGGTGGTGGGAGCGGCCCACACGGCCGCGCAACTGATGCAGCTGCGCCAGACCGAGCTTGTCGGCGCGCTCGATGATGATGGTATTGGCGGTGGGCACGTCGATGCCGGTCTCGATGATGGTCGAGCAGACCAGGATGTTGAAGCGTCTGTGGTAGAACTCGGACATCACCTGTTCGAGTTCGCGCTCGGGCATCTGCCCGTGGGCGATGCCGACCCGGGCCTCGGGGACCAACTGTTCCAGTTCACGTGCCGCCCGGGCGATGGTCTTGACCTCGTTGTGCAGCAGATAGACCTGTCCGCCGCGCAGGATCTCGCGGAGGATCGCCTCTCGGATCAACCGGGATTCCCGCTGCTGAACGAAGGTCTTCACCGACAGCCGCCGCAGCGGCGGTGTGGTGATCACGGAAAGGTCGCGCAGCCCGCCGAGTGCCATGTTCAGGGTGCGGGGGATGGGGGTGGCGGTCAGGGTGAGCATGTCGACCTCGGCGCGCAGTGTCTTGAGCCGCTCCTTTTGGCGGACGCCGAAACGGTGCTCCTCGTCGACGATCACCAGACCCAGGTCGCGATAGCGCAGGCCCGCGCCCAGCAGGCGGTGCGTGCCGATGAGGATGTCGACTGCCCCGCTTTCGACTCTGGCGGCGATCTCGTCCTGCTCGCGGGCGCTGCGAAAGCGCGACACCATTTCGATGGTGACCGGCCAGCCGGCAAAGCGGTCGCGGAAATTCTGCAGGTGCTGCTGGGCGAGCAGGGTGGTGGGCACCAGCACCGCGACCTGGCGGCCAGCGGCAAGCGCGAGAAAGGCGGCGCGCATGGCGACCTCGGTCTTGCCGAAACCGACGTCGCCGCAGATCAGCCGGTCCATCGGCTTGTTGCTGAGCATGTCGGTGCGCACCGCAGTGATGGCGTCTTCCTGGTCGGGGGTTTCCTCGAAGGGAAAGGCAGCCGCGAATGCCTGGTAGTCGGCACCCGGATCCGGGTAGGCAAAGCCTTCGCGGGCGGCGCGGCGCGCATGGACCTCGAGCAATTCGGCGGCGGTATCGCGGATTTCCCGCGCGGCCTTGTCCTTGGCCTTTTGCCATTGTTCGCTGCCCAAGCGGTGCAGGGGCGCCAAATCCGGATCGCCGCCGCTGTAGCGGCTGATCAGGTGCAGATTGGCTACAGGCACATATAGCTTTGCGCCTTCTGCGTATTCGATGGTCAGAAATTCCTGCGCCTGGCCTTCGACGTCGAGAACCTGCAGACCCAGGTAGCGCCCCACGCCGTGATCGAGGTGGACCACGGGTGCGCCCGGGCGCAATTCGCTGAGGCTGCGGACCAGTTGGTCTGCGGTATCACGCTGCCGGGATCGGCGCCGGCGCTGGAGGATCTGTTGGCCGAACAGCTCGGTCTCGGTGATCAGGCTGAATTCCGTTTCCCGCACCTGGAACCCGCGCTCCAGGGGATGAACGGCGATCATGAAAGGTGCTGAGGTGACCAGGGCCTGGGTCCAGCCAGCCGCCGCCACCGGCTCGAGAGCCAGGGGCTTCAGCAACTCCAGGAGCGCCTCGTGGCGCCCGGCGGATTCAGCGCAGAGCAGGGCCGGTCCGGCATTGGCCGCCAGCAGCGCCTCCAGCTTTGCCAGCGGTTCCCGGGCGCGGGCGTCCACTGCGATGTCTGGTAGTGCCCGACAGCGGAAGTTGTGCTGGCCGATCCCGTCCGGCAGGGGGTCGGCATGGAGTTCGGTGCGCGCCAGCGCGTTGAGGCCGGCGAACAGTTGGTCGTCGGTGAGAAACAGCTCCCCCGGCGGGACCAGAGGGCGGTTCGGGTCCACGCCGTGCTCGCGATAGCGGTCGCCGGCCTCGCGCCAGAAGTCGGCAGCGGCGGCACCGATATCGCCGCTGGAGAATGCCAGCACCTGGTCGGGGAGATAATCGAACAGCGTGGCGCTGTGCTCGAAAAACAGCGGCAGATAGTATTCGATGCCCCCGGGCGCGAGACCGCTGCTGATATCCTGATAGAAGTGGCTGTTACGCGGATCCGCCTCGAAACGCTGGTGCCAGGCATCCTGGAAACGCTGAATGGCGGCCTGATCGAGGGGGATCTCCCGGGCCGGCAGCAGATCGATGGCGGGCAGCCTGGCGACGGTGCGCTGGGAGTCCGGGTCGAAAGTGCGCAGGGATTCCAGTTCGTCGTCGAACAGATCCAGGCGCAACGGTAGATCCGACCCCATGGGGAAGACGTCGATCAACGCGCCGCGCACCGCGAACTCGCCGTGCTCGTACACGGTATCAGTGGCCCGGTAGCCGGCCTGCTCCAGGGTCCGCCGCAACTGGTCGCGATCGATTCGGTCACCGACCGCGAACCGGAAGCTGTTACCGGCGATGAAGGCTGGTGGCGGCAGACGTTTCATCAGGGTGGTGGCCGGCGCGACCAGTACGCCGCGGCGGGTGTGAGGCAGCAGGCTCAGGGCGCGCAGTCGCTCCGAGATGATGTCCTGATGGGGCGAGAAGAGGTCGTAGGGCAGGGTCTCCCAGTCCGGCAGGTGCAGAATGGGAATGACCGGCTCTGTTTCCCCGCCGACAAAGAAGCGTAATTCCGTCTCCAGCTGCGCTGCCGCAGCCGGATCCGCGGTCACCACCAGCGCCAGGCCCTCGTGGTTGCGCGCCGCACTGGCGATGGCCAGCGCCGCGCTGCCGCCCGGGAGGCCGCCCCAGCGGCGGCGGTCGCGGGGCTTATTGGCGGCAGGGATGGCGAGCAGGTCAGCGGGCATCGACGTCGGTCCGCAACAGAGGCGCGCATTGTACTGTCGGCCGGTGTGGTGGATAACCCCGGCTATTCCGCAGCGCGTTCGGAGTGCCGGGATCGGGCCGTGGCCCACTAGTGCAAGCGTTGGGAAACGGCGCTATCCTAGGTCGTATCAACTTGTGTAGCCACTGAGTCGCAACAGCGGTTTTTTACGACTATGAGTACACAGCGAGATTCCGAAGATGGTCTGGTCGTCGAGGAAGCCAAGCCCCGACTCAAACGCCCATCGATGTTTCAGGTCGTGCTGATCAACGACGATTACACTCCCATGGAGTTTGTGGTCGCGATCCTGGAGCAGATTTTTGCCATGGATCATGAACTGGCGGTTCGTGTGATGCTCAAAGTGCACACGGAGGGCAAGGGTGTATGCGGGGTCTTCACCCGCGAGATCGCCGAGACCAAGGCCGAACAGGTAAGCCAGGCGGCCCGTGAGCACGAACACCCGCTCCTGTGCCTGATCGAACCCGCCGACGATGCGAATGACCACGAGGATTGAACGCCATGCTCAGCAGAGAACTTGAGGCGACGCTGAATGCCGCATTCCAGGATGCGACCGCCAAGCGGCACGAGTTCATGACCGTGGAGCACCTCCTGTTGGCCTTGCTGGACAACAGCTCGGCGTTGCGTGTGCTCAAGGCCTGTGGGACGGATGTGCCGGCGCTGCGCGAGGAACTCAATGAGTTCCTCGACTCCACTACCCCCCTGGTGGCACCGGAGGCCAAGCGCGAGGCGCAACCCACGCTGGCTTTCCAGCGGGTGCTGCAGCGGGCGATCTTCCATGTGCAGTCCTCCGGGCGCAACGAGGTTCAGGGAGAGAACGTCCTGGTCGCGATTTTCAGCGAACAGGAGAGCCAGGCGGTGTACATGCTGCGCATGCGCAATATTTCCCGGATCGACGTGGTCAACTTCATAGCCCACGGCGTGGCGCGATTCGCCGATCAATCGGAGAGCGCCGGCAACGCTCCCGGCGGGCAGAGCGCGGAGGCCGGGCAGGGGCCGGGCGGAGAGGCCAGTGCCCTGGAGCAATTCGCCACCGATCTCAACGCCCAGGCCCGCAAGGGTTACATCGATCCTCTGGTGGGGCGTGCGTACGAGCTGGAACGGGTCTGCCAGACGCTGGTACGCAGACGCAAGAACAATCCTCTACTGGTGGGTGAATCCGGGGTCGGGAAGACCGCGATCGCCGAAGGTCTCGCCAAGCGCATCGTCGAAGGTGAGGTACCGGGTGCCATCCAGGGCAGTGTGGTCTATTCGTTGGATATGGGCGCTTTGCTCGCCGGCACCAAGTACCGCGGGGATTTCGAGAAGCGCTTCAAGAGCCTGCTCGCCGAGCTCGGCGAGCAGGAACACGCGATTCTGTTCATCGATGAGATTCATACCATCATCGGCGCCGGGGCGGCCTCCGGCGGGGTGATGGACGCCTCCAATCTGCTCAAACCGTTGCTGACCTCCGGGCGCTTCCGCTGCATTGGTTCCACCACCTATCAGGAGTACCGCGGCATTTTCGAGAAGGACCGGGCGCTGTCGCGACGGTTTCAGAAAATCGATGTGCCGGAGCCTTCGATCGACGAGACGATCGCGATTTTGCAGGGTCTCAAGAGCCGTTTCGAGGAGCACCATGGCCTCAGGTTCACGCAGGGGGCACTGCGCGCCGCGGCCGAACTCGCAGCCAGGTACATCAACGATCGCTTTCTGCCGGACAAGGCCATCGATGTGATCGATGAGGCCGGTGCCTATCAGCAGCTGCTGCCGGTATCCAAGCGGAAAAAGACGATCGCCGTTGCCGATGTCGAGGCCGTGGTGGCGAAGATCGCGCGCATTCCCCCCAAGAGCGTCTCCTCGTCGGATCGCGAGCAGCTGCGCAACCTGTCCGGCCAGCTGAAGATGGTTGTGTTCGGGCAGGATGCTGCCATCGACACCCTGGATGCCGCAATCAAGCTGGCCCGCGCCGGCTTGCGCGACGGCGACAAGCCCATCGGTAGTTTTCTGTTTTCCGGACCGACCGGGGTCGGCAAGACCGAGGTCGCCCGCCAGCTGGCCCAGGTACTGGGTGTCGAGCTGTTGCGCTTCGACATGTCCGAGTACATGGAACGCCATACGGTGTCGCGCCTGATCGGTGCGCCGCCGGGTTATGTCGGCTTCGACCAGGGCGGTCTGCTGACCGATGCGGTGACCAAGCACCCGCACTGCGTGCTGCTGCTCGACGAAATCGAAAAGGCCCACCCGGATGTCTTCAACCTGCTGCTGCAGGTGATGGACCACGGCGCCTTGACGGACAACAACGGCCGCAAGGCGGATTTCCGCAACGTGATCCTGATCATGACCACCAACGCCGGGGCCGAGCAGATGAACCGCGCCTCGATCGGCTTCTCGCATCAGGATCACAGCAGCGATGCCATGGAGACCATCAAACGCATGTTCAGTCCCGAATTCCGCAACCGGCTGGATGCCATGGTGCAGTTCGGGGCGCTCAAGCCGGAGATCATCAAAACCGTGGTCGACAAGTTCCTGGTTCAACTGCAGGCACAGCTCGACGAGAAAAAGGTGCACCTCGAAGTCGACGATGCGGCTCGCGACTGGCTGGCCGAGCACGGCTACGACGAGAAGATGGGTGCCCGTCCCATGGCGCGCCTGATCCAGGAGAAAATCAAGAAACCTCTCGCCGAAGCGGTGTTGTTCGGCGATCTCGCCAAATCCGGCGGCGAGGTGCTGGTCTCGCTGGTCGACGGTGAACTCGACGTCCGCATCGCCGAGCCGGCTTGAACGGCACCCGCGCTCCGGGGGGGTTGCGGGCAAACAGCGCGGCGCGAGTCCCCAGCGGGAGGCTGCCCGTCCCGGTAGCGCCTGTTAGCTTGCCGCGTCGCCACTGACAGCCAACCTCCTCGCGCAGCACCCTGATCGGACATCGGACGAGCCCTCACCGATCGGCTTGAAGAGGCCATGGCTGCGGCGCCTGGGGCCTCGAGCTTGGTCAATGAAGAGGAAAGGCAGGCGTGCTTACCGTCTTCGGGTTCGACCCTTGGACGGCTTGGGCTGAGGAAGCTTGCTGCTCGATCGGGCCCGGGTCGAGGGAGCGGTCGTCGAGTCGTTTCCGGTACGAGTCGTTTCCGGTAACGACGGCTCGTCGAGCAGTGTCGCGACGAGCGCCGCAGGCAAGGAACCCGACGCGCAGTGACGGGGATCCGTCAGCCTGGCTCGGCGAGGAAGTATTCCACGAATGATGGGCCGCAGTGGTTTATCAACGGGCTCCCGCGTCGCGCCCGGTGGGCTTCGCCCGGCCCCGCGAGCTAGCGCGCGCGATAGGTAATGCGCGCCTTGCTCAGATCGTAGGGGGTGAGCTCGACTTTGACCTTGTCCCCGGTGAGGATACGGATGTAGTGCTTGCGCATTTTCCCGGAGATGTGCGCGATCACCACGTGACCGTTTTCCAGGCGAACCCGGAAGGTGGTGTTGGGCAGGGTATCAATGACTTCCCCTTCCATTTCGATAGCATCTTCTTTTGCCATGTGGCTCGCTTGTATGACCCAGTCGGGATGGTCCCAGTGGGCGCGCATTGTGCCCCAAACGACTGCTGTGTGGCAAAGCCGGCGCCGCAGGGCCTGCCGGGTGTCTGTTCTACGGCGCTTCGAGCGGCACCTGTGAGTCGGTGACGCGCGCGCGCACGGCACTGGCGGGAGGGACGGGATCCGCCGCGCCCAACCGGTGCAGGGCGATCAGAAAGCCCAGCGTGATGAAGCCCCCGGCGGGCAGGGCCCAGAAGGGAAAATCGTAGCCTGCCGGCAACAGGCGGAGTTCCCATCCGGCGGCGCCCGCACCCGCGAGCAGTTCGAGATCGCGGAACAGGGTGCCATGGGCCAGCAATTCGCGGATCGCGCCCAGGGCCGACAGCGCCAGCAGATAACCGAATCCCGTGGCCAGACCGTAGCGTGCGGCCGCCGGAGCTGTTCCGGGCGCTTCGAGCAGCGTCAGGCCGGTGGCAGCAATCAGCGGCAGAAACACCCCGAGCGACTGATACAGGGGAAGCCGGAAGGCCTGCAGCAGCAACTCGACGCAGGCTGCCAGAGTGGCGAGCAGCAGCACGGCTGCGGGAATGCGCAGCTCTGGCGACAGCCGCGGGCGCAGGGCCGCGAGTAGCGGCGCAGCGGCCGCGATCAGCGCCAGGCTGGCGATACCCAGGCCGAGCGCCGTGACCAGGGAATGGCTCATTCCCAGCAGCGGTGACAGCCCCAGCAAGTACACCAGAGCAGGATTACGGCGCCACAGGGGTGCGAGGTTGCCGGCATTCATGGTGAAGGTGCCTCTTCGGGTTGGGCCGCCGGCGCCAGTAACTGCTGACGGTCGTCCACGAAGTAATCCAGCGCGTGGCGTACCTGGCGGATCACGGCGCGGGAGCTGATGGTGGCGCCGGCGATGGCGTCGAACGCGCCTCCGGCGCTGCGCACCTGCCACCGCGAAGGCTGTGGATCGTCGCGCGATCGACCGGTGAAGATTTGCAGCCAGTCGCTTTTCTCGGCGAGTATGCGGTCGCCGATGCCCGGCGTCTCACGCTGTTCGACGATCTGTACCCCGGTGATGGTTCCATTGCGCTTTATGCCCACCAGCAGCCGGATGGCTCCGCCGTAGCCCTGTGTCGATACGGTCGGTACGAGCACCGCGCGCACCTGTGCATTCTCCAATACGCGGTAGGCGAACGCCGGCTTTTCGAGGCCGAGACCGGTGTGAAAGCGGGGCGGGATCGGCCAGCGCTCCAGGGTGAGTTCGGAGTCCCGGGGCAGGCTGGACACCAGCTCCAGAAGGCGTGCCTGGACGGCGCGTTCGCGCGCCGCCGCGATCGGTTCCCGAGTGAGCCAAAGGGTGAGGCTGAACAGTATTGCGGCCAGTGCTGCGGTCAGTGCGAGCAGGACGACATCGCGTGCGGAGCGGGATGCCATCAAGGCGGTTCACCCTCGGACCCTGGCTGTCGGCGATGTCCGGGTAGTCGCGGTATCGTGTAGCGGTCGATCAGCGGCACACAGAGATTGCTCAGCAGCACCGCGAAGGCCAGCCCATCCGGGTACCCTCCCCAGGCGCGGATTGCGAACACCAGGAAGCCGGTGAGGGCGCCGCACGCCAGCCTGCCAGCGGGACTCGCCGCCAGGGATGCGGGGTCAGTGATGATGAAGAAAGCGCCCAGCATGGTGGCGCCGCTGAGCAGGTGCAGACCCGGGGGGCCACGGCTTGCGGAACTGCCGCCATCGCCAAAGGCCAGCGCCAGCGCGCCCAGTGTGGCGAGCATGGCGGCCGGAGCCTGCCAGGCGATCAATCTCCGGGCCAACAGATAGAGGCCGCCCAGCAGGAAGCTGAGGCTCACGGTTTCCCACCCCACTGCGGCCAGGTCTCCGGCGACGAACAGGGGCTGGGTTGCATAGAACTGGCTGACCAGCAGGCCGCTGCTCTCGCGAAAGGCCTCCAGCGGTGTCGCCATGGTGATGGCATCGGCGCCGTGGCCGGTAGGCGCAAAAATCGCTCTGGCAGCGGTAACCAGGCCGGGCCAGGAAGCGCCGTCGGCCAGCACCGGCAGCGGCGCCGGCCATCTCGCCATGGGCGCGGGAAAGGACACCAGCAGCATGGCATAGGCGGCCATCGCGGGGTTGAAAGGGTTGCTGCCCAGGCCGCCGAAGGGGTATTTGGCCACCCCTATAGCAAAGGCGCCGCCGCTCATTGCCAGCCACCAGGGCGCCAGGGGCGGCAGGGCGATGCCGAGCAGGACGCCGGTGACCAGGGCGCTGCCGTCGCCGAGCCGTCCCCGGATCCGGGTCCCGTCGAGGCGACAGATCAGGGCTTCCGTGCCCAGAGCTGCGGCCGTGGCCAGCACGATCTGCAGCAGGGTGCCGGCGCCGAAATACCAGGTCAGGGCGGCGACGCCGGGCAGCGTGGCCAGCGCGACCTGGCGCATCACCTGATCGGCGTGCAGGCCGCTGTGGGTGGCGGAAGCGCCGCTCATTCGGAATTTTCCGGGGGAGGGGGCCGCTGGGCTGGCACTCCGGACTCGGCCCGGCGCCGCTGTGCTTCGCGATGGTCGATACGGGCCTGTTCGACACGTGCCAGCAGCGCCTGGCGTTGCTGGCTTCCGGTCTCCGGTGGCAGTTGGTCTAACTGGATCTCCAGCCTGTGCAAGCGGTCGGCGGCGGCCATTGCAGCGCGCTGCAGCGCCTGGTGATGGCTTTCTCGCGGCGACGCCGCTTGCGCCATCGCCAGTCGGGCGAGGTCGAGCGAGCGATTTGCCGGCGGCGATTCCGGGTCCGCCAGGGCGGCGTGCCGGCTGTCGCGCACCCTGGCCTCCGTGGCCCTCCGTTCCTGGTGGGCGGCGAAGCGCTGGCGGTCGCGGTCGGCCTGACGCCTGGCGGTGCGCCGGGCCTCCAGCTCCGCCTTGGCGGTGCGGAACTGCCTGGCCAGGGGGATGCCGCTGGGGCAGACGTAATTGCAGGCGCCGCATTCGATGCACGCCGACAGATGGTGGCGCTCGAGTTCCCGGTGATTGCCGACCAGCGCATAGCGGTGCAGCTGTTGGGGCAGCAAGGCGACCGGGCAGACGGTGGCGCACAGGCCACAGCGGATACAGGGCCGGCTCTGGGGCGGCGGCAGCTCCGCCGCGGTGAGTGCCAGCAGGCAGTGGCTGGTCGGGGTCACCGGCACCTGGAGGTCCTCCAGCGGCTCGCCCATCATGGCACCCCCCAGGACGAGGCCGGCACAATCCTGCGATTGGCAGTCGGCGGCGGCCAGCAGGTGTGCGATCGGGGTACCGAGAGGCACGCGGTAGTTGCCGGGGTTGTGGCAGGCGCCGCCGGATACGGTGACGATGCGCGAGACCAGGGGTTCACCGTGGCCGAGCCCCCGTTGCAGAGCGTACAGCGTGCCCACGTTGAGGCAGAGGATGCCCAGCTCCTGTGGCAGGCGGTCGTCGGGAACCTGGGTTCCGGTGAGCAGGGCGATCAACTGGCGTTCGCCGCCGGACGGATAGCGAGTGGGTAGCGACACCACCGCGATGTCGGTGCCCTCTGCGGCGCGGCGCATGGCAGCAGTGGCCTCGGGCTTGTCGTCCTCGATACCTACCAGGATCTGTTCCGGCCCGTCGAGCAGCCGAGCCGCCAGTTTGGCGCCGGCGATGATCGCGGTGGCGTGCTCACGCATCAGCAGGTCATCGGCGGTGACATAGGGCTCGCACTCCATGCCATTGATGACCAGGGTGTGGAACCCTGTCCCGGCGGCAATCTTGCGCGCGGTGGGAAAGCCGCCCCCGCCGAGACCGGCGATGCCGGCTGCCGCTACCGCGGCGAGCAGCCCGGTGCGATCCAGGGTCTCCAGGTCCGGGGCCCTCAGGTCGGGGTGCCAGCGGTCTTCGCCGTCGGTCTCCAGCAGCACACAGGGCCCGTGGCGACCGGGGCCCACCGCATGCGCCTCGATGCCCAGCACCAAGCCCGAGGTCGAAGCATGGAGCGCACGGTCGCTGCCGGTGGCGAGCAGCTGCCCCTTGTCGACCGGTATCCCGACCTCGACCACCGGCCGGGCGCCACCCAGGGGCAGCGCCAGCAACGGCGCCAGGGGCGGCGTCCGGATGGGGTGACGGGTGGAGATCGCTTTGTGGGTCGGTGGCTGCACGCCGCCACGCAGGGACCGGCCAACGCTCAAGACGCCACCCGTTCGGTTATGGAAAGTCTCGCGGGCGGGGGGGCTGGCACCATCTCGATACAGTCTACCGGACAGGGCGCGACGCACAGGTCGCAGCCGGTGCAGTGCGCTGCGAGCACTGTGTGCAGCTGGCGGCTGGCGCCGACAATGGCGTCTACCGGGCAGGCGGGCAGGCACTTGGTGCAGCCGATGCATTCGGCCTCGCGGATGTTGGCGATCATGGGAGGTAGCGAGGGGCCGTGCGCCGGATCCAAGGGCCGGGGAGCCTCGCCGAGCAGATCGGCGAGCGCCACTATGGTGTCGTTGCCGCCGGGCGGGCAGCGGTTGAAGGACTCACCGGCGGCAATGGCGCGCGCATAGGGCAGGCAGCCGGGGTGCCCGCAGCGACCGCATTGGGTCTGGGGCAACAAGCGGTCGATCTGTTCGCTCAACGATGGCTTCGCCGGTGCTGGGGCGCGCTGCGCGCTTCGCCAGGCGACCGCCGCCAGCGCCAGCAGGGTGCCGAGCAGGGCGGTCACTGCCAGCCAGAAAATCGGGTTGACGGGTTCGAGTCCGCTCATCTCATGCCATTCGGGCGAACCCCATGAACGCCAGCGCCATCAGCCCGGCGGTGATCAGGTTGGCGGGAGCACCGGCGAAGGCCGGCGGCACCCGGGTCGCCTCCAGGCGTTCGCGGAGGCCGGCAAAGAGTACGGCCACCAGAGTAAAGCCCAACCCGGTCGCCAGTCCCTGGAACAGGGCCACGGCCAGGGATGCGGCGTGCTCGGCGCCGATCAGCGCGGTGCCCAATACCGCGGTATTGGCGATCATGAGCGGCCGCAGTGCGCTCAATGCCCGGTGCAGCCGCGCATCGACTTGGCTGCTGCCCAGCTCGATGAACGCCGCGGCCAGGACCATCGACAGCATGGCCACCGGCAGGCGCAGCTGCGCCAATCCCAGTGGCTCCAGCAGCCAGCGCTGCGCCAGATAGGTCACAGCGCCGGTCGACACCAGCAATACCGTGGTGGCCGCGCCGAGCCGGAGTGCTCCCGCGACCCGGCCGGTCATATGGGCCAGTGCGGACACCCCCAGCAGCTGGACCAACAGCACATTGTTGACCAGCACAGTGCCCAGCAGTATCAGTGCGATTTCCTGCATGTCCCGGTCTCGCGCCTTGGGTTGGATGCGGTGCCCGCCTGCGGTCCTCGCGCCGCATGGGCTTCAGGTCACGCGCTGGCCCGGAACCGCTCCCGGATCCGGGCTGAGCAGGTAGATGTCGTCGCCGTCACCCGTCGCCAGCACCATGCCCTCGGACACGCCGAAGCGCATTTTCCGGGGTGCTAGGTTGGCGACCATCACCGTCAGACGGCCCTCCAGCTCCTCGGGTCGATACGATGCGCGGATGCCGGAAAACACGGTACGGGTTTCGCCGCCGAGCTCCAGGGTGAGGCGCAGGAGCTTGTCCGAACCCTCCACGGTGGCGGCAGCGATGATACGGGCGATGCGCAGATCGACCCTGGCAAAGGCCGCGAAATCGATGATGTCCGTGTCCTTGTCCGGCGCCGCGGGGGCCATCCTTGCTGGCCTGACCGTGTCCGTTGGGGGCGCTGCGCTGGCCGCGAGCATGGCGTCGATCCGCTTGCGCTCCACGCGTTGCATCAGAGGTTCGAAGGCGCGGATGCGATGGTTGCACAGGGGTTCGAAGGCGGCCGCGTTCCAGCGCAGTTCGGTGTTCAGGAATTGTTCGGCCCGTACCGCCATGTCCGGCAATACCGGCTTCAGGTAGAGCATCAGCAGGCGGAACAGATTGATACCCAGGGAACAGATTTCCCGTACCTCGGCGGCTCGGTCCGGCTGCTTGATCAGTTGCCAGGGCTGGCGCGCGGCGATGTATTCGTTGGCGGCGTCGGCCAGGGCCATGATCTCGCGCATGGCCCTGCCGAACTCCCGCGCCTCATAGTGCGCCGCAATGGGTTCGGCTGCGGAGACGGCGCGCTGCCAGAGCTCTGGTTCGGCGATGTTCTCCGCCAACACACCGCCGGTATCGTCACTGATGAAGCGTGCGCAGCGGCTGGCGATATTGACCACCTTGCCCACCAGGTCGCTGTTCACGCGCTGTGCGAAGTCGTCGAGATTCAAGTCGAGATCATCGATGCCGGCGGACAGCTTGGCGGCGAAGTAATAGCGCAGATACTCCGGATCCAGATGGTCCAGATAAGTACCCGCGCTGATGAAAGTGCCGCGCGACTTCGACATTTTCTTGCCATCGACGGTGAGGAAGCCGTGCACGCAGATGCGGTCGGGGGTGCGGAAGCCGGCGCTCTCCAGCATCGCCGGCCAGAACAGTGCGTGGAAATTGACGATGTCCTTGCCGATGAAATGGTAGAGTTCGGCGGTCGAATCGCGGCCCCAGAAGGCGTCGAAGTCGAGCCCTCGGCGGCTACAGAGGTTTTGGAAGCTGGCCATGTAGCCGATCGGTGCGTCCAGCCACACGTAGAAGAACTTGCCGGGTGCATCGGGGATTTCGAAGCCGAAATAGGGCGCGTCGCGGCTGATATCCCAGTCCTGGAGACCGGCATCCAGCCACTCGCTGAGCTTGTTGGCGATTTCCTCGCCGACGTGGCCCGAGCGGGTCCAGCGGCGCAGAAAATCCGTAAATGCCGTGAGACGGAAAAAGTAGTGCTCCGACTCCCGCTCTACCGGTGTTGCGCCCGACAGCACCGAGCGCGGGTCGATGAGCTCGGCCGGCGAGTAGGTGGCCCCGCAGGCTTCGCAGTTGTCGCCATACTGATCCGGCGTTGTGCAGCGTGGGCAGCAGCCCTTGACGTAGCGGTCGGCCAGAAACAGGCCCTTTTCGGGGTCGTAGAGCTGGCTCACGGTGCGGGTTGCGATATGACCGTTTGCTTGCAGTCGCCGGTAGATGAATTCCGCCAACTCGCGGTTTTCGGGCGAATGGGTCGAATAGTAGTTGTCGAAGCTGATGTGGAAGCGTTCGAAGTCCGCGCGATGTTCGGTATTGACCCGCTCGATCAGAGTTTCCGGCGTTTCGCCCGATTCCTTGGCCTTGAGCATGATCGCGGTGCCATGGGCGTCGTCCGCACAGACGTAGTAACATTCATGGCTACGCATTTTCTGAAAACGCACCCAGATATCGGTCTGGATGTACTCCACGAGGTGGCCCAGATGAATGGCGCCATTGGCGTAGGGCAGGGCGCTGGTTACCAGAATTCTGCGGGGCTGTGCTGCCGGATCGGTCATCGCGCGGGTATCGGTAGGGCGGGGAAAAGGGGCGGAAACTATAGCGGCTTTGCCGCTTTTTTTCATTAACCAACGAGATTTGCGGGTGGTGGCGATGGCGGAAAACACGGCGAATTTGCAGGGCGTGCGGCACATTCTGGCGGTAGCCTCGGGCAAGGGAGGCGTCGGTAAATCGACCACGGCGGTCAACCTCGCCCTGGCGCTGGCAGCCGAGGGTAGCGCAGTCGGCCTGCTGGACGCGGATATCTATGGGCCCAGTGTCGCCATGCTGCTGGGCGTCCCGGAGGGCACCCAGCCGCGCGTGCTCAACGGTGATACCTTCGTGCCGGTTCCCGCCCAGGGACTGCACACCATGTCGATGGCCTATCTGGCGGACCCCCAGACGCCGATGGTCTGGCGCGGGCCCATGGCCGGTGGCGCCCTGACGCAGCTACTCACCCAGACCCACTGGGGCGAACTGGACGTGCTGGTTGTGGACATGCCCCCGGGCACCGGGGACATCCAGCTCACCCTGGCGCAGAAGGCGCGGGTTTCGGGCGCGGTGATCGTCACCACGCCGCAGGATGTGGCCTTGCAGGATGCCCGCAAGGGGATCGAGATGTTCCGCAAGGTACAGATCCCGGTGGTGGGGATAGTGGAGAATATGGGTCTGCACGTCTGCTCCCATTGCGGTCATCAGGAGCCGATCTTCGACACTGGTGGTGGCGCCCGAGTGGCGGCGGAATACCAGACCCGGCTGCTCGGCGAGCTGCCCCTGGACCGACGGATTCGCGAGGGTGATGCCGGGCGGCCGGTGGTGGCCACAGATCCCCAGGGGGAGCTGGCGGGCCGCTACCGGGAGATCGCCCGGGCAGTGCTGGAGGAACTGGGCGGTATGGCGGGCGATTCGCCGGAAATCGTCATCGAGTGAATTTTGCCCGGCTGGTGGAGCACAATCCTTGAGCATCAAGTCCGACCGATGGATCCGCCGCATGGCGGCGCAGGGAATGATCGAACCCTTCGTGGACAACCAGGTCCGGGACCCTTCGGGCAACGGCGAGCGGGTGATTTCCTATGGGGTGTCGAGCTATGGCTATGACGTGCGCTGTGCCGATGAATTCAAGATTTTCACCAACATCCATTCGGCGACCGTGGATCCCAAGAATTTCGACATCACCAGTTTCGTGGACATCAAGGGCGATTACTGCGTGATTCCGCCCAATTCCTTCGCCCTGGCGCGGACCGTGGAATATTTCCGCATTCCCCGCAGCGTCCTGACCATCTGTCTGGGCAAATCCACCTATGCGCGCTGCGGCATCATCGTCAACGTCACCCCGCTGGAGCCCGAGTGGGAGGGCCACGTCACCCTGGAGTTCTCCAACACCACGAGTCTTCCGGCGCGTATCTACGCCAACGAAGGGGTCGCGCAGATGCTGTTTTTCGAGGCGGACGAGGTCTGCGAAGTGTCCTACAAGGACCGTGGCGGCAAGTACCAGGGCCAGCGCGGCGTCACCCTGCCCAAGGCCTGATGGGTCGCTCGGGGCGACGTTCAGTCCGGCGGTGAGGATGTTCCGTCGGCGACCAGCGCGGCGCGCAGGTCGCGCAACCAGGCCTTCAATTCCCGGGCGTGCTCTGGCCCGGTGCGCAGCAGCTGCTTGCGGGCGTCGGACAACCCTTCCAGGCGCGGATCGACATAGCGGTAGGCGACCGATTCAGCGGCCAGCTCGGGCGCCGAATCGAGTTCGGGGGTGGCCAGCAGGTGGTCGATGGCGCCGAGCACCGCCGCGTCGAACTGCTCTGCGGGGTGTCCCAATTGGGTATAGGCGGCCTCGAGCAGCGGCCGGTGGCGATGGAAGAACTCCGCGACTGCCGCCACGTCCACTCCCTGGATCAGCGCAACCATGGCGTCATAGCGCTGGTAATTATTGGCGCTGGTGTAGAAGCGGCCGTCCCTTCGCTCGACCCGGAAGTCTCCGGGCGGCGGAGCGAGCAGCAAGGATTCTGGAGTGAAGGCGCCGCGCCGCAATCCTGCCACTTCGCTGGTGATACGCTGCGCCAGGTAATCTTCCGCCAGCCAGCGCTCCAGGGGCCCGTCACCCAGGATGGCCAGCAGCGCGGAGCGGATTTCGGGATCGCTGTCGCCGAGCGCGGGGAGCTGGGGCTCGGCAGCCGCGTCGGGGCTGTCGTTCGACCGGGGCCCATCCGCTTCGGTGTCTCGGGACGGTATGTGCGTTGTGGGGGACGGCGGCGCCGGTTCCTGGACCTGGGCGCTGGGCGGCGCATCCGAAGTCGGCGTCTCGGGTTCGGCCGTCTGGCGGCCGGAGAAGAACAGCAGGTAGGCGGCCAGGCCCATTGCGGCGATCAGGGCCACGGCGAGGACGGTGCGCGTTGCCGGGCTCATTCCCGGTCTCCGGAAGCTCCCGCGGCGCGCAGTTCGGCGAGCAGGAGCTCATAGCGCTCCCCCTCCTCGATCTGGCGGAGCTTGATCAGCTGGAAATCAAAGGTCGGCGCCATCCAGAACACGGTTTCGCGGTCATTGTTGTCGCGGACGCGACGCACCCGCACGGCCTCGACGGCACCGCTCGGCAAGGCCACGGCCTCGGTGCCTTCGCGCTCGAAGTGGTATTCCTTCACCTTGCCGCGGTGCATCACCCGATAGGAGAATTCGGCATCCCCGGCGGCGAGGTCGCGGCGCAGTTGCACCTGGTAGCTCATGGGGCCCAGCAGATCCGGGGTCAGGGGGATGTCGCGGGCGCGATCATCGCGCCGGTAGCGCGCGATGCCCTGGCCGCGGTCCACCACCAACCGCTCCAGTCGTTTGCTGCCGAGCAGCGCCCGCTGGTATTCATACTCGTCGACCACAATATGTTCGCCAACGAGGTGAAAGCGTTCGTGCTCGCGCAGCTTGCCGAGAAAATTATCCGCCGCAGTGCTGATTCGGTAGCCCTCGGCGGTGGTCTCCAGGGTGCTGGTGATGGTTACCGGCAGGCCGTTGACGTTGGCCTTGTAGATGGCTTCATAGGGGTTCAGCGTCGAGGCGGCGCTGGTGTCGCCGGCGAGTGCCATCAGCACCAGCCAGCATTGCAGAAAGCTACGTCGGAATCTGTTCATGGCCGGTTAGAGACGGCGAGGGGAAAAATGTTCACTGCCCTGGTGCCAGCGCGCCGCTGAAGCTGACACCCGCCTCGCCGGGGACGATCTCGCCCACCACGACCGGCCGTTCGCCGCTGCGCACCAAAGTTTCCAGTGCCGCTGCGGCGTCTTCCGCGGCGACCGCCAGGATCATGCCCAGGCCGCAATTGAAGGTGCGCAGCATTTCCCGGTTGTCCAGCCTGCCGGCTTCCCGCAACCAGGAGAATACCGGCGGCAGGGTCCAGGCATCGGTGTCGATTTGGGCCCGGGTCCCCGGCGGCAGCACCCGCGGCAGGTTTTCCACCAGGCCGCCGCCGGTGATGTGGGCCATGGCGTGGACCCGCTGTGCGCGGAGCAGCTCGCGTATCGATCGCACATAGATGCGGGTTGGTGCGAGCAGGGCTTCGGCGAGGCTGGTGGTGCCCAGCGTCACTCGTTCGGGAGCTGCCGAAGCGCGCTCCAGGATCTTGCGAATCAGGGAGAAGCCATTGGCGTGGGGCCCGCTCGCGGGCAGTCCGATGAGGACATCGCCGCACTGCACCAGGCTGCCGTCGATAACCGCATCGGCCTCGACCACGCCGACACAGAAGCCGGCCAGGTCATAGTCGGAGCCCTGGTACATGCCGGGCATTTCGGCGGTTTCCCCGCCGACCAGCGCGCAGCCGGCGAGCCGGCAGCCCTCGCCGATCCCGGAAATCACCTGCGCGGCCGTGTCGACATCCAGTTTGCCGGTGGCGTAGTAATCGAGGAACAGCAGGGGTTCGGCGCCACAGACCACCAGATCATTGACGCACATCGCCACCAGGTCGACGCCGATGCCTTCGTGGCGCCCCAGGTCCATGGCCAGGCGCAGCTTGGTGCCCACACCGTCGGTGGCCGATACCAACAGGGGCTCATGGTAGCCCTTGGGTAGCCGGCAGAGAGCGCTGAAACCACCCAGCCCGGCCATTACCTCGGGACGTCGCGTGGCCTCGGCAATCGCCTTGATGCGTTCCACCAGGCGGTTGCCGGCGTCGATGTCGACACCGGCGGCGCGATAACTGAGGGGCGCAGGGGTGTCCGTCATGGAGGGGGTCCGCCGGCAAAGGCGGCAGTTTAACAGGTCGCCGGGAATGGCCGCGAGGCGTTGCGCGCCCGGGCGCCCGCTGCTGCTAGAATTGGGAGATGCCGCTTCGCCGCCTCGCTGCCGTATTCCTCCTCTGCCTGCTCGCCCCGTGGGTGGCGGCCGGCGTCGCACCCGCGTTCTACAGCGCCCAGGTGGCGATCGCCGACCAGGGCGAGGAAGCGCGGATGGCGGGCTTCCGGGAGGCTCTGGCGCAGGTATTGGTCAAGCTTTCCGGGCAGAGCAGTGCCGCGCAGGATCCCCGACTGGCGCCTCTGCTCGACGCTGCCGCTGACTGGGTCGCGCAGTACAGGTATCAAGCGCCAGATGCCGAGTCGGAAGCCGAGTCGGAAGAGGAGGCGACGAGGCCTGTGGAATATCTGATGGTGGAGTTTGCTGCGGGGGCGCTGGATGCGGAACTGCGGCGGCTCGGGGTGGCGCGCTGGCCGGCCGCGCGGCCGCCGCTGCTCGTTTGGCTGGATCTCCCGGAGCCGCAGCGGAGCAGGGTGGGCAACCGAGTTGCCACCCTGCTGCAGGACCGGGGCGTGCGGGGCCTCGAACCCCTGTGGGACCTCCAGGATACCTTGGCGCTGGAGTCAGAGGACGGCATCGACGCGGAGCGGGTGGCCAGTGCCAGTGCCCGCTACGACACCCCCGCCTGGTTGCTGTTGGCGCCGCAGGTCGACCACCGGGGGGTCGAGGGGCGCTGGTCGCTGGGCGATGGTGCAACCCTGGTCTCCGGCAGCCCGAGTGCCGCAACCCTGGAGGACTGGGTGACGGCCAGCGTCCAGCAGGCGGTCGACGCATTGGCCGCGAGTCATACTCATCAGCCCGGCGCCGATACCCTGCGGCAGCGGCTGCGGGTCGAAGGAGTCCATGGCTACGGTGACTACCAGGAGGTGATGGCGGCGCTGAAAGAGCTGGAGACGGTCCGCGACCTGCGCGTCGAGCAGGTGGGACCGGGGCTGGTGACTTTCGTACTGGAGTTGGACGGGGATCCGCAGCTGCTGTGGCACGCGCTGTCGCGCCACGATCGATTCACACCGATCGCCCAGGTCGCGGCAGATCCGGAGGCGGCGCCGCTCTATGCCTGGCGGGGCCTCTGAGTTGCCGCGCCAGCTGGCGTTGCCGGTCACGCTGCCGGACGACACGGACTTCAACAATTACCTGGTCGTGACCGCCGCTGCGGGCCAGGCCAGGGCGCTGCTGGAGCACCCGCCGGCCGGCACCCTGGTCCATCTCTGGGGTGCATCGGCGACCGGCAAGACGCACCTGGCGCTGGCCAGTTGCCGGCGGGGTGCCGGAATGCTCTATCTGCCCTTGGCTGCGGTGCGTGACCGGGCGCCGGAACAGGTGCTGGGGAGCCTCGATGACCTGACCCTGCTCGCGCTCGACGAGCTGGATGCGGTGGCCGGCGATGACGACTGGGAGCGCGCGCTCTTCCATCTCCACAACCGCCTGCTGGAGCGCGGCGGCAGCCTGGTGGTCGCCAGTCGGGCAGCGCCCCGTGCACTGCCGTTGCGCCTACCGGATCTGCGTTCGCGGTTGCTGGCGGGTTACGGATTTGCCCTGGCACGTTACGACGACGACCAGTGTCTGGCCGTGCTCCGCTTTCGCGCCGCCCGCCTGGGGCTGACCCTGAACGCAGAGGCGGGGCGCTACCTGGTCAATCGGGCGCCCCGGGAGCTGAGCGCGCTGATCGCGCACCTGCGCGTGCTCGATCGCGCGGCGCTGACGGATCAGCGCCTGCTCACGGTGCCCTTCATCAAGCAGGTGTTCGACTGGTAGCGCGCTGTCCCCTGGCGCAACCCGTTCGCCTTCAGGGCGCGCTGCATTCCAGGCAGTGCAGAAACAGATGCCGCTCCGAAGCGGCTGTCCAGTCCGGGACAGCCTGTGACAACAGTGGGCGCAGCAGTGTCACCAGGCCCGCCAGGGAGTCCGGCCAACGGACTCCGGCGGGCAGCTGTGCGCCTTCCAGCAGGCGCCGCAGCAGGCGTTGGCGCAGATCCAGGGGCGGCTCCACGGGTACCTGTCGGTAGTCCTCGACACCGGCCAGTCCGGCGGCGGCGGCGACGGCCTCCGGCAGGCCGCCGAGGTGATCGACCAGGCCCAGCGACAACGCCTGGCGACCGGTCCAGACCCGCCCCTGGGCGATGCGGCCCACCGCTTGGGGATCCTGGTCGCGGCCGCTGGCGACCAGGGAGAGGAAGCGTTGATAGAGGCTTTCCACGTTGGCCTGGATCAAGCGTGCCGCCTGGGGGCTGAGCGGGCGGTCGAGGCGCATGCCACCGGCCAGCGGATGGGTGCCCACGCCATCGTTGTGGATTCCCAGCGCCGCCAGGGAGTTCTCGAAGGTCGGTACCACGCCGAACACGCCGATGGATCCGGTCAGTGTGGTCGGCTCCGCCCAGATCTCGTCGGCTTCGGCAGCGATCCAGTAGCCGCCCGAGGCGGCCACGGTGCCCATCGAAATCACCACGGGAATGCCGGCGGCCTGGGTGGCGAGCAGTTCCCGACGAATGAGGTCGGCGGCGAAGGCACTGCCGCCCGGACTGTCAATGCGCACCACCAGGGCGTCGAGACGGTCCTGTTCGCGGGCTTTGCGGACCAGCCGCGACAGGCTGTCGCCGCCGATGGCGTTGGCCGGCTGTTCGCCGTCGTACATGGTGCCGGCGGCGATCAATACCCCGATCCGCGGCCGCTCGCCATCGGCTTCCCGTGCCGAGCCCTGGTGGTGCAGATAGGTCTGGACATCGACCTGCGCGTAACCGATGGTGGATCCTCGAAAGTAGCCTTCCGGGGCGGCACCGGCCAGCGCCTGGAGTTCAGCGGCGATTTCCGAGCGGGTGCTCAGCTGGTCGACCAGACCTTCCCGCAGCGCCAGGGCGGCGCCGTCGCCGCCCGCCGCCACGAGCTTGGTATCGAGCTCGCGGATGTAGCGGTCCAGGGCGCCGGGGTGGAGTTGCCGGCGCGTCTCGACCCCGGATCCGTAGTGCTGCCAGAGTGCGTTCAGCCAGGCTTCCGTGTGCTCCCGGGAGGCCGGCGACATGCCGGTGCCGGTGAAGGGTTCCACGGCGTCCTTGTAGGTCCCCACTCGGAAGACGTGAAACTGGATCCTGAGCCGATCCAGTGCTTCCTTGTAATACAGATGGTAGCTGCCGAAGCCGGTGAGCAGGACGTGGCCCAGCGGATTCAGGTGAATGGTGTCGGCGTAGCTGGCCAGGTAATACTGTTGCTGGTCGAAGCCATCGCCCGCGGCGATCACGGGTTTGCCCCCGGCGCGAAATCGCCGAAGCGCCTCGCCGACGCTGTCCAGTTTGTCGATGCCGCCACCCTGCAGGTCGCCGACATCGAGCAATATGCCCTTGATCCGCGAGTCGCCCGCCGCCGCGTCTATGGCCTCGACCAGATCGCCGACCCGGGTTTCCGCCGCCGGGCCGGAATCCGGAGCCAGCAGGTCGCGGGGATCCGGGTAACTGAGCTGTTCGACCAGGATTCCTTCCGGTGCCACACGCAGTATCGCGCTGGCGGGCAGTGGCGCCAGCCCTCCGCCAAACAGGCTGATCAGCACCAGTACGAACACCACGGCCAGCACTGTCCGCACCAGGACCACGAACGCGTGCAGCACGCGGCCGATGCCGCGCGCCAGGCGGCGCAGGAATCCGGGTTTCTTCTTGCTCATGGCAGTGATCTCCTGCTCGGATTGCGGCGGGTGATGATCCGGGTTGCCGCGCCGAACGGGTTCAGGCGCCGGGCTGGTTGCGCCGCCAGCGACTGCACAGCATGGCGGCGATGAACAAAGTTACCACGGCGATCAGGGCCGCGGCATCGAACAGATCGGCGTCGGGGGCGAACAGCCGCGTGACGATGACGCAGAAATAGAGCAGACAGACGAAGCACAGCAATGCCAGGCCGCGCGGGCGGGCGCGGTATACCGCGGGAACGAAGATGAGCAGCGGCAGCAAGGCGGGGATCAGCAGCAGCGCCGGGGTATCGCCGCTCAGGATCCCGGCAGTGATCGCGGCCGCCAGCGACGCCAGGCTGGCGGCGGTCACCGCCCGCGCGACAGCGATGCGCGCGGCCGGGACCCTGCGGCCACTGGCGGCAGCCGGACTCAAAGCAGTTCCAGGACGTTTTCCGGCGGTCTGCCCAGCACCGCGCGCTCGCCACGGACCACGATGGGACGCTCGATCAGGCGCGGATGCGCATTCATGGCGGCGAGGATCTGCGCCTCGCTGTAGTCGGGATTGCCCAGCCCCAGGCTCCTGTACTCGGGTTCGCCCTTGCGGAGCAGCTGCCGGGCGTTCATGCCCAGCTTGCCCAGCAGTTCGCGCAGCGCGGCGGGATCGGGCGGATTGTCGAGATAGGGGATGATCTCGGGTTCGATGCCTCGCGCGCGGAGCAGCTCCAGCGTCTGTCGCGACTTGGAGCAGCGCGGGTTGTGATAGATGACGACCATGGCCTGTGTACAATGGCAGCGAATCCTGACCCGCATTCTAATCTCTGACCAGCGACGGGACCAAACTGAAGGATCTGGTGTGCGGCATGCGGCAGTGGCCGGGGATCGCGGTTGCCTTCGTCCGCCATCTGGTGCAGCGCTACCGGGACGACGAATGTCAGACCAGCGCGGCGGCCTTGACCTATGTCACCCTGTTTGCCGTGGTGCCCCTGCTGACCCTGTCCTTTGCCGCCTTTTCGCTGGTGCCGGCGCTGGGGGATACCGGCGGGCAGATTCAGGGGTTGATCCTCGACCTGCTGATGCCCGCCAGCAATCCGGAAGTCGGTGAATACCTGTTCAAATTCTCCAGTCAGGCGCGCTCGCTGAGCGCCGTCGGCGGTCTGATACTGGTGGTCACGGCGCTGCTCACGCTGCGCAGAATCGAGCGTACCTTCAACCGCATCTGGGGGGTGGTCGACGACCGCAGCGGGCTGTCGGGCTTTTTGCTGTATTGGGCGGTGCTGACCCTGGGTCCCATACTGATCGGCGCCGGCTTGCTGATGCACACCTATCTGGTGGCCTTTCAGGCGCTGGTCGACGAGTTGGACGTGCTCGGCATCACCGCGCTGGTGCTGGAGTATCTGCCCTGGCTGTTGACCTGGGCGGCCTTCACCCTGCTGTTCACGGCGGTACCCAACGCCCGCGTGCCAATGCGCTATGGTGCGCTTGGCGGGCTGGTCATCGCAGCACTGTTCGAGACGGCCAAGTTTCTGTTCGGCGCTCTGGTGACCAACAGCAACTACTACACCATCTATGGCGCTTTTGCGGCGTTGCCGCTGTTTCTGGTTTGGATCCATCTGTGCTGGATGATTCTGCTGGGCGGTGCCGAACTCACGCGTGCTCTGGAGACCTTCGGCAATCAGCGCCGCGTCGAGCCCATGTCCGACCTGCTGGCCATGTTGGTCGCCTGTGTCCTTTGTGCCAGGGCACAACGGTTCGGTCAGACTGTGCGCGACCGCGATGTGCTGGCCGCCGGTGTCCCCGACGCCCAGTGGCGCCGGTTGCGCGAGCGTCTGCGCCAACGCCGCATCCTCGCCCGCACCGCCGGGGGCGCCTATGTGCTGGCGCGGCATCCGGGGCAGCTGAATGTCACCCAGTTGGCGGCGCTGGCACCGGCCGATGTGCTGGGCGAGGCACCGCCCCGGGTTCCCGAGCCCCTGCGCGCAATGCCCGGCTTCGCGGGTCTGGAATCACTGCTGCTCGCGGGCCGCGAGGTCGCGGGCAAACGCATGGCCATTTCCCTGGAGGAGCTGATTGATGAACATTCCCCTGCCCAACGTACCGACGCTTGACCGGCGCCGTGGTCTGGCCTCAATACTGTTCTGGCTGGTGGCGACTCTGGCCGCCTGCGGGCAGTCGAACGGCGGTTATCCGCTGCTCGATGGCGGCGAGCTGCGCCTCGACCAGGCCGATGGCCGACTGACGTTCATCAATTACTGGGCGGAGTGGTGCGCGCCCTGTCGCGAGGAGATTCCCGAGCTCAACGCCTTCGCCGCTGCGCATCCCCAGCGGGTCCGCGTGCTGTCGGTCAATTTCGATGCCGCCACCGGCGAGGCGCTGCGCGACCAGATCGCGGCCCTCGGCATCCGCTTTCCGACCCTGCTGGTCGATCCCCGTCCTGCACTCGGTGTGCCACCGCCCCAGGGATTGCCGGAAACCCTGGTACTGGACGATCGCGGCGAGCTGCTGGAGGTGCGCCGCGGCCCGCAAACGCGGGCCGATCTGGAAGCGGTGCTGGCGGAGGCCGGGTCCTGAAGCGGCGCTGCGGCGGTCGTTCAGGCAATACCTTGTCGCCGGCGGGCCGGGAGGAGGCATGATGAGCCAAAGCGAAACCGGGAATTGGATCGCGGTCGCGGCGCTTGCGGAATTGGCTGCGGATCGGCCGCTCGGGGTCGAGGCCGGGGGCCGCGAACTGGTGTTGGTGCGCAGCGGCGACGCGGTGCGCGCCTACGACGGCCGCTGCCCGCATCAGGGTACCTTGCTCGCCGAGGGCGAGATCCGCGAGGGCGCCCTGGTGTGCCGCGCACACCAGTGGCGCTTCGATCTCCATACCGGCAGGCGCAAAGGTCCCGGCGGGAAGTGCCTGCGCAGCCATGCCACGCGTGTCGAGGACGGGCAGATCCTGGTAGCTGTGAATGCCGCGGATGGCGGCGGCGCAGCGCAGCGGTCGGTTACCCCGGCGGCCCTGCCGGGCCCCCGCGGCCTGCCCTGGATCGGCAATCTCCATCGGATCCGACGTTCGGCCTTTCACCAGACGCTGGAGGCGGGCGTGGCGCACTGGGGCCCGGTGTACCGGTTTCGTTTCGGCCGCCAACCCATGGTGGTGGTCGCCGACGCCGAGCTGGCCAACGCGGTGCTCAAGGCCAGGCCCGACGCATTCCGGCGCAGCAGCCAGTTGGAGCGGGTATCGGTAATGGGCGTCGGTACCGGCGGTGTGTTCATGGCCGAGGGTGAGCGCTGGCGCCGCCAGCGGCCGGTGGTGGTGCAATCCCTGGATACCGGCCATCTGCGCCAGTTTTTCCCCACTCTGCTGCGGGTGACCGACCGCCTGCGGCGGCGCTGGCAGGGAGGTGCCCTGCCGTCCGGTCGCGACGTGCAGGCGGACCTGATGCGCTTTACCGTGGATGTCACCGCCTCGCTGGCATTCGGCCAGGAGATCAATACCCTGGAGGAGCGGGGCGAGATCATTCAAGAGCACCTGGACAAGATCTTTCCCACCATCCAGCGCCGTCTGTTGGCCCCCGTCCCCTACTGGCGTTGGTTGCGCCTGCCCGCCGACCGCGATCTGGAGCGCTCGGTGCGTAGAATCTACGCCACCATCGCCGATTTCGTGGCGGACGGCAGGGCGCAACTGGCAGCCCGCCCGGAGTTGCGCGAAAGCCCGGAGAACCTCTTGCAGTCGCTGCTGGTGGCCGCGCAATCGGATCCGCAGTTCGGCGAGCGGGAGGTGGCCGACAATGTGCTCACCATGCTTCTAGCCGGTGAAGACACCACGGCCAACACCCTGGCCTGGGCGCTGTATTTTCTGGCCGGCCATCCGGAGGTGCAGGAGCGCATGGCCGCGGAGATCGCCACCGCACTGCCTGGCGGCCGCTTCGCCGATTTCGGGCAGACCCGCGATCTGCCCTACATCGATGCCCTGATCCAGGAGACCATGCGCCTCAAGCCGGTCGCGCCGTTGAATATCGTCGAGGCCAACCGCGATCTGGAGATCGGCGGCCTCCGCCTGCGCCGCGGTGACGCTGTGGCAATCCTCACGCGCGCCATCGCGCTGCGTGAGCCGGCCTTTGCCGAACCCGAGCGGTTCGACCCGGCGCGGTGGCTGCGCGCCGATCCCGACCGGCGCGGGTTCGATCCGCATTCGTTCATGCCCTTCGGGTCGGGGCCGCGCCTGTGTCCGGGACGCAGCCTGGCGCTGCTGGAGATGAAGGCGGTGCTGGCCATGGTCGGCGCCGGATTTTGGGTGGAGCCGGCGGTGGATCTGGCGTGGGTGAGGGAGCGCCTGTCGTTCACCATGAGCCCGTCCGGTTTGCGCCTCCATCTGCATCCGCGGGCCGCGGACTGACCGAATACAGACTGCTCGACTTGCGCCGTCCCGGCGAGCCCGGGACTCCGCTCAATGGGCCGCGGAGGCAGTGTCGCGCCCGCTGGCTGAGCCGGCCCCGGGCAATCCCACCGACAGGGTTGCGGCGATGCTTACCAGGGCCGCCGAGACCCAGAGACAACTGCCCAGGCCTGCCGCCTGGTACAGCCATCCGGAGAGCACTGTGCCCAGCAGGCGGCCGCCGGCGTTGGCCATGTAATAGAAGCCCACGTCCAGGGAGACGCCCTCGGCGCGCGCATGGCGGACGATCCAATAGGAATGGATCGCCGAATTGAGCGCGAATGCCACGCCGAAGGCGAGCAACCCGACCACCAGCACCCGGGCATCCTGGCCATGCCCCAGCGCCAGGGCAATGCCCGCCGGCAGTGCCGCCAGTGCGAAGCCCGCGCCGACCAGGGCGCCAGGGTTCGGCGTGCGCGCGCCCCACAGCCGGGGGGCGGCGGCCTGGACCCCGCCATAGCCGATGACCCAGGCGGCCAGAAAGGCGCCGACCGCGGTGAAACTCCAGTCCAGCTCGGCCTGCAGGAACACCGGCAGGGCCACCACGAACCAGACGTCGCGGGCCCCGAACAGGAAGAAGCGTGCCGCCGACAGCCGGTTGACCGCGGCACTGCCGGACAGCAGATCGCGGAATCTGGGCTTGAACGCCGTCTTGCCGAGGCCAGTGTCGAGCGTCAGCAGTGCGCCCAGCAATACCAGTGTCAGCGCAGCGGCCATGGCGCCCACGGCGCCGCGAAAGCCCAGTGTGGCGAGCAGCGCCGCACCGAGGAAAAAACCGGCGCCCTTGAGCGCATTCTTGGATCCGGTGAGCACCGCCACCCAGCGAAACAACTGCCCCTGGCGACCTTCCGGCACCAGCAGCTTGACACTGCTTTTCGCCGACATCTTGTTGAGGTCCTTGGCGATGCCCGACAGCGCCTGGGCGGCCATCACCCAGGCCACGGTGAGCAGTGCGGGGTCGACCAACAGCATGGTCAGAGCCAGGATCTGCAGACCCAGGCCGATGTGCTGAGTGGTGTTCAGACCCAGGCGGGCGGCGAGCAAACCGCCTATGAGATTGGTGACGATGCCGAACAACTCGTAGAACAGAAACAGCATGGCCACCTGCAACGGCGTGTAGCCGAGCTGGTGAAAATGCAGCACCACCAGCATGCGCAGAGCGCCGTCGGTCAGGGTGAACGCCCAGTAGCTCCCGGTGACCAGTGCGTACTGGCGCAGCGCCCGGTCCATGGTGGTCAGCGCCGCTTGAGCAGCATGCGCGCCAGCTCCATCAGCCGATGCGCGTAGCCGGTTTCGTTGTCGTACCAGACCAGCACCTTGGCCAGGGTGCCGTCGATGACCTGGGTCGAGAGGGCATCGACCACGCCGGAGCGCGGGTCGCCGCGAAAATCCACTGATACCAGCGGTCGGGTCTCGTAACCGAGAATACCGGCCAGGCGGCCGCCGGCCGCGGATTCCAGGGCGCCGTTGACCTCGCTTGCGGAAGTCGGACGCTCCAGTTCGAACACGCAGTCGGTGAGTGAGGCATTGGCCAGGGGAACGCGCACCGCCAGACCGTTGAGCCGGCCGCGCAGTTCCGGAAAGATGTCGGCGATGGCCCGCGCCGAGCCGGTGGTGGTGGGGATCAGTGACAGACCGGCGGCGCGGGCGCGGCGCAGATCCTTGTGGTAGTCGTCCAGGACCCGTTGACTGTTGGTTACATCGTGGACCGTAGTGATGGCGCCATGACGGATGCCGAAGCTGCCGTGCAATACGTCGACCACCGGGGCAATGCAGTTGGTGGTGCAGGACGCGGCGCTGAACAGCCGCTCGGCCCCAGTGTCGCAGCGAGCCTGGTTCACGCCCATGACGATGTTGGGAATGTCGTCGCCCAGCGGTGCCGATACCGCGACCAGTGGCACACCGCCCTCGAGGTAGGGCGTCAGGGCGGCCCGGCTCTTGAAGCGGCCGGTGCAGTCCACCACCAGATCGACACCCAGGTCGCGCCAGGGTGTTGCGGCGATGTCGGTGTTCCGGCTGTAGCCGATACGGCGGCCATCGATGACCAGCGCGGCTGGCTCCGCCTCGACCTGGTGCCCCCAGGCGCCCTGGACCGAATCGTGACTCAGCAGGTGCGCCGCGGTGGCCGCGTCGCCGGCGACTTCGTTGATATGCACGATCCGCAACTCGGGCCACTCCCAGGCGGCGCGCAGGGCGAGGCGGCCGATGCGGCCGAAACCATTGATGGCGAGGCGGGATGGCATAGTGTGTATCCGCATATCCGGCTATGCAGATATATTAACCGGAAAAAATGACAATTCAATTGCAGGATCTGGGCGCAAGTACCGCCAGGCGGTCGGCGTCCCGACACAGCGCGGGCAGCGCATCGGCCTCGCCGCCGATCATGTCGAGCAGCCGGGCGGCAAAGGGGCTGGCGGGCGCCAGCTGGTAATACATCCAGGTTCCGACACGCCGTGCGGTGACCAGTCCCTGGTTGCGCAGATAGGCGAGGTGGCGGGACACCGCGCTCTGGGGCAGCTCCAGGGCTTCGACCAGATCGCAGACGCAGAGCTCTCCGCGCCGGTGCAGCAGATGGATGATGCGCAAGCGCACCGGCTCGGAAAGCGCCTTGAACAGCGCCGCATAGTCCTGGACGTCCATGGCGCGATTGTACGTGCCCCCACTATGGCGGCAAACCGTTCAGCGCCGGTGCCAGCGGCCGCTGCGCAACCGGACGCCGCCTGCGGGCGGGTGGGGTGTGCAGTAGGTCCAGGCGGCGTGTGGACCCCGGGAGGTATGCACCGCCGTCAGTACGCGGCGGTAGGGCCCTCCGCGACCGGGGCAGAATTCCTCGTAGCGGTCGAGTCGGGGCAGGGACCGCGCGGGATCGGGCAGTATCAGGAGCTGTCCGCGCAGCCACTGCCAGTCACCCGCGGGGCGCGCGGGCGACGGGTCGAAGATCGCGGTGACCTTGGCAAGCGCCGCATCGGCCAGTGGATCGGCACTGCCCTGGGCGAGGATCGACCCGGCCGGCAGCGCCAGTGCCGGATAGCCTTCCGCGAGTCGATACAGCCGGCCCCAGAGGCCGGCTTCCGTGATCCCAGTTGCACCCTTGCAGAAGCGCCGGTGCGCCGGCTGGCCGCGCTGCAGAGATCCATAGACGAACAGCGGCCACGGCGTCGATGGGGGTCTGCTTGCCAAGGCGCGCTTCCTTTGCGGTTAAGATGGGCGCCGGAACCGGCTTGCACGCGAAGGCGCCGACGGACAGCGCGAAGGGCCCCGAGCGCGATATGAAGGGCCCCGAGCGCGATATCCGGCCCGAGGATCGATCCCATGGAACAGCAGCTTCAGGTGGTCTTGACCGGGGTCATTGCCCTCGGGGTGTTGGCGCAGTGGCTGAGCTGGAAGGCCAAGCTGCCGGCGATTCTGCCGCTGCTGCTGCTCGGTGTGCTGTTGGGCCCGGTGACCGGTCTGCTCGATCCCGACGCGCTGTTCGGCGACCTGCTGTTTCCCATGGTTTCGCTGGCGGTGGCGGTGATCCTGTTCGAGGGCAGCCTGACCCTGTCGTTCAAGGAAGTCCGCGGGCTGAGCGCGGTGATCCGGCGGATGGTCACCCTGGGTGCGCTGGTCTCCTGGGCGGTGGCGGCGTTCGCCGCCTATTGGTTCGTCGATCTCGACTGGCAGATGGCCGCGCTGTTCGGTGCCCTGGTGGTGGTCACCGGGCCCACGGTGATTGTGCCGCTGCTGCGCTCGGTACGACCTAGAGCTCCAGTGGCTACCATCCTGCGCTGGGAGGGGATCGTCATCGATCCGATCGGCGCATTGCTCGCGGTGCTGGTCTACGAATTCATCGTCAGCGCGGCTGCCGCCGAAGGCGGACCCCTGCTCACTGTGGTGGGTCTGTTGTTCAAGGTGATCGCCAGCGGTGTCGCGCTGGGCGCGCTCGGCGGCTTCCTGCTCGGTGTGGTGCTGCGCCGCTATTGGCTGCCGGACTATCTGATCAATGTGGTGGTGCTCGCCGCCGTGCTCAGCGTGTTCACCGCCGCCAACCTGCTCGCCCATGAATCCGGATTGCTGGCGGTGACGGTGATGGGCATCTGGATGGGCAACATGAAACATGTGCCGCTCGAGGATGTGCTGGATTTCAAGGAAGATCTGACCATCCTGTTCGTCACCGGGCTGTTCATCCTGCTCGCCGCGCGAATCGATGCCGCGGTGCTCGGCCAGGTGGGAATGGGTGCCTTGCTGGTACTGCTGGCGATCCAGTTCGTCGCCCAGCCGCTCAAGGTGTGGCTGTCGGCGCCGGGCGCCGGGCTCAGCTGGCGGGAAAAACTGCTGATCGCCTGGATAGGTCCCCGCGGCATCGTCGCGGCGGCCATTTCCGGACTGTTCTCGCTGCGCTTGCAGGAGGCGGGCGTCGCCGGTGCCGAGCTGTTGGTGCCCCTGACCTTCTCCGTCATCGTGGGTACGGTGGTGTTCGCGGGGGCCACCGCGGGGCCGGTGGCGCGCTGGCTGGGGGTGGCCGAGCCGGAGGACCGCGGCGTGCTGATCCTTGGGGCCAATGCCCTGAGTCGGGCGATCGCCGGGGTCCTGCAGGAATACGGGTTTCGGGCGGTGATTGCCGATAGCGACTACAGCGGCATTCGCGAAGCCCGGATGGCAGGCCTGGAGACCTTCTACGGCAATGTGGTTTCGGTGGCGGCGGATCGCAGGTTGGATCTGGTGGGCATCGGCCGATTGCTGGCCATGTCGCGGCATCCGGAGCTCAACGCGCTGGCCGCGGTACGCTACAAGCCGGAGTTTGGCGCCGCCCGCGTGCATGTGCTGCGAACCTCCAGGGAAAGCGGTGACTCCGATCGCAACCGCCTGGTGCCCAATATCCAGGGTCAGACCATGTTCGACGAGGATCTCGATATCGAGACCCTGCTGGGCACCCTGGCCGGGGGCGCCCGGGTTTCGGCGACCCGACTCAGTGAGAACTTCGGCTGGGAAGCTTACCGGGAACGCTATCTCGACAGCGGTGGCCATCTGTTGTTTGCCATCGATCCGCGCGGCGGGCTGCACGTCACTGGGCCGGCGTTCAGCGTTCGCCCGGCGCCGGACTGGACTCTGATCGGGATCCATGGAGACGCCGAGGAGCGCGGCGCGGAGGACGGCGGGGGCATCGCTGCGATGGCCTGAGCCGGCGTGCAATTCAGCGCACCGAGCGGTAGGTCTCGGCGCGGCGGCCGGGCGGCGCCAGCACCAGCTGCCAGAGTTGCATGTGCCGGGCTCGGAAGGCGCCGGCGCAGAGCATCAGGTAGTAGCGCCACATGCGGTAGAAGCGGTCGCCGTAGGCGGCCCGCAGTTCCGGCCAGGCGCTTTCGAAATTCGCCTTCCAGGCCATCAGCGTGCGGTCGTAGTCCGGGCCGAAGCTGTGCCAGTCTTCCAGGATCAGCAGTCCCTCGATGGCCCGCCCCAACTGGGTGACCGAGGGCAGTTCGCCGTCGGGGAAGATGTACTTGTTGAGCCAGGGATCATTGCCCCGGCTGGTGGTCAGCGAGCCTATGGTGTGGAGCAACAGCAGCCCGTCCGGCTTCAGCAGGCGACGGGCGATGCGCATGAAATTGCGGTAGTTGCGTGCGCCGACGTGCTCGAACATGCCGATCGAGACGATGCGGTCGAAGGGTTGGGCGCCATGGTCGCGGTAGTCGCACAGCTCGATGTGTACGGGCAGATCTCGACAGGCGCGGCGCGCGTACTCGGCCTGGGCGCGGGACAGGGTGAGGCCGGTGACCTCGCAGCCGTAGTGCTCGGCGGCGTAGCGCGCGAACCCGCCCCAGCCGCAGCCGATATCGAGCACGCGCATGCCTCGCGTCAGCTCCAGTTTGCGACAGATCAGCTCCAGTTTGTCGCGCTGTGCCTGGGCGAGATCCCCGGCTTGCGCCCAGTAGGCGCAGGAATAGTTCAGCAGTGGATCGAGCATGCGGGAGAACAGGTCGTTGCCGATGTCGTAGTGGGCCGCGATCGCGCGCCGGGCGCGGATGTGGCTCTGCAGGTTCCACAGGTAGGCCCAGAGCCGGTGCAGGTGTCGGCCGACCCCCAGGGTAAACCTGTGGCGGATATCGGCGTCGAGGACGCGGGTGATGAAGGCATCCACGGCGGGTGCGTCCCACCAGCCGTCCATGTAGGCCTCGCCGAGGCCCAGGGAGCTCTGGAGCAGCACGCGGCGGTAGAAGCGGGAATCATGAACCTGGATATCCTGGGGCTGCTGTCCGCCGATCTGAATACCGGCTTGGTCCAGGGCCTTGCGTACGAGATCTTCCGCGCTGGGTCGGGCCATGACTCCTCCCTTGTGGCGCCGGCGGGAGCCGCTGCCCGGGCGGCGCTCGGACGTCGCGCCGGGCGCGACTCGCGCGCCGCAAAAGTCATGCCGAGTATAGGCAGAAGCTTTTGGTGCCGGCAAACCGGCCCGCGGCGACCCTGACTTCGCGATCCCGGCGGGGTAGAATCGCGCGCTCGGTGGCGCCGCGGCGTGGCCGCGGCAACCTTGGGGAGCATCCATGCAGACCGATCCGAACCCGGCCGGGGTGCCGGCCGTCCCGAGCCCATTTACCGCGTCTTCGGGAGCGCGCTGCTGATGGCTGCCCGCAGGCCCAGGGACGCGCCCCTGGTGGGGGTCATCATGGGCTCCCGGTCCGACTGGGACACCCTCAGCCACACCGTGGATATACTCCAGGAGCTGGCCGTCGCTCACGAGGTGGAGGTCGTTTCCGCGCATCGCACGCCCGACAGGCTGTTCCAGTACGCGGCCAGTGCCGAGGGCCGCGGCCTGGAGGTGATCATCGCCGGTGCCGGCGGCGCCGCTCACCTGCCGGGGATGGCGGCGGCCAAGACGCCTCTCCCCGTACTGGGCGTCCCGGTGCAGTCGCGTACCCTGCAGGGCGTGGACTCGCTGTTGTCCATCGTGCAGATGCCGGCGGGAGTTCCCGTTGGCACGCTCGCCATCGGCCGCGCCGGAGCGGTCAATGCCGCGCTCCTGGCCGCTGCCATCCTGGCCAACAAATACCCGGACATCCGCTGCCGCCTGGCCGAGTTTCGCGACGCCCAGACGCAACGGGTGCTGGCCGATCCCGACCCCAGGATCGAGCGGTCGTGATCGTCGGCGTCATCGGTGGCGGCCAGCTGGCGCGCATGCTGGCGTTGGCGGGGATGCCCTGGGCGCACCGCTTCCGGTTTCTCGATCCCGCGGCCGATGCCTGTGCCGGTCAGGTGGGTACCCTGGTGACCGCCGCCTACGACTGTGAACGCTCGCTGCTGGAGTTCGCCGCCCAGGCCGACGTGGTGACCTTCGACTTCGAGAACGTACCGGCGCGCAGTCTGGAGTTTCTCGCCGGCCGGGTGGCCGTGTATCCGGGAGCCCGCGCACTGGCGGCCGCCCAGAACCGCCTCCACGAGAAGGCCCTGTTTCGCGACCTGGGCATGGCCACTGCCGAGTTTGTCGCCGTGGAGCATGCCCAGGCGCTGCCCGCGGCGGTTGCCGAATTGGGCTTGCCCGCGGTGCTCAAAACCCGTACCCATGGCTATGACGGCAAGGGTCAATGGCTGCTGCGCAGCGCCGCCGATGTGACGGCAGCAGGCCGCGAGCTGGGCCGGACCCCGGCGCTCCTGGAGCGCCTGATCGCCTTCGAGCGCGAGGTGTCGCTGATCGCGGCGCGGGGCCGTGATGGGGCCATGGCGTTCTACCCGCTGTCCGAAAACGTCCACCGCGATGGCATGCTGCACACTTCGGTTTGCCGGAATCGCGATCCCCTGCAGGACCGGGCGGAGGCGCAGGTGCAACGCCTCCTGGAGGCGCTCGACTATGTCGGCGTGCTGGCGGTGGAGTTCTTTGACTGCGGAGGGGAATTGCTCGCCAACGAATTCGCCCCCCGGGTGCACAACTCCGGGCACTGGACCATCGAGGGCGCCGAGACCAGCCAGTTCGAAAACCATCTGCGCGCCATCCTGGGATTGCCCCTTGGCAGCACCCGGGCGCGGGGTGACTACGCCATGGTCAACCTGATTGGCGCGATCCCGGAGCCGGCGCAGGTGCTCGCCATCCCGGGCGCGCACCTGCATGATTACGGCAAGGCGCGGAGGCCCGGGCGCAAGGTCGGCCACATCACCGTCGCCTGCGCCGAGCCGGGCGTCCTGCCGCCGGAGCTGTTGGCGCTCTGACGCCCGCGCCCGGAGGCAGCGGAGCCCAGGGGGGCATGATGAAGTTTGGCGTACTGCAGTTTTTCAGTTGGCCCGGGCGGCGCACCGCCCTGCCGGAAGTGTACCGGCGCGCCCTCGAACGCATCGAGATCATGGACCGCAGCGGTTACGACTGCGTGTGGCTCGCCGAGCATCATTTCACCACCTACAGCGTCTGTCCCTCCATTCATCTGATGGCGATGCACGTCGCCGACCGCACCCGCAATCTGCGCATCGGCACCGGGGTATCGCTGGCGGCGCTCTATCACCCGCTGCGTCTGGCCGAGGAGGTGGCGCTGCTCGATGTGCTCAGCGGCGGCAGGGTGAACTGGGGTGCCGGGCGCGGTTTCGATCCGACGGAGTTCGCCGCCTTCGGGGTGCCTGCAGCGGAGAGTCAGGAGCGTTTCCGCGAGGCCGTGGACATCGTCCTCGCCGCCTGGCGCGATGGCCACTTGAACTGGTCCGGCAGGCACTGGCGGTTTCGCGACGTCGAGGTGCTGCCCAAGCCCCTGCAGCAACCCCACCCGCCGGTATGGGTGGCGGCCTCGTCGCCGCCGGCCATCGAGTGGGCCGCCGGCCAGGGTTATTCCATCATGCTTGATCCGCATTGCGATCGCATCGATCTGGGCGCCAAGCGCGCCCTGTACCTCGATGGCCTGACCCGCCACGGCCACGCCACCGGGGGCCGCGACCTGCCCATGGCGCGGCTGGTCGCAGTGGCCGCGACCCAAGCCGAGGCGCGGCGGGTCGCTGCGCAGGGCGCGACCTGGACGGTCAGCGCCTATGCCAACAAGGACAATGCCGGCGGGGCCATCGACGCCGGGCGTCTGCACAGAACTGCGGCGGACGCAGACCCGGTGGCGCGTTACGTGCGCGATGTGATGATTCAGGGCACCCCGGAGCAGGTGGTGGAGCAGATCCAGGCCCTGCGTGAACAGGTGGGGCTCGACTACCTGCTCTGTGCGCCGGTCAGCCATGCCTCCTTCGTGCTGTTCACCGAGAAGGTATTGCCGCAATTTCTGTGACATCGTGCGCGCCCCCGGGCGGCGAGGATTTCCTCGCGGCTGCGGCGGGTTATGATGACGCCCGATACGGACCGCGGCGCGCTGCCGCGCGATTTCAATCTGTCCCAGAGGCCGCTGGGCCGGCCCCAACCGTCAAGGAAGCCATCATGAACCTCTCCCGAACCCTCGCCCTCGCGATCCTGCTGTCGCTGACCGCGGCCTGTGGCTCGAAGCCGGACGAAGATTCGCCGCTGGCGTTCGTGCCTGCGGATACGCCCTATGTGTTCGCCAACCTGAAGGGCATTCCCGAAAAGGTCTCAGAACCCTGGTTCGCGCTGCAGAAGCCGCTGAACGCCGCCTACGGCGAGTTCCTGGCGGCGATGCGCAACGATGCCGCCAACCTTCCCGGTCCGGGCGCCGGAGAGCACCTGCTGCCGCTGCTGGAGCTGTTCGAAGGCAAGCTGAGCGCACAGGGTTTCGAGGAAATGGGCTTTCGGCGCAATGGACTGGGCGCCTTCTACGGTGTCGGAATGGTGCCGGTGCTGCGCGTGGAACTGGCCGATGAACAGGCATTCCGGGGGCTGATCGCCGAGCTCGAGCAGCGCCGGGGTGAAGTCATCCCCGTTGCGGAAATCGACGGCCAGCCGTACTGGCGGGTGGCGTCCACCGAACAACATGTGCCGGAACTGGTTTTCGCGGTGGTGGGCAAGCATCTGGTGGTCACTCTGGACTTCGATGCCAAGGGGCCGCAGCTCGCGGCGCTGCTGGGCTTGCAGCGCCCGGAACACAGTCTGCTCGACAGCGGCGAGCTGGAAGCGCTCAACGAGGAATACGGCTTCACCCCGTACGGCACCCTGCTGGTCGATACCCGCCGGCTGGTGGGGTTGCTCGGTGGCGATGATGCCGGTGGTTCCGCGGGCATGCTGAACAACGCCGGCGTGCGGCTGACACCCGCTTGCCGCCGTGAAGTGGCGATGGCTGCGGAGGCCCTGCCGCGCCTGGTATCCGGCTACGACGAATTTTCCGCCGAGCGTGCTGACATGCGCATGGTCGCGGAGTTACGACCCGACCTCGCCGCCGGGCTGCGGCCGTTGGCGGCCCCGGTGCCCGGGCTGGGCGGGGGTGAGCGGTTGCCGTTCGACTTCGGCATCGGTATCCACCTCGACAAACTCGCCGAATTTCTGCAGGCGCGCGCGGCGGCGGTCGCCGCCGATCCCTATCGCTGCCCTTGGCTGGCGCCGCTCAATAGTGGCGGCAACGCCCAGCAGCTTGCGCCCCTGTACATGGCTGCGGGCTGGTTCAGCGGCGCGCGCCTGGCGCTCAGCGAACTCCGTTGGCAAGGCCGGGAACCGGAGGCGATCGAGGGCGTGCTGGTAGTGGCCTCGCCGAATCCGGCGGCCCTGATCGGCATGGCACAGGGCTTTCTGCCGCAACTGGCCGGCCTGAATCTGAGTCCCGGCAGCGGGCCGCAACCTCTGGACACGAGTGCCTTGGGCGCCATGTTCCCGGCTGCGGCCGGCCAGCCCTACATCGCGGTCGATGAGCAGGCGATCGGCGTGGCAGTGGGTGCGGATGCGCCCGCGCAGCTCACCGAGCGACTCGAGGCTGCAGCACCCAAGGTGCCGCCGCTGCTCCATATCGGTTACGACGGCGCTCTATACGGCGCCCTGCTGGAGAATCTCGGCGCCATTGCCGAGGACGCCGCGGGCGCTTCTCCGGACCGGCAGGCGCTGACCCAGGTGCGGCTGTTCGAGGACGCCCTGCGGGAGATATGGCGCCGCGTGGATCGGGCTGAGTTCGATGTCCTGGTCACCGAGCGCGGTCTGGAAGTACGTCAGCAATTGACGCTGAAGTGACAGGCTGAGTGTGGCCCACTAGGAGAACCCTTGCATGGCGCTGCAACTGCTGTACTGGCACTGGCTGGTGCTGGGCGTGGTCCTGATGGTGCTGGAAATCTTCCTGACCAGCTTCGTGGTACTCTGGTTCGGGATCGGCGCGCTGGTGGTCGGCATCTGCCAGTGGGCGATCCCTGATCTGCCGTTCCCCGCCCAATTGCTGATCTGGCTGGTTGCCTCCACCGCCATGGCGGTGGTCTGGTTCCGCTACTTCAAGCCGCGGATGGTCGATCGCACCGGCGCCGGCATCGCCCGGGAGGCGCTGATCGGCGAGTGTGGCCAGGTGATCCGGGCGCCGGTCGACGGTGGTCGCGGCCTGGCTCGCTTCAGCGTCCCGCTGTTGGGCAGCGACGAGTGGGAATTCATTTGCGCCGGGCCGGTGGCGCCGGGCGACCGGGTGGTGATCCGCGAATTCTCCGGCAATACCCTGGTGGTGGCCCGGGCGGGCTGAACACTGCGCCCCGGTGAGCCCTGGTTCAGACTCTGATGGAAGGAAACCCCGCAATGGAAAGTATCTGGATTCTCGGCGCGCTGCTGGTCGCCATCGCCGTCACTTTTTTCAAGGGCGTGCGTCAGGTGCCCCAGGGCAGCAAGTGGGTGGTGCAGCGGCTGGGCAAGTATCACAGCACCCTGCCGCCCGGGCTGCAATTCATCATTCCCTACATCGACAATGTCGCCTACAAGGTCACCACCAAGGACATCGTCCTCGACATCCCCTCCCAGGAAGTGATTACCCGAGACAACGCGGTGATCATCGCCAACGCGGTGGCCTACATCAACATCCTCTCTCCCGAGAAGGCGGTCTACGGCATCGAGGATTATGAGATTGCGATCCGCAATCTGGTGCAGACGTCACTGCGGGCCATCGTCGGCGAAATGGCGCTTGACGATGCGCTGTCTTCCCGGGATCAGATCAAGGCCAAGCTCAAGGCCGGAATCTCCGACGATATCGCCGACTGGGGAGTTACCCTGAAGACCGTGGAGATTCAGGACATCAAGCCGTCCGAGACGATGCAGCGGGCGATGGAGGAGCAGGCCTCCGCCGAGCGCCAGCGGCGCGCGACCGTGACCCGGTCCGACGGTGAGAAGCAGGCTGCGATTCTGGAGGCCGAAGGCCGCCTGGAAGCCTCGCGCCGCGATGCCGAGGCCACCGTGGTGCTGGCCGAGGGCACCAGGAATGCGCTGCGCCTGGTCAACGAGGCCGTCGGCGACAAGGAGTTACCGGTACTCTATTTGCTCGGCGAGCGCTATGTGGCCGCCCTGCAGGAGATGGCGAGCTCCCAAAATAGCAAGCTGGTGGTCATTCCGGGCGATCTGCCGGCAGCGGTACGGGGGCTGCTGGGCGGCATCAAGTAGGGCGATCGCCGGCAGCGCTGGACTCGGTTCCGGTTTCGCGGCGGTTCACCGCCCAGCAGTCTTACGTGCGGCCTGCTAGACTATGCGCCCTTTGCCGGACCTGTCCCGATGCTCGAAGTCAATCCGATTCGCCAAACCCTCGAAGACTTGGCTGTGCGCACCCGCGTGCTCAGGGGGTATCTTTGACTATGCGGAAAAGCAGGAGCGCCTGGCCGAGGTCGAGCTCGAGCTAGCCGATCCCGGAGTCTGGGACGATCCGGAGCGTGCCCAGGCGCTGGGCCGGGAGCGGGTCGCGTTGGTCACGGTGGTGGCAACCATCGAGGCGCTCGAGCAGGGTATCGCCGACGCCGGCGAGCTGGTGACCCTGGCCGCGGAGGAGGATGACGCCGACACCCTGGCGGTGGTCGAGGAGGACTTGGAGCGGCTCGAGGCGAAGCTTGACGAACTGGAGTTCCGCCGCATGTTTTCCGGTGAGGCCGACGCCAACAATGCCTACCTGGACATTCAGGCCGGCTCCGGCGGTACCGAGGCCCAGGACTGGGCGGAGATGCTGCTGCGCATGTACCTGCGCTGGGCCGACCGCAAGGACTTCAAGACCGAGTTGGTCGAGGCCTCGGCCGGCGATGTGGCCGGTATCAAGAGCGCCACAGTGCACGTGCAGGGCGATCATGCCTTCGGCTGGTTGCGCACCGAGACTGGCGTCCACCGGCTGGTGCGCAAATCACCGTTCGACGCAGGCAACCGCCGCCACACTTCATTTGCCGCGGTGTTCGTGTCGCCGGAAGTCGACGACAGTATCGAGATCGAGATCAACAAGGCGGACATTCGCGAGGATACCTATCGGGCCAGCGGCGCTGGCGGCCAGCATGTCAACAAGACGGATTCCGCCGTGCGCCTCACCCATGCGCCCAGCGGTGTTGTGGTGCAGTGCCAGAGTGAGCGCTCCCAACACCAGAATCGCGACAAGGCCTGGCAGCTGCTGCGCGCCAAGCTCTACGAACTGGAGATGCAGAAGCGCCGCGAGAGCCAGCAGGCGCTGGAAGACACCAAATCCGACATCGGCTGGGGCAGCCAGATCCGCTCCTATGTGCTGGATGACGCCCGCATCAAGGATCTGCGGACTGGCGTCGAGACTCGCAATACCCAGGGCGTGCTCGACGGCGCGCTGGACCCCTTTATCGAAGCCAGCCTCAAGGCAGGTCTCTGATCCCTGGCAGTACGATGAGCGATATTCCCGACCCCAGTGAAGAGCACAAACTGATCGCCGAGCGCCGCACCCGGCTCGCCCGGCTGCGCGAGCAGGGCGAAGCCTTTCCCAATGCCTTCCGCCGCGACGACTTCGCACTGAAGCTGCAGGAGGATTACGGGGCGCTGAGCAAGGAAGAGCTGGAGGCGAAGGATCACAGGGTCAGCGTCGCCGGTCGCATCATGGCCAGGCGCGGACCCTTTCTGGTGCTGCAGGACATGTCCGGCCGGATTCAGCTCTATGCCGACAAGGCTGTACAGCGCGATATCGCCGAGCACTGGGGCCAGTGGGACATCGGCGACCTGGTCGGGGTACGGGGACCCCTGCACAAGTCCGGGCGCGGTGACCTCTATGTGTTGATGGAGGAGTACCAACTGCTCACCAAGTCGCTGCGACCGCTGCCGGACAAATACCACGGCCTCGCCGACCGCGAGCAGCGCTACCGCCAGCGGTACGTGGATCTGATCATCAACGAGGAGTCGCGCCGGGTTTTCCAGCGCCGCTCGCAGATCATCGATTTTCTGCGCCACTTCCTCAACGAGCGCGGCTTCATGGAAGTGGAGACGCCGATGATGCAGGTGATCCCCGGGGGCGCCACGGCGCGGCCCTTCGTGACCTACCACAATACCCTGGAGCAGGAGATGTTCCTGCGCGTGGCCCCGGAGCTCTATCTCAAGCGTCTGGTGGTGGGCGGCTTCGAAAAGGTCTACGAAATCAACCGCAATTTCCGCAATGAAGGGCTGTCCACCCGCCATAATCCCGAATTCACCATGCTCGAGTTCTATCAGGCCTACGCCGATTATCGCGATCTGATGGATCTGACCGAGCAGATGCTGCGTGTGCTCTGCACTCAGGTGCTGGGCACTACCCGGGTTTCCTACCAGGGGACCGAATACGATTTTGCCGAGCCCTTCGCGCGCATGACGGTGCTGGAGTCGATTCTGCACTTCAATCCTCGATTGAGCCCTGCCGAGCTCGCCGATGTCGATGTCACGCGGCGCATCGCCGAGGCGTTGGGCATTCCCTGCAAGGACGCCTGGGGGCTGGGCAAGCTGCAGATCGAGATCTTCGAGAAGACGGTCGAGAGCCGGCTCGAGCAACCCACCTTCATCACCGAGTATCCCACCGAGGTGTCACCCCTGGCGCGGCGCAACGACGACAACCCGTTCGTCACCGATCGCTTCGAATTCTTCGTCGGCGGGCGCGAGATCGCCAACGGCTTCTCCGAGCTCAATGACCCCGAAGACCAGATGGAGCGCTTCCTCGCCCAGGTGCGGGAAAAGGATGCCGGCGATGCCGAGGCCATGCATTTCGACGCCGATTACATTCGCGCCCTGGAATACGGCCTGCCGCCGACCGCCGGGGAGGGCATCGGCATCGACCGCCTGGTGATGCTGCTCACCGATTCGCCGTCGATCCGCGACGTGCTGTTGTTTCCGCATTTGCGGCCCGAGCGGGAGGACTGACCGCGATGGCGGAGCCGAGACAGGTCCGCCTGCACCCCTCCTGGCTGCGTCGCCTGCAACCAGAGCTTGCACAGTCCTACATGCGTGAACTGCGTGAGTTCCTGGTGGTGGAAAAGCGCGCCGGCAAGACCATCTATCCCGCTGCCGATCACTGGTTCGCCGCCTACGACAGCACGCCGTTCGAGGCGGTCAAGGTGGTCATCCTCGGCCAAGATCCCTACCACGGCCCCGGCCAGGCCCATGGCCTGTGCTTTTCGGTGCCGCCCGGAATCGATATCCCGCCCTCGCTCGCCAACATCTACCGCGAGCTGGAAAGTGATCTCGGCATCCCGCCGGCGCGCCATGGCTGCCTCGACCACTGGGCGGCGCAGGGCGTGCTGCTGCTCAACGCCACCCTCACCGTGGAACGCGGCCGCGCCGGCTCTCACCAGGGCAAGGGTTGGGAGCTGTTCACCGATCGCACCATTGCCCTGCTCGATGCCGAGTGCGAGGGGCTGGTATTCATCCTCTGGGGCAGCTACGCGCAGCGCAAGGGCGCCTTTATCGATGCCGCCAAACATCTGGTCATCAAGTCGCCGCACCCGTCGCCGCTGTCTGCGCACCGCGGGTTCTTTGGCAGCCGCCCGTTTTCCCGTACCAATGACTGGTTGGCCGCCCACGGCCAGACGCCCATCGACTGGCGCCTGCCGGACGTGCCGGCCGCCTGAGTACAGGGGCGTGCAGAGCGTTCGGGATGACGCCGGGCCCCGGCGGGCGCTAGACTCGGGCGATCGCAATCCCAGGTCGGTGATGACCGGAGCCCACCATGAGCCAGTCCCAGGATTCCGCGGTCGAGGCCCTGGACCGCACCCATTCGGTGCTCAACCAGACGCCGCCGCTGGAGGATTACAACCTCTACGAGGCCGATATTGCGCTGCGCGAGGGCGTGAGGCGGGAAGGGGCGGGCTGGGCCGAGGCCGAGTTGCGCGCCCACGGCGCCCGCTGCGGCAGCGCCGAAGTGATCGAGTGGGGGTTCCTTGCCAACCGCTGCAAGCCGGAGCTCCTGAGCCACGATCGCCAGGGCCATCGCATCGATCGGGTCCGCTACCACCCCGCCTACCATGAGTTGATGCGCCTCGGCCTGGAAGTCGGTCTGCACTCCCGGCCATGGACCGATGCCAAGGCCGGGGCCCAGGTCGCACGCGCCGCGGCCTGTTACCTGCAGGGCCAGGTGGAAGCCGGCCACTGCTGCCCGCTGACCATGACCTTTGCGGCCGTGCCCACGCTGCGCATGACCCCGGAAATCGCGCAATCCTGGCTGCCGGGGGTATTGGCGCGCGGCTATGACCCAGGTGATCGGCCCGCGGCGCAGAAGGGCGCGCTGACCATCGGCATGGGCATGACCGAGAAGCAGGGCGGCTCCGACGTGCGTGCCAACACCACCAGCGCACAGCCGCTCGGCGCTCGGGGCAGCGGCGAGCCCCACCGCCTGGTGGGGCACAAATGGTTCATGTCGGCACCCATGTGCGATGCCTTCCTGATGCTGGCCCAGGCGCCGGACGGGTTGTCCTGCTTTCTGGTGCCGCGCTGGCAGCCGGATGGCAGCCGCAATGCCATTCGTCTGCAGCGCCTCAAGGACAAGGTGGGCAATGTCGCCAACGCCTCTGCGGAGGTCGAGCTGCAGGGTGCGCTGGGCTGGATGGTGGGTGAAGAGGGGCGCGGGGTGGCGTCCATCCTGGAGATGGTCGCCTTGACCCGCTTCGACTGTATCGTCAATTCGGCCGCCGCCCAGCGCCAGGCTGTGAGCCAGGCGGTGCACCACGCCATGCATCGCAGCGCCTTCGGTGCGGCGCTCATCCACCAGCCGCTGATGCGCAATGTGCTGACGGATCTGCAACTGGAAGCCGAGGGCTCGCTGGCGCTCGCGCTGCGCATGGCGCGCGCCCTGGACCATCCGCAGATCGAGGCCGAACGTCTGTTGTTGCGCCTGGGCCTGCCGGTCGGCAAGTACTGGGTGTGCAAGCGCACCCCGGGGCTGGTTTACGAGGCCATGGAATGCCTGGGCGGCAACGGCGTGATCGAGGAGTTTGTCGCCGCGCGCCTGTACCGGGACGCACCCATCAACGCCATCTGGGAGGGGTCGGGCAATATCCAGGCGCTCGACGTGCTCAGGGTGCTCGACAAGTCGCCCGCCGCGATCGATGCCTGGTTCGCCGAACTGGCGGAAACCGCCGGTGCCGAGCCGCTGCTCGACGCCGCGGTCGCCGACCTGAAGGTGGCGCTTGCGGATGGCCGCGAGCGCGAATATCGCGCCCGTTCCCTGGTCCAAGGGCTGGCGCTGAGCCTCCAGGCCAGCCTGTTGCTGCGTGCCGGCAACACCGGGGTGGCGGCCGCCTTCATCCGTTCCCGCCTGGGCGGGCGCGGCCACCTGTATGGCGACCTGCCGCGCGGTATCGATCCGGGAGCGATACTGGCGCGCGGCAATCCGCGCCCGGCCTGACCCGGGAGTGACTTACTTCTTGTCGAACACGTAGTTGCTCATACTGAACCATCGGCTGGCCAGCCAGTGGATCGGACCCAGGGTGGGTCGGATGGTGGGGCTGTCGCCATGGCGGTCGAAGTAGTAGCTGTTGGAGGTGGCGCAGTTGCCGGCCTTGAAGATGGTGTTCTTGGTGCGGCGCTTGATTTTGTCGAAATCGCGGTCGCTGGCCGACTTCTTGACCTCGATATAGTTGGCGTCGCGGCGCCGGGCGGCCTTCAGACAGCGCACCAGGTGCTTGGACTGGGTGTCGATCATTCCGAACCAGGACGCGGTGCAGACACTGTAGGGCCCGAACATCATGAAGAAGTTGGGGAAATTGGGCACAGTGGCGCCCATGAACGCCTGATAGCGGTTTTGTTCCCAGAACTCGCTGATATCCAAGCCGCTCTTGCCCTGTAACCGGTAGGTGGGCACGCTGCCCTTCTGGAACACCTCGAAACCCGTGGCGCAGATCAGGGTGTCGATTTCGCGCACGGTGCCGTCCTGGGTGACGATCGCGTTTTCCGTGATGCGCTCGATCGGGTTGGTCACCAGGGAGACATTCTCGCGGTTGAACACCGGATAGAACTTGCTGGTGAAGCTGGGCCGCTTGCAGCCGAAGTCATAGCTCGGGGTCAGGGCCTTCTGGGTTTCGGGGTCCTCGACCTGGTTGCGGATATGTTCGACACAGATCTTTTCCAGCTTCTTGCCGGCGAAGGAGAAGTATTTGTTGAACACCAGCAGGTTGATCATCACGATATCGGTAAAGAAGATGGTCACCTGGCGCGCCAGCCACTGTAGGCCGGGCACCTTGGCGAAAGCCCGCTGCAGGCGTGGGCTGAACGGCATCTCCTTTTTCGGCAGCAGCCAGATCGCGGTGCGCTGATAGACGTCCAGGGATTTTACCTGGTCGACGATTTCCGGGATGGCCTGGATGGCGGTGGCGCCGGTGCCGATGAAGCCCACCCGCTTGCCGGTCAGATCATAGCCGTGATCCCAGCGCGAGGTGTGCATCACCTTGCCCTTGAAGTTTTCGATGCCCTCGATGGCGGGCAGTTTGGGTAACGTCAGGAAACCGGTGGCGCTGACCAGATACCTGGATTTGAACACTTCGCCACTCTTGGTGCGGGTGATCCAGATGTTGCGGTTCTCGTCGTAGATGGCTTCCTCCACTTCCATGCCATAGCGCATGTGGGGGCGGACGCCGTACTTGGTGGCACAGTGGTCGACGTAGGCCTTCATTTCCGGCCCCGGCGCATAGAGGCTCGACCAGTAGGGATTTTGCTCGAAGGAGAACGAATAGCTCAGCGAAGGGATGTCCACGGCCAGGCCGGGATAGGTGTTGTCGCGCCAGGTGCCGCCGATGTCGTCGGCTTTTTCGAGCACCACGAAGTCGCCGAAACCCTCGCCAATCAGGCGGATGGCGGCGCCTATGCCCGACAGCCCGGAGCCGATGATGACGGTTTCGTAGTCGATTTCGTGGGTGACCTGGGGTTCGGGGTAATCCAGTACATTGTCCAGTGCGGTGTTGGCCATGTTGTGCTCCTGATATGTTCCTGTAAAAACAAGTGTTACTGATTTTTTTGAAATGGATTCGCTCTCGGCACAGCTACCGGAAGCGCGCGGATCAGTCGCCGAAGATGAAGTTTTTCTCCAGATCGGCGCGTACTTCCGCCGACTTCTCAATGTAGCGCTTGAAGCCGCCGTTGTAGGTACCGTCCTGGCGCCGGTTGAATTCGCCCTCGAAATTATAGTACCCCGGCGTGCACTCCTTGTTGCGGTCGGTCTTGCCGCGGAAGTTGATCACCTCCTGCACCCACCATTCTTCCATTTCCGGGGTGACGTCTATGGTCTTGTGGCCATGCTTGCGCACATGGTTGATGCAGGCCGCGATGTGGTCGCCCTGGACCTGAAGGACATCGGTGATGTTGAACTGGAACGACGCCTGGTAGCCCGCCATGATGAACAGATTGGGATAGCCATGGGAATGAACACCGAGCAGGGTGCGGATGCCGTCCTGGTATTTTTCGTTCAGTTCGACCCCATCGGCGCCGATGATCTGGTTGTAGATGCCGGTCTTCTGGACCTCGAAGCCGGTGCAGTACACGATCAGGTCGACTTCGTATTCCCTGCCGTCGAAGATGGGGCCGCGGGGACCGACCTCGGTGACACCCTTGCCCCGGGTATCGACCAGCTCCACGTTGGGGCGGTTGAAGGTGTCGAGAAATTCATCGTGAAAGGTCGGCCGCTTGCACATGTACATGTACCAGGGCTTGAGGGATTCCGCGGTGGCCGGATCCTGGATCACTTCCTCGATGCGCTGGTGCAGGCGCATTACATAGTCGATATTGGCGTTTTCCTGGCGGCGGATCTTTTCCTCCCGCGACAGTCCCGAGTTCTTCGCGCGTGCGCTGAGGTGCGGGTCGGACTTCTCGATGGAGCGCTGACGGCGGGCCTTTTGCCAGCCGGGCTTCAACTTGCGCGCCCACTCGGGGTCGGTCTCCCAGTCGTTGCGGATATCGATGCAGGAGGGCGTGCGCTGGAATACGTAGAGCTTCTCGGCGGTCTTGGCGACCTCGGGAATGATCTGCACCGCGGTTGCTCCGGTGCCGATGATCGCCACTTTCTTGCCGGCGAGTTTTTCCAGATCGGCGCCACTGTAGTCGTAGTCCCAGCGCGAACTGTGGAACGAATGTCCCTGAAAGCTGGGAATCCCCTGGATCCTGGACAGCTTGGGCTTGGCCATGGGGCCGTTGGCACAGACTACGAAGCGCGCCTTCATGTGATCGCCGCGATCGGTCCTGACGTGCCACAGGCGCTCTTCGGGATCCCAGACCGTGGAGGTCACCGTGGTCTGGAAGACCGCCAGGTCGTAGAGGTCGTAGTACTGGGCGATACGCCGGCAGTGCTCGAAGATTTCCGGCGCCCGTGCGTAGCGGCGCTTGGGTACGTAGTCGAGTTCATCGAGCAGCGGCAGATAGTCGTAGGAGGGCACGTCGCAGGCGGCGCCCGGGTAGCGGTTCCAGTACCAGGTGCCGCCGACGTCTGCGCCGCGCTCGACGATGCGGATGCTCTCGATGCCGTATTCCCGCAGCCGGGCGCTGGCCAGCAGTGCCGAAAAGCCACCGCCGGTAAACAGGACTTCGACAGTGTCATTGAGTACCGGACGAGGCTTGAAGTCACCTCCGTAGGGGTCCTCCCCGAAGCGGGCCAGTTCGCCCTCGAAATCGGAGGTGTACTGGTCGGTGCCCTCGGGTCGGTACTTCAGCCGCAGGTCGCGCTCCTCGGCGAACCTGCGCTTGATCTCGTCGTAGTAGGACTGGGGTTTTTCGCTCACATAGTCCGGGTCGAAAGCGCTCAGTCGAGCGACGCTCTGTTCGGTCTTGGCCTGTGCTTCTGCCATGGCGGATACCTCATAATGGAAAGGAAAGCTCGGAGTGATTCACTGGTGTTTCGGCGCGGCGTCTCTGGCCGGCACCCGGCGGGCGCCGTGCCGGCGTCCCGCGGCTGATGATTGGTTTGTCGCCAGTATATAGGCAGGAACTGGTATTTTCCTAATGGGTAACCTGATCGACCTGACCACAATGCTGGGTTCGTGGGCTGTTCAGCATCACCTGGGGTTGGCAAGTGCCGTGGAGGGTGCCGCGGCGCCGCGCAGTCCGGCAGTGAGTTCGCGCAGCCGGGCTTCATCCAGGGTTTCCCTGGCCAGCAGTTCGGCGGCCGCCCGTTCGAGGATGCCGCGGTTGTCCTTCAGGATGGCGGTGGCTATGGCGAATTCGGTCATGATGATATTGCGCACTGAGTCATCGATGCGGCACTGGGTGGCCTCGCTGATCGGGTTGCCCGCGGGGCGCTCCGGGGTGTCGAGCAGGCGCGGCTGCCGTCCGTCGTAGACCACATGGCCCAAGCCTTCGTCCATGCCGTAGCGGGTGATCATGTCGCGGGCGATATCGGTTGCCTTGGCCAGATCGTCCGCGGCTCCGGTGGACAGCTCGCCGAAGATGAGCTGTTCGGCGGCGCGCCCCCCGAGCAGCACGGCGATCTTGTTCTCCAGCTCGGCGCGGCTCATCAGGTAGCGGTCCTCGGTGGGGCGCTGGATGGTGTAGCCCAGGGCGCCTATGCCGCGGGGAATGATGGAGATCTTGTGCACCGGATCCGTGCCCGGGGTGGCCATGGCCACCAGGGCGTGGCCCATCTCGTGGTGGGCGACCACCGTCCGTTCGTGCGGGTTGAGCACGCGGTTCTTCTTCTCCAGGCCGGCCACGATGCGCTCGATGGCGGTGTTGAAGTCCTCCAGGGTGACATTCCGGCCGCCGCGCCGGGTCGCGGCCAGCGCCGCCTCGTTGACCAGGTTGGCCAGATCGGCACCGGAAAAGCCGGTGGTCATGGCCGCCACCTGGTCCAGATCCAGGTCTCCGGCCAGGGTTATGCTGCGGACATGGACTGCGAGGATCTGGAGCCGGCCCTGCTTGTCGGGACGGTCGACCAGCACCTGGCGGTCGAAGCGGCCGGCCCGCAGCAGGGCGGGGTCGAGGATCTCCGGGCGGTTGGTCGCGGCCAGCAGGACCATGCCCGAGGTGGCATCGAAACCGTCCATTTCGGTCAGCAGCTGGTTGAGCGTCTGTTCGCGCTCGTCGTGGCCACCCACGCCTCCGAAGGCGCCGCGGGCCCGCCCCAGGGCGTCGAGTTCGTCGATGAAGATGATCGCCGGGGCGCGCTGCCGGGCCTGCTCGAACAGGTCACGCACCCGGGCGGCACCCACGCCGACGAACATCTCGACGAATTCCGATCCGGAGATCGAAAAGAAGGGGACCCCGGCCTCGCCGGCCACGGCACGCGCCAGCAGCGTCTTGCCGGTGCCCGGCGGTCCCACCAGCAGCACACCCTTGGGAATGCGCGCGCCCAGCCGGCCGTAGTCGCCCGGGTTCTTGAGAAAGCCGACCACTTCCACCAGTTCCTGTTTGGCTTCATCGACCCCGGCGACATCGCCGAAGCTCACCCCGGTATCGGTTTCCACATAGATCCTGGCGCGGCTCTTGCCCACGTTCATGAAGCCGCCCATGCCTTGCTGACGCTCGGCGAGGCGGCGGAACACGAACATCCAGATCCCCAGGATGATCAGCATCGGCACGATCCAGGACAGCAGGTTGGCGAGGAAGGTGCTCTCGATCACCCGGGAATAGGGCACATCGTAGCTGGCGAGCTGTGCCGCCAGATCGGGTTCGACGCGATTGGTGACCAGCGCGGTCTTGCCGTCGGCGCCCGGGGTCACCAGCCGCCCGGTCAGGCTGGAGTTGGAGATGGTCACTTCGGCGATGCGGCCGTCCTCCAGGGCCCGCTCGAATTCGTTGTAGGGGACCAGCTCCAGCTGCCGGCTCTGCTGCCACCAGCTCTGCACCAGCAGCAGCGCCAGTATGGCCAGCAGCCAATAGCTCGTGTGCCAGCGCGTCCGTGGTTCCATGTCCGATGCCTCAGTTGCTGCCGGCCTGCAGGGCGACCGGAAGTTCGACGCGCTGGCCGTCGCGGATCAGGGTCAGGGTCACGCGCGCGCCGACCTCGAGATCGTCGAGGCGGCCGAGCAGTTCCGCCACCTCGGTCACCGGCTGGTTTGCGACCGCGACGATGATGTCGCCGGGCGCGATGCTGCCATCGCGTGCCACCTGCACGCCCCGCAGGCCGGCGCGGTCGGCGCCGCTGCCCGGCTGCACCGACAGCACCACCACGCCCTGCACGCCGAAAGCGTGCTGCAGACGTCGGTTCCAGTCCTCGTCGACCTCGATGCCCAGGGAGGGCCGCTGGTAGCTGCCGAAGGCGATCAACTGGGGTACCACCCGGTTGAGGGTGTCGACCGGCACCGCGAAGCCGATGCCGGCGCTGCCGCCGCTGGGGCTGTAGATGGCGGTGTTCATGCCGATCAGGCGCCCGGACGAATCGAGCAGCGGGCCGCCGGAGTTGCCGGGATTGATCGACGCGTCGGTCTGGATCAGATGCTGCATCAGGCGGTCGCCCTGGGTGGGCAGGGAGCGGTCCAGGGCCGACACCACGCCGGTGGTCAGGGTCCAGTCCAGGCCGAAGGGATTGCCGATCGCGAACACCTTCTGGCCGACGCGGAGATCCGCACTGGTGCCGATCGGCAGTGGTGGCGGCGGCCGGCCGCTGAATTCGATGCGCAGCACGGCGATGTCATGGGACGGACTGGCGCCCGTCAGGGCGGCGCGGTGGTCGCTGCCGTCGGCGAGGCGGACCCAGGCTTCCGAAGCCCCGCTGATGACATGGTAATTGGTCACCACATGGCCGGTCTCGTCCCAGAGAAACCCGGAGCCGGTGCCGCGCGGCACCGAGAAGATGTCGCGGGACCAGAAATCCCGTACCCGCTGCCGGGTGGTGATGAAGGCGACCGAGTAGCGCGCCGCTTCGAACAGGGCGATGGTTGCCGCCTCTTCCGTCGAGAAGGCCCCGCGCGGAGTCACCGGCCGAGGTTCGGGCAGCGCACTCCGGCCCGGTGGCGGATCGCCCAGAAAACCCGCCCCCAGCAGCAGTACGGCAATCAGCATCGCCGCCCACAGGGTAGGTCGTGTGGTGTTGTCGTTGGCCATGCGCCTGCCCCGCTCAGTCGGGGTCGAGGCCGGCGCTCCGCAGGCGGGCGCGGAGGCGCGCCAGCTCCTCGAGCAGGTCCACCACCATTGCCGCCAGCATGGGGTCGGCATCGAAGTCCCGCTCCAGCGACTGGATGCGCCGCAGCCGCAGGAGATCGGCACCGCTGAATGCCCAGCGCGCGGGATCCGGGTCCGGTGGACCGGCAAGCACCTGATCGTGCACCCGAGCGATCACCCAAGCCACTTCGACCCGACAGCCGGCGGCCACTTCTTCCAGGGTGAGTGCGGCCTCTTCGAGGAGCTGGGCGGCGAGTTTCTCGGTCATGGGTCAGCCTCCAGAATTGTTGCGCGGATCGAAAGCCAGTTCGCGGGCCATGGCTTCGTAAAGCTCGCGGGCGCGGGGGCTGTCGGCCGGTGGCAACCGGATCTCCAGTTCCAGGTACAGGTCTCCGGACGGATCACCCGGGATGCCGCGACCGCGCAGGCGCAGTCTGCGACCGCCGCTGGAGTCCGGCGGTATGCGCACCTCGACGTTGCCGTCCGGTGTCCGGGTCTTGACGGTGGCGCCGAGCGCGGCTTCCCAAGGCGCGACCGGCAGGGTGGCGTAGACGTCGCGGCCCTCGACCCGATAACGGGGATGGGGTTCGAAGTGTACTTCGAGGTAGAGATCGCCGGGCGGCCCGCCGCCGAGGCCGGGCGCGCCCTGGCCGGCGAGGCGGATCACCTGGCCCTCGCGCACGCCCTTGGGAATGCGTACGCTCAGGTCGTGCTCGGCCAGCACCACGCGGCCGCTGGCATCCTGGCGCGGCGCGCGCAGGGTGATGGTGCGGGTGTCGCCGCGGTAGGCGGCCTCCAAGTCGAGCAGGATCTTGGCATGATGGTCGTCGCCACGCGCCCGGAATCCGCCGCCTGGGTGGGCGCCGCGGCCCCGCGCGCCGCCCATGTGGCCGAAGAGTTCGGCAAAGAAATCGCTGAAGTCCGCCGCCTCCGCGGTGGAGAACCCGCTGCCGCTGAACTCGAAGCCCGCGTCCCAGTCCGGCGGCGGGCGGAATTCCTGTCCCTCCCGGTAGTCGCGGCCCAGCTGGTCGTAGGCGGCGCGTTTCTCGGGATCGGAGAGCACCGCGTAGGCTTCGTTGACCTCCTTCATGCGCAGCTCGGCGTCTGTCTCCTTGGAGACGTCCGGGTGGTACTTGCGCGCCAGTTTGCGGAACGCCTTTTTGATCTCGTCAGCGCCGGCATTCCGGGTGACCCCCAGAATCTGGTAGTAGTCCTTGAATTCCACCGTTGCGGACCTCTGCTGTGGCCGTGGTACCGCCGGCCTGCGCCGGTCTTGGGACTCTAAACGAATGCGGTCGGTTTGCGTGAAGTCAAGAGCTTGAAATTTTTTCGGGCTACACAATATCTATCGGCGGAGGCGCCCCTGTCGGCGCCACCTGATTGCAACACATCGTGAAAACGGAGGATCCAAAAATGGCCTTTTCCTTTCTGTCCCGCGATATGTTCTCTGACCTGGAGCGCCTGCACCGTGAACTGCAACAGGCGTTCGAGGGCGGGCCCAGCATCCGCGGCACCGCCCCGGGCGGCTTTCCCGCGGTCAATGTCGGCAGCACGCCCCAGTCGATCGAGCTCTATGCCTATGTGCCCGGGCTCGAGCCCGACAGCATCCAGGTCGATCTGGAGCGCGGCACCCTCAGTATCGCCGGCGAACGTGCCTCTTCGCTGCCGCAGAACGGCGAAAAGAGTGTAGTGCATATCAACCAGAGGTTCGCCGGCCGCTTCCGCCGGGCGGTCAGTCTGCCCGAGGATATCGACCCGGATGGCGTCAGCGCCGATTACCGCAACGGCGTATTGCACGTGTCGGTCAAGCGCCGCGCCGAAGCCCTGCCGCGCCGTATCAGCGTGCAATGAACCTTCGCAATCCGTTCGAAAGGAGGATATCGTCATGAGTGACTACACCAACGTAGCGACCCACAGTGGTGACAGCGCGGGGCGTGCCGAAGAGACCGCCCTGTTGCCGCCGGTGGATGTGATCGAGGACAGTGCGGGGATCACCCTGTATGCGGATCTGCCCGGGGTTTCCCGTGATGGGCTCGATCTGCAGGTCGACGCCGACACCCTGACCATCGAAGGCGTCGCCGCGGTCGAGCTGCCCGAAAGCCTGGAGGCCAAGCACGCGGAGGTCACGGTGCCGCGGTACCGGCGCGTGTTCACCCTGTCCCGGGAGCTCGACGTCGAAAATGTCACCGCGGAGCTTCATCAGGGTGTGCTCAAACTGCGGATTCCCAAGGCCGAGCACGCGCAACCGCGGAAGATAGAAGTTCGAGGCTGAACAGCCGGGCTCCCGCCGCAGGGGCCCGGATACCTCACCACATGGCCAAGCGAAGGAGTCAACCATGAAGCTAGACGACGTCAGGCACGGATTCAGCAATGTGTGGGATTCCATGTCCGAAGGCTGGCACCGGCTGCGCGACGGCACGGTCGGTGCCCTGACGCGGTTCCGGCCCGGGGAGCAGAGTGGGCTGCCGGAAAAAAGTGCTGTCGACGACGGCTTCTACTGGCCGTCGCAGAGCTGGTCTTTGCTGGGTGGCGATCTGTTCGAAGACGAGCGGCGCCTGGTCGTGCGCTTGGAGATTCCCGGAATGGACAAGGATCACTTCACGATCGAGGTACAGGACGATGTGCTCATCGTCTCCGGCGAAAAGCGTTTCGAGAGCGAGAGCACGGAGGGGCGCTATCGCTTGTTGCAGTGCGCCTACGGTAGCTTCCGCCGCGTGGTGCCCCTGCCCACCCAGGTGCTGGCCGAGCAGGCCAGGGCGGTCTACCGCAACGGCGTGTTGCGCGTCGAGCTGCCCAAGGCCGAGCAGAGCACGCCGCGGAAGGTCTCCATTTCAGTGGATTGAATGGGCTACCGACTGGTTCGAGTATGCCGGGGGTAGGCCAGCGGATAAGCGGGCCGAGTCGCCGCGCAGGAAGCCGGGGCGGCCCTCGGGGCAGGGCTTGGCCGCTCGCCGGTGGCGAGCTTGGCCAGCTGGCTGTTGAGCGCGACGATCATTCTCCAATAACTCCAATTTCCACCGCCCTCAGGCGCGCCTCAAGTTGGAATCACGGCCCCCGTTCAGGTCCAGGTGTCGGTCCAGGTGTCATTGCAAGAGGCCCTTCCTTGTTTCGGATAGCCTGCCGAGAGTAGAATCGCCGCCCTTTCCAGTGAGGTGGGCGGCCGCGAGTGGACGCGCCACGAAGATCGGAGTCCGATTCCATGTCCATTGAGCGAACCCTGTCCATCATCAAACCCGATGCGGTGGCCCGCAACCTGATCGGTGAAATCACCGCGCGTTTCGAGGGGGCTGGCCTGCAGGTGGTCGCCAGCCGCATGCTCTGCCTTTCGCGGGAGCAGGCCGAGGGATTTTACGCCGAGCACCGGGAGCGGCCCTTTTTCGGGGATCTGGTCACCTTCATGACCTCGGGGCCGGTGGTCGTGCAGGTGCTGCAGGGCGAAAACGCCATCGCCCTCAACCGGGAGCTCATGGGGGCCACCAACCCGCGCGAGGCGGCGCCCGGGACCATTCGCGCCGACTTTGCCGAGTCCATCGACGCCAACGCCGTCCACGGTTCGGACTCCACCGCTTCGGCGGCCCGCGAGATCACCTACTTCTTCAATGGCGGGGAACTTTGCTCCCGTTGACCGCCGCGACCGCAGTCGCGAGGATGGCCGGATGGAAAGCGCGCCGCGACCCAGCGCCAACCCGCATTGCCCGGCGGTACTGAGGGCGGGCGGCATTGCGCCCGCCCCCCGCGCGGTGATGGCATGAGCAGGGTCAACTTGCTGGGCTTGACCGCGGCGCAGTTGGGTGACTTCTTCGAGGCTGCCGGCGAACGGCGGTTTCGTGCCACTCAGGTGCTGAAGTGGATCCACCAGCGCGGCGAGCTCGATTTCCAGGCAATGAGCGATCTGGGGCGTGGGCTGCGGGACAAGCTCGCCGCGAGCGCCGAGATCCGCCCCCCGGAAGTGGTCAGTGAGCAACGCTCCGAAGATGGCACCTGCAAATGGCTGGTGCGGGTGTTGGGGGGCAGCTGCGTCGAAACCGTATACATCCCGGAACGCGGCCGTGGCACGCTGTGCATCTCGTCGCAGATCGGTTGCGCCCTGGATTGCAGCTTCTGCGCCACCGGCAAGCAGGGTTTCAATCGCGACCTCAGCGCGGCGGAGATCATCGGCCAGCTGTGGATCGCGCGGCGCGCCCTGGGCGGTTTTGCGGATGACAGCGAGCAGCGCATCACCAACACGGTGATGATGGGCATGGGGGAGCCCCTGCTCAACTTCGACAATGTGGTGGCGGCGCTCAGGCTGATGATGGACGACAACGCCTACGGCCTGTCCAAGCGTCGGGTTACCCTGAGTACCGCCGGGGTGGTGCCCATGCTCGACCGGCTGGGCGATGTCATCGATGTCTCCCTGGCCATTTCGCTGCACGCACCCAACGACGCCCTGCGCGATCAGCTGGTACCCCTCAATCGCAAGTACCCGATCGCCAGTCTGCTGGCTTCGGCGCGCGCCTATCTGCGCAAGCTGCCGGACACCAGGCGCCGCATCACCATCGAATACACGCTGATCGATCGTGTCAATGACGGTGCCGAGCATGCCCGGGAGTTGGGTGAGCTGCTGCGCGACACCCCCTGCAAGATCAACCTCATCCCCTTCAATTCCTTTTCCGGCGCCTCCTATCGACCGGTCGCCCCGGCGGCGCTCAACAGGTTCAGGGACATCCTGGCGCGCCAGGGTTACACTGTGACTGTACGTACCACCCGCGGTGACGACATCGCCGCGGCCTGCGGTCAGCTCGCCGGCGCGGTCAACGACCGCACCCGGCGTAGTGAACGCTACCGGCAACGCGCCGGGGAGGGGGAACAGCCAGTGAAGATGATCGGTGGCTAGCCAGCGAGGGCGGGTCGGCTGCGGTTTCCCCGCGGCTGCAGCGCGAACACCAGGCCCGGGCGGCAGCCCGGCGTCCCGAGCGTCTGCGGCCGGATGCCGTGGCACTGTGCTGGCGTTGATTGCGCTGCTGTGGGTGGCGGGTTGCACGACCACGACCACGACCACCACCGGTAGCCGCACCATGACCACCTCCGGCCCCAGCGAAAAATCCGAACGCGAGCGCAGTCAGGAGGCACTGGACAATTATGTGCAGTTGGGGCTGGGTTATATCGGCAGGGGCGATAGAGATCTGGCGCGCCGCAGTCTGTTGCGCGCCCTGGAAATCGACGGCAGATCGGCGGCGGCGCACAATGGCATGGCGCTGCTCTACCAGATGGAGCGCGACCCGGAGCCTGCCGAAGATCACTTCCGGACGGCGCTGCGCAATGATCGGGATTTCACCCAGGCGCGCAACAATTACGGTGTGTTTCTGGCCTCCCAGGAGCGCTACCAGGAAGCCTATGAGCAATTTCGGATTGCAGCCGCCGATGCCAATTATGCGCTGCGGCCGCAGGTGTTTCTCAGCCTTGGTCTGATAGCTCAGCGCCTGGGCAAGGAAGAGGAGGCGCGCGAAGCCTGGGAGCGGGCGATCGTGTTGCGGCCGGACCTGAGTGCCGCCCACCTGGAGCTCGCCGAATACCATTTGGCAGCACAGGATTATTCGCAGGCGAAGCGACATCTGGCGGCCTATGAGCGGCTGGCGAAGCCGTCCGCACGCAGCCTGTGGCTGGCGGTTCGCGTGGAGGCGGCGTTCGGTAATGCCAACGGCGTTGCCAGCAAGGGGCTGGCCCTGCGCAAGCTGTTCCCCTACGCTGAGGAAACCCTGGAATATCAGCAGTGGCTGGAGCATGGTGGCGAGTCCAGATAACGGCGGCGTGTCATTGGGTCTGCCCGGAATGACGTTGCGCAAGGCGCGGGCCGAACGGGGGTTGAGCCTTGAAGAGGTGGCCGCCCGCACCTGCATCCCGCAGCGCTCCCTGGTGGCGCTGGAGGCGGATGACTACGGTCGCCTGCCGGAAGCGGTCTATGTGCGCGGGTACCTGCGCCGTTGCGGGGCGTTGCTGGGCATCGACTGCGAGAGCCTGCTGGAGAATTTCGAGCTTCAATACCAGGAGTACACCGGTGCCGGCGAGCACGAGGATCCGGTCCGCGATGCCCGGCGGTCGCGGGTTGTGCTGGCGGGTGGCGCGGCGCTGGGTGCGGTGATCGCGATCGTATTGACCATTCTTCTATGGCCGGGGTGACGGCAATGCAGCACGACGGCGGAATCCGGCGCCGGCGTTCGCGCCGGATCATGGTGGGCAAGGTTGCGGTGGGTGGCGATGCCCCCATCTCGGTACAGAGCATGACCAATACCGAGACCACGGATGTCGCTGCTACCGTGGCCCAGATCGAGGCCATCCAGGGTGCCGGTGCGGACATCGTTCGCGTCTCGGTGCCCTCGCTCGACGCCGCCGAGGCCTTCGGGGTCATTCGCCGTCAGGTGCAGGTGCCCCTGGTGGCCGATATCCACTTCGATTACCGGATTGCCCTGCGGGTGCTGGAGCTGGGCGTGGACTGTCTGCGTATCAATCCGGGTAACATCGGGCGCGTGGAGCGGGTTCGGACGGTGGTCGAGAAGGCCCGCGATCTGGGGGTGCCGATCCGCATCGGGGTCAATGCCGGCTCCCTGGAAAAAGACCTGCAGCTCAAGTACGGCGAGCCGACGGCGGAGGCGCTGGTGGAGTCTGTACTGCGTCATATTGATATTCTCGACCACCTCGATTTCCAGAATTTCAAGGTCAGTCTCAAGGCCTCGAACGTATTCCTGGCGATGGCCGCCTATCGGCAAATTGCCACGCAGATCGACCATCCGCTGCACCTGGGCATCACCGAGGCCGGTGGTCTGCGCTCGGGCACCGTCAAGTCCGCGGTGGGCCTGGGCGCATTGCTGCTCGACGGTATCGGCGACACCCTGCGTATCTCGCTGGCCGCGGATCCAGTCGAGGAAGTGCGCGTCGGCTGGGATCTGCTCAAGAGCCTGCGGCTGCGGTCGCGGGGCGTCAATCTGATCGCCTGTCCGAGCTGTTCGCGGCAGGGTTTTGACGTGATCGGCACCGTCAATGCCCTGGAAGCGCGCCTGGACGATATCACCGAATCCCTCGACGTGGCGGTGATCGGTTGCATCGTCAATGGTCCCGGCGAGGCTCGGGTCGCGGATCTGGGGCTTACCGGTGGCACCCCGCGGCACCTCCTGTACCGGGACGGCAAGGTGCAGGACAAGCTCGACAAGGCGGATCTGGTCGATCAGCTGGAACGGCACATTCGCGCTACAATCCGCGCGCGCGCCGAGGCCGAGGCCTCGATTATTGCGCGCGGTTGAATCCGGGGTTTGACCATTGCTTTCGATCCGGTCCCTGCGGGGAATGAACGACATATTGCCCGAGGAAACCCCTGCGTGGCGGTTTCTCGAGGCGACGCTTGCCGACCTGCTGACCGAGTACGGCTACCGGGAGATCCGTCTGCCGCTGCTGGAGAGCACCGAGCTGTTTCGGCGCTCTATCGGCGAGGTCACGGATATCGTCGAGAAGGAAATGTACACCTTCGCCGACCGCAATGGCGACAGCGTCACCTTGCGTCCCGAGGGGACCGCCGGCTGCGTCCGTGCCGCCGCACAGCATGGACTGCTGCGCGAGTCGGTACAGCGGCTCTGGTACCGTGGGCCCATGTTCCGCCATGAGCGGCCCCAGAAGGGGCGCTTGCGCCAGTTCCACCAGTTCGGTGCCGAGGTGTTCGGCCTGCCGGGCCCGGATATCGATGCGGAGATGCTCGCCATGACCGATCGGCTCTGGCGCCGGCTGGGCATCCACGATGCCCTCGAACTGGAGCTGAACTCGCTGGGCACGCCGGAGTCGCGGGCCGCTTACCGGGCGGCGCTGGTAGAGTATCTCTCCGAGTACCGTGCCGAACTCGACGAGGACAGCCAGCGGCGCCTGGACACCAACCCGCTGCGGATCCTCGACAGCAAGGCGGAACGCACCCAGGTCCTGCTCGCCGATGCTCCCGCCCTTGCCGACCACTACGACGACGAGTCCAGGCGCCACTTCGCGGGTTTGCGGGAGCGCCTGGATACCGCCGGCGTACGCTATCGGATCAATCCGCGCCTGGTGCGTGGGCTGGACTACTATGGCAAGACGGTTTTCGAGTGGACCAGCGATCGTCTGGGCGCGCAGGCCACGGCCTGCGCCGGGGGGCGGTTCGACGGCCTGATCGAGCAGCTCGGCGACCGCCCGACGCCGGCGATCGGTTTCGGCATCGGTCTCGAACGGCTGCTGTTGCTGCTGCAGGCGACCGGTGGCGCGGAATCCGTCGATCGAGGCCTGCCCGACGCCTATCTGGTGGCCGCCGACGCAGTGGCGGCGACGGCGCTGCCGGTGGCCGAGCGGCTGAGGGACGCCGTGCCCGACCTGCGCCTGCAGTGCCACTGTGGCGGCGGCAGCCTCAAGAGCCAGCTCAAGCGGGCCGACCGCAGCGGCGCCGCGTTCGCCCTTATCCTGGGAGAAGAGGAGGCGGGTTCCGGAAGTCTGACCCTGAAGTATCTGCGCGAGGATCGCCCGCAGCAGCGCTTGGCGCTGGAAGAGGCGGCGGCGGTGCTGGGCCGCGAGTGCGCGGCCGCCCGCCGCTGTGTATAACTAATCACCCAACACAGGTCTTGCGATGGCAGATCATCTTGACGATCAGGAACAGCTCGAGGCGTTGCGACGCTGGTGGAAGCAGTACGGGGCCTCGTTGGCGTTGGCCCTGGTGCTTGGCGTAGGCGGCTGGTTCGGCTGGCAGCAATGGCAGCAGGCGCGGGAAAGCCGCGCCCAGGCCGCTTCGCTGGTCTACGAGGAGATGATGTCAGCGGTGGCCGGAGCACCGGTGGAGGAACTGGCGGAGGACGCTCTGCGGACCGTACTCGACCGGGCGGAGGAGCTCAGGACGGACTACGCGGATACCCAGTATGGCGCGCTGGCGGGACTGATGCTGGCGCGGCTGGCCGTTGCACGCGGGGATTTCGACGACGCGGCTGGGCTGTTGCGCGCGGTGGCGGAGCGCGACGACGACCCGGAACTGGCGTTGCTCGCCAGGTTACGCCTCGTCCGGGTGCTGTCGGCCCAGGAGCAGTACGACGAGGCCCTGGCGCAGGCGACGCCGGAGGCGCCGGCGCAACTGGCGGCCGAGTTTGCCGAGGCGCGCGGTGACATCCACTATCTGCGCGGCGATCTGGACGCGGCCCGAGAGGCCTACCAGATCGCCGTGGCTGCCGCGGATGGCGGTAGCAATGGTCTGTTGGCTGCCCTGCTGCGCATCAAGCTTGAGCAATTGCAGCCCGAGCCCGCGCTCGTGGAGGACGCGTCTTGATACGGATTCTGCCACTGTTGATCGCCCTGCTGCTGGCTGGCTGCAGCAGCCTCAAGTTCTGGGGTGACGACACCCAGACCACAGACGCCCAGACCGAAGACACGAGCCAGGCAGGGCAAGATGTCGCCGCCGGGAAGGCCGTGGCGGGGGAGCCGGATGAGCCTGCGAAGCTGGAGAAGATCGACAGCCAGGTGGAGCTCGATCGGCTGTGGCGGATCGGGGTTGGCAAGGCCCAGGAAGCCTTCGAGGCGATGTTGCGGCCGGCGTTCGCCGAGGACAGCGTTTATGCCGCGGGGCGGCAGGGACGAGTCGTCGCAGTGGACGCCGCCGATGGTGATCGCCGTTGGCGCACCGACCTGGACGTGAGCCTGACCGGGGGCGTGGGTGCCGGTGGCGGCCTGGTGCTGGTCGGGGCCCTGAGCGGCGATCTGGTGGCCTTGCACGCCGACAGCGGCGAGGAGGCCTGGCGCGCCAATCTGTCCAGCGAGATCCTCGCGCCGGCCGCGGTGTCCGGAGATCTGGTGGTGGTGCAGACCCAGGATGCCAAAGTCCACGGACTGGCGGCCGGGGACGGTAGCCAGCGCTGGCTGTTCGAAACGGATCTGCCGGTGCTGACCCTGCGGGGTACGACGATGCCGGTGATCGCCGATGGCCAGGTCCTGGTGGCCTTCGCCAACGGCAAGCTGGTGGCGCTCGATGCCGAAAGCGGGAACCCGCGCTGGGAAGCGCGCGTGGCAATGCCCGGCGGGCGAACCGAACTGGAGCGCATGGTGGATCTTAATACGCCGCTGCTGGTAGGGGATATCGTCTACGCGGTCAGCTACCAGGGGCGCGCCGGCGCCTTTACCCGGGGCAGCGGGCGGGAGCTGTGGACGCGCGAGGCATCCAGCTATCGCGCTCCCGCGCACAGTCTGAACCAATTCTATCTGGTGGATACCCGGGACCATGTGATTGCCTTGCGGGCTACCAGCGGCCAGGAGTTGTGGAGAAATCCGGCGTTGCGCGGCCGGCAGCTCACGGGCCCCGTGGCGATCGCCGATCTGGTTGCAGTGGCCGATACCGAGGGCTATCTGCATCTGCTGGCGGCCGTTGACGGGCGGCTGGTGGGCCGTACCAAAGTCGATGGTGACGGAGTCAGTGTGCCCGTGGTGACCGACGGTGAGCGCCTCTTCGTGCAGGATAACGGCGGCGATCTCAGCGCCTATGTCGTGCGCGGGTCCGCCCAGGAATAGTTCGCCGGCGATTACGCAGAAGCAGTCCGCAGGCGAGTAGAATGGCGCCCCGGACTTCTGGCCGCCTCGGTTGCCCTCGCCATGTTGCCCATCATCGCTCTGGTCGGCCGCCCCAATGTGGGCAAATCGACCCTCTTCAACCGCCTCACCCGTTCCCGGGATGCACTGGTCGCCGATTTTCCCGGCCTGACCCGGGATCGGCGTTATGGTGAAGCGCGTTTCGAGGGGCGCCGCTTCCTGGTGGTCGACACCGGAGGAATCACCGGTCTGGAGACTGGTATCGATAGCGCCATGGCGGCGCAGTCCTATCGAGCAATGGCCGAGGCGGACGCCATTCTGCTGCTGGTCGACTGTCAGCAAGGCCTGACCGCGGGCGATGAAGAGCTCGTTGCGCGCCTGCGGGCGGTTCGGACGCCGGTCTACCTGGTCGCCAACAAGATCGATGGCAGCAATCCCGATGTTGTGCTGGGGGATTTTCACCGGCTGGGGCTGGCGCATCTGTATCCGATCTCCGCCACCGCAGGCCGCGGGGTGCGGACGCTGCTCGAGGCGGTGTTGGCGGAGCTGCCTGAACCGCAGATCGAGCTGCCCGGGCCGGATGCCGCGTCCCGGGGTATGCGGATTGCTGTGGTGGGCCGTCCCAATGTCGGCAAGTCGACCCTGGTCAACCGCCTGCTGGGCGAGGATCGGGTGGTGGTGTTCGATCAGCCGGGTACCACCCGTGACAGCATCTACATCGATTATGTCCGTGACGATGTTCGCTATACGCTGATCGATACCGCGGGGGTGCGCCGGCGCAAGAACATCGATCTGGCGGTGGAGAAATTTTCCATCGTCAAGACGCTGCAGGCGATCGAGGACGCCGAGGTGACCGTTCTCATGACGGATGCCAGCGAGGGGCTGGTCGACCAGGATCTGCATCTGCTCGGTTACTGTCTGGAGGCGGGCCGGGCCATGGTGCTGGCGGTGAACAAGTGGGATGGTCTGGCCACCGAGCAGCGGGACTGGGTTCGGCGCGAACTGGAGCGGCGGCTGCGCTTCGCGGACTTCGTCGAGATCCACTACATTTCGGCGCTGCACGGCAGCGGCGTCGGCAGCCTCTATCCGGCCATACAGAGTGCCTACCGGGCGGCCACCGACCGCTATGGCAGCGCTCGCCTGACCCGCATCCTGCACGCTGCGATCGCCACGCATCCGCCGCCGATGGTGCGCGGCCGGCGCATCAAGCCGCGCTTTGCTCATCCCGGCGGCCGTAATCCGCCGTTGGTGGTGATTCACGGCAGCCAGGTCGAGTCCCTGCCGGCCAACTACGTGCGCTACCTGGAGAAGGCCTATCGGCGCGCCCTGGATCTCCAGGGCACGCCGGTGCGCATCGAATTGAAATCCGCCGAGAATCCGTTCGCGGGACGCCGCAACGAATTGACCCCACGCCAGATCGCCAAGAAGCGCCGCGCCTTCGCGCACCACAAGAAACCGCGCCGGTGATCGACCGGGCGGAAATCGTTGCAGTTCGGTCTGCCTTGCGCAGGTGCCGGTCTGGGCTCAGAGCATTTCCTGCGGATCGGCGTCGAGGCTCCAACGCACCTGGCGCGCCTCGGGCAGGGATTCCAGGCGCACGGCCAGCGCCGCGAGGAGTTCGTGCAGCGGGCCGCGGTGGCTGCAGCTCAGCGATAGCAGGAAACGATAGCGGCCACCGCGCTTCTCCAACGGTGCCGGCAACGGGCCGAGAAACTGTACCCTGGCGCTCAGCGACTCGCCGATCTGCCGCGCCTTGGCGAGCAGCGCCTCCGCCTGCCGTGCGGCACGGGCCTCGGCGCGCAACAGTGCCAGGGCGGTGTGCGGTGGCATGCCGGCGGCGGCACGCTCGTGCAGCAACCGCTCGGCAAGAGCGCCGTAGCCGGACTCCACCAGAACGCTCAGCAGCGGATGGTCGCAGTAATGACTCTGCACCAGGACCCGGCCGGGACGGTCGCCGCGTCCGGCGCGTCCGGCAACCTGGGTCAACAGCTGGCCGAGGCGTTCGCTGCCGCGAAAATCCGGACTCATCAGGCCGTCGTCGGCGTTGAGGATCACCGCCAGATCCAGGTCCGGAAAGTGATGGCCCTTGGCGAGCATCTGGGTGCCCACCAGGATGCCCGGGCCACCGCTGTTGATCCTCGCCAGCTTGGTCTCCAGGCTGCGCCGGCCGCGGGTGGAGTCGCGATCGATGCGCAGCACCGGAGCCTGGGGGAACAGCTCGCGCAGCGTGCCTTCCGCCCTTTCGGTACCCTGGCCCAGCTGTTGCAGGTGCGCGCTGCCGCAGTCCGGGCAGCGGGCGGGCAGGGGTCGGCTGTGGCCACAGTGATGGCAGATCATGCGCGCTGCGGCGAGGTGCACGGTGAGCCGTGTTTCGCAATGCGGGCAGCCGCCGATCCAGGCACAGTCGTGACACAGCAGGGCGGTGGCGTAGCCGCGACGGTTGAGGAACACCAGGGCCTGGCGGCCGGCTGCCAGGGTGTCGCCGATCGCCTCCAGGGCCGGGGCCGACAGGCCTTCGCGCAAACCCGCGCGGCGCAGATCGATCAGTTCCCAGCGGGGGGCGGCTGCAGCTCCGGTCCGCTGGGTCAGGCGCAGCGTCCGATAGCGGCCGCGGGCGGCATTGTGCAGGCTCTCCAGCGAGGGCGTCGCCGAACCCAGCAGCAGGGGAATGCCAGCGCTCCGCGCGCGGACCACGGCCACATCCCGCGCCGAGTAACGAAATCCGTCCTGCTGCTTGTAAGAGAGGTCGTGTTCTTCGTCGACGATGATGATGCCCAGCGCCCGCAGCGGCGCGAAAGCGGCTGAGCGAGTACCGATCAGGACGCCGATGCCGCCGTCCCGGGCCGCCACCCAGGTGCGCGCCCGTTCGACCTCGCCGAGCCCTGAATGCAGTATCGCGACCGAACAGCCGAAGCGTGCCTCGAAGCGTGCCAGGGTCTGGGGGGTCAGAGAGATCTCGGGAACCAGCACCAGGGCCTGCCGCCCCAGCCGCAGCACCCGTTCGATGGCGCGCAGATAGATTTCGGTCTTGCCCGTGCCGGTATCGCCGTGCAGCAGATAGGTTTGGTACCGGTCGAGCTCCAGCGCCGCCAGCGCCTGCCGCTGGTCGGCATGTGGCTCGGGTGGCTGCTCGGCGAGCAACGGCCCCTGGACGGTGAAATCGCTGTGGGATAGCAGGCGTTCGATCAGGCCACGTTCGTCCAGGGCGCGGATGATGGCCGTGGAGATGCCGGCGCTCCGAAGCTCGGCGGCCGTTTTTGGCGCGTCGCGCAGCAGGTCCACCAACTGCCGGCGGCGCGGCGCGTGCGGAAAGACGTCTGCGGGCAGACCGCGACCGCGGACGCTGAGCTGCCATTGCCAGGCGCCGGTCTGCGGACAGGGATCGCCCCGCCGCAGCAGGCTGGGCAGTATGGAGGCCAGCGCTTCGCCCGGCGGATGCTGGTAGTAATCCGCCGCCCAACGCGCCAGCGTCAACAGCTCTGCTGGTACCAGGGGCTCGTCGTCGATCACCTGGTCGATGGCGCGCAGCGCGCGCTCCCCGGGAATGTCCCCGCTAGCCGCCCGCGTCACCAGGCCGACCAGCTGGCGGCTGCCGAAGGGTACTCGAACCCGCGACCCCGGAGCGATGCGCTGGCCATGGTCGGGCGGTGGCAGATAGTGAAACAGCCGTCGCAGCGGCGACGGTACTGCGACCTCATAATAGTCGGGTAGCGACATGTATCTGTTGGTGGCAGCAGAATCTGTTGGTGGCAAATGGATCTGTCCGATTTTGTAGTATATGAATTGTCTGGACTTGCCCGGGTATGGTGGACAGTTTGCTCAGCACTCGGCAGCACATGAACCGCCCCGGCAATCGCGAAGGCTGTTTAGTTTGAGCCAGGTGGCTATTGCATCCCGACTGTCGAGTTGCCGCAGCATACCCCAGGGGCCGCGCCGGTGGATCACCTGGGCCTTGTGCAGTTTGTGCAGACGATTGATGGTTCGGCCGAGACGCCGTCGCGGACCTGGGGCTCGAAACCGAGGCGTTGGAAGCGCTTCGAGCTGGGAACTCTCGAGAAAAGCCCGGGCTTGCCCCAGCGTCTGGAGCCCTTGGGCCTTGACCATGAGGATCATCCTCCGATGATTCCAGGCCTCAAACCGTCTTCAGATACACCTTGGGTTGAGATTGCCCGCCCCGTTCAGACTCCTGCGTCGTTGGAAGAGGCTGGACGTACCCCCGGGCCATGACCTAGAATCCCGACCGAGTATCAGCTGATCGGAGAGCGGCCGCCGGCAGCCTTGGAGCGTTCGGGAAGCGAGATGAAGTCGAACTTCATCTCGCTTTTTTGCAGCCCGAATTTCACCGCTCAGGTGCCCAAGCCCCCCGATCCCCGGCCCGGAGAAGAACTTGAGTAGCCCGTCCCGTCGCCCGCCCGCGCTCCTGGTCCTTGCCGACGGCATGGCGTTTCGCGGTACTGGCATCGGAGCCGAGGGACTGAGCGTGGGTGAGGTGGTGTTCAACACCGCCCAGACCGGATACCAGGAAATCCTTACCGATCCATCCTACGCCCGCCAGATCGTGACCCTGACCTATCCCCATATCGGTAATGTCGGCGTCAATGCCGAGGATGAGGAGTCCGACGCGATCTGGGCCGCCGGCCTGGTGATCCGCGATTTGCCGCTGCTGGCCAGCAACTACCGCTGCGAGGAGCATCTGGATGCCTATCTGAAGCGCAACGGGATCCTGGGCATCGCCGACATCGATACCCGCCGGCTGACCCGGCACCTGCGCGAGGCTGGCGCCCAGAACGGTTGCCTGATGGCCGGCGACATCGATGCCGGGCAGGCCCTGACGGAGGCCCAGGCGTTCGGTGGTCTCCAGGGTCTGGATCTCGCCCGCGAGGTCTCGGTGCGCGCGCCTTACCGGTGGGCTTCGGGGAGCTGGCGTTGGGGCTCGGGCCATCGGCAGATGGCAACGCCCGCCAGTTATCGGGTGGTGGCCTATGACTTCGGTGTGAAACGCAACATTCTGCGCATGCTGGTGGATCGCGGCTGCGAGCTGCAGGTAGTGCCCGCCACCACGCCGGCGGCCGAGGTGCTGGCGCTGCGGCCGGACGGCGTGTTGCTGTCCAACGGCCCGGGCGATCCCGAGCCCTGTGATTACGCCATTGCCGCGATTCGCGAAATTCTGGCTGCGCGGATCCCCGTGTTCGGCATCTGCCTCGGCCAGCAGTTGCTGGGCCTCGCCTCGGGAGCGCGGACCCGCAAGATGAAATTCGGTCACCACGGCGCCAATCACCCGGTCCAGGATCTGGACTCCGGTGCGGTGATGATCAGCAGTCAGAACCACGGCTTTGCCGTGGACGAGGCGAGCCTGCCCGCCAACCTGCGCGCCACCCACCGCTCGCTGTTCGACGGCTCCTTGCAGGGGTTCGAGCGCACCGATTGCCCGGCATTCGGTTTTCAGGGCCACCCAGAGGCCAGCCCCGGTCCCCACGACGTGGCGCCGCTGTTCGACCATTTCATCGACCTCATGGCCCGACACCGGGCCGGCTGACCGCGGATACCGGAAGTTACATGCCCAGACGCGACGATCTCCGCAGCATTCTCATCCTCGGCGCCGGCCCCATCGTGATCGGCCAGGCCTGCGAATTCGACTATTCCGGAGCCCAGGCCTGCAAGGCGCTGCGTGAGGAGGGTTACCGGGTCATTCTGGTCAACTCCAATCCGGCCACCATCATGACCGATCCAGTGATGGCCGATGCCACCTACATCGAGCCGGTCGAATGGCGCACGGTGGCGGCCATCATCGACAAGGAGCGACCCGACGCCCTGTTGCCCACCATGGGTGGTCAGACGGCCCTCAACTGCGCGCTGGACCTGGCCCGCGAGGGGGTGCTGGAGCAGTTCGGCGTCGAGATGATCGGCGCCACCAGGGACGCCATCGACAAGGCGGAGGATCGCGAGCGCTTCGATCAGGCCATGAAAGCCATCGGCCTGGGGACGCCGCGCTCGATGATTGCCCACAGCCTGGAGGAGGCGTTTCAGGCCCTCGATCGCTTCGGTTTTCCCTGCATCATCCGGCCGTCGTTCACCATGGGCGGTTCCGGCGGCGGCATCGCCTACAACCGTGAAGAATTCGAGGAGATCTGCAAGCGCGGCCTGGATCTGTCACCCACCAAAGAACTGCTCATCGACGAGTCGTTGATCGGCTGGAAAGAGTACGAGATGGAGGTGGTGCGCGATCGCCGGGACAATTGCATCATCGTCTGCTCGATCGAGAACCTGGATCCCATGGGGATCCATACCGGCGATTCGATCACGGTCGCGCCCGCACAGACCCTGACCGACAAGGAATACCAGATCATGCGTGACGCCGCGATCGCGGTATTGCGCGAGATCGGTGTCGAGACGGGCGGATCGAACGTACAGTTTGCCGTCAATCCGAGCGACGGCCGGCTGGTGGTGATCGAAATGAACCCGCGGGTCTCGCGCTCTTCGGCGCTGGCCTCCAAGGCCACGGGCTTCCCCATTGCCAAGGTCGCCGCCAAGCTGGCAGTGGGCTATACGCTCGACGAACTCAGGAACGAGATCACCGGGGGGGCGACCCCGGCTTCCTTCGAGCCCAGCATCGATTATGTGGTCACCAAGGTGCCGCGGTTCGCGTTCGAGAAGTTCGTCCAGGCCGATGCCCGGCTGACCACCCAGATGAAATCCGTCGGCGAGGTCATGGCCATCGGCCGCACCTTCCAGGAGTCACTGCAGAAGGCCTTGCGCGGGCTCGAGGTGGGTGTCGCCGGATTGGACGAAAAGGCCGATGGCACCACCGAGGACGGTCTGGCCGCCATTCATGAACAGCTCTCGGGTTCCGGCTGCGAGCGGCTCTGGTATATCGCAGACGCCTTCCGCGCCGGCATCGGCCTGGAAGAGATCCATCGCGCCACCGCCATCGATCCCTGGTTTCTGGTACAGATCGAAGACCTGATCCACGAGGAACGGACACTGGCCGGCCAGCCGCTGGCGGCGCTGGACCGCGAGTACCTGTACCGGCTCAAGCGCAAGGGGTTTGCCGACGCGCGGCTCGCGCACCTGATCGGTTGCACCGAGGCCGAGATGCGGGAGCACCGCACCGCGCTCGGCTTGCATCCGGTGTACAAGCGGGTCGACACCTGCGCCGCCGAGTTCGCCACCGACACCGCCTACCTGTATTCCACCTACGAGGAAGAATGCGAAGCGGCGCCCGGCGATGGGCGCAAGATCCTGGTGTTGGGTGGCGGTCCGAACCGGATCGGGCAGGGCATCGAGTTCGACTACTGCTGTGTCCACGCGGCTCTGGCGATGCGCGAGGACGGTTTCGAGACCATCATGGTCAACTGTAACCCAGAGACCGTCTCCACCGATTACGACATCTCGGACCGCCTCTATTTCGAGCCGGTCACCCTGGAGGACGTGCTCGAGATCGTGCGCATCGAGCGCCCGGAGGGTGTCATCGTCCAGTTCGGCGGCCAGACGCCCCTGAAACTGGCACGCGCCCTGGAGGCCGCCGGCGTACCCATCATCGGCACCAGCCCGGACGCCATCGACCGCGCCGAGGATCGCGAACGCTTCCAGCAGATGATCGTCAAGCTGGGTCTGCTGCAGCCGCCCAATGCCACGGTGCGTTCCGTGGACGCCGCGGTCGCCGCCGCGGTCGCTATCGGCTATCCCCTGGTGGTGCGCCCCTCCTATGTGCTCGGCGGCCGGGCGATGGAGATCGTCTATTCCGAGGAAGAGCTGTTGCGCTATATGCACTATGCGGTGGCGGTGTCCGATGAGGCCCCGGTACTGCTCGATCACTTTCTCGCCGCCGCCGTCGAGGTCGATATCGACCTGGTCGCCGACGGCCGTGACCTGGTGGTTGGCGCCATCATGCAGCACATCGAGCAGGCCGGCATCCATTCCGGTGATTCCGCCTGTTCGCTGCCGCCCTACAGTCTGCCGGCCGAAGTCATGGAGCGGATGCGGTCCATCGTCGCGGCCATGGCCCGGGAACTCGATGTGCGCGGCTTGATGAACGTCCAACTCGCCTGGCAGGACGGCGAGATCTACGTCATCGAAGTCAACCCGCGCGCGTCGCGGACCGTGCCCTTCGTCTCCAAGTGTATCGGGGTGTCCCTGGCGCAGGTGGCCGCCCGCTGCATGGCCGGACGCAGCCTCGCCGAGCAGGGTTTCACTCGAGAGGTGATTCCCGCGCATTTCAGCGTCAAGGAAGCGGTGTTTCCGTTCAACAAGTTTCCGGGCCTGGACCCCATTCTGGGGCCGGAGATGAAATCCACCGGCGAGGTTATGGGTGTCGGCGCCACCTTCGCCGAGGCCTACGCCAAGGCCCAGCTGGGTGCCGGCGATGAACTGCCTGTCCGGGGAACTGCCTTCGTCAGCGTCCGCGAACGGGACCGCCCCGGCGTGGTGGCGGTGGCCCGCGAGCTGCACGAACTGGGGTTCCGCCTGGTCTGCACCCGGGGCACCGCGGAGCTGGTGGCCGCCGCCGGACTGCCGGTGGAAGTGGTCAACAAGGTCAAGGAGGGCCGCCCGCACATCGTCGACATGATCAAGAACGGTCAGATCGAATTGATCGTCAATACCACGGAGGGACGCAAGGCGATCGCCGATTCGGCTACCATCAGGGCGAGCGCCGAGAGCAAGGGGGTGTATTACACCACCACCCTGGCCGGCGGCCATGCGGTGTGCATGGCATTGCGCCACGGGCCGGTAACCGAGGTCCGCAGTCTGCAGGAGTTGCATGCGGGGGTGATATCGTGAACAAAGTGCCCATGACCGCAGTCGGGGCCGAACGCCTGCGCCAGGAGCTGGATCAGCTCAAGCGGGTCGAGCGGCCGCGCATCGTCAATGCCATCGCCGAGGCGCGGGCTCACGGCGATCTCAAGGAGAACGCCGAGTACCACGCCGCGCGGGAACAACAGAGTTTCGCCGAGGGGCGGATCCAGGAGATCGAGGCCAAGCTGAGCAACGCTCAGGTGATCGACGTCGGTGCCATGCCCGGGGACGACAAGGTGATCTTCGGCGCCACCGTGACCCTGACCAATCTCGACACCGAGGAGTCCCGTGTCTACCAGATTGTCGGTGACGACGAGGCCGACGTGAAATCGGGCAAGATTTCCTATCAGTCGCCGATCGCCCGCGCGCTGATCGGCAAGCGCGAGGGTGACGAGGTTCGGGTGCATACTCCGTCCGGCGAGGTCGACTACGAAATCGAGGAAGTTGCCTACATCTGACGCGGGACCGCATCGGGCCGGCGCGCATTTCATTACCCGGAGAAGGTCACAGCATGCGATTGAAAACTCCCAGGGTTCCCCCGGTGGAACCGGACCAGTGGACCGACGAGCAGCGCGAAATCTTCGGCGGCCTGCGCGTCAACGGCCGGATGCTCAATATCTTCAAGACCCTGGCCAACCACCCCAAGCTGGGCAAGCGCTGGCTGGCGTTTGCCAATCACATCATGGGCAAATCCACGCTGAGCCTGCGCGATCGGGAGATCCTGATTCTGCGCATCGGCTGGCTGTGCAAAGCCGGCTATGAATGGGGCCAGCATGTGCAGATCGGGCTGGAGTGCGACCTCAGTGCCGCGGAGATCGAGCGCATCAAGGCCGGCGCCGAAGCAGCAGGCTGGACCCAGGCCGAGCGATTGCTGTTGCAGGCTACCGACGAACTGCACACCGACGCCTTCATCAGCGATGCCACCTGGCAGGGGCTGGCGCGCTTTTATTCGACCGAGCAGTTGCTCGATATCGTCTTTACCGTGGGCCAGTACAACCTGGTGTCCATGGCACTCAATACCTGCGGCGTGCAGCTCGACGACGGCATGACGCTGGATCCGGAGCTGTGCCGCTTCGGGCAGTGATTTCCCGCCGGCCGCATGCCGGCCCACCCATAACCACAATTCCACGATGGAGGAGCCATGAACTACGCCGATTACCAGCACTTGCTGTTCGAGCACAAGCCCAACGGGGTGCTCGTCATTACCATCAATCGCCCCGAGGTGATGAATGCCACCAACGCCCGCCTGCACTGGGAGCTGACCCAGGTCTGGGATACGGTGGCGAGCGACGCTGACGCCAATGTCGTGGTGGTCACCGGGGCCGGCAAAGCGTTCTCCGCCGGTGGCGATCTGAGCTGGATCGATGGCGTGGTGGGCAAGCCCGACAAGGTGCAGCAGATCCAGAAGGAGGCGGCGGATATCGTCTATCGCATGCTGGACCTGGAAAAGCCCGTGATCTCCGCGATCAACGGCGTCGCCGTGGGTGCCGGCCTCGCGGTCGCCATCATGGCCGATATCAGCATCATGTCGGAGACTGCCAAGATCACCGATGGCCACGTCAAGCTGGGTGTCGGCGCCGGTGATCATGCCGCCATTGTGTGGCCCATTCTGTGCGGCATGGCCAAGGCCAAGTACTATCTGATGACCGCCGAGTTCATCGATGGCAGGGAGGCCGAGCGCATCGGCCTGGTCAGCCTCTGCTGTCCGCAGGACGAGGTCCTGCCGCGGGCCCTGGCGGTCGCCGATCAGCTCGCCGCCGGCGCCCAGCAGGCGATCCGCGGTACCAAGAGCACCCTCAATGGCTGGATCAAACAGGCCGCGCCCATCTTCGAAAATTCCCTGCGCATGGAGATGCAGTGTTTCCTGAGCCCGGACGCCGCCGAGGGCGTCGCCGCGGTGAAGGAAAAGCGTGCCGCGAAATTTCCCTCCGCCAAGGGCAACTGAGTGCAGCGGCGGCCCCGGTTCAGCGCCGCAGGCCGCCGTTACGCAGTAGATTCGACAACCGCGGGTCGGGCTTTTCCGCCTTCCGGTAGAGCAGCACCACATGGCCGATGGCCTGGACCTGTTCGGCGCCGGTGGCGGAGAGCACCTCCCTCACCAGGGCCTGACGGCGTTCGCGGTCGGAGCCGGCGATGCGGATCTTGACCAGTTCGTGATCGGCCAACGCGCGTTCCAGTTCCGCGGCCACGCCCTCGCTGAGCCCCTTGTCTCCCAGGGTGACCACCGGGGTCAGGGCGTGACCGATCCGGCGTAACAGTTTTCGCGTATCCTTGTCGAGGCTCATGTAATCTGTTTGGCAGTGGGCGCGCGATTGTAGCAGACAGTGGTCATGGCCAAATCCAGAAAAGGCAGCAGCAGGCGCTGGCTCGCCCAGCACCGCGACGACCCCTATGTCCAGGCCGCGCGCCGACAGGGCTACCGTTCCCGGGCCAGCTTCAAGCTGCTGGAGATGGATCGTCGTTACCGGATCTTCCGTCCCGGGCAGGCGGTGGTCGACCTGGGTGCGGCACCCGGCGGCTGGTGCCAGGTCGCCGCCGAGCGCGTCGGCGGCAGCGGCAGAATCCTGGCCTGCGATCTGCTGCCCATGGAGCCCCTGCCCGGGGTGGAGTTCCTGCAGGGCGATTTCACCGAGCCCGAGGTGCTGGCCGAGCTGCGCCAGACCCTGGATTCGCAGCTCGTGGACGTTGTAATTTCCGACTTGGCACCCAATATCAGTGGCATGCGCAGCGTTGATCAGCCCCGCGCCATGTATCTGGTGGAGCTGGCCCTGGAGTTTGCCGCGGAATTGCTGAAACCTGGCGGAGTTTTTGTTGCCAAAGTCTTCCAGGGCGAGGGTTTCGACTCCCTGCTGCAGGATACCCGGCGCCAGTTCCGGCAGGTGCGGGTGTTCAAGCCGGAGGCTTCGCGGCCCGAGTCCCGGGAGGTGTACTGGATTGCCGCCGGGCATCGCGGAACCCAAACTGGGAGCTCCTGAAGGGGTTATAATCAGGGTCAGGTCGCGAAAAGGGGCCGGCACTCCGGTGCTGATTGCGAGGACAACTCAGTGAGCGAAATGGCGAAAAACCTCATCCTGTGGCTGATCATCGCTGCGGTACTGCTGTCGATTTTCCAGAATTTCAAGGGTGGTCCGGTGCCCGAGACCATCACCTACACCAATTTCGTCGATGAAGTGCAGAATGGCGCCGTGCGCAGCGTGGTCATCGACGGGCTGGAAATCGAGGGCGAGCGCCACAGCGGCGCCGGCTTCCGCACCATTCGGCCGGATATCTACGACAGTGGCCTGATGAGCGATCTGCTCAACAACAATGTCAATGTCGAGGGCCGCGAGCCCGACAAGGCCAGCTTCTGGCAGCAGTTGTTCCTCGCTGCCTTCCCGATCTTGCTGATCGTGGCGATCTTCATGTTTTTCATGCGCCAGATGCAGGGCGGCATGGGTGGCGGGCGTGCCGGTCCCATGAGTTTCGGCAAGTCCAAGGCCCGTCTGCTCAGCGAGGATCAGATCAAGACCACTTTCGCCGACGTCGCCGGGGTCGACGAAGCCAAGGACGATGTCCATGAGCTGGTCGAGTTTCTCCGCGATCCCAGCAAGTTCCAGAGCCTCGGCGGCCGCATCCCTCGAGGCGTGCTGATGTCCGGCCCTCCCGGCACCGGTAAGACGCTCCTGGCGCGGGCCATCGCCGGCGAGGCGCGGGTGCCCTTCTTCTCCATCTCGGGCTCGGATTTCGTCGAGATGTTCGTGGGCGTCGGTGCGTCCCGGGTACGCGACATGTTCGAGCAGGCCAAGAAGCAGGCGCCCTGCATCATTTTCATTGACGAGATCGACGCCGTGGGGCGCACCCGTGGCGGCGGCTGGGGCGGTGGTAACGACGAGCGTGAACAGACGCTCAACCAGTTGCTGGTGGAGATGGACGGCTTCGAGGGCAACGAGGGGGTGATCGTGATCGCGGCCTCCAACCGGCCGGACGTGCTCGACAAGGCGCTGTTGCGCCCGGGCCGTTTCGACCGCCAGGTGTTCGTCGGTCTGCCCGACATCCGCGGCCGCGAGCAGATCCTCAAGGTGCACGTGCGCAAGGTGCCCCTGGACGAGCGCGTCAACCTCGCCATCCTGGCGCGGGGCACGCCGGGCTTTTCCGGCGCCGATCTGTCCAACCTGGTCAATGAGGCGGCGCTGTTTGCGGCCCGCGGCAACCGGCGCCTGGTCACCATGGAGGAGTTCGAGAAGGCACGCGACAAGATCATGATGGGTGCCGAGCGCCGTTCCATGGTCATGTCCGAGGACGAAAAGGCGAACACCGCCTATCACGAGGCGGGGCATGCCATCGTCGGCCGCCTGACGCCGGAGCACGATCCGGTGCACAAGGTCACCATCATCCCCCGCGGACGCGCCCTGGGTGTGACTCAGTTCCTGCCCGAGGAGGACCAGTACAGCATGAGCCGGCGCAAGCTGGTCAGCATGGTGTGCAGCCTGTTCGGCGGGCGTATCGCAGAGGAGCTCATTCATGGGCCGGACGGTGTCACCACGGGCGCGTCCAACGACATCGAGCGGGCCAGCCAGGTGGTGCGGGCCATGGTCACCAAATGGGGGCTCAGCGAGCGCCTGGGACCCATCCTCTACGGCGAGGAAGAGGGCGCCGCGGCGCCCTTTGGCGGCGGCCGCAACTTTTCCGGGTCCACCTCGCAGCAGATCGACGAGGAGGTGCGGCGCATCATCGACGAGTGTTACGACACCGCCAGGCGCCTGCTGGAAGAGAACATCGACATCCTGCATGCGATGAAGGCTGCGCTGATGGAGTACGAGACCCTGGATTTGGAACAGGTCGATGATCTCATGGCGCGGCGCCCGGTGCGGCCGCCGCGCGACTGGCACGATGGCGGCGACTATCAGCCGGGCGACAAGGTTACGGTGCAGGATGAGAGCGGCGGCACGCCCATTGGCGGGCCGGTGGAGGGCTAGTCCGCGGGGGTGAAGAACCAACAGCTCCTGCCGCTCCCCTGCCCGGGAAGTGCGGCGCTGGCGCGAATGTTTCCCGACCGCCCCCGGGGCGAGGCCCGTACCTGGGTGATGGCGATCCTCAATATCACTCCGGATTCCTTTTCCGACGGCGGTGCATTGTGCGCGAACTCCGGACCCCTGCTCGATCGGGTCATCGACCGCGCCGCGCACTGTGTCGCGGCCGGCGCGGATTTGCTCGATATCGGTGGTGAGTCGACGCGGCCGGGCGCCACCAGAGTGCCCGAGGACGCCGAACTGGAGCGTGTCGTTCCCGTGGTGGAAGCCCTCGCGCGTCGCTTCGAGGTTCCGCTCTCGGTGGATACCAGCAGCCCCGGGGTAATGCGAGCGGCGGCCGCCGCGGGGGCGGGCATGATCAACGACGTCCGCGCGCTGCGGCGCACCGGCGCCCTGACCGCGGCGGCGGAATTGGGGCTGCCGGTCTGTCTGATGCACATGCGCGGTGAGCCGGAAACCATGCAGCGGGATCCCTGCTATGCCGACTTGGTGGCGGAGGTGCGCGCATTTCTCGCCCAGCGGATTGCGGCCTGTGTCGCCGCCGGTATCGCGCGGGAACGCTTGCTGGTGGATCCGGGCTTCGGTTTTGGCAAGACACTGACGCATAATCTCCATTTGCTGGCGGCTCTGGAGGATATCGGGCCGGCGGACATCCCGGTGCTGGTCGGCCTGTCCCGTAAACGCATGATCGGCGAGCTGACCGGGAAAGGGCCGGCGGAGCGGGTGCACGGCAGTGTCGCCGCGGCCTTGCTGGCGGCCCAGAGCGGTGCTGCCATGGTGCGTGTCCACGATGTGGCCGCGACCTGCGATGCCCTGCGGGTGCTGGCGGCCGTCGGCGGCAGGCCAGAGATGAATGACGAGGCGATCGGATAGCGATGGCAAAACAGTATTTTGGCACGGATGGCATTCGCGGGCGGGTAGGCAGCTATCCCATCACTGCGGATTTCGTCCAGCGTCTGGGTTGGGCCGCCGGGCGGGTGTTCGGTAGCAGCGGCAGCGGCCGCAAGCTGATTCTGGTCGGCAAGGACACCAGAATCTCCGGCTACATGTTCGAATCCGCGTTGCAGGCCGGGGTCATCGCCGCCGGGGTCGACGTGGGTTTGCTGGGCCCCATGCCCACGCCGGCCATCGCCTATCTGGCGCGCACCTTCCGGGCCTCCGCCGGCATCGTGATCAGCGCCTCACATAACCCCTTCGATGATAACGGCATCAAGTTCTTCGGGGCCGACGGGCGCAAGCTGCCCGATGCGGTCGAGGTCGAGATCGAGCGCTTCCTGGCCCAGGACGTCACCACCGAGGTGTCCGAGCGGCTCGGCCGCGCCAGCCGGATCGGCGATGCCGCCGGTCGCTACATCGAATTCTGTAAAGGCACGCTCCCCTTCGGCTTCAATCTCGACGGTCTCGATATCGTGGTCGATTGCGCCCATGGCGCGACCTACCATATCGCGCCGGACGTGCTCACCGAGCTGGGTGCCCGGGTCCACGCCGTCGGCGTCGAACCGGATGGTTTCAACATCAATCGCGACTGCGGCTCCACCCACCCCGAGGATCTGCAGCGCCAGGTGGTGGCGCGCCGCGCCGATTTGGGCATCGCCTTCGACGGCGACGGCGACCGGGTGATTTTCGTCGATGCCGACGGCACCCTGGTAGATGGCGACGAGCTGCTCTATATGCTCGCCGCCTATCGGCACGGCGTCGGCGGTTGCTCTGGTGTGGTCGGTACCCAGATGAGCAACTATGGTCTCGAGCTGGCGCTCGCCAGGCTCCGGGTGCCCTTCGTGCGCACCGCGGTCGGCGATCGCCATGTCATCGAGGCCATGACCGAGCGTGGCTGGCTGCTCGGCGGAGAGAGCTCGGGACATATCGTTTGCGGTGATCTCACGACCACGGGTGACGGCTTGGTGGCGGCTCTGCAGGTGCTGCGCGCGCTGATCGAAGCCGGTGATACCCTGGCGGAGCAGCGCGCAGGCATGGTCAAACTGCCGCAACGGATGATCAATGTCGCCATAGGCCGCGGTCAGGCGCCGCAAGGGCATCCGCAGGTGGCAGCGGCGGTGGCTGCCGCCAAGCACCAGCTGGGGGACAGGGGCCGGGTATTACTGCGCCCCTCGGGTACTGAGCCCGTGGTGCGGGTTATGGTCGAGGGAGAGGATGAGGCCCTGGTGTGTGGTCTTGCCGAAGAAATCGCGGGTATCGTTGCGGACCAGGCGAGATGAGCGTTTTTGTTGTTAACCTTGGCCAAACTGGCTACCATTGCCGACCTTTTCGGTACCGACGATGAGGGGGCCACTGGTCATCGGCAATTGGAAGATGAACGGCTCCAGGCACTCGATTGTCCAGTTGCTGGACGGCATTTCCGGGTTGGGCCGGCAAGCCGGGATTGAGGTGGTGGTCTGTCCGCCGTTCGTCTACCTCGGTGAGGTGGGCGCGCGCTTGCAGTCCACCGGGTTGCGGCTCGGCGCCCAGCATGTCAGCGAGTACGGATCCGGGGCTTACACCGGGGAAATCGGCGCCGCCATGCTGGCCGATATCGGCTGCGGCTATGTGCTGGTCGGGCATTCGGAGCGTCGGGCTCTGTTCGGTGCCGATGATGTCCGGGTGGCGCGCCAGTTCGAACAGGCGCAGGGCGCGGGGCTGACACCGGTGCTGTGTATCGGCGAGAACGCCGAGCAGCGCGCTGCCGGCCAGGCTTGGGAAGTGCTGCGCCGCCAGCTGGCGGCGATCGAGCCGATTGTCGAGGGGCGAGCCCCGTGCCCCAGGACCCTGGTGATCGCCTATGAGCCGGTCTGGGCAATCGGCACCGGCGCAGCGGCAGATCCGCAGGAGGTGCAGTTGCTGCACGGTCGGATCCGCGCAGTGCTGGGTGCCGCGGGACGGGATGCACGAATTCTCTATGGTGGGAGCGTGGTGACGGACAATGTGCGAGCACTGATGGCGCAGCCGGATATTGATGGCGTACTGGTGGGAGGTGCCTCGCTGAGCGCGGAGCAATTTACCGCGATCTGTGAACTGGCGACGGGCAGCTGATGGAAACCCTGATAATTTTGTTGCATATCCTGATCGCAGTGGCGATCATTGCCTTCGTCCTGCTGCAGCAGGGCAAGGGTGCCGAGGCTGGCGCTTCCTTTGGGGCCGGCGCTTCCCAGACGCTGTTCGGCAGCACCGGAACCTGGAATTTTTTCAGCCGGCTGACTGCCGTCCTCGCCCTGCTGTTCTTTTTGAGCAGTTTTGCGCTCGCGGTGATCGCCAGGAACAAGGCGGGCAGTGGGCAGGAGTTGACGCCCGAGCTGCGCTTGCTGCATGAGCAGGCCGCTAGTGACGGTGACATCCCGGATCTGGATTCCCCGGATCTGGATTCCGGAGATGCCGCGGTGCCGGGGGAGATCCCCGAGGCCGGGACCTCCGCGCCGCAGGATGCAGAGATCCCGGTGCTGGAGTTGCCGCGGGATGCGGTGCCGGAAGAGCAGCCCTGAGGCCGCGGGCGAGGCCGGGTCCGTGGGGGTGCGAACAGTAAAATGCCCAAGTGGTGGAATTGGTAGACACGCTATCTTGAGGGGGTAGTGGCGCAAGCCGTGCCGGTTCAAGTCCGGCCTTGGGCACCAAATCAGCGTATCAGGTGGTGGCGATGCGGTTTATTTTCGCCTTCCCGATCAATATCTTGCCTGGATCAGTTGCGCGCTAGCGTATCACTGTGGTTCAGTTCGCCCCATGGAATAACGCGGCGAATTGATGGGATAGGTGATGGGACAGGAAAGCGGTCGGAGCACGAGCCCCAAGTCCGACGTGGCAGTCCGCAGGTTGGCGTCGCCGGGGATGCACGCGGTCGGTGGCGTCTCCGGCCTGTACCTGCGGATTTCGGCGGCGGGTTCGCGGTCGTGGATCTTGCGGGCGAGGGTAGCCGGCAAGCGCCGTGACATGGGGTTGGGCCCCTACCCGGAAGTCGGCCTTGCCCAGGCGCGCGCCCGGGCAAGGGACCTGCGCGAACAGATCTGGCGCGGGTCCGATCCGGTGGCAGAGCGCCACGCCGCCGCTGCCCGGCTCCGCCAGGAGCGGGATCGGGCGCTGACCTTCGCCGATGCGGCGCGGCGGTGGTACTCCACCATGGCGCCACAATGGCGCGGCAACCCGCGCGCCGGCAATGCCATCGCTCGTCTTGAGCGCCATGCTTTTCCGGTCATCGGCGCCCACCGGATCGATGCAGTCACCCTCGGCCAGGTGCTGTCTGTGCTCGAGCCGCTATGGATAACCAAGACAGAGACGGCGAAGAAGCTGCGCTATTCCATGGAGGGGATATTCGAGTGGGCAATTGCGGCTGGGCTCCGCGCCGGGGATAACCCTGCCGTCTGGAAGGGCGGGCTCAAAGCCGTGTTGCCGGCGCCCAGCAAGGTGACCCGCGTGACGCACTACCCGGCGCTGCCGTGGCGGCGGGTCGGCGCATTCCTCGAAGATCTCCGCCGCAAGCAGGGCATGGCGCCGCGCGCGCTGGAACTCGCCATCCTCACCGCGGCGCGTAGCGGCGAAGTGCGCGGCGCAACCTGGGACGAGATCGATCTCCAGGGCCGGCTGTGGACCATCCCCGCCGAGCGCATGAAGGGCGGCCGCGAGCACCTCGTGCCGCTGTCCGATGCGGCGGTCGCACTGCTGGAGGCGCTGCCCAGGGCCGCCGAGTCGAACGTAGTGTTCTGGAGCCAGTCCGGTAAGCCCCTGTCCGATGCCATGCTGTCATTGTTGTGTCGGCGCATGGGGGTGGACGCGGTGCCGCACGGCTTCCGGTCCAGCTTCAAGGACTGGGCGCGACACAGCTCTGCTTACCCGGACGAGGTGAGCGAGCTGTGCCTCGCCCACGTATCCAGCGATGTCACCCGCGCAGCCTATGCGCGCGACGGATTGCTGGCGCAGCGCGCCCAGCTGCTCGAGCACTGGGGGAGATTCTGCTCCCAGCCGTTGCCGGCTGGCGAGGTGGTGGCGATAGGGCAGGGCCGCTAATCGCCGGTGGGTTCGGGTGGCGGCGTCCAGCCGAGTGCAATCAGCGCCCGCCGGATCTCCTGATCCCTCGTATCAGCCAGCCAGCGCGCAAGCAAATCCGTGGCATCATCTTCGCTCCGATATAGCTCTTGGACTATCTTCCCGTCTTTCATAGGTGTTGTCGTGAGCCTGTAACCCGCCTCCATATCCGCCACCTCTGGTGGCTCTTTTGGCCAGCCGAGCGCGATTAAGGCGTCACCAAAGCGTCTCATTGCTTCCGCTGCCATTTCGGCTCTTTCGAGGGTCTCCTGATCTTCGTCCATCTCCTATTCTCCCCGCGTCCCGGCCATAGCCGTCATCGACCAAGCCCTTTGGTTTGCTCAGCTCACGCACATCCACGCATCCGGTTTTCCCTTCCAGCCAGACGACGGTCCTTCCACACAGTTCCCCGACATGGCGCACACGATACAGGCACCGGTCATGCTTGCCGGCGCTGATCGGATGATAGCGAACCGTCATCCCCTTCTTCACATCCCAGGCGTTCATTGTGCCACCCCTCCTGGCGCCTTTTCCCGCTCCCACCGCTCGATCTGGTCCAGACGCCAGCGCGTGCAGCGCGGCGACAGCTGTGCCGGCGCCGGTATGCGCTTGGCCCTGGCCCAGCGCCAGATGGTGTTCTGGCTGACGCCCATGCGCTCGGCCAACTGGCCGGCGCTGATCCACACCGTCTGATTCATGCCGCAACCCTATCGAACGCCCCGCCGCACACGCTGGAGCGCACCCGCGCAAGCGCCGACGGCCCACCGACGAAGGCGAGCACGGATTCGATCCTGTCGATCCGCGCCAGCCAGCGGTTGTGTGCCGCCGTGCCGTCTTTCGCGCCGCTGTCGATGTCGGACCGGTGGCGCTGGATGGCGTCCAGGGCCTCGCGCACCGTTTGCGCGAGGGGATAGTTCGGGATGGCTGTGCTCATTGGGCCCCTCCTTGCTCGTCGAGTGCCAGCGCCATTTTCCCCGGTTTCCAGGAAAGCTGGATGTCTTTCACGGCCTCGTTGAATTCCGCGATTGCCTCATAGACTTCATCCGGCAGATCGCCGTCGTCCGGCAAATCGTCAAGGAAGGGGTCCGCGCAGAGCTGCCACACATATACGGGTTCGCAGATCACCAGCCGCAGGTCCGCAAGGGTGCCGCCTTCCTCCTCCCACAGGCTATCCTCCGCCTCGTCCAGGTCGGCATAGAATTCGCCAGTAGCGTCGGCGTAGAGCATCGCCTTGCCGTCCCATTGTGCCCGGGGCATTGCGTTGAACCTTGCGATGGCATCCTGCTCTCTGCATGCGGTGCAGAAAGTCCACGCCGTGTATTTGTTCGGCGATCCGCACCGCTTGCACCTGGTGTGCGTGCACCCATCGATGCGAGCCAGACGTTCGCCTCCGTCGCCGTCACCGAAAAACCGCCCGTGGCGGGAAACCCACCCTTTAATGTTGGTGCGGTATTCTGCCGCCTCCGGGTCATCCGGCAGCACAATCTCTTCTGTCATGATTTCCTCCGTTGCTGGCCTTCGCCGTCTTGCCGATGGGCCACAAACTCCGCCAGCCAGCGCTGCCCCTTGCGGGTCGCGTAGACCACGCTGGTCTCGCGATGAAATTCCCGGCCGTCCTCCGTGCGGATGGCGTGGTGGAAGCGCCGCTCGCGGAACCGGTCGTGCCAGCCTCGCCGGACGGTGTGGCCGCGGCCATTGGGGTCTCGGGAGATGGCGCCGGCGCGGCGCAGATCCGCCAGTAGCGCGCGGTACGACACCTGCAACACGCTGGCCTCGTACCTCAGTGGCGTGATCCACTGCCTCACCGGAGATCTTCCCTCAGGTAATGCGTGTTCAGGTCTGGCGATGGCGCCAGCCCCGCCTTCTCCGCCTGGATACGCTTGTAGATTTCCTCCCTGTGCACCGCGATCTCGCGCGGCGCTTCGATGGACAGGCGCACCCGCCCGGTCTGTTTGTCGACGCCGGTCACCACCACCACGATGTCGTCGCCAATCCTGATGCGCTGGCCCAGGTAGCGGTCGAGGTTCAGCATGGGTTTTCCTCTCGCCGGCGGCGAGCGGAGATCTTGCGCATCCGCCGGTCTGCGTGGCGATCGAAAACCAAGGCAGCGGCCTCGACCAGCGCGCCGGATTCGCTGTCGCTCTCGGCAACGAAGGGCACGCCGTCGGCGGTGCCGTGGGCGATCCAGCCACCGCGCCAGTCCTGTGTGACCGAGACGCTGGTTCTGCGGGATGTGGGGCCGCTCATCCCGCCACCTCCGGTTTTGCCCGCAGGATCGGGGTGGTCGCTATGTAGCAGCAAGGTGAACTCGCATGGACCACCCCGGCAATCACGAAAACCCAGCCTTCGCCGCGGAAAGCCACCATCTTGTGGTCTCCGGACACCAGGATCGGGTCGCCCGGCAGGTGCTCGATGACACCCCTCGCCAGGCGGGCATCGAACGGGCTCGGCACTCCGTCAAGCCGCCACGTGTCGATGTCGCGTGGGTCGTCCGACCGTTTGAGCCCGCCACTCTTCCACGTCCCAGTCCCACCGCAATCCGGGCAGTCATGGAAGTGATCCAGGTCGCACATGATTTCGCCCGTCCCGCCGCAACGCTGACACCTCTCTTCCTCTGGCTTATCAGTCAGCGGATCGCCAAGTCCAACCGCCGCCAGCAAAGCATCGCGGCCCACCTCGTGGGTTGGGCTGGGCACGCTGGCGAGCAGATCGCTTAGCGGATTAGTGGCTGACTGTAGCTTGTAGTAGCCAGCCAACCTGGCCCCATCCAGATACAGCGCGCGCTTGCCATTCGTCGCGGCCGCGAACTCCTCTTCGCCGACCGAAACGCGCCAGGGGCGACCACTAATTCCGTAGGTATCGTTCGGATCGCACAGCGACTCCAGCAGCGCGCCGTAGTCCGTTGCGCCAGTCACGCCGCCATCCCCCACACCAGCGCACACGCCACCGACAGCACCGCGCACAGCACCGCCTCGCCGAGCCGGCCGTCGAGCGTGGTTCTCGCCAACAGTCCCAGCGCGGCCAGCGTCGCCGCGCCGATCACGGCTGCCTCCCGCCGACCAGCGACAGGTGGCACACTTGTCCGGGGAAAGGCGCCGCCAGCGGCCGCCCAGCGGGCTGCGGCGGGCCGATCAAACGCACGCGCCGGCCCTCCACGACCGCCCGCATACCCAGGCGTTCCTGGAGCGCCCAGACCAGTTCCGGGCTGGTGCACAGCGCCGGGTGAGCAAAAACATCCATGATCAATCCCTCTTTTCGTGTATCTGTCCGGCGAAACTACTACACGGAAAGTGGATTGCTCTAGCGGAAGATGCGGACGAAATGCGCTATCTGGTCACGCAATACTGGTGCGCAGTGGTTCTACATGGCGCCCTGTGGTACACAGATGCCGCGCATAGGAGACGGCAGGGATCACTGCCAGGGGGTATTCGTGGGGTTCGGATTGCTGCAGGTGCTGCTGCTGATGGCCGCTGTGCTGGTCGCCTTGGTGGTCGGCGTCGTAGCGTGGAATCGCCGCAACCGGCGCGCGCTCGGGGAGGCGGTTGCCGAGTCGGCCGCCGCGCACCGGGCCGACTTCTCCCGCGTCATCCACGGCGGGCGCTATTGCCTGGCCTATGACCCGGAGCAGCGGCTGCTCTGCGCGGCGGGGCGCAAGTTGCCCGCGCCGGTGGTATTCGGCGCGGATCAGGTGACCGGCATCGAACTGGTCGATCTGGGTGATGATCTGCCGCCGCCGCGCAAGAGCCCGGTCGGGCGCGCGCTGGTGGGCGGCGTGCTGTTCGGCGGAGTCGGCGCCGTGGTGGGTGCCGCCAGCGGGCTATCGGACAGCGGAGGGGAAGGGCTGCACCTGTTCTGTGTGCAGCTGTTCACCAGCCACCCGGATCTGCCGCGCCACGAGCTGTTCTTCGACAGCCGCCGAGAGGCGCACGCCTGCCGCGCTCAGGTCCGGGCGCTGCTGCGGCCGGGCTCCGGGGTGCTCGGCGACTCAGCGTGAAGCCAGATCCCGGCCGATCAGGTCGAGCAGGCCCTGGGCGCCGGCGCAGCCCTGGGTGTGGGTCGCGTCCGTCGCCTTCTCGAACGCCGAGCCGGCATTCTGCACCATGGCGCAGTCGGCGACGACCACGACCGCGCCGTCGGTGTCGTACAGGGTGAAACGCACCCGCCCGTAGACATCGAAGTCGTAGCGGGTGCCGAACAGCACCGAGTCCATGGTGCTGTCGGATTTGTCCTCGAACACCAGCTGATTGGGCGTCTGCTGGGAGAGGGTGCCGCCCGCGCTGGTCATGTGGCGGATGATCTCCGCCGACACCTGCGCGATGCTGGCATCCGGAAAGCGGCCCTCGGGCCGGCCGCTGGGGGTGCTGTACTCCACCGGGCTGGCGCAGCCCGCCAGGACCGCCGCCGCCAGCGTCCAGGCCATCCGCCGCTTCATGATCGCGCTCCTCCTGCCGGTCTAGGTGGCGTCGCCGCCGTCCGCCACGCGGTACAGTTCGCCGGCGCGCTCCGCGCGGTAGATCTCCGCCACCGTCTCCGCCACCCGCGCGATGATCGCGCGGCCGCGCTCATCCACCTCCCGAAAATCCGCCAACAGCTCGGCCTCCCTGGGCGATAGCGCCTCTGGGGCTTCGTCCAGGCACAGCAGCCAGGCCGGCGAGCACTGCAGCACCCGGCCCAGGTCGCTCGCCACATCCGGCAGCATCGCGCGAAACCCGGTCTCGTAGTTGCTGAGCCGGGTCTCGCTGTAGCGGAAGTTGGTCGCTGCAGAGAGATCCCCCAGCGTCTGATGGCCACGCAGTTGGCGCGCGAGGCGCAGCCGCTGGCCAGATTCATCACGGCGGTCCATGTCGATATTGTCTCCCGACCCCACGCAAAGCGGGTCCACGATTGGTTGTCCTTTGGTCTTGCCAAGCGTCCACGAGTCGTGGATCATCCCGCCATGAGCAGAATCCACCGCCAGCCAGTCCCCTTCCGCGCCTACCTGAAATCGATCGGCAGCGATGCCGATGCCGCCGGCATCCTTGGCGTATCCGTCCGCCGGGTGCGCAGCTGGCGGCACCGCGAGCGGGTGCCGCGCACCCGGGATATCCCCGAACTCATCCGCCGCGCCGGCGGCGCCCTGAGCGCCGAGTCCTTCTTCACCGCGGAGGACGAGGCGCCCGCCAACGCGGATTTGCATTTACCCCGAAAGGCTGGGGGAAAGACGAGGAAAGCAGAGGAAACCGATGGCCCAACTAACGCTGAATTTTGACGCCGGTCTGGTCACGGCCTACGGCTCGTGCCGCGAATACGTCGCGGCCAGGGTCCACCAGCAGGGCCGTCCGCAGAAGACGGTGGCCGCGGACATGGACCTCTCGCCCAGCCAGTTGAGCCGCAAGCTCGCCCAGGCCGAATCCGACAGCGCCCGCTTCACCCTCGACGACCTCGAGAACTACATGCGGGTGACCGGCGACTCCCAGCCCGTGCTCTACCTGGTGGAGAAATACCTCGCCCAGCGCGGTCCCGAACAGCTGCGGCAGCAAATCGCGGCCCTGGAGAAACAACTGCAGGAGATGCACCCATGACCGAGCCTTCGCAGGCCGAACACGGCCCCGGGCCATTTGTCGTATTGAGATCCGGAAGGCCGGGCGTTCCGACCCACTGCCCGGACCTGGATACCGCGTCGGACATCGCCGCGGAGCGCGCCGCCGCCAATGGCGGCGAGCATCTGGTGCTGCGCCTGGTCGGCCGCGTGCGGGCAGTCGGGCAGTGGGAGGATGAGCCGCAGGTCGCGACCGCGGACCCGCGGAGCACCTATCCGTGAGTCGCAGGGTTGCCCGCGCCCTGCATCGGTACTGCATCGGGCGGCCGTGCCGGGTGATTCCATCCGGCGGGCAGGATTATCTGGTGCGGGTCTACCTGGGCCACTGGCGCGGCTGGCGGGCCTACCTGCACAGGTATCTGGTGGCCGATGGCGAGCGCTGGCTGCACGACCATCCAGCCAATGGCGCCTCGCTGGTGCTGAGCGGCCAATACATCGAGGAGGTGCTGCCCGCCCTGGGCGCCGTATCCCGCGGCTATTGCCGACGCTGGTTCAACTGGATCCCAGCGCGCAAGTTTCACCGCATCAGCAGTGTGTTGCCGAACACCTGGACGCTGTTTGTCCATGGCAGGCACCACAAGGGCTGGGGGTTCGTGGAGGGCCTGGAGTTCGACGGCCGGCCGGCGACCCTCTACCACAACCCGTTCGACCAATCGCAGTCCGGCGGCGCCCACTGGTGGGAAGCGCCAGACTGCCTGACCTATCCGCCGCCGGGGGTGGCGTGATGGCCAGCTTCCGCGATCTGCGCCCGGGGGAGCGGCCAGAGGAGGAGTTGGAGCCGCCCAAGCGCGGCGAGATCCGCGGCGAGACCGTCGAGGAGGCCATCGCCCGCGGCGTGCCCATCCAGGTCGCGCCGATTGTGGAGCGCGACACCGAGCAGGACCGCCGGCCGCGCTGGGGCAATGACGGCATCGTCACAGGGCGCAAGCGGCCGCCTGCAAAGGCCAGAAAGCGCGATGGCCAGCGGCATGGCTGATATCGGCGCCCGCACCTGGCGGGCCGTGGTGGACGAGTGCGCGGCGCGGCCGGAGCTGTTCGCCGAGGATGACCTGGCCCTGCTGCACATCATCGGCCTGCGGCTGGAGCACGGTCTGGAATTGTCGCGCAACCAGCGGGGGTTGCTGGAGCACTGCGCGGACCGGTTGATCGATCAAGCGGGGCTGGCTGGCCGAGAAGCCGGCGGGAAGTAAGCACAACAGAGGGGGCAACATGGACAGTGGTAATCAGCACATCGACCGGCTGCTCGACCGCCCGGTGGCCTACCACCGGGTATTCGTCGATATCGCCGGCAGCATCCACGGCGCGGTCATGCTCAGCCAGGCGCTGTTCTGGCATCACCGCGTGCCCGCCGGCCGCGACGGCTGGTGGTGGAAGACCTACGAGGAGTGGGATGCCGAGACGGGCCTCAGCCGGCGCCTGGTGGACAGTGCCCGCAAGGCCCTGGTGGCGGTGGGGGTGATGCAATTTCGCAGCGCCGGATTCCCGCGCCGCTGCTGGTATCGAGTCGACGCCGCCGCGCTCAATGCCGTGCTCGAGCAGTTGCTGGCCGCCGCCCCGACAACTGCCAGCGTTCCCAGTTTGTTCGATCAGCCAGACTGCGAATCAGCCAGTTTGGCGGATCGTGCAAACTGCGATGGCGAGGAAGCGGATAATACCGACACTGCGGACCAGGAAAGCCGCGCAACGCCTTGTTTCGACAGCGTTGGCGAGCGCCTGAGCACCGAGCACTCAGCCCACCAAGAGCCCAGTTTGGCGGATCGTGCAAACTGCGAATCGCCCAGTTTGGCGGATCCGCCATCCAGTTTGGCGCCCCGCGCCACCCAGTTTGTACAGGGGCGCCAAACTGATCTTACAGAGATTACTACAGAGATCACTACAGATCCGCCGCCATCGCGCGGGCGCGCGAATCCCGCCGAGACCCCAGATCCAGAACCCGCGGCCCAGGATCCCCAGTCAGCCGCCCAGCACCCGCCCTGGCTGCGCCGGGATCTCGAACTGCGCAGCGAGAACATCGCCGCCGCCCGCGCCGAACTGGCTGCCGGCGCCGCCTTCGCGATGCGGCCCGACTGGCGGCCGGGGCCCAGCTTCGGCGACCGCTGCGCCATGGCCGGCGTGCCCGGCGAATACACCGCCGACCAACTCGGGGAATTCGTCTCGTACTGGCTCGGCGAGGGCAGCATCGCCCGCCAGGGCCAGTGGGAACACCGGTTCCTGACCAGACTGCGCCGCACCGCGGCCGATTCCGCCAGCACAGGAGACCCGCATGCGCCGCGCCGATCAGCTCGTGCCGCCGACATCGACCCATACGACGAAAGTTGGCTCGATGACGACACCATCGCCTACGTCGAGAGCGGACGGCAGATCGGCGAGCGTCTCCGCGCTGGTCAGCCGGTTGTTCGACTCGATGACGACGGTGTGTACCGCCTGGCGACAGGCGACGACCGGTGACCCGCAGGCGTGGGCGGGGGGCTACAAGCGCGAGCTCCTGGAGAGCCTGGTGCGCCTGGGTGTCACCGACGAGGCCCGCATGCGCATCGGGCTGACGCGCCTCAAGGCGTCGCGCCGGGACTTCCTGCCCAATCCGGAGCGCTTCGCCGAGTTGTGCGTGAGCGCCGAAGACCTGGGGCTGCCCAGCGAGGATGCCGCCTACCGCATGGCCGCCAGCTGGCCCTCGGTGCCATTCAGCGATCGCCATCCGGCCGTGCTCGCCGCCCTGCAGGATCTGGACTCCTGGCAATTCCGCCGGCTGCCCGACGACCAGGCGCGCAAGGAATTCCGCGCCGCCTGGCAGCGAGTGGTGGCCCGGGTGCGCGCCCAGGGCACCGGCTGCCTGCCGGATGTGCCGGAAGAACTGCCCTACCAGCCGCCGGGCGAGCGGGCGGATCCGGAGCGGGCCCGGGCGGCGATAGGGGGGATCTTGCGGGATCTGGGTCGGGAAGGCGGGCTTTGATTGGAGCCAATGATGTCTGAACTCCTCGCCCAGGAATTCTTCGCGCCGGCCGACACGGACATGATCGACGTGCTCATCGGCCAGTACCGCGACGAGCGCGGCAAGATCGATCGCGTGTGCGATTTTCTCCACGGCGATGGCCTGTCTGCGGTGATCAGTTACTTCTTGCGCGGCAACCAGGACAGGTCGTCGCGGTATCTCGGCTCCGTCGACAAGCTGTTCGACCGCGATGGCGCGCTGGCCGCGCTCAACGCCCACTACTGGAAACGCACAATGGAAATGACCGACGTGCTCGACTGCATGCCGGCCAAGCGCCGCGAGGACTGGTTCGCACAGATCGAGCAGCTGACCACGCCGGATTTCGAGGAAGGCACGGTGCGCGCAACCCTGGCCGAGCTGCTGGCCCTGCGTGGCCGGTTCCTCGCCGAGCGGGTGGACGGCATCTTTCGGGCGTTGAGCCGCGAGCACGTCACCAACCGCCCGGAAGGGTTTTCAAAGCGCATGATCGTCAAGGGCGTCACCAACGATTGGGGCCACTATGCTCGCGAACAAGTGGGCCACCTAAACGATCTGCGCGCGGTGATCGCGAAATTCATGCAGCGTGATGAGCCCGACTGGGGTGCGAGCAACAAGCTGGTGGAGATCGCCAGGGCGCACCACCGCGGCGAGTGGCTGGACGTGGACGGCGGCGCGCTGCGGTTGCGCTGCTACCTCAACGGCAACGCTCATCTGGAGGTGCACGAGGATATCGCCTGGAAGCTCAACCAGGTGCTGGCGATGCTGCACCCCGCGGCCATTCCCTCGCGGTTCCGGACCGCCCCCAAGCGCCGGGCGAAACGCCAGTACACGTTGATGGAGCGGCCGCTGCCCTTTGCCGTACTGCGCACCCTGAGCGCCATGCGCCAGCGCAAGAACACCCTCGAATTCGACTATTGCGTCCGGGATAAACACGTTTCCGCCGAGGTCAAGGGCGTGCTCTCGGCCCTTGGCGGCGTACTCAGGCAGGGAGACTACAGCGGCTGTTACGAATTCGATTACGATCCTGGGCCCGTGCTCGGCCAGGTCATCGCCAGCGGCTGTGTGCCGGATGCCAAGAGCCACCAGTTCTACCCGACCCCGCCTCGCCTGGCCGAGCTGCTGGTGGAGTTGGCCGAGATCGGCGAGGGCCACCGATGCCTGGAGCCCAGCGCCGGCACCGGCGCGATCGCCGATCTGCTGCCGATCGACCAGACCGTATGCGTCGAGATCAGCCACCTGCATGCCGCGGTGCTGGAGCAGAAGGGCCACAGCGTGGCCAGGGGCGATTTCCTGGCGTTCGCCGAGGGCTGCGCATTCCGCTACGACCGGATCGTCATGAACCCGCCCTTCGACCAGGGCCGCTGGCAGGCCCATGTCGAAGCCGCCGCCAGGCTGTTGGCGCCTGGCGGCCGGCTGGTCGCGATCCTGCCAGAGGGCGCGCCCAAGCGCCTCGATCTTCCGGGCCTCAAGCTCGCCTGGGGTGGGCCCTATGCCAACGAATTCGCCGGCGCCAGCGTGTCGGTGGTGACGCTTGCGGGGGAAAGGGTATGACGGAAGACAGAGAAGCAGAGAGGCGCGAGAGCGGGACGGAAGGCTCCGATCTCTACACGAATGTGCTCGCCTACGATTACGGCGACCCCAAGACCCAAGAAGTGATGAAAGAAGTCTGGGAGCCGACGCCATGGATGCTTGACACCTATACCGGATCAGCCCCATTCGGGCGCTATCGCGAAATCCGAGACTGGTGCCGCGAAGAGTTCGGCCAGGAGGCTCGCCCGCTCCGCGGCATTAAGGGCTGCTGGCAAATTGGCGGGGAAGCCATCCACGGGCGGACGTGGATTGGCTTCGCCACCGAGGAACAGATGAACCGCTTCGCCGACCGGTGGCCGGCCCCGGAGGACAAGCCATGACAGACACCACCACCCATTGCAGGCCTGATTTCCTGCCATGGGAGAAGCGCGCGACCTGCATCAAATGCGCTGCGCCGCTGGCGGACAATCCGCTGGTGAGGGAGGCGCATAAAATGAACGTCGTGAACGCCTGGGCGAAGCAGCAACTGTCGATCCTGGCCGACATGGCGGAAGACCGCGGCATAGATTGGTTCGCGGGGGAGGCGCGCAGGGTCGCCGATGGCCTGCTCCTGCTCGACGACTGCCCGGATACCGAGATGCCGTTGGCAGGCTGGCAACCGATCGAATCCGCGCCAAGGGACGGCACCGCCATCCAGGCCGTCATCCCCGGATACGGCGCCGACAACATCATCGTGTGGCAAGGCGGATTTGTGGATAGCGATGACAACGAGTGCTGCTGCTGGGTGTTTGCCGAGGACCAGGAGCCGCCGGAGTGCTGGACGGATGGAGCGTGCTGGGCGGTGAACGAGGACGGCGAGCCGTCGGTACAGCCGACGCATTGGAAGCCGCTTGAGGCTGAGCGGAGCGAATGATCGAGAGCCGTTGCCATTGGGGGTGAATGATGTCAAACACGTGGGAAATTCTGGTGTGGGGCCCGGTCGATTGGAAGGACGGCAATGGATGGCGGGTCGCGTATGAGGGCGAAAGCTGGATCTTGGCCGTATGGCACCTGTGCAAGGCCAAGGCCGGCGGTGCCGAGCTGGCCAGGGTGAACTCGAGGTGATCATGGTGGATGACAACGAGGCGGCGGGGCGTCGCTCCATTAGGGATCGGGCTCTGATGAGATACTGCGTCTGCCTGAACGGACAATTCGCCGGCCAGTCGGCGCTCGTCGATGTGCGCCAAGAGTATTGGTCGCTGGAAAGGGTCGTGGATACCCCAGGCGAGCCGATGCTGCGACGGGAGCTCTACAAGGTGTTCCCGCTCCTGGATGGCGATTCTTGCTGGCCGTTCAGTTATGTTCTGGCGACGCCGGAGACCACTCCGGAAGAGGGCACCAGGTTGTACTTGGAGATGGTAGAGCGCCAGAAGCGCCTGCGGAGCGAGCCATGAGCACAACCATCAGGGATGTCGCGCCCACCATCATCGGCATCGACCCAGGCCAAAGCACCGGCGTCGCGATATTGCGCCAGGGGGTGGTGGCCGAGCTCAAGACGGTGCGGCCGGACGATCTCGCGGCGCTGATTTGCGATCTGCTCCCGCGGCTGGTGGTCTACGAGGACTCCAGGCCGGACACCGTCTACCAGCGTGCCGGCGCCAGCCGCAGGTCCATGCTCCATATCGCTCGCAGTGTCGGCCAGATCGATCTGCTCTGCCGCGACATCGAGGAGCTGTGCGCACGGGAGGGCATCGATTGCTTCGGGGTGACGCCCAAGCGCAAGGGACGCAAGCGCAATGCCGAGCAATTCACCGCAATGACGGGCTGGGCCGGGCGCAGCAACCCGCATACGCGCGATGCGGCAGTGGTCGCCTGGCCGTATCGGTGGGGTCTCCCATCGGGTTTCACCCCACACAAGACGAGGAGGCGCGGTGCCAAGTCCTGAGACCCTGTTGCTGCGCCTGAACCTGGGCAGCCCTTCGCTTTCAGGGGGTGCACACGGACACGGCGGCCTGCGCCGCGAGCATATCGCCGCCGCCCTGGGCATGGGCTCGCCGCCCAAGGCACTGGTGTGGTGGGCGGAGGCGCGCTACCTGGCGGACCCGGCGAACCTGAGCGGCCTGGCCAAGGAGGCCTGGGTGGAGTTTGCGCGCCTGGGCAAGCGAGAGCAGTGGGATCGCTGGCACTACGAACGCGGTCGGCAACTGTTTCGTGCCTGTGCGGTGGTGGCGCTGATGGAGGTGCTGTACGAGGATCTGCGGATCTGTGGCGCCTGCAAAGGCCGCGGCGAGACCCGCCAGCTGCGCACCGGTAAGCCCGTGGTGGTCGCCTGCCCGCGCTGCCAGGGCAACCGCCCGGTAGAGCTGACCGACGCCACCAGGTTGGCTTACCTCAATGCCGGCCTGGAGACCATCGGCTACGGGATATCCTCGTCCAGCTGGTACGACGTGTGGCGGCACCGGTATTACGCCGCTGTAGTGATGATCCGCGCCTGGGACGACGCCCTGCGCCGCCATGTGCGGCGCTATGTGGGGGAGGCGGCTTGATGGAAAAGGTGGTTATCGGGAATGCGGAACTCTGGCATGGCGACTGCCGAGAGGTGCTGCCGAACTTGAGCAAGACCACTGCAATCATCAGCGACCCGCCCTATGGAATCGGTTATGTGAGGGGGCCTGGCGGCAAGGGAAAACATTCATGGGCCAAGGACGGCAATAGAAACATTGAGGCCATCGTCGGCGACGACCAGCCATTCGATCCCGCGCACCTACTTATTTTTGATCGGGTGATCTTGTTCGGCGCTGATCATTTCGCGCAACGACTTCCCCGCGGGCGCTGGCTGGCCTGGGACAAATTGGGTGGCAAGGAGTCATGGGATAGCTATAGCGACGTTGAATTCGCGTGGATGAACAAGCCGGGAGCGGCTCGCATCTTCCGCATGATGTGGAAGGGACTGTGCCAGGGGGCCGGAAAAGACAAGGGCACTAGACGCACTCATCCGACCCAAAAGCCAGTCGACTTGATGGAGTGGTGCATAGAACAAGCCGGGCGTCCTGCTGTAGTGTGTGACCCGTACATGGGGACCGGAGCGACCGGAGTTGCGGCGATCAATCTAGGCATCCGCTTTGTGGGCATCGAGATTCATCGCCCTTATTTCGACATCGCCTGCGAGAGAATCGAGAACGCACAGCGGCAGGGCAAATTGCTGCCGCAGGAAACGCCGTGCAAACGCGAGCAGATGGGGATTGATCTGTAGTGGCGGTGGTATAGCGAAAACAGCCTGATCAAGATGGCTTGACAACCCGGAAAAATCCGGTACCTTGAACCCCAACGATGGGATGCTTCGCCTTGCGGCGGGCGTCCCTTTTTTCGTCCGGCTCCCGGGCGACAAAGGTTCCCTCTCATTTTCCCGTTCACGGCCCATCGGACCGGGGCATCGTTCGGCCCGTGCGCGGGCTCTGGAGGTTGTGTGGCTGATATCCAGAGCATCCAAGGCGCCCTCGGTGGCTGGTGCTCGAAGATGGCGTTGTCCGGCGCCTCGCTGTCGATCGGCAGCGGTGCATGGTGTTGGCTCGATGAGAACTATCGCGTTATCGCGACGCTTGGGGTGATCATCGGCGCCATCGTTGGTGTCACCGGACTGCTGTTGCAGCACAGGGCAAACGAGAAGCGGCATACCATGGCGCTGGAGCAGCACCGCGTGTTCATGGAGCGGCTGCTGCGCGACCCGACGCGCGACGATCCCCCGTCCTGATCATGGGCGTGCGCTGCCGGTCCGCACTGGCCGCTGGCGCTCAAGCAATGGCGCATGGCGGACGGTGGCCACAAACAACCCCCGCTGCGAGCACGGCCTTCGCCCTCCAGGCCGGTGCTCGCCGTCTGGCCCGCGTCAAGGGCCACCTCAAATTACTGGAGGCGCTGGCGATGCTGCGTAGATCGGCGGTCATCTTTTGGTGGTCCTTGGCAATGCTGGCTGCTGCGGTGGTGGTCCTGCTTTTGGCCGTCAAAGCTCAGGCCCTGGAGGTGCTGTCGGAGAATCCGGGGATCAGCTCTGACGCCCACTGGCGGGATTGGCCGACGCTGCGTCTCGGCAACCCCGCAGACTTCCCGTCCTATGCCATCCATGTCGGGAACGAGCCGGAGTATTTCGGCTGGAGCGGCAGCACCTTCCGCCTTCCGGTCACGCACTCGTACTACAAATACAATTTCGTGCCGCTTGGCAACGGACTGCACCAGTTTCAATTCGCGCTGGACCGAACAAAGGGCGACAGCTACGAAAAATTGTTTTTCGGGCCCAACGATTCCTTCCGTGACCCCGCCCCGGTGGACAGCTTCACCGCGGTCTCGCTCAACCTGGTCGGCGCTTGGGAGCCGCCCAGCGGGGAGCATGCCCAGCGGGTGACCATCGGCATCGGCGTGCGCTGGGCCGGCCGCACCAACTGGGTCGAAGTCAACCCCTACGCCAGTAATTTCGACTGGTGTGGGGAGGCGAACACTGGCAACCCGAACGGCTTGCCCGCCGGGGTGTGCGATACAAAAAATATCTACGACCGGCGCAGTTATTTCGGCGGTGAAATCGTCGAATACACCACGCCGGGCATCGGCAATTACCCGAGGCTGGAGAAAGGAGCCGGCTGGACCCATTACTGGATCAGTTGGGGGGAACTCATCCGCGGTTACCCTTGGCAGCGCCCGCCGGCGGACTGGAGCGAGGCCCGGATCGTCGGCGCCTATGTGGGCATCGAGTCGATCGGGCGCACCTTCGCCTATCTGCAGATGCGCAACTTCGTGACGCTTCACCTGGGCGCATGACCGCCGCCGCCATCGCGCGCTCGGGCGCCAACCCGCATATCTACGAAAAGCACTATGCCCACTGCACGCCGGCGGAGATCCGCGCCGTCGCGGCGGACAAGATGCGGGAGTATTCCAGCCCGCCACTGCCCGAGTTGGCCGGCGCCTATGCGCTGTTGCGCAGCGCCTGGCAGTGGGCGGCGGACCGCCACCGAGAGGCCGATGGGGAACAGCCATGACCACGCCTGCCGAAAAAGCGCCCGGGGATGCCGCGGCGCATTCGCCGGAGAACCTTTCCGCCCGCGCCGCCGCGGTCGCTGCCGGGCTGCGCCGTTACAACGAGTGGCGCCGCGGCTCGGACGTCAAGCCGCCCAACCCGGTTGAGGTTGGCGAACTGATCGATGCTGCGGTGGAGATGCTGGAGGGGGTGAGCAAGCGATGAGCGAATCAGCTTCCAGCACCAGGCGCCGCCGCCTGCTGCCCAAGGTCGCGCGCGACTGGAGCATCATCACCGCCATGCTCTGCCTGCTGGTGGTGGCGTTCTACGGCCTGCGCTACCTGGACCCGGGCGCGACGGTCGATGGCCTGGGCGGCGTGTATCTGGCGCTGCAACAGCTGATCATCGGCTTCGCGGCCGCGACCCTGGCCGCCACCATCCGCTGGCTGCTGTTCTACCCGCTGCGCCGCTCTGAGGAGCAGGGCATATTCACCGACTGGTCGGATTCCGGCTACCGCGGCCTCGCCGTCGTGGCCCTGGACAGGCTGACATGGTTCGCGATCTGGTTCGTGTTGTACTCCTCTGCTGCCTGATCTCGCTCGCCGGCTGCGACCGGCAGCGCGATACGCCGGTCGGCTTGCCGGATGTGCCGGTGGCGGACCCGGCGCGGCTGGATCCAGGCCCGGCGCCAGAACCCGATCCAGAGGCCATCCCCGAGCCCGCTCCTGATCTGGGGCAGCCGGCCGTTGCCCCCACGGAACCGCCGGTGCCGGCCGATGCCATCGCCCTGGTGGTGGCCTTCGAGATCGTCTCGCCGGGCTACTACCGCGCTCACCTGCTGCGGCCGATCTGGCCGGGCGGCGCCAGCGGCGCGACCATCGGCGTCGGCTACGACCTGGGCCACCAGATCGCCCATGTGATCCGCGAGGATTGGACGGAGCACCAGCGCGTCGAGGATCTCGCCGAGGCGGCCCTGGTCGCCGGCGACAAGGCCCGCGCCCTGGTGGTGGGCATGCGCGATATCGAGACCGGTTATCCGCTCGCCGAGCAGGTGTTCCGCACCTCTACCGTGCCGCGCTACTGGCAGGCCACCCGGCGGGCATTCCCGGGCATCGACGATCTGGCCCCTGGCGCCCGCGGGGCGCTGTTCTCGGTGGCCTACAACCGCGGCACGGCCATGGCGGGCAGCCGCCGCACCGAGATGCGCGAGATTCGCGACCGCTGTGTGCCCGATGCCGACTACCAGTGCATCGCCGAGCAGATCCTGGCCATGCGCCGGCTATGGCGCGGCACCAGCATCGAAGCCGGAATGAACCGTCGCCGCGAGGCCGAGGCCGAGCTTGCACTGACGAGGCCGCATGATGGACAGCAAACAGTGGTGGCTGGACCTGGCGCAGGCGATCTGCGCCCTGCAGATCTTCGACCGCTGCGTACCAGAGGCAGACTACCAGTGCATCGCCGAGCAGATCCTGGCCATGCGCCGGCTGTGGCGCGGCACCAGTATCGAAGCCGGAATAAACCGCCGCCGCGAGGCCGAGGCCGAGCTTGCACTGACGAGGCCGCATGATGGACAGCAAACAGTGGTGGCTGGACCTAGCGGATGTGATCTGCGCCCTGCAGATCTTCCCGCGGCTGTTGCTGCTGCTGGCGTTCGCCTCGGCGAGCCTCTATGGCTGGTACGCGCCGCAGCTCGCCATCGAGGTGGTGCGCAATGTCCCTAACCCGGGCCTCGCCGAGGGCATCGTCAGCGGCGTGATTGCCGCCACCGTGCCCTTCATGGGGCAGGTATTCACCCAGGTGCTCAAGCTCAACCGCACCGGCTATGAGGAGCGACCCTGATGGAAAAGATCAAAGCCACTGCCCTGCGCGTTGCGGCCTGGACGCTGGGCAAGATCGGCTGGGGCCTGAGCGCCTTCGGCGCCTATGCCGAGAGTGCCGGCAAATGTCTCGGTGATGTCGCGCTGCGCCTCGATCCCGACGTGTTCGACTGAGATGTGGGCCAAGCTGGGGGTGGCGGTCGCTGCCATCGGCCTGTTGTCTGGCCTGGGGTCCGGCGTCTGGTTTCACGGCCGCGATGCCGGCCGGGCCGAAGTCTATGCCGACTGGGCGGAGCAGAATCAGATCGTCGCGGCTGAGGTCGCCAAGCGCGACCGCGCCAACCGTGCCCTGGAAGAACAGCACCGCAGAACGGTGGAGGATATCACCAGTGCCTACCGCAAAGCCGAAAAAGCCCGCGAAGATGAAGTGGGTGGTGTGCTCGCTGATATTCGCGGCGACAATCTCCGGCTGCGCCAGCGACTGCGCGGTTGTGCCGCCGCCGGCGGAGCCGATCCAGATTCTGCCGCCGGACCCACAGCTGATGGAGCCTCCCCGGCAGGACTTTCTCGACAGGATGAAGAATTTCTTGTACGTCTGAGCGCGGAGGCGGACGATCTCGCCCTGCGCCTGGCGCACCTGCAGGACTATGTGCGCGGGCTGCCCACGCACTGTGGGGGTTGACAACGCCCTGCTGTAAACTGTGGCCGTCCGAAGACCGGAGGATCGGATGGCCAGCCTCGCACCGGCCTGATGATGGCCAAGACCGCCGCCGAACAGAAACCGCTGCCCCAGTTCGACAAGAGTCAACTCGCGCAGTTGTTCGGCCTGCACCGCAACACGGTTGCGGCGCGGCTGCGCGAGGTCGCGCCCGACGGTCAGCGCCGGGGACGCGGGCGCAACAGCGCGCTCGATACCTGGACGCTGATCACCGCCGCCGCGCACCTGTGCGACCGCAGCGATTTGCTCGCCGGCTACGAGCAAGATCCGGACCACCTGGGGCCGGAGGATGCCAAGAACTATTGGGACGCCAAGCTCAAGGAGCAGACCTATCTGCACCGCGACGGGCATCTGTGGTCGGACGAGGAGGTGCTGGAGGTGTTCAGCGGCATCTTCAAGCCGCTTGCCAACAAGGTGCGGGCGATCAGCGACACCCTGGAGCGCCGCGCCGGACTCACCGCCCGGCAAACCGGGGTGGTCGACGAAGTCTGCGATGAGATGCTGCGCGAGATGCACGACATGGTCTCCGCCATCGCCGGCGATCCGGTGGAGGTGGCGTCCTGAACGCGCCGCTGCGCCGCTACCGCTCGGTCGCGCACATCGCGCTCGATGCCGCCGCCGTGCTGCTGCCGCCGGCCCGCGCATCGGTGAGCCAGACCGCAGCCCGCTTCCGCTACCTGAGCAACCCGGGCTCCTATGTGGGTCCCTGGCGCAACGAGGCCGCCCCGCACATCGTCGAGCCCATGGATACCCTGGCCAGCCGACAGTATCGCGAGTGGGTCTATGTCAAGCCGGCGCAGAGCGCGGGCACCGAGTGCGCGCTGAACCTGATGCTCTACATGGGGCTGGTCAACCCCATGGACATGCGCCTCTACGAGAAGACCGAGACCGCGGCGCGGACATTCGCGCGCACCAAGCTCGACAAGATGTTCCGCCATTGCCAGGCGCTGCTCGACGAGTTGATCCCCGGCAAGCGCGGCAGCAATGCCTACGGCCGCTGGTACCGCAACGGCACGCACCTGCAGATCTCCTGGCCGACCAAGAACACCCTGAGCGGGCACTCCACCGGGGTCAACTTCCTCACCGACTACGACCGCATGCCCCAGGACGTGGACGAGGAGGGCAGCCCGTTCTACCTGGCCAGCCAGCGCGGCAAGACCTTCGGCAGCCTGGCCATGACCGCCGCGGACAGCTCGCCCGCCTATCCGCAGACGGATCCGGACTGGCGCCAGCCCAAGGCGCACCCGCACCTGGGTCCGCCCTGCGACGGCATCGTCGGGCTGTACAACGAGGGCGACCGGCGCCGCTTCTACTGGCCCTGCCCGGATTGCGACGCCTGGTACGAGCCCAGCTTCCGGTTGCTGATCCCGGGCGCCAGCGAGGACCTGGAGGAGGCCGCCCACAAGACCACCATGGCCTGCCCATACTGCGGGCTGGCGACGCCGCCGGCGGCGCGCGATGCCATGGCGCAGCAGGGGGTGTGGATCCGCGAGCGCGACAAGGTGGCGTTGTCCGGCAACTCGGCCTTCATCGAGCGCAAGCGCACGCGGCTCAAGCTCTGGACCACAGCGATGACCAAGCCGGAGCCCTACAGCACGCGCGCCTCTTTTTGGCTCAAGGGGCCGGCGAGCACATTGACCACCTGGGAGGCGATCATGATCGCCTTCCTGCGCGCCCGCCAACGCTACACCGACAGCGGCGACGACAGCGCCCTCAAGACGACCACCAACACCGACCAGTGCGAGGTCTACAGCCCGCCGCGCAAGCGCTCCGACCGCGCCGCCGAGGATATCGCCGAACGCGCCGAGCCGCTGGGCGACCGCGTGGTGCCCAAGGGCGTCGGCTGCCTGATCGCCACCGTGGACGTGCAGCGCGCGCGCTTCGAGGTGCAGGTGCAGGGCGTGGCCGCCGGCGGCGATCTGCTGGTCATCGATCGCTTCCAGCTGCGCAAATCCAAGCGCCTGGACGGCGAGGGCCACCCCTGGCCGGTGCGGCCGCCATCGGTCGACGAGGACTGGGATCTGATCACCGAGGAGGTGGTGCAGCGCAGTTACCCGCTCGCCGACGGCAGCGGCCGGCGCATGCCCATCCGCATGGTGGGCATCGACAGCCACGGCGAGCCCGGCGTCACCGAGCGCGCCTACGGCTGGTGGCGGCGGCTGCGCAAGGCCGGCCTGCACACCCGGGTGCAACTGCTGCGCGGTACGGGCTCGCCGACCGCGCCGCGCTCCCGGATCAGTTTCCCGGACGCCGAGCGCGGCGACCGCAAGGCCCGCGCCCGCGGCGAGATCCCGCTGCTGACCATCAACACCAACGCCTACAAGGACGCGCTCTTCGCCCGTCTGGACGGCGCCCCGGTGGGCAGCGGCGCGCTGCGCTTCGCCGACTGGCTGCCGCTCGAGTTCTATGGCGAGCTGTGCGCCGAGACGCGCACGCCCAAGGGCTGGCAGCCGATCCCCGGCAAGCGCAACGAGACCACCGACCTGCTCGGCTACGCCCTGGCGCTGCTGACGCTGCTCAAGCTGGAGACCATGGACTGGCGCAAGCCATTCCGCTGGGCCGCCACCGACTGGTCGATCAACAACACGCTCATCGCCGCCGACGATCCGGGCGCGGATCCGCCCAAGCGGCGGGCCCGCAAGATGGCCGACTGGGCGCGCAAACTCGGCTAGAGAGGTATCCATGGCCCTGACCGCCGCCGAACAGGCACGACTGCAAAAGCTCCGCCAGGCCCGCGACGACCTGCTGATGGGGGTGCGCGTCGGCCGCTTCCGCGACTCCGACGGCGTCGAGACCGAATACGCCAACATGAGCGAGAGCGACCGCCGCCGCCTGCAGGCCGCCATCGATGCCCTGGAGGCCAAGGACGCCGGCACCACTCGGCGCGGTCCGGCGCGGGTGGTCTGGTAAGGCCGGCCACCAACAGCGGAGAATTCCATGAAGCAACCCGAAGCGCCGGTCATCATCGATGCCGGAGGCAGGCCGCTGCGCGCCCAGGCCAACGCCTATCGCGCCACCATGCCGTCCGGTGCCGAGCTGATGCGTCTGCCGGCGAGCCTGTCGAGCGCCGACGGCGACATCCTGAGGGACAAGCGCCAGCTCGACGCCCGGGTGCGCGACAACGTGCGCAACGACGGCTATCTGGCCGGCGCGCGCCGGGTGCACGTGGACAATGTGGTCGGCCACCAGTTCCGACTCAACGCCCGGCCCAACTGGCGTCTGCTGCGGCGCATCGATTCGCGCCTGGACGAAAGCTGGGCGGAGGAGTTCGCCGAGGTCGCCGAGGAGCGCTTCACGGATTGGGCGGAGGATGACACCAACTGCTGGGTGGACGCCCAGCGCGTGCAGCCCTTCACCCAGCTGGTGCGCCTGGTGGCCAGCCAGTTGTTCGAGGCCGGAGAGTTCCTCGCCACCGCCGAATGGCTGGGCCGTGGCCCCTACCGCACCGCGATCCAGAGCATCGACCCGGACCGGCTCACCAACCCCAGCGGGGTGATGGATGGCCCCAGCCTGCGCCGCGGCGTGGTGCTGGGACCGCGCGGCGAGCCCGTGGCCTATCACATCCGCGTCAGCCACCCGGACGACACCCTGACCTGGATGTCGGATGGGTACCGGACCAAGACCATCGCCCGCTTCCGGCCCTGGGGCCGCCTGCAGGTGCTCCACCTGTTCGACCGCGATCGGCCCGACCAGAACCGCGGCGTCAGCCGGGTGGTGGCGGCGCTGCGCGGCATGGAGACCACGCGCCAGTATTCCGACCTGGTGCTGCAGAACATGGCCGTCAACGCCATGTACGCCGCCACCCTGGAGAGCGATCTCGACCGCGAAGCGGCGCTCCAGTACATCGGTGTCGAGAACCCCGACGGCACCCGCGAGGAGGTGCCCTACTACGACTGGATGATGGACCAGCTGGCGGTCTATGCGGACAACTCCACCCTGCGCCTGGATGGCGTCAAGGTGCCCTATCTGCCCATCGGCACCAAGCTGCGCCTCAACGCGGCGCGCAACAACGGCGGCATCGGCGAGGACTTCGAGCGCAGCCTGCACCGCCGCCTGGCCGCTGCCATCGGCGTGTCCTACGAGCGCTTCGTGCGCGACTGGAGCGAGACCAACTATTCCTCCGCCCGCGCCAGCGGCCTCGAGGACTGGAAATTCTTCCTCGCCTGCCGGCGCTTCGGCCCGACCCGCTTTGCCAACATGGTCTACCGGCTGGTGCTGGAGGAGATGTGGTACCGGCGGGAGTTGCCCCTGCCCCGTGGCGCGCCGGACTTCTGGGACCATCCATCGGCCTATGCCGCCAGCAGTTGGCGCGGCGCCGGCCGCGGCCAGATCGATCCGGTCAAGGAGACCGCCGCCGCCGTACTGCGCATGGACAACGACCTCTCCACCCTGGAGCGCGAGAGCGCGGAGATCTCCGGCGAGGATTGGCGCGAGGTGCAGGACCAGCGCGCCCGCGAGCGGCGCCGCGCCGTCGCCCTGGGCATCGACGAGCAGAGCCTTGCGCAAGGCCCGGCCGGCGCAGCGGCCAACGCCGGCAAGCCGCGCATCCGCGTGCGCGGCGGGGAGCTGAGCGACACCCTGATGCAGCAGGCGGTGAGCACCGCCTTCGCCACCAACGACTGAGCCGCCACCGAACAGCCCATCCTGCCGACCTGCCGCCGCCGGCGGCCCGGAGCAACCGATGAAACCCGATCTCTGGCGCCCCATTGCGGAGCGCTTCAACCTCACGCCTGCGCTGCTCTCGGACACCGCGGCGCGGAACCTCGCGCTGCTGCCCATGGCGAGCGAGCGCATGCTGCTGCCCGACGACGCCCAGGCCGCCGCCCATCTCGCGCTGCCGGGCGCGGACGATGGCCCGGGCATCGCGGTGATCCCCATCTCCGGGACCCTGATTGCCAACTACGCCGGCCGCAACCCCTGGATGACGGGCTATGACGCCATCGAGGCCGACCTGGCCCGCGCCGTCGCCGACCCGGGGGTGGCGGGCATCGCCCTGCTGATCGACAGCCACGGCGGCCAGGCGGTGGGCTGTTTCGAGTGCGCCGATGCGATCGCCGCGGCCGCCGCCGTGAAGCCGGTGTGGGCGCTCGCCAAGCACTATGCGCTGTCGGCCGGCTATGCGCTGGGCTCGGCCGCCGACCGCCTGCACGGCACCGCCAGCGCCCAGGTGGGCAGCGTGGGGGTGGTGCTGATGCACCTGGATATGTCGCGCGCGCTCGATGAGTTCGGCCTGACCGTCAACCTGATCTACTCCGGCGCCCGCAAGGTCGACGGCAACCCCTTCGAACCGCTGCCAGAGCCGGTGCGCGACCGCCTGCAGGCGGAGGTGGACGCCGGCCGCCGCGAGTTCGCCGGCCGCGTGGCCGCCGCGCGCGGCCTGGAGCTGGCCGACGTGCTGGCCACCGAGGCCGGCATCTACGGCATGGAGGCGGCGCTGGCCAACGGCTTTGCCGATGGCGCCCTGGCCGTCAATGAGTTTTTCGCCTCGTTCCGGGAGTTCCTGGGCGGGCATTCCGTCGGTTCGGCAGCCGCCGCGCCGGTTTCTCACCGCTCGACAGGAGCACCAGCTATGACCGATCAATCCGCGGGCGGTGCAGCGCCCAATCAAGTCAATCAGGACCAGCAATTCAGCCAGGCCCATCTGGACGACGCGCGCACCGCCGGCGCCCAGGCCGAGCGCGAGCGCATCGCCGCCATTCTGGGCAGCGATGCCGCCCAGGCGCGCAGCGAGCAGGCGGTGTACCTGGCCACCCGCACCCAGCTGCCCGCCGAGGAGGCGATCGGCGTGCTCGAGGCCAGCCCCCAGGCCGCCGCCGATGGCTCCGCACTGGAGCGCGCCATGGAGGCCAATCCCATGCCCCAGGTGGGCCCCGGCGCCGGTGACAGCGCCCAGCAGCGCCCGCCGGTGAAGACCTCGCACGATTTCATGGCCGCCCGCCGCGCCACCGTCCAGCAGCTGCGCAGCGCCTGAGCGCTGCCGCTGAAACCACAGGAGATTTCTGATGACGACTCTGAATGAACCCATGCACGACTGGGAGTTCGTGCTCAGCGAAGCCAACCGCACCCGCGCCCGCGACAATGTTTCGCTGATGCAGGGGCAGAAGCTGGTGGCCGGCGCCGTGCTTGGCCTGATCGCCACCGGTGCCGCCACCTCCGCCGCCGGAGCCGGCAACACCGGTGACGGCACCATGGGTGCGGTCACCGTATCCAGCCCCGCCCAGGTGGGCGACTACACGCTCACCATCACCGCGGCGGCCGCCAACGCCGGCGATTTCTCGTTGACCGCGCCCGATGGTACCGCCGTGGGCACGGGTACCGTCGCCGTGGCCTTCGATGCCGGCGGGCTGGCCTTCACGCTGGCCGATGGCGCCACCGACTTCGTGGTGGGCGACACCTTCACCATCAGCGTCACCAAGGTGCCCGGCCATCATGTGGCCTACGACAACGCCGCCAGCGATGGCAGCGAGGCTGCGGTCGCGGTGCTCGGCGCCTACACCGACACCACCGATGGCCACCGTGCCGTGGCAGTAGCGTCCCGGGACATGGAGCTCAACGCCAACCTGCTCGACTGGGGCGGCAACGACGCCGCCGGCATCACCGCCGGCAAGGCTGACCTGACCGCGCTGGGGCTCATCCTGCGCGGCTGATGCCCGGCCCCTGCGGGGCTTGTTTGCCGAGCCCTGCGGGGCTCTTCGTCTCTGAGCCCTGCGGGGCTCTTTTTTTTGGAGCCCTTCCGGGCTTGCCGTTTTCGAGCCCGCAGGGGCTCTGCCAAGAGGATTCAACCATGTTGGACATCTGGAACAACGACGCCTTCGGCATCGTATCCGTCACCCAGGCAGTCAACGAACTGCCCTATGTACCCGGCCGCATCGGCATGATGGCGCTGTTCATGGAGCAGGGCGTGCCCACCACCTCCGTGGCCATCGAGAACATCCGCGGCACCCTGACGCTGGTCGACCCGACGCCCCGCGGCGGCCCCGGCCAGCCCTACGCCGCCGACAAGGGCGCCATCCGCCGCATCGAGGCGGTGCACCTGCAACTCGACGCCAACGTGATGGCCGATGAGGTGCAGGGGGTGCGCGAGTTCGGCTCCAACGATGCCCTGCGCACCGTGCAGGGGGTGGTGAACGACCGCTTCGCGGGCATGTTCCGCAGCATCGACGCCACCATGGAGCACCTCTACCTGGGCGCCATCAAGGGCAAGGTGGTGGAGAGCGACGGCGTGACCGTGATCTGGGACCTGTTCTCGGAGTTCGGGGTGACCCCGCTCGCCGATATGGACTTCGTGCTCGGCACCGCGACCACCAACATCCACCAGAAATGCCAGCAGGTGGTGCGCGGCATCGCCGACCGCCTCGGCGGCGTGCCCCTGGGTGGTGTGCGCGCATTCTGCGGTGATGACTTTTTTGACAAGTTCGTCACTCACGACAAGACCGTGAAGGCCTACGACAGCCAGCAGCAGGCGCTGGCCCTGCGCGACACCCCGCTGGCCTATGACAGCTTCCGCTACGGCGGCATCCTCTGGGAGAACTACCGGGGGTCGGTGGGCGGCACGCCATACATCGCCGCCGACGAGTGCCGGTTCTTCCCGATTGGCGTGCCCGGGCTGTTCCGCACCTACTACGCCCCCGCCGACTGGAACGAGACCGTCAACACCATCGGCCTGCCGCGCTACGGCAAGCTGAAGGCGGACAGCAACGACAAGGGCGCCCATCTGTGGGCGCAGTCCAACCCCATCAGCCTGTGCACCATCCCGGCCGTGCTGCGCCGCGGCTTCTCCAGCAACTGATGGTGCTGATCCACAGCGCCCCGGCGGTCCGCCGCCGGGGCTGAGGACCCTGTTATGAGTGAGCAAACCTATCGCGTACTGCGTTCCCTGGTGACCGATGTCGACGGCAAGCCCAGCGTGGCCTGCGAGCCGGGAGACTGCATCCACATCGATGACGAAGCCCGCGCCACCTACCTGATCGACGCCGGGTTCATCTCCAAGCCCGGCGCCGCCGCGCCCCAGCGCGCCAACCCCGCGGCCACCAGCGACGCGCCGGATCCGGCCGATCTCGACCTGGGGGATGGGGATACGGATCCCGGTGACGCCGACGATCTCGATGGCGACGGTGCAGAGGCGTCTGCCGATGAGGGCGACGCGGATGCCGAAGCCGAGGCAGAACCGGAAGTTGAAGCGGAAGCGGAAGAACCCGCCACCCGAGCACCGCGCCGCAGCCGCGGCAAGAGCTGATCGCACCCATCCACAGCGCCCGGGCGGACCGGGCAGGGGCTTCCGTCATGTTGGACCGATCCTACCGTGTGCTGCGACCGATGCTCACCGATGCCGGTGGGCGTCACCGTGTGGTCTACCGGCCCGGCGACAGGATCATCATGGAGGATGAATCTCGCGCCGCCTATCTGATCGAGGCCGGCTTCATCGCTAATCGGGCCGGCGCACCAACCCAAGCGCCGCGCCCCGGCTGCGGCGCAGGCTGACATGGCGACCCTGCACGAGATCCGCGCCCGCGCCCGCGCCGACCTGCACGCCAGGGCCGCGCTCGAAGCCAGCTACCAGCCGCCGGATCTCGGCCCGGCGCTGCCCCTGTCGGTCCGCGTCCAGCAGGGTGCGCGCCTGGTGCGCCAGGGTGGCGGCGAGTTCGAGACCATCGAGCTGGACGACGACGAGGTGGTGCTGGTGTTCGCCCGGGCCGAGTTCGACGCCCCCGAGATCGGCGCTGTGGTCACGGTGACCGAGACCGGCGAGCAGTTCCGGATCGCGCGCCTGTTGGCACCCACGTCGATCGAGGCGCGGGTAGTGGTGGAGCGCGCCTGATGGCGGGGTTCGGGCTGACCACCGTGGGCCTGCGCGGCTATCGCGATCTGGTGGTGACCATGCCGCGCCAGGCCAAGCAGGCGGCGAGGTTGGCGATCAACACCGGCGCCCGCCGCGGCCGCGCCGAGGGCTCCCGGCAGATCCGCGCCCAGGTCAATTTCACCGCCAGCTACCTCAACCAGCCGGGCCGCTTTTGGGTGTCGCGCTTCGCCAGCCCGTCGGAGCTGAGCGCGGTGATCTCGGCGCGCACCGAGCCGACCTCGCTGGCCCGCTTCGCCACCCAGCGCAGCCGCGGCGGCAAGCGGGCCGGGCTGCGCATCGGCATCAAGCGCGGCGGCCGCAAGACGGTGTTGCGGTCGGGCTTCTTCATCAATTTGCGCGGCGGCAACCGCGGGGTTGCGGTGCGCCAGGCGGTGGTCGATCGCCTCAACCTGCGCCGCGCCGGGTTCAGTGCCCGCGGCGGCAAGCGCGGCTATCTGCTGCTGTTTGGGCCATCCGTGGACCAGGTGTTCCGCACGGTCAAGGACGACATGGCGCCCGAGGTAGCGGATTTCACCAACAGCGAGTTCCTGCGCCAGTTCGCGCGGCTCAGCAAATCGGGGAGGCGGTGATGTCGCTGCGCCTGGATATCCTTACCGCGCTCACCGGCCACCTGGCCGCCATGGCGCCGCCGGACTACAGCCACGACCTCGCCGGCCAGGTGCACCGCGGCAAGCCCGCGTTCGGCTACGAGAAGGTCTCGACCACCTTCGTGACCCTGCTCGAGCCGGAGGACAAGCGCGACCTGCAACCCGCGCCCGGCCGCCCGGACCGGCGCTCGCTGCGCTGGGAGCTGCTCATCTGCGGTGTCTCCGGCCGACCGGCCGACGCCGACCACCCCACGGACGAGGCCTACCAGCTGCTCGACGATCTGCTGCGCCGGGTGGCCTGGATCAACGCCAATACGGTGACCGCAACCCCCGGCCGCGTGGCGCGCGCCCTGGGCGGCCTGGTGGACGGCAGCATCAGCGCCGGCGCCGGCGTGGTGTTGCCGCCAGATTCCCTGCAATCGCGGCCCACCGCGGTGTGCATTCTGCCCATCGAAATCCCGCTCGTGGAGCGGAGCAATCCCTGAGGAGAGACGCATGACCGAAGACGCTGGAAAGTACAACACCGAAACGCCGGAGCGCGGCAAAGCCAAGAGCGCCAAGCCGGTGCTGAAGGGGCCGCTGCGCTGCTGGATCCGCGACCCCAAGACCGGCGCCGCCCGGCTGCATGACTACCAGCCCGGCGACCCCGTACCCGACCACCTGACCCAAACCCAGCGCCAGCGTCTGATCGACGCCGGCGTTATCTGAACCGCGGCAGCCGCCGCACAGCCACGAGGATCTGGACATGCCGCAGAGCATCTACACCCTGGACGAACTCATCATCCCCCGCGGGATCGTCTATTTCGATCCCTTCGACGCCGCCGGCGCCGCCACCGGCGAGGTCGATCTCGGCGAGACCGGCGGCGCCAACCTGAGCCCCACCACGGAGAACCTGCAATACTTTTCGTCGCGCTCCAAGGCCCGCCAGGAGATCCGCAACGTCGCGACCTCGATCTCGCGGGCGTTCACGCTGAATCTCGACAGCATCAACATGCACAACGTGGCGCTGTTCTCGATCGCCGACCTCAGCGAGATCACCCAGGTCGCCACTGCGGTCACCGACGAGCCCTTCACCGTGTTGCAGGGCCGCTGGTATCAGCTGGGCGGCAATACCCCGGCGCGCAATGTCAGCTCCGTGACTGTGGCGGATTCCGTGCCCACCACCTATGTGGAGGACACGGATTACGTGCTGGACGCCGCCAACGGGCGCATCCAGATCATCGTCGGCGGCAATATCAGCGACGGCACCGACATCCTGGTCGACTACACCCCGGCGGCCGAGACCCGTAACCGCGCCGCTGCCGGCACCGAGGCCAAGCGCGGCGCCCTGCGCGTGATCAACGACAACGCCGAGGGCCGCAACCGCGACTGGTGGTTCCCGTCGGTGATCATGCAGCCCTCCGGCGAGATGCCCATCATCTCTGCGGATGACGCCTGGGCGCAGATGGCCTTCAACGTCGGCGTGCAGAAGAAGACCGGCCTCGCGGCACTCTACGTCGACGACCGGGCGGTGGGCTGATGGCGGGTCTCGCCGGTGTGACCGTGCCCACCCGGTCGATCCGGGTGGGCGACGGTGCCGTCACCCTGCGCGGGCTGTCGTTCGAGGATCTGGGCGCGCTGCTGGACGCCCACGGCGACGCCTTTGGCGAGCTGGAATCCGTGCTCCAGGGCGCCCCGGGTGGCCGCGATGCCGACCTGCTGCCGCAATTGCTGCGCGTGTTCCCCACGCTGGCGGCGCACGCCGTGGCCCTGGCTGCCGACGAGCCGGAGCAGGTGGACAAGGTGCGCGCGCTGGGCGCCGGCTTCCTGCAGGAGGCGCTGCTGGCCGTCTGGGAGCTGACGGTGGAGCCGGCGGGTGGCGCAAAAAAGTTCATCTCGCGCTGGGTGCAGTTGTTCAGCGCCGCGCGGCAAAATCTCGGCAGCCTGCAAAGCGACGCCAGCGCCCGCCCGCCGCGGGAGCACTGAGGGCAGACGCGCACTGGTATGTACGCCTGGCGCGTGATGTCACCCTGCTGCGCGCCCACGGCCACCCCCGGGCCGGTGCCTACACCCCCTGGCAGATCAGCATCGAGGCGGCGCTGATCCGCGAGTATCGGCTGGCCCAGCACGCCGAGCAGGCCTCGCTGATCCACGCTGCCATCGGCGCCGTGCTGGACCGCGACGCCGGCCGCCGCTTCAGCGACATGATCGCCACCTTCCTCGATCCGGATTCCTGAGAGCACCCCATGGCCCGAGTCAGCCGATCCGATGTAGAGCTGGTGCTCAGCGCCCGCGACGAGGTCACCCGCACCCTCGCCCAGGTGAGTGCGACCCTCGACGACCTGGTCGGCGATGCCGAGCAGACCGGCGGCGCCTTCGAGAGCATGGACGCCCGTGCCGAGCGCCTGCGCGGCACCCTGGAGGGGCTCAAGGACGCACAGCGCGATCTGGTCGCCAAGGGCCGCCTGGTCGAGCAGTTCAAGCGCGAGGAACAGCAGCTCTCGCGGCTCAACGAGCGCTTCCGCCAGGCCGCCGCCGAGGTCCGCCGGCTGAAGGACGAGCAGCGCGCCCAGGCCGCCGTGCCGCCGGCCCAGCGGGTGAACCTGAGCGGCGATCTGGAGCAGGCGCAGCGCACCGCGCAACGCGCCAACCAGGCCTTCCGCCAGCTGCGAAACCGCCTCCAGGCCACCGCCGCCGAACTCAACCGCCAGGGGGTGGCGACCAACGATCTGGCCGCCTCCGAGCGCCGTCTGGTGACCGAGGCGGAGCGCCTGCGCAACGCCCAGACCCAGGTGGCCAGTGCGCTGGCCAGGACCGGCGGCGCCGCCCGCAGCGGCGGCAGCGCCCTGCGGCGGTTCGGCGAGGACTCCCGCCGCGCGCTTTCGGTCACCCAGCGCCTGCGCGGCGAGATCCTGTCGCTGACCGCCGGCTATGTGGGGCTGTTCGGCATCGGCCGTCAGGTGGGCGCGCTGTTCGAGGCCGCCCGCAGCCAGGCGCGCATCGAGAGCGGCCTGCGGGTAGCCTTCGAGGGCGATCAGGCCGCGGTGGCCGGCGAGCTGGAGTTCCTGCGCGAGACCTCTGACCGGCTGGCGGTGTCCTTCCTGGACCTGGGGCGGAGTTATTCGCAATTCCTGGCGGCGGTACCCGAGGGCACCTTCACCCTGGAGGAGGTGCGCCAGATCTTCATCGGCGTCGCCACCGCAGGCCGGGTGCTGCGGCTGTCCACCGACCAGATGGAGCGCAGCTTCCGCGCCGTCATCCAGATCGTGTCGAAAGGCACGGTGCAGATGGAGGAGCTGCGCGGGCAACTGGGGGATAACCTCCCGGGCGCGCTGCTGCTGTTCGCCGAAGCAAACGGCGTTGCCATCACCGAGCTGGAGAAGCTGGTCGAGCAGCGCAAGATCACCTCGCGCAGCCTGGTCCCCTTCGCGGAACAGTTGGAGCAGAAATTCGGCAAGGATCTGCCCGAGGCCCTGGCCGAGCCCGTGGTGGCGCTGGATCGCCTGCAGGTCGCCTGGGAGCGCACCCTGCTGGAGATGGGCGAGGACACTGAGCTGCTCGATAGCCTGGCCGAGGCCATGCGCTCGCTGGCGGAATCGTTCGACGACCCGGCCTTCCGCGAGGGCCTGGAAGACATCGCCAACGGCCTGGCGGCGCTGGTGCGCCTGGTGCCGCCCATCGTCGCCAATATCCGCGCCATCGGCACCGCATTGTTGGCCGCCTTCGGGGCCCGCACCCTGATCGGGCTGGCGGGCACCATTGCGCGTATCGTCACGCTGACGCGCTCTGTCGCCGGGCTGGCCGCCGTCGCCGGGCTCGCCACCGGCCCCGTGGGCTGGGCAGTGGGTCTGGTCACGCTGCTGGCCCTGTGGGGCGACAGCGCTGAGGCTTCGACGCCCAAGATCGCCGACCTGCGCCGGGAGCTGGACGATCTGCGCGCCGCGCGGGAGCGGCTCGGCGACGGCGACCCCATCGCCCGCGGGCTGGGCGCGGAAATCGATACCGTCGATGCGCAGATCCGCAAGACCGAGAAGAACATTGCGCTGCTCCAGAGCATCGCAGACAGAAATCGCCCGGGCTTTACCCGCGACCAGATCCTCAAGGATTTGCAGAAGCAGTTCGATCTACTCGACCTGCTGGTGCAGAAGCGCGACGAGCTGGCCCGGCAGGCGCTGCCCGCGCAAACCGTGATTCCAGTGCCGGCGCCGGTGGCTCAGGGGCCTGCGGATGTTCCCGTGGATCCCGAGCTGCTGGACGACTTGGCCGACGCCATCGCCAAGGCCAACGACCGTATCGCCGAGCTGCGTGCCGACACCCTGGCGCAGCAGCTCGCGCTGATCGTGCGCAAATACCAGGAGCAGGCGGCCGCCGCGCGCGCCACGGCGGACACCGCGGACGATGCCCTGGTGCGCCAGGCGATCGCCGCCGAGCAGCAGGTGCTGCGCCTGGAGACCGAGAAGAAGCTGCGCGAAGAGCTGGCCAAGTTGCAGCGCGACGTCGACCGCCAGGGCGATCGTGGTCTGGCCGGCCGGCTGGCGGACATCCGCGAGCAGTACCAGGGCCTGATCGACGGCCTCCAGGAAGTGGGCCAGAGCGATCTGGCGGCGCAGGCCGCCGCCCTGGTCGAGCAGAGCATCGCCGGCGAGCTGGATGGCGTGAAACAGCAGTTGCGGCAGGAATTGTTGCAGTTGCGCGCCGAGGATGATGCCGATCTCGACGCCCGCCTGCAACTGCTGCGCGACAAGTACACGGCCACCATCGAGGCGCTGAATGCGGTAGACCGTGAGGGCGCGGCGCTGGCCCAGCGGGTGCTCGACCGCCGCCTGGAGTCCGCCCGCCGGGCGTTCGGGGCCGAACGCCTGCAGGAGGCGCAGGCCGAGATCGACAAGGCCCTGCAACTGCGCAATGCGGTGATCCAGCGCATCGAGGCACAGCGCGCCCTGGGCAACCTGACCGCCCGCGAGGCCGCGGACCAGTTGCGCGCCGAGCTGGCCGACCTGGACCCCAGGCTGGAGGGCCTGATTCAGAGCGCCCGCGAGCTGGTCGCCACCCTGCGCGGCGAGGGCATCATCAGCGAGACCGATGCCCAGATCGCGCTGGAGAATCTGGCCGCCATCCAAGCGGGCATGGACAGCCTGCAGAGCGAGGCCGACGAACTGGCCGGACGCTTCCGGGACGCCTTCGCCAGCGGCATGACGGACGCGATCAGCGACTTCGTGCGCGGCGTGAGCAGCGCCGGAGACGCCCTGCGCAAGTTCTTCGCCGACTTCCTGCGGATGATCGCAGAGGCGATCATCCAGCAGCAGGTGTTCAACGCCTTGCAAGCGGTCGCCGGGGGTGGTGGCGGCGGGCTGTTCAGCAGCATCGCCGGCTTCGCTGTGGGCACCAACCACGGCGGCGGCATGGCCGGCACCGGACCCAAGCGGACGATCAACCCGCTGGCCTTGCTGGGCGGCGTGCCGACCTTTCACGGCGGCGGCCTGGTGGGCGGCGATGAAGTGCTGTCGCTGTTGCGCCGCGACGAGGAGGTGCTGACCCGCAACGACCCCAGGCACGCGCGCAATGGGGGTGGCGCCGCCAAGCCCGTGGTGCGGGTGTACAACTTCTTCGACCGCGATGAGTTCCTGCGCGCCGTGGCCGACACCCCGGCCGGCGACGAGTTCGTGGTCAACACCATCAACCGCAATAAATCCCGCATCAACAGGTAACCCATGGCCTATGTAGAGACCACCATTCCCGGTGTCGGAAACGCCGCCGCCCATGGCCGCGAGGGGCACAAGAATTTCTTCTGGCGGATCCGGCAGATCGCCACCGGCCGCGCCTGGCTGGCGCAGAACGCCTACAGCGGCACCGGCGACGGGGTGATCACGGGCACGGACAGCGCTGTGGCCGCACCCACCGAGATCTGGACCATCACCTGCACCGACGCCACCACCCCGGGTGCCGAGGTCTGGTCGGTGTCCGGCACCGTGTCCGGCGCCCAGGCATCGGCCACCACGGGGGTGGCCTACGACAACGGCATCATCCAGTTCACCATCGATGCCGGCGCCATCAACTTCGCGGTGAACGACCAGTTCACGCTCTGGGCCACGGCCTCGCCGCTGCCGAGCGCCCAGCGCTGGACGATCAACCAGGAGAGCTACGCCACCGACGACTGGGAGATCTCGCTGCAAGGCCCGAACATCTCCGGCTTCGACGATGTGTTCGTGGGCTTCAGCACGCGCCAGAGCGTGCCGTCGGACTACTGGAACCTGGTCCTGCGCGGCGCGATCGGCTATGTATCGAGCAGCGGTTGGCAGGCCCAGCCCAACCCCCAGTACAAGACCACGCCCATGTGGCAGTTCGACATGCCCTGCGGGATCAGCATCACCGACATCAAGATCGCGTTCTGGGTGGAGGTCGAAGGCAACACAGACGTGGCCTACACCGGCCTCTTCCTGCCCAGCATGACGCCCAACGAATACAGCTTCCCGATGCTGGTCAGTGGCAGCGTGGGCGGTATCAGCGGCCTGCGCTACTCGGACACCTCGCGGCAGATCGGCATCAAGGAGAACAACCGCATCTATTTCATCGACGGCAGCTGGAAAACCCCGGAGCCCTGGCCGTGGTATGCCGACAACGCCCCCCCGAATCTCGGCGAGACCGCCACCGAGCCCACCCAGGATTCGGCGCTGGCCGATCAGCGCCAATGCCTGCCGGTCCACCTGATGGATGCCGGCAACGGCCTCTATGGCACCGTGCAGGACATCTTTTGGATCTCCGGCTTTGCGCTGGCCGTGGGCGACATCATTGACGATGGCGGCGGCAACACCTACAAGGTGGTGCGCAACATCCACCGCACCGGATTCTTCGACTACCTCGCGTTCCGGCGCGCCTGAGAGAGGCAGAACATGGCGTACCAGACCGGCACGGCGAGCGACTTTGCGGCGCTGCGCACCGAACTGTTCAACTTCTGCACCCTGCAGGGCTACACCCTGATCGGCGGGCAGATGCTGCAAAAGGGCGATGTCTATGCCCAGATCGAGGCCGACACCACCAACCATCTGCGCATGCGCGGCGGCACGGGTGAGGACGGCAGCGGCAACCCCACGGGCGCGCCGCACAACCTCTGGACCAGCATGCGCGGCACGCTGCCCGATGGCCTGGTGGTGGTGTGGCCGATCACCTACCACTTCCACTACCGCGCCAGCCCGGATGCGGTGTTCGTGGCGATCGAGCACAACAACGGCTGGAGCCAGCATCTGCTGTTTGGCGAGATGGCCAAGGCCGCCAACTTCGTGGGCGGCGGCTACTACAGCGCCAGTTGGGGGGATGGGTCCTATTACTCGGGCGGCGGGGGCTCCGGCCTGGAGACGGAACTCACACTGGTTACATCATGCGCAACCGTGGAGGTGATCCCGTTTCAGGGTTTGCGTACCGCGCTCGGCGGCACCCGCTTCGCGGGCAGTTATGTGCACGCCGAGACCGGCGGGCGGACCTGGTGGGAGCGCAGCCAGGGCATCGCCAATACGCTGTATACCGGAGAAAGCCTGTTCGAACTCCGCGCGCGCAGCCTCAACGCCTGGAACAACGGCATGAACCTGGTGCCCTGGTACCTGTTTGGCCAGGCGGTCAGCGGCAACCTGGTCGTGCTCGGCGAGCTGCCGCAGATCCGCTTCGTGCGCATGCGCCACTACAACATCGGTGATGTGATCACCATAGGCGCGGACAAGTGGAAGCTCTACCCGGTGCTGCTCAAGAATGCGGCCGATCCGGACCCGGACCGCACCGACTTCCATTCCGGCGATTACGGCATCGCCGTGGCCTACGACGGGCCCTGAGCATGGCGACCTTCGCCGGCGGCGCCTTTATCGTCACCCAGCCCAAGACCGCCGACGACAACCCCCACCTCGCCCGGCAGGTGTTCGGCTATGTGCAGGATTTCTGGCGCGGTGCGACCCGGGAGATGCGCCAGGAGGCGCCGGTGTTCGATGGCGCGCGGCTGCACACCGGGTTCGGCTACCCAACCAGGGTGCGCTCGGGTGCCGAGCGGCCCGGGCTGCTGCACGACTGGTACTTTCGCATCCACCTGATTCCGCGCACGGTCAGCCTGGGCAATGTGATCGTGCCCAAGACGGAGACGGTGTATTTCTGGAATGCGTTTCTCAGCGACGCCACATTGACGGCGATCAGCGAGACGGCGACCGAGGGCCTGGCGCTGGCCGGCCCGGCGCCGGTGACCGTGGCCGCGCCGCTGGCGATGTTCGAGTATCAGTTGACCGCCATCCCCGAGGGGCCGGGCACCATCGACGCCACCTATGGCTTCGTGGTGGATGGCATCACCTACGATCTGCGCGTGCTGGGGGTGCGGTTTGCGCTGTTTCCGGTGGACCCCAACCAGGCCGAGCCCCTGGAGGAGACCCTGGAGTGGCGCACCGCAATCATCGAGGCGCCGGACGGCACCGAGCAGGCGATCGGCCAGCGCGGCGTGCCGCGCCGCACCTTCGCCTATGGGCTGGCCACCGATGGGGTGGCCCGGCAATCCGTGGAGCACCTGCTGTGGAACTCGCAGTGGCGCTCGCTGTCGATCCCGATCTGGACGGATGCCGCGGCCCTGGCGGCGCCGGCCAACCCGGGCGGCACCGTGCTGTCGTTGGCCGATGATGCGCTGTTCGCCTTTGCCGATGGGGGTGTGGCGGTGCTCTGGGCGAGCGCCACCCAGCACGAGGTGGTGGATATCGACACCTGGGTGCCGGGCACCCTGACCACGGCGCGGGCTATCGCCCAGCAGTGGCCGGCGGGCACCGAGGTGTTCCCCGGCACTTTCGGCTATCTGCAGGACGACTGGGAGCAGACGCGGCTGTCCAGCATCGTCGACACCGCCCGCGCGGTGATCGAGCTGGACCCGACCCGCGACACCCCCAACCTGCCGGTGACCGCCGCCGCCCTGACCCTGGACGGCTCCGAGGTCTACACGGTGGAGCCCAACTGGCGCGACGGCCCGGCCGCCGGCTGGACGGCCTTCCGCGAGGACTTCGACCCCGGCCTGGGCGCCCGCGCGCGCTGGCCCAGGCACACCTACAGCGCCTTCCGGCGCGATTTCTCGTGGATTCTTCAGGGCCGCCCGGCGATTCAGGACTTCCGCGCCTTTCTCGCCCGCCGCGCCGGCGCCCGGGTGCCGGTGTATATGCCCACCTGGCAGGACGACCTGACCCTGGTGCAGAACATCGGCCCCAGCGACGTGGCGGCGCGCTTCGCCCGCGTGGAGCCCGCCGGGCTGGTGGGCGCGCACCCCACGCGGCGCGCCATCGCCCTGCTGCTGGCGGACGGCTCGGTGATCGTGCGCGGCATCGCCAACCCGGTGGACAACGGCGACGGCACCCTGAGCCTGGACCTCTCCAGCGCCACCGGCCAGCTGGTGCTCACCAGCGACGTGGAGATGACCTGCTATGTGCCCCTGTGGCGGATGGCCGACGCCGTGACCCTGGTGTGGCACACCAACGAGGTGGTGGAGTGCGGCATCCGCTTCCGCGCCATCAACCCGGGAGCCTGAGCCATGACCACCATCGCCCGCGAGACCAGTGATTACGGCGGCGAGCCGCTCTACCTGTTCGATTTCCAGATCGGCACCAGGCACTACCGCTACACCACCGCCGAGTCGGAGCAGACATACAACCTGTTCGCCTGGGCGCCGGCGGCGATCGAGCGCGGCCGCAAGCAGATCACCAACCGCATCGACGATGCGCGCATGGACATCACCTGCGACCGCGAGTTGGATATCGTGCTGCGCCTGCGCCAGCCGCCGCTGCCCACGCCGTGCCGGGTGACGATCTGGAAATCCCACCGCGGCGAGACCGATTGGATCCAGGATTGGCAGGGCACGGTGACCCGGCTGCGCCTGGGCGATGCCGATGCGACCCTGCGCTGCGCGGCCCAGACCGCCTTCAACGACGTGCAATCCCACCGGTTGTACTACAGCACCACCTGCCCCTATGTGGTGTACGACGAGCACTGCCTGGCGGACCGCCAGTTGTTCCGCGTGCCGGGCACGGTGAGCGCCATCTCCGGGCTGGACGTGACCGTGCCCGCTGCCGCCGGCCTGCCGGACGGCCGCTTCACCGGCGGCATGATCGAGTGGCCGCATCCCACCGACGGCGCCTTCGCCAGGCGCTGGATCGCCAGCCACGCGGGCGACGTGCTCACCCTGGTGGAGCGCACCGGCACCCTGGAGGTGGGCACGGATGTGTCGCTGTACTGGGGCTGCGACCGCAGCAAGGACGGCGCCTTCGGCTGCGCGAGCTTCAACAACGTGCCCAACTACGGCGGCGAGCCCTATATGCCGCCCGACAATCCCTTCGGCGGCAAGACCCTGTTCTGACGAGCGCGCACCATGGAACAAATCATCGTCTCGATCATCCTGCTGTACGTCTCCGGCCTGCTGCTGCCCACCCCCAAGGGCCAGGCGCCGGAGCCCGGCGAGCCGGGCAACATTCCGGTGGCCAAGGAGGGTGAGCCCATCCCGGTGGTCTTTGGACGGCCGGTGATCAGCGCCCAGAATGTCGTCTGGTATGGTGACCTGCGCGCCGACCCGATCCGCAAATCCGGAGGCAAGAAGTGACCGAGCCGGTGATGGTGCGCCACGCGGACCTCAAGCACCCGCACCTGAAATACTGCAATCCGGGTACTCGGCTGTTCTTCGACCGGTACGGGCTGGACTGGCGGCGCTTCGTGCTGGAGGGCCTGCCGGCGGCGGACTTCGAGGCCACCGGCGACGCCATGGCCATTGCCTTGGCCGAGGTGGCGCGCGCCCGGGTGGCGGCGGAGGCCGGCCAGCATGTCTAGCGGCGGCGGCAAGCAGACCGTCGGCTACCGCTACCATATCGGCTTTCGGGTAGTGCTCAGCCACGGCCCGGTGGACGGCTTCCGGCGCATCCTCTACGACGGCCGCGAGGTGTGGTCTGGCGACCTCACCAGCTCCGGCAGTATCGACGTGGACAAGCCGGACCTGATGGGCGGCGAGGGCCGCGAGGGCGGCATCGTGGGGCGCTTCACGGTGACCTTCGGCGATGCCGCGCAGACCGCCAACGCCTACCTGCAGGGCGTGCTCGGCGGCGCGGTGCCGGCCTTCCGCAAGCGGCTGTCGGTGATTGCCGAGCAGATCTACTATGGCACCAATCCCTACCTGAAGGATTTCTCCTGGCAGCCGCAGCGGGCGCTGTCGCGGGAGGTCAACTGGTACGACGCCAAGGCGGTGGTTGGCGACGGCCATATGAACCCGGCGCACATGATCGTCGACGCTATCACCAGCAAGGCCTATGGCGCCGGGCGGCCGCTGAGCGTGATCGACGACGCCGCTTTCCGCGCGGCGGCGGATACCCTGCACGCCGAGGGCTTCGGGCTGAGCCTGCTGTGGACTTTCGGCCGCACGCCGGACGCGGTGCCAAAATTCCTGCAACTGGTGCTCGACCACATCGGCGGGGTGATCTACCCGGACCCGCGCACCGGGCTGATCCGCCTGGTGCTGCTGCGCGCCGATTACAGCGTGCCCGCGCTGCCGCTCTACGATGACTCCAACGCCCGGGTGGCGGAGTACGACGAGGCGCAGATCGGCGACACGGTCAACGAGGTGGTGCTCACCTATACGGCGCCGGACAGCGACCAGCCGCGCACCATCAGCGCGCAGAACATCGGCAATGTCAACGCCCAGGGCCGTGTGGTGAGCCGCGCGGTGGACTACCCCGGCATCGCCGACGACGACCTCGCCCTGCGGGTGCTGGACCGCGACCTGCGCGCGCTCTCCACGCCCCTGGGCACCGCCCGCCTCGAAGTCAACCGCAGCGGCTGGGATCTGTCCCCGGGCGCGGTGATTCGCGTGAGCAGCGCCCGGCTGGGCATCACCGAGGGCGTGTTCCGGGTGGTGGAGGTGGAGGAATCCGGCATCGCCGACCAGCCGACCCTCTCGGCGCGGGTGGTGCAGGACGTGTTCGGCCTGGGCGCTGGCAGCTATGTGGTGCGCCAGCCCACCCAGTGGGTGGACCCTGTGGTGACGGTGACCGACATCACCCAGGTGATCCTCCAGGAGATCCCCTACTACCATCTGGCGACCAACCTCAGCCCCGCCGACCTGGCGGCGCTGTCGCCGGATTACGGCCTGTTGCAGGCCTTCCCCGCCCGCGATCACCAGAGCTGGATGAGCTTCGACATCCACTACAGCCCGGACGGCGTCACCTACGGGCCCGAGCCGGTGTCCCTGGGCGCCGGCACCTTCGCCCCAGTGATGCAACTGGCCGCGCCCATCGGGCCCATGGCTGTCGGCGTGTCGTTCTCCAGCATCATCGACGGCCAGCTGGTGAGCGTAGGAAATTACGGCGTGCTGATCGAGGGCGCCGTCGAGGAGATGGTCGAGATCACCGCCTGGGATCCTGGTGCGGCCACCGCGACCCTGAAGCGCAGCGTGATGGACAGCGTGCCGCACGCTTTCAGCACGGCGGCCAAGCTCTGGATCACCAGCTTTGCGGGCGGCTTCGACAACACCGAGCACACCGACGGCGAGACCGCCTGGTACAAGCTGCTGCCCCGCAACCGCGACGGCGTGCTGCCGCTGGCCAGCGCCACCGGCCGCAGTATCACCTTCGCCAACCGCGGCAGTAGGCCCTACCCGCCCGGCAATGTGCGCATCAACGGGCAATATTTCCCCGTCGCATTCACCGGCAATCCGCTGATCACCATCGACTGGGCGCACCGCGACCGCGTGTTGCAGACCGCCGGCCTGACCGCCTGGACCACCGGCAACATCGGCCCCGAGCCCGGCACCACCTACAATCTGCGGCTGTATGGAGAGACCGACAGCCTGTTGCGCACGGAGGCGGGGTTGACGGGGGTGACCTACGAGTGGGTGGATGAGGATGCGGATAGCGGGTTGACGATTCCTGGGGCTGGGGTGACCTTCAATGAGGATACCTTCGACACCGACAGCACGGCCAGCTACACGCAGTTCGCAGATACCGCTGGCACTTGGGCGATCTCTGGTGGCGAACTGGTGGCGACGGGTGGGACTCAGGATGTGTTCATCCGGGACGGATTTTCGTACACCGATGTCGCGATCGAGGCGGACATCAATCATGCCGAAAACGGCGGGCTGGTGCTGAGGTTCGTGGATAACGCTAATTACTATCTCATGATCCTGCACGACGACTCCGGCGCAGTTCCGTCCAAGAACATCCGCTTGTACAAGCGCCTGGCTGGTTCATTTACCGAACTGATCAACGCCGACATCGCGTGGGCGCGCGGCACATCCAAGCGCATCCGATTCCAGGCGGCAGGCACGACCCTGACGGCGCTGGTTGACGGCGTGGAGGTGTGGTCGGCATCAGATTCCTCACACGCCGGTCCGGGTGGCGTGGGGATGCGAAACCACGCCGGCCAGCAAACCAAGTTCCAGGCATTCCGATGGAATATCCAGGGCACGCCATCCGCACGCCTCAACGGCCGCATCCGCGCCGAGCTGGAGAGCCTGCGCGACGGCCTGACCAGCCGCCAGATCCATAACATCACCGTCGACCGGGCGGGCTGGGGCTACAACTGGGGCAAATACTGGGGCGGGCTGTGATGCCGCGTCCGCCAATGACGATTCACTGACCAGGAGCACCACATGTCCGCGAGTACGGAACCCAGAAGCGGCCTCAAGTACGGCTGGAGCCTGGGCGAGAGCGGCTGGAATGCCCAGATGGATGCCAACCTGCTGAGCGTCGGGCGGTTTGGCTATCACCTGAGCGTCCTCGACCGCAATCTCGCCACCCCGCCCGGCACTCCTGCCGCGGGGGATACCTATATCGTCGCAGCTGCACCCACCGGCGCCTGGGCAGGCCATGAAACCGAAGTCGCCGTCTGGGACGGCGCGGCCTGGGTGTTCGGCGCGCCCCGCACCGGCTGGCTGGCGTATATCGAGGATGAGCAGAAGCTCAGCATCTTCAAGGCCGGCGCCTGGTCGGCGGGTATCGCGATCTGACCGCCGGGGTCTGGATGGCCTCCTGAAGGGGCGGGGTCTGGATGGGTTGTTGAAGGGGCGGACCTAGCGCACCACCCCGCCGCCGCGCTTGCCCACCCAGGCCTCCAGCGCCGCCACCGCATCGCCGGGGATGAGCACCCCCACCTGCACACAGCCGACCCGCTCGGCATCCTCCGCCGCCAGCCGGCGCAACTGAGCCACCACCCGGGCCGTCGCCTGGCGCGTTGTGTGGTGCCTATCCGCCGCCTGCTGCACGGTGCGGCAGCGGCCGGCGAGGTAATCCCTCGCCGCCGCCAGGCTGGGCGAACTGCGCCCCGGCCCGCCGATCCTGGTGCCCGGGATGATGCGGTCGATCTCGGTGTCGGTGAGCAGGGGTCTCTTGGCTCTGGTCATCGGTGACGTGCCTCGGTTGTTGGAGTTGGGGTCTGGATGGCCTGCTGAAGGGGCGGGGTCACGGCTGCTCCCCGCCGGACGGCTTGACCCGGTGAATGACGGCGGGCATGGCGTCCGGGTCTGCATCGTCGATGTTGATGGCGATGGGCGGCACCCAGCGCAGTTCGCGCCGCTGCTGCTGTGGATCGCCCCGCGGTCCCAGCCAGTAGCTGTGCCAGTGCGCGCGGCGCACATGGGGGCGCACGCGCCGCCCGCTGGGCGCGCTGTCCTGGCCGATCTGCTCGCGGTGGTAGGCGGCGCGCAGGGCCGCTCCGATGCGCACGCCGACATCCCAGGTGGTGGGGGTGTCGGGCGGGAAAAACCGCTGGCCGCGCTTGGTGCGCTTGGGGGTGGGGCGCTGCGGGCGGCGAGCGCCGGTGCCGATCTCGGCGGCTGTGCTGCACAGGTAGAGCAGCAGTGACAGCAACGGCGCCAATTCGCGGGCGCCGGCGGTGTCGTCGCCCGGTATGCGCTGCATGGTCTGCCCGTGGAGCCCAGCCTGGCGCTGGGCCTCGGCGAGGGTGCGCTGCAGGGCCTCGGCGAGGGTCCAGGGGCCCAGGTGTACGGGCATCGGCTGTGTTCCCTGGTCGAGGTCGAGCAGCAGGCGCAGCTCGCTGCGGCCGGTGTTGGCGTCCCATTCGAGGTGGGCCCAGGCGCCGTGCAGGCGCGCGCCGAACCACTGCAGATCCGGCGTCTCGACGTACAGGCACCACTCGGGCAGGTGATAGAGCAGATCGCACGGCAGATCCCCGTCGATAGGGGTGTCGATCAACGCGGCGTAGAGCGCCTGGTCGATGCGGTAGATGCCCTGGCCGACCCGCCAGGCGGACAAGGCGCCGAGCCGCCCGACATCGCCGGCGAGGTGCTGCGGGATGCGCTCCACGCCCAGCGCGCCACTGATTGCCGCATAGGCGCCGGCCAGCGGCACGAAGCACCAGCCCGGCCAATCCGGCAGGCCATCGCGGCCACGGGCGGCGTGGAATTCGTCCAGCACCCGCCAGGCCTGCGGGTAGCGCTTGCCCATCTCGCGCACCGCAATCAGCGGGCGCGGGGTGGTTGGGTCACGCGATGCGATGGTTGCCTCCTTGCCAGACCTCGGGGTCTGGCTGGGTCGCTGAAGGGGCCGGGTCTGGGTGGACCCCTGAAGGGGCGGGCGCTGGCCTCAGCCACTGCCGGCCTCGATGCGCGCCCCGGCGCGATCCAGCGCCTCGCGGGTGGGCAGGTCCGGATGCGCCCAGAACCGCTGCACCACCTCGGCGACTGCCACCTGCTCCCCGGCGGTGTACTCCCGCAGCCGCCCGGCGATCGCCTGGGCGTCGACGCCCCACTTCTCTCCCAGGCCGCTGAGGCGGTCTGCGTCCTCGATCTCCGCCCAGGCCAGACGCACGCCGGCGGCATCCCCCGCGCCCATCCAATAGCCATTCAGCGCATCACAGATCGCGCACCACTCGGCCTCACTGAGGGCCGGGCAGTCGCGGCTCACGATGTCCAGATAGCGCTCGGCCACGGTGTTGAGCCGCGCGCTGCGCTGCTCCTCGTGGCCCTCCAGCACGCGCACGATTGGCGGGCCGGCGTAGATTGGGATTTTCATGGCTTGCTCCAAATGAGACCGCCGGCGGGGGCCGGCGGGGTGGTGACGCGCGATATTTCACCGCTGATCTTCCGGCCAGAACGTCCCGAACCGACCGCCGTAGACCTGCCACACGGCATCACTGGCGTGCCCCAGGCTCTGGGTCCAGTAGCTGCCGTCCAGTTCTTCCGGTGCGTCTCGGAATGCTGCCAGCGCCCCCCTGCAGTAATCCCACACGCGGCGTTCCATCTCCGGGCTGGCCTCGTTGCCGACGAACAGGTGTCTGACCTGCGGGATATCATCCCGCGTGTTGGTGTATTCGTAGCAATCCGTCATGCCGTCAAACGATCCGTATTCGTAGGGCGCGCAGAATTCTCGCAGGGCCCGACATTGAGCCGGCGGCAGGTCTGTGACGTGCACGCTCACCGACGTGCCGCCCGAATAGGCGCTTGATTTCACGCGCCCCCGGATGCCGCGCTGCTTGAGCTCGCGGCGGATGATTGCCGCAACTGCGGCGTGGTCGGATAGCTGTTTGGTGGCCTTGGTCATGGTCTTTCTCCTCTCTCCCGGCCCCGCCTATCGGGGCCGCGGATGGGTTGTGCCGCCCCGGAGGGCGGCGGTTGCGTTATTCGGGCAGCTCAGGGGCTAGCTCTGGATAGCCGATCTCGTGCTCGCAGGCCTTCTCGCTGGTCATGGTCTGCCTCTCTCCTACGCGTACACGTCATAGTCAGCCCGCTCATCCTCCCGGGACCCGGCTGGCTCTGCCGAACGCTTCAGGATCTCGACGGCGTAATACCAGCCATTGCGCCCGAAACAAGCGGCGGGCTCGTCCGCTTCGTGGGTCTTGTCCGGCGCCCGGTCCCCGTTGACGTGTCCGGCAGCCCGGGCGGTGCCATACAGCGACGCCTCCAGCCCGCGCGCGCCATGCGCTGCCATGCGGCGCGCTTCGCGCAGTGAACTGGCTTCCCCCAGGAATTCTTCTGCGCATCCGTCGGGAGCGCGATAAACATTGTATTTGGCCATGATAGTGCTCTCCTTTTGGCGTGCCGCCCCGAAGGGCGGCGGTGGTGATCAGGTGCGGGATTGTTTCAGGACTCGGGCAAACGACCTCACCGCCCCGCTTACATCTAGTGTTTCTCTTGCCTGTTTCGCTGCGGAATGCGCGGCACCATACAGTACGCCCTCGAAATCGAGCGCGACATCACGCGCGCTCATCAGAGCGTTACACCGCTCGAATGCATCAATCCCCGCGTGGTGTGCGGCAACATGTTCGGCTAATGTGGCCATGGTCTTTCTCCTTCCTCTCCCGGCCCCGCCTATCGGTGCCGCGGATGGTCGACTCTCTATCGACCGTGGGCGCATCGTCTCAGAAGGCAGCCGATAGCGCAACAGGTAGCGCAGCATAATCCACAATAAATGTGGACTGGATAAGACCGCCCGGTCACGCGCGGCCGCGCTCGTGTAGGCCTCCTGGCGCTGGGTTCCTGGCGCATGACCTGGCCGCGGGCGCTCGGGCTCGACAACGTCCGCCGGCCCACTCGGCGACAGCTCCGCCCCGGCGTGCTCTGCGGCGGCTCGAGAACGATCGATATCCCACCAGCAGGGCTTCGTCGACCTGCGGCCGGATCGGCAGGGTGGGTAGCCAGCGGCGCGAGCTCGATGGCGACCAGGCCAGCTGGGGCCCCTGGCCCAGGCCGCCATCGACCGAGCACCAGGCCGTAGACCCATCATCCGCTGCAGGCAGGTCGCCACGCCGGCCCCGTCTCCGGCCAGGCGCCGGCGCGCATTGGGCGCAGGGCCAACCCCAGATCCCCTTGGCCGCGAGACAGCGCCCGCCTGGCTGCTTAGCGCCGGCTTGGCTGGCGGTTCGGCGCCCCCGGCCCGGCACGCACCAACATGGTGCGGGTCCCTCCCGGCGAGCTGGCCTACCGCGGAGGCACGCTGAGGCGCGGTCCCCGGCATTTTTTTTGGGCGCCATGGTTGTGCATGGTGGTTCCGCTCAACCCCTCGCTTCGAGGGTGCATTTCATCGCACAATCAATTGATGGGATCACTGATGGGACAGCGGAATTCGCTGTTGCAAGCGGTTGATATTGTGGCGAGTATGGTGCCGGCCTTGGGCACCAATAGCGTTCCCCGGTATTTGCCGCGGCCGAGGCACGATCTGCGGCAGCCGCCGCCGCGGCGCCGGCTGGAATGGGGAGGTGAAGCGGGGAGAGCTTTTTGGCTTGACCCGAGAAGAGTTGGGCGCTTATAATTTGCACCCCTTGAAGTGAGGTGGTTTCAGGGCCGTCGTCATGATGGGGCCGGGGCCAATAGGTTTCGGAAGCACGTGCTGTTTTGTTGATGCGGGGTGGAGCAGCCTGGTAGCTCGTCGGGCTCATAACCCGAAGGTCGTAGGTTCAAATCCTGCCCCCGCTACCAAAATACGCCTGCGAAGGCGGACTGACGGCCCCTGGTTTCAGGGGCTTTTTGTTTTTGGGGCCAGCAAAGGCCGATGTGGCCGCGGGAATGCGGCCCGCAGCGATTCGAGATCGGGACCCATGTGGCGCGACGATAGACTGAAGGCGCTGATCGAGCCGGTGGTGAATGCATTCGGCTGCGAGCTCTGGGGACTGGAGTTTTCCACGGCCAGCCGCAACGGGCTGCTGCGGGTGTATATCGATAAGGAGGGCGGCATCGCGATCGACGATTGCGAGCGGGTCAGCCGCCAACTCGGCAGTCTGCTCGATGTCGAGAACCCGATCCCGGGGGAGTACACGCTGGAGGTGTCTTCGCCGGGCATGGATCGGCCGCTGTACAGTCCGGAGCAGTTCCGGCGCTTCGTGGGCGCCGAGATCAGCGTCCGGCTGGGGGTGGCATTCGAAGGGCGCCGGAAATTCCAGGGGATCCTGGTGGGCGCCGAGGGCGGTGAGATCATCCTGCTCAGCGGCGAGCACGAGTATCTGTTTCCGCTGGCCGATATCGAGCGGGCGAACCTGTTGCCAAAGTTTGACTGAGACGCGTGAGAGCGAAGGGATGAACAGAGAGATCCTGCTGGTTGCCGAGGCCGTGTCCAATGAAAAGGGCGTTGCCGAAGAAGTGATTTTCGAGGCCATGGAACAGGCGCTGGCGATGGCGACCAAAAAGCGTTTCGACGAAAACTCCAATATCCGGGTGACCATCGATCGCAGCACTGGAAGCTACCAGACTTACCGCTGGTGGGATGTGGTGGGCGACGATGTGCTGGCGGAACTGGGTACCCAGTTCACCCTCGAGGAAGCCCATGAGGTGGATCCCGATCTGAAGGCGGGTGACATCTACGAAGAACAGATCGAAAACGCCGAGTTCGGGCGCATCGCCGCTCAGACCGCGAAACAGGTCATTGTGCAGCGCGTGCGCGATGCCGAGCGCGCCCTGGTGGCCAGGCAATACGAGCACCGCCTTGGAGAGCTGCTGGGAGGCATGGTCAAGAAGGTGACCCGGGAGCACATCATCGTCGACCTGGGCAATAACGCCGAGGGCCTGCTGCCGCGCGAAGAGCTGGTAGGGCGAGAGGTATTTCGGATCAATGACCGCATCCGTGCGGTGCTCACCGGCATCAACCTGGAGGGGCGCGGGCCGGTGCTGGAGCTGAGCCGCAAGTGCAATGAAATGCTCATCCAGCTGTTTCGCATCGAGGTTCCCGAGATCGCCGAGCAGGTCATCGAAATCCGTGCCGCGGCGCGCGATCCCGGTGCCCGAGCCAAGATCGCCGTCAAGACCAACGATGGCCGTATGGACCCCATCGGCGCCTGCATCGGCATGCGCGGCGCACGGGTGCAGGCTGTTTCCAACGAACTCGACGGTGAGCGCATCGACATCGTGCTCTGGGATGATAACCCCGCGCAGCTGGTGATCAACGCCATGTCGCCGGCGGAGGTGGAATCCATCATCGTTGATGAAGACAGCCATACCATGGATGTGGCGGTGGCCGCCGACAATCTGGCGCAGGCCATCGGCCGCGGTGGTCAGAACGTTCGCCTGGCTTCTGAGCTTACCGGTTGGAACATCAACGTGATGAGCGTGGACGAGATCCAGGCCAAGCAGGAGGAAGAGGCGGGCAACACCATTGAGCAATTCATGGACAGGCTGGACGTTGAAGAGGATGTCGCCACCGTGTTGGTCGAGGAGGGCTTTACGACCCTCGAAGAGGTTGCCTATGTTCCCCTTGATGAAATGGCCGGGATCGAGGGTTTCGATCAGGAAGTCGCCGAAGAACTGCGCGCGCGCGCCAAGGACGCCCTGTTGACCCGGGCGCTGGCCAGCGAGGAGGAGTTGGCCGAGGCGGCGCCGGCGGAAGACCTGTTGAGTATGGCCGGGATGGACAGAACCCTGGCCTACAAGCTCGCCGCGCGCGGTATTGTAGTCATGGAGGATCTCGCCGAGCAGGCGGTCGACGATCTGCTCGAAATCGAAGGTATGACGCCGGAGCGCGCCGCCGAGTTGATCATGACCGCGCGTGCTCCCTGGTTTGAGAAGGACGAAGCCTGAGCGATCAGGCACGGACCGAGGAACCAATTGCATGGCCGAATTGACTGTCACTGAACTCGCCAAAGTCGTGGATGCGCCGGTCGACCGTCTGCTGCGCCAGATGCGTGCCGCCGGCCTGCCTCACGAGTCTGCCGAGCAGGTCGTCAACGACGAAGACAAGCAGAAGCTGCTGGTTTACCTGAAAGGCCTGCACGGAGAAGAAGCGCGGGAGCCGCGCAAGATCACCCTGCGGCGCAAGACGGTGAGCACTTTGCGGGTAGGCTCTGGCAAACGTCCCGTGAACGTTGAAGTGCGCAAGAAGCGCACCTACGTGAAGAAGGATGAAGAGGCCGAGCCCGCGGCCGAGGCGGCACCGCCCGAGCTGCCGGTATTCGAGCCCCCGCAGCGGCCGGAGTCCGGATTGGTAGATCCGGAAGCCAAGCGTGTTGCCGCCATCGAGGCGCGGCGCAAGGCCGAAGAAGAGCGCGCTGCCGAAGAGGCACGCCTCAAGCGTGAGCGGGAGGTTGCAGAACAGCCGCGCCCGGCGGAGGCGGAGGTCGTCGTTCCGACGCCGACGCCGATGCCGACGCTGGAGCCAGGCGCTGCCGGCGAAGGCAAGGGCGGCAAGAAGCGCGACAAGCGCGAGTCGGAAGGAGCCGACCTCGACGACGACAAGCCCAAGAAGAAAAAGCCACTCAAGGGGCAGCGCAAACAGCGCACCGAAAAGCTGGAAGTCCTGTCAGAAGGGATCGAGGAAGACGGCAGGCCGCGCTTGCAATCGTCGCGGCCGGTGGTTCGGGCCCACAACGTTCATGTGTTTCAGAAACCAACCGGGAAGATTGTGCGAGAAGTAGAGATTCCAGAGCAGATCGTGGTGTCCGACCTGGCCCAGAAGCTCGCCGTGAAGGCGGGCGTATTGATCCGCGAATTGATGAAGATGGGGACCATGGCCACCATCAATCAGGCGATCGACCGCGATACCGCCGCCCTGGTGGTGGAGGAGATGGGCCACAAGGCCGTCTTCGTGGCGTCCGCCGAGGTCCAGGCCGAGGAATCCCTGCGCGAGGAACTGGATATCAGCTCGGCCGAGGCGCTGCCCCGTGCTCCCGTGGTTACTGTCATGGGCCACGTCGATCACGGCAAGACCTCGCTGCTCGATTACATCCGCAAGAGCCGGGTGGCCTCCGGAGAGGCTGGCGGCATTACCCAGCATATCGGGGCCTATCACGTCGATACGCCCAACGGCCGCGTCACCTTTCTCGATACCCCGGGGCACGCCGCATTCACCGCGATGCGCGCCCGTGGTGCCAAGGCCACCGATGTGGTGATCCTGGTGGTGGCCGCCGACGACGGCGTAATGCCGCAGACCAAGGAAGCGGTTGAGCACGCGCGCGCCGCCGGAGTGCCCCTGGTGGTCGCGATCAACAAGATGGACAAGGCCGATGCCAATCCGGACCAGGTGTTGAACGAGCTCTCCGCCCTCGAGGTCGTGCCTGAGGAGTGGGGTGGGGATACCCAGTTCGTGCGCGTGTCCGCACATAGCGGAGAAGGCATAGACGCGCTGCTGGAGGCGGTGTTGCTGCAAGCCGAAGTGCTGGAGCTCAAGGCGCCGGTTGAGGTTCCCGCGCGCGGCGTGGTTATCGAGTCGCGTCTGGATCGAGCCCGCGGCGTGGTCGCGACCCTGTTGGTTCAGGCGGGCACCCTGTGTCAAGGCGATTTCGTCCTCGCCGGGGAAAGTATCGGCAAGGTCCGCGCCATGGTTGGGGACGACGGTGGCACGGTGCGTGAAGTCGGCCCCTCGATGCCGGTGGAAATCCTTGGCCTGGATGTTCCGCCCGGCGCTGGTGACGAATTCTATGTCACGGCGGACGAGCGCAAGGCACGGGAGATCGCCCAGCTTCGCCAGGACCGGACGCGCGAAGAAAGAGTCGCCCGCCAGCAGGTGGCCAAACTGGAGAATGTCTTCGCCGGCTTCGAGGGCAGGGAACAGAAGGTGCTGCCGGTCGTCATCAAGGCCGATGTGCGCGGTTCCCTGGAAGCCTTGATGACAGCCCTGCAAGACTTCGCCACCGACGAGGTTGGAGTCAAGATCGTCAGCTCCGGCCTCGGCGGCCTGACCGAATCCGATATCAACCTGGCGGTTACCACGGGCGCCGTGGTGCTGGGTTTCAATGTGCGAGCTGATGCCGCCACGCGGCGGCTGGCCGAGCAGGAAGGCGTCGATATCCGCTACTACAGCGTGATCTACAACCTGCTGGACGAGATCAAGCAGGCGCTGTCCGGGATGCTGGCGCCCGAAGTCCGCGAGCAGATCGTCGGTATTGCCGAAGTGCGTGAGGTGTTCCGTTCACCCAAATTCGGCCAGGTGGCCGGCTGTCGGGTGGTCGAGGGTGCCCTGTATCGCAGCAAGCCGATTCGGGTATTGCGCGACAATGTGGTGATTTTCTCCGGCGAACTGGAGTCTCTGCGCCGCTTCAAGGACGATGTCTCGGAGGTGCGTTCCGGCACCGAGTGCGGGGTGGGTGTGAAGGGTTACAACGACGTGCGTCCCGGCGATCAGATCGAGGTCTACGAAGTCAAAGAAATTGCCCGGCAACTCTAGCGGAGCGCACCCATGGCCAGGGAGTTCAAGCGTAGCGATCGCGTCGCCGATGCCCTGCAGCGGGAGCTGGCGGAATTGCTGCGCACCGAACTCCAGGACCCCCGGGTGGGTATGGCCAATATCACGGCAGTAGAGGTCAGCCGCGATCTCGGTGTCGCCAAGGTGTTCGTGACCTTCATCGGCGAGCCGCACACCGAGCGGCGAGAGGAAGCCCTGTCGGCATTGAACGGTGCCGCCGGCTTCCTTCGCGCCCGCCTGGGGGAGCTGATGCGCATGCGCACCATTCCCCGGCTGAGTTTCATTTTCGACGTCTCCGGGGAGCGTAGCCAGCGGGTGGCGGATCTGATTGATCTGGCGCTGGCTAGTGACAGCAAGAAACATGCTGGAGGCGATTGAGATGGCGAGGAGCAGGCGCGGGCGCGCCGTAGACGGCATTCTCGTCCTCGACAAACCTGAGGGGCCCACGTCCAACCAGGCGCTGCAGTCGGTGAAGCGTCTGTTCGACGCCGCCAAGGCCGGGCATACCGGCAGCCTGGATCCGCTCGCCACCGGGGTGCTGCCGATTTGTTTCGGCGAGGCCACCAAGTTCACCCAGTTTCTGCTCGAGGCCGACAAGGTCTATACCGCGACCTTCCGCTTCGGGGTCACCACCACCACGGGTGACGCTCAGGGAGAGGTGCTTGAGCGCCGCGCCGCCGATGGGGTGTCCGCGCAGGCGGCGGAGCAGGCGGTGGCCGGTTTCCGTGGCACGATCGCGCAGATCCCCTCGATGTATTCGGCGCTCAAGCAGGGCGGGCGACCCTTGTACGAACTTGCCCGGCAGGGGATCGAAGTCGAGCGGGCACCGCGCCAAGTGAAGATTTACGAGTTCCGGATCGATGATTTTCGCGGCGGCGAGCATTCGGAGCTCGACGTCTTGATCCATTGCAGCAAGGGCACCTATATTCGCACCCTCGCCGAGGATCTGGGCCAGGTGCTGGGCTGCGGCGCCCACGTCATCCGCCTGCGGCGGATTGCCTCCGGCCCCTTCGGCGAGGCGGAAGCTGTGAGCCTGGATCACATCCATTCGCTGCGCGAATCGGCGCCGGCCAAGGAACTGGATACCTTGCTGCGGCCCACCGACGCCGCACTGGTCGACCGCCAACCGCTGGAATTGACCGATAGCCTGTCCTGGTACTTCCTCCGCGGCCAGCCAGTAACCGTGTCGGGGGTACTGAGTGCGGAGGTCGGAGAGGGAGATATGGTGAGAGTCTTCCGTGCCCCAGGCGAATTTCTCGGTCTGGGCGAGGTGCTGGAGGACGGGCGGATCAAGCCGCACAGGCTGGTGCGCAGCATCGGACATTGAGCGATACCCGCGACCGCATGGGGTGGTCGTGGCAATCTGGGCGGCCTGTAAATATGCGCGGGTCGACCCCTATTCACTGGCATATTGGAGAGTGAGATATGGCACTGAGTGCACAGGAAAAGGCAGCGGTGATCGAAGACAACGCCCAGGCTTCAGGTGACACCGGGTCACCCGAAGTACAGGTCGCGCTGTTGAGCGCCAACATCGACAAGCTCCAGCAGCATTTCAAGGAGCACGGCAAGGATCACCATTCCCGGCGAGGTCTGATCCGCATGGTCAATCAGCGCCGCAAGCTGCTGGATTATCTGAAGCGCAAGGACGTCGAGCGCTATCGCAAGCTGATCGTCAAATTGGGCCTGCGCCGCTGACGCACTTGTCCGGCGGCCGAGGCGCCGCCACAAACCAGAAAAGGTGAACGCATGAATTCGGTGGTAAAAAAGACATTCAAGTACGGACAGCACGAGGTCTCCCTGGAGACCGGGCGCATCGCCCGACAGGCGAGCGGGGCCGTGCTGTGCAGCATGGACAACACTGTGGTGCTGTGCACCGTGGTGGGCGCCCGGGAGGCGCGCGAGGGGCAGAACTTCCTGCCGCTGACCGTGAATTACCAGGAAAAGACCTATGCATCCGGACGCATTCCCGGCGGGTTCTTCCGCCGCGAGGGGCGACCCAACGAAAAGGAAACGCTCACCTGCCGGCTGATCGACCGACCCTTGCGGCCGCTGTTTCCCGACGGCTTCCGCAACGAGGTTCAGGTGATCGCCACCGTGATGTCGGCGGATCGCGACGTCGATCCCGATATCCCGGCGCTGATTGGCTGTTCCGCAGCGCTGGCGATTTCCGGAATTCCCTTCAACGGTCCCATAGGTGCGGCGCGGGTGGGCTATCACCCCGAGCAGGGTTACCTGCTCAACCCGCGCTACAGTGAACTGCAGGATTCATTGCTCGACATGGTCGTCGCCGGAACCCGCGACGCGGTGCTGATGGTCGAGTCCGAAGCCCGCGAGCTGCCCGAGGACCTGATGCTGGGTGCCGTGCTCTACGGCCACCAGGAAATGCAGGCGGTCATCCAGGTCATTGACGAACTGGTTCGCGACGCCGGCAAGCCGCGCTGGGATCAGCCGCCCGCAGAGGACCATAGCGCCCTGCTGGCGGCCATTCAGGAGCAGGTCGGTGAACAACTCGCCGCGGCCTACCAGACTACCGAGAAGCAGGTCCGCCAGGCACAGCTTGCCGAGTTGCGAGCGTCCTGTATCGAGCGGCACGTCGACGAAGCCGCCGGAGTCAGCGCAGATCAGGTCTCCGCCCTGTTCAAGAAGCTGGAGAAGAAAGTGGTGCGGGGCCGGATCATCGCCGGCGAGCCCCGGATCGATGGCCGCGACAACCGCACCGTGCGGCCGCTTGCCATCGAGATCGGCGCCCTCGCCAATGTGCACGGCTCGGCGCTGTTCACCCGGGGCGAGACTCAGGCCATTGTGGTCGCGACCCTGGGTTCGCTGCGCGATGCCCAGATCATCGATGCCCTGGAGGGAACCCGGCGCGACCGCTTCATGCTGCATTACAATTTCCCACCGTTTTCGGTCGGTGAATGCGGCCGGGTCGGCGCCACCAACCGTCGCGAAATCGGCCACGGCCGCCTGGCGCGGCGCGGCATCGGGGCCGTGCTGCCCGGAGAGGACGAATTTCCCTACACCATCCGCGTGGTATCCGAGATCACCGAGTCCAACGGCTCCAGTTCCATGGCCTCGGTGTGTGGATCCAGCCTCGCGCTGATGGATGCCGGGGTGCCGCTCAAGGCCCCGGTAGCCGGCATCGCCATGGGGCTGGTCAAGGACGAGGCCGGCTTTGCGGTATTGACCGACATTCTCGGCGACGAGGATCACCTCGGTGATATGGATTTCAAAGTAGCCGGCACCGCTGGCGGCGTCACCGCGCTGCAGATGGATATCAAGATCGACGGCATTACCGAGGAGATCATGGAAGTGGCCCTCGAGCAGGCATTGGCGGCCCGCCTCCACATCCTCGGCGAGATGAACAAGGTGATCGCCAGCAGTCGTACCGAGGTGGCCGACAACGCGCCGCGGTTCCGCATTCTGAAGATCGATCCCGACAAGATCCGCGATGTCATCGGCAAGGGCGGCTCCACCATCCGCAGCCTCACCGAGGAGACCGGTGCCACCATCGATATCGAGGACGACGGCACCGTGCGGATCTATTGCGACAACCGCGAGGGCTTGGAACAGGCGGTGTTCCGCGTCGAGGAGATTACCGCTGAAGCTGAGGTCGGTAAGATCTACGAGGGTACGGTGGCCCGGATCGTCGATTTCGGCGCCTTCGTCACCATCATGCCCGGCACCGACGGTCTGGTGCACATCTCGCAGATCGCCGATGAGCGTGTGGAGAAGGTGACGGACTACCTATCGGAGGGGCAGAAGATCAAGGTCCGGGTGCTCGACGTCGACGCCCGGGGGCGAATCAAGCTCTCCATGAAAGATGCCCTGGAGGAGGGCGAGCGCTCGGAGCGCAAGTCCGACGAGCCCAAGGCAGAGCCGGTTCCGGTGGCCGATGCGCCCCTGACCACCGACTGATCGATCGGGTCCAGGGCCCAAAAAAAGCGCCCGCATCCTCGGATGCGGGCGCTTTTTTGTGGCTGGCTCCCGCGCGATGGGCGGGCGGCAGGCAGTGCCCAGCCGCTCAGATGGCCAGACTGAGGCCGCCGTCGGCGACGATGATGGCGCCGGTGATGAAGTCCGAGGCCGGGCTCGCGAGCAGCACCGAGATGCCCCAGAAGTCTTCGGGCACGCCGAAGCGCTTGACCGCGGACTTCTCGGAACAGTATTCGACCGCGCGAAGATTCGCGTTGGGCCCGGTGCAGGGCATCATCTCGGTGTCCACCAGCCCAGGCAACACCACATTGACCTGGATGTTGTCCGGGCCCCAGGCGCGCGCCAGGCTCTGGGTCATGTGATCCATGCCACCCTTGGCCGCCGAGTAGTGCACCAGCTTGGGGTGGCCGATCTGGGTGATGACGGAGCTGATGTTGATGATCTTGCCACCCCCGGCCTTTTTCATTTCCGGGTAGACCGCCTTGCAGCACAGGAAGCAGGAAGTCAGGTTGATGGCGATGAAATTATTCCAGACCTCCAGGGTCATCTCTTCGGGTCGCACCCCGTAGCTGATCGCCGCGTTGTTGACCAGGATGTCGATCCGGCCGAAGTGGTCCACCGTGGCCTGGACCATCCGATTGACGTCGTCTTCCCGGGAGACATCGGCCTGTACGGCCAGCGCCTCGATGTCCATGCCGGCGAGTGCCTCGGCCGCACGGTCGAGTTTTTCCTGCTTGCGGCCGACGACGACCACCTTGGCGCCGGCCTTGCCCAGGCCTTTGGCGATGCCCAGTCCCAAGCCGCCGTTGCCACCGGTAATCACGGCGACTTTTCCTTTTAAATCAAATAGATCCTGCACGATATTTATCCTCTTTCTATGCTTTCGGTCAGATTGCCAGGCTCAGCCCGCCGTCCGCGACAATGATGGCGCCGGTAATGAAATCGGAGGCGGGGCTGGACAGTAGAATCGAGATACCTTCGAAGTCCGCCGGCATGCCGTAGCGGCCCACGGAGGACTTGTTGACGATGTAGTCGATGATGGGGCCACGGCTGTTGGGGCCTTCGCAGGGCATCATTTCGGTGTGTACCAGGCCGGGGAGGAGTGCGTTGACCTGAATGTTGTCCGGCCCCCAGGCGCGTGCCAGGCTTTGCGTCATGTGGTCCATGCCGCCCTTGGCCGCCGCGTAATGCACCAGCTTGCCGAAGCCCTTCTTGGTGATCGCCGAGCCGACATTGATGATCTTGCCGCCGCCGGCTTTTTTCATCTCCGGGTAGCAGGCCTTGGCGCACAGGAACACTGAAGTCAGGTCGACGGCCATGAACTTGTTCCATAGCTCCAGCGACATCTCTTCGGGTTTCACGCCCCAGCTGATGGCGGCGTTATTGAACAGGATATCGATGCGTCCCAGGCCGGCTACGGTTTCCCGAACCATGCGCTCGACGTCTTCCTCGACTGAGACATCCGCCTGTACCGGTAGTACCCGGGCGTCCATGGCCTCCAGTTCTGCGGTGGCGGTCTTCAGCTTCTCGGCATTGCGCCCGACGATGGCGACCGCTGCGCCGGCCTTGGCCAGGCCCTTGGCAATGCCCAGGCCCAGGCCGCCATTGCCACCGGTAATCACGGCGACCTTTCCTTTTAAATCAAATAGATCCTGCACGATATTTATCCTCTTTCTGTGCTTTCGTTCAGATTGCCAGACTCAGTCCACCGTCCGCGACAATGACCGCACCGGTAATGAAGTCGGATGCCGGGCTGGCCAACAGGACGGAGAGCCCTTCGAAATCTGCGGGCGTGCCGTGGCGCTTGCAGGCGGATTTCTCGATTGCGTAATCGATGATCCGTCCGCGGTGGTTGGGGCCGGAACAGGGCATCATCTCGGAGTCCACCAGACCCGGCAGCACCACATTGACCTGGATGTTGTCCGGGCCCCAGGCGCGCGCCAGGCTCTGGGTCATGTGATCCATGCCGCCCTTGGCCGCAGCGTAGTGCACCAGGCGGCCGAAGCCGAGCTTGGTGATGATGGAGCTGATGTTGATGATCTTGCCGCCACCGACCTTCTTCATCTCCGGGTAGACCGCCTTGCAGCACAGAAAACAGGAGGTGAGATCCACGGCGATGAATTGGTTCCAGAGCTCGAGGGACATTTCCTCGATCTTCACGCCCCAGCTGATCGCGGCGTTGTTGACCAGGATGTCGACCCGGCCGAAGTGGTCTACGGTTTCCTGCACCATGCGATTGACGTCGTCTTCCAGCGAGACATCGGCGCGGACGGACAGCACGTCGAAACCCTCCTCGCGGAGCTGGGCGGAGGCCGTGTCCAGCTTTTCCTGGTTGCGGCCGGAGATGACCACCTTGGCACCGGCCTTGGCGAGACCGCGGGCGATGCCCAGGCCCAGGCCGCCGTTGCCGCCGGTGATGAGGGCGACCTTACCAGTCAGATCGAAGATATCCACGCTGTTACCTCCTCGCAGGTGCGTCTGAAATGTATAAATTCGGATGTGTTGGCGGGTCTTCGGAACCGGTCGGCTGCGGTGAAACTGGCCCGGTCGGACGCCAAGGCGGCAATTCTGGTGAAATCTCGGAGAAAAATCTACCCTCTGGTAACTTGTCGCCCGGCACGGGCGCAGGGGGTTCGAGCCGCCGCCCGGAATGGTGGCCGGCGGCGGTAGCAGGGGTTCAGCGTGCGGCGGCGATGCCGAGGCCCACGGGCTTGCCGTCTTCCAGTTGATCCAGGTATTCCGAGAGGCCGTAACCGACCACGCCATTGCATCGATATTCGGTCATCGCCTCGGTGATCCGGGTGGCCAGTTCGGTGCCGTCGTCGGTGACCCTGCGGTTGCGCAAGGGGATCAGCGATAGCACCTTGCCGGTGATTTCGAACTCCTGGCCGCGCTCGGTGCGGCACCAGGCCGTCATGCCGGTCTGGTGGAAGTGCGCATCCCAGTCGGATTGCACCCGGGCGTCGACGATCAGGTCGTAGCGGCCCTCGGTGAACACCATGCCGCCGCAGTCGAAACTGCCGTCGCGCATGCCCATGGTCATGATCATGGCGCCGAAATCCGGTGTCAGGGAGATGGGTAGCCAGCGGTACCAATGGATGTTCTGCCAGTATCTGGGCCCCCAGGAGTGATCGCGCAGGCCGAGGCCATCGATCTCCCAGGACTGCTCGCCGACGCGGATCCGGCCGGTCGCCGCGACATGCTGCTCGAAGTGGGCGCGCGCCATGGCCGTCTGGAGGTCCAGTGCGACCGGCGAGCCGTCCGGGTTGAGGTGCTCGCCACCGTACATGGGCGAGAGACCGCGATAGTCGAGCGCGATTTCGCAGGGCAGGATGGGGTTGGTCTTGAAGGCCCGGCTGGGGTCGAGCATTTGATTGGGGTCGGCCAGCACCGCGATCTTGCCCTCATAGGTCACTCGCTGGCGCTGGAAGGGTTCGAGGATCTCGAAGTGGGCGCCGCCGACATGGTGCTCCGTATTCGAGCTGATGGGGGCTCTGTGGAACATGAAGCCGACCTTGCCGTCGGGCAGGTACAGGCAGACGCTGACCTCGGCGTGGCCCTCGTTGACCCGGTTGCCGATACGGATCCAGCCGCCGACCCGCTGTCGGGCGTCGTAGATGTTGTAGTAGGCGCTCTCGTTGAAGTTGCTCGCCGCTTCCGGGGGATGATTGTATTCATCGGCGGGATCCAGGCGCACCCGGTCGCCGGGTTTGGTGATGAAGACGGTCTTGGCCATGGTGTTGCTCCAGTGGTGGACTCGAGTCGGTGGTCCATTGCAGTTCAGCTTAGGTTTCCGCGGTCCGGTCTGCAATCTGGGCTGCGGCGAGCATTTTGTCGGCCGGTGGGATCCGTTATATTCGCGGAGTAACGGGGCACCCGTGACCACAACGATAAGGGGGGCGCATGCAAGATTTCAGGCTGGAGCCGGCGGACGAGTACAGCCATCGACCGACCGCTGAGCCCAACTTCAACGAAAGTGTCTACACCAACGGCTGGGATCCCCGGCTGCGCATGGGTGCCTGGATGCGCCTCGGCAACCGGGTCAACGAGGGCTATGCCGAGCTGTCGGTGTGCATCTATCTCCCGGACGGCCGGGTCGCCTGCCAGTTTCGGCGCCCGCAGATCGACAGCAATGAGCGCCACGCCGCCGGCGGCATGGCGTACGCCGTGCTGGAGCCCTTTCACGCCGTGGAGATGTCCTACCGGGGCGAGCTGATGGTGCTCGACGATCCCCAGTTGTTGCGCAATCCGGCGGCGCTGTTTCGGGACGCGCCGCGCGCACCCGGCGCCGTCGAGTTCCGCCTCGACAGCGTGTCACCCCTGCATGGCGGCGAACCCAGGGCACCGGGCCAGGAGACCATGTACGGGCGCGATTTCTCGCTGGGGCACTTCAACCAGCACACCCGCACCCGGGGGCGGATCCAGGTCGGCGAGCAATCCTGGGAGATCGACGGTTTCGGTTGGCGCGATCATTCCTGGGGCCCCCGCTACTGGCAGAACATCTATTTCTATCGGCTGTTCACCGCCAACTTCGGCGCCGACCGCGGCTTCATGCTGCTCAAGCGTACCGATCGCGAGCGCCGCGTCCATCGCATTGGCGTACTGCAGTTCGACGGCGACTACGAAGAGATCATCGATCTCGACGTGGCCACCGAGTGGGATGAGCGCAAGGATCCGCGGCAGGTCCAGCTGGGCGTACGCACGGCGCAGCGAGCGGTGCGCATCAGCGGCGAGGTGCTGACCATGGCGCCGCTGCGCAACCGGCGCCAGGTCGGCGACCAGGAACTGGCCTGCCGCATCGCCGAGGGTTTCACGCGCTGGCGTTGGGAAGATGGCCGCGAAGGTCTGGGAATGACCGAGTACATCGAATTTCTCGAAGACGGCGAACCCGTCGGCTATCCCCTCTGAAGGCCATGGTGCACGACGCCCGGGCGGCCCTGCTCGCCGATCTGGCACCACGACTCGAGACGGCCGTGCGCCGGCGCTTGGGCAGCGCCGCGCGCATCGCCAATCTTGAGGCCGCCACCCTGGGCGCGTCCAACCGCACCCTGCTGTTCGATCTGGTGGAACCTGCCGGTACCCGGCGCCTGGTGCTGCGCCAGGAGACCTACCGCTCGCCGGTTTCGCCATTCCTGCCGCCCGCCGATCAGTACCGTATTCTCCAGGTGGTGCACCGCCACGGCCTGCCGGTGCCCGAGCCCATCTTCGAGCTGGCGCCCGAAGACGGCCTGGAGCGCGGCTTCGCGATGACGTGCATCGCCGGTGAGACCCTGCCCAAAACGCTGCTGACCGATCCGAACTATGCCGACGCCCGGCAACGCTTTGCCGCCCAGACCGGGGAAATCTTTGCCCGGCTGCATGCCATTCCGGTGGCCGAGGTGCCATTTCTCGCCGCCAGCGCCGACTCGCGCGATCCGCTGGCCGCCCAGGTGGCGCGCTACGACAGCTATGGCGAGTACCATCCGGCCATCGACGTGGGCATTCGCTGGCTGGAGCGGCACCGGCCGCCGGCGCGGCCGGCGCGGCTGATCCACGGCGACTACCGGGTGGGAAATCTGCTTCTCGACGCCACGGGCATCGTCGGCGTGCTCGACTGGGAATGTGCTCACCAGGGTAGTCCCGCAGAGGATTTCGGCTGGGTCTGCCTGCGCTCTTGGCGATTCGGGCGAATCGAACGCCCGGTCGGCGGTATGGGCCAGCGCGGCGAACTCCAGGCCGCCTATACGGCCAATGGTGGCGAAGCGCCGGGCGAGGACGAGGTGCTCTGGTGGGAGGTGTTCGGATCCCTGAAATGGGCGATTCTCAATATCATGCAGGCCGAGGGCCATGTGCGCGGTGTGCGCCGCTCACTGCCGTTCGCCTGTTGCGGGCGCAACGCGGCGATGATCGAGTACGATCTGCTGATGACCATCGCGGGCCGCTACCGGTGAACGTGGAGCGCCGCCCATGACCCAGGATCGACCGGATATCGCGGAAATTCTGCACACGGTACGGGAGTTTGCCCAGGGCGTGGCGGCGCGCACCTCGGGCAGCGAACGTTACGATGCCCTGTGCGCGGCCTTTCTGCTGGAGGTGGTGGACCGCGAACTGGCCGCGGGCGATGGGCCCGCGCGACGCCAGGCGGAACAGCTGCGCGAACTGCTGGGCGGGAAGCCGGATCCGCGGCAGCCCTACCGGGACTTCTGCCAGCGGGTACGCAATGGGGAGTTGGACCGGGATTGGCAGCACGCCTTCGGTTTCGCGCTCCACCAGGTGATCGACAAGGTGCGGATCACCAATCCGGATTACCTGGAGCCGGATCATCGGACCGATGGCCGGGCCGGCTGATTCAACACGGTTTCTTACGTCAATCAGAGGAGAAGAGCAATGAGCGGAAGCGTCGAAGGCAAGGTCGCGGTGGTTACCGGGGGCGGCAGCGGCATCGGCCGCGCGGCGTGCGAGATCTTCGCCCGCGAAGGCGCCAGCGTGGTGGTGGCCGACATCGATGTGGCCGGTGGTGAGGAGACCGCGGATCTCGTCACCAAGGCCGGTGGCAAGGCGATTTTCGTCAACTGCGATGTCTCCCAGGCCGAGCAGGTCGAGGCCATGGTAAAGGCGGCGGTGGTCAATTTCGGAGGCCTGCACTGTGCTTTCAACAACGCGGGTGTCGAAGGCGAATACGCCAGGCTGGCCGATGCGACCGAAGAGAATTTCCTGCTCAACTACAGGGTCAATATGCTGGGCGTATGGCTGTGCATGAAGTACCAGATCCGCCAGATGCTGGAGCAGGGCAAGGGCGGCGCCATCGTCAACACCGCCTCGGACGCCGGCCTGATCGGGGTCAAGAACCTCGGCCAGTACTCGGCCGCCAAGCACGCCGTGATCGGCCTCACCAAGTCCGCCGCGCTCGACTATGCGACCAAGCAGATCCGCGTCAATGCGGTCTGCCCGGGGCCGATCCGCACGCCCATGCTGATGCGGGTATTCGAGGAGAGCCCCAAGATCGGCGAGGCCATGATCGCGGCACAGCCGGTCAAGCGGCTGGGCGAGCCCAGCGAGATCGCCGATGCGGCGGTCTACCTGTGTTCGGATCACGCGTCGTACATCACCGGCCACGCACTGCCGGTCGACGGTGGCTACATGGCGACCTGAACCCGCACCGACACAGCGCGGCGTAGTCTCATTACAACAACTACAACGCCAAACTTCGTGGAGGCAACACCATGAGCGACATCGATTACGAAGCCGTAGTCATCGGGGCCGGCGTATCCGGTCTCTATCAATTGCACAAGCTGCGCCAGCTGGGCTTCAAAGTCCGGGTGCTCGAGGAGGGCGACGGCGTCGGCGGTACCTGGTACTGGAACCGCTACCCTGGAGCGCGGTTCGATTCCGAGAGTTACACCTACGCCTATTCCTTCTCGGACGAAATTCTCCGGGAATGGAACTGGGGCGAGCATTTCTCTGGTCAGCCGGAGAATGAGCGCTACTTCAACTTCGTGGCTGACAAGCTCGACCTGCGCAAGGACATTCAGTTCAACACCCGGGTCACCGCGGCGCGTTTCCACGACGATCGGAACCTCTGGGAGATCGATACCGAGGCCGGCGAAAAGCTGCGCGCGCGCTTCCTGATTACCGCCATCGGCATTCTGTCCGCGCCCCAGATGCCCCGCATCCAGGGCATCGACGACTTCCGGGGGCAATCCTGGCATACCGCGCGCTGGCCGCAGCAGCCGGTGGACTTTACCGGTAAACGGGTGGGAGTGATCGGCACTGGTGCCACCGGGGTCCAGGTGATCCAGGAAGTCGCCAAGACCGCGGGCCAGCTGACCGTGTTTCAGCTCGACGCCAACTGGTGTGCGCCGCTCAACAATTCCCGGATCACCGATGCTGAACAGGCCGCACTGAAGGCGCGTTATCCGGAGCTGTTTCAGCGTTGCCGGGACTCCTCCGCCGGGTTCCTCCACCAGTTCGACAGACGCTCGATCTTCGAGGTCTCCGAACAAGAGCGCGAGGCGCTGTTCGAGAAGCTGTACGGTGAGCCGGGCTTCGGCATCTGGCTGGCCAACTTTCACGACACCATGACCGACGAAAGGGCCAATGCCATCATCACCGACTTCATCGCGCGCAAGATTCGCGAGCGGGTCAGGGATCCGAAGGTCGCCGAAGTGCTGATTCCCAAGGACCATGGTTTCGGCATGAAGCGTGTGCCCATGGAAACCAACTACTACGAGACCTATAACCAGGATAACGTCGAACTGGTGGATCTGCGCACCACCCCCATCGAGCGGATCACGCCCAAGGGAATCCAGACCACGGATCAGGAGTACGAGCTCGACATCATTGTCTATGCCACCGGGTTCGATGCCGTCACCGGTGCCTTCAAGCGCATCGATATCTGCGGCACCGGCGGCCAGAAGCTGGTCGACAAGTGGGAGGGCGGTCCGGAGACCTACCTCGGTATCCAGGTGGCGGGTTTTCCCAACCTGTTCACACTGGTCGGCCCGCACAATGGCGCCACCTTCTGCAACATTCCCAGGTGCAGCGAGCAGAATGTCGAGTGGGTCAGCGATTGCCTGACCTACCTGCGCGACCACGGCCACGGACGCATCGAGGCGACCCGGGAAGCCGAGCTGGCGTGGACCGAGCATGTCTACGATACCGTCAAGAACTCGCTGCTGTCGAAGGCCGACTCCTGGTTCATGGGTGCCAACACCCCCGGCAAGAAACGGACCTTCCTGCTCTATGCCGGCGGCACCGACAGGTACCGCCAGCGCTGTGACGAGATCGCCGCGGCGGGTTATAGTGGCTTTCGGCTGGGTTGAGCGTTAGCGCATGAGTTCGATTGCGCGGCGACCCGATAGTCCGGCGGGTAGGGGCCAATCCGCTCGGCCGCTGTTATCAGATTGCGCAGCGCTGGTGATGTCTTGGTGGGAGCAGTGATAGTGATGAGGCTGACCCGCCCGAGAAAATCCAGGGCCTTGGACTTACCCGATCCAAGCCTTGATCGCTCAACGTACACAATCCCTGCGTCACACCGCGTTTCCCCGCGCATCATCGCCAAGGGGATACTGCTACTTTGGATGCAGGGAACCTTACCGCTTTGGGTTGATATGGAGGAGGCTAGTGCTTGACACTCCAGAGGGGCGGTCTCTAGAATGCGCGACTCTCGTGAGCACAGAGTCCCGTTCGTCTAGAGGCCTAGGACACCGCCCTTTCACGGCGGTAACAGGGGTTCGACTCCCCTACGGGACGCCAGCGCAGCGAATTCGAGAGTGCGGTCAAGGCGGGAATAGCTCAGTTGGTAGAGCGCAACCTTGCCAAGGTTGAGGTCGCCGGTTCGAGCCCGGTTTCCCGCTCCAATTTGCAAGGGCTCAAAATCCGCCGGGTTTTGAGCCCTTTTGCGTAGCCGCGGCCGCCGGCTGCGCCCGTCACTCCCGGCCCGAAGCATTCGATCAGCGAACCGTCGCAATCCGGTGAACATCATTTCTTCCCAACAGACCAGTGCCCTGTCGATTCAGTCGCTGACCAAAGTCTACGACAATGGCCTGGAGGCGCTGCGCGGCATCGACCTGGAAGTGGCCGAAGGGGAGTTCTTCGCGCTCCTGGGCCCCAATGGGGCTGGCAAATCCACGACCATCGGCATCATCTGCTCACTGGTGCGCAAGACCGGTGGCAGCGTGCGCATCTTCGGGACCGATATCGACAGGAACTTTTCCCAGGCCCGGCAGGAGCTGGGTCTGGTGCCCCAGGAGTTCAATTTTCAGCAGTTCGAGAAGGTCGTCGACATCCTGGTGACCCAGGCCGGCTATTACGGCTTGCCGCGGCGCCTGGCACTGTCGCGCAGCGAGAAGTACCTGCGCCTGCTGGGGCTGTGGGAAAAACGCGAGGCCCGGGCACGCATGCTGTCCGGTGGTATGAAACGGCGGTTGATGATCGCCCGCGCGCTGGTGCATGAACCGCGCCTGCTGATCCTCGACGAGCCCACCGCCGGCGTCGATATCGAATTGCGGCGCTCCACCTGGCAGTTTCTCCGCGATCTGAACCGCGCCGGTACGACCATTATCCTTACTACCCACTACCTGGAAGAGGCGGAAAATCTCTGCAACCGGATCGCCATCATCGATCACGGGCGCATCGTCGAAAATACCGGCATGCGCGAGCTACTGGCCAAGCTGAATACCGAGGTGTTCGTGCTCGATACCCGCGATCGACTCGACCGCTTCCCGGACCTGCCCGGCTACTGTGGCCGGCTGATCGACAGCCAAAGTCTGGAGGTCGAGGTAGAGAAGACCCAATCGTTGAACGAGCTGTTTGCGGATCTGACCGCCCAGGGGGTCCATGTAACCAGCATGCGCAACAAAGCGAATCGGCTGGAGGAATTATTCATGTCCCTGGTGGGCGTAGGCCAAGAAACCCGCGGGGCGTCGCGGTGAGGGCGCGCCAGCAGTGGGTGGCCTTCGTCACCATCTTCTCCCGCGAGGTGCGCCGCTTTACCCGTATCTGGCTGCAGACCCTGCTGCCGCCGGCGATCACCATCGTGCTCTATTTCGTCATCTTCGGCACCCTGATCGGCCCTCGGATCGGCACCATGGCCGGCCAATCCTATATCGATTTCGTGGTGCCCGGCCTGATCATGATGTCGGTCATCACCAACTCCTACAGTAATGTGGTGTCGTCCTTTTACGGCAACAAATTCCAGGGCAGCATCGAGGAGATTCTGGTCTCGCCGGTGCCCAACTATGTGATCCTGCTCGGCTTCGTGTTCGGCGGAGTGGCGCGCGGGCTGGCGGTGGGGCTGGTGGTCACCCTGCTGTCGCTGCTGTTCACCCAGCTCCAGTTGCACCACCTGGCCGTGGTGATAGGCATGGTGTTCCTCACCGCGGTGCTGTTCTCGATCGCCGGCCTGATCAACGCCATCTTTGCCGAATCCTTCGACGACATCTCCATCGTGCCCACCTTCGTGCTGACCCCCCTGACCTACCTGGGCGGGGTGTTCTATTCCATGGAGCTGCTGCCGGCGTTCTGGCAGCAGGTATCCCTGGCCAACCCCATCCTGTACATGGTCAATGCCTTCCGCTACGGCTTCCTCGGCATCTCCGATATCGATGTGGCCTGGGCCTTTGTCATGGTCTGCGCCTTCATCGCTCTGGGCTATGGCTACGCGCTTTACCTGCTGGCGCGGGGCAAGCGGCTGCGCGCCTGACGCCATGGTCGAGCCGCCGACCGATGACCGCTTTGCCCCACCGCTGGGGCGCGACACCCCTTATCCGGAGCGCTTCGATCCCGGCTTGCTCTATCCCATCGAGCGCGCCGCCGGCCGCGCCGAGCTGTTCGCCCCGGGGTCCCCGAAGCTCTACGGAGCCGATCTGTGGGTTGCCTATGAGCTGTCGTGGCTGGCCCCGGGGGGGATGCCGCGGGTGGCGATCGCCGAGTTCGAGGTGCCCAGCGACTCGCCGTGCCTGGTCGAGTCCAAGTCCCTGAAGCTGTATCTCAATTCCTGCAACCAGACCGTCTTTGCCGGACCCGAGGCCGTGCGCCGACAGTTGGCGGCCGATCTGTCCGCGGCTGCCGGCGCCCCGGTCGGGGTGCGGCTGTACAGCCTCGCGGACTACGGCCGCCGCGGATTGGACGCACCTCCGGGCCTGTGCATCGACGCCGCCGAAGTCGCAAACCCGCCGCAGGAGTCCTGTCCTGAGCGTTTGCGGACACGGCCGGGAGCGGTGGTGTCCGAAGTGCTTCACAGTGATCTGCTCAAAACCAATTGCCCGGTCACCGGGCAGCCGGACTGGGCGACGCTGGTGGTCGCTTATCGGGGCCAGCCCATCGATCGCGTCGCACTGCTGGCCTACATCGTTTCCCTGCGCCGCCACAGCGATTTCCATGAGCATTGTGTGGAACGCATCTTTCAGGATCTGTGGCGGGGTGTTCGACCTGAGCAGTTGCTGGTCGCGGCGCGTTATACCAGGCGCGGCGGCATCGAAATCAACCCCTGGCGCAGTTCGCGGCCCGATGCCCCCGCTCCCGGCGGCCGCCTGCCCAGGCAGTGATCAGGATTCGGGCGGCGGTGGTCGGCGCAGCCGCCGCTGCACCTCCCGGAAGGCACTCTGCAGGGCATTGACCACTCGGTTTTGGTCGTAGTTGGGCACCTTGTCGAGGTCCATGAACAGCGTAAAGCCCTCGGTGCGGTAGTCCAGGCAGGGTTGCTGGGCGCCCAGATTCTTGCGGTGGTCGACCACCGAATGAGTCTCGATCGGGTGCCGGAAGCCCTTGATCTCGAGCTCGCCGTGATCGCGGCACAGGATCTGGTCGTTGATGAATTGCCAGATGGCGTGGGAGATGAGGATCTCGCCGGGCCGGGCCGCGGTTTCCAGGCGGCTGGCGAGGTTCACCTCGGAGCCGAGCAGGGTGTAGTGCAGGCGGTCTTCGGTACCGAAATTGCCCACGGTGCAGAACCCGGTGCTGATACCCATGCGGATCTCCAACGGTCGCATCAATCCCAGGTCGCGCCAGTGTTTCTGCAATTCGATTACCCGGTTGCGCATGGCCAGCGCCATGGACACACAGGCGAGACAATCCTCCTTGGGCCCTCGGGTGCGCGGGTCGCCAAAGAAGATCATTACCGCATCGCCGATGAACTTGTCGATGGTGCCGCCGTATTCGAGGGCGATTTTCGACATTTCGGTGAGATAGTGATTGGTGATCTGGGTCAGCGAGGACTCGTCCATTTCGTCGGCGATTTCGCTGAAGCCGACGATGTCCGAGAAAAACACCACCAGCCGCTTGCGCTGAGACGACAGACGCGCGGTGCGCCCCGACTCGATGGCTTGGCGCAGGTTTGGCGACACATATTTGGCGAGCTGATAATTGCGCAGCTTGAGGGCGATCTGCTGTTGTTGTGACGCCTGCAACTGCTCGCTCAGGCCGCGCATTTCGCGGCGAATGTGCTCGCCATAGAGCACGAAGGTCAAGGCGAAAACCGAGGCCGGCACCAGGTGCAGGGGCGCATCCAGATTCAGCTGCCAGTCCGGGCGCAGCAGCGCCGGCAGCGCTGCCCCGGCGGCGAACGCCAAGTTGTCGAACAGCCAGCGCGGACCGCCGCCGCGTATCAGCAGATGGCACTGGATCAGCGCCGCCAGCGGCAACAGAATCAAAAGTGGATAGTGCAGCGCGCCCACCAAGGCGCCGAGCAGCGCAGCGTCGCTGAGGGCGGTACGATCGGCGAGGCGGGCGGCGTCTTCGGCCTGGGCTCTGCGCAGCAGCCACTCGGAAACCAGCAGATAGGCGAGGGCGAGGGCAGTGCCGACGAGGATGGCGGGGTGTGGCCGATGCCAGTCGGGGATGTTGGTGAGCAGGGCGGTGATCACCCCCAGCGCCAGGGCTGGGCGAAACCATTCGCTGCTGGAGAGCGGCAGCGCGGGTGACGCGGTTGCTTCCGATACCATGACCCAGGACCTGGCGCCGATCCGGTAATTGTAGCCCAGGATGGCGGGGCGGATCGGCCGTCGCTCCAATCCAGACATGAGCCTGAGTGGCCGGCTCAGACGGCCACTGGCCCCGTGACGCTGAAGATCCCGAAGGTGTGGGCCAAAGGTCTTTCGGCCAGCCTCGTGGTTCGGTTGAAGATAAGCGATCAACAAACCTCCGCTTTTATCACGGCAACCGCCATGTTGATCTCTGAGTCTGGCGACGCTATGGTTGGCGCGGCTTCAGGATGAAGCCATGGCCAGGAAGGCACTCTCACGACGAGAGCCAGCAATGGAGGGTGGGGCGCAGCCAAGGAGGCGGCTGCCTTCCCGGCTTTTTTTCAGTCGACCTTTTCGGTGTCGTCGTCTTTGTTCCCTTTGCTGTACCGCTAGTGGGCCACGCGGCTAATTAGGTAACGCTCAGCCGTCGCACAAGCGTTGTGGGCAAGGCGCGCGAGTGCAGGACTGGCTTTGCCAATTCAAGCGAGCGGAACGCAGCCCACGGCGCTTGCGCGGCGGCCCTCCGGGAGCCA
>Ga0209024_1000082_pt1 | contig 197540 bp, 198 predicted proteins | sample AutmiccommunBRH5_FD_187380 | JGI IMG/M metagenome (GOLD analysis project Ga0209024, IMG submission 187380) | Deep subsurface microbial communities from Mt. Terri, Switzerland - Autotrophic microbial communities BRH/5 (SPAdes) (version 2) | ecosystem: Environmental > Aquatic > Deep subsurface >...
CAGATCCCGCAACGACCCGGTGATGAAAAGTTCCAACTGACCTCGTTCCTTCCGCCCCAGCATAGCAACCTCTCAACAACTGATAAGCAAAGTGAATCAGAGGTATGGGGCTTTTTCAACAGCCCCCCCCGAATCAATTCCTGATCCTCCTCATTGTAGGCGAGATTCTTCATCCCGATCTGCGCCTTCGCCCGCACCATGCCGATCGTGCGCACCAGCTTGTGCTTGCGGTCCACATTCACGCGGTTCTTGTAGCCGTAATGGCTCTTGCCATGCTTGCTCGGCGGGAAAACAGCGCCCCCAGCCGACCGCACACATCAAACGATAACCCGTTCTCGGAAGCTCACTTCAAGACGCTGAAATACCGGCCGGAATTCCCAAGAAACTTCGAAACCATCGAACAGGCCCGCGCATTCTGTCGCCGTTTCTTCGCATGGTATAACCAAGACCACCATCACGCCGGGATCGGGCTGATGACCCCCGACCAGATCCATTTCGGACAGGCCGAAACAGTCCATGCCGCGCGACAGTCAACACTCGACGCCGCGTTCCCGAGCACACCCGAACACTTCGTCCACAAACCGCCAAAACCGCCTCGGATCCCGACCGCCGTCTGGATCAATCCACCAAAGCCAATCGAACCGAACCAGGCCTGAAGTCCGAAAGCCACTGTCTCAAAGTCGTTGACACGTTCCGGGCATGCTGCCGGTCTCGGCTGTTGCCTTCCGATCCCAGCCTTCCAGAACCAGTGCGATCGCCAGCATCCGACGCGCCGCCTTCGCATCCTCCGCCTTCTTTCGATGCCGATGAATCACATCCGAAACCCCTATGAAAGCCCGAGAGAGTCACAGGCCGAGGCCGTTGGTATTACCGCCGCATTGCCGCGGATTTACCGGCAGATGGTAGGGGCATGACCGGCCTCATGGACGAATCGCCCGGCGAGCCGATGATGTGGATTCTGATCGTATCGGAGATGCCGATTTTCGGCGCGGGACTTGCTCTGCCAATTTAGCGATACCGGCTCCACGCCTCGGCCGGATCGGCAAGTGCATAGACCTGCAACCGCTCCAGATCGGCGATTTCGGCCATGCTCTGCCGGATCGTCACACCATGATCGCGCAGCTTGGCAAAAGCGCGGCTGAGGCTCTCTGGCTTCATCCCCAGACGTCCGGCAATCAGCGCCTTGTCATAGGGCAGGACCACCTCGCATCTGCCCGCCTCGCAGGTGGCGAGGTCGAGCAGAAACTCGGCCACCCGCTGAGGCGCCGTCTGCGCCTTGAGCGCCTCGACCTGCCCCACCAGCGCCTGAAGATGTGCGAACGTGGCCGACAGGATAGCGATCGCCACTTCCGGCACATCGCGGATCTCGCGCAGGAGAGCGCCCGCATCCACCTGAATGAGCGTGCAATCCGTCACCGCCTCGGCCGCGACGGGATAGGCGGCATGGCGCAGCGCCACCGCCTCGCCGAAACTGCGGCCATGGGTGAACACCCCCACCACGGCCTCGGCTCCGTTGGGCGCGATACGATAGAGCTTTACCCAGCCTTCGGCGACGACATAGATCGAACGCGCGGGTTCTCCCTGCAAGAAGATCGTCGCGCCCCGGTCGAAGTGGCGCACATGCGAGGCGGCGATCAGCTTCTCGGCCACCGCCTCGGGAACCGAGGCGAACAACAGCGATTGCCGCGCGATGTCGATGAATTCCGCTTTCATGGCGATCGGCCCCGCTGTTTTGCTCCTGGGATAAACGGCTTACCATCACCATCGTTACCCGCAGGAGCCTTGGCCCGCATCAAGTATCACCATGGTTCCCATGTTGTCATGACTCGATGCGACAACAAAACGGGCAACCCGACATCGGCCTGAACATTCTGGCGCTCCTGTGGTTTGCGGGCATGGCCGGCACAGCACGACCCGGCGGGATGTAACAGACCGAGACGATCAGGACGTCGCAACGGCATGAACCCCTTGGTCATGGCGACCCGCTATCCTCGATGACCGTTTGCGCCAGAAGAAGGCTGCATCCCAGTTCGTCGCTCAGTCCGGCCGCGACCGAGCGGCTTATCCAGCGGGTCCAGAAACCTTGTTTGTGATGACCGATGACGACCAGATCGGCCCCGGTTTCGGTCGCGACCCAGGTGATTTTCCCGACGGGTTCGCCGAACTCCATGCGGACCTCATGCACCAGCCCCATGGCGGCAAGTCTTTGACGGCCCTCGTCGAGGATCGCCCTGAAGTCGGCCTGCTGGTGAACCAGCGCGCCCGCGTCCGCGCCCTGCGCCAGCGCATTGCCCGCGACCGTCTCGACCACCGCAAGCAGGATCACCTGCGCGCCCGTGATCTGTGCGAGCCGCGCCCCCTCGCGCAGCGCCAGCCGCCCCTCTCGCGAGCCGTCGTAACAAAGCAGGATCCTGGCATACATTGACGTGTCTCCGGTGTGGGGAATGGCACTTGCAATATGGTTGTTGTCACACTAGTTAGTGGCACAACAATTGACAAGCCGATGAAGAGAAAAGAATCAAGAACAATGCGGGACATCTCCGACACGATTGGGCCCCTTGAGGCTTTTGCGCGCTCGCTGGCGGTGTCGTCGCGCATGTGGAAACGCTATCTTGACCTTCAGTTTCGCGATCTCGGACTGTCCCAGGCGCGATGGAGTGTGCTGTTCGAGATTTCGCGCAACGAAGAGACGACGCAGATCGAACTGGCGCGCACCCTGGGGATCGAGGCCGCGTCGCTGGTTCGCCTGCTGGACGGGCTCGAAAGGGCGGGGCTGATCGAACGCCGGCCAAGCACCGAGGACAGGCGGGCCAAGACGCTCCACCTGACAGGGGCCGCGAGGCCGCTCATCGACAGGATGAAAGAGATTTCGACGGCCAGCAGAATGACGATTCTCGAGGGGTTTTCGGAGCAGGATTTGCGAATTGCCACGCAGGTGCTGGAGCGCGTTGCCGCCAGACTGGAGCTCTTGAGCAATGTTGAGAATGTGAGCAATGGTAAGAATGGATGAAATAACGGCCGCCGCAGGCGAGCCGGACGCAGGCAAACCGGCGCCCGCTCATCTGCCCAGGCGCGGCCGCACAAGATGGACAAGACTGATTGTCATTGGCGGGCTGATTGCCGTTGCCGTCTGGCTGACCGCCCCCTGGCTGATCGCACGATTCACGAAGGTGCACATCAATGATGCACGGATCGCGGCCAGGGTTGTCACCATATCAAGCGAGGTCGCCGGAAGGGTCACGGCGATTCCGTTGCTCGTCGGGGACAGGGTCAAGGAAGGCGATCTGGTTGCCGAGATTGACCGCGAAATGTCGCAGCCGCAGCTTGACGCCGTGCTGTCGGAACTTGCCGCGACCGATGCGCAGCTGACCGAGCTTCAGGCGCGCAAACTGTTGCTGCAAGGGCAGATCGCCGCGCGCCGCGACGGGGCAAGGGCCAGCATAGCCGCCGCAGAGGCAAACCATCAAGCGGCGCGTGCCGTTCTGAAGAACGCCCGGGCCCGTCACGAGAGGGTGACCAGACTTGCCGAACAGAATATCACCTCGCAGCAAATGCTCGACGAGGCCCAGGCGATGCTGGATACCGCTGTCCAGCAGGAACGCGCGGCTTTTGCGGCGATCGAAAGCGCGCGGGCCGATCTCGCCATAGTCGAGGCCGACACGGCGCAGATAGATGTGCTCGATTCGCAGATCGCCTCCCTTCAGGCCGAACGGGCGGGAACCGAAGCCGAGCGCCGCCTGAGGGAGATCGACCTCGCGCAGCGCACGATCGCCGCGAGGTTTGACGGCATCATCGACGCGACCTTTGTCGAAGTCGGCGAATATGTGACACCGGGAACGCGCATTGCGATGTATCACGCGCTCGATGACGTCTGGATCGACGCCAATGTCAAGGAGACCGCTTTCGGCAAGATTCGCATCGGCTCTCGGGCACGCATCACCGTCGATGCCTTTCCCGGCCGGAGCTTCGGCGGCGAGGTGATCGGAATCGGCGGGGCCGCGACCAGCCAGCTTGCGCTTCTGCCCAGCCCCAACCCGTCGGGAAATTTCACCAAAGTGACCCAGCGCCTGCCGATCCGGTTGTCGATCGACGCCGAAGACATCGCGCTCAGGCCCGGCATGATGGTCGAGGTTTATGTCGATGTCGCAGATTGACCGGTATTTCGAACGTTACGGCCCTGCCTACAAGTGGTTCGCGACCGCCACGATCATGATTGCCACCATCTCGGTGGTTTTGTCCGCGACCATCGTGAATGTCGCGATCCCGGCGGTCATGGGCGCCTTTGGCATCAGCGCGGTGCAGGTCCAGTGGATCGCAACCGGATTTCTGGCGGCGATGACCGCCACGATGCTGCTGGCCGACTGGACCGACCACGCCTTCGGGATACGACCGACCATGAACGCGGCCATGGGCGTTTTCATGATCGGATCCGTCGTCGGTGGTCTTGCGCCGAACGAAACCGTCCTGACACTGGCGCGCGTTGTGCAGGGGGCCGCAGCGGGCATTGTCCAGCCGCTGGCCATGATCATGTTGTTCAAGGTCTTTCCGCCCGACAAGCGCGGCGCGGCCATGGGGATCTATGGCGTCGGCATCGTGCTGGCTCCGGCATTGGGCCCCTGGGTCGGCGGTGTGCTGATGGATGCGTTCGACTGGCGCTCTGTCTTCTATCTGGGCCTGCCTTTCGCCGGTCTCGCGCTGGTGCTGTCGAACCTGTTCCTGCCCGACCGCGAAGAAAGCGGACCGATCCCTGCCTTCGACTTTGTCGGCGTGGCGTTGCTGTCGGTGTTTCTTGCGGTCCTGCTCAGTACATTGTCGAACGCGCAGCGGCTCGGGTGGGATTCCAACATCATCCTGCTGGGGTTCACGATTTCCGTTGCTGCGGCCATAGCCTTCGTCGCGTGGGAACTACATACCGACAAGCCCATGCTCGACATGCGGCTGTTTGCAAATTTCGCCTTTTCCGCGGCCTCGATCATCGCATTCATCATGGGGGCGGGATTGTTCGGCTCGACCTATCTGCTTCCGCTCTTCGTGCAGCAGATCCAGGGAATGACGCCCACCCAGGCGGGTCTTCTTCTGATGCCGTCGGGCTTTGCGATGCTGATGGTCTTTCCCATCGCGGGGCGATTGTCCGACAAGATGCCGGCGCCGGTCCTGATCCTCATGGGCGCGCTGGTCTTTGCGTGGGCCTCGTGGCTGATGACGGAAGCGAATGTTCATACGGCCTTCTGGGCCCTGGCATGGTGGGCGGCCCTCTCACGCATGGGGCTGGGTCTGATGTTTCCGGCCATTTCGACCGGATCGCTCAAGGTTCTGCCGCCGCATCTTCTGGGGCAAGGCTCGGGCGCGGCGAACTTCACCCGGCAGCTTGGCGGCGCCTTTGGTGTCAATATCCTGGCCGTGTTCACGGAGCGGCGCACCATCATGCACGCGGATGCCCTGGCCGCGACCCAGACCAGCGACAACTCCTCCACGATGGCGCTCTTGAAAGAGGTTGCCGGCCTCATGCACAGCGCGGGGCTGCCCGAAACCCAGGTTATGCCCGCCGCTGCATCGTTCCTGGGTGAGGTTGTGGTCATCCAGGCCTCGACCGCGGCCTTCCAGGACGCTTTCCTCGTCGTATGCGGTATATTCCTGGTCGTGCTGGTCCCGACATGGTTCATGTGGCGCCCCCCCTTCCTGCGCAAGCGGCGCGGGTTGCTTGGAAGCGCGTCCCGTCCATGAGCCTGCGTCAGGGCAGCAAGTCGCGGGGAATCACGAAGCGTGCGGCATGGCCCGTGCCTTCCTTCAGCATCGCCCAGTCGGATATGGCGAAATCGGCCACCAGCGTCGCCCCCGTCGGATAGTCGTCAAAGCGCTGGTGATCGGGGGGCGCGGCCAACAGGCGCGCGGCGAATTCAGCGATGCCGGGATTGTGGCCGATGATCAGCACCGTGTCTGCATGGGCTGCGCGCAACGCGGCCAGCATATCCTCGGGCTCGGCCATGTAGAGGCTGTCAAGAAGGCACGGCGCGAGCGGCAGGCGCAGCAGCGCGCAGGTCTGCTGCGTTCGGGTGGCCGGGGAACAGAGGATCTCGTTCGGCACCACCCCCTCGGCGCGCAGCCACGCGCCGAGCGCCGCCGCCGAGCGGCGTCCGCGCCTGTTCAACGGGCGCGCGTGATCGGGCAGGGTGGGATCGCCCCAGTCGGATTTGGCGTGACGCATGAGGATCAGGCGTTTCACCGGGCGCCGCCTATCCCAAGGGCCGGGCGCGCCTTTCCGCGCGCGCGGCCCCGGCCTTGCGGGATGGGCGCGCCGAACGCGCCGGGATCGGGTACGCCGGCCATTCAGCCCTCCATTCGGGCGGTGTCGCGCTTGACCAGCGGACCCTGGTTGCCCCGGATCAGCGAGCCTGCGCCATGCTCGGTGAAAAGCTCCAGCAGCGTTGCATTGGGCGCGCGCCCGTCGAGAATCACCACCGCGCGAACCCCGCCGTCGATCGCGGCAAGCGCCGTCTCGGTCTTGGGGATCATGCCGCCCGCGATCACGCCGTCACGGGTCATCTGGCGGATCTGATCGGCGCTCAGCTCGGTGACGACGCGGCCCTCGGCATCGCGCACCCCGTCGATATCGGTCAGCAGCAGCAGCCGGTCAGCCCTGAGCGCGGCGGCAATCGCGCCGGCGGCCGTGTCGCCGTTGATGTTGTAGGTCTCGCCCGCCGGGCCCGCACCCAGAGGTGCGATCACCGGGATCATGTCGGCGGCGAAAAGCGTGTGCAGGATCGCGGGGTCGATCTCGGAGGGGTTGCCGACAAGGCCCAGATCGGGGCCGGCGGGGGTGCAGGTGATGAGGCGGGCATCCTTGCCCGACAGCCCCACCGCGCGCCCGCCCTGCCTGTTGATCGCGGCCACGATCCGTTTGTTGACCGTGCCCGAGAGCACCATCTCGACCACGTCCATCGTGGCGGCGTCGGTCACCCGCTTGCCGTTCACGAAGTCCGAGCGGATGTCGAGCCGCGCCAGCATCTCGTTGATCATCGGCCCGCCGCCATGCACGATCACCGGGTTGACGCCGACCTGCTGCATGAGCACCACGTCGCGCGCGAACTCCTCCATCGCGGCGTCGCTGCCCATGGCGTGACCGCCCAGCTTGATGACGACGATCGCGCCGGTATAGCGCTGCAGATAGGGCAGCGCCTCGGAGAGGGTGCGGGCGGTGGCGATCCAGTCGCGGCTCATGTCTTGGGCCTTCATTATTGTCTCCGGCAGGACCGGGCGCAGCTTGTCGGCTGCCGCGTCCGGTAAGGTGGCACGGCTGTATGCTGGACAGCCCGCGTTTCAGTTTGTAGCAGTCCTGCATCGCCTGCAAGAGCGGTTCGCCGCGCGGGATTGATCGACAGGCCGGAATGGGGCGTGTCCGATTGCACCGGCGGGCCAAAGCGGTCACTGTCCAGGGGCGTGGCGCAGGAGAGGTGCACATGACCGAATTTCCGACGCTCGATCTGCCGGACGATCCCAAGCTTGTCCACAATATCACCCATTTTGCCCGTGCGCTGCGCGCCGCAGGGCTTCCGGTTGGCCCTGGTCGGGTGATCGACGCGGTGCGCGCGGTGGCGGCGGCGGGGTTTTCGAACCGCGCGGATTTCTTCTACACGCTGCGCGCCTGTCTTGTGACGCGGCCCGAACATCTGGTTGTCTTTGCGCAGATATTCCGGCTCTACTGGCGCGATCCGCGGTATATGGAGCACATGATGGCGATGATGCTGCCCGCCATTCGCGGCGTGCAGGAGGAGCGCGCGGGCGAGGCAGGCGAGAAGCGCGCCGCCGAGGCGCTGCTCGACGGGGTGGATCGCGCGCCGCCCGAGACAGGCACCGATCAGGCGGGCGAGGAGGCGATCATCGAGATCGACGCCACCGCCACCTTGTCGCGCGAGGAGCGGCTGCGGCGGCTCGATTTCGAGCAGATGTCCACCGCCGAGATGGCCGAGGCCAGGCGGATGCTGGCGCGGCTGACACTGCCGGTGCGCCCGCTGCCGTCGCGGCGGGGCATCGCCGATCCGCATGGCAGCCGGTTCGATGCCCGCGCGACGATCCGCGCCGCGCTGCGGCGGGGCGGAGAGATGCGGCGGCTGCACCGCAAGGCCCCACGCGAACGCTGGCCAAACCTCGTCGTGATTTGTGACATTTCAGGCTCCATGAGCCAATACAGCCGGATGGTTTTGCATTTCCTCCATGCTGTCGCCAATACCAGGGGGGCGGGCTGGTCAAAGGTCCATGCCTTCACCTTTGGCACGCGGCTGACCAATATCACCCGGCATCTGGCGACGCGCGACGTGGATGCGGCGCTGGCCGCCGCCGGGCGACAGGCGCAGGACTGGGAGGGCGGCACGCGGATCGGGGCCTGCCTGCACGCCTTCAACCGCGACTGGTCGCGCCGGGTGATGGGTAGCGGCGCGGTGGTGCTGTTGATAACAGACGGGCTCGACCGCGAGGAGACAGGGATGCTCGGCCACGAGATGGAGCGGCTGCACCTCTCGGCGCGCCGGCTCATCTGGCTCAATCCGCTTTTGCGCTGGGAGGGGTTCGCGCCGCGCGCGGCGGGGATCCGGGCGATGCTGCCGCATGTGGACGCCTTCCGCGCGGGCCATTCGATCGCCACGCTCGAGGCGCTTGCCGAGGCGCTGTCACGGGCGGAGGATGGCGGCGAGAAGGCGCGGCTGATGGCGGCGATGGGGGGATGATGGACCGCTTTGACAATATACCCGAGACCGCGCTTGCCTGGCACCGGGCGGGCAGGGGGGCGGCATTGGCCACGGTGGTCGAGACCTGGGGCAGCGCGCCGCGCCGGGTGGGCAGCCAGTTGGCGATTTCGGGGGAGGGCGAGATCGCGGGCTCGGTCTCGGGCGGCTGCGTCGAGGGTGCGGTGGTGGTCGAGGCGCTCGATGCCATGGCGGAAGGCCGGCCGGTGATACTGGAATACGGCGTGAGCGACGGTGACGCCTTTGCCGTGGGGCTGGCCTGCGGCGGCACGATCCGGGTCCTGGTGGAGCCGGTGGGCACGGTCATGCCCGAGGCGCTGCTGGCCGAACTGGTCGCCGCGCGCGCGCGCCGCGAGGCGGTGGCCTATGTGACCGGGCCGGGGGGGCGGCGGCTGGAACGGGCCGGGCATGAGGCGCGGTTTCGCATGGATCGCTCGGGGCTCGCCGAGGATGGCGAGACGTTCGTCGCCATTCACAACCCGCCCTTGCGCCTTGTCGTCGTCGGCGCGGTGCATATCGCGCAGGCGCTGGTGCCGATGGCGCGCATCGCGGGCTATGACCCGGTGGTGATCGACCCGCGCGAGAGCTTTGCCACGCCCACTCGTTTCCCCGACACGCGGCTGATGCATGACTGGCCCGATGAGGCGGTGGCGGCGCTGGGGCTGGACGCGCGCACCGCGCTGGTGCTGCTCACGCATGATCCCAAGCTCGACGATCCCGCGCTGATGGCGGCGCTGCGCTCGGAGGTGTTCTATATCGGCGCGCTGGGATCGACCCGGACGCATGGCAAGCGGGTGGCGCGGCTTGCCGGGGCGGGGTTTTCCGAGGCCGAAATCGGGCGTATTCACGGTCCGGTCGGTCTCGATATCGGCGCGGCGGGGCCGGCCGAGATCGCGGTCAGCATCCTGGCCGAGATGACGCGCGTCCTGAGGCGCGGCGCATGAGGTTCGGACCATGAGGTTTGGCCCCGTGCCGCTGGCCGAGGCCGAGGGCGCGATCCTTGCCCATTCCGAGCGCGTGGCCTCGGGGCGGATGCGCAAGGGGACGGTGCTGGGTGCGGCGGAAATCGCGGCGCTGCGGGCGGCGGGATATGCCGAAATCACCGTGGCGCGGCTTGATAGCGGGGACCTGCACGAGGACGCGGCAGCCGAAAAGGTGGCCCGCGCGCTGGCAGAGGGGGCGGCGGGGGTGACGCTGTCGGCGCCGTTCACGGGGCGGGTGAACCTGATCGCCGCGCGCGCAGGCGTGGTCACGCTCGACGTGGACGCGATCAACGCGGCCAATGCGGTCGATGCGATGATTACGGTGGCAACGGTCGCACCGTTTCACCAGACCCGCGCGGGGGGCATGGTCGCCACGGTCAAGATCATCGCCTATGGCGTGGCGGGTTCCGTGGTCGCGCGCGCCGCGGCGGCGGCGCGCGGGGCGGTGCGGGTGGTGACCCCGCGCTACGCGACCGCGAGCCTCATCCTGACCGAGACGGCGGGGGGACCGGGCGTAAAGGGCGCGCAGGCGGTTGCGGCGCGCATCGCGGCCCTGGACATGACGCTCGTCGAGACGGTGGCCGTGCCGCATGAAGAGGCGCCGCTGGCGCAAGCCATCAACCGGGCTTCGGGCGATATCGTGCTCATCCTCACCGCCTCGGCCACCTCGGACGTGCGCGATACCGCGCCTGCCGCGCTTGGCCTTGCGGGCGGGCGGCTCATCCGTTTCGGGATGCCGGTTGATCCGGGCAACCTGCTGTTTCTGGGTGATTTGCGGGGCAAGCCGGTGATCGGCCTGCCCGGCAGCGCGCGCAGCCCGGTGCTGCATGGCGCGGACTGGGTGCTGGCGCGGGTGGCCTGCGGGCTGCCCTGTGGCGCGGAGGAAATCGCGGCGATGGGGGTGGGGGGCCTTCTGAAAGAGATTCCCACCCGCCCCCAGCCCCGGCGCGGCCCGCGCGATTGAGATGAGGATCGGGGTTCTCAGGGCGGCTCTCTCGTGCTTTAGTCGCAGGTGACACCGGAAGAGAAAGCACTAACCTGTCGGACGGGTTGCGATAACGAAGGAGGAGACAATGCCAGAGGTCAGCATGACCGTGAACGGCAAGCCGGCAAAGGGCCAGATCGAGGGCCGCACGCTTCTTGTCGAATTTCTCAGGGAAAGCCTGAGCCTGACGGGCACACATATGGGCTGTGACACCAGCCAGTGCGGGGCCTGCGTGGTGCATGTGAACGGGCGCGCCGTGAAATCCTGCACCATGTTCGCCGCCGAGGCCGAGGGGGCGGAGGTGACGACGATCGAGGGCATGGCCGAGCCCGATGGCACGCTGCATCCCATCCAGGCCGCGTTTCAGGATCATCACGGGCTGCAATGCGGTTTCTGCACGCCCGGCATGGTGATGTCGGCGGCGGCGCTGCTCAAGGACAACCCGACGCCCACCGAGGCCGAGGTGCGCGACTATCTCGAAGGCAATATCTGCCGCTGCACGGGCTATCACAACATCGTCAAGGCGATTCTCGCGGCCTCCGGTCAGGACGTGAGCCGGATCGCGGCGGAATAGGCGAAGAAGTGGGGGCGCTGCCCCCGCGCCTGCGGCGCTCCCCCGGGATATTTCGGGCAAGATGAAGCTGCTGCGGGTTTGATGGGGGAGACCCCGGACCATTCAGGGAGGTCAAGACATGCCAAGGGACGGAGGCATCGGCGCCAGCACCAAGCGGCGCGAGGATATCCGGTTTCTGACCGGAAACGGCAATTATACTGACGACATCAATCTGCGCGGGCAGGCCTATGTGCATTTCCTGCGCTCGGACGTGGCGCATGGGCGGCTGAGAAAGGTCGATGCCAGCGCCGCCGAGGCGATGCCCGGCGTGTTGCGCGTCTTTACCGGCGAAGATTTCGTCGAGATTGGCGGAATCCCCTGCGGCTGGCAGGTGACGGATCGGTTCGGCGAGGTTATGCAGGAGCCGAGGCACCCGGTGCTGGCGCATGGCAAGGTGCGCCATGTCGGCGATCCGATTGCTGCGGTGGTGGCCGAGACGCGCGAGCAGGCGCGCGATGCCGCCGAGGCGATCGTGCTCGATATCGAGGAATTGCCGGCGGTGGTGGACATGAAGGCCGCGCTCGAAGATGGCGCCCCGAAGGTGCATGACGATCTGACCTCGAACCTTTGTTATGATTGGGGTTTTGTCGAGGAGAACAAGGCGGCGGTCGATGAGGCGTTCGGGAAGGCCGCGCATGTCACGACGCTGGAATTGGTGAACAACCGGCTGATCGCCAACCCGATGGAGCCGCGCGTCGCCGTGGCCGATTACAACCGCTCGACCGGCGATTACACGCTTTATACCACCAGCCAGAACCCGCATGTGATCCGGCTCTTGATGGGCGCCTTCGTGCTGGGCATCCCCGAGCACAAGCTGCGCGTGGTGGCGCCCGATGTGGGCGGCGGGTTCGGGTCGAAGATCTTTCACTATGCCGAGGAGGCTTTCTGCACCTTTGCCGCCAAGGCATTGAACCGCCCCGTCAAGTGGACCTCGAGCCGGTCGGAGGCGTTCATGTCCGACGCCCATGGCCGCGACCATGTGACCAGGATCGAACTGGCGCTCGATGCGGATAACAACTTTACTGCGCTGCGCACCGAGACCCATGCCAATATGGGGGCTTACCTGAGCACCTTCGCGCCGTCGATTCCGACCTGGCTGCATGGCACGCTGATGGCCGGGAACTACAAGACGCCGCTCATCTATGTGAACGTCAGGGCGGTCTTTACCAACACCGTGCCGGTCGATGCCTATCGTGGCGCGGGCCGGCCCGAAGCGACCTATCAGCTTGAGCGGGTGATCGACAAGGCGGCGCGCGAACTGGGCGTCGATCCGATCGCGCTGCGGCGGCAGAACTTCATCACCGAGTTTCCCTATGCCACGCCGGTCGCGGTGGAATATGACACGGGCGACTATCACGCCACGATGGACAAGCTCGAGGAGATTGCCGACCTTGCGGGCTTTGCCGCGCGGCGCAAGGAAAGCGAGGCGCGGGGCCGTCTGCGCGGGCTTGGCGTCAACTGCTATATCGAGGCCTGCGGCATCGCGCCGTCGAACCTTGTCGGGCAGCTGGGCGCGCGCGCGGGGCTTTACGAGAGCGCCACGGTGCGCGTAAACGCCACCGGCGGCATCACGGTGATGACCGGCAGCCACAGCCACGGGCAGGGGCACGAGACCAGCTTTGCGCAGGTGATTTCCGAGATGATCGGGATCGACGCCGATCAGGTGGAGATCGTGCATGGCGACACCGCCAATTCGCCGATGGGTATGGGCACCTATGGCTCGCGCTCTCTGGCGGTCGGCGGTTCGGCCATGGTGCGCGCCACCGAGAAGATCATCAACAAGGCCAGGAAGATCGCCGCACATCTGATGGAGGCCGCCGAGGGCGATATCGAGCTCAAGGACGGCCGCTTTGCTGTTGCGGGCACGGACAAATCCGTGGCCTGGGGCGATGTCACGCTGGCGGCATATGTGCCACACAACTATCCGCTGGCGGATCTGGAGCCGGGGCTGGAGGAGACGGCGTTTTATGATCCGTCAAACTTTACCTATCCCGCCGGGGCCTATGCCTGCGAGGTGGAGGTCGATCCCGATACCGGGCGCGTCACCATCGAGCGGTTCTCTGCGGCGGATGATTTCGGCAATGTGGTCAACCCGATGATCGTTTCGGGCCAGGTCCATGGCGGGATCGGGCAGGGGATCGGGCAGGCGCTGCTCGAGGCGTGCGCATATGACGAGCAGGGGCAGCTTCTGACCGGCAGCTACATGGATTACGCCATGCCGCGCGCCGGTGATCTGCCGTTTTACCAGGTGGATCATTCCTGCCAGACGCCTTGCACCCACAACCCGCTGGGCGTGAAGGGCTGTGGCGAGGCGGGCGCGATCGGCTCTCCGCCCTCGGTCGTCAACGCGGTGGTGGATGCGCTGCGCTCGGCGGGCCATGACATCACCCATATCGACATGCCGCTCTCGCCATCGCGGGTGTGGCAGGCGATGCAGAGCTGAGGGAGGATTATCCATGTATGCATTCGAGATAGACCGGCCCGCGACGCTGGCCGATGCGCTCAAGGCGCTTGGCGCCGAGGAGGCGCAGGCGCTGGGGGGCGGGCAGACGCTCATCCCCGCGCTCAAGGCGCGGCTTGCGTCGCCCGCGCGGCTGGTGGCGCTGTCGGGGGTGGCCGAGATCAAGGGTATCCGCACCGGCGAGAATGGTGCGCTTTGCATCGGCGGGGGGACGTGTCACGCCGATGTGGCGGCGGGCGCGGGGGCCTATCCGGCGCTGGCGGCGCTGGCGGCGCGGATCGGCGATCCGGCGGTGCGCAATCGCGGTACCATCGGCGGCAGCCTTGCCAATAACGACCCCTCCGCCTGTTATCCGGCGGCGGTGCTGGGATCGGGGGCGGTGGTGGTCACGACCAACCGGCAGATCGCGGCGGATGATTTTTTTGAGGGGATGTTCACCACCACGCTCGAGGATAGCGAGATCATCACCGAGGTGCGCTTTCCGGTGCCGGAGGTGGCCAGCTATCAGAAGTTCGAGCAACCCGCCTCGCGCTTTGCGCTCGTGGGGGTGTTCGTGGCCAAATATGCGGGCGGCGTGCGGGTGGCGGTCACCGGCGCGTCGGAGGAGGGCGTGTTCCGCTGGTCCGAGGCCGAGGCGGCGCTGTCCGGGAATTTCTCGCCGGGCGCGATCGAGGGGCTGCGCCTTTCGGGGGCCGGCATGATCTCTGATCTGCACGGATCGGGCGATTACCGCGCGCATCTGGTGGCGGTGATGACACGCAGGGCGGTGGCCGCGGCACGCTGAGGCCGACGGCAGGACAAAAGGGCCGCGCGTCCGGCGAGAGGCGCGGTCTTTGTCGTTACTGCCCTTCGGGCACCAGCACCGTGACCCCCACCGTCGCCGCGCGGGCAAGCTCCGCGTCAAGCGACATCGGGATGTATTCGCCGCGCCGCCAGAGCTGCGCCATGTCGTCGTAATGGCGGCTGAGGAAATGGCCCGACTGGCCGGTGGAGATGACGAACACGCTGCTGTCGGGATCGGCGAAATCATAGACGCCGCGATAGCCCGCCCCGTGGACGTTGGCGAAAGGGTCAGGCCCGTCGCCGCCGCGTGTTCGCCCGCGCATGAGCGTGTTGTCGCCGCCCGAGGTGGATTGCCGGATATTGACGAAATAGCGCAGCAGCGGCACCTCGCCCAGGATCTGATGGTCATGGGTGGCCTGATGCGCGTCGCCCCAGCGCAGGCTTTCGAGCGCGCGCCCGTAGTGCTCGGAAATCCAGATCAGCGCATCGTCGAGCGCCATGCGCGCGATGTCGGTGCAGCTCTCGATCGCCGCCGAGTGTTGCACATCACACCACGCGGCGGCCCCGTTCACGTCGCGGAAAACGCGCTCGAGAAAGATCGGGTCGGGGTGGTCGAATTCGCGTGAGAGCGGCCCGAGATCGTCGCGGGTGAGCCGGTCCATCAGCGCGCGCATCCAAGCGGCATAGATCAGCGGCTCGGGCAGGTGCTCGTTCATTTCGCCGTTCCAGTCGGCGAGCAGGTCGAGCGCGCGCTGGTGCAGCCGCTCTTGCGTCCCCTCTGGGGCCGCCTCGCCGGTGAACCACAGATCCGCCCCGATCAGCGGCAGCAGCGAGCGCGCGGTGAAACTCACCGTGTCGAGCTGCGCCTCGATGAAGCTGTCGCGGGTATGCACCTCGCGCCCCTGCATGAGCCGGCGCCAGCGGTGCACCCGCTGCGTGTCGCCCCAGTAATGGCTGACATGCAGCGGAAAGGGGCGGTCCACGATCTTGTTGTTGGTATTGCCAAGGATGCCGCCCGAGGGATCGACAAAGACCGGATTGGCGCTGTCGGGCAGCATCCCCTGCCAGCGGTTTTCAGCCACCCAGCCCCGGCTGGGCATCCGGCCCTGGCTCTCGTGGCGGGCGTCGCGGCGGGGCATGGCCCCGATGAGCTTGAGCGCGATGCCGCGCTCGTCGGCCAGCATCAGGTTCTGCGAGGGCGCGATATAGAGCGGGGTGCTCTCCAGCGCCTCGGAGACAGAGCCCGCGCGCATGAGCCGCATCGCGGCGGTCATCGTCGTGTCGCGCTCCGAAAGCGCGGTCCAGGAGACGGCGGCGACATGGCCCGCCGGTGTCACCTCGGCCAGATCGAACTGACTGCCGGGCAGGACCGGGCCGTTGTCGGTCCAGCGCAGCGTCAGCGTGACCGGATCGGTGCCTTTCACCTCGACGATGGAATGGGCGGTGCGAAAGGGCGCCCACCCGTCGGGGGTGCGGTATTCGTCCGGGTTGTCGGGGTTCACCTCCTCGATGAACACGTCCTGATCGTCGAGATACGAAGAGGTGATCCCCCAGCCCAGCCGCGCGCTGCGCCCGGTCAGGATCACGGGGATGCCGGGGATGGTGCCGCCGATGACGCCGCCCGTCTCCAGCTCCAGCCGCGCCAGATACCAGATCGCGGGCGCGGAAAACCCCAGGTGCGGATCATTGGCCAGAAGCGTGCCGCCCGTGGCCGAGCGCGCGGGTGCCGCGGCCCAAGCATTCGACGCCCCGGCAAGGGCGGGGCGGGGAAAGGGCGAGAGCGGATGCGCCTCGGCGATCCGCGACGCGCCGCCCGGTGCGAGGCCGGGAAAGAGACTGGCATATGCCGGCAGCGCCGCGATGCCGCCGCCGGGGGCGAGCGGCACGATATCCTCCAGCCGCGCCGGGTCGTCGAGGGCGAGGGCTGCGCGCGCGTGCAGCACCTCGCGGCCCAGATGCCCCGAAAGCTGCACCGCCATCAGCTTGATCAGCGCGATGGAATCGGCCGGCTGCCACGGCGCGGCGGGGGCGTTGAAGAGGAACTGCTCGGGCGCGCCGCGGCCCAGAGCCTCGCGGTTGATCTCGGTGAGCCGCGCATTTACCCCGTCGGCATAGGCCTTGAGCGCGGCCAGCGTCTCGGCATCCTGTGCCGCCACCGAGGCCCGCGCCAGCGTATAGAGGTCAAAGCGCCGCAGCACCGTGTCGATCCCGACCGTGCGCGCGCCGAACACCTCCGACAGCCGCCCCTGCACCGTGCGGCGCATCATCATCATCTGCCAGAGGCGATCCTGCGCATGGGCATAGCCGAGGCCGAAGAAGCTGTCGGCATCCGTTTCGCCGAAGATATGCGGCACATTGGCATTGTCGCGCACGATCTCGACCGGGGCGGTGATGCCCGTCACGGCAAGGCGCTTGTCATAATCGGGCAGCGACCGGGCGAGAAGCATATACACCACGCCGAGCGCGATCACCGCCAGCACGACAAGACCGCCCGCGATCCGCAACAGCCATTTGAGAATCACCGCCATGGGGGCCTTTCCGAGTTTTGGCTTGCATCCCCCTTGGGGATAGTCAGAAATTCCCCCCGAGACAACGGCAAGGCGGTGGGTGAGCAACATGGCGAAACTGGCATTTCTGGGTCTGGGCGTGATGGGCTATCCGATGGCGGGGCATTTGCAGGCGGCGGGGCACGATGTCTGCGTCTATAATCGCACCGCCGCCAAGGCCGATCGCTGGGTGGCACAGCATGGCGGGCGGCAGGCCGCGACGCCGCGCGAGGCGGCATCGGGGGTCGGCTTCGTGATGGCCTGTGTCGGCAATGACGATGACCTGCGCAGCGTGTGCCTGGGCGATGACGGGGCCTTTGCCGGGATGGGCGCGGGCGCGATATTCGTCGATCACACCACCGTTTCGGCCAGGGTGACGCGCGAGCTCTACGAGGCGGCGAAGGCGCTCGGCTGCGGCTTTGTCGATGCGCCGGTCTCGGGCGGGCAGGCGGGGGCCGAGAACGGTCAGCTCTCGATCATGTGCGGCGGCGACGCTGCGCATTATGCAGCCGCCGAGCCGGTGATCGCCGCCTATGCCAGGCTCTGCCGTCGCCTGGGCGAGAGCGGCGCGGGTCAGATGACCAAGATGGTCAACCAGATCGCCATTGCCGGGCTGGTGCAGGCGCTCTCGGAGGCGCTGCATTTCGCCGAGCAGGCAGGGCTTGACGGGCGCGCGGTGGTCGAGGTGATCAGCCAGGGCGCGGCCGGGTCGTGGCAGATGTCGAACCGCTCCGAGACCATGCTTGAGGGTCACTGGACCCACGGCTTTGCCGTGGACTGGATGCGCAAGGATCTGGGCATCTGCCTCGACGCCGCCGACGAGCTGGGCGCAAGCCTGCCGGTCACCGCGCTGGTAGATCAGTTCTACAAGGACGTGCAGAAGATGGGCGGCGGGCGGTGGGATACATCGAGCCTGCTGGCGCGGCTGCGCAGGATGGGGTGATCCGCGCTCAGGCCGTGCGGGGGCGCATCGCCAGCCAGATGAGCGCGCCGCCCGCCAGCGTCAGGAACGGGATCATCGCCAGGTTGACGGCGGTCCAGCCGGCCTCCGGGCTGCCTCCCGAGCAGTTCATCAGCATCCCCGAGGAGAGCGAGGCAAAGGTCACGCCGCCAAAGACGATGAGATCGTTCATCCCCTGCACGCGCCCGCGCTCGTGGGGTTCGTGCTCGCCCGCGAGCATCGTGGTCGCGCCGATGAAGCCGAAATTCCACCCCAGCCCGAGCAGCATCAGCGCGATGAAGAAATTCTCGAGCCCCACACCCGCAAGCGCCACGCCCCCCGCGCCCGCAAGGATGACAAGGCCCGTGGCCATGATCCGTTCCACCCCGAAACGCGCGATCAGATGGCCGGTGAAGAAGGACGGGAGATACATCGCCAGCACATGCGCCGAGACGATGTCGGCGGCATGGCTCGGGGTAAAGCCGCAGCCGACCACCGCAAGCGGCGTCGAGGTCATCACCAGGTTCATCAGCGCGTAAGACACCGTGGCGCAGATCACCGCCACGGCGATGCGCGGGCTGCGCAGCAGTTCCATGCGCGAGCGCCCGCGCGGCGCGTCATGGGCGGGCACGGGCGGGCGGGGGATGTCCAGCAGCAAAAACAGAAGCGCGCCCACAAGGTTCACCCCGATCACCGCCAGATAGGTGCCGAAAAAGGGAATCACCATCGCCTGCGAGGTGAGCTTCACCAGTTGTGGCCCGATAATGGCGCTCAGAAGCCCACCCGCCATGACATAGGAGATGGCCTTGGGGCGGAACGCCTCGCTTGCCGTGTCGGAGGCGGCGAAGCGATAGAATCCCTGCGCCGACATGTAGGTGCCGGTCAGAAAGCTGCCCAGCAGGAAGATCGGAAAGGACGCCTCGTAAAGCCCCCAGGCCCCGACCGCGCCGCCCATGGCCCCGAACAGCGCGCCGATGAAAAAGCCCGTGCGCCGCCCGAACTTCTGCATCACATGCGCCATCGGCGTGGCCGAGAGCATCGAGCCCATCACGATGAGCGAAATCGGCAACGTGGCGAAACAGACATTGCTGGCAAGCGACTGCCCCGCCAGCCCGCCCACGACAAAGATCATCGGCATCTGCGCGCCGAGGATGGCTTGCGCACCGATCAGCACGGCGACGTTGCGGCGCGCGCGCCGATCATCGTCGCGGGGAAGGGTCATCTCGCTCATGCGACAGTGCTAGCCCCGCGCCGGGGCGGGCGCAAGGCCCCTCGCCGTGCGGCTCAACGCGCGCGCAGCGCCATCAGCCACACCAGCGCCAGCCCGAGCGAGGCAAGCATGTTCCAGCTTGCCATCGACAGGCCCCACATCTCCCATGGCACCTCGTCGCAGCGCACCAGCGGCGCGGCCATGATCTGCGCGAAGAGATCCTCGGCGCTGAGGCCCGACACCGGGCCGCCCGAACAATCCGAGGGGCCCTGCCACCAGCCGCGCTCTACCCCGGTATGGTAGCCGCCGATCGCGGCGCTGGCGAGCGCGGCGAGCGCGCCGAGACCGGCCATGAGCGCGGGCAGGGCGACAAGGCCGAGCATGCCGAGGCCGATGGCGATGCCATGCGGCCAGCGCTGCCAGATGCACAGCTTGCACGGTGCCATGCCACCCAGATGCTGAAACGCGAGCGCACCGAGAAGCAGCGCGGCGGAGCCCGCGGCGGCGATGAGGATGAGGGATTTCTGTTGCATCATGGTCTCAGAGGTAGCGCGTGATGTAAAAGCCGCCAAGGAGCAGCAGCACGAAAAGGATCGACAAGAGACCAAGCCGGCGCTCGATGAAATCGCGGATCGGCGCGCCGAACTTCCACAAGAGCCCCGCCACCAGAAAGAAGCGCAGGCTGCGCGCGAGGATCGAGGTGGCGATGAAGGTGCCAAGCGGCATGGCGGTCCAGCCCGACATGATGGTGATGACCTTGTAGGGAAACGGCGTCACCCCCGCCGTCAGCACCGCCCAGAAGCCGAAATCGTTGAACCGGGTGTTGAAGGCGGCCATGGCCTCGGCCTTGCCGAACGCGGCAAGGATCGGCTGGCCAATGCTCTCGTAGGCAAGGGCGCCGATGGCATAACCAAGCAACCCGCCCAGAACCGAGGCCACCAGCGCCACGCCCGCAATTGCCCAGGCGCGCGAGGGGCGCGCGAGGATCATCGGGATCATCAGCACATCGGGCGGGATCGGGAAAACCGAGCTTTCGGCGAAGGAGACCACCGCGAGCGCCCAGAGCGCGTGCGGATGCTCGGCCATGCGGATCGTCCGGTCGTATAGCGCGCGCAGCATCGGCGTCTTCCTTGCGGGGCGATGGCGGGGACACATCACGCGGGGCGGGCGCGGTCAAGACCCGCCGTCGTTTCGCCTGCAACAGGCTCTGGACGGGGACGCCGCACTTGGCTAAAGACGCATCAGGCGCGGGTGTGGCGGAATGGTAGACGCGAGGGTCTCAAACACCCTTTCCGCAAGGAGTGTCGGTTCGAGTCCGACCACCCGCACCAGAAATCGGATAATTAAAAAGCGGCGCGCAAGCACCGCCTCTTCTTTTTGTCGTCACGCCTGTGCGCGATGCCGCTCAGCGGCCCCAGCTCCGCACCGGGCCGCAATCCATGTGGACGAAATTCGACCCCGAGTATTTGCCGACGCCGCCGCCGCCACAGGCCAGGCCCGCGCGATAGATCTGCTCGACCGACCGGCTGCCGAGACGCAGATCGGCGGCCTCGCCGATCATGTGGCGCGAATTCCTGGCAACCCCGCTCGAACGCGCGCGCAGCATGGCATTGGTCTGCGGGCTGCGATAGCCGCTCAGCAGCGTGTAGGACTCGTCTGCCGCAAGCAGGTTGTGACTGGCGGCGAGAATGTCCACGGTGCGCGGGCTGATCTCATGCGTCTGATTGGTGCGCCAGTCGCGCATGAACACGTTGATCTCCTTCAGCGCCTCCGCGATATAATGGCCCTCGATCCAGTAGATCGTATCGAGCCGCTCTCCGGTGCGCGGCGAGACCATGCGCAATCGGCGGATATCGCCCGCTCCGCGCAGAAACCCCGCAGCATTGCCGAAGGTTGGAGCCGCAGTCACCAGCGTTGCGGCAAAAGCCGCGAGCACCCCACGGCGTGATAGTCCAGTCGAGCTGAATTCTGTCATTCGATAGCGCCTGTCCCGTCGCCCGTATGCGCCGCTGTTTCGCGGCTTGTGTTATCATCCCCAGATGCATGAGATGTATGACATAACGGGAATCATCAACCAAGCCCCCTTTTGTCACAGTCCGTGACTGGCAGGCGGTTTCGGCGAGATTTTGCGCATCTTGAGATATGACTGCGAAAATGGTTCATGGTGTTGAAATGTCCCGGATCACCTTGATGTGGGCAGGTGTGACATGAAATCATTAGGAGAAAATTGATATTTCGGTGAAATATTGGCGGAATGGAATGGATATGCATGTCAGGGGGAAGCTTGTGACCGTGTTGCCGAGGCTTTGGGGTGTGGGCGCGATGCTCTGCACGGCTGGTATGCTGGCCGCGACCGCGCCGCGTGCGGAAGGAACGCCAGCGGTGATCGCACCGCCCGTTTCGGGCGGCCTGGCCGCGGCGATGATCTCGGCGCAGACGCAGGCAATGGAAACGGCCTTTCGACGGGCGCTGGCCGAGGCGGCCGCCCCGGATCGGGCGCTGTCCGCGTATTACCGCGCGACCGGGTATGCCCCGCTCTGGACCGGCGAGGGTGGCGCTGATCTCGCGCGGCGCGCGGCGCTCTTGCGCGCGCTCGGCGCGGCCGATGTGCATGGCCTGCCGGCGAGGCGCTATGATGCTCCGGGGCTGATGGCGCGGCTTGGCGATATCCGCTCGGTGCGGGCACTGGCCGAGGCGGAGGTGGAGATGAGCCGCGCCTATCTCGCCTACGCGCGCGACCTGCAAAGCGGCATCCTGACCCCGTCGCGGGTGGATGGTGACATCAAGCGCGAGGTCGTGCGCCGCGAGGTGGCCGATCTGCTCGATGAAATGCGCGCCGGCGAGCCGCGCCAGATCCTGCGCGCGCTTGCCCCGCAATCGAACGAATACCGCCGTTTGCAGAAGGAAAAGCTGCGACTTGAAGGACTTGTCGCGGCAGGCGGCTGGGGGCCCGTGGCCCCCGAGCAAAGCCTCCGGCCCGGCGCGAGCGGACCGGCGGTGATTGCGCTGCGAAATCGGCTCATCGCGATGGGGTATCTCACGCGCAGCGCGGCGGCCTCCTATGACGACAAGATCCAGGCGGCGGTGCAGGCGTTTCAGGGCGATCACGGGCTCGAGACCGATGGCATCGCGGGGCCAGCCACCATGGCCGCGCTCAATACCGCGCCCGAGGACCGATTGAGATCGGTGATCGTGGCGATGGAGCGCGAGCGCTGGCTGCCCACCGAGCGCGGCGCGCGGCATATCCTTGTGAACCTTGCCGATTTCAGCGCGCGCATCATCGACGATGACCGCATCACTTTCGAGACCCGCGCCGTAATCGGCAAGAACACGGGCGACCGGCGCAGCCCGGAATTTTCCGACGCGATGGAATATCTGGTCATCAACCCGACCTGGCATGTGCCGCGCTCGATCGTGGCGCGCGATTATCTGCCCAGGTTGCAGGCCGATCGCAGCGCGGCCTCCTATCTCAGGATCTATGACCGCCAGGGTCGCGAGGTGCCGCGCGAGGCAGTGAATTTCACCGCCTATAACGGACGCAATTTTCCCTTTTCGGTCAAGCAGCCGCCCTCGAACAGCAACGCGCTCGGGCTGGTGAAGTTCATGTTTCCGAACAAATGGAACATCTATCTGCACGACACCCCGCAAAAGCATCTGTTCCAGCAGCAAAAGCGCGATTTCAGCTCGGGCTGCATTCGGCTGCAAGAGCCGTTCGACTTTGCCTATGAGCTTCTGTCGCGGCAAGAGGCCGATCCAAAGGGGTTTTTCCAATCGGTTCTTGCGACCGGGCGCGAAACCTATGTCAACCTGAAGGAGCATGTGCCGGTGCATCTGATCTATCGCACGGCAGTGACGCGGGCGGGCGGCAAGATGCAGTATCGCGGCGATGTCTATGTGCGGGACGCGCGCATCTGGGAGGCGCTGGAGCGCGCGGGCGTGACGCTGGTCGGCCCGAACAGCTAGCCTCGGGGCTTTCGTTGCAACACGCTGGTTCCAAGCCGATTTTGCGGCTGTGTGCGCGCGGCGAAGCAAACGATTGTGCGGTGGGTGTGCAGTCTATAAAAATCCGTTACAGAACTGACGCACAAGACCACGAGAGGCGCCCCTGCAGGGGCGGTGAAAGGAAAGACCGCATCATGAGCAGCATTCAGGATCGAGTGATCGCAATTATCGCCGAACAGGCCGTGCTCGACCCCTCGGACGTCACCCTCGAGAGCACGCTGGAGGATCTGGGTATCGACAGCCTCGGACTGGTCGAGAGCATTTTCGCCATCGAGGAAGGATTCGACATCTCGGTGCCATTCAACGCCAACGAGCCCGAGAAGAGCGAGTTCGACATCTCCTCGGTGCGCTCCATCGTCGCGGGTATCGAGCGGCTGATTGCGGAGCAGGCGTGAAACGGGTCGTCATCACCGGAGCGGGCACGATCAACGCACTCGGCCACGACGTGCCTGCGACGATGGAGTCGATGCGCGAGGGGCGCTGTGGCATTGGCGAGCTGGAGTTTCGGGACGTGGAGCGGCTTTCGATCCGCATCGGCGGCCAGGTCAAGGGCTATGACCCGGTGAAACGGTTCAACCGGCAGCAACTGGCGCTCTATGACCGGTTCACGCAATTCACGCTGATTGCCGCGCGCGAGGCGATCGCTCAGGCGGGGCTCGAGTTCAACGGTGAACTGGCGGCGCGCGCCGGGGTCATCCTTGGCAATTCCGGCGGCGGCATGACCACGCTCGACGAGAACTATCGCACGGTCTATGAGGAGGGCAAGAACCGCGTCCATCCCTTCGTGGTGCCCAAGCTGATGAACAATGCCGCGGCCAGCCACCTGTCGATGGAGTTCAACCTCAAGGGGCCGACCTTTACCGTCTCGACCGCCTGCGCGTCGTCCAATCACGCCATGGCGCAGGCATTCCAGATGGTGCATGGCGGAATCACCCCGGTGATGGTCACCGGCGGGTCGGAATCGATGCTGTGTTTCGGCGGGGTCAAGGCGTGGGAGGGCTTGCGCGTGATGAGCCGCGACGCCTGCCGTCCGTTCTCGGCCAATCGCAACGGCATGGTGCAGGGCGAGGGTGCGGCGATCTTTGTCTTCGAGGAACTCGAGCACGCGACGCGGCGCGGCGCGGAGATTCTGGTCGAGGTGGTGGGATTTGCCATGACCTCGGATGCCGCCGATATTGTCATGCCCTCGAAGCAAGGCGCGTCGCGGGCGATCGGGGGGGCGCTTCGCGATGCGCGCGTGAACCGCGACGAGGTGGGTTATATCAACGCGCACGGCACCGGCACCGCGGCCAATGACAAGACCGAATGTGCGGCGGTGGCCGACGTGTTCGGACCCCATGCCGACAAGCTGATGATCACCTCGACCAAGTCGATGCACGCCCATCTTATCGGTGCGACCGGGGCGGTGGAACTGCTGGCCTGCATCATGGCGTTGCGTGACGGGGTGATCGCGCCGACCATCGGTTACGAGGAGCCGGACCCCGAATGCGCGCTCGACGTGGTGCCCAACGAGGCGCGCGAGGCGCGGGTCGAGGTCGCGCTGTCGAACGCGTTCGCCTTTGGCGGGCTCAACGCGGTGCTGGCGCTCAGGCGCTTTGTCTGATGGTCCGCGTCACCCTCCGGCCTGGCCAGAGGGTCTCGTGTGACGGGGGATCCCCGGGTCGGGCCCGAGGATGGCCCGTCTCTCAGTTGGTGATCGTCGAAGTCGCTTCATAGGCCGCGGTGAAGCCCGAAAGCGACACGTCGATGCGCACTCTCTGGTCCGGGGCCTGGGCGGGCACGATCTCGATGGTGGCCTTGACCCCACGCTTCATCGCGTCAACATCGGCCTGCGTCAGCCCGATGCGCGAGAAGCACCCGGCCATGGTGCAATAGGAATAGGCATAGCTCTTGGCCTTGCCGCCATCCACCGAAAGCTTGACCTCTTCGGTAAGCAGCGTGCCGAGCGGCACGGCGAGCGTTGCGCCCGCCACCACGGCGCCCGTGTCGGCAAGCCGGTAGAGGCTGAACTCGGCCACCGGATTGCCCTGGGATTCGGTCAGGAGCTGAAACATCTGGCACAGATCATCCTCTTGCCCCTCGGCCTCGTTCGGGAAGCAGCGCACCGACCAGTCGCCATGGGTCTCGTGGATATAGGGGGCCATTTCCTCCTGGACATCGCGCCCGGTATCGAGCCCGGTCGCCGGGTTGAGCGGAGCCTCGGTCGCGGCCGGTGCGGCCTCGGTCGGGGCCTCGCTCGCCGGGGCCTCGGCCTGTTGCGCGCCTGCGGCGGTCGAAACGGCAAGCAGGGCGGCGAGAGAAAGGCGGAACACGGTCTTGGACATTTTTTCCCCTTGGGTTCAGAACTCGGTTGGGCCGCGATTTATCACGTCGCTCGGGCCGTGTCAGGATGAAATCGCCGCGCGCGACGCCGTGAAAGGCGACATGCCGCGCGCGAGATGGGGGCGCGCGCGAAATAGGGGAAGGCATGGAAGAAAAGAGGCCCGCGGGCCTCTTTCCTGTGACAGTTGTCTCCCCGTCGGACTGGCCGACCTAGTCATTGAGAGAAACGCTAGGACAGAAGCCGGGTTGCGTCAACAGGTGAAACCGCGAGGCTTTGAAAAAAAGGCCGCACCCGAGGGCGCGGCCAGTCTGACAGGGAGGAAGTCGCCCGGCCCGGGAGGACACTCGGAGCCGGCCGTGATTCGACTCTGGAACGGAATGGTTAAATTTGCGTGTTTGCACCGTGATCTTGCACCGTGATTTTGCACCGTGACGATGTCCGGGCCCGGTGACGGAGCCGCGCGCTGCGCGGTGGGGCTCGTGGCGGGAGATCCTCCGGTCGGGCCCGAGGATGACGCTCACTTATGCGCGAGCCGCTCGAGATCATCACGCAGCGCGCCATAGACCGTCTCGGCAAGGTGCAGGCGGCGCGGGGGGGTGTCGCGCGTCTCGACCCGCGAGAGCGCGTCAATACCCAGAAAGAACGGCAGCACAAGACCACGTTCCGCGTCGGTGAGGGCGAAGGCTTCGGAGAATCGTGCCGCGAGAGCATCATCCACGCCGCACCATGTCCGGCCCGAGGGGGCCATGCCGCGCCGGGCGAGATGCATGAGAAACCGCGCGACATCGCGGCAGACCGGCATTTGGGCTGATCCGCCGGTGTCGATGCCGGTCAGGCATGCGCCATCCCGGAGCAGGTTGTTGGGGTGAAAATCACCATGACAGATCGCCACGCGCCATTCGGTGCCGCAGATATGCGCCGCGAGACGCGCAAGAGTAGCGAGGATGTCCGCCTCGATGGCGCGCAGGCGGGCGAAAGGCTGCGCCTCGGCGCATCGCGCGGCGCGGGCGAGCCAGCCCTCGGGCATGGCGCGCGTCCAGCTTTCGGAGACATCCGTATAGCGGCGGAGCCATTGCGCGGCGGGGTCGAGGGCCGCAAGGCGCGCCTCGGGCGCTGCCTGCCAGAGCCATTGCAGAAGCGGCGTGCCGGGCGCGCGTTCCATCACCGTCAGACGCAGATCGGGCAGATATGCCAGCGGCTCGGCCACGCGAAACCGTGCGCCTTGCATATAGGGCCAGATGCGTCGCGCCTCCTGCCATTCGCGGGCTTGCATCTCGGCGGTGGCGGGTTCGGCCAGGCGGAATATCGCCGCGCGTCCCCGCCAATGGCCTGCAAAGACCGCGCGCTTGCCCGGCACGAGGCGGAGAGACTCGGTGATCTCGGCGCCCTCGGGCAGGGTGAGCTCGGGCAGGGGGGCGGGGTCGGACATGGGCGGGACTCTTTGCCGAGGCCCCGCACGGCGTCAACCGAATTGCGCCCGGTGCGCTGCGCGGCTAGGGTGATGCGCGATAATCAGGCAGCAGGATGACAGCATGAGCGCGACCCCCGTCACGGAACTGAGCTTTGAGCAGGCGATGCAGGAACTGGAACAGGTCGTGAGCCGTCTGGAGCGCGGCGATGTGGCGCTCGACGAGTCGATCGCCCTTTACGAGCGGGGCGCGGCCCTCAAGAAGCGCTGCGAGGAAAAGCTCAAGGAGGCCGAGGAGAAGGTCCACGCCATCACGCTTGACGCCGAGGGCAATCCTGCCGGCAGCCGCCCGCTGTCGGAAGGGTGATGCGCGCGCGCCTTGGCCGGGATGCGGCGCGCGTTGCGGATCACCTGACGGCGGTTATGGCCGATTATCCGGCGGGGCCGGTCACAGAGGCGATGCGCCATGCCACGCGGGGAGGCAAGCGCATCCGTGCCCATCTGGTGCTGGAAGGCGCGCGGATACTGGGCGCCGCAGAGGCGGCGGCGCTCTGGCCTGCGGGGGCGATCGAGGCCATGCACGCCTACAGCCTCGTGCATGACGATCTGCCGGCGATGGACGATGACGCGCTGCGCCGGGGGCAGCCCACGGTGCATGTGAAATGGGACGAGGCAACCGCGATCCTGACCGGCGACGCGCTTCAGGCGCTGGCGTTCGAGATGGTGGCCGATCCGCGCACCGGGGCGGGCGAGGTGCGCGCCGATCTGGCGCTGCGGCTTGCGCGCGCGGCGGGCGGGCGCGGCATGGTGCTGGGCCAGGCCCGCGACATTGCCGCCGAGAGCGCGCCCGCGCCGCTGACCCTCGACGAGATCACCGCGTTGCAGGCGGGCAAAACCGGCGCGCTGATCGAATGGGCGGCCACTGCGGGCGCGATCATGGTGCGGGCCGACCCGGCGCCGCTGGCGGCCTATGCGCGCGCGCTTGGCCTTGCCTTCCAGATCCGCGATGACGTGATCGACGTGACTGGCGATGCGGCGGCGGCGGGCAAGGCCGTGGGCAAGGATGAAGCGGCGGGCAAGGCGACGTTCGTTTCGCATCTTGGGCTTTCGGGCGCGCGCGCCCGTGCCCGTGCGCTTGTTGACAGCGCCTGCGACGCGCTATCGTGTTACGGTGCGCGGGCCGACGGGTTGCGCGATCTGGCACGCTTCGTTATCTCGCGCGAAAGCTGAACTCGTGCCCCGGGGAGGGGTCTCATGTCCGACCGTCCCAAGACGCCGCTTCTGGATCAGGTCCACGTTCCCGCCGATCTCAAGGGCCTGAGCGAGGCGCAACTGCGCCAACTCGCGGATGAATTGCGCGCCGAGACGATTTCCGCCGTGTCGGAGACCGGCGGGCATCTGGGCGCGGGGCTGGGGGTGGTGGAGCTGACCGTGGCGCTGCACCATGTGTTCGACGCGCCGCGCGACAAGATCATCTGGGACGTGTCGCACCAGTCTTATCCGCACAAGATCCTGACCGGGCGACGCGAGCGCATCCGCACGCTGCGCCAGAAAGGCGGCCTGTCGGGGTTCACCAGGCGCTCGGAATCGCCCTATGATCCGTTCGGCGCGGCGCATAGCTCCACCTCGATCAGCGCCGCGCTTGGCTTTGCCGTGGCGCGCGATCTGGGGGCCCCGTGCGAGACCGGCCATGGCGATGCCGTGGCGGTCATCGGCGACGGGGCGATGAGCGCGGGCATGGCCTTTGAGGCGATGAATAATGCGGGGCATCTGAAAAAGCGGCTGTTCGTCATTCTCAACGACAACGACATGTCGATCGCGCCGCCGGTGGGCGCGCTCTCGGCCTATCTGTCGCGGCTTTATGCGGGCGAGCCGTTCCAGGAGTTCAAGGCCGCCGCCAAGGGGGCGCTCTCGCTTTTGCCACCCCCTTTTCAGGAGGGCGCGCGGCGCGCCAAGGATGTGCTCAAGGGGCTGGCCGTGGGCGGCACGCTGTTCGAGGAACTGGGGTTTTCCTATGTCGGCCCCATCGACGGGCACGATCTGGGCCAGCTTCTGCCGGTGCTGCGCACGGTCAGGGCGCGGGCGACGGGGCCGACGCTCATCCATGTGCTGACCAGGAAGGGCAAGGGCTATGCGCCCGCCGAAGAGGCGCGGGACGGCGGGCACGCCACGGCGAAATTCGACGTGCTGACCGGCAAGCAGGTAAAAGCACCGTCGAACGTGCCAAGCTATACCCGCGTTTTCGCCGATGCGCTGTTGGCCGAGGCGGCGGGCGATCCGCGCATCTGCGCGGTGACGGCGGCGATGCCCGACGGCACCGGGCTGAACCTCTTTGCCGAGCGATACCCGTCGCGGCTATTCGATGTGGGCATCGCCGAGCAACACGCGGTGACGTTTTCCGCCGGTCTGGCGGCGGGGGGGATGCGGCCGTTTTGCGCGCTCTACTCGACGTTTCTGCAACGCGGCTACGATCAGGTGGTGCATGACGTGGCCATCCAGCGCCTGCCGGTGCGCTTTGCCATTGATCGCGCGGGGCTGGTGGGGGCGGATGGCGCGACCCATGCGGGGGCGTTCGACGTGGCGTTTCTGGCCAACCTGCCGGGCTTCGTGGTGATGGCCGCCGCCGACGAGGCCGAGCTTGTCCATATGGTTGCGACGGCTGCGGCGCATGACGCGGGGCCGATCGCGTTTCGCTATCCGCGCGGCGAGGGGGTGGGCGTCGAGATGCCCGCGCGCGGCGTGCCGCTCGAAATCGGCAAGGGCCGGATGATCCGCGAGGGGGCGGGGGTGGCGATCCTGTCCTTTGGCACGCGGTTGTCGGAGGTTCTGGCGGCCTGCGAGGCGCTGGCGGCGCGCGGGATCACGCCCACGGTGGCCGATGCGCGCTTTGCAAAGCCGCTCGACCGTGCGCTGATCCTCGATCTGGCCGGGCGGCACGAGGCGCTGATCACGGTGGAGGAGGGGGCAATTGGCGGTTTTGGAAGTCATGTCAGCCACTTGCTGGCCGAAGCTCAGGTGTTTGACCGCGGCCTGAAGTTCCGCTCCATGGTGCTGCCCGATATTTTCATTGATCAGGCCAGCCCGCAGCAAATGTATGACGTGGCCGCGATGAACGCGCCGCAGATCGAGGCGAAGGTGCTCGAGGTGATGGGGCTGGGCCAGATCGCTGGCAAACGCGCCTGAACGTCCCATATGATGCGTGCAAAGGAAACGCCCATGCCCCGCCTCATCGCGCTTTGCCTGACCTTTCTGATCGCCCTGCCTGCCCATGCGCTCGACACCAGCGCAGGCAAGCTTGTCGCCACGCGCATGGTGGCAGGGCTGACCGAGCCGTGGGCGCTTGGGTTCCTGCCCGGCGGCGGGCTGCTGATCACCGAGCGCGGCGGGCGGCTCTTGCATGTGGCCGGTGGCGAGACGCGCGCGGTGGCGGGCGTGCCGGAGGTGGCGGCGAGGGGGCAGGGGGGCCTTCTTGATGTGCTGGTGCCGCGCGATTTCGCCGCCACGCGCGAGATATTCCTGAGCCTTTCCAAACCGCAACCGGGGGGCGCGGGCACGGCGGTGGCGCGCGCGCGGCTCTCGCAGGACGGCGCGCGGCTGGAGAATGTCCGGGTGATCTTCGAGCTTGCTCCCGGCTCGTCGGGCGGGCGGCACTTCGGCTCGCGGCTGGTCGAGGCGCGCGACGGCACGCTTTTCGTCACCATCGGTGAGCGGGGCGACAGGCCGTCGGCGCAGGATCTCGGCAATCAGAACGGCACGGTCGTCCGTATCGCGCGGGACGGCGCCGTGCCTGCGGACAATCCCTTCGTGAACACGCCCGGCGCGCGGCCCGAGATCTGGTCTTATGGCCATCGCAACGCGCAGGGCGCGGCACTTGACGGCGAGGGGCGGCTCTGGGTGGTCGAGCATGGCGCGCGCGGCGGGGACGAGGTCAACCTTGTGAAGCGCGGCGCGAATTACGGCTGGCCGGTGATCGCCTATGGCCGACATTACTCGGGCGCGCGGATCGGTGAGGGAACGCACAAGGACGGGATGGAGCAGCCCGTGCATTATTGGGATCCCTCCATCGCGCCTTCGGGGATGGTGATCTATTCGGGCAAGCTCTGGCCCGAGTGGCGCGGACAGATTTTTGTCGGCTCACTCAAGTTCGGGATGATCTCGCGGCTGGCCGGATCGCCGCTGACGGAGGCCGAGCGGCTGAGATCGCCCGAGACCGCGCGTGTGCGCGACATCCGCGAGGCCCCCGATGGCAGCCTCTGGTTCCTGAGCGTGGGCAATGGCGCGGCCTACCGGATCACGCCCTGAAAGCCAGAGGCCGGCGCTTTTGCTGTTCTCGCCGCCCGGCTCAGCCCTGCGCGGGCTTCGGCTCTGCCGGTTTTGGGGCGGGGGGGATTGGCGCCGCGGCCTGTGCGGCGGGTTTCTGAGCGGCCTTGTTGCCGGCAAGCGGATCCTCCTGCCGTTGCACGGAGCCCTCGAAATGCGCGCCTGATTCGATGGCGATGGTCTTGTGGATGATGTCGCCCTCGACCCGTGCGGTGGACGTGAGGCGCACCTTGAGGCCCCGCACCCGGCCCACGACCCGGCCATTGATCACCACGTCATCGGCGATCACCTCGCCCTTGACGGTCGCGCCTTCGCCCACGGTCAGCAGATGCGCGCGGATATCGCCCTCGAGCGTGCCCTCCACCTGGATGTCGCCGGTGCTGCGCAGGTTGCCCTGAACATGCAGGTCAGCCGAGAGCACCGAGGCCGGCGGCTTGCTCTTGGGTGCCGCGGGCCGGTAATCCGTGCCCGAATCGGGATGCGCCGCGTCGAGACGGTTCGCAGGGGCAGCTTTCGGCTCGGCGGGTTTTTGGGCAGGTTCGTTGATCTTGCTCTTAGAAAACATCTCTGGCAGCCTTGATATAGGTCATTGGGTTGATCGGGTTGCCGTTCACACGCACTTCGTAGTGCAAATGAGTGCCGGTGGAACGTCCTGTATTGCCCATATCACCAATCCTGTCCCCGCGCGAGACCCTTTGGCCGGGCTTCACGCGGATTCTGGACATATGGGCGTAACGGGTCTCTATGCCGAAGGCGTGCTCTATCTTGACGAGTTGGCCGTAGCCGGCAAGCCAGCCCGCATGGCTGACCACGCCATCGGCGGTGGCATGGATCGGTGTGCCGTGCGCGGCGGCGAAATCGGTTCCGTAATGGAGCCGCCCCCAGCGGGTGCCGAAGCCCGAAGTGTAGCGGAAACCGCCCTTGACGGGCAGGGCGAGCGGCACCTTTTCGGCCGCGAGACGATAGAGGTTCAACTCATCCAGCCGGTTGAGGATGCGGCCCGCGCGCTCGGCCTCGGGCGTCACTTCGCCCCGCGTCGAGAGCGAGACCGGCATGAGCGGTCCGCCGCGCCCCGAATAGCCGCGCCGCACCGTGCTGATAAGCCGGTCAGGGTCAAGCCCCGCATTGCGGAACATCCGCTCCAGCGGCTCGACCGAGATGGTCATGGCATCCTCGAGCTGGCCGAAGATCTCGGCATTGCGTTCGTTGACGAGGCGCAGCTCATAGGCCATCTCCTCGGCCTGGCGCAGCGCCGCCTCGGCATCGGCCACCGTCTGGTCGCGTTCGCGTGCCGCATCGGCAAGCGCCGCCGAGAGGAAATCAACCGTCGCATCGCCCGCCCCGTTGCCGTCCGCCTCGGGCAGCACGCCGCCCTCCGCGAGCGCGGCGGCAAGGCGCGTGGCCTCCTTCGCCGCGGTCTCGCGCTCGGTCATGGTGCGGCGCAGCGTGCTCTGGATCACCTCGATGCCGGCCTCAAGCTCGCCGCGCCGGGTCTCGGAGCGCAGAAGCTCCGATTGCATGTCGGAGATTTGCGCCAATGCCGACGAGAACCGCTGCTGCGCCGCCAGCGCCTCCTGCGCGCGCTTGTCGCGCTCGGCGGCAAGCGCGTTGAGGCGATTCTCATAGGCGTGCAGGTCGCGCCTGGCCTGTTCGCGGAAATTCCCCGCGCCGATGGACTCCATCGCCACGATCGAGGTGGCGACAATCGCCCAGCCGACGATGGCCGTGATCCCGGCGACGGCAATCAGTTGCGTCGCGGGGCGCAGCCGGATGAAGCGCGTATCCCTGTCCGAGCGCAGGAAGACCCGGCGTTCGGGAAAATGGCGTTCGAGGATGTCATGCAGTCTGATGGCGAAACGTGTGCGCACGCGGATCGGTTTCCTTCCTGTCCTTCCCTGCGACGCTCTTTGCGCGGCGGCGGGCGTCCTGGCGCATGGCTTAACCAGAGCGCGCCGGAGGGGCAAGAATTTTGACCCGCCCGGCCCGGCGCACCGGTCAATTCCCGCCGGTGCGGCGGAATCCCGCCGATTCGGTCGGGAAAATGTCGATCTGGAAAGGCGCGATCGCCCCCGGCGTCACGCACATAGCGCGCGCGCCGCCGCGAGCACCTCCTCGGCATGGTCCGGCACCTTGACCTTGCGCCACTCGCGCACGATGCGCCCCCCGGCGTCGATCAGGAAGGTCGAGCGCTCGATGCCGTGGAATTTCTTGCCATACATGCTCTTTTCCTTCCATACGCCGAAGCGTTCGCACACATCGCCCGCCTCGTCCGACAAAAGCGGCACGCTCAGACCGTGCTTGTCGCGGAATTTCTCGTGGCTGGCCACGCTGTCCCTGGAGATGCCGAAGACCCGCACGCCGAGCGCGTCGAATTCCGGCTTGAGCTTCGAGAAGGCCACGGCCTCTCTGGTGCAACCGGAGGTGTCGTCGCGCGGGTAGAAGAACAGCACCACCAGGGCGCCGCGCAAGGCGGCAAGGTGCACCTCTTCGCCACCGTCGCGCGGCAGGGTGACATCGGGGGCAGGATCGGAGGGGGAAAGATCGGGCCTGTCGGTCATGGAAACCTCTCTTGGGCTTGTGATGCTAAATTGTGAGTTCCATATTAAACTGCGAAAGGCGAGAATAAAGCCATGAGGCAGAGCCGGGGCCGAACCACCGCCCCCAATGGGAAAGATGACCGGAAGCGACACTCCAGCCCGCAGGCCGCCCGCGCCCCCGCCGGGCGGGCCAAAGCCGCCGGCGCGCGGTCTGTTGCGGTATCTGGGCCAGTTCTGCCTTGGCTGCGCGACCCTGCTTCTGGTGGGCACCGTGGCACTGGTGGCGGTGCTGGCGGCGGGGGTGGGCGCGCCGGGCTGGCTGCGCGACCGCGTGGCAGAGCAGATCGGCGCGGCGCTGCCCGGGCATCGGCTGGAGTTTCAGGCGCTCGGGCTGGGCCTGGACGAGGGTATGGCCCCGCGCGTGGCCCTTCGGGGGGTGACGCTGCGCGACGCGGGCGGCACACCGCTCATCGACCTTGCCGCGCTGGAGATCACGCTGTCGCGCGGGTCCCTGCTCGATGGAGACTTCAGGCCGTCGCGGGTGCGACTCGATGGCGGGCGGCTGCTGCTCTGGCGGCGCGGCAATGGCGAATTGTCGGTGGCTTTCGAGGGCGGGGGCGGCGCAGGCCGGCATCCGGCGAGTGACGCGCCGGCGACCGAACAGATCGGCGCGATGCTGGCGCAGCCCGTGCTTGCGGCGCTGCGCGAGGTGCGCGCCGACAATATCTCGTTGCGCTTCGAGGATGCGCGCTCGGGGCTGGTATGGACCGGGGATGGCGGGCAGGTGCGGTTGACGCGCGAGGGTGACAGCCTTGCGCTGCGCGGCAATGTGACCGTGCTTGGCGCGCGTGGCTATGCCAGTTCTCTGGAGGTGACCTATTCGGGTCGGATAGGGAGTGCGGCGGCCGGCATCGGTATTCTCTTCGAGGACTGGCCCGCGCGCGAGATCGCGGGGCAATCCCCGGCGCTGGCCTGGCTCGGCGCATTGGAGGCGCCGATTTCCGGCGCGGTGCGCGCCGGGGTCGATGGCGACGGGCGGCTCGGGCGGCTGAGCGCCACGCTTCGGATCGGCGCGGGCGCGCTGCGCCCCAATCCCGCGACGGCCCCGATCCCCTTCAGGTCGGCGCGCAGCTATCTCACCTATGACCCGCAAACGCAGGAGATCACCTTTGATGAGCTGTCGGTCGCGAGCGACTGGGGCAGCGTCCGCGCCGAGGGGCGCGCGCGGCTCATCGGCATGGAGACCGGCTGGCCAAGTGGGCTTGCGGCGCAGATCCGGCTGGGCGAGATCGCGGCCAACCCGGCGGGGCTTTACCCCGAGCCGGTGATCTTCGAGGGGGCGGGGGCCGATCTGCGGCTTGATTTCGCGCCCTTCGCGCTTGATGTCGGCGATCTTCGGCTGCGCGATCAGGAGCAGGTGCTGCGCCTCAAGGGACGTGCGCGCGCCGATCCGGCGGGCTGGTCTTTGGTGGTCGAGGGGCGGATGGACGCGATCGCGCCCGAGCGGCTGCTTGCGCTCTGGCCGCGCACGGTCAAGGACAAGACGCGGACCTGGCTTGCCGAGAACGTGCTGGCGGCGCGGCTGAGCGATATTCAGCTGGCGCTGCGCGTGACGCCGGACGCGCCGCTCGACGCCTTTCTGGGCTTTGATTTCGCCGATTTATCGACCGTCTATGTGCGCGATGTTCCCCCGATCGAGGGCGCGGCCGGCCATGGCTCGATCCGCGACAACCGGCTCGCCGTCTTCGTCGAGCGCGGGCATGTTACCCCGGCACTGGGTGGCCCTCTCGATATCTCGGGCACATCGTTCATCATCCCCGATCTGCGGATCAAGGAACCCCCGGCACAGGCGCATCTGCGGGTGCGCGGTTCGATCACCGGCGCGCTGTCGCTGCTCGACGCGCCGCGCTTCCGGTTTCTGGAAAAGGCCGGACGCGAGGCGACGCTGGCCGAGGGAAACGCGGAGCTTGCCGGGCGGCTCGATCTGCTGCTCAAGAAGGACCTGACGCCCGAGGAGGTGGCCTTTGACGTCGCGGGCACGCTGTCGGCGGTACGCAGCGAAACGCTGGTCGCGGGGCGGGTTCTGAGCGCCGACACGCTCGACATCGCGGCGGACAATACCGGGATCGAGATTGCCGGACAGGCGCGGCTGGGCCGGGTGCCGTTTTCGGGCGCGTGGCTGATGCCGCTTGGTCCCGGCACCGCAGGCGAAAGCCGCGTGCGCGGCACGGTGGAGCTTTCGCAAGCCTTTGTCGATGAATTCAGGATCGGCCTGCCGCCCGGCGCCGTCTCGGGGCGCGGGCAGGGCGTGGTCGAGATCGCGCTGCCCAAGGTCGGCGCGGGGCAGTTGGCGCTGACCTCTGATCTTGCGGGGCTGGGGCTGCGCATCCCCGAGCTTGACTGGGCGCTGTCGCAAGCGGCCACCGGGCGGCTTGACGTCACCGCCACCCTCGGCACGCCGCCGCAGATCGACACGCTGGCCATCGACGCCGGCGGGCTGCGCGCGCGCGGCGAGGTGCGGCTTGCCCCGCAGGGCACGCTCGAGGCGGCGCGTTTCACCCGGTTTGAACTGGGCGACTGGCTCGATACGCAGGTGGCCCTGATCGGGCGCGGGGCCAATGCCACGCCGGCGATCGAGGTGACGGGCGGGCGCGTCGATCTGCGGCGCGGGTCTTTTGGCGGGGGCGCCGGCGAGGGGGGCGGCCCGGTCAGCCTGCGCCTTGACGAATTGCGTATCACCGACAGCATCGCGCTCACCGGGTTTCGCGCCGATCTCGATACGCGCGGCGGGGCGCAGGGCCGCTTTGTGGCACAGGTGAACGGCAAGGCCGAGATCACCGGCGACATCGTGCCGATGGCCGGGCGCAGTTCGTTTCGCATCCGCGCGCAGAACGCGGGCGCGCTGCTGTCGGCGGCGAACATATTGCAGGACGGGCGCGACGGTGCACTGGACCTGTCGCTCAGACCCGCACCGGACGAGGGCAGTTATGACGGGGTGCTCACCATCAAGCAGATCCGTATCAAGAGCATGCCCGCCCTCGCGGCGCTTCTCAACGCGGTCAGCATCGTGGGCCTTCTCGAACAACTGAACGGGCAGGGGCTGCATTTCGGCGAGGTGGCGGCGCGGTTTCGCCTGACGCCCGGGCGCCTCACGCTGCTTGAGGGAAGTGCTGTCGGTGCATCCGTCGGCATTTCCATGGACGGGTTTTATGATCTGACGCGCAAACAGATGGACATGCAGGGCGTGCTATCGCCGGTCTATGTGCTCAACGCCATCGGCGGGGTTCTGACGTCGCGGCGCGGCGAGGGGCTGATCGGTTTCAACTTCACGCTGCGCGGGGCGGTTGACAATCCGGCGGTGGCGGTCAATCCCCTCTCGGTGCTGACGCCCGGCTTCCTGCGCGAGATGTTCCGGCGCCCCGCGCCACAGGTGGACGGTGCCGCGCCTGCCGTGTCGGGGCAGAGCGTCATGCCCCGCGCCCCGGATGACTTTGAGAGAATCGATAGATGAAGCTCTGCGATTTCGATTTCGACCTGCCCGAGGCGCTGATTGCCACGCGGCCCGCCCGTCCGCGCCGCGCCGCGCGCCTGCTGGTGGCCGAGGGCGACGCGCTGACCGACAGCTCGGTGGCCGATCTGGGAAACTGGCTGCGCGCCGGCGACCGGCTGGTGCTTAACGACACCAGGGTGATTCCCGCGCGCCTTTCGGGGCAGCGCGCGCGCGCGGGCGGGCAGGGCGCGCGGATCGAGGTGACGCTGCTCGAGCCGCAGGCGGATGGCACCTGGTCGGCGCTGGTCAAACCGCTGAGAAAACTGCGCGAGGGCGAGGCGGTGGTGTTTTCCGACACGCTCTCGGCCACGCTTCAAGCCCGCGAGGCGGGGCAGGCGCGGCTGCGCTTCAACCTCAAGGGCGCGGATTTCGACGCCGCACTCGATGCTGCGGGCGCGATGCCGCTGCCGCCCTATATCGCCACGCGCCGCCCCGCCGATGACCGCGACCGCGAGGATTATCAGACCATCTGGGCACGCCGCCCCGGTGCCGTGGCCGCACCGACCGCGTCCTTGCATTTCGACGAGGTGGTGCTGGCCGATCTGGCCGCGCGCGGCGTCGGCTTCAGCCATGTCACGCTGCATGTGGGGGCGGGCACCTTCCTGCCGGTCAAGGTCGAGGACATCACCACCCACAGGATGCACGCCGAATGGGGCGAGGTGAGCGCGCAGGCCGCCGCCGAGATTGCCGCGACCAAGGCCGCAGGCGGCCGCGTGATCCCGGTGGGAACCACCGCGCTGCGCCTGATCGAAACGGCGGCACGCGCCACCGGCAAGGTCAGGCCCTGGCAGGGCGAAACGGACATCTTCATCTATCCCGGTTTCGAGTTTCGCGTCACCGATGCGCTGATGACCAATTTTCATCTGCCGAAATCGACGCTGATGATGCTCGTCTCGGCGCTGATGGGATCGGCGCGCATCCGCGCCATCTATGCCCATGCCATCGCCGGGCGGTATCGTTTCTTTTCCTACGGGGACGCCTCGCTGTTGATCCCGGCGTGAAACCCTGACAGGCGATAGGCGCGCGACAGGCTGAGTCGCACATGGTCAGGACGCCGCCGCGCGAGGCGGGACAGCGGCAGGAGAACGCGATGTTTCAGATCCTTTCAAGTGCCTGGGCACTGCTTCTGGGGATGATGCTGTTGCAGGTCGGCAACGGGATGCAGGGCACACTTCTGGGTATCCGTGGCGCGCTCGAGGGTTTTTCCACCTTCGAGATGTCGGTGGTCATGTCGGCCTATTTCGTGGGCTTCCTCTTTGGCTCGCGCATGGCGCCCGAGATGATCCGCCGGGTGGGGCATGTGCGGGTCTTTGCCGCGCTCGGCTCGATGATCTCGGCGGTGCTGATCCTCTATGCCACGGTGACCGAGCCTTGGGCCTGGGCCCTGGGCCGGGTGCTGATCGGGTTCTGCTTCTCGGGGGTCTATGTCACCGCCGAAAGCTGGCTAAACAATGCCGCCAGCAACGCCACGCGCGGCAAGGCGCTGTCGCTTTACATGATCGTGCAGATGGTGGGGATCGTCTCGGCGCAGGGGGTGCTCGTGCTGGCCGATCCGTCGGGCTATGTGCTTTTCGTAATTCCCTCGGTGCTGGTGTCACTGGCCTTCGCGCCCATTCTTCTGTCGGTCAGCCCGACCCCCGGCTTCGATTCGACCAAGCCGCTCTCGCTGCGCCGGATCATGGAAATCTCGCCCCTGGGCTGCGTCGGGATGCTGCTGACCGGCGGGGTCTTTGCCGCGCAGTTCAGCATGGCCGCCGTCTATGGGGCCGAGGCGGGGCTGAACGTGGGGCAGATCTCGGCCTTCGTGGCCGCCTTCTATATCGGCGCGCTGCTGGCGCAATATCCGCTGGGCTGGCTGTCGGACCGGATGGACCGGCGCAAGCTGATTGCCGGCGCGTCGCTGGTCACCGCGCTTGGCGCGGCGCTGGGGATGGTCTCGGCGGGGGATTTCCGGCTGTTGCTGGCGGCGGCCTTTCTGGTGGGCGGGTCGTCGAACCCGCTCTATTCTCTGCTGATCGCCTATACCAACGACTTTCTGGATCATGACGACATGGCCGCGGCGGCGGGCGGCATGGTGTTCATCAACGGGCTGGGCGCGATTGCCGGGCCGCTGATGGTGGGCTGGATGATGGGGGTGATGGGGCCATCGGGCTATTTTCTCTATATCGCCGTGCTGATGGCCGCGCTCGTGGTCTATGCGCTTTACCGCATGACGCAGCGCGCGGCCCCCTTGCCCACGCAGACCGACAGTTACACGCCGGTGTCCCCCTCGTCCTCGCCCATGGCGGTGGAATTTGCTCAGGAAATTGCCATCGTGGCGGCGCAGGAGGCCGAAGAACCCGCCAAAAGCGACGAATCATGACCCTTTTGAAGTATCATTTTACCAAGAAATACCTAAGTTAAGGTGTAGCATGAAGTTATAGTGACTGGGAAAGTGAGGAGTATCCCATGGTGTCGCCCGATGACGTGTTGCGCTTCTGGCTTGATGAGGTCGGACCGAAGGGCTGGTATGAGGCAGATGAGGCGCTCGATGGGCAGATCCGGGCGCGGTTTCTCGATGCCTGGGAAAATGCCCGCGATGGCGCGTATGCCATGTGGCTGACCCACCCCTCGGGAACGCTGGCCTATCTCGTGCTCACCGATCAGTTCCCGCGCAACATGTTCCGCGGCGAGGCGCGCGCCTTCGAGACCGACCGCGCGGCGCTTGCGGCGGCGAAGGTGGCGATCAACCGCGGCTGGGATCTGAAGATCGACGAGCCGGCACGGCAGTTCTTCTACCTGCCGCTCATGCATTCGGAGAACCTGTGCGATCAGGAACGCTGCGTGCGCCTGATCTGCGAGCGGATGCCCGACCACGGGCCGGGCAACCTGCTCCATGCCCGCGCGCATCGAGAGGTGATCCGCCGCTTCGGGCGTTTCCCCCATCGCAACGCCGCCCTTGGCCGCGCCTCGACCGAGGCGGAACGCGCCTTCGAGGATGATGGCGGCTATGGCGCGCTTGTCCGGCAGGCGCAAATGGCCGCCTGAGCGGCTCTGCATCCCGCATCTGGTTAATTTTCGGGCGCGCGCCGTGTGCGGGCGTTGTGATATTTCGGAAAACAGTCCAATACTGAAGCGATTTCCGGGGGTATGGAGGGCCGCATGGCACCGCAAAGCTATGACATGATCGTGATCGGCGCCGGGCCGGGGGGCTATGTCGCCGCCATCCGGGGCGCGCAGCTTGGTCTCAGTGTGGCCATCGTCGAGCGCGAGCATATGGGCGGCATCTGCCTCAACTGGGGCTGCATCCCGACCAAGGCGATGCTGCGCTCGGCAGAGGTGTTCCACCTGATGCAGCGCGCCGGCGAATTCGGATTGAAGGCCGAGGGCATCGGCTACGATCTCGATGCGGTGGTGAAACGCTCGCGCAATGTGGCCAAGCAGTTGAGCGGCGGTGTCGCGCATCTGATGAAGAAGAACAAGGTCACCGTGGTGATGGGCGCGGCAACCGTCCCGGCCAAGGGCCGCGTCAGTGTCAAGACCGACAAGGGCACCGAGGAACTGGAGGCCAGGCATATCGTGCTAGCCACCGGCGCGCGCGCGCGCGAATTGCCGGGGCTGGAGGCCGACGGCGATCGCGTCTGGACCTACAAGCACGCGCTGGTGCCGCCCCGGATGCCCGGGAAACTGCTGGTCATCGGCTCGGGGGCCATCGGGATCGAATTTGCCAGTTTCTACAACACGCTCGGCGCCGAGACGACCGTGGTCGAGGTGATGGAGCGCATCCTGCCGGTGGAAGATGCCGAGATTTCGGCCTTTGCCAGGAAATCCTTCACCAGGCAGGGCATGAAGATCATGGAGAAAGCCATGGTCAGGCGGCTTGACCGCGCCAAGGGCAAGGTGACCGCGCATATCGAGGTGGGCGGCAAGGTCGAGACACATGATTTCGATACGGTGATTTCGGCCGTGGGCATCGTCGGCAATACCGAGGGGCTGGGGCTGGACGACCTCGGGGTGAAGGTTGAGCGCAGCCATGTGGTCACCGACGAATTCTGCCGCACCGGCGTTGAGGGGCTTTATGCCATCGGCGACATCGCCGGCGCGCCCTGGCTGGCGCACAAGGCCAGCCACGAGGGCGTGATGGTGGCCGAACTGATCGCGGGCGGCCATCCCCATCCCGTCAAACCCGAGAGCATCGCGGGCTGCACCTATTGCCATCCGCAGGTGGCCAGCGTCGGCCTGACCGAGGCCAGGGCAAAGGAACTGGGCCACGAGATCAAGGTCGGGCGCTTTCCGTTCATCGGCAACGGCAAGGCGATTGCACTTGGCGAGACCGAGGGTATGATCAAGACCGTGTTCGACGCGAAAACCGGAGAACTGCTTGGCGCGCACATGATCGGCGCGGAAGTGACCGAACTCATTCAGGGTTATGTGGTGGGCCGTCAGCTTGAGACCACCGAGGAGGAGTTGATGAGCGCGGTCTTTCCGCATCCCACCCTCAGCGAGATGATGCACGAAAGCGTTCTGGACGCTTACGGGCGCGCGATCCATATCTGACGGGAACCGCGCGCCGCCCCGTTCCCAGGGCGAAAGCCGCAAGAGGGACGGACATGAAACGCATATATCTCGACCACAACGCCACCGCGCCGCTGCGCCCCGAGGCGCGCGCGGCGATGGTGGCTGCGATGGATGTCATCGGCAACCCGTCCTCGGTCCATGCCGAAGGGCGCGCCGCCAGGGCCCTGATCGAGCGCGCGCGCGCGCAGGTGGCGGCGGCGTTGGGGGCCGAGGGGGCGGATGTGATATTCACCTCCGGTGCGACCGAGGCGGCGGCGCTTGCCTGTGCGGGGCGCGGCCTTGTCGGGGCGGGCATCGAGCATGACGCGGTCCGTGCCTGGATCGCGGAGGATCTCGATGTGGACGCAAACGGGCAGGTTCGCGTTCCCGATCCCGCCCGCAGCACGCTGCAACTCGCCAATTCAGAGACCGGCATCATCCAGACCCTGCCGGAGGGCCTTGCCGTCAGCGACATGACGCAAGGTTTCGGCAAGCTGCCGGTGGCGTTCAACTGGTCGGGGGTGCAGATGGCGCTTGTCTCAGCACACAAGCTGGGCGGGCCAAAGGGCATCGGCGCGCTGGTGGTGCGGCGCGGCACCGATGTGACGGCACGGATCAGGGGCGGCGGGCAGGAGATGGGCCGTCGCGCGGGCACCGAGAATGTCATCGGCATCGCGGGATTCGGCGCGGCGGCAGAGGCGGCGGCGCGCGATCTGGCGGTGGGAAGCTGGGCGCGCGTCGAAAAAATTAGAAACATTCTAGAATCCGCTATTGCACAGATTTCTAATGAGACTATTTTTGTCGGGAAAGACTCGCCCCGCCTGCCCAACACAAGCTGCTTCCTGACACCGGGGTGGAAAGGGGAGACGCAGGTCATGGCGCTCGATCTCGCGGGCTTTGCCGTCTCGGCAGGCTCTGCGTGTTCCAGCGGCAAGGTGCAGGCAAGCCGGGTCTTGCAGGCCATGGGCTACGACGTGCCCGCCGCCTCGTCGGCGCTGCGCGTCTCGCTCGGGCTTGAGGTGACAGAGGAAGATGCCCTGCGTTTTGCGGATAGCTGGGCAAGGCTCTGGCAGAGACACCAGGCCAGACTGGCCTGAGAATGGAGTGAGGCAATGGCGGTTGTGGACGAAATGCAGGTCAGGGAAGGCGTCGATCAGGACACGGTCGAGACCGTCCGGCAAGTGGGCAGCGCCTACAAGCACGGCTGGGAAACCGAGATCGAGATGGATTTTGCGCCCATGGGCCTCAGCGAGGATATCGTGCGCCTCATCTCGTCCAAGAACGAAGAGCCTGAGTGGATGACCGAATGGCGCCTCGGGGCCTATCGCCGCTGGCTCCAGATGACGGAACCCGACTGGGCGATGGTCGATTACCCCAAGATCGACTTTCAGAACCAGTATTACTATGCTCGCCCCAAGTCCATGGAGACAAAGCCGAAATCGCTTGACGAGGTCGATCCCAAGCTGCTTGCAACCTATGCAAAGCTGGGCATTCCGCTCAAGGAACAGATGATCCTTGCAGGCGTCGAAGGGGCCGAGGGCATCCCGGCGGAGGGCCGCAAGGTGGCGGTCGATGCGGTCTTTGACAGCGTGAGCGTCGGCACCACCTTTCAGGCCGAGCTGAAGCAGGCGGGCGTGATCTTCTGCTCCATTTCAGAGGCGATCCGCGAGCATCCCGAACTGGTCAGGAAATACCTTGGCTCGGTCGTGCCGGTCTCGGACAATTTCTATGCGACGCTCAATTCGGCGGTGTTCTCGGACGGCTCCTTTGTCTATGTGCCGCCCGGCGTGCGCTGCCCGATGGAGCTGAGCACCTATTTCCGCATCAATGCCGAAAACACCGGCCAGTTCGAGCGCACGCTCATCATCGCCGACAAGGGCGCCTATGTCAGCTATCTTGAGGGCTGCACCGCACCGCAGCGCGATATCAGCCAGCTTCACGCCGCAGTGGTGGAACTTGTGGCGCTCGAGGATGCCGAGATCAAGTATTCCACCGTGCAGAACTGGTATCCCGGCGACGAGAATGGCAAGGGTGGGATCTACAATTTCGTCACCAAGCGCGCCGATTGCCGGGGGGATCGCTCCAAGGTGATGTGGACGCAGGTCGAGACCGGCTCGGCGGTGACGTGGAAATATCCCTCCTGCATCCTGCGCGGGGACGACTCGCAGGGCGAATTCTACTCCATCGCCATCACCAACAATTACCAGCAGGCAGATACCGGCACCAAGATGGTGCATCTGGGCCGCAACACCCGCTCGCGCATCGTCTCGAAAGGCATCAGCGCGGGGCACGCGCAGAATACCTATCGCGGGCTCGTGTCGATGCACCCCAAGGCGAAGAACAGCCGCAACTATACCCAATGCGACAGCCTGCTCATCGGCGACAAATGCGGGGCGCACACGGTGCCCTATATCGAGGTGCGCAACAATTCGTCGCGCGTTGAGCATGAGGCCACCACGTCCAAGGTGGATGACGACCAGCTCTTTTATTGCCGCGCGCGCGGCATGGACGAGGAAGCGGCGGTGGCGCTCGTCGTCAACGGCTTCTGCCGCGAGGTGCTCCAGGCGCTGCCGATGGAATTTGCCATGGAAGCGCAACAGCTTGTGGCGATTTCGCTCGAGGGGTCGGTGGGCTGAGCCCCGCCGCGCGCCGATGTCGGACCCTGACGCCATAGCCCGCCCCGAGCTGACCCTGCCCGAGGCCGAGGCCGCCCATCTGCGCGCGGCCTGTGAGGATGCCTCGGCGATCCTCGAATACGGCTCGGGCGGCTCGACGGTGATGGCCGCCGAGATGCCGGGCAGGCGGATCTGGTCGGTCGAGAGCGATGAGGCTTGGGCCGACATGATGCGCGGCTGGCTCACCGCCAACCCGCCCGCGACGGGAACGACGGTCGAGGTGATCTGGGCCGATATCGGCCCGACCGAGGCGTGGGGCCACCCCGCCAACAAAAGCGGCTATCTGCGTTATGCGCGCTATCCGCTCGGGGTCTGGGAGCGCGGCGACGTGAGCCCCGATCTGGTGCTTTTGGACGGGCGGTTTCGGATGGGCTGCGCGCTGGCGGCGGCGCTGCACACGCCCGCGCCGCTGCGGCTTCTGTTCGACGATTACGCGCCGCGCCGCCATTACCACAGGATCGAGGAGTTCATCGGTGCGCCGCGCCGGATGGTCGGGCGGATGGCCGAGTTCGAGGTCGCGCCGCTGACGCTCGCGCCCCGCGATCTTGCCACCGCAATCGAGATGATGCTGCGGCCCTGACGCCGCCAAGGATACCGGAAAGGACGAAATATGTTGGAAATCAAGAATCTGCACGTCGATCTTGAAGAAGATGACAAGACCATTCTCAAAGGGGTGAACCTGACCGTCCGGGCGGGCGAGGTTCATGCCATCATGGGGCCGAACGGGTCGGGCAAATCGACGCTGTCTTATGTCCTGTCGGGTCGCGGCGGCTATAAGGTCACCGAAGGCTCGGCCACGCTTGACGGCGAAAGCCTTCTGGAGATGGAACCCGAGGACCGCGCCGCGGCCGGGCTTTTCCTTGCTTTCCAATACCCGGTGGAAATCCCCGGCGTGGGCAACATGACCTTTCTGCGCACGGCAGTGAATTCACAGCGCAAGGCGCGCGGAGAGCCGGAAATCAGCGCCACCGATTTTCTCAAGCTGATTCGCGAAAAGGCAAAGGCGCTCAGGATCGACGCCGACATGCTCAAGCGTCCGGTCAATGTGGGCTTTTCCGGTGGCGAGAAAAAGCGCAACGAGATCCTGCAAATGGCCATGCTGGAGCCGCGCATGTGCATCCTCGACGAGACCGATTCTGGGCTTGACGTGGACGCGATGAGACTGGTGTCCGATGGCGTGAACGCGCTGCGCGACGCGGGGCGTGGTTTCCTTGTTATCACGCATTATCAACGGCTTCTGGATCATATCGTGCCCGATGTGGTGCATATCATGTCCGACGGCCGGATCATCAGGACGGGCGGGGCCGAGCTTGCGCTCGAGGTCGAGAAGAACGGCTATGCCGATATCGCGGCGGAGGTGGTGTGATGGCGGCCCCGCAGACCAAGGAGACCCCGATGCCGCTGGCGCGCCCGCTGCCCGAGGGTGGCGTCTGGATCACCGCCGCGCGCAAGGCGGCGCAGGCGCGGCTGGCGGAAATGGGCCTGCCTGGGCGGCGGGACGAATACTGGAAATTCACGAAGCCAGACAGCCTGATCGCGTCTGATGCCCCGCGCGCGGTGTTGTATCAGGGTGAGGTGCCGGAGGTGTTCGACACGGTGGACAGGCTGCGCATCGTTTTCGTTGACGGTGTCTTTGACCCGGAGGCAAGCGACGACCTGGCGCTCAACGCCGTGCGGATCGAGCGGCTGGCCGATGTCGCGGCGCAGGATATCCACTGGGCGCGCGATCTTTACGGCACGCTCGAGGCGCGCGGGCAGGACCCGGTGCCGCGCCCGCTGGCCGCGCTCAACACCGCACAGGCGCGCGATGGCGTGCTGATCCATGTGACGGGGCGCGCCTCCAGGCCGATTCATCTTGTTTATGTCCATGAATCAGAGACTTCCGATGCGATCCTGCATCATTGCATCCGGCTTGACGAGGGGGCCGAGCTGACCCTTCTCGAAACCGGCCCGGCCGCCGCGCGGTTCAACAAGGTGATCGAGGTGGACCTGGCCGGGCGCGCCGCGTTTCACCACCTGTGCATCCAGGGGCCCGACCACGAGCGCCGCGCGATCACCCATCTTTTTGCCCGCCTTGCACGGGAGGCGGTGTTCAAGACCTTTACCCTTACTGCCAATGGCGTGCTGACCCGCAACGAATGCGTGATCGAGATTGCGGGCGATGACGCCAGCGCCCATGTCGCGGGCGCGGCGATAGGGAGGGGCGATTTTCACCATGACGACACGGTGTTCATCACCCATGACGCGCTGCGTGGCGAGAGCCGTCAGGTCTTCAAGAAGGTGCTCGGCAGCGGCGCGACCGGGGTGTTTCAGGGCAAGATCATGGTCAGGCCCGGCGCGCAGAAAACCGATGGCTACCAGATCAGCCAGGCACTGCTTCTCGATGAGGACAGCCAGTTCCTTGCCAAGCCCGAGCTGGAGATCCACGCCGATGACGTCGCCTGTTCGCACGGCTCGACCTCGGGCGCGATCGACGAGGATGCGCTGTATTACCTGCGCGCGCGCGGCATCCCGAGGCCGATCGCTACCGATCTGATGGTGGTCTCGTTCGTGGCCGAGGCGGTGGCCGAGATCGCCGACGAAGGGCTGCGTGACGAAATCATCGGGCATTTCGAGGCCTGGCTGGAGCGGCGGCACGGCTGATGCCTGTCAGCCGCGATATCGTCGCCACCTATCGCGGCCCGCGCCGGGTGGTGGCGCGGCTTCTGGCCATGGGGGTGCGCGAGGATCGCGCGCTGGCGCTGCTGATGGGGGGCTGTGCGCTGGTATTCGTGGCGCAATGGCCGCGTCTGGCACGAGAGGCGCATCTGGCGGGCGAGGCGCTCAATCCGCGCCTGGCGGGGGCGCTTCTGGGCTGGATGGTGATTGCGCCGCTGATGTTCTACGGGCTGGCCTTTCTCAGCCAGCTTGTCGCCCGGCTGCTCGGCGGACGGGTGACGGGCTATGGCGCGCGAATCGCGCTGTTCTGGGCCTTTCTCGCCGCATCGCCGCTGCTGCTGTTGCATGGGCTGGTGGCCGGGTTCATCGGTCCCGGCGCGGGGCTGACCGTCGTCGGCGCGATCTGGTGTGGCGTTTTCCTGTGGTTCTGGCTATCGGGGCTGGGTGAGGCAGGATGGAGCGGGCGATGAACGGCGCGGATTTCCGGGCACTGGTGCGACAGACCCTGTTCGAGCCGCGCGCGGCGGCCGCGCGTATCCTGGCGCTGCGTGTGCCGCAGGAGGGCTGGTGGCTGGGGCTGGCGCTGATGTCGGTGCTCAACACGCTGGTCTATTCGCTGTCCGTCGCCATGAGCCCGCCCCCCGACCCGATGGCCGTGGACATGATGGGCCCGGCCTTTCACATGCCGGTTGTCTTCGCGCTGATGCTCTTCGGCGCGCTTGCCTTCACGGTGCTGGCGCTTGCCCATGTGGGGCGGTTCCTGGGCGGGCAGGGCGGCGTTGGCGATCTTCTGGCGCTGCTCACATGGATGCAGGTGTTGCGCCTGCTGGTGCAACTGGTGGTCGTTGTGCTGGCGCTGGTGGCGCCGGCAGTTGGCGCGCTTGTGGTGTTGGTGGCGGCGGTCTGGGGGAGCGTGATCCTGATGGTCTTTGTCGATGTGGCGCACGGGTTCGGCAGCCTGTTTCGCGCGGCGGGCGCGATGCTGGCCTCGGTCGTGGTGCTGGCGGTGGCGCTCAGCGTGCTCTTCAGCCTGATTGGCGTGACCATGATCGGAGGGATGTGAGCCATGTATGATGTCGCAAGGATCCGGGCGGATTTCCCGATACTCGCGCGGGAGGTGAACGGCAGGCCGCTGGTTTATCTCGACAACGGCGCCTCGGCGCAAAAGCCGCGTGCCGTGATCGAGGCGATCACACGGGCCTATTCCCAAGAATATGCCAATGTTCACAGGGGCCTGCATTACCTTTCCAATGTGGCCACCGAGAAATACGAGGCCGTGCGCGGCATCATCGCGCGCTTTCTGGGCGTGGCGGACGAGCGGCAGATCGTGCTCAATTCCGGCACCACCGAGGGAATCAACATGGTCGCCTATGGCTGGGCCATGCCGCGCATGGCGGCGGGCGACGAGATCGTGCTGTCGGTCATGGAGCATCACGCCAATATCGTGCCGTGGCATTTCCTGCGAGAGCGGCAGGGGGTCGTGCTGAAATGGGTCGATGTGGACGCGACCGGCTATCTCGATCCGCAAAAGGTCATCGACGCCATCGGCCCAAGGACAAAACTTGTCGCGATTACTCACCTTTCCAATGTGTTGGGAACCATTGTTGATGTTAAATCCATCTGTGATGCGGCGCGCCGCAAGGGGGTTCCCGTGCTGGTCGATGGCTCTCAGGCGGCGGTGCACATGCCGGTGAACCTTGACGAGATGGGCTGCGATTTCTACGCCATCACCGGCCACAAGCTATATGGGCCGTCCGGCTCTGGCGCGATTTTCGTGCGGAGTGACCGCATGGCCGAGATGCGCCCGTTCATGGGCGGCGGCGACATGATCCGGGAGGTGTCCAAGGAGGCGGTGATCTATAACGATCCGCCGATGAAATTCGAGGCCGGCACACCCGGAATCGTGCAGACGATCGGGCTTGGCGTCGCGCTCGACTACATGATGGTTGTCGGGATGGAGGCGATTTTCGCCCATGAGGCCGATCTTGCGCAGTATGCGCGCACGCGGCTGTCGGGGCTGAACTGGCTTGCCCTTCAGGGCACGACCGAGGGCAAGGCCGCGATCTTTTCCTTCACCATGGAGGGCGCGGCGCACGCGCATGACATATCGACCATCCTCGACAAGAAGGGCATCGCGGTGCGCGCGGGTCATCACTGCGCCGGGCCGCTGATGGAGCATCTGGGCGTGTCGGCCACCTGCCGCGCCTCATTCGGGATGTATAACACGCGGGCCGAAGTGGATAAACTGGTCGAGGGTCTCGAACTGGCGCATGACCTTCTGGGCTGACGCGCCAGGCTTGCGCCCGGCTCGAGGCGGGGGCGGGCCGGAAATATTGGCTGCGGGCACTGATGCGGTTTGGCCGGGCAGGTGGCGGCGGATCATCAAATGAGGTTGCAAGAGGGCAACAGGCTTCGTATCCGATAAGTTGGAGCGGGTGTGGCGAAACTGGTAGACGCACCAGATTTAGGTTCTGGCGCCGCAAGGCGTGGGGGTTCAAGTCCCTCCACCCGCACCATTATGATTCTACAGTGGTTTCTTGAATTTTGTCACCTTGGCCTCGTATTGCTCAACCTTGGGTTTCGCAGCTTCTTGTTGAAGACCCTCGCACGGATACGCGCCTGGAACGCCGAGCATGGCCCCGAACAGGAAGTCATTTTCCGGCAGGTCCACACGCCGGGCAAGATGGGCCTGCCGGATTTCACCGCCATGGGCAAACTGGGCGTGACCGTGGCCGGTGAGGTAGATAGGTTGATTGCGATGGTTGGTAGACTTCACCCAACCGCCCATGTCGCGGAAATCGCGTTCGGTGCAACGTCGCTGCGCGATTAACGATTGGGCGGCTTCGGCGAACGCGGTTCGGTATCGCGCAAAGTCGTCGGACCCTGCTACCAATGCTTCAATCCCCGCTGCACCCGCAGCCGGATCAGGCGGGCGGGTTTCCGATAGGTAGGCAGTCGAAACCCATTCGGCGAACTGACCTTCGGTAATGCCGTTTGCAGGGTCACAGGCTGCGTTGCCCGTATCGACGTATTCACTTCGACCGCCAACCCACGACGCGTCGTAGGGCTGTGTTATCCGCGCCCAACCGTCGCGTTGTTCATGCACGGTCACGCCTTCGCGGAAGAACAATTGCCCGACGACACCGCAGCTATCCGACGGACATGTGCGGCGGTTCAACCGTTCGGACGTAACCCAAAGCCGTTTCGTCGCCTTCTGGCGCAGCTCACGGGCGTTCATTCACTTCCGGCATGGCGGTTTCCGCCGTTTCCGGGGATGGTCCGGTCACACCGATAAGAACGAAGCACCCGACAAAGGACGCCAAAGCAACCCACCGGCTCTTGAACGGCTTGAAAGCGTAGATCACCCCGGCCAACGATACGATTGACGCAAGAGCCAATATCAAAACAATCATAGAAATTCCCTCCAAGCCCTTATCCTCTTTAGCGATTCAATGCCGTGAGCCTAACACGGATAACGTGCTTGTGTGGCGTTTTCCGGGCGAAGCTGTAAAGCATCCAATCGGGCAGCGTGCGACTTGCGGTCACGTCTTCGTGAGCGTTTGGCAGGGCTTCCGGGGTCGTTTGGTGCCCGTCCAATCCTTAGACAATGCTTGGGCAAAACGGGAAGTTTTGTAATTTATCCAGTAAAAACAGTATGTTACAAGGATAAGTGGCAGCCCGTAGGGTTCACTTTTCCACTATACAGATCAAACACTTAGACGTGCTAACCAGCGATGGCCGGTTCCTTCGGGAAAAAGCCATTCTGCTGGAACCTGCTAACCCTCTTTCGAGCCTGAAACCGGGGGATTGGCGATGAGCAAGAAAGCTATCTCAGGGGTTGCCGCATCCGGAAAAGCAGTCTCGCCCCCTGCATTTTCTTCGTCGGCGAAACCGCAGCAAGGGCAGAAAGGGCAGAAAAAAACCGAAGCATTGCAGGGGTTTGCTGGGGTGTCGTCCGGGAAAGCGGTTCCGGTCATAAGCAAACATCAACCAGATGGTTTCGCAGTAAAGCAAATGCCAGATGATCCGGGGTGGATCGCGCTACAGCATGATCTCGACACCATGCCCACGATGGCGATGCGGACCAAGTATGCAGGCGAGGCGAACACCCACAGGAATATGTTGCAGCGGGTCAAGACTTGTGGGGCGGTGGTGCATCCCGACTTTCGCAGCTTCACGGACTTCCTGCGCTTGGTCGGGCCGAAGCCGACGAAACAGGCGACCCTCGACCGGATCGACAACAACGATCCCGAGTATGCACCCGGCAAGGTGCGATGGGCCGACAAGGCCACGCAGAACAGCAACAAGGGTGACAGTCTGATCTTCACCTGCCTCACCACCGGGCGCAGCTACAATGCCTCCCAGCTTGCCGCGAAGCAGGGGGTCAGCCCCACGGCGATCAGGAAGCGCCGCAAGCAGGGTTGGACCGATGCCGAGATCATCGCGGGCAAGAGGAGCGCAGGGGTTGCAGCCACGACGCCCGACATCGTTCAAATACCGAAGCCCGTGTCCAAGTCGCTTTCCGCTGCGGAAATGCTATTCCGCGAACGCCGAGCATACTGCGAGCAACACCGCGCGGAACATGGGTTCGAACACTTCATCCATACACCAGCGGAACTTCAGGCAGAGTTGGCGCAAGACTTCCCGGCTTATCGCGGAGAAGCATGGCTGAGATGGTCCGAGGAGTGCTTTCTTAGGTTCAGGTTGCCGAACTGGTGGAAGCAGTATCGCCCGCACATCAACTTCGCCGCTCTCCGCCTTGATCAGCAAGAATGGGTGCTGCGCATCGACCCCTCTCAGGGACAAAAAGCAGAATTGGCAGATCACCTATAAGCCCCTGATCCTAAGGGGTTTAGCTGGTCGCAGCCGTGGAAAAGCAGGGGGACAATTTCGACAGGGACATTTCGTGTGTCTCTTTCGAACCCCCTCCCCAGACCGGGGTTGAGACCCGGTTTTCTTGCCTTAAGGGCGCAATTTCCTTCCCCTAGGTGCTCTATCCAATAAGCTAAACATGGGTTCCAAGCCATTGATCCCCCTTCTAAATTCGAAGGAGTGACCGAATGACCGAACCAGACCCGCTTGCCCGTTTTTCCACCGATCTTGCCCGCCGCCTCGCGGCCCGCGATCAAGTCCCTGAGGGACAGCCGACGACACTCTCGCCTTGGGTGGCGATGTCGTTGCTCCAGAAGGCGGTTCGCCGGGGTCGCAGTGACCTTGCGCTCCGTGCTGCTGCGACCCTCTTGCAGGATGCCCCGGATCGGCTGTGGCGGCGGCTTGGCGTGATCGCCTTCGAGGATGTTGGGCTGGGGAGCCTGTCCACGCTCGGCCTGACGGTCGCGGCCCTACGGGGCAAACGCTTTCGCCTCGCAGTCGGCGGTGACTGGCCCGTTGCCTCGCTCATCGTCACCGAACTCTGCGCCGCTCGGAAGAGCCGCGCTGCCGATGAACTGTTGATGGCGATAGAAACGCTCCCGCACCTCGCGCAGCCGTGCGGCCTGCGCGTTGGAAATGCCGAGGTCAGCGGCTCGCTCCTTCAGTCTTTTTGCAAAAATATCCATCCGGAACGTTTTGTTCCGGAAAAACCCTTATTGCCATGAATGTTATGGACGTAAGATACGGAACGAAATGTTCTCAAATGAGGTTCGCCAATGTTCTTGTCCAACACACTAGATCAGATGAAAGTTGTCGCCATCTTCGCGGGCGCACTGCTCACTTCGTCGCCCGCCGCTGCGGACTGGCAGTACACGCGTTGGGGCGATACCCCCGAAGCTGTCACGAACGCAGCAAGCGGTGCTGCCCGCGTTAACGATGACCGAGGGAAAGACCCGTTGCCCAACCGGGCGCTTTTGACTGCCCCTTATGAAGGTCTCGGCTTCGCATTCGATGCCTATTTCATCTTCGATCCGGAAGACCGATTAATCTATGTCGATCTTGATCCCCGAAACCCCGCCGAATGTAACGCGATCCGGATGGCGGTGATGAACACCTATGGCCAGCCTGACGAGCGGGGCTCGTTCGGCCTTCTCAAATGGTGGCATGAAGAGACGGGCAACGTGGTGATCTATTCCGAGATCGGCACCTGTCAGGTGCGATACATGCAGCACAGTGCGGCGGGGCAGGCTGGGGGGCTATAAGCCAGTCCTTCCCTCTACGAGGGCTGGCAAAGGCCCGCATATGACTGCCTCAACCATCTGGCCACCCCAACCCACCCGCAGGTCGCAAAGGCTGCTACAAGGGCGCACTGCGGCGGGAGCGAGGGGCTACGCCTTCGGCTCTCGTTTCCGCATTTCTTCGACAAGATGGTATTGAACGTCGACCAGCGCCCGCACCTGGGCGCGAAGCGTTTCGAACTCCTGCTCTAGTCTGTCCACAAACAGGTTTGACGCTGGGCTTGGGCCTAGCGTCGGTGCCTCCTTTTCAAACGACGCGCGGAGCCGGGCGACGACCTCGCTTGTCATGGTTCGATCATTCGCCTCAGCCGCTGCCTTGAGTTGTTCCCGCATGCCGTCTGGCAAGCGGATGATGAATTTGTCCTGTGCTTCGCTCGGTCTGCGGCCCATCTGATTGGCTCCTTATCGCATGGCTACGCGCCATGCAAAATACTTGACTAAGGCATGGCTCGCCGCCATACGTTAAAATATGGCGCATCGCCATACTTTTGGCAAGGAGTTCCCATGAAGAACGCGACACAGACCAAGATCATCTTTCGGACCTCGTGCGAGTTGCGCGACAGGCTCAAGGCCGTTGCCCGCGCAAACGGACGCACCATGACGGGCGAATTGAACCACATGCTGCGACGTGCAGTCGGCTCGGAGGGCGAGTGATGGAAGTTAAAACACCCGATCCGGGGGCACTGTCCGTCCTTTCGACAGCACCGGGAAAGAAGATCGGCATGGCGTGGGCCAGAAAACTGATCAAGGACGCGGACAAACCCAAGGGTTTCTCGGTCGTCTCGGCCAAGCGGGCGATGCAACTGATCGTGAAGCAGGGCAAAGAGCCTGCGGCATTCAAAGTGGCACCGGATGGCAGCTTCACAATCGAACTGTTGCAAGTTGGCAAAACGAACCCGTTGCCTGACATCAACCCTTGGGACGAGGTGCTGTGACATGGGCAAGCGTGAAGTCGCCTTTGTGCATCTGCACACCTACCGTGATCGGCACGGCAAGCCCCGCGCCTATTACAAACCGAACGGTAGCAAAGGGATACCCCTCCCCCTGCCGGTCGGAAGCCCCGAGTTCCTGCTGGCCTATGCTAAGGCCGTGGAGGGCGAGAAGCTGGTGCGGACCAAAGCCAAGACGCCGACCGTAAAGGACACCTTCCGGGACTTGCTGCGCCTCTATCTCGGGTCTGCCCTCTACTCGAAGCTCAGCCCAAGCTCGAAGCGCAACTATCGGGTCATTTTGGAAAAGTTCTGCGAGAAATACGGCGACCGGCCCGTGTCGCAGTTCTCTCGCAAGCACGCCTCCGCCATTCTGGCCAAGCTCAGCGCCACGCCAGAAGCGGCCAACACGTTGATGAAGCGGCTGCGCTTGCTACTGAACTTCGCCGTGGATATCGGCATGATCCCTTCCAACCCAATGGTGGGGATGAAGGGCTACAAGTCCGATGGAGAGGGCTATCACGACTGGACCGAGGACGAGATCGCGCAGTTCATTGCGCGTCACCCGCTCGGGACCAAGGCATATCTTGCCCTGATGCTGATGCTTAGCACCGGGCAGCGAAGGTCAGATGCCGTCAGGATGGGGTGGGGTGATGTTGCCAACGGCATGATCCGGGTCCGTCAGCAGAAGACCGGAACCCCGTTGTTGATCCCCATCATCCCGGCACTGAAAGCGGCGTTGGGCGACTTGCCCAAGGACGCGCCTACTTTCTTGATGACGGAGTATGGTCGCCCCTATTCGGCGGCGGGCTTCGGAAACTGGATGCGGGATCGCTGCGACGAGGCGGGGCTGACCAACTGTTCATCGCATGGTCTGCGCAAAGCATGTGCCCGGCGCTTGGCCGAAGCAGGGTGCACCCATCACGAGATCAAAGCGATCACGGGGCACAAGACAGATGCAGAAGTGCGTCGCTACACGGCGAAAGCCGACCAGGTTCTTCTCGCTCACAGTGCATTCGAGAAGCTGCAAGACACCACCAAAAACCCGAAATCTGCTAACCCCCGCTGAAAGGTTAGCAAGCACAAGGAAAAACCTCATGCAACACAATAACTTAAGGCGGGAAGTGGCAGCCCGTAGGGGAATCGAACCCCTCTTTCCAGGTTGAAAACCTGGCGTCCTAACCGATAGACGAACGGGCCATGCGGTGCGCTGACGCTGATTATGAAAATCCATGCGAAGGTGCAAGGGCAATCTTCAAATAACTCTGGCCACGCACGAGATACGATCCTGTTTGGGGTGTAACGCGGCTTGCGTCGGCGTTTGGGAATCTCTGGCGCGGGGTTTGTCAGCTTGCTGATCCGGCCGGTTCAAAGGGCGAAGCACCTCTTTGCCACGCCGCTCTGGCTGGGTAAGGTGAGTTGAGAATAATCCAGTGAAGGGGCAGCCATGATTCCCGGCATCAGCGCGCGACGGCGATTCAAGGATCTCAACGAACAGGAAATCCTCGCGCTGGCGATCTCGTCCGAGGAGGATGACGCGCGGATCTACCGCTCCTATGCCGAGATGCTTCGTGCCGATTATCCCGATACGGCGGCGGTTTTCGATGGCATGGCAAGGGAAGAGGACGAGCACCGCCAGCGCCTGATCGAGTTGCACCGGGCCCGTTTCGGCGAGGTTATCCCGCTGATCAGGCGCGAGCATGTCGCGGGCTTTTATGCGCGCCGGCCCGTCTGGCTGGTGGAAAACCTCGGGATCGAGCGCATCAGGGCCGAGGCCGAGGCCATGGAGCGCGCCGCCGAAGCGTTTTATCTCAGGGCCGCGCAGGCCAGTCAGGACGCCGCCACGCGCAAGCTGCTGGGCGATCTCGCCGCCGCAGAGGCGGGGCATCAGGTGCGCGCGGGAGAGCTGGAAGAACAGCATCTCGACGGTGACGCGCGCGAACGCGAGAATCGCAAGGCGCATCGCCAGTTCGTGCTGACCTGGGTGCAGCCGGGGCTGGCCGGGTTGATGGATGGTTCGGTCTCGACGCTGGCACCGATCTTTGCCACGGCCTTTGCCACCCAGGACACATGGACGACCTTCCTTGTCGGCATGGCGGCGAGCGTGGGGGCGGGGATCTCGATGGGATTCACCGAGGCGGCGAGCGATGACGGCGAACTGTCCGGGCGCGGCAGCCCGGTCAAGCGCGGCTTTGCCTCGGGGATCATGACCACCCTGGGCGGGCTGGGGCACGCGCTGCCCTATCTCATCGCCGATTTCTGGACCGCGACGATCATCGCCTTCATCGTGGTTTTCGTCGAGCTGTGGGCGATCGTGTGGATCCAGAACCGTTTCATGGACACGCCGTTCCTGCGCGCCACCTTTCAGGTGGTGCTGGGCGGTGCGCTGGTCTTTGCCGCGGGCGTGTTGATCGGCGGCGGGTAGGGGCAGCGGCACGGCGGAGCACTGCCCGACAGCCCTGAGCGTTGCCCCCTCACTCCGCAGGGATCGCCTCCGGTGCTACGCCCAGCGGATGCGCGAGTTTGTCGAGCATCTCACGCGGGCAAATCTGCACGAAATGCGGCAATTCCTGGTCCCAGTAGCGCAAGATGTCCTGCGCGCGGCGCGAGCCGGTCTCGGCGAGGTGGCGCTCGATCAGGTCTTTCAGCTCCGCCTCCCAATGCGCCACGGCGACCTTGCAGGCGACCACCGTCTCGCCGTTCACGAGCGCCCGCGCGCGACCCTCGGGATCATGGATATAGGCCATGCCCCCGGTCATGCCCGCGCCGAAATTGGCGCCGATCTCGCCCAGGATCACCGCAACGCCCCCGGTCATGTATTCGCAGCCGTTGCTGCCGCAGCCCTCGACCACCACTTTGGCACCCGAATTGCGCACGGCAAACCGCTCGCCCGCGCGTCCTGCGGCAAAGAGATAGCCGTCGGTCGCGCCATAGAGCACCGTGTTGCCGATGATCGTGTTTTCATGCGCGATCAGCGGGCTTGCCATCGGCGGGCGCACCACGATGGTGGCCCCCGACAGGCCCTTGCCGACGTAATCGTTGGCATCGCCCGCGACCTCGAGCTTGAGCCCCGGCGCGGCGAAGGCGCCGAGGCTCTGCCCCGCGCTGCCTGTCAGCTTCACCGTCAGGTGATCGGGTTGCAGGCTGTTGCGCATCCCGAAGCGCCGCACGATATGGCTCGACACGCGCGTGCCCACCGAGCGATGCGTGTTCTGCACCGTGTAATGCAACTGCATCTTCTCGCCATCGTTGAGAAACCGCGCCGCGTCGCGGACGATTTCGGCATCGAGCGTGTCGGGCACCTCGTTGCGCGGGCGCATACGGTCGAACCGCTGCCGCCCGGCGGCGCCCACGGTGATCAGCATCGGGTTGAGGTCGAGGTCGTCGAGATGCGCCGAGCCGCGGCTCACCTGCGTCAGCAAGTCCGCCCGTCCGATTACCTCGTCGAGCGACCGCGCGCCGATCGAGGCCAGAACCTCGCGCACCTCCTGCGCGTAGAAGGTGATGAGGTTCACCACTTTCTCGGCCGTGCCGGTGAACTTGTCGCGCAACGCCTCGTCCTGCGTACAGACGCCGACGGGGCAGGTATTGCTCTGGCACTGACGCACCATGATGCAGCCCATGGCAATGAGCGCCGCCGTGCCGATGCCGTATTCCTCGGCGCCCATCATCGCCGCCATGACGATGTCGCGGCCCGTGCGCAGGCCCCCGTCGGTGCGCAGCGTCACCCGCTCGCGCAGGTTGTTCATGCTCAGCACCTGATGCGCCTCGGTCAGGCCCATCTCCCACGGCAGCCCGGCATATTTGATTGACGTGGCGGGCGACGCCCCGGTGCCGCCATTATGCCCCGAAATCAGGATCACATCGGCCTTGGCCTTGGCCACACCGGCGGCGATCGTGCCCACGCCCGATTGCGCCACCAGTTTCACGCAGACCTTTACCTCTGGGTTGATCTGCTTGAGGTCATAGATGAGCTGCGCCAGGTCCTCGATGGAATAGATATCGTGATGCGGCGGCGGGCTGATAAGCGTGACGCCCGGCGTCGAATGGCGCAGCCGCGCGATCAGCTTCGTCACCTTCATCCCCGGCAACTGCCCGCCCTCACCGGGCTTGGCACCCTGGGCGATCTTGATCTCCAGCTCCTCGCAATGGTTGAGATATTCCGCCGTCACGCCAAAGCGCCCCGAGGCCACCTGCTTGATCTTGGCGCTCGGGTTGTCGCCATTCGGCTCGGGGGTGAAATGCGCCGGGTCCTCGCCGCCCTCGCCGCTGTCGCTGCGCGCGCCGATCCGGTTCATCGCCACGTTGAGCGTCTTGTGCGCCTCGGGCGACAGCGCACCAAGGCTCATCCCCGGCGTGACGAACCGCTTGCGGATCGCGGTGACGCTTTCCACTTCTTCCAGCGGGATTGCCTCGCCCATCGGCTTGATCGCCATCAGGTCGCGCAGATGAATGGGCGGCTTGGCCTGCATCGCCGCCGAATACTGCTTCCACAGCGCATAGCTCGCCTTGTTGCAGGCCGTCTGCATCATGTGCATGGTCTGCGCGCCCCAGGCATGGGTTTCACCCGATTTGCGCGCCTTGTAGAAGCCGCCGATCGGCAGGATATCCTGACCGTCCCGGAAGGCGCGGGAATGCACTTCCTCGATCTTGGCCTGAATCCCCGAGACGCCAATCCCCGAAATCCGGCTCGTCAGGCCCGGAAAATATTCCGCGCAAAGCGCGCGGCTCAGCCCGACCGCCTCGAAATTGAGGCCGCCGCGATAGGAGGAGACAACCGAGATGCCCATCTTCGACATGACCTTGAGAAGCCCCAGGTCAATCGCCGCGCGATAGCGCGCCATCGCTTCGGTCAGGCTGCCGTCGATCAGCCCGCGCGCGATGCGGTCGGCCAGCGTGTCCTCGGCCAAGTAGGCGTTGACCGTGGTTGCACCCGCGCCGATCAGCACGGCGAAATAATGCGGGTCGATGCATTCGGCCGAGCGCACGTTGAGGCTGCAAAAGGTCCGCAGCCCCTTGCTCGTCAGGTGGCTGTGCACCGCGCTCGTGGCGAGGATCATCGGCATCCCGACGCGCGCCTCGCTCAGGCGGTGATCGCTCAGCACCAGATTGCCCACGCCAGAGCGCACGGCATCCTCGGCCTCGGCGCGAATCCGTTCCAGCCCGTCTTGCAACGCCGTGCCGCCGGGTGCGAAGGTGCAGTCGATCTCGGCTACATCGCCTCCGAACTGCCGGAGCAGCTCGTCCCATTGCGCGTTGCCCACAAACGGGCTTTCGAGCGCGATGATCTCGGTCTGCGCGCTGCTCTCGTCGAGCACGTTCTTGAGGTTGCCGAACCGCGTCTTGAGGCTCATGACCCGAAACTCGCGCAATGAATCAATCGCCGGATTGGTCACCTGGCTGAAATTCTGCCGGAAATAATGGCTGAGCGGGCGGTATTGCGGCGAGAGAACGGCGGGGGGCGTGTCATCGCCCATCGAGGCCAGCGCCTCCTTGCCATCCTCGGCCATGGGCGCGAGGATCGTCTCGATCTCCTCGATGGTGTAGCCGGCCGCGATCTGACGGCGGCGCAGTTCCGCCCCGGTAAAGAGCGGCTTTTCCGTCACGCGCGCCAGCACCTCGTCAAGCTCGTTGATCTTGCCCACCCATTCGCCAAAGGGCTGGGCATGGGCCAGCTTGTCCTTGATTTCCGCGTCGTGATAGAGGCGCCCCTCCTCGGTGTCCACGGCCAGCATCTGACCGGGGCCAAGCGCGCCCTTTTCCCTGACGCTCGCCTCATCGACCGGCACCATCCCGGCCTCGGACCCGGCGATCACCAGCCCGTCGCCGGTGACCACATAGCGCATCGGGCGCAGCCCGTTGCGATCGAGCCCGGCACAGACCCAGCGGCCGTCGGTCATGGCGAGTGCGGCAGGCCCGTCCCATGGCTCCATCACCGAGTTGCAATAGGAATACATGTCGCGCCATGCCTCGGGCAGTTCCTCGGCCTGTTTTGACCACGACTCGGGCACCAGCATGGTCTTGGCCATCGGCGCATTGCGCCCCGCGCGCACCAGCAATTCAAAGACGGCATCGAGCGCGCCGCTGTCGGATGATCCTTGCGGGATGATCGGCTTGATATCCTCGGCCAGATCGCCGAAGGCGCCGCTCGCCATGCGGATCTCGTGGCTCTTCATCCAGTTCACGTTGCCCTTGAGCGTGTTGATCTCGCCGTTATGCGCCAGCATGCGGAACGGCTGCGCCAGCCACCATTGCGGAAAGGTGTTGGTGGAATAGCGCTGATGATAGATGGCGAAATTGCTCACGAACCGCGCGTCCAGCAGATCGGGATAGAACACCGCCACCTGCTCGGCCAGCATCATGCCCTTGTAGATGATGCTGCGGCAGCTCAGGCTGGCCAGATATAGCCCGTTGATCCCGGCCTGCGTCACGGCCTTTTCGATGCGGCGGCGGATGACGTAGAGTTCGCGCTCGAAATTCTCCTCGTCCAGCCCCTTGGCATCGGAAATCAGGATCTGCTCGATCTCGGGCCGGGTTGCATTGGCCTTCTCGCCAAGGCAGGTAATGTCCACCGGCACATGCCGCCAACCATAGATCGTGTGCCCCATGCGCAGCACCTCGGTCTCGACGATGGTGCGGCACCGCTCCTGCGCGCCGAAATCCGTGCGCGGCAGGAACACCTGCCCCACCGCGATCAGGCGGCGGACATCCGGTTCGTGCCCGGTGCGCCGGATCTGATCGTAGAAGAACGGCACCGGGATCTGCACATGGATGCCCGCGCCGTCGCCGGTCTTGCCATCGGCATCGACCGCGCCGCGGTGCCAGATCGCCTTGAGCGCGTTAATCCCCGCCTGCACGACCGGGCGCGACGGCTTGCCGTCGATGCTGACGACAAGGCCCACACCGCAGGAGGAACGTTCCTCCCCGGGGGCATACATGCCATTCGCCGCGAGCCAGTCGCGCCTGGAGGCTTCGCTGGCGGCCCAGTCGGAATCGAATGTCGTCATCGGTCTTTCCCTTCCTCGACCCGGTGGGTCGGATTGTCTGCCCTGTCGCCGCGCCCTGCTCCGCCGGGGCGCCGACGCTTTGCCGCTACTGCGCCGCCACCGCTTGCGCGCGGTCCAGATCGTCGAGGATCGCCGCTGCCGCGTCGCGCCCGTCACGGATCGCCCAGACCACAAGGCTCGCCCCACGCACGATGTCGCCTACGGCATAGACCCCAGGCAGCGCGGTGCGCCCGGTGGTGAACTCGGCCTTGATCGTGCCCCAGCGGGTGACTTCCAGTTCCTTCTTGTTCCAGAGGGCTGGAAGGTTCTCGGGCTCGAAGCCAAGCGCCTTTATCACCAGATCGGCGGGGGCGTCCTCGATCGCCCCCTTGATCGGTTCGGGGCTTTGACGGCCCGTCGCATCCGGCGCGCCAAGGCGCATCTTCTGGACCCTGACCGCCGTCACCGGATCCCCGGCGAACCCGACAGGCGCACTGAGCCACTCGAAAACAACGCCTTCTTCCTCGGCATTGGCCACCTCGCGCAGGCTGCCGGGCATGTTATCGCGGTCGCGCCGATAGAGGCAGGTGACCGATTTCGCGCCCTGCCGGATGGCCGTGCGCACACAATCCATTGCGGTATCGCCGCCACCGACCACGACAACCCGCTTTCCTGCAGCGTTCAACTCGCCGCTTTCGAATTCCGGCACCCGGTCGCCAAAGCTCACCCGGTTGCTCGCCGTCAGGTAATCAATCGCCGGCACGATGCCTTTTGCGCCCGCGCCGGGCCCGTCCAGCTCGCGGCTCTTGTAAACCCCGGTGGCGATCACGACTGCGTCGTGTCTGCTGCGAATTTCGTCAAAGCTCAGCTCCGTGCCCACGTTGCAATCGAGCACGAACGCGACCCCGCCCTGCGCAAGCTGTTCGATGCGGCGCATCACTACATCCTTCTCCAGCTTGAAGCCGGGGATGCCATAGGTCATCAGCCCGCCCGCGCGGTCGTAGCGGTCATAGACCGTGACCTGCACGCCTGCCCGCCGCAGCACGTCAGCGGCAGCAAGGCCGCCGGGGCCGGCACCGATGATCCCAACGGATTCGGCACGTTCTGCCTTGGGTGCAATGGCCGCGACCCAACCCTTTTCCCAGGCGGTATCGGTGATGTATTTCTCTACCGCGCCGATGGTGACGGTGCCGTGACCCGCCTGCTCGATCACGCAATTGCCCTCGCAGAGCCGGTCCTGCGGGCAGATGCGCCCGCAAATCTCGGGGAAGGTATTGGTCAGTTGGCTGATTTCATACGCTTCCCTGAGCCGCCCCTCGGCGGTCAGGCGCAGCCAGTCGGGGATGTTGTTGTGCAACGGGCAATGGGTCTGGCAATAGGGCACGCCGCATTGGCTGCACCGGCTGGCCTGTTCCCGGGCCTTGGCATCGGCATACTCGGCATAGATCTCATGGAAATCCTGCCGCCGGTCCTCGGCCGGGCGCTTGGCGGGCATGTCCCGCCCGATCTTCACGAATGTCAACATCGCCTGCTTCACCATGCGGCCCCCCTGCAGAGTCTTGCCAGAAGCACCGTATAAGCGGGTTCGTCACGAATGAAAAGTCATATATACTGACCTAATTTAACATTTTATTATCCCGATGTCTGATTATTCCGAGAAATCTCAACAATATAGGTCCGATTCGGATTCATCGTGGAATTTGCGCTTGCCGACGGATCAAGTATACATGCGTACAGGCTCATACAGGAAATCAAAAAATGCCTCTTTTTCAGATATTTATGGTTGCCGTTCTTCAGGGCATAACCGAATTCCTGCCGATCTCCTCTTCTGGCCACCTGATTCTCCTGCCCGCCCTCACCGGCATGGCCGATCAGGGCCAGGCCATCGACGTGGCGGTGCATGTCGGCACGTTGCTGGCCGTCATGCTGTTCTTTCGCGCCGATGTCGGGCCTGCGCTCGCCGCTCTGCCGCGCCTGCTGACGGGGCGGGCCGACACACCCGGCGCGCGCCTTGCGCTTTTGCTGCTCGTCGCGACGGTGCCGGTGATCCTCTGCGGGCTGCTGCTCAAGCTCACGGGGCTGAACGACGCGCTGCGCTCGATCACGGTGATCGCCTGGGCGACGATTCTCTTCGGCCTCCTGCTGTGGTGGTCGGATCAGCGCGGCCGCAGCGAGAAAACCTCTGAAAGCTGGACGATACGAGAGGCCGCCACCCTCGGCCTGTGGCAGGCCATAGCCCTCATCCCCGGCACGTCGCGTTCTGGCATCACCATCACCGGCGCGCGATTCCTGGGCTATCACCGGCACGACGCCGCGCGCATCTCCATGCTGATGTCGATCCCGACGATCATGGCGAGCGGCGCGCTGCTGGGTCTCGAGGTTGCGATGGACGCCAACACCGCGCTTATGCGCGATGGCGCGATTGCCGCGCTCTTCGCATTTGTCGCGGCGCTCCTCGCGCTCAGCTTCATGATGCGGCTCTTGCGCAGCGTCAGCTTCACGCCCTATGTGATCTACCGGATCGGGCTTGGCGCCGTGCTGCTCTGGATCGCCTATGCGTAGGGCTCAGGCGCGCAGGTTGCGCGCCGATTCGCGGATCGCCTCATATTGTCCGGTCGGGCGGAACCGCCAGAGATAGTCGGGCAGCACCGCCTCGGGCGCGACCGGCATGATCCCGAGATCGGCAAACCCCTTCGCATCAGCGCGCACCACGTTGTCCACCCGCAGGCTGCGCACCTGGTCGCGGGTGATCGCCGGCGGCACGAGGCCGAGGGTGAGCGTCTCGACCAACTCCATCACCCCGGCCATGAGCGCGGCGACGCCGAAGGGAATGTTGACGATCAGCCGCCGGCGACGGATTACTCGCAACATCAGGTCCATGAGTTCCCGGAACGTCGCTACCTGCGGGCCGCCGAGCTCATATATCCCGGCCTGCGCCTCGCCGGTGACGCCCATTACGGCAGCCTGCGCCACGTCATCGACATAAACGGGCTGAAACCGCGTATTGCCCCCCACCACCGGCAGGATCGGGCCAAGCCGCGTCATTGCGGCGAAACGGTTGAAGAAGCGATCCTCGGCCCCGAAGATCACCGAGGGGCGCAGGATCACCGCCTGCGGCATGTGCGTCAGAACGCCGGCCTCGCCCTCGGCCTTGGTGCGGGCATAGATGCTCGCCGCGTGCGCATCCGCCCCGATGGCCGACAGATGCACCATGCGCGCCACGCCCTGCTCGGCGGCGATGCGCGCGATGCGGGTGGCCCCCTCGGCCTGCACGGCGTCGAAATTGTTGCGCCCCTTGCGATCGAAGGTGCCGACGCAATTGACCACCGCATCGGCCCCCTGCATCACCGCGCGCACGCTCGCGTCATCGCGGATATTGCAAAACACCGGCTCGACCTGACCCGGCACACCGTAGGGCCGGACATGCATCGCCTCGTTGGGCCGCCGAACCGCGACCCGCACCCGCCAGCCCGCAGCCGCCAGCCGCCGCGCGATGTAGCGACCGACGAAACCTGATCCGCCATAGATGGTGACAAGCTGGGACATGGGGGCCTCCGGGCTGCGATTGCGCCTCCTTTCCTAGCGCCGTCGCCCGCGCGCGACAAGGCGTTAAGCACCCTGCGACAGATCGCGCGAATTCGCCGTTGACACCCGCGCGGGCTGCGTCTAAACGCCTGCGTCACGACACCTGCCCAGGTGGCGGAATGGTAGACGCGCTGGCTTCAGGTGCCAGTGGCCGCAAGGCCGTGGAGGTTCGAGTCCTCTCCTGGGCACCATATTTTTTCTCTAATATGCTGATTTATTTTGGAAATGTGTCCAAGTGCGCCTAGCGTATCCTCCTGATTATACACCCTTTGTCGCCTGCTTATCGGTTTTCACAGCACATTGTCGGGCGTGCAAACCGCCCGAGCCGTGAAGGCTGAGGATAGTGTCCCGGGGCGTGGTGCAATTTGTTCTCCGGCTGGATCTTGAGCCGGTTTACAGGGCGGCGATCTTCGCCGGGTCCATGGTGTTATCCTCACAGATGGTGGCGACGGTTTCCAGCGTCATGTAGCGGCGTGTGACCGCCCACTCGTCATTCTGCTCCAGCATCAGCGCACCGACGAGGCGTTTGATCGCTGGCTCGTTGGGGAAAATGCCGACGACATTGGTGCGGCGTTTGATCTCGTTGTTGAGGCGCTCACGCACGCCCATCTGATTGAGATTTCCCGCACGGTGGCCTTGGGCGCGCAGGGGTCTTCCAGAGCGATTTCCAGGGCGGGCCGCCTGACGAAAGCGACGATCCGAAACGGCAAGGTGACATGCGCTCCGCCCCGGAGGGGGCGCAAGCCCGGGCGCGCACCCCAAGCGATCCATGACCTGAAAGACAACTGCGCCCGGCGCTACCGGGCAATCTCGACCTCGGCGCAAAGCCCGCCCAGCCGCGCGCTTTCCCCCAGCCGCAGCGTGCCGCCATGGGCGCGCGCCACATCGGCCACGATCGACAGGCCGAGGCCAACGCCCGTGCCCCGGTTCTGGTTGCGCGCTGGCTCCAGCCGGGTGAAGGGGCGCAGCGCCTCCTCGCGGCGCTCGGGCGCGATCCCCGGCCCGTCATCCTCGACCCGGATCCTCAGCGCCCTGGGTCCCAGCCAGACCGAGACCTCGGCCCTCGTCCCGTAGCGCACCGCATTGGCAATGAGGTTCTCCACCGCGCGGCGCAGCGCATGGGGCCGCAAGTCCACCTCGCCCGCACCTTCCGCCTGGTGCAGCACCACATCCACCGCCGCGCGCTGCATGTCCGCGACCACCTGCCGCACCAGCGCCACCGGATCGACCGGCTCGGGCGCGCCCTCCTGCGTGCCGCGCGCGAAATCGAGGAACCCGTCCAGAAGACGCTGCATGTCATCGACATCGCGCAGCATCGGCGCGGCCTCTGTCTCGTCGATCATGGCAAGCCCCAGCCGCAACCGCGTGAGTGGCGTGCGCATGTCGTGGCTTACCCCCGAAAGCATAAGCGTGCGCTGCTCGATCTGCCGCTCGATGCGCGCGCGCATCTCGACAAAGGCGCGCCCCGCCGCGCGCACCTCCGTGGCGCCTCCCGGCCGGAACGGCACATGACGCCCGCGCCCGAACGCCTCGGCCGCGGTCGCCAGCCGGGTGATGGGCCGCAACTGCGCCCGCAGATAGAGGAAGGAAACCAGCGTCATCAACCCGCCCGCCACCATCAGGTTGACAAACAGAAGATGTGGACGGCGCGCCGAGACATGGGTCCGCGAGATGGTCATCTCGACAAGGCCGGCCTCGTCGGGAAAATACAGGATCACATCGCGGTCGTCCCTCAGCACCGCCCGCGCCAGATCGGGAAAATAGTCGCGCATCTCGTTGATGATCACGACGCCCGACAAATCGAACCAGCGCCGCTCGTCGCGGGCGGGCAGTCTCTCACGCGGCACCGCTGTCATGGTGACGCCGAGCGCCCCGGCCAGACCCTCGTCACCGGTGTCGCGCAGCACGCGGATCTCACGCGCGACGGTCTGCACCATCTGTTTTGTGACGCCCTCGAAATGGCGCTGCACGAAAACCACCGAGACCACCAGAAAAAGCGTCACGATCGGCACGAGCAGGCCAAGCACGGTGCGCCCGAACAGACCGCGCGGCAGATAGCGTTTGAGCCAGCGAAGCATCATGGGTAAACCTAGGCCAGGCAAGCTGGGAAAGGAAGAGCAATGCAGTCCGGCACAGATGGCGCGCCCCCGGTGGGGGTGGCGCAGGAACTGGGCGGCGGCGTCCGCGCGATCCTCGCTCCCAACCCCTCGCCCATGACGCTTTGGGGCACGAATACCTTTCTGCTGGGCACCCGGCGTCTGGCCGTGATCGACCCCGGCCCCGAGGATCCCGGCCATCTCGCGGCGATTCTCGGCGCGCTCGGGCCCGGCCAGAGCATCAGCCACATCTTCGTGACCCATGCCCATCTCGACCACTCGCCGCTCGCCGCGCGGCTCGCGGAGATCACCGGCGCGCCGGTGCTGGCCTATGGCGATTCGGGCGCGGGGCGCAGCGAGGTGATGACACGCCTGGCCGAGACGGGCCAGATCGGCGGCGGCGAGGGCGTTGACGCGGGCTTTGCCCCCGATCTGGTGCTTTACGACGAAGAGACCGTGGCCGGTGACGGCTGGCAGATCACCGCGCACTGGACGCCAGGGCATTTCGGCAATCACATGAGCTTTCAGAGCGGCCCCGACGTGTTCAGCGGCGATCTGGTGATGGACTGGGCGAGCACGCTCATTTCACCGCCCGATGGCGACCTGACACAGTTTCGCGCCTCCTGTGCACGGCTCGGACAGATGCAGGCGGCGCGCCTGCTGCCCGGCCATGGCGCCCCCATCACCGAGCCCGCCGCGCGCATCGGCTGGCTGCTCGCGCACCGCGACGCGCGCGAGGCCGCGATCCTCGCCGCGCTGGCGGATGGCCCGGCCCGACCGAGCGCGCTCGCAGCGCGCATCTACACCGACACGCCGCCCGCCCTGCTGCCCGCCGCGGCCCGCAACGTATTGGCACACCTCGTTGATATGATGCAGAAATCCCGCGTCATCCCCCTCGACAAGCTCGGCCACGACACTCGATTTGCCCTGACGACCAAACCCGAAACAGCGCCGTGAAGTTTATGCCACAAACCCTCTGGACCTGCCGCCCGCGCGTTGCTATACGGCGCCGGTGTTCCGGCGTAGCTCAGCGGTAGAGCAGTTGACTGTTAATCAATTGGTCGTAGGTTCGATCCCTACCGCCGGAGCCAAAAATCCAAAATAAAACAGGAAGATAACAGGAAGCGCCGCAAGCGTTTTACCTTCCTCGTTTTCCGTGTCCGTCCTATGTCCGTAATCTGAAAAGCCGTGTCCGTGGCCTCAGAATCAGCGGCCCCCGTGCCAAGAAACCTTTATGCCCGGCACCAGCGCGGGCGGCGATACCGGTAAGGTGAGTTCAGGATTTCTTGCGCCGCGCAGCGAGAAAGTAAAAGTCCACCACCGGTTTCTATCCGTGAGAAAAACGGCGGCATTGGGACCGGATCACGCGGCCTGCCAGCACTCTGCGGGCAGGGCGTGAATGGCGGATAGGTGCTGGGTTTTCGATTGTAAAAGGTGTGAGTCAACGCACACGTTTTCGGCCACTTCTGCGGACTGCACAAGCCGACTTATATTTGTCCTTTCGCGCCCAACCTTCGCCGCATACTCCGACAATCCACCTTTCTGGCCCCGGCCACCCTTCGACAAGCCGACACAGTGCAGATCACGCGGCCTTAATGAGCCGTCGAAACCGCTCGGGGTCAAATCGCGTCATCACCGCCTCCGGGTCCAGGCCGGCCAGGGCGCAGCAAATCTCAAAGTCGGTCGATCCTATCCAGCCTTGATCCTGCCCGCGCGCGGCGTCATGCAGCGCATGTGCCAATATCGCGTGCCATCGAGCATCACCGCAAGCGCGTGCGCTTCTTCTCGACGGTCGAGCTGGTCAACGCGCTGGAGCAGGAAAAGGCCCAAGGCAAGGCTGGCAAGATCGCCGAGGCGCTGGTGAAAACCGACCTCGTGATCCTGGACGAGCTGGGATACCTGCCGTTCAGTGCCTCCGGCGGTGCCTTGCTCTTCCATCTTCTGAGCAAACTCTACGAACGCACCAGCGTCATTATCACCACAAACCTCAGCTTCAGCGAATGGGCCAGCGTCTTCGGCGACGCCAAGATGACCACAGCACTGCTTGATCGTCTCACCCATCGCTGCCACATCCTCGAGACCGGAAACGACAGCTATCGCTTCAAGGCAAGCTCCGAAACGGCAAAAGAGAAACGGAAGGAGACAGCAGCATTGACGCCATCATGACGCAAAGAACATAACAACTGGGTGGGTCAATTCTCAGAGGCAATCAACAGATACACAAAAAATGCAAATAAATCAATATGCTAGATTGTCATGTGCCCCCATGATGGATTGGACAGACCGGCATTGCCGGTATCTGCACCGGCTGCTCAGTCGCCGGGCGCTGCTTTATACCGAGATGGTGACCGCGCCCGCGCTGGTGCGGGGCGGCGCGCTGCGTCTGCTCGACCATTCCCCGCAGGAGCATCCCGTCGCGCTGCAACTGGGCGGGTCGGACCCGCGGGAGCTGGCGCAGGCGGCTCGGTTGGGCGCGCAGGCGGGCTATGGCGAGATCAACCTCAATTGCGGCTGCCCCTCGGACCGGGTGCAGTCGGGCACGTTCGGGGCGGTGCTGATGCGCGACCCGGGGCTGGTGGCCGAGTGCTGCGCCGCGATGATCGACGCGCAGTCGCGCGAGGTGACCGTCAAGTGCCGCATCGGCGTCGATGAGCAGGACCCCGAGGAGGTCTTGCCAGAGTTCCTGTCGCGCATCGTCGCGGCGGGTGTGCAGCGCGTCATCATCCATGCGCGCAAGGCCTGGCTTCAGGGCCTGAGCCCGAAGGACAACCGCGAGATCCCGCCGCTTGACTACGATCTCGTGCAGCGGATGAAGATGCTCTTTCCCAACCTGCATATCTCGGTCAATGGCGGTATTGCCTCGCTCGACGAGGCCGAGGCGCTGCTGGCATCGGGGCTTGACGGGGTGATGGTGGGGCGCGCGGCCTATCATCAGCCCGCCGATATCCTGTGCGCCGCCGACCGGCGGATTTTCGGCGCCCCGGGGCCGGACAGCACACCAGAGGGGGCGGTGCGCGCCATGCTGCCCTATATCGAGGCGCATCTCACGGGGGGCGGACGGCTCAACCAGGTCACCCGGCACATGCTGGGCCTTTTCGCGGGGCGGCCCGGCGCGCGGGGCTGGCGGCGGATGCTGTCGGAGGGCGCGGTGCGCCCCGGCGCGGGGCCGGAGCTGGTGGAGGCGGCGCTCGCGCAGGTGGTGCGCGCGGCGGCCTGAGGTCAAACGTAGCGTGCGATCAGGCGTTCGGCGGTTGCGCGCAGGGTATGCTCTGACAGGTCGGGCAAGGCGAGCGGCTCGGCCTCGGCCCGGCTCATCCGGCGATAGCGCGGGTCGTAATGCGTGCGGATCAGGTCTTCGACCAGCGGCGCGAAACCCCCTGCCCGCGCGAGGGCCTGCCAGGCGTTTACCCGCGCGTGCCCGTGATAGCGCACCAGCCGCCCGAGGATCGCATCGAGCCGCTCCGGTTCGGCGATCAGGTCGGCATAGGCGTCGAGGATATGGCCCACCCGAGCCGCCATCGGGGCCTCGATCCGGCAGGCGCGCGCGCCCTTCATGGCCTTCGTCAGCGCCGGCGGCAGGGTGATGTGGCCGATGCGCGCGCTCTCGGCCTCGACAAAGACCGGGCGGGCGGGATCGAGCCGCGCCATGGCCGCGGCGAGCGATGACTCGAACGCCTTCTGCGAGGGTTGCGCCGCGCCGATCAGCCCGAAGACCGAGCCGCGATGCCCGGCCATCGCCTCGAGATCGAGCACCTGCGCGCCCGCCCCGGCCAGATGCGCCAGAAGCCGCGTCTTGGCGGTGCCGGTGCCGCCGTCGATCAGCACGGCAGGGCAGGGGAAGGGGCTGTCGTAAAGCGCCGCGACCACCAGCCGCCGATAGCTGCGCCAGCCGCCCGCGATCGTGTCCGCGCGCCAGCCGACCTGTTGCAGGATCACCGTGAACGCGCCCGACCTCTGCCCGCCCCGCCAGCAATAGACCAGCGGCCGCCAGCCGCCCGGACGATCCGCCAGCGGGCCTTCGAGATGGGCCGCGGCATTGCGCGCCACCAGCGCCGCGCCGATCTTGCGCGCAAGAAACCGGTCCTGTTGCACATAGATCGTGCCGACGCGGGCGCGCTCGGCATCCGAGAGCACCGGCAGGCTGATCGCGCCGGGCAGGTGATCCTCGGCATATTCGGACGGAGAGCGCACGTCGATGATCTCGTCGAAGGGCAGGGCGGCGAGCGCCGAAAGGCTGGTGAGGTGAAAGGGCATGGCGGGGCCTTGGAAACGTGCGAATTGCCGTTGTCTTTGCGCCGTCCGTGGCCCGGGCGCAAGCGACGCCTGCGCCGCGACTCCGGCCTTTCGGGCGGCTCAGTGGTCAGGATCGTGCCATTCGGCCTCGGGCACCTCGCGCCGGCGCAGCCGCATGGCAAGGCCAAGCGCCACACCGACGCCGATGGCCAGCGTCAGATCGGTGAGCACCGTCAGCACCAGCGTTATCAGCAGAAGCACCTGATCCGAGCGCCGCGCCGCCAGGTGCCGCCGCCAGTGCTGCGGCTCGGACATGTTCCAGGCGGTGATCAGCAGCAGCCCGGCAAGCGCGGGCATGGCGAGATAGCCCGCCAGCGGCGCGGCCACGAGCATGACAACGAGGATGACCAGGGCATGGACCATCCCGGCCACGGGCGTGCGCCCGCCGGCCTGCACATTGGTGGCGGTGCGCGCGATGGCCCCCGTCGCGGGCAGCCCGCCAAACAGCGCCGAGCCGATATTGGCCGTGCCATTCGCGATCACCTCGGCATTGGGCCGGGTATTGCCGCCGATCATGCGGTCGGCCACCGAGGCCGAGAGGAGCGATTCCACCCCGGCAAGAAAGGCGATGATGAGCGCCGAGGGCAGCAGATCGAGCATCCGCGCGACGCTGAGCGACGGGAGTTGCGGCCGCGGCAGGGTTCCCGGCAACGCGCCATAGCGCGACAGGATCGTGTCCACCGGCAGGCTCAGGAGCGCGACCGCCGCCGAGCAGAGCGCGATGGCCACGACAAGGCCCGGAAAGCGCGGCAAGAGGCGGCGCAGCATCACGATGATGGCGATCGTCGCCACACCAAGACCGAGCGCGCGCGGGTCGAGCGTGTCGCGCGCCTGCCAGAGGGCGGCGGTCTTGGGCAGGAAATCGGCGGGCAGGTTGGCGACGTCCAGCCCGAAAAGGTCACGCAACTGGCTGGTGGCGATGATGATGGCGATGCCGATGGTAAAGCCGTTGATCACCGCTTCGGGGATATGTTTCACAAGGCTCCCTGCCTTGAAATATCCCGCGATCACCATGATCGCCCCCGCCATCAGCGTGGCCAGCACCAGCCCGTCATGGCCATGTTCGGCGATAACGCCATAGACCACGACGATGAAGGCCCCCGTAGGCCCGCCGATCTGCACCCGGCTACCGCCGAGCGCCGAGATGAGAAAACCGCCGACAATCGCGGTGATCAGCCCGGTGACAGGGTCCGCCCCCGAGGCGATGGCGATGGCGATGCTGAGCGGCAGCGCCACCATGGCGACAGTGATCCCGGCCAGAAGGTCTGCGCGAAACAGCGCGGCGGTATAACCGGGCAGGGTGGACAGAATCTTGGGCCTCATGACAAGGTTGAACACCCGTGCCGCGCCATATGCAAGAGGGACCGGCCTGCGGCACTTTGGCAAAGGCCGCGGCGGCACCGACGGCTGCGTGACAAAATGGCCGAACTGCGCAGTCTCGGTATTCTCAATCTGCGCATTGCGGGCTAAGCTCGAGGCACTTCAATGATCCGCGGACCGCCCGGGAGAGGCGCGCCCGCACCAACCGGGGAGGAACCTTGATGGATCGCCGTTCGTTTCTGAAGAAATCCGCTTTGGGTGGCGGGGCCGCCGCCGCCAGCACACTTGCCGCACCGCTCTATGCGCAGGGCAAGCGCACGCTGACAATGGTCACCACATGGGGACGCGGCCTTGCCGGTGTTCATGACTCGGCGCAGTATTTCGCCGACACGGTTACCGCGATGTCCGATGGCAACCTGACCGTCGATCTCAAGGCCGCGGGCGAGCTTGTCGGCGCCTTTGAGGCCTTCGATGCTGTTTCCGCCGGGCAGGCCGATCTCTATCACGGCGTCGATTACTATTTCCTCGGTCAGCACCCGGCCTTGTCCTTTTTCAGCCAGGTGCCGTTCGGGATGACCTATCAGGAATACAGCAACTGGTTCTATCACGATGGCGGGCGCGAACTGGCCGACGAACTTTATACCATCTTCGGCCTCAAGGCATTTCCCGGCGGGAGCACCGGACCGCAATCGGGTGGCTGGTTCAACAAGGAAATCAACGGCCCCGAGGATTTCCAGGGCTTGAAATTCCGCATGCCCGGGCAGGGCGGTCAGGTGGTGGGCAAGCTGGGGGCCTCGGTGCAGAACCTGCCCGGCTCGGAAGTGTATCAGGCGCTCGCCTCGGGTGCCATCGACGGCACCGAATGGATCGGCCCCTGGGCGGATGAAAAGGCCGGTTTCCAGGAGATCACCAAGATCTACTACACCGCCGGTTTCCACGAGCCGGGGCCGATCCTGAACGTGGTCGTCAACCTCGACGTCTATGAGGATCTGACCCCCGCGCAGCAGGCCATCGTCAGCTTGGGCGCGCAGGCGGCCAACATCTGGACGATGTCGCTGTTCATGTCCAACAACTCGGCGGCGCTCAAGCGTCTGCAGGCCGGCGGTGTCAAGGTGATGGAATTCTCCGACAGCATCTGGGATGCCTTCGGCGCTGCCGCCGACGAGGTCGTGAGAGAACCGATGGGCGATGACCTCTACAAGCGCTGCTACGACAGCTACATGGACTCGCTGCGCAGCTCGGCCTCCTGGGGCAGTATTTCCGAGGGTGGCTATATCGCGCAACGCAACCGCGTCGTCGGGATCTGATTCGCAACTGAACGCCGCCGCGCCTGTGGGCGCGGCGCGCAACACCCGGGGCCGGGCGGGCCGTTCGGGGATTGGTTTCGGGGGAGCGTGATGGAGAACGATACCGGCGTCGGTGTGCTCGATGCAATCGCTGCGCTGGGCAGGGGACTCCTCTGGCTGGGCGAAAACGTCATCCTGAGTTTCTACAACCTCGCCTATGCGATCACCCATCCCGCGCTCTGGCTCGACTGGTCGGACAAGGAGGCGATCATGCGGGTCGTCTACTATGGCGGGTCGGTCGAGTTCTTCTTCGTGGTGTTCACGGCCTTCATGGTGCTCACCGGCGTGGGCATGTGGCGCAACGCCTTTCTCTGGGGTTGCGTGCGGGTGCTCGAGGGGTTTGCCAACACCGTCGGCCGCTTCGCCGCATGGGCGGGGCTGATCATGGTGCTGCAACAGATCCTGATCGTGTTCGTCCAGCGCATCTTTGCCCGGTCCGACATCGTGATCGGCCTGGGCATCCCCCTGCAATTCGACATCAGCTGGTGGTCGGAGGAACTCAAGCTCTACAATGCCATGGTTGTCGCGCTGTGCTGCACCTACACCTTCGTTCAGGGCGGGCATGTGCGGGTCGATCTGATCTATGCGCAGGTCAGCCATCGCAGCAGGCGCATGATCGACATGGTGGGCAGCCTTGTCTTCATGATGCCGATGGCGGTGCTCATCTGGATGTATGGCTGGTTCTTCCTCTGGCGGCATCTGATCGTGCCCAAGCCTTCGGCCTCGGAATCGCTCGAGCGTCTGTTGATGAAGGCGCGCGCGCTGCGCTGGAATGTCGAGACCATCAGTTTCAGTCCGAACGGTTTCAACGGCTATTTCCTGTTCAAGGTGCTGCTGGTGTTGTTTGCAGGCATGGTCTTTCTGCACGCGATGGCGTTTTTCTGGCGGTCCTGGCTGGAATGGAAGGAAGGGCCGGAAAGCGCCGACAGATACCTCGACCGCGACACGCTGGGCGCGGGCGAAGAAGCCTATGAAGGCACACATTAAGGGGGCGGGGATCCATGCTGTTCGGACTTGACGGGGTCGAGGTCGGCCTGATCATCGTCTTCCTGTGCCTTTTCGGGGGCATTCTTTCGGGCTTTCCGGTGGCCTTCGCCATCGGCGGCGCGGGGGTGATCTCTTTCGGGATCATTGCCGGGCTCGACAGTGCGGGGCTGCTGATCCACCAGGCCATCGACACATCGAGCGAGGCCTACAGGACAATGCTGGGCACTGGCGTGCGGGCCGATTCCATCTCGATTTTCCGATATCCCGACCTGCCGCGCACGGGCGTGCCGGTGTTTCCGCAGGGCTGGGAGACGGCGCTCGACCGCAACGTGTCGTTCATCGTCAACCGCATCAACGAGCGGGTGCTGGCGGGCGCGGCGCTGGAGACGCTGCTGGCCGTGCTCATGTTCGTGATGATGGGCATCACGCTGGAGCGATCGAAGATCGCCAATGAGCTGCTCACGACCATGGCGCGGGTGTTCGGCCCGCTTCCGGGCGGCCTCGCGGTGTCGGTCGTGGTGGTGGGCGCGTTTCTCGCCGCCTCCACGGGTATTGTCGGCGCGACAGTGGTGACGATGGGCCTGCTGAGCCTGCCCACAATGCTGCGCAACGGCTATTCCCCGCAACTGGCCACCGGCGTGATCGCCGCGTCGGGCACGCTGGGGCAGATAATCCCGCCCTCCATCGTTATCGTGCTTCTGGGCACGCTGGCGGGCGATCTCTATTCCGTGGCGCAGGAGAACCGCGCCATCGCGGCGGGCTGCACCGATGCGCTCACCTATCTGGGTACGCCTGCGGTCGTGTCGGTGGGCACGCTGTTTCAGGCGGCGCTTCTGCCCGGCATCCTGCTGGCGCTGCTCTATGCGCTCTATGCCTTCGGCTATGCGCTTTTCAATCCGTCCAAGGCGCCGGCGGTGCAGCTGGCGGGCGTGGCGGGCGGCGAGGTCATCACCCGGCGCGACAGCTTTACCTGGTTTCTCGGCGTGCCTGTGGCGCTGATTGCAGGGGTGATGGTTCTGGCGCAGGTCAATATCGTCGGCCCGCAGGACCTGACCGTCAGCAGCTTTACCGATCAGGGGCAGTCGGCCTCGCTGCGCACCAATGTCAGCCCGCAATGCCGGGCATCCATGATCGAGCTGCACGGCCAGGAGGCATGGGATCGCGCGGTGAGCGAGCAGGCGGCGATCGACGCGGCGGGCGGCGCGGTGGGCAGCGTGCGCCTCAGCCCCGACGAAATCGCCGAACTGCGCATCGAAAAAGAGGCCGCCGCCGCCCCCATCGGCACCGGCGTCGCCACGCTCATGGTCCTGTTCGGCCTCATCCTCGCGGTGGCGCGCGGCGTTGCGCCTTCGGCAGATCCGCGCCCGCTGCTGATCGGGGCAGTGGGGATCGTGCTGGGGCTTGTGGCCGATATCGCCTTCATCGGGCCTTCGACCTCGTCGGGCGCGACATGGCTCATCCTCGCCATCCCCTTCGCGCTCGTGCTCTACGGGGCGGCCCACGGCGCGATGCGCCTGGCCGCGAACGAGCTGATCCGCGTGGTCTTTCCGCCGCTGGTCCTCATTGTGGCGGTGCTCGGCTCGATCCTGGGCGGAATCACCAACCCGACACCCGCCGCGGCGCTCGGGGCGGGCGGGGCGCTCATGTTGGCGGCCTATCGCAAGCTGCGCGATCAGGACCGCTCGCCCCGGGTGATCCTCTTTTCGACGCTGGCCATCGTTGTGGCCATCCTCATCGGCATCAATTTCGATCTCAGGATCAGTCAGCCGGATGTGGGTCTTGAATCCTGGGTGGCCTTCGTCTTTGCCTATATCGCCTATCTCTATGCGTTTTTCGGGCTGCTCTTTGCCTGCTGGGTGTTGTTCGCGGGCGGAGTGCTGACGCCGGTCGTGCGCGAGACGGCAAAGGTCACGAGCATGGTGTTTACCATTCTCATCGGCTCGCAGCTTCTCAATCTGGTGGTGATCTCCTTCGGCGGCGAGCATTACATCCAGGATTTCCTGATGTCGTTCGATAACGAGTTCAAGGTCTTCCTGATCGTGATGCTGGTGCTCTTCATCCTCGGCTTCGTGCTCGATTTTCTGGAGATCATCTATATCGTGATCCCGATCGTCGGCCCGGTGATCTATGGCGGCAGTTTTGACCCCAAATGGGTGACGATCATGATCGCGGTCAACCTTCAGACATCCTTTCTGACGCCGCCCTTCGGCTTTGCGCTGTTCTATCTGCGCGGGGTGGCGCCGAAGGGGGTGACGACCGGGCATATCTACAAGGGCGTGCTACCCTTCGTGCTGATCCAGGTTCTGGGGCTCGCGCTCTTGTGGTTCTTCCCCGGAATCGTGACGATATTGCCCGACCTGATGGGGTGAGGGGGCGCGGGAGTCAGGCGGTTTCAGCCTGACACTGTGGGCCGGGGCGGCGCGCGATCACCTCAAAGACCTCTGGTTGACAACGATGATCCCAACGGCCCTATGAATTGACCGCTTTGGCATATTCTCGGTCACTGATAGAACCGACGCGTTCCTGATCGTTTGCGAAGAAGTTCCACGCGTCACAGCATCGCGCAACGATGTCGTCATAGGCACGTGTTCCATCCCTGATGATCACATTTCCCCTCGGCGATCTGCCCTGTTTATGGCGAGATCGGTTCTGAGGGAGTGCGGCGGAACAGAAAACAGTCCGGGGGGCTGCCGAAATCACCGCAAACGAACGGCATGGTCGAGCGCTTCAACGGCCGCATCTAGGAGGTGCTGCAAAGCCACCACTTCCGATCCGGCGAGGAGTTGGAGACCACGCTGCACCGCTAAGTCTGGCTCTACAACCAACAGCTTCTCAATCAACCTTGGGCAGCAAGACGCCATTTATGGCGATGAAGGAATGGCACAAACTCAAGCCGCAGCTGTTCAGGAAAACGCCATACCATCTGCCGGGATGTGACAGCTAAATGGCGAGGCTGAGATTCTTCAAGGCCAGATCGTGTGCTGGATGGGGTCGCCGCGTACATTGATCCGAAATTTGGCTCCAAATCCACTTGCGGACCTGTTTTATGGCAATTTCGGACCAAAACCTGTCAATTGCGGCAAGTTTGTCCGCAGGTGACAGATGCCGTTGCGGCGCTCAGAACCACTGCCCCGGCTCCATCAATCCCAGATCGAGAAGTTGCCGCGAATGCCACTCGAAAGGCACCGAGTTGCGCCATTTGAAGCTGTGGATGCCGAAGGTCGAGCCGGGGTTGCGCTTGAGCGCCTTGGCGGTGCGGAACGAGACCAGCGCGGCGGTCAGGTTGTTGTGCCAGGGACAGGCATAGGTGTTGTATTCCTCGTCCGAAAACGTGTCATCGTCGCGCAGGCGCAGCCCCGGCGTGGCGCGGAACAGCGATATACGGTCGATCTTGCGCCGGTTGGCCGGGATGTGCTCTTCAAAGCGCCAGCGCAGTCCGCCGAAGAAATCGAGCTGCCGCTCCCTTGGGTGGTTGTGGTTGTCGGGATCGGGACGACCGAGCGCATAGTAGCCCGAGCGGTCGATATGCGCCTCTTTCAGGCAGACCGCGTCGGGATGGCGCTCGAGATCGGGCGCATAGAGGTCGATCACATAGGTGAGCATCGCGTCGCGGCGCTCGTCGGCGTGGAAGGCCAGCAATTCGCCCACGCTGCGCGCCTCGCAGAACGGGTAGAACAGGTATTCGGCGTTGTAGCAGTAAAACAGCCAGAGGCCGGGGGCCTTGTCGATCACCGCGTTGACGGTCTCGCTCACGCGCGCGCCCGCCGCGAGATCGTGGCGGATGCGGGTGATCCGGGTATCGGCGGCCAACTCATCGGCCACGCCAAAGGCGTCGGGCGCGAGGAACAGCACAGACTTGAAGCCCAGGTCGAGATGGTGGCGCAGCGTCGAATCGATCTCGGTCTCGTCCTCGGCAAAGATCATCGCCACCGGCCCCCGGGCCAGCGCCTTGCCCGGTTTTGCGAGAAACGCCCAGAGTGTCGGTGCCGTCACTTTTTCTGTCCTGTCCGGTTTGCCGCAGACTCGCCAAAACCGCCGGGCATTGCAAGAGGGGGGTGGCTTGATATAGGCAGACACCTTGAATACTCAGCCGGGAGGCGGGCGCATGGCGGCTCCGAAGAAGCTCTATATCAAGACCTATGGCTGTCAGATGAACGTCTATGACAGCGAGCGCATGGCCGAGGCCATGGGCGGCGCGGGCTATGTCACCACCGACGATGCGGCGCAGGCCGACATGATCCTGCTCAACACCTGCCATATCCGCGAGAAGGCCGCCGAGAAGGTCTATTCCGAACTGGGCCGGTTTCGCGCGCTCAAGGAGGCAAGGCCCGATCTCAAGATCGGCGTGGCGGGCTGCGTGGCGCAGGCCGAGGGCGAGGAGATCATGCGCCGCCAGCCGCTGGTGGATCTGGTGGTGGGACCGCAGAGCTATCACCGGCTGCCGCAGATGGAGGCGCGGGTGCGCGAGGGGGGCAGGGCGCTCGACACCGATTTTCCGCTCGATGACAAGTTCGACACGCTGCGCCATCGCCCCAGGGCACGGCGCGGCCCGACGGCGTTTCTGACCGTGCAGGAGGGCTGCGACAAGTTCTGTGCCTTTTGCGTGGTGCCCTATACGCGCGGGGCCGAGGTGAGCCGCCCGGCCGCGCGCGTGCTGGAGGAGGCGCGCGACCTGGTGGAGCGCGGGGTGCGCGAGATCACGCTGCTGGGCCAGAACGTCAACGCCTATCACGGACCCGGAGAGGGTGGCGACTGGTCGCTTGCGCGGCTCATCCGGGCGCTGAGTGACATCGACGGGCTGGAGCGTATCCGCTTCACGACCTCGCACCCCAACGACATGAGCGACGATCTGATTGCGGCGCACGGGGACTGCGCCAAGCTGATGCCCTATCTGCACCTGCCGGTGCAGTCCGGTTCCGACCGCATCCTCAAGCGGATGAACCGCAAGCATACCGCCGAGGGCTATCTGCGGCTGATCGAGCGCATCCGCGCGGCGCGGCCCGATATCCTGATCTCGGGCGATTTCATCGTGGGTTTTCCCGAGGAGACCGAGGCCGATTTTCAGGCCACGCTCGACCTGATCGAGGCGGTCGGTTACGGGCAGGCGTTTTCGTTCAAGTATTCCACCCGCCCCGGCACCCCGGCGGCCGAGCGCCCGCAGGTCGATGAGGCGGTGAAAACCGAGCGTCTTTACCGCTTGCAGGATCTCGTCACCCGCCAGCAACGCGCCGTTCAGCAGGCAATGGTGGGCCGAGTGGTGGGGGTTCTCTTCGAGAGGCCCGGGCGGCTGCCGGGCCAGATGGTGGGCAAATCCGACCATCTTCACGCGGTGCATGTGGCAGATAGCGGCCTGGGCGTGGGCGACCTGGCGCGGGTGGAGATTGTCGAAAGCGGGCCGAATTCACTTGCCGGCCGTATTCGCGCCGCCTGAGCGCGTCAGGACACGGCGAATTCGCGTCATGTCGGGATTGTTTCGTGTTGCGCGACAATATCGGTCGGATTTTTCTTCACTTCGATGAAAAATTTGTTAATTTAGAGACGCATTTAAGATAAGTTGATGCGGTGAATGTCATAAAGTGCCAGATTTGGGGGCAAGGACTGTGGATGAAATAGGTTCAGGAATTATGCGTAAACTCGCGGGGTGCGCCGTGATCGGCGTGCTGGCGCTATTGGTGGATGTCAGCACGGTTCAGGCACAGGAGGCAGGGCAACAGGCGGGGCAACGCATCGTCAAGGGCGAGCGTTATATCCCGGCGATCTGGGTGGACCCGGATGGTTGCGAGCATTGGGTGATGGATGATGGGGCCGAAGGTTTCATGAGCCCGCACCTGACGCGGGAGGGGCTGCCGGTCTGTCGCGAGGTGGAGCTTTGCAACCTGACCCCAAGTGATCAGATGTTCGCGACCGACAGCGCCAGCATCACTCCGGCAGGCGCACAGGGCTTGCGCGAATTCTTCCGGAACGCCGACGCGGCATCCTTTACCATCATCGGCCACACCGACAGTCGCGGCGCGGACCAATACAACCTGCGTCTGTCGCTGGATCGCGCCAACGCTGTGGCAGAGATCGCTCGCAGCGAGGGGGCGCGTATCGAGGATGTGCGCGGTCATGGCGAACGGATGCCAAAGGCGTCGAACGATACCGCCGAAGGCATGGCGCAGAACCGCCGTGTCGAAATCATGTGCCGGCGCTGAGGGGGAACGGAAAATGAGAAAGATCAGATTTGCAGCTTTGCTCCCCGTTATCGGTCTGCTTGCCGGATGTGTGCACGGCGCCGTCGGCGCCGACAAGGGCCGCGACCTGGGCACCGACCGAAAGGACCTCAACCAGCTTCGAGCCGGCATCTGGGTCGATCCCAATGGCTGCGATCACTGGATCATCGACGATGGCATGGAGGGGTATCTTACGCCGCGCATCGACCGGTCCGGCGTTCCGGTCTGCTCGGGCATCGCGCCGCCGACTGTGGCCACCGGACCGTTCAAGAGCGGTAGCCGTGTGCCTGACATCCTGTGAAATCGTCTCAACCGGGAATGTGGATTTGCGGGGCGCATGATTGGCGCCCCGTTTCTTTTTCGACAACCCGCGGGTTTTTCCCCTCCCGTGCTTGCGCGTGGCGGCGCAACTTGGCACTGTGAGGTCAGGCATCCGATACCGGGAGATTTGTTTGGGAACCAGCGCACCGCCCCCCGCCTCCGACATGACCGCCACGCATCAGGCCGCGGTTGAATTTCCCGACAACAAGCTGTTGATCGACCTGTGCGGCGAGTATGATCGCCACCTTGCCGAGATCGAGCGGGTTCTTGCCGTGCAGATCGTGCGGCGGGGCAATCAACTGGTCATCATGGGCGAAGAGGACGCGGTGCAAGCGGCGGTGGTGGTGCTCGATGCGCTCTATGCGCGGCTTGAGACCGGCAAGGGGGTGGAGCACGGCGACGTGGACCGCGAATTGCGCATGGGTGGCGGCGAGGACGCGGGCGGGCTCGACGGTGATCAACTCGAGTTGTTCAAGGGCGGCGCGGTCGAGATCAAGACCCGCAAGAAGCTGGTGGAGCCGCGCACCGACGCGCAGAAAGCCTACGTCAAGGCGCTGTTTGCGCATGAGCTGGCATTCGGCATCGGGCCTGCGGGCACAGGCAAGACCTATCTGGCGGTGGCGGTGGGCGTGCATATGTTCATCGAGGGCCATGTGGACCGGATCATCCTGTCGCGCCCCGCCGTCGAGGCCGGCGAGAAGCTGGGCTATCTGCCCGGCGACATGAAGGAAAAGGTCGATCCCTACATGCAGCCGCTTTATGACGCGCTGAACGATTTTCTGCCCGGCAAGCAGGTGCAGAAGCTCATCGAGGAAAAGCATATCGAGATCGCGCCGCTTGCCTTCATGCGGGGCCGCACGCTCAGCAATGCCTTTGTCGTGCTGGATGAGGCGCAGAACGCCACCTCGATGCAGATGAAGATGTTCCTGACCCGACTGGGCGAGGGAAGCCGCATGGTCGTCACCGGCGACCGCACGCAGATCGACCTGCCGCGCGGGGTGCCCTCGGGGCTGGCGGATGCCGAGCGACTCCTGACCACGATCCCGCAGATCAGCTTCAACTATTTCACCGCCCGCGATGTCGTGCGTCACCCGCTCGTGGCGGCAATTATCGAGGCCTATGAGGCGGATGGCTAGGCCATGCCCGTCGAGGTGATGATCGAGGACGGGCGCTGGCGAGCCGTGGGGATCGAGGCGCTGGCGGATCGCGCGGCGGAGGCGGCGCTTTTGCATCTGGGGCTGGTGCCCGGTGACTGGGAAATCAGCGTTCTGGCCTGCGACGACGCCCGCATCGCCACGCTCAACGCCGAGTTCCGGGGCAAGCCCGCGCCCACCAATGTGCTCAGTTGGCCGGCCGCGGATCTTTCGGCCGAGAACGCGGGCGACATGCCCTTGCCGCCGGCACCGGGCGGGGATGGCTTTCTTGGCGATGTTGCAATAACCTATGACACCTGCGCGCGCGAGGCGGCGGAGGCGGGCCGCCCGCTGGGCCACCATGTCACGCATCTGACCGTTCACGCGGTGCTGCATCTTCTGGGGTTCGATCATATCCGTGACCCGGATGCTACGCTGATGGAGGCAACCGAGGTGGCGATACTTGGCAAACTGGGGGTTCGTGACCCATATTAGCGCAGATGGGGCATGACCCCGCCACCTGAGAAGAGATGGATGGACGAGAGTAGCGACGGATCTCATGCTGCGGCGCAGGGCGCGCAGCAGGAGGAAACGGCCGAGAACGAGGAAACGGGCGGATTCTTTCGCCGGGTTCTCGGTATCTTCAACCCGCACGATGACAGCGAGGACGGGCAGGGCGCGCTCGGCGGCCCGATGCCGGGCATGGGCAACCTGCACAATATGGCGGTGGAGGATGTCGCCATTCCCACCGCCGAGATCGTCGCCGTGCCGGTCGATATCGGAATCGACGATCTGGTGCAGGTGTTCCGCGAGAGCGGGATGACCCGGCTGCCGGTCTATGAAGGTACGCTCGACACGCCGATCGGCATGATCCACCTCAAGGATTTCGCGCTCAGGCACGGGTTCAACGGCAAGGAGACGGCGTTTGATCTGCGCAAGATGCTGCGCCCGCTGCTTTTCGTGCCGCCCTCCATGCCGATCGGGGTGCTCTTGCAGAAGATGCAGGCCGAACGGCGGCACATGGCGCTGGTGATCGACGAATATGGCGGGGTGGACGGGCTTGTGACCATCGAGGATCTGATCGAACAGGTGGTCGGCCAGATCGAGGACGAGCACGACACCGACGAGGACGCGCTCTGGACCGAGGAGGCGCCAGGCGTTTATGTGGCGCTTGCGCGCACGCCGCTCGATCAGTTCGAGGCCGAAATCGGGCTGTCGCTGACCGAGGCGGACGAGGTGGACGAGGAAGAGATCGACACGCTTGGCGGGCTGGTCTTCATGCTTCTGGGGAGGGTGCCGGTGCGCGGCGAGGTGATCGAGCATCCCGCCGGACCGGTGATCGAGGTTCTGGAGGCCGATCCGCGCCGCATCAAGCGCGTGCGCGTGCGGTTCAGGACCCCGGCGCATGGCTGACGCGGCGCTGGCGCGTCTGGCGGGCTGGTCCTGGCCGGGACGCATGGTGCTTTTCTGGGCGTCGGGCGCGGTGGCGGCGCTCGGGCAGGCGCCGTGGGGGCTATGGCCGCTGACGGTCCTGGGACTGGCGGTGACTTACGGGTTTTTCCGGCGGGTGCGGGGCTGGCGCGCGGCGGCGTTCCTCGGCTGGATGGTGGGCACGGGACATTTCCTCGTGGCCCTGCACTGGATCACCGAGCCGTTCATGGTCGATGCCGCGCGCCACGGCTGGATGGCGCCGTTCGCGCTTTTGGGGCTGGCGATGGGGGCGGGGCTCTACTGGGGGGCAGGGCTGGCGCTGGCGCGGGTCATGGGCGGCGGCTGGGCGGCCTTCGTCGCGGGGCTGGGCCTTGCCGAGATCGCGCGCGGCTGGATTTTCACCGGGTTTCCCTGGGCGCAGGCGGGTCATGCGCTGATCGACACGCCCCTCTTGCACTGGGCGTCCCATGCGGGCGCGCCGGGTCTGCTCGCGCTCGTTCTCGCGGCGGGGGTGGCGATCTGGCATGTGGTGGCGGGGCCGCGGGGGCGCGGCGCGCTGGCGCTGGCCGCGCTGGCCGCGCTCTGGCCGCTGGGGGCCGTGCTTGCTCCGGAGGCGGGGGCGGGCGCGGGCGCGCCGGTGGTCCGCCTCGTCCAGCCCAATGCGCCGCAGCACGAGAAATGGGACCCCGACAGGGCGCAGGCCTTCTTTGACCGTCAGCGCGCCTATACGGCCGCAGGCGCGGTGCCCGATCTGGTGGTCTGGCCGGAAACGGCGGTGCCGGTCTGGCTCAACCATGCGGGCGAGACGCTGGAGGCGGTGGCGGCTTCGGCACGGGGCGCGCCGGTGGTGCTGGGCATTCAGCGGTTCGAGGGGCGCAGGCTCTTCAATTCGCTCGCAGTGATCGAGCCGGGCGGCGTGGTGCGCGAGGTCTATGACAAGCACCACCTCGTGCCCTTCGGCGAATTCATGCCGTTCGGGAATTTTCTCGCCAGTATAGGTATTTACGGCCTCGCCTCGAACGAAGGGCAGGGCTATTCCGCCGGCCCCGGCGCGGGGCTCATCGACCTTGGGCCACTTGGGCGGGCGCTGCCGCTCATTTGCTACGAAAGCGTGTTCGCGCGCGATCTGCGGGCGGCACCGGGGCGGGCGGATGTGATCCTGCTCATCACCAACGATGCCTGGTTCGGGCGGATTTCCGGCCCGTATCAACACCTTGCCCAGGCGCGTCTGCGCAGCGCCGAGATGGGCCTGCCGATGATCCGGGTGGCCAATACCGGCGTGTCGGCGATGATCGACGCGACCGGCCGGATCACCGAGGCGATCGCGCTGGGCGAGGCCGGCTGGCGCGATGCCGCTCTGCCGCCGCCCCTGCCCGAGACGCTCTATGCGCGGCTTGGCGACGGGCCTATGCTGTTGTTTTACGGCGTCTTGCTGGCCTTGTCGCTTTGGCGCAACAGGCGGCGCGCAGAGGCAGTTAGCGATTGACGGGATCGGTGCGGGGGCGTATCGAGCGGCAATCCCGTCACAACGGCTTCCTGGCGTGGCGGATGTATCCAACGGAGCACTTTCATGGCGCGACAGAACTACCTCTTTACCTCTGAATCCGTATCAGAGGGGCATCCCGACAAGGTGTGTGACCGGATTTCGGATTCCATCCTCGACGCATTCCTGCACGAAGAGGCCAATGCCCGGGTTGCGTGCGAGACGTTTGCGACAACGAATTGTGTCGTGGTGGGCGGCGAAGTGGGGCTTTCCGACAGGTCGCGCCTCGCCGATTTCATGGGCCGGATTGACGGGATCGTGCGCGACTGCGTCCGTGACATAGGTTACGAGCAGGACGAATTTCACTGGAATACCTTGCAGTTGCACAACATGCTTCATCTTCAGTCGGCGCATATCGCGCAGGGCGTGGATCGAGACGGGGCAGGCGATCAGGGGATCATGTTCGGCTATGCGGTCGATGAGACGCCCGAACTCATGCCCGCGCCGATTCTTTATGCCCACGCGATCCTAAAGCGGCTGGCCGAGGTCAGAAAATCAGGCATCGAAAAAACCTTGGGCCCCGATGCAAAGTCGCAACTGACGCTGCGCTACGAGGGTGGCAAGCCGGTCGAGGTGACGCAGCTCGTGCTCTCGACGCAGCACTCGGACGAGGCGCAGACAAGCGACGATATCCGCGCGATCGTCGAGCCGTATATTCGCGAAGTTATTCCAAAGCAGTGGCTTACAGAGCAAACCGAATGGCATGTTAATCCCACGGGCACTTTCGTGATCGGCGGTCCGGATGGCGATGCCGGGCTGACCGGGCGCAAGATCATTGTCGATACCTATGGCGGCGCGGCCCCGCATGGGGGCGGCGCGTTTTCCGGGAAGGATCCGACAAAGGTTGACCGCTCGGCGGCTTACGCGGCGCGTTACCTTGCCAAGAACGTGGTCGCCGCGGGCCTGGCGCGCCGCTGCACCTTGCAGGTGAGCTATGCGATCGGCGTGGCCAAGCCGCTTTCGATCTATGTCGATACCCATGGCACGGGGCAAGTACCGGAGTCTGTTATCGAAAAGGCGGTGGCCGAGTGCATGGACCTGACCCCGCGCGGTATCCGCGAGCATCTGGACCTCAACAAGCCGATCTATGCGCGCACCGCGGCCTATGGCCATTTCGGGCGCGCACCCGAGGCCGATGGCGGGTTTTCGTGGGAACGGACAGACCTTGTATCGGCGCTAAAAAAGGCAGTTTGATCAAAGGATTGCCGGACGTTCTTTGTGAAAATTGTTAACACTGATGAGTGAACGGATACATTCGACAGGTGCGCCCTGGCGCAATTTTCATGGTCGGATCAAGGGCAAAGCCCTGCGCCCGAACCAGAAGGCATGGCTGGAGGAAGATCTCGGCGCGCTCTCGCCCGGTCCTGTTGACCGGGATGTGAACTCCGGCAGGAAACCGATTGATCTGAAAAGCTATTTCGGAGAGCGCGAGATCTGGCTGGAGATCGGTTTCGGTGGCGGCGAACATATGGTGCATCAGGCGGTGAGAAACCCGGAGGTGGGGATCATCGGCTGCGAGCCGTATATCAACGGGGTAGCGATGCTTCTGGGCAAGATCCGGGCGTCAGGCGCACAAAATATTGCGGTTTATCCGGGCGATGCCCGTAACATGATGGATGTCTTGCCCGAGGGCTCGATCTCTCGCGCCTTTCTGCTCTACCCCGATCCATGGCCGAAAAAGCGCCACCACAAGCGACGCTTCGTCACCCAAGAGCATCTGGGGCCGCTTGCCAGTTGTTTAAGGAAAGGCGGTATTTTCCGGATGGCGACGGATATTCCGGATTATGTGCGCCAGAGCCTCGAAGAGGTGCCGCGCCACGGGTTTGAATGGCTGGCGGATGGGCCGTCCGACTGGCGGACGCCATGGACGGACTGGATATCCACACGTTACGAGCAAAAGGCGCTGCGCGAGGGCCGCGTGCCGCATTACCTTACCTTCCGGCGGGTGTGACACCAGGGCCGCGGGGTGCTTGCCAGCCCTGCCTGCGCGCCTCATATAAGGTGGATGTTGAAGGTCGCGCCCATCCTTTTCGCGCTTTTTTATGCGCTTGCCCTGTATCGGCTTTCGGTCTGGCGCACCATGCGCGAGCTTGACGCGCGCTCGAGCGAATTGGCCGATCCCCGGCTCAAGGCGATGACGGACCGGCTTGCGCGCGCGCTCGATCTGCCGCGCGTGCGGGTGCATGTCTATGAGATCGAGCCGGTCAATGGCCTCGCCGCGCCGGACGGGCGTATCTTCATCACGCGCGGTTTCTATCGCAAGTTCCAGAGCGGCGAGGTCACCGCCGAGGAGATGGCTTCGGTCATCGCGCACGAGCTTGGCCATGTGGCGCTTGGCCATTCGCGGCGGCGGATGATCGACTTTTCTGGTCAGAACGCGCTGCGCACGGCGCTGGCCTTGCTGTTGTCGCGGTTTCTGCCCGGCATCGGGGTGCTCATCGCCAACGGGCTGACGATGCTTCTGGCCGCGCGGCTGTCGCGTGGAGATGAATACGAGGCCGACGCCTATGCCGCCGCCTTGCTGACCAAGGCCGGAATTGGCACGGGGCCGCAGAAATCGCTGTTCCAGAAGCTCGAGGCGCTGAGCCATGGGGCGGGGGGCGCGACGCCGGCCTGGCTCCTGAGTCATCCCCGGACCGAAGAGCGCATCGGGCAGATCGAACGGCTCGAGGCGCGCTGGCAGCCGCGCCCGACATGACGCCGCAGTGTCTGTGTATCGGCGGTTTCTTCCGATCGGGACACGCTTGGCAAGATACCCCGTGCCGGGCTAGGTTCTGACAATTCGCTAACAGGTGCCCTCGATGGACTTCACCCAGTTCCAGACGTTCCGCGTTGCCGTCTGCGACCTCAATGGCCGGATGCGCGGCAAGCGCCTGCCCGTCAGCTTTGCCGACAGGCTTTCGGACGGCTCCGTGCGTATGCCGCTGAGTTCCCTCAATCTCGACATTTTCGGGGCCGATATCGAGGGCTCTCCGCTCGTGTTCGAGAGCGGCGACATCGACGGGCGGCTTTTCCCCACCGAGCGCAGCGCGGTGCCCTTGCCCTGGCTCGAGGAGCCGCAGGGGCTTGTGCCGATGGTCATGCATCACGACGACGGCACGCCCTTTGCGGGCGATCCGCGTCATGCGCTGGCCAGCGTGCTTGCCCGCTATGCCGCCCGTGGCTGGGAGGTGTTCGCCGCCACCGAGCTTGAATTCACGCTTGTCGATCCCTCCGGCAAGTTTCTGAAAACGGTGCGCGATCCACGATCGGGGCGGCGCATGAAGGCGCCCGGCATCCTCAGCCTCGGGCAGATGGACGCGTTCGACGCCTTTCTCAGCGCGCTCTATTCGGCCGGGGCCGAGATGGAACTGCCCGTGGAATCGGCCATTTCCGAGGCGGGGGTGGGACAGTTCGAATTGACGCTTCGCCACCAGTCCGCCCTGCGCGCCGCCGACGATACCTGGCTGTTCAAGAACCTTATCAACGGTATGGCGCGGCGGCACGGGTTCGTTGCCACCTTCATGGCCAAGCCATTTCCCGATGACAGCGGCAACGGGATGCACATGCATTTCTCGGTGCTCGACCGCGAGGGGCACAACGTCTTTGACGACGGCACGCCGCGCGGCACCGACATCCTGCGATCGGCGGTCGCCGGCTGTCTTGCCGCCATGCCCGCCTCGACGCTGATTTTCGCGCCTCATTCCAACAGTTACGCACGCCTTGTGCCCGGGGCGCACGCGCCGACCGGGGCGGGCTGGGGCTATGAGAACCGCACCGTCGCCGTGCGCATCCCCGGCGGTTCCAACGCCGCGCGGCGTATCGAGCATCGCGTCGCGGGCGGGGACATAAACCCCTATCTGACCTTCGCGGCCATCCTGGGCGCGGCGATCATCGGCATCGAGGACGCGATGACCCCACCCGAGCCGATCGCCGGTAACGGCTATGAGGCGGACCTGCCGCAACTGGCCCCGGATTGGGACACGGCGATCATGCGCCTTGAGAGCGACCCCCTGATGGCGCGAATCTTTTCCCCGGACATCATCACCAATCTGGTGATGACCAAGCGCCAGGAACTGCGCCACATGTCCAAGATCCCCGCCCGCGACCACTGGAAGACCTATCTGGAAACGGTGTAGGCTCGTGGCAATGCGCCGGCAGGAATTCGATCAGCAAGAGGCCCCATGAAAATCGGCATCCTCAAGACCGGGCACGCCCCGGATGTCGTCCTGGGCGAGCTGGGCGATTATGACGCGATGTTCGCGCGTCTTCTCGCCGGACGCGGGTTCGAGTTCGTGGCCTACGACGTGGTCGATGGAGAGTTTCCCGACGGGCCTCATGCTGCGGACGGCTGGCTTGTCACCGGCTCGAAACATGGCGTCTATGAGGATCATCCGTGGATTGCGCCGCTCGAGGCGCTTGTCCGCGAGATCCGCGATGCCGGGCGGCCCCTTGTGGGCGTCTGTTTCGGCCATCAGATCATCGCGCAGGCATTTGGCGGCGAGGTGATCAGGCATCCCGGCGGCTGGCGTGTCGGGTCCACCGAATACGAGATCGACGGCCGCTCCCTCACCCTTAACGCCTGGCATCAGGATCAGGTCGTGACCGTGCCGCCCGGAGCGGAGATAGCGGGCCGCGCCGAGGGTTGCGAGATTGCCGCGCTGCGCTACGGTGATCTCATCCTTACCATCCAGCCTCATCCCGAGTTCGGGCGCACGATGATGGACCGGCTGATCGAGTATCGCGCCAACGGCGTCGTGCCCGACCCGTTGCGCGATCATGCGCGTGCCTTGCTCGACACCCCCACCGACAGTGCCGCCATGGCCGAGACCATCGCCGCCGTCCTCATGAAAGGCGCAAGCCATGGCTGATCTGAGCCAACTCATCGCCGCCCTGCCTCCTGCCGCGCAGGCCTATCTGGAAAACCGCCGCCTCGACGAGGTGGAGTGCATCATCGCCGACCTGCCCGGCATCGCCCGCGGCAAGGCGGTGCCGGCGACCAAGTTCGCGCGGCAGAGGTATTTCCATCTGCCCGATTCGATCTTCTACCAGACCATCACCGGCGATTGGGGCGAGGCGGCGGGCGAGGAGGGCTTTATCGAGCGCGACATGATCCTGCGCCCCGACATGAGCACCGCCACCGCCGCGCCCTGGACGGCGGACTGGACGCTGCAGGTGATACACGACGCCTTCGACCGCGACGGCGCACCGATCCCGTATTCACCGCGCAACGTGCTGCGCCGGGTGGTCGAGATGTATCGCGCGCGCGGCATGAAGCCGGTGGTGGCCCCGGAGATGGAATTTTTTCTTGTCGCGCGAAACCTCGACCCCGCGCAAGAGATCATGCCGATGATGGGCCGCTCGGGCCGCCCGGCGGCGGCGCGGCAGGCCTACTCGATGACCGCGGTGGACGAGTTCGGCCCTGTCATCGACGATATCTACGACTTTGCCGAGGCGCAGGGCTTCGAGATCGACGGCATCACCCAGGAGGGGGGTGCGGGGCAGCTCGAGATCAACCTGCGCCATGGTGACCCGATCAGGCTTGCCGACGAGGTGTTCTATTTCAAGCGGCTAATCCGCGAGGCGGCGCTGCGCCACAACTGCTTTGCCACCTTCATGGCCAAGCCGATCGCCGACGAGCCGGGCAGCGCCATGCATATCCACCATTCGATCCTCGATCTGGCAACGGGGCGCAACCTCTTTGCCGGGCCGCAAGGGGGGGAGACAGACCTGTTTTTCCACTTCATCGGCGGTCTGCAGAAGCATCTGCCCTCGGCCATCGCGGTGCTGGCGCCCTATGTCAATTCCTATCGCCGCTACGTCAAGGATCAGGCCGCGCCCATCAATCTTGCCTGGGGGCGCGACAACCGCACCACCGGCATTCGCGTTCCACTTTCGGCGCCCGAATCGCGCCGGGTCGAGAACCGCATGGCGGGGATGGATTGCAACCCCTATCTCGGCATCGCGGCGAGCCTGGCTTGCGGTCTTCTCGGGATCATCGGGGAGGAATGGCCCGACAAGCAGTGCAAGGGCGACGCCTATAGCGGCGAGCCCGATATTCCCAACGTGATGGGCGATGCGCTCGACATGTTCGAGGAGGCGCGCGATCTCCACGAGATCCTCGGCCCGGAATTCGCCCGCGTCTATGCCATTGTGAAGCGTACGGAATATGTCGAATTCCTCCAGGTCATCAGCCCGTGGGAGCGTGAGCATCTCCTGCTCAACGTCTGAGCGGGGGAAAGGCGTGGGGAGATGGATATTTTTGGCAAGATGAAGCGATGAACCTGCTCCATGCCAATGACCGGCGCGGGGAATATCCGCCAAGCTGGTATGCGGCGACGGTCGAGCCGCTGGCGCGGTTTGCGCCCCTGAAGGGGGCGGCGCGGGCGGATGTCTGCGTGGTGGGGGGCGGCTATAGCGGGCTTTCGGCGGCGCTGCACCTGGCGCAGGCCGGGCTTGACGTGGTGCTGCTGGAGGCGCAGCGCGTGGGGTTCGGGGCCTCGGGGCGTAATGGCGGGCAGTTGGGCAGCGGACAGCGGGTCGAGCAGACCGCGCTGGAGCGGCTGGTCGGTGAGGGCGACGCCGCGCATCTGTGGCGTCTTGCGGAGGAGGCTAAGGATCTTGTGAAATCGCTGATAGCGCGGCACGGGATCGACTGTCACCTGAAACCGGGCGTGGCCCATGCCTGTTTCTCGGCGCGCGAGACCGCGGCGGAACATGCTCATGCCGACCACCTGGCGGCGCGCTATGGTTACGAGCAGATCGAGAAGCTGGACGCGACGGGCTTTGCCGCGCTCTGCCCCTCGCCCGCCTACAGGGGCGGCACGCTGGATATGGGGGCGGCGCACCTGCACCCGCTGGCCTATGCTCTTGGGCTGGCAGGGGCGGCCGAGGCTGCGGGGGTGCGGATTTTCGAGGGTGCCGAGGTGCGTGACATCCGCCGCGGGCCGCGCCTGCGGGTGGCGACCGATGCGGGCCATGTGGACGCCGATCACCTTATCCTTGCCTGCAACGGCTATCTCGGCGGGCTCGATCGCCGGGTTGCCGCGCGCGTCATGCCGATCAACAATTTCATCGTGGCGACCGCGCCCCTGGGCGCGGACGCGCGCCGTGTGCTTGCCCGCGATGTGGCGGTGGCGGATACGAAATTCGTGGTGAATTATTTTCGGCTGAGCCATGACGGGCGGCTGCTGTTTGGCGGTGGCGAGAGCTATGGCTACCGCTTTCCGCGCGACATACGCGCCACGGTGGCGCGGCCGATGCTGGATATCTTTCCGCATCTGGCGGAGGTGCCGATCGACTATGCCTGGGGCGGGACGCTGGCCATCACCATGCGGCGGATGCCGTATCTGGCGCGGCTTGCGCCGAACATCCTGTCGGCCTCGGGCTATTCCGGGCATGGCGTCGGCATGGCGACGCTGGCGGGTCGGCTCATGGCCGAGGCGGTGCGCGGGCAGGCTGCGGGGCTTGATTGCATGGCGCGGGTGCCGTGCCCGGCCTTTCCCGGCGGCGCGGCGCTGCGCGGCCCGCTTCTGGTGCTGGCGATGAGCTGGTTTGCGCTGCGCGACCTGCTGGGTTTGTGAGTTGTTTTGACAAACCGTCACAATTCGGGCCTATATGTTCGGAAAAGCCGAAGAACATTTTCAGGAAAGCCGAAGACATGACGCAAGTTCCGAACGTTCACGACGCCGATCCCATCCCCGAGGCCGCCCGCGCCGAGATCGACCGGATGCTGTCGAGTGGCGATCTCTTCCGCTACACGGCACCGCAGGATGCGCCGGTGGCGTTGCTGGAGCGCGAATTCGCCGAGGCCATGGGGGTGCGCCATGCGCTGGCGGTCTCGTCGTGTTCAGCGGCGCTGTTTCTGTCGCTCAAGGCGCTGGACCTGCGGCGCGGGGCGCGGGTCCTGATCCCCGGTTTCACCTTTGCTGCGGTGCCGTCCTCGGTCATCCATGCCGACTGCGTGCCGGTGCTGTGCGAGGTGGGCGAGGATTACCGGATCGACCTCGACGATTTCGCAGCGAAACTGGGTGGCGTCGATGCCGTGCTGGTCAGCCACATGCGCGGGCATACCTCGGACATGGATGCGATCATGGCACTGGCGGGCGCGCGCGGCCTGCCGGTGATCGAGGATGCGGCGCATTCGCTCGGCACGCTCTGGCGGGGGCGGAAGATCGGCACTATCGGTCGGGTGGGCTGTTTCAGCTTTCAGTCCTACAAGCTGGTGAATGCGGGCGAGGGGGGCGTCCTTGTTACCGATGACGCCGATCTGGTGGCGCGGGCGGTGATCATGTCGGGGGCCTATGAACACAACTGGGCCAAGCATATCGGCGCGCCCGATGCCGCGCTCGAGGCGGCCTTCGCGCGCTGGCAGAACCGGCTGCCGCTCTATAATATGCGGCTCAACAATCTCTCGGCGGCGATCATCCGCGCGCAGATCCCCGAGATCGCGCGCCGGGTGCGGGCGGGGCGCGCCAATCACGATCATGTGGCGGCACGGCTCAACGCCTCTGCCTGGTTTACGGTGCCCGAGGCGCTGCCGGGCGAGGAGCGCGCGCCCGATTCGATCCAGTTCAATCTTGTGGGGATGGACGGGGCCGAGAGCCGCGCCTTTGTCGAAGAGGCGGCGGCGCGCGGTGTCAAGGTGCAGGTTTTCGGCCTGAGCACGGACAATGCGCGCGCCTTCTGGAACTGGAGATTTCTGCCCTGCGGCGTGCCCGAGCTTCCGCAAACGCGGGCGATGCTGATGCGGGCCTGCGACGTGCGGCTGCCCGCGCGCCTCACGCGGGCCGAATGTGATGCGATCGCGGGCGCGCTCGTGGCGGCGGCGGCGGCGGTGACGGGCGCGCGGCGCGCCTACGGCACCTGACAAGACGGGCCGCCCGCGCGGTGCGGCCGGCCCCATGGTTTCTGGATAAGGCCCGTGAGCGATCCTGTCTTATTATTCGGGTTTGCCCGCTTCGATCGAGATGCGAACCGCCACCTCGTCGCTGATATAGGGCGCGAACATGTCGACTTCGAAATCGCTGCGCTTGAGCGTGGTGGTCGCGTCAAAGCCGATCCAGGGGCGGTTGTTCATCGGGTGCGCATCGGCCTTCTGGTTCATCACCGTGTCAAGCGCCACCGATCGGGTGATGCCGTTCATGGTCAGATCGCCGGTGATGATGGCGGTGGTCTCGCCCGTCACCTCGATGCCGGTCGAGGTGAAGGAGATCATATCGCCCTCTTTCGCGCCGAAGAACTCGTCGGACATGAAATGCTGGTCGCGCTTTTCCCAGCCGGTGAACATCGACATGAGCGGGATCGAAACGCGGACCGAGGAATTGGCGGGGGTCTCTTCATCGAACTCGATGGTGCCCTCGAAACCCGCGAACATGCCCGTGGTGCTCGAGAAGCCAAGGTGGTCATAGGCGAACACGACCTGGCTGTGGCCGGGGTCAAGCTCATAGGTCTCGGGGGCGGCAAGGGCCGGGGTGGCGCCAAGCGCAAGAGCGGCGGCAAGCAGGATACGGTTCATATGGAAATCTCCCTTGACGGATCATGTCGGATTGACCACGCTACAGTTGGGACTGCTCCGCCAAAGGGCAATACCGCAGTTTCAAACAAACCTTGTGAACTGACGAACATCTGCGCGCGCCGTCGCTCTGCCCTTGCAGGCACGCACGGGCCAAGCTATACGCCCCCAACCTTTCGCAATCGTTATGATCCGCGCAGACTCTCGTGGACGGGCCCGCGAAAGGGCATCGCCCGTCCTATGAAATGCGCCTTGACAGAAATGGAGACGACATGCCGCTCTACGAGCATGTGATGATCGCGCGTCAGGATCTTTCCAACGCGCAGGCCGAGGGCCTGATCGAACATTTTGGCACCATTCTCGCCGATAACGGGGGCAGCGTCCTCGAGAGCGAGTATTGGGGTGTCAAGACGATGGCCTACAAGATCAACAAGAACCGCAAGGGCCATTACGCCTTTCTCAGGACCGACGCGCCTTCGGCCGCCGTGCAGGAGATGGAGCGTCTGATGCGGCTGCATGACGATGTGATGCGCGTGCTGACCATCAAGGTGGACACCCATGAAGAAGGCCCCTCGGTGCAGATGCAGAAGCGCGAAGAGCGCGGTGACCGCCCCGACCGTGGTGACCGCCCCGACCGTGGTGACCGCCCCGACCGTGGTGACCGTGGCGAGCGCCGCGAGCGCCGCTGAATCATCGCGTGAGAAAAGGACGATAACCCATGGCTACCAAACCGTTTTTCCGTCGCCGCAAGGTCTGCCCATTCTCGGGCGATAACGCGCCCAGGATCGACTACAAGGACACGCGCCTGCTGCAACGCTATATTTCCGAGCGCGGCAAGATCGTGCCGTCGCGCATCACCGCCGTTTCGGCCAGGAAACAGCGCGAACTGTCGCGCGCGATCAAGCGCGCGCGCTTTCTCGCGCTGTTGCCTTACGCCGTGAAATAAGGAGTGACCCGATGCAAGTGATCCTTCTGGAACGCGTGGCCAAGCTTGGCCAGATGGGCGACGTGGTCGATGTCAAAGCCGGCTTTGCGCGCAACTACCTTCTGCGGCAGGGCAAGGCGCTGAGCGCGTCCGAGCGCAACATCGCCGATTTCGAGGCGCGCAAGGCGCAGCTCGAGGCGCAGAACCTCGAGACCCGCAGGGAGGCCGAGGCCATGGCCGAGCGCCTTGGCGGGCAACAGTTCATCGTGATTCGTCAGGCCTCTGACAGCGGTGCGCTCTACGGCTCGGTGAGCACGCGCGACGCGGCTGACGCCGCGACCGAGAACGGCTATACCCTTGATCGCAAGCAGGTGGCGCTCACCCGCCCGATCAAGGAACTGGGCCTGCATGACGTGACCGTGACGCTTCATCCCGAAGTGGTGGTGACGATCCAGCTCAACGTCGCGCGCTCGCCAGAGGAGGCCGAACTGCAGGCCTCGGGCAAGAGCATCCGCGACGCCGCCGCCGAAGCCGAAGCCGCCGCCGATTTCGAGATCGCCGAGCTTTTCGACGATATCGGCGGCGCGGCGTCGGACGACGACGATTACGCGTCTGCGCGCGCGGACGACGACACGAACTGAGCAGGGTCGACACAAGGAAAGGCACCGCGCGGATCTCCGGGCGGTGCTTTTCGTTCGAATTTGCGCGCTTCTCTCGACAGGATGCGCGCTCGCATGTTAGCCTGCCCTCTTGATGGAGGTTACGCGCCGAGGCGGCTGCAGAGCGGGATGTTTCCAGGGGGTGTGTGATCTGAGCGTATCGGTGCCGGAGGTCGTGCGGCTGAAGTTGGTATTTTTGTCGGACGTGCGCGGGATCGGTCAACTAAGGAATTGTACTGTCGGCGCCTGAGTGCGAGGCCGTATCGGGGACGATGCCATGAGCGATGCGTTTGACAGGGGAGGTCTGATCGACCTTGCGGAATTGCCGGACGCCTCTGCCGATTTCGATGGCTTTCTGTTCGACTTGCGCGACCGTTTCGGCCTCGATCATGTGGCCTATGCCGGGATGAACCCGATCAACCGCTCGGTTGTCGGCCATGTGACCTATCCCGACGAATGGAAGCTGCATTATGCGCAGCGGGGCTTTCAGAGGATCGACCCGACCCTGCACCGTGCACGACGCTCGATTGCGCCGGTGGACTGGACGCGGCTCGAACGGGATAAGGATTACCTCGCCGTCTTCAACGAGGCCCGCGACTTCGGCATTTCCGATCAGGGGGTCACGATCCCGGTCCGGGGACCCTATGGCGATGTCGGCGGGCTGAGCCTGACAAGCAGTGGCCCGCGCACGGACTGGACCGCGCTTTGTCGGCAGAACCTGCACCTGTGGCAGGCGCTGGCGGTGCATGTGCACGATCTTGTGATTAGTTCGGACAGTTTCTCCAATCTGCTGCGCGGACCGTCGCTGTCGTCGCGTGAGCGCGAGATCCTGCAATGGACCGCTGAGGGCAAGTCGCAGCAGGATATTGCTGATATTCTGGTGATTTCTCACCGCACGGTCGAGGTTCACCTTCGATCCGCGCGCCATAAGCTCTATGCACTGACGACGGCACAGGCGGTCGGGCGCGCCATTTCCATGAGCCTGATCTATCCGGGCTGACCCCGGCCTATACGGGATTCCCCCAATAGCATCTGACTGGTCTTTGTCTACACTCGCAAGTGTAGACTTATTTTGCACCACTCACGCAGATCCGCCGTGCCACTCGCGGCCAACCAAGGGGAAAATAGCCATGATCCTGATTGTAGACGCTCTCAACAAGGATAAGTTCCATTCCGTTCTCGACGACATGTTCCGCCTGCGCGCCCGTGTTTTTGCCGGGCGGCTTGGCTGGGATGTGACCATCACCGACGGGCGCGAGGAGGATCAGTTTGATGCGCTCGATCCGGGGTATGTCATTGGGCTCGACGAGGAGGGCAATGTCGTGGCCTGCGCGCGTGCGCTTCAGACCACGGGGCCACACATGCTCTCTGACGTGTTCCACTCGATCCTCGACGGCGAGCCGCCGCTGCGCAGTGCGACGCTCTGGGAATCCACGCGCTTTTGCGTCGATACCGAGCGGCTCGGGCGGGGCAGGATGCGCGGCTCGGTCTCCCATGCCACCTCCGAACTGATGCTGGGCGCGGTGGAATACGCCATGCGATCGGGAATATCGGACGTGATCACGGTGATCGACCCGGTGATGGACCGGGTGCTCAAGCGGTCGGGCAACGCGCCCTATGATTATGTGGGCAAGACGGTCAGCATGGGCAAGGTGGCCGCGCTTGCGGCTCTTCTCGATTGTACCGAGGAACGCGCGGCGAGCATCCGCGCTCATGCCGGGATCGAGGGTGATGTTTTCCTGACCGATGAGGAGGCGCTTGCGCTGCCCGTGATCGCAGCGGCCGAGGCCAGGACCACAACAGCCGGTCTGCGCAAATCGCCGCTCGAAGCCTATTGCGACGAGCAGATCGCCGCCGCGACCACCGCCAAGGAGCGCGTCGATGCGCTTCGCCTCAAGGCGGCGCTCGCCGACAGGGTTCGTTCTCACTCGGATATCAGCGCCTGATCTCCAATCGGTGCGCGTCGGTCGGCCTCAGGATCGGTCGCCGGGTGTCAGAACGGAAAGGGCCGCCCTCATTCTCCCCGGGGCGGCCCTTGAACATGGTGTAGATGCGCCTTGTGGCTTACATCTCGTCCATGCCCTCGAGGATTTTTTCAAGCTCTTCGCGTGACACGGTCCTCTCGGTCACTTCGGCCAGTTCTACGACGTAATCAATCACCTTGTCCTCGAAGATCGGCGCGCGCAGTTGCTGGCTCATCTGCGGGTTCTTCTGCACGAATTCAAAGAATTCGCGCTCATGACCCGGGTATTGGCGCGCCTGGTTCATCACTGCCTGGGTCATCTCGGCATCCGTGACCTGCACCTCGGCCTTCTGGCCCAGATCAGCGAGCAAGAGGCCAAGACGCACACGGCGCTCGGCTAGCGTCGCCTGCTCCTCGGTCGTCTCGATCTCGCCGTGGTCGTGGCCCTTCTCCTCGGGGTGATCCTCGTGCCAGAGCTGATGCGCGATCTGCTTGGCCTCGGTCTCGACCATGGTGGGCGGCAGCTCGAAGCTCACCAGCTCGTCCAGCGCGTCCAGAACCTTGCGCTTGAGGATGGCGCGCGCGGCACCGGCATATTCCTGTTCCAGTCGCTCGCGGATCTGCTCTTTCAGCGCGTCGAGGTTCTCGGCACCGTATTTCTGCGCCAGCTCGTCATTCAACTCGGCGGCGACGGGTTCCTTCACGGCCTTCACCGTGCAGTCGAAGAGCGCTTCCTTGCCCGCCAGATGCGCGGCTTGATAGCCCTCGGGGAAATTGACCGTAACGGCCCTGACCTCGCTTGCCTTTGCCCCGACAAGCTGCTCCTCGAAGCCGGGGATGAAGCTGCCCGAGCCGAGCGTGAGCGGGTAATCCTCGGCGCTGCCGCCCTCGAAAGGCTCGCCGTCGAGCTTGCCGACAAAGTCGATCACCACCTGGTCGCCGTCCTGCGCCGCCGCTCCGTCCTCGCGGTCGCGGAAATCCTGCGCGCTGGCGGCGAGATTATTGAGTGCCTCGTCAACGGCGGGCTCATCAGCCTTGACGACCAGCCGCTCCAGCTTGAGACTTGAAAGATCGACCGCCGGGACCTCGGGCAGGGCCTCATAGCTCAGCTCGATCTCGACATCATCGCCCTCTTTCCAGTCCTGGTTGGCCATCTTCACATCGGGCTCGAACGCCGGACGCTCGCCCTTTTCCTCGAAGTGGACGCGCATCGCCTCATCGACGGATTCCTGCATCGCCTCGCCAAGCACCCGTGTGCCGAACTGCTTTTTCAGCAGTGGCAGCGGCACCTTGCCCTTGCGAAAGCCCTTCAGTTCGATTTCCGGCTGGGCCTCTTTCAGCTTTTCGGTGACCTTGTCATCGAGGACCTGCGCCGACAGGATCATCCTGTAGCCGCGCTTGAGACCTTCGTTGAGGGTTTCGGTGACCTGCATGTTCGTCCTTCCCTATGCATCGGGCCGCGGAGGCGTCCGCGGCGGTCAAGATCACGCGCCTTCTAGTGACGGGCGGATCGCACTGCAAGGGAAAACCGGCCGCCCCGGTCGGCTCAGACCCCTCGCCAGATCCAGCCGCCGCCAAGCACGCGGCTGCCGCCGGTCTCGTAGAAGACGCAGGCCTGTCCGGGCGCGACGCCTTCCTCGGGGGTGAGCAATTCGACCTCGGCCTCGGTCTCCGAGACGGGCCGAAGGATCGCCTCGCGCGGCGGGCGGGTGGAGCGGACCTTGACCGACAGGGGCCATTCGGGGCGCGAGGCGAGCGGTGCATCGCCCAGCCAGTTGATCTCGCGCAGCGGCACGGTGCGGGTGGCCAGCATCGCCTTGGGGCCGACGATCACGCGGCGGGCCTCGACGTCGAGGCGCACCACAAAGAGCGGCTCTTCCAGCCCGCCGATGCCAAGGCCGCGGCGCTGGCCGATGGTATAGTGAATGACCCCCTCGTGCCGGCCAAGGATGCGCCCGTCGGCATGGACGATCTCGCCCGGATCGGCGGCACCGGGGCGCAGCTTCTCGATCACGGCGGCATAATCGCCACCTGGCACGAAACAGATATCCTGGCTGTCGGGCTTGTCGGCCACGATCAGCCCGTATTTCGCCGCCAGCGCCCGCGTCTCGGCCTTGGAGGCCAGCCCCCCCAGCGGGAAGCGCAGGAATTCGAGTTGTTCGGGCGTGGTGGAGAACAGGAAATAGGACTGGTCGCGCGCCGAATCAGCCGCGGAATGCAGCTCCGGGCCCCGCGGCCCGATCTCGCGGCGGATATAATGCCCCGTCGCCATGCAATCGGCGTCAAGGTCGCGCGCGGTCTCGAGCAGGTCCTTGAACTTCACGCGCTCGTTGCAGCGGATGCAGGGCACGGGTGTTGCGCCGGCAAGATAACTGTCGGCGAACTCGTCGATCACGGCATCTTTAAATATATTCTCGTAGTCGAGCACATAATGCGGAAACCCCATTTCCTCGGCCACGCGGCGCGCGTCGTGAATATCGACGCCTGCACAGCACGCGCCCTTCTTGGACAGCGCCGCGCCGTGATCGTAAAGCTGGAGGGTGACGCCGACCACGTCATAGCCCTCTTGCGCAAGCTGTGCCGCCACCACCGAGGAATCGACACCGCCCGACATCGCAACCACCACCCGCGTCTCGGCAGGCGGCTTGGCAAAACCGAGTGAATTCAAAGGCATGGCTGTGTCGAGGGACATGGGACGCTCCGGCGGGATCGGTTCAGATATAGGAAAATCCTAAACATTCTCAAGGCCTGGCTTCACCCCTTGTTAAGCGCGTTTGCGCATCCTGAAAGCCGCATCAGAGAAGGGGTGAGAGTGATGTATCTGAAGAAAGTCGATGGGCCAAGGGCGGTTACACTGCCTGACGGAAGCACCTTCAGCCGCGCCGACCTGCCGCCGCCCGAGACGGAACGCTGGGTCGCCTCACGCAAGCTTGCGGTCGTGCGCGGCATCGCCTGTGGGTTGATTTCCCGATTCGAGGCGCTGCACATCTACAAGTTGAGTGATGAGGAGTTGGACGGCTGGATTCGCGCGGCGGAAAGCCACGGAAGGAATGGCCTAAAGGTTACAAAACACAGGCGGGGTTGACAACTTTGGCACGAGTTTAAGAAAATGATCTTCGTCGGTAACGGTAGGTTAACCATTTCTGTTCAGGGTTGTGAACAAAGAGGAACCATTGAACGGAGAACACCCTATGCGTGTATTGCTGGTCGAGGATGACCCCACCACCACCAAGAGCATCGAGATGATGCTGACCCATGCCAATCTCAACGTCTATACGACCGATCTGGGGGAGGAGGGGATCGATCTGGCCAAGCTCTACGATTACGATCTGATTCTGCTCGATCTCGGCCTGCCGGACATGCACGGCCATGAGGTGCTGCGGCAATTGCGGCTGGCGCGGATTTCCACCCCGATCCTGATCCTGTCGGGGACGGACGACACCGAAAGCAAGCTCAAGGGGTTCGGTTTCGGCGCGGATGACTACCTCACCAAACCGTTTCACCGCGATGAGCTTGTGGCGCGTATTCATGCCATCATCCGCCGCTCCAAGGGACATTCGCAGTCGGTGATCCGAACCGGCAAGATCAACGTCAATCTCGATGCCAAGACAGTGGATGTGGCCGGGCAGGCGGTGCACCTGACGGGCAAGGAATACCAGATGTTCGAGCTTCTGAGCCTGCGCAAGGGCACGACGCTGACCAAGGAGATGTTTCTCAACCATCTTTACGGCGGCATGGACGAGCCCGAACTCAAGATCATCGACGTGTTCATCTGCAAGCTGCGCAAGAAGCTGGCCGAGGCGACGGGCGGGGAAAACTATATCGAGACGGTCTGGGGGCGTGGCTATGTGCTGCGCGACCCCGAACCGGGCGCGCGCTCGGGGCCTCCGCTTGCCGTGGGCGCCTGAGCGCATCTGGACCTTGCCCCGCGGCCGCCCTATCACTTGACAGCGCGGATCAATGGGGGCGGGCGATGTCGGGGGAAATTGCGGTCGAGCGCCTGACAGAGGAACAGGCGCGGGAGGAACTGGCGCGGCTGGCAGAGATATTGGCGCGCGCCAACAGGGCCTACCATACCGACGATGCGCCGGTGATGTCGGATGCCGGGTATGACGCGCTCAAGGCGCGTAATGCCGCGATCGAGGCGCGCTTTCCCGCGCTGAAACGCGCCGACAGCCCCTCCGACCAGGTCGGCGCAGCCCCGGCAGAGGGCTTTGCCAAGGTCCGCCACGCGGTGCGGATGCTGAGCCTTGCCAACGCCTTCGAGCCCGAGGATATCGGCGAGTTCGATGCCCGCATCCGTCGATACCTTGGCCTGAGCGACGACGCCCCGCTCTTCTATACGTCGGAGCCGAAGATCGACGGGCTGAGCCTGAGCCTGCGCTACGAGGCGGGCCGCCTGGTGCAGGCGGCCACGCGCGGCGATGGCGAGATCGGCGAGAACGTCACCGCTAACGCCCGCACCATCGCCGACATCCCCGACCGGATCGAGGGCGCGCCCGACATCCTCGAGGTGCGCGGCGAAGTCTACATGAGCCATGCCGATTTCGCGGCGCTCAACGCGCGGCAGGCGGCCAGGGGCGACAAGCCCTTTGCCAATCCGCGTAACGCCGCCGCCGGATCGCTGCGCCAGCTCGACGCGACGATCACCGCGGCGCGCCCGCTGAAATTCTTCGCCTATGGCTGGGGCGAGACCTCTGCGCCGCTGGCCGATACACAGATCGGCGCACTCGAGCGGCTCGCGGCGCTCGGCTTTCCGAGCAACCCGATGACCGCCCTGTGTGACGGGCCGGATGCGCTACTCGATCACTACCGCAGAATCGAACAGGCCCGCGCCACGCTTGGCTATGATATCGACGGGGTGGTTTACAAGGTCAACGATCTTGCCCTGCAAGCACGGCTCGGCTTTCGCGCCACCACCCCGCGCTGGGCCATCGCGCATAAATTCCCCGCCGAACTGGCCTGGACGCGGCTCGAGGCGATCGACATCCAGGTGGGCCGCACCGGCGCGCTTTCCCCCGTGGCGCGGCTCACGCCGGTAACGGTGGGGGGCGTGGTGGTCAGCAAGGCCACGCTTCATAACGAGGATTACATCGCGGGCCGCGACAGCAAGGGAGAGGTCATTCGCGGCGGCAAGGATATCCGCGTGGGTGACTGGGTGCAGGTCTATCGCGCGGGCGACGTGATTCCCAAGATCGCCGATGTCGATCTCGCCAGGCGTCCCGCCGATGCGACCCCCTTCCGCTTTCCCGAGACCTGCCCCGAATGCGGCTCGGACGCGCGCCGCGAGCCGGGTGATTCGGTGCGCCGATGCATGGGCGGGCTGGTCTGCCCCGCGCAGGCGGTGGAACGGCTCAAGCATTTCGTCTCGCGCGGCGCGTTCGACATCGAAGGGCTGGGGCCGAAACAACTGGAGGCATTCTACCGCGACGGCTGGATCCGCGAACCGGCCGACATCTTCACGCTCGAGGCGCGCTTCTGGCAGGGCGTTCAACAGTTGAAAAACCGCGAGGGCTGGGGCGAGAAGAGCGCGAAGAACATCTTTCAGGCTATTGACGAAAAAAGAAAAATCCCCTTCGCGCGGCTTCTCTACGCCCTCGGCATCCGCCATGTGGGCGAGCAGGCAAGCAACCTGATCGCGCGCCATTACGGCACCTGGGAGGAGTTCATCGCCGCGATGGACAGCGCCCGCGACCTGAGCGGGCCCGAATGGGAGCGGCTTCTGGGCATCGACGGGGTGGGCGAGGTGATGGCGACAAGCCTCGTGCAGACCATCACCGAGCCGCATGAGCGCGCGGGCATCGAGCGGCTGACCCGCCATCTGACCATCGAGCCTGCCGCCCCCCCCGACACCTCGGGCAGCCCGGTCGCGGGCAAGACACTCGTGTTCACCGGCACGCTGGAAAAGATGACCCGCGCCGAGGCCAAGGCGCGCGCCGAGGCGCTTGGCGCCAGGGTGGCGGGCAGCGTCTCGGCGCGCACCGATCTGCTGATCGCCGGGCCGGGGGCCGGATCGAAGGCGAAGAAGGCCGCGGATCTCGGCATCGAGGTGATCGACGAGGATGCGTGGCTTGCCCTCATCGGGGCCGCATGAGCACCCGGCCAGAAATCCTGTTTCCGCTTTTCGCGGGGATCGAGACGCTTGACGGCGTGGGGCCGAAGACCGCGAAGGCGCTTGCCGCGCTCGACATCACCCGCCCGCGTGATCTTCTCTTCACGCTGCCCTGGTCCGGGGTGGACCGCCGCCGCCGCGCCACCGTGCAGGGGGCCGAGATCCCCGGTGTGGTCACGGTCGAGGTGGTGGTCGGCCGCCATGACGCGCCAGCGCGTCCCTCCGCCCCCTATCGCGTGGTGGTCGAGGATGCCGCGACCAGCTTTCACCTCGTCTTCTTCCGCGCGCGCGGGGATCATCTGCGCCGGCTTCTGCCCACGGGCGCGCGGCGGGTTGTCTCGGGCAAGGTGGAGCTGTTCGACGGCATCGCGCAGATGGTGCATCCCGATCATGTTCTGCCGGTCGAGGAGGCGGGCACGATTCCCGATTTCGAGCCGGTCTATCCGCTGACCGCCGGGGTGACGCAGCGGATGATGGCCAGGGCAGTCCAGTCGGCGCTCATGCGCGCGCCGCGCCTCGCCGAGTGGATCGACCCCGCGCAAAAGGCGCAAGCGGGCTGGCCCGACTGGCAAGACGCGCTGCGCGCCGCTCACGGCCCGGCCTCGGCGCGCGATCTCTCGCCCGCAAGCCCCGCGCGCGAGCGGCTGGCCTATGACGAGTTGATGGCGCATCAGATGACGCTTGCGCTGGCGCGCAGCCGCCTGCGCCGCGCCAAGGGGCGCGCGACCGTGGGAACGGGCGAATTGCAGGCCAGGGTGAGCGCGGCGCTGCCCTTTGCGCTGACCAACGCGCAGACCCGCGCCCTTGCCGATATCGCCGCCGATATGGGCGCGCCCACGCGCATGAACCGCCTGCTTCAGGGCGATGTCGGCGCGGGCAAGACGCTGGTGGCGTTCAAGGCGCTGCTCATCGCCGTCGAGGCGGGCGGGCAGGGGGTGTTGATGGCCCCCACCGAAATTCTTGCCCGCCAGCATTTTCAGGGGCTGACCCCCCTGGCCGAGGCGGCGGGGGTGCGGCTCGAAATCCTCACGGGGCGTGACAAGGGGGCGGCGCGCGCGGCCAAGCTCCGTGCCCTGGCGGCGGGTGAAATCGACATTCTCGTGGGCACCCATGCCGTGTTCCAGCGGGACGTGGAATTCGCCGATCTGCGGCTGGCCATTGTCGATGAGCAGCACCGTTTCGGTGTGCGCCAGCGGCTGGAACTGGGGCAGAAGGGCGCGCAGGCGGATGTTCTGGTGATGACCGCCACACCCATCCCCCGCAGCCTCGCGCTGGCGCAATATGGCGACATGGATGTGAGCGTGCTCGATGAAAAGCCGCCCGGCCGCCTGCCGATCAGGACCGCGCTGGTCAATACGGGCCGGATGGACGAGGTCGTGGATCACCTGCGCCGCGCCATTGCCGAGGGGCGGCAGGCCTATTGGGTCTGCCCGCTGGTCGAGGAAAGCGAGGCGGTGGATCTTTCCAGCGCCGAGGAGCGGTATCGGCGGCTGCGCGCGGCGCTCGGAGAGGGGCGGGTGGGGCTGGTGCATGGCCAGATGCCGCCCGAGGAAAAGGACGCGGCCATGGCGCGCTTTCAGCGGGGCGAGACAAGCGTTCTCGTCGCCACGACCGTGATCGAGGTGGGGGTGGATGTGCCCAATGCCTCGATCATTGTGATCGAGCGCGCCGAGAGCTTCGGCCTTGCGCAGTTGCACCAGTTGCGCGGGCGGGTGGGGCGCGGCACGGCGGCCTCGACCTGCCTGCTGATGTATCAGCCCCCCCTGTCGGAGGGCGGGCGAAAGCGGCTCGAGACGATGCGCGACACCGAGGACGGGTTTCGCATCGCGGAGGTCGATCTCGAGATGCGCGGCGCCGGCGATCTCATCGGCACGGCACAATCGGGGCTGCCGCGGTTTCATGTGGCCGATCTCGAGGCGCAATCCGCGCTGATGGCGGTGGCGCAATCGGATGCGCGCAAATTGCTGGCCGAGGATCCCGATCTGATCTCGCCGCGCGGACAGGCGGCGCGGGTGCTGCTGTGGCTGATGGAGCGCGATCAGGCAATTCGTCTGATTTCGGTCGGTTAGCGGTTTGTTCTCATATGTTGTTAAAAAGTTCTTTACATGAGGGGTGAGTTATGAGAACAATCTGGCAACATAACGGAGGACGCCGCCATGATGCACCAGATCAGGACTGCCGCCGCCCGCGCCGGGGACACGCTCCTTGGCGATGCGATCGGGGCCTGCGCCTTGATGGTGACGCTCATTGGTGCGCTTTTCCTGCCCGCGATGTTCTGATCCCAACGACTTTATAAAGGTAAGCATCCGGTGGAACTTGCAGTTACCCATAAGTTTCCGATGATGGTGTTTCCGAGAGGCGAGCGCCTTCGAGGAGGTCGGCGAGGCGGGAGATGAACCGCCCCGGGTTTACCGGAGAGTAAAACACTCAAAGGATGAGCCCCATGACAAAGCAGAGATTCACCCCCGCCTATCCGGCCGAGCTGCGCGAACGCGCTGTCCGGCAGATGTTCTTCAAGCCGCTTCCACACAGCATCTGTCACCACAAACCGCTGATTGTTCATTCAAACTTCCATTTTGAAAGCTTGAACCAGAATTCAGCGCCGATGGGAATCCTGATTGTCCACGGGCCCCAGTCAAATTCGGGGGGAAGCGGGGCGTGGGCGGCTCAGGCCCCGGCCGGGGCGCCCTCTGGCTCGGTATGTTCGATCCACTTGTCGAGGATGCGGCGCAGAAGCGCCACGTTGCGGGTCTCGATCGCCTCGGACAGCGCATCGAGCGCCTCGGAGAGCTCGCGTCTTGGCAGGTGACCCTCCTGCGCGCGCAGGATGCGCGGATGCGGCGTGGAGAGCATGTCCGAGCCGATCAGCAATTCCTCGTGCAGCTTCTCGCCGGGGCGCAGGCCGGTGATGGTGATCTCGATGTCGCCATCGGGATTGTCCGCGTCGCGCAAGGCAAGCCCCGCGGCCTCGATCATCCGGAGCGCGATGTTGCGCACCTTGATCGGCGCGCCCATGTCGAGCACGAAGACATCGCCGCCGCGCGCGAAGGTGCCGGCCAGAAGCACAAGGCGCACGGCCTCGGGGATGGTCATGAAATACCGCGTGACGTCGGGATCGGTCAGGGTGATCGGTCCGCCGCGGGCGATCTGCTCGGCAAAGATGGGAATGACCGACCCCGAAGAGCCGACGACATTGCCGAACCGCACCATGGAAAATCGCGTCCCGGGTGAGCGCGTGGCGAGATCCTGCACGATCATCTCGGCGAACCGCTTGGAGGCGCCCATGACGGATGTGGGGCGCACGGCCTTGTCGGTGGAGACGAGGATGAACCGTTCCACCCCCGCCGCGCGCGCGGCGCGCGCCACGGTGCGGGTGCCGATGACGTTGTTGCGCATCCCCTCGATGGCATTGAGTTCGACCATCGACACATGCTTGTAGGCGGCGGCATGGAGCACCACGTCGATCTTGCGTGCGCTCATCAGCACATTGACCAGCGCCGCCTCGCAGACCGAGCCGAGCACGGGGACGATCTCGACGCCCTCGGCCATCTCGCGCAGTTCGCGCTCGATCTGGAACAGCGCGTGTTCGCCATGATCGAGCAGCACAAGCGACGCGGGCGCGCAGGTGACAAGCTGCCGACAGATTTCCGCGCCGATCGAGCCCCCCGCTCCGGTGACGAGAATGCGCCGTCCGGCATAGGCGCTGGTCACGCCCGGCAGTTCGTTTTCGAGAGCATCGCGCCCCAGAATCGTGGCGGGATCTATCGGGCGGCTGTCATAGGGGGTGAGCGCCTTGCCGGTAATCAGCTCGGCAAAGGACGGAAGGGCGTGAACTTCGCATCCGGTCCTGGCAAGGCGTCGGGTGATCCGGGTGCGCGTGGCCTCGGTCGCGCTCGGCATGGCCAGCACGATACGCCCGATTCCGTGGCGCTCCACGAGCGTGTCGATATCATCGGCCCCATGGACGCGCAGGCCCGTGATTTCCAGCCCGCGCAGGCGCGGCGCGTCATCGACAAAGGCGGCAGGCCGCAGCTTGTCGTCCTGCCACAGGGCGGCGGCAAGCTGTTGCCCGGTTTGGCCGGCACCATATATGAGGACGGGCCGGCGGTCGTCCGGCTGCGATCCCTTGGTCATGGGCGGCTACGCTCCTTGATGCGACCGATGTCACGCGATCGAAGCCTTAGTATCACCCCGGACATGGGCTGCAAGAGATATAGCTGAAAGTTGATGATGGCCCGGTAATCCCGCCATTTTTAACGCTAGGTGTCACATCCCGGCAGATAGTATGGCTGTTTCCTGAACAGTTGCGGCTTGAGTTTGTGCCAGTCCTTCATCGCCTGCAAGGGCGGCTTGCTGCTCAGCGCTGATTGCGGGAGCTGCTGGTTTCAGAGCCAGACATAACGGTGCAGCGTGCTCTCCAGGTCCTCGCCGGACCGGAAGTGGAGGCTTTGCAGCACCTCCTCGATGCGGCCGTTGAAGCGCTCGACCATTCCGCTCGTTTGCGGTGATTTCGGCGGGGTCAGGCGATGGTCGATCTCGAGCGCGGCGCAGAGCGTGTCGAACGCGTGCCCGCCCGTCGCGGCACACTTGCGCAGGCCGAAGAGGCGGTCGGTGAACTCCTTGCCATAGCACGTCGGGAAGAAGGGCTGCTGGTAGGTTATGGCCGCCTGCGCAGCCCCTGAATTGCGCAGCGGGTGGCCATAACCGGGTCCCTCAGAAACCGCCGCGCGTTGGCCGCTGTTTTTGCATTGAAGACGCGGATGAAGACCCATCTCGTCGCACGGTCGATCGCCACGAACAGGTAACGCCGCGAGGATTCATCAGCCATTTTATACCAAGCCGCGTGAAGGCTGACTCACGGGGGATTCCCAAGGTGGCGACAATCTGACTCTATGGTGCTGGAGGTGGGGATGGCGTGGCCATGGGTGCAGCAATAGAATTACGGGCGGACTTTGACGGGGCGACATTGAGGTGTCTGGCCCGGAAAACGAAGACCGCGAAGCAGAGCCGCAGGCTGCCGGCGCTGGCCGGGATCTGTGATGGCGGCCGTCGCGGCGATGCGGCGCGGATCGGCGGCGTGGGTCTGCAGATCGTGCGCGACCGGGTCCTGCGGTTCAATGCCCGCGGCCCGGACGGGCTGATCGATGGCAAGGCGCCGGGCCCGCAGCCCAAGCTCGACGACACGCAACGTCAGGCGCTTGCGGCGATCGTGGAGGGCGCTCCGACGCCGGAGGTCCACGGGGTCGTGCGCTGGCGGCTGAGCGACCTGGCCCAGTGGCTTCATGCGGAATTTGTGGCTCCATGCGGAATTTGCGGTCTCGCTTCACGAAACGACCGTGAGCCGGAAACTCGGAAAGCTCGGCCATGTCAGGCTCACGGCGCGGCCCCGCCACCATGCGCAGGACACCGAAGCGCTGGAGGCGTTCAAAAAACGGCTTCGCAACCGAGCTGGAAAAGGTGCGCGCAGCCCTCCCGCGAGGCCCTGCAATAGAGGTGTGGTTCCAAGAGTGAGCCATTGGAACGCCATCGGTCCGAGTGACAATGGCGAACGCCCGCGCAGGTCAGAAAACCAAGATCACGCGCCGGTGGGCGAAACGCGGAACACGCCCCTCGGCACCGCATGATCAGCGCACCATCTCAAGCCATATCTTCGGAGCGATCTGCCCGGCCCCGGCCAAGGGCGCAGGGCTTGTCCTGCCGGTCTGCAATACCGACGCGATGACCCTGCATCTGGCCGAAATCGCCCGGACCGTGGCGCCGGGTGCCCATGCCGTCGTGCTCATGGATCAGGCCGGGTGGCAGATGACCGGCGCGCTCGTCATACCCGACAATATCAGCGTCCTCCCGCTGCCAGCCAGATGTCCCGAACTCAACCCGGTCGAAAACATCTGGCAATTCATGCGCGATGATTGGCGCTCCAACCGCATCTTCAGGTCCCATGACGAGATCCTCGATCATTGCTGTGACGCCTGGAGCAAACTGATCGACCAGCCCGACCGCATCGCCTCCATCGGATGCCGCCAATGGGCACAAGAGTGCTGATCAGTGCAGGTTGGTATTAGCGATTTTGTAGTGGTTTTCTCAATTCTTCACCCAATCCGCACATTGGCGTAGCCTACCGCTTTAGGACTGCACGACTTTCGGTCCGATCCTCCATCAAACATTCACAAAAGCTGGATCGAGCGTGAGCCGTCAGACCTGCGGCCCGTCTTCGGTCACAATCGCGTCCATCGCGATGTCGTGGGGCTGGGGAAAGATCGTCGGCAGCCGCGCCGCCTGAAGGCCGGTACCGATCACGAAGGGGCGTGGGCGGGTGGCGGCCAGGGTGCGGTCGAAATACCCGCCGCCGTAGCCGAGCCGGTAGCCCGCGCCATCCCAGCCGACAAGCGGCACAAGCATGATGTCGGGGGCGAGGCGCTCTGCCTCAGCCGATGGCACCAGGATGTTCCAGTGGCCGCGCTCCATCGCGGCCCCCGGCCTCCAGGCGCGGAACACCAGTGGTGCTGCGCGGGTTTCCACCACCGGAAGCGCCACGCGCGCGCCCTTCGCAGCCAGCGCCGCCATCCAGAAGCGCAGATCGAACTCGGCCTTGATCGGCCAGTAGCACGAGACGACGCGCCCGGTCAGATCGGCGAAACGCTGCTCCAGCAGGGTATCGATCGCCCCGGCAATGGCCCGCGCGACAGCCTCGCGCGCAGCCACCGGCAGGGCCGCGCGCTCGGCCAGAAGCCGGGCACGCTCGGCCTTGCGCCAGCGCGCCACATCGGCGGCCTGTTGCGGATCGACGCCGAGCGGGTCGAAATACGCCGGGTCGATCTCATGCGCGAGGCATGGTGGCGAGGCATAGCTGCCGGTCCAGCCCTTGCTGCTGACCGGGTCCGTCATGATTGCCCTCCCTGCGGCGTCGGATGATCGGCCAAGAGGTCGATGCGCGTTGCCGCGTTTTTTACGATCTGCCGGATGCGATTGGCGGCGGGGATGACGGAATCGATGGGATCGAAGCTCTGTCCGACAAAAAGCGCCATCGCCTCCAGATCGCCGGTGGTGTTGCGCAGCGGCGATTCGGTGCTGAAGCGCAGCCGCGGCAGGCCGTCCTCATGCGCGATGACCTCGCGCGGCAGGCGGTCCGGGTCGTGGCCGAGGAGGTCGCAGAGCCGGGTGTGCAAGACCCCCTTGGCGCGGTGATCAGTCATGACTCGGGCCTCCCATTGGCAATCAGGTGGTGAAGAAACGCCTGCAACACCACCGCATTATTTTTCTCTTCGTCCTTCGAGGCATAGAGCAGCGTGACGATGCCGTCTTGCGCATATGCGGCAAGGTCGCCAGCAACATCGTCTTTCGCGGCCAGTTCCCGCAGGTATCGGTCCCTGAATGCATCGAAACGATCGGGGTTGTCGTGAAACCAGCGGCGCAGATCGTCGCTCGGCGCGATCTCCTTGACCCAGGCCTCCAGCCTTGCGCGATCCTTCGACACGCCGCGCGGCCAGAGGCGATCAACCAGGATGCGCTTGCCGTCAGAGATCCGCGCCGCCCGGTAAATCCGCTTGATGCGGATGCGCGCGGCAGGATCGTCGGGAACGGATGGTCTCGGCGGCATCGCTCAGCCCTTGGGGGCGGGTTCGAATTGCGGGAACAGCACGTCGTTTTCCAGCGCGACATGCGCCTCAAAATCGCCGATGAACTCGGCCAACCCCTGGTAAAGCGCGGTCCACTTGCGGCAGGCGCCTTCGGGCAGCGTCAGATCCGTTGTCAGCGCGCGGATGCGCTCCATCTCGGCACCGTGGTCGTCGTGATCGGCGCGCATCACCGCGATGGGGGCCTCGATCCCCGGCATCCCGCCCCGGCGAATGGCGGGAAAGAGGATCAACTCCTCCTTCTTCATATGCACCTCCAACGCGCCAATGAGGTGCGCAAGCAGTGCGGACAGGCCCGCAGGCACGGCGGGCGCATCGGCATGGACCTGTTCGACCTTCGCGGCCAGCGCCGCGAGATCGGGCAGTTGTTCGCGGTGGCGCGCGTGATAGCGCGCCTCGATATAGGTGGTCATCTCGCCGGGGTCGGTCGGGGGAACGCTCTGGGTCATTGTGGTCTCCTTCCTTGCAGCATCAAAGGCGGGGCACGGCACCGTCACGGTCGCGCGCAGCGTCCTCGATGGCGAAGCTGAGTGAACGCGCGATGCGCTCGGCGCGAAGGGTCACATGGGCAGCGCCCGCCGGCGGGCAGGTCTGGTGCGCGGTTTCGCGAAACAACGTCAGCCAGCGGTCGAAATGCGCCCCGTCAACCGGCAGGCCCGCATGTTTCACCACCGGCGCGCCGTGATAGCGCCCGGTCATCAGCGCGACCGAGGACCAGAAATCGACCATCTTGGCCAGATGCGGGCCCCAGTCGGCGATGTGTTCGGCAAAGATCGGGCCAAGCACGGCATCAACGCGCACCTTGTCGTAGAAACGGTGGACCAGTGCCGTCAGCCGATCCTCGTCAAGGCCGGTATCGCGCATCAACTCGGCGGTCAGCGCCGGTCGGACCGAATGGATGGGGGGAAGCGGGGGGGCATCATCTGGCATGTTGGGTTCCGGCTGTTTTTGGTTGCTTTACAGGCTAGACCTGTTAATAGGTATTGTAAATACTAATTTGATGGGATGCGACACAGATGCGCCTGACCTCTTTCACCGATTACGGCCTGCGCATGCTGATGCGCATGGCCAGTGCCCCGGATCGCGCCTTTTCCACGGCAGAGCTGGCCGAGGAATTCGGCCTGTCGCGCAACCATCTGAGCAAGATCATGCAGAAACTGGCGCAGGGTGGCGTTGTCAGCACGCGGCGCGGTGGCGGCGGCGGCGCGGTTCTGGCGCATCCGGCGCGGGATATCCGGCTGGGCGCGGTCGTTCGTCTGCTGGAAGAGGGTCAGGCGCTGGTCGAGTGTTTCGGGCCGGGTGGCGGCGATTGCTCGATCAGCGGGTGTTGCGGGCTGAAGGCACGGTTGCGCAGCGCCGAGACGGCGTTTCTTACCGATCTTGACCGCACGGCGCTTGCCGATATTTCCCTGCCCGAACCGCAGGGGGCTTCGACATGATCCATTCCCTAAGCCTCACGGAGCGTCGATGGGCGCTGGCGCTCTCGACCGGTCTGGCCTTGCTTGGGCTGGCGATGGCGGCGGCTGCGCGTCATGGAGTTCAGGCAATGTGGCGATCCATGCGACGGAAAAGGCCATGAAACTCGGCGCAAAGATCATCGCCTGCTCTGACAGCAGCGGATATGTGGTGGATGAAGACGGCATCGGCCTTGACCTGGTTCGAGAGATCAAGGAAGTGCGCCGCGCGCGGATCGGCGACTATGTGAAGGCCCGCAAGGATGCGACACTCATCGCCACCGGAAAGGGCACGATCTGGGATGTGCCCTGCAATATTGCGGTGCCCTGTGCCACGCAGAACGAACTTACGGCCCGCGATGCCCGCGTGCTGATCAGCAATAGCGTGCAAGTGGTGGCCGCCGGACATTCGATCAGACCCGCGACCGTCTGGGCGTCATCATGCGTAACATCCACGACACCTGCGCCGAAACGGCCGAGGAATGTGGCGCGCCGGGCGACCATGTTCTGGGCGCGAACATCGGCGGCTTTATCCGTGTGGCCGAGGCGATGCGCGCACAGGGCGTGATCTGAATGGGTCCCCGACAGCCCTTACTGGCCACGGCTTTTTCCCGTGGTCCGGCTGTCAAACTGGCCCGCATCGCTGCGGCGGCGGGCCAGGGGCGCGCAGTGCCATGAGCGCGGTGACCATCGGCGCCGACGGGTTCGTGGTCGAGGCCGAGGTGCTCGCCACCGCCTTCGGTCTCGACCCGGCCGAGGTGCCTGCACGGATGCGCGACGGTGCGATCAGCAGCGGTTGCGAAACCGGGGTCGGCGCCGATGCCGGTCGCTTTCGCCTGACCTTCCGTCACGCCGGTCGTGCGGTGCGGCTGACCGTGGATGGCGACGGGCAGATCCTGAAACGCAGCGTCTTTGACGCCCCTCGGCGCGCGGCGCGAAAACCCCACGCGCATCCCTGACCGATCAGCCGGATAGCCGTGGCGCCCAATCCTCCACGGCGCCACTCTCCAGCCGCCGCAGCGCCAGCGCCCGCCACGAGGCGGACAGGCCTGTGAGGTCAGCGAATTCCGCCAGCGCCGCGCGGTCGGGTGCATCGCGGTAAAGCAGGTGCTGCACCCGCGCCAGATCCCAGCCGGGATTGGGCCGCGCGCTCAGCACCATGTCATCGCCCGCCGTCACCGCGCCCGGCACCAGCACCCGCAGATACCAGCCGGTGCGCCCGCTCACCTGCACCCGGCGCGCCATATCGGGCACATCGAAGCGCAGGCTCAGCTTCCAGCAGGGCTGGCGCGCCTGCGACACCTCGACCCGCGCGGTGCCCAGATCGAAGCGGTCACCGATACAGATATCGGCCTCGGCCAGCCCGTCCAGAACGATGTTCTCGCCAAAGGCACCGGGGGGGAACCGATCCGCCTGCGCAGACAATTCCCTCGCCCATCTGGCATAATGCGCGAGCGGATAGACATGGACGGCCTTGTCCACACCGCCATGGCGCGCGGGGTCGCCCTGCGCATCGCCCGCAAGCCCCAGAGTGCCGACCGCCACCGCGCCCGCGACGGGGGTCTTGACGATGGCGCTTGGCACGCCCTTCGGCCCCAAGGGGCGAATGGCCCCGGTCTGAACCGCCGCAATGCGTCCCGCAATCATGTCAACCCCCTGTGCATTGCTGAACCAGCATCATGATTTCGGCCCCGAGGGCAAGGTCGGACACCTGCCCGAAATGGCGCGCGCAGATGCCCCGCGCGGTCGATCAACAGCAGCGTCGGCGTGCCGTCCAGCGCATAAGCCGCCATCGTCTGTGGCAGGGGCCCGCCGTCTCCCGCCAAATCCACCGCCACCGGAAGGCGGATGCGGTATTCGTGCAGGAAGGCGCCCAGCGACACGGGCGTCATGGCCGCGTGATGCTCGAACACGCAATGCAACCCGATCACCGCCACATCCTGCGCGCGAAAGGTCTGGGCGATGCGCCCAGCCTGCGGCAGGCCGTGGCTGACGCAGCCGGGGCAGAGCATCTGGAAACACACGATCGCCACAACCCGGCCGCGCAGCCCGTCAAGCGTCAGCGGCTCGGGCGTATTGAGCCACTCGGAGGCCAGGATCGGCGGGGCGAGATCGGGCATGGCACGCGCTTTCGTCAAGGAACCGGCGGCGAGGATGCCACCGCCGGTCATTGGTTACTGGTTGACCCGACCGGGCAGGCTCAGATCGCCCGAGGCCACGTCAAAAACATCGGTGACACACAAAAGCGGCGCATGGACATTGGCGTTCACCCGCAAGCCTGCGGTCACGCCGTCAAAACCCAGTGCTTCCACCACGCCGATATCGTCAAAGGCCACGGCGATCTCGATCGTCTCGCCCGCGATCAGCGGATCCCAGCCGGGGCTGGCGATCAGCAAGGGCAGGCCGGGCCATGTGGCAGGCAGGCGCGGGGTGGCACCTTCGGGGATGTCGATCACCTTGAGCGCGCCCGCGCCGCAGGCGTCATCCGGTCCCAGAACGACCCAGTGACTGTGCCACAAACCCCCGTCATTGCCCCGGTCGCCATCGCGGTTCTCGTCGTAAAGCGGCGTGTCGTCGAAATCGGGATGCGACGTCGCCACCATGGCAAGAATGCCTGCGCCCGGATGGAACCCGACGGTCCCCGCGTCAAGCGTGGTCGGCCAGACATAGGCAAAGACCTGCGCGCCTGCCAGCGCGCCGGTGGGCGCGGGGCAGCTTTCGCCTGCCTGCCCCGAGACGGCCATGTGAAAGGTCGCCACGCGCCCCTCGGTTGTGATCCGGGCATGGGTGATATCAAAAGCGGCGGGATGGCCCGCGGCGGCGCTGATGCCGTTTGAGTGGTCATGCCCGCCACCGGCCAGCGCCGCGCCGCCAAGCAGCAGGGCCGCGATGAATGCCATGGGTCCGGCATGGTAAAGCTTGGTTTTTCGTGTCATGGCAAGAGGCTTCCTTTTCATCCTTTGGATTGGTTGGCACAAGGGCGCCCAAGCCGTTGCCGCGGCTTCGGGCGCCCGTCTCAAGCCACCTTCGAGAACCGCGCCCAGAGCGGGGCGAGATCCTCTTGGGCGGCGTCTTGGTGGTCGCCGCAGTCGATCCGCAACGCGGCATCGCCAAAGGCGGCATCCACAAAGGCACAGTGATGCGGGGGGCCCGCATCGTCATGGGCATTGGGGCGGAAATGCGCGCAGCTCACGCACATGCGCTGCACCGGGATCGCGCGCGCCATCTGCAAGGCCCGGATCAGCCAGATCAGCCCGCGCTGCATGGCGTCCCGCTCGGCGGGGGGCAGCGTATCAAGCGCCGCCAGCATCGCGGGCGCAGGTGCGCGGGCGGCCTCGGCCTCCTGCTGCCCGCTTGGTGTCAATCGCAACAGCACGGCGCGGCCATCCTCGGGGTCGGGTGCGCGCGCCACATGCCCCTTGCGCAGAAGGGCAGCGACGGCATCGCTGATGGTCGGCTGCGTCACCCCGAGATCGGCGGCCAGGGTGCCGGTCCGCAACGGTCCGCGCGCTGCAAGCCGCGCCAGAATCTGCGCCTGCGTCGGGGTCATGGCCGAACACGAGATCGCCGAGGGCTGCACCATGCGCCACACCACGCAGGCAACCTGTAACCAGCGCCACACCCGCCACGAGTTTTCGGCGGCACAGGCGCGCAAGCCCAAGGTCTGCTCGAACTGTCACAATGGCGTCGATCACAACGAATTCGAGGCTTTCATGCTGTCACGTCACGGCATCATCCGGCTCGTCGGGGCGATCATGCTCGAGACCAACGACGAACGCTCGCACGCGATATGACTGAGGTTCACACTTCGCGCGCTCACCATGCCGAGCATCATCAGGCACAGCGTCTCCAGACGGCTCTTGCTCAGGTCAATCCCGGGGCGCAGTATTTCCGCGAGGGCGGCAATGGCTCGGTTCGGCATCGGACGTTTCCTTGGTCGGAGTCGTCCAGTTGACTCCATCCAGCCGCCCTCAGCCAGCCCTGTGTCGTGTAGTGTGATCCTGCGCGCTTGAGTTTCATGGTGAGCGATCCCCTTGGACGGGTCTTGCCGGACAGGAAAATCCGCATCGGGGGACAAGGCTCCAGGACATGCCCCCCCCCATCCGGAATCGATCCAGGCTTCATGCGCAAGCCCAGATGCTCGAACCCTCAGTTCCAAACGCGGTTCCCCTGGCCTTGGCCGAGGGCCTGCTTCTCGTATTCCCGTAGGAACGTGGGCAGTTTCAGTGTCTTCAGGTGATGGGCGCGCGAAACCGTTTCTTTACCGCCATGTGCGAGTGTCCGGTCAAGACCAGTGACGAGGTGTCCGATGCGCCGGCTTTTTCCCTTGATTTTCGGGCTGCTCATGGCGGCTACGGCGGCGCTGGCCGGGTCCATGCCCGGCGCCCTGACCGGTCTGCGGCCCGCGCGCGCGCCGCTCTTTGACACAGACAGCGCAGGTGCACGCGCCAGTTCGGCCAGCCTCTTTGTCGGCGCTGCCGATGGCGGGCTTTTTGCGGCCCTGCCCGAGCGGTTCGCGGCCCCTGTGCGCCAGGGCGGGACCGCTACCGCGCGCCTGCGCGACCTCATCGCGCGGGCCGAGGCCGGGCAAGCCGGCTATGACGCCGTGCAGCATGGCGCGCGTATCAGGCCGCCGAAACCGCCGACCGCCATGACGTTGCAGGAGATTTACGACTGGATCGACGCCACGCCCGGTCAGCCCCATGCGATCGGTCGCTATCAGTTCATTCCGCCCACCCTGCGGCACTCCGCACGGCGCCTCGGCCTTTCGGCCACGGCGCGCTTTGGTCCCGGGATGCAGGATCGGCTTGCCGACCTGCTGCTCGGGGATGCCGGACTTGCCCGTGTGCAGAGCGGAGAGATGAGCGCCGAGAGATTCATGCACAACCTCACCCGGATCTGGGCCGGGCTGCCCACCGCGTCGGGGCGCAGTTATTATCACGGCGTGGCCGGGAACAAGGCCGTGCTGAGCTATGATGCCTATGCAAGACAGGTGCGGGCCATCCTCGATGGGTAGCGTGCCGGCGGCGGCTGGCGCGTCTCGATCTTCAAGGCCCAAGACCTCTGCATGACGCGCGGGATCCGTGATGCACATGGCCCCGCGCGATCGCTCGCACGGGGCCAATCCGTTCGGCAGGGCCTTGACCCCATCCGGTTTACCAGTCCTCGCGGACCACCACGCGGGTCTTGACCGGCAGTTTCATCGCGGCAAGGCGCAGCGCCTCGACGGCCACCGCCTCGCCCACGCCGTCGATCTCGAACATGACGCGGCCGGGCTTGACCTTGCAGACCCAGCGATCCACCGAGCCCTTGCCCTTGCCCATGCGAACCTCGATCGGCTTGGCCGAGACCGGCACATCCGGGAAGATGCGGATCCAGACGCGGCCCTGGCGCTTCATGTGGCGGGTCATGGCGCGGCGTGCGGCCTCGATCTGGCGCGCGGTGACGCGCTCCGGCTCGGTCGCCTTGAGACCGTAGGTGCCGAAATTCAGGTCCGAACCGCCCTTGGCCTCGCCCTTGATGCGGCCCTTGAACTGCTTGCGGAATTTCGTTCGCTTTGGTTGAAGCATTTTTCAGTCCTCCTCAGCGACGGCCGCCGGCGCCACGCGGGGCCGGGCCATCCTGGAGTTCCTGAGCCTTGCGATCGCGCGCACCGGGATCGTGCTCGAGGATCTCGCCCTTGAAAATCCACACCTTGACGCCAATGATCCCGTAGGGGGTCGTGGCTTCGGCCAGGGCGTAGTCGATATCGGCGCGCAGCGTGTGCAGCGGAACCCGGCCCTCACGATACCACTCGGTGCGGGCGATTTCGGCGCCGCCGAGGCGGCCCGACACGTTCACCCGGATACCGAGCGAGCCCATGCGCATGGCGTTCTGCACCGCGCGTTTCATGGCACGGCGGAACGACACCCGGCGCTCGAGCTGCTGCGCGATGCTCTCGGCCACCAGCGCGGCGTCAAGCTCGGGCTTGCGCACCTCGACGATGTTGAGATGCAATTCGCTCGCGGTCATCGCGGCGAGTTTCTTGCGCAGGGTCTCGATATCGGCGCCTTTCTTGCCGATGATCACGCCGGGGCGCGCGGTATGGATCGTGACGCGGCACTTCTTGTGCGGGCGCTCGATGATCACACGGCTCACGCCGGCCTGCTTGCACTCTTTCTTGATGAAATCGCGCATGGCCAGATCCTCGAGCAGAAGGTTGCCGTAGTCCTTGGTGTCGGCGAACCAGCGGCTGTCCCAGGTGCGGTTGACCTGAAGGCGCATGCCGATCGGATTGACTTTGTTACCCATCAGGCTTGCTCCTCGATTTCACGCACCTTGATCGTCAGTTCCGAGAACGGCTTGCGCAGTGCGCCGAACCGGCCGCGCGCGCGCGGGCGACCGCGCTTGAGCACCAGGTTCTTGCCCACCCAGGCCTCGGCGACGATCAGCTCGTCCACGTCAAGCCCGTGGTTGTTCTCGGCATTGGCGATCGCCGATTGCAGACACTTCTTGACGTCCTGCGCGATCCGCTTGTTGGAAAAGGTCAGATCGGTCAGCGCGCGGTCCACCTTCTTGCCCCGGATCATCGCCGCGACGAGGTTGAGTTTCTGCGGGCTGGTGCGCAACATGCGCAGCTTGGCCATCGCCTCGTTTTCCGCCACGCGGCGGGGATTCTTCTCCTTGCCCATGGCTTATTTCCTCTTCGCTTTCTTGTCGGCCGCGTGCCCGTAATAGGTGCGGGTGGGGGAGTATTCCCCGAATTTCTGGCCGATCATGTCCTCGGAGACGTTCACCGGCACATGCTTGCGCCCGTTATAGACCCCAAAGGTGAGGCCCACGAATTGTGGCAGGATGGTCGAGCGCCGCGACCAGATCTTGATGACTTCGTTACGCCCCGATTCGCGCACTGCCTCAGCCTTTTTCAGGACATAGGCATCGACGAAGGGGCCTTTCCATACAGAACGTGCCATGTGTTAACGGCCCTTCTTCTTGGCGTGACGCGAGCGCACGATGAGCTTTTGCGACGCCTTGTTCGTGTTGCGCGTGCGTGCGCCCTTGGTGGGTTTGCCCCAGGGCGTGACCGGGTGACGGCCGCCCGAGGTGCGGCCCTCGCCACCGCCATGCGGGTGGTCGATCGGGTTCATCACCACGCCGCGGACGGATGGCCGGATGCCCTTGTGGCGCATCCGGCCGGCCTTGCCGTAGTTCTGGTTGCTGTTGTCAGGGTTGCTGACCGCGCCAACCGTGGCCACGCATTCCTGCCGCACGAGGCGCAATTCACCCGAGGAGAGCCTGATCTGCGCATAGCCGCCATCGCGGCCGACGAATTGCGCATAGGTGCCAGCCGCGCGCGCGATCTGCCCGCCCTTGCCGGGTTTCAGCTCGATATTGTGGACGATCGTGCCGATCGGCATTCCCGAGAACGGCATCGCGTTGCCCGGCTTGATGTCGGCCTTGGCCGAGGCCACGACCGTGTCGCCGACGGCAAGGCGCTGCGGCGCGAGAATATAGGCCTGCTCGCCGTCCTCGTAGCGGATCAGCGCGATAAAGGCGGTTCGGTTGGGATCGTATTCGATTCGCTCGACGGTGGCCGGGATGTCGGATTTGGTGCGTTTGAAATCAACGATCCGATAGAGGCGTTTCGCCCCGCCGCCCTTGCGGCGCATCGTGATTCGTCCGGTATTGTTGCGGCCACCGTTCCTGGTCAGCCCCTCGGTGAGAGACTTGACCGGACGGCCTTTCCACAGCTCCGAACGGTCGATCAGCACCAGCCCGCGCTGGCCCGGCGTCGTCGGCTTGTACGACTTGAGTGCCATGCTTTCTGTCTTCCGTTAGCTAGCGGCGGGTTGCCCCGCCTGTATGTCGGATGGGCGGACCCACCTTTGGTTAAAGGGCCCCGAAGGTCCCCGGCTCGGTTTGCTCTTGCGAACAACAGCGAAGCCCCGGACGAATCCGGGGCCTTGCGGATGGGGTCTGTTAGGGGAGCGCGCCCCCGGCGTCAAGGGTATTGCCCGGTTTTCGGCCCGATCGCGCCTATTCCTCCCCTTCCACCTTGCCGCGCAGCGCCTTCACGTCGCCGCGCACCTTCTTGGCCTTGAGGCGACGCTTTTTCGCGCCAAGCGTGGGGCGGGTCGGGATGCGTCGTTTCGGGGCGACCAACGCCTGCCGGATCAACTCGGCCAGCCGGTCACGCACGATCTCGCGGTTGCGCACCTGGCTGCGGGTTTCGTCGCACTGCAGCACGATCGCGCCCTCGCCGGTCCAGCGCCGCCCCGCCAGCCGCTTGAGCCGTGTCTTGACCGGGGCCGGCAGGTTGGGCGAGCGTGCGGCCTCGAATCGCAACTCCACAGCACTTGCCACCTTGTTGACGTTCTGCCCGCCGGGGCCGGAGGCGCGGATGAACTGTTCGGACAGCTCCCAGTCCTCGATGGCGATTTCGTCGGTGATCTTCAGCATCGTCCCAGCCGGTTCAGTCCCTGCCCGATTGAAAAGGCCGCCCCTCGCGGAGCGGCCTTCCTGAAGTCGCGGAGGCGGGCTGGTCAGGCGCACCAATCCGGCTGGGGTCATTGCGCCCCGAGGCTGCTCTAGGCGCGCGCCCCCCGAACTGTTCCGACCTCACGCTCCAATCCCTTCAAAGACACTGGACCACCTCCTTTCGCTTGGTTGACGTTGGCTTGATTGTGCCACGGATGGCGCGGATTTCAAAACGAAATCTCTTATCCGGCCTGAAGCACTCCGACACATTGTTGTGGCAGGTCCGTCATGGTCAATTCGCGCTTGGGCTGCGGCTTGGGCGCATCGGGATCGGGCGGCGGCGGGTTAAGGATATTGCGCACCCACTGATCGGCCTCGGCGCAGCCGTCGCCCGGCGGCGGGCTCTCCTGCGCCTGGCAACCTGTTGTTCCATCTGGACAATTCATCCTGACATGGAAATGGTAGTGATGCCCCCACCACGGCCGCACCTTGCGCAGCCAGGCCCGGTCGCCGGTCTCGTCGTGGCACATCTGCGCCTTTGCTCCCGCGAAAATAAAGATCCGCGCCGTGCGCGGATCGCTGGCCGCGGCCTTGACGATCTCGTGATGGGCACGGGTCCACCGGCTGTTGGTATGGGCGCCATTCGCGCGCTGCATCGACACCGAAGAGATGTTTTCCCGCGCCGTGCGGCTCAGGCCCAGATCGGCGGCGGGGCGCAGCCAGATGTCGATATCAAGCCCCATCTGATGGCTCGCGTGCCCCGAGACCATCGGCCCGCCGCGCGGCTGGCTGATATCGCCCACATACAGCCCCTTCCAGCCCGGTTGCGTGGCGGCGAAACGCGACAGATCCTGCACGAAATCAATCGCCTCGGGATGGCCCCAGTTGCGGTTTCGGCTCAGCCGCATCGCCTGCCAGGTGGGCCCCGTCTCGGGCAGGGTCGCCCCCCCGGCCAGACAGCCGCGCGCATAGCCGCCGAAGGGCGCGGGCACCTGCGCCGAGCCTTGCGGAGCCGCGCCGAACAGCTGTTTCGCGGGCACACCGCGCATCGCGGCGGGGATGTTCTGCGACGACACGACCGCCGCCGCCGCGGGCGTGGTCTCTTTCGTCTCCATGCAGCCCGCGAGCGCGAGCACCAGGGCACTGATTAGCGTGACACGCCCCATGGTCCGCGATCTCCCTCTGGCTTGACGTAGCGTAGCAGGAAAAGCCCGATCAGGAAAAGCCCGATGGCCGGGGAAATGCCGATCCGGGCGCTTTCCGTCATGGCCGTGACCACGCCGATGGATGCGGGTGCGAGAAACGACGTTGCCCGCCCGGAAAGACCATAAAGCCCGAAGTTTTCCGTGGGATGGGCCGGGTCCGTGTGGCGCACCATCAGCGTCCGGCTGGCCGCCTGAAGCGTGCCGCCAAGCCCGCCGATCAGCACGCCACAGCCGAAAAAGATGATGTCGGGCAGGTTTGATCCCTCCGACAGCGGCAGCCCGAAAATCTGTGTGCGGTCCATGCCCACCACCGTCACGCAGACCGCGATCAGCCCCCAGATCGCCACGGTAATGACCGGCTTGGGGCCGAACCGCGCGTCCAGCCTGCCGCCTGCCCAACTGAACAGCGCCGCAGAAATCGCCCCGATGATGCCGAAGATGCCCACCGAGGTGATGGACCATTTCAGCACCAGCACCGCGTAGGTGCCGCCAAAGCCGTAAAGTCCGTTGAGCGCATCGCGGTAGAACATCGACGACCCGAGATAGGCGCTGAGGCTGAGCCGGTGGCGCAACCCCTTGACCGTGCGCCATAGCGAGCCGAGCGCCTCCGAGACCCGCGCGCCGCGCGTGGCCGGGCCGCTCTCGCGCACCCACAGGAAATAGGGGATCATGAACACCGCATACCACAGCGCCGCGAAAGGCCCGACAAGGCGCGTGCCCTCGCGCGCGCCCGCGTCCAGCCCGAACAGCGGATCAAGCCCGATCAGCGTCTTGCCCGAGGGCTGTTCGACAAAGAGCAGCAGCATCAAAAACAGCGACAGCACGCCACCCGCATAGCCGAAGGCAAAGCCCGAGCCGGAGATCGCGCCCACCTCCTCGTCGGTGCCGAGCGAGGGCAGTTGCGCGTTGATGAAGATAAGCGCGTATTCCGCCCCGATGAAGCCGAGCGCAAAGGCCGCAAGCCCCCACCACAGGTTCGAGCCATCGGGCAGCATCCCCCAGATCGCCGCCGCGCCCACCACATACATGACGGAAAACACCGCGATCCACGGCCTGCGCCGCCCGGTGCGATCGGCAAACGCCCCCATGACCGGTGCGCCAAGCCCGATGATCAGCCCCGCGATGGTGAGCGCCTGCGACCACATGGTTTGCGCCCGCGCCGCCGCCGCTTCGGGCGCGAGGCCGGAATTGAGGAAATACTCCGAGGCGACCGAGGCAAAGTAAGGCCCGAAGATGAAGGTGACGAGCAGGGTATGATAGGGCTGGCTTGCCCAGTCGAAGAAATACCAGCCCCAGATGCGCTTGCGCTGCGAGATTTCCGCCATGCCAGCCCCCGTTTCGAGCGCGATAAGACAGGTTCGCCCCCGCGCAAGCAAGCTATTCCTGCATCGGCGGCCAGGGGCGCGTTTCCTCGGCGGCGATCCAGGCGCGCACCCAGTCGGGCAGCGGGGAGGGGGTCTGTTCGTGCCCGAACGCGGCCATCACCTCGGCCGTCGGCACGATGCCGCTTTGCCCTGTGACCGCGACGCGATAAAGGCAATGGCTGGTGCAGTCGCCCTGCGTGTTCCACATCGACTGTTCGAGATAGAAAAAGCGCGCATCCCGGCCGATGATGCGCGAACGCATTTCGAGGCGATCGAATACCCGCACCCGGCGGCGATAGCGCACGCTCACCCCGGCGGCAGTCACGCCCCAGCCGTTGTGTTCGATCAGGCCAAGGAGACCGACGCGCCTGAACATCGGGATCCGCCCCAGGTCATATAGCGTGAGTGTGCGCCCGTTATTGAGCTCGCGCCAAAGGTCGATATCCCAGGGCAGGCAATAATGGTGCGAGACATGCGTCCCCGTCAGCGGCAGGGGCGGGGATTTGCGGTGCAGGCCAATCTGCCATATCATGCGAGCGAATGGGTACATGGAGGGTCTCCGCGACGTTTCCGCCCTCCTCTGTCAGCCCGCGCCCGCCCCGTCAACCGCATCCGCGCGTCAGGCTTGCGCTTCGTTGCGCGCCCGCTTAGGTCTGTTGCCGACCCGCACCAAAGGACACGCGCCCCATGCAATCGCTTTTCCAGATCCTGATGCTGATCCTCGATGTGGTATGGTTCTTCATCATCGCGCATGTGATCATGTCGTGGCTGATCAATTTCCAGGTTCTCAACACCCGTCAGCAATTCGTGGCGCAGATCTGGTATGGGCTGAACCGGCTACTGGAACCGATCTATGCCCCGGTGCGCCGCATCCTGCCGCCCATGTCCGGCATCGACCTTGCGCCGCTTGCCGTGTTGATCGGGGTCTATGCGCTGCGCATCGTGCTGATGAACAACGCGGCCATGTTTTACTGATCGCCCCTGCGGCATCTCTGCGAATGACAGTCCGGCAAGCGTATGTTACCGGAACCATGATTTTGGATTCTGAGAAAGTATCGCGCGGATGAAGGTTGAAAACACGGCATTGGCGGGCGTGGTGTTGATCACGCCACCGCGTTTCGGCGATCATCGCGGCTTCTTTTCCGAAAGCTACAGTCGCGCAAAGCTGCTGCAGGCGGGAATCGGGGTAGAGTTCGTCCAGGACAATCACTCGCTCTCGCGCGAAAGGGGCACGGTGCGCGGCCTGCATTTCCAGGCCCCGCCGCACGCCCAGGACAAGCTGGTGCGCTGCGGGCGCGGCGCGCTGTTCGACGTGGCGGTGGATATCCGCAAGGGCAGCCCGACCTGGGGGCAATGGGTGGGCTATGAGCTGAGCTTCGAGAACGGGCGGCAATTGCTCGTGCCGGCGGGATTTGCGCATGGGTTCATGACGCTCGAACCGGATACCGAGATCATCTACAAATGCTCGGATTATTACGCGCCCGAGACCGAGGGCGCGCTGTTGTGGTCGGACCCCGATATCGGCATCGACTGGCCGCTTGATGCGATCACGCCGGTGATCTCGGACAAGGACGCCGCCGCCCCCGGCATGGCGGATTTCGACAGCCCGTTCACATGGCAGGGATGAGATCATGAAACTGCTTGTCACCGGCGGGGCGGGGTTCATCGGATCGGCGGTCGTGCGCAAGGCGATTGCGCAGGGGCACGCGGTGGTCAATCTCGACGCGCTGACCTATGCCGCCTGCCTCGAGAATGTCGCGCCGGTCGCGGACGATCCGAATTACGCCTTCGAGCAGGCCGATATCCGCGACCGCGCCGCGCTTGACCGGGTGTTTGCCGTGCATGAGCCGGACGCGGTGATGCATCTGGCCGCCGAGAGCCATGTTGACCGCTCGATCGACGGGCCGGCCACCTTTGTCGAGACCAACCTTGTCGGGACGTTCAACATGCTGGAAGCGGCCCGCGCCCACTGGACCCGCAAGGGCAGGCCCGGGGCTTTTCGCTTTCACCACATCTCGACCGACGAGGTCTATGGCTCGCTGCCCGACGATCCCGCGATCCGCTTTACCGAGGACACGCCCTATGATCCGCGCTCGCCCTATTCGGCGTCCAAGGCGGGCTCGGACCACCTTGTGCGCGCCTGGCACGAGACCTACGGCCTGCCGGTGGTGCTGACCAATTGTTCCAACAACTACGGTCCCTATCATTTTCCCGAAAAGCTGATCCCGGTGGTGATCCTCAATGCGCTCGCGGGCAAGCCGCTGCCGATCTATGGCGACGGCTCCAACGTGCGCGACTGGCTTTATGTCGAGGATCACGCCGAGGCGCTGCTGCTGGTGGTGCGCAAGGGCGCGGTGGGGCGCAGCTACAATATCGGCGGCGGCAACGAGCGCAGCAACCTGGACCTGGTAAAGGCGCTCTGCGCCATTCTCGACCGGATGCGACCAAGGGCGCGGGGGTCTTATGCCGATCAGATCACCTTTGTCGCCGACCGCCCCGGCCATGATGCGCGTTACGCGATCGACGCGGCACGGATCGAGGCAGAACTTGGCTGGCGGCCGTCGGTGACGATCGAGGAGGGGCTTGAACGCACCGTCGCGTGGTATCTCGACAACGAAAGCTGGTGGCGCGCGCTGCAATCGCGCGACGGCGTGGGCAGGCGTCTTGGCACCGGCTAGGGCACGGATCGAAAGGGGAAGGCCATGAAAATCCTCGTCTTTGGCAAGACAGGCCAGGTGGCCACCGAGTTGCAGGCGCAGGCCGAGGTTGTCGCGCTGGGGCGCGATGCGGCGGATCTGTCCCGGCCATCGTCCTGCGCCGAGGCGATCCGCGCGCATCGCCCCGACGCGGTGATAAATGCCGCCGCCTGGACGGCGGTGGATCGCGCCGAGGAGGAAGAGGCACTGGCCACCGTAATCAACGGCGAGGCCCCCGGCGCGATGGCGCGGGCCTGTGCCGCGCTGGATATTCCCCTTGTCCACATCTCGACCGATTATGTATTTTCCGGCGCGGGCGAGCGGCCCTGGCGGCCCACCGATCCGGTCGGTCCCATCGGCGCCTATGGCCGCTCGAAACTGGCGGGCGAACGGGCGGTGGCCGCGGCCGGCGGCCGTTGGGCGGTGCTGCGCACGAGCTGGGTGTTCTCTGCCCATGGCAACAATTTCCTCAAGACCATGCTGCGCCTGTCGCAGTCGCGCGACGCGCTTGACATCGTGGCGGATCAGATCGGCGGGCCGACCCCGGCAGATGCCATCGCCGCCGCCTGCCTGGACATGGCGCGGGCAATGGTCGCGGATGGGGACAAGGGCGGCATGTATCACTTTTCCGGCGCACCCGACACCAGCTGGAAAGGCTTTGCCGAAGAGATTTTCGCGCGCGCGGGCCGCGCTGTGTCGGTCTCGGGCATCCCGACGAGCGCCTATCCGACCCCGGCGCGGCGACCGCTGAATTCGCGCATGGATTGCGCCGCGCTGGCGCGCGACTTCGGCATCGCGCGCCCCGACTGGCACGCCGGGCTGGAGCGCGCGCTGGCCGCCCTCGACGCATGATCCGGCGGGGACGCCTGGAAATGACGACAGCCAAGGGTGTCGTTCCCGCTGGTCGCGCGGGCGAGCGCCGGTCTGCCTGAACGTCCAAACGCACCGCCCATATAGAGGGCGTCGCGCAATGGCTTGCGTCCGCCTGTGATGAATGACTGTCCCTGCCACTGGCCGGATTGTCGGGTGACGGGGGCGAGGCCGGTCAGGGGGAATGTCCCGATCGATGTTGAAACTCGTCTGAGCGGCGCTGCGTCATTGAAGGTTATGCGGCATCCTTGACCTGGTCAAGCTGGCGGTTCTGTCGATGGACGATGAGGGCCTGCTTGAGAATTGGTAGCTGCTTGTAGGCCTTGAGACGCCGGAAGCCCTTCTTGGCTTCGAACATCCCTGCGGCGGTCCATCGCAAGGCCATCCTGGCATCCCGCCATCGTTTCACGTTCCGGCAGACCTGTCGGATGACGCTGTTCATGGACTGATGATATTGGTGCTGGCCAGTGAGCGCCGGAGTTCAAGCGGCAGCCCAAGCCTGACCACGGTGAGGATTTCATCGAGACCGTCTGCAGACGAGCGCCTTATATGAATTATGGGCAACAAATGCATTATCCGGGTTAACATCTCCAACACTAATCTGGATCAGTCCCGCAGCGAAGAGAACCGGGTAGGGTTTTGGGTGACGGCATTACATTCAGTCGTCGGACGTTTGGTGCGAGTGTCGGCAAGGTTTCCTGTCGGGGGATATCCGGTCTCCAGCCCGGCCCGGCAGGAAAACTTGTCAATTCGTCCAGACACTTGAAAGGATCCACTCGATGGACTCGAAAACACCTGCGCCCAACACCGCCGAGAAGATGAAGAGCGTCAAGGCGGCCTGCGACAAGGCTGCCGGCGGCCCCAAGAAGGACGCGGCGATGAAGCATTTCCAAGCCGCCGAGAAGGCGCAATCGGCGAAGAATGACAGCGACTGCAACCGCGAACTCGACGCGGCCACGCACGCGCTGGCATAAGCTGCGGCGAGACTGAAGCGATGCCGCTCCGGCAAGACCTGCCGGGGCGGCGCGTCAACGCAGGAGCGGCCCGTCCTGGTCGAGGTAGGCCGTGTCAAACCCGGCCATCTCACGAAGGCGGTCAATATCGTTGAAGATCACATGCCTCTTCCGAAACGTAACAAGGCCGTCATCGCGCAGATGACGCAGCACGCGGTTCACATGCACCGCACTCAGCCCGAGCGCGTCGGCCAGGTGATACTGCGTCAGCGGACAGGCATAGCCGGTCTTGTCCCCAAGACCCACAAGCATCAGCCGCGCCCCGAGCTCGAGCAGGAAATGCGCCATGCGTTCCTCGGCCGAGCGACGCCCCAGATTGACCAGATGCTCCACCACCATCGCCTCGTCCCGCGAGGCCGCCCAGAGAACTGCGGTGGCAAGACGCGGCGCATGCGCGAAGGCATCGAAGATATCCGAGGCGAGCACCTCGGAGGCCTCGATGCGCGTCGCCGCCTCGATGCTGTGATCGGCGGTGCGGAACAGGATGCTGCGCAGACCCAGAAAATCGCCCGGAACCTGGAAATCCACGATCTGCCGCTCGCCATCGGGCAGCACCTTGTAGGATAGCGCCCAGCCTTCGGCCAGGATGAAGGCAGATGCGTTGGATTGCCCCTCATGGATCATCTCGTGCCCCGGCAAGAAGGTGCGGCGACGTCGGTGAAACCGCGCCAGCGTTTCAAGATCAACATCCGACAGGGCAACGAAGGCCGAGAGTTTTCGGGTCAACGGGCTGTCCAGAGGCAACATTCTCACTTCCATTGCTACGGTTTCGGGCGGGATTCCCCGACACAAATAGCCGGAAAGTGAAGTGCCGAAACTGCTTTGCATCAGTGCATGATAACAGAAGACGCCTATGATCGCACGATGTTGCGGGTTAATGAGGACCGGCGCATCGACCTCGATTTGAAAGTGAAGCTGATATGTCCCTTCCCGTTGACATTGCTGGAACCGCTGCGCTGGCCATTTGTGAATCACTGCTGCTTGCCCTCAATGATCGCAACATCCTTCCCGAACAAGAGATCGTCGGCATTCTCAAGGATGCCGCCGCCGCGCATGAAAATGCACTGTCCGGCGACGAGGATGCGCTGCACGCGGCGGTCGCCACACTGATCAACGGCATCCTTGCCGGTGGGAACTCCGTGCGGCGGCACTGACAGCAGGCATCGCGACATCGGTCCGAACCGTCTGATCAGTATGCACACGAACAAAACGATGAGAATGGCGCCAAGGAAAGCCTGCCCTGTTTCTGAGTTCTGCAAGTGTGGTGTTAACGTCTGACGGCACGCCTTGTTCCAGAAGCCCTTTCAGACAAGGTGGGCGTGGACGCGCGGGCAAAAGCAGTTCCCTGACCCAGCCAGCAAATGTGCGATCTTGGGCTTTCCCTGTGATCCGAACATACTTTGATGCCGCAAATTCCCGGAAAGGTCAGCGCAAAAATGTCAGAAACCCACCCGAAGATGGCGTCGCTTCGACCAGGTCCCACGCCATTCGGTGGATGGTTCTCCTTGATTGAGCGCGGTTCGGTCCAGACTCTTTTTCTGGGCATCATCGCGGGTGTGATGGTCGTGGCCGCGCTGGATGCGGCCAGTCTGATCGCCGTTCCCACGTTACTGGCTCTGCTCTGCGCGATCGCTCTCGCGCCAGCGGTCCGATGGCTGGAACATACAGGAGCACCCGCGTCGCTCTGTGCCGGTATTGTTGTCGGAGGTCTTCTGGTCGGGACGGCGATCACCGTGTATGCGTTCGCGCCCTCGGCAGAGGTCCTGAACACACGCGGGCCGGAGATTTTGCGCGAGGCAGAGTCGCGGGCGCGCCAGATCATATACGACCTGTCACCGTCGTCCAACGGCGGGTCGGGCGCCGAGGCCCCGGTCGAGTCGGAGAGAAGCCTGGTCACCAACCCCGACAATCCGCCTGCGTCGGACACGAACGACGAAAAGGACCCGGGCGACGACGCCATGGATAAACTGGTGGATGGAGGTCAGCGACTTCTGGCAGACTGGGCGATCGGCGCGCCGAAGGTCGCTGCAGGTGCCCTGTTGTGGGCCATGCTGACCTTCTTTCTGCTACGTGATCGCGTGATGCTGGCCCGACGGGGCCTGTCGCTGATTTCCCAGGCATCGACGCGTCGGGCGGTAGGCCGGGCCATGCGAGATGTAAGAACGAACGTCGCGCGCTACCTTTTGGCGATCACGGTTGTAAACTTGGGCCTCGGGCTCGTCATCGCGATCGCGTTCCACCTGATCGGCATGGCGCATGCGCCTCTCTGGGGTGTCGCGGCCGCGCTCGCAAACTTCATGCCCATTGTCGGGCTTGCCATCCTGTCCGTGGTAACGCTTGCCGTCGGCATCGCATCATTCAACGATCCGGTTGTCGCTCTCATACCCTTTACCGTGCTCGTCACGCTGAATGCCATCGAGGCCAACGTGGTGACACCCATGATCATCGGCTCGCGCATCCGGATTGCGCCGATCGCCGTTTTCGTGGCAATCGCCCTGGGGGCCTGGCTTTGGGGGGCCGCCGGGGCGTTGATCGCCACACCGGCATTGATTGTCGCGACAGCCTTCGTGCGACGGCTCAACGCCGCCGGTCGGCCCTCACTGCCCCGACGCCATCAGGAGGAGCCGGGCGGAGCAGCGGTTTTGACCGTCGGTCCGGGGCCCTGATGGGTCCAAGTGTCGGTTATCGTCCGCTGTCCCGCATGAGCGTTGTGATCCGGCGCACAGCGACACGGCGGTTGACACGTTCGGCCTGCTGCGTGGGGATTTTCAGGAACCGTTCGCCATAGCCCTGCACGATCATGTTCTCGGCCGGCACATCAAAATACTCATTGAAGGCGAGCGCCACGGACTCGGCGCGCCGGTCCGACAGCAGCAGATTGTAGCCCGGCTCGCCGATTGCATCCGTGTAGCCCTCGATCAGAAACAGCTCCGTCGGATCCTCGGCGATGATGTCGCGCATCAGCATGCCCATCTGCCGCAATTGCTCGGCCTGTGAGGGCTGGATAGCGGATGAGGCGGTGGCGAAGGTGACGTTCCGAAGATTGATTTCGGGGTTCAACTGCCGCACTTCGTTGATCTCGCGCACCTGTTGCAGGCTGAAGCTGCGTCCGATGTCACGGCGGTCGGCGGCAAGCAGGGCCGCGCGCAGGCTCTCGCGGTCGCTGGCCGCCTGATAGTCGAACGTGTCGACAGATGGTTCGGGCAGGTCACGCACCACCACCGGCGCAAAGGTCTGGGTGTCGTCGAACAGCACATATTCACGCCCGTCCGTCTCGATCAGAACGCGTCTCAGGACGCGCCCGGCGGAGTCGCGGATAGTAACGATCTCGGTGCCATCGCTGCGCACGACATTTGTGCGCGTGGACCCGTCGCTGAACCGCTGGGTGCGCACATCCGAACCAGGTTGGCGCAGCAACGCATCGTCATCCTTGAGGATTCGGTAGTCATTGTCGTCATCGACCACGATGACCCGATCACCGGTATTTGCCTCGACGCGCTGGCCGTTCAACAAGACTGCGCCGACCACCACTGCACCAAGCGCGAGCAGGCCCGCCTTTTGCAGATCGCTCATCCCATTCCTTGACTTCGCTTGTGGTGCGGCAGTCTGTTGGGTGGCGGCGGCGTCCTGATTTTCGGGGCTCCATTCCTTGAACTCTTCATTGCTCGAACGGCTTGTCTGCTCGGTGACGGTCTCGGATGTCACATCGGTTGGGGTTTTGACATCTCCCCCCGTCGCGAGCGCCTCAATCGGAGCACCGCTCAGGGTTTCGATCAAACTCGCTTCTGCCTCTGCCGCCGCCGCCTCAGCCTCGACCTGTTCCTTTGCCGCCGCGTCCGCCTCGGCCTGAGCCGCCGCTTGCTCTGCCGCCGCAGCCTCGACTTCGGCTTTCGCCTCCGCTTCTGCCTCTGCCGCCGCCGCCTCAGCCTCGACCTGTTCCTTTGCCGCCGCGTCCGCCTCGGCCTGAGCTGCCGCTTGCTCTGCCGCCGCAGCCTCGACTTCGGCTTTCGCCTCCGCTTCTGCCTCTGCCGCCGCCGCCTCAGCCTCGACCTGTTCCTTTGCCGCCGCGTCCGCCTCGGCCTGAGCCGCCGCAGCCTCGACTTCGGCTTTCGCCTCCGCTTCTGCCTCTGCCGCCGCCGCCTCGACCTGTTCCTTTGCCGCCGCGTCCGCCTCGGCCTGAGCCGCCGCAGCCTCGACTTCGGCTTTCGCCTCCGCTTCTGCCTCTGCCGCCGCCGCCTCAGCCTCGACCTGTTCCTTTGCCGCCGCGTCCGCCTCGGCCTGAGCTGCCGCTTGCTCTGCCGCCGCAGCCTCGACTTCGGCTTTCGCCTCCGCGCTGGCCTCTGCCGCCACCGCTGCGTCGGTGCTGGCGTCTGTCTCCGCCGCGGCTTTGATCTCGCCACCGGCAGCGTTCGCGTTCGCATTGACGCTGGATTGTGCCAGCGTCTGGCCGGGCTGCAGCAAAGATATGGCGGCGAGAATTGCCGTGGTCGATTTCAGGGAATAATTCGTCACGTCGGTTTCCTCTCAAAAGCGGGCCAGGATACACATTGAGGCTCTCAATCCTGCGCATCGACAGCTGCCCTCCAAGCGCGGCACCTCGCATCTCTCCAAGGCAAACGCGCGGCTTGGTGGGTTCATCGGTTCAAAATCTAGCTGAAACGAGTCGTCGCAAGGCTGATGCAGGTAAGTGCCGGAGGCCGTCGTCTCTGTGACAAGCAAAGGTCGAGCGGGAAAATCTGCACGACGCCCGTAGACGTTCACAGTTCACCTCCAGACAGGACCCGTGCGAGCTGCCCATCACGGTCGTCCACTTACCTCTGGCGATGGTGATAAAATCAAGGAAAGTCACTATGAACCTTCTCAAGACCACAGTCATTTGCAGTGCGTTCGTCCTCGCAGCAGCCGGTCCGTCGACCGCTCTCGAAAAGACGCTCTCCGGTTTGGAAGTCAAATCCACCTTGAGTGCCTATGAGGAAAACAATGTCCTCAAGTTCTGGCCGACGCTGGACGAGGACCTCGCCACCGCGATCGCCTCGAAACTTACCATCGACGACACGGCTGACGCGCCGCGGATCTCGGTCGAGATCAACAACGTGGCGATCAACGGCAACCCGGTGTTGACAGACTCGGGTGAGTTCAACCAGCTTGAAGGCACCGTGACCACGTATGAAGGTAGCAACAGCCCTTCCGCAGTTGCAAAGGGATCAAGCGGTGATGCTCAGATCGGCAGCTATGCCCTGCGCATGCAGGCCGTCAGCGGAGAGCCTCAGGTGCCCGATGACTGGGTCACAGTCGCCCCGTCGCAGGACGATTTCTACAATGCGCTGATTGATGCCTACGCCACGAGGATCGTCGAACGCATCGACGAATAATCCCCGAACCAAGACGCCGGTCCGACAGATGTTGGACCGGCGTTTTCATGACTCGGGCAGGGTTGCCCATTGGCGCCAGGCCTTCGAAGCCGATGCGCCGGATCATATTGCAGAGCGATGGCGACCGCAGGTTACGGGATCCGGGATCGACACTCAGGGCCCTGATGCATTAGCGAAGATGGTGCGCTTCTTTCTGGGCAAGCCCGCCAGGGACGGCGTTCGCTGATCTGGACGGAAAGCGGCACCACGCAGAGAGTGCTGAATTTCATGATGACGGATTGAACCATGACAGATGAAGGCACGCTTTGGGACATGGAAGAGCGGTTTTGGACCGAAGGTGCCGACAGCGCCCGGACGGTGACGGCCAAGGGGGCCGTCTTTGTCTTTCCCTATCCGGTGGCATCCTTCAGGGCAATCAGCTCTGGTGGGAAAGCCAGGTCGCGCAGCGCTGGCGTTCCGTTGGTATAACGGAGCGGTGCTTTGCCCGGGAAAAGGATGTGGCCATCCTCGCCTATCACGTCTCCGCGGAACGTGACGACACGCCGATTTACGAGGCCCTTTGCACGTCGTCCCATCTCAACGACGCCGGCGGCTGGCTGCGGATCGTGCACCAGCAAACACCGTCGTCCTGACCCCGCGCCTTTTCACGTCTCTCCCCGAATACGGAGGTTGAAGTGGCCACGAACGGCGACGGTGGTGTACCCTCAGGTCTGGAAATTCGCTTGAGGTTGGGGCCATGAGCCCCTGCCGGGGCGCGCCCCGGCAGGGGCTGCCCATTCTGGTATTCCATGGAGTTGCAAACCAACCATGGAGAAGAGCGAATGGACAGACGAAAGGATACGGCGGTTGAGGCGATCTTGGAACAGCTGATTGAGACGGGGCCCACAGACATTGCCTCGGTGTTCGCCCGCGCCTTCGAGCTGGCGATGCAGATCGAGCGCGAGCGGTTCCTGCGCGCCGGGCGTTACGAGCGCACGCCCTATTGACCATCAGCGTGATCAGACGCGATGACCCCGGCACTAACCTGCATCAGTGCAGATGCACGTCACGGGCTCATCAGGACCGGCGTGCCAGCAGGAAGGCAGCAAGAAAGGCCGCGATGGGAAGGAGCGGACGGGTTGACCGGGTCAGCGCCACTGCAAGGGCGACATCAGCCTCGCTCCGGGATTGCGCCTCGGCAACCCGTGCCATTCGGCGATCCACAAGAGTGCCTCCGATCAGGTGCACCGCAAGAGCCAGCAACGCGACAAGGATCGCCACCGCAAGCGCCGCTACAGGAAAGCCGAACAGGCCGGTCAGCGCGGACAGACCCGATGCGAGCAGAAGCAGCAACGATACTACAACCAGAGCTGCCGTCAGGGTCGCCGCCGCCGCCCGGACCGCCGCCGCCCCGGTGCGGGCAGCAAGGACATCACGCAGCGGTGCGAGAAGCGGCAGACGGGTCACGGATCAACCCTTGCGCGCGACAAGGCCAAGCAAGAGGCCGATCCCTGCCGCAATGCCGATCGCGGTCAGCGGATGGCCAAGCACCGCGTTGGTGGCCGTTGCCTGGGCGTCACGACCGGTCTGGCCGATCTTGCGCCCGGCGGTTTCGATCCCGTCGGACATTTCTTCGGTGATGGTTGCGGTAAGGTGTGCAAGATCGGCGCGCAGGGTCTCGATTTGCTGGGCGATGTCATGCTCGGCCGGGGTTGCACTTGTGTTCAGGGGGGCGGATTTGTTCATGGGGAAATCTCCTGGCATCGGATCGGGTGCCGCGGATTATGCCGTGGCTCACTTTGGCGTTGGCCAACCTTGATGGGCTGACGCTGGCGGGTCTCACTCTTGGGTGCAGCGAAGGGAGTTTGCGTTCAGCGCAGTCCCAGAAAGCCCAGAACAAACACGATGACCACGAACAGTCCTATGAAGTAGATGATCCGGTTCATGGAGGGCATTTTCCCCTTTCGGGATCACCAGGGACCGGCAACCCTATGTACGACACTAGCAGCCAACCCGGTGTGCGATACAACATGGATCAGTATCGGGGAAACTGCCCTCGCAAAGCAAAGTATGCTTGGGGAAGGGGGCGAGTCTTTCCGAGGCTGATCCAGGTAAGTGCGGTGGTGCGGGAAACCGGCATATTTCCCACTCACCGCCGCACCTCGCGGGGGCAAAGGTCAAGGTATGGCCCCCGCAGCGATCCTTGCATCGCGCCGACACATAGCTGCGGTCACGGCCAACAAGGATCGTGTCCACCGCGGTCTTCATATTATCGTAAATTCCACGGGCGCAGGCGCCGCCGAAGAAAGCGAACGCCTTGTCATGGGCATCGAAGACCATCTCCTGTGTCTCTCGCGGACAGGCACGCACGAACAGCATCGTGGCCACCACGATATCCAAGGGCGCTGAGTTCCTCGAAAATCCTGATCCGCGTGAGCCGATCCCGCTTCGGTTTGCGCGCATTCGCGGCCGGCATCTCGTCGAGTTCGGCCTTCCAGGGCCCGATCTTCGGCTGCGGCTGGATGCTGCGCTCGCAAGTCAGTTCCGTGACCCCGGTCCGGATCACTTTCCGCACCGTGTTCCGCGACACCCGCAGTTCGTGGCAGATTTTCTTGATCGACTTCTTATCCAGAAAGTGCGCCCGCCGGATCTTCGCTATCGTCTCCACGACCAACATCCCAATCCATGCTCCCTGCCAAACTCGGGAGCATCATCAACATAAGTGTCGGGGGGGGGCATTTTGGACGCCGATTACCCCGCTACGGGGTCAATTTTGCACACCTGTTCACACATCTGGAACACTGACGAGAACGTATCAGCTGCGGTCCTCACCGGGAATCCGGCCCGTAGCGGTTTACGAGGAGCTTCTGCGCCAGCATCCCGATTGGGGCACTGGCATCCGGCGCACTCTGGAGCGACGAATAACGCATGGAATGCCGCGCACGGCCCCGAACAGGAAGTGATTTTTCGGTCGGTCCACACGTCGGGCAAGATGGGCCTGCCGGATTTCACCGCCATGGGGAAACTGGGGGTGACCACGGCATTCAACGGATGCGTACGTCCCGCAGATGATCACCCCCGCCGTTGCCTTGGCGAGGGTAAAACACGTTCTTCTACCTGGTCGAGAGCCGATTTCGTCAGCGGCTCGTTAGGAACAACTGCGGACTTTCTCGATGTCTGGCATAGCGCTGAGGTTACGGCCGCCAGCGAACACACCCTGCATGGCGCGCCAAGGTTCGTAATCCGCAAGGTATTCGAGCATTGACACTGCCACTTCGGCAAACAGCGGGTTCGCACAGCTTTCTTCTGCCAGAACTTGGTTCGACATGTCCTGAAGTCGGCTCAGTTCTTCTTCATTCAGCTTGTGAACTTCTGTCCCCGCTTCCTCGAATGACCGGACAGCGGCCGCCGAGCCACGTTCAAAATGGCCGGTTGACCAGTTCATTGTCGCCTGGGCTGCGGTCTCGAGAACAGCTTTCTGCTGATCATTAAGACCCTCCCAGACAGACATCTTGATCATCGCGCCACCAACGGAACCCGGCTGATGCCAGCCCGGAGTTATTACATGTTGAGTTACTTCCTGAAAGCCCATGACCCAATCGCTCGAAGGAGTCGAGAATTCAGCGGCATCGATAACGCCTCGCTCCAGTGCCTGATAAATTTCAGAGCCGGGAAGCTGAACTTGGGCCGCACCGAGCTGTCGCAGAATTTCGCCCTGCGCACGACCGGACATGCGCACACGCTTGCCTGACATATCTTCAAGCGAGGTGATGGGGGACGTAGAGCGAAGTCCGGATTCGGAACTAATAACATAGTAGGGCAGGTATTTCATGTCGTACTTGCCGTAAACCTTGTCGATCAGCTCAGCACCACCCCAGTTTGTAATCCAATTTCGGTAGTCTTCTGCGCCCAAGAGCATCGGGAATGCACCGATGACACCGAATGCGGTATCTGTCCCTGCCCAGTAGCCAGGCCAGTCCCCTGATGCATCGATGGCACCGGACCGAACTGCATCAAAGACCTGGCCGGAGGGGACGAGGTCGCCTCCGGGAAAGAAGTCAATCTGGATGATCCCCTTCCCGAGGCGGTTCACGGTCTCGGTGAAATGTTCATCGGCTTCGATCAGGTTGATGCTCACCGGCCATGTCGTTGTCATTCGAATCGTCGTTTCCTGCGCGACAGAGCCACTTGCGGCCGTCAATGACGCGGCGATAGTTATGCCGGCCAGAATTTTTCTCAGCCTATTCCTGTAAGTCGTCATGGTCGTTTTCCTCCCTTGGTTTACGACAGTTGCATCCTTCCCTGCCCGCTATTTCGAATAGATGGCGTTGGGCAGAAAGGTGATGATCTCGGGAAAGACGATGCACAGGCCCGTCCCGATCAGTATCAGAACGACGAATGGCAATACGCCTCTGTAAATGTGCATCAGGGTGACATCGGGTGGCGCGACGCCTTTAAGGTAGAACAGAGCATAGCCAAACGGCGGTGTCAGAAAGCTGGTTTGCAAAACAATCGCCACTATCATCACGAACCAGAGCGGATCGAAACCGGCCTCGCGTGCCAATGGCAAGAAGATTGGCAGGGTGATCAGAACGATACCTAGCCAGTCAAGAAACATGCCCAACACAAAGACGATGGCCAGCATAAGCGCGAGGAGCGCATAAGGTCCGAGATCCGCTGCGTCGATCCAGCCGGAGATGACGCGGGTGCCGCCAACGGCGACGAGGATACCGGTGAACGCCGTTGCACCGACCACCACGAAAAGGACCATCGACGAGGTTCGGATAGTGGTGGATAAAGTCTCCTGCAGCAATGGCCACGAAAATTTCCCGTAAGCCACGACCATCGCCAGGGTCAGCATCGCGCCGATCGATGCGGCTTCGGTCGTTGTGGCCCAGCCAGCAAAAATTGAACCGAGCACTGCGATAATCAATAGAAGCGGCGGCACGGCCATACGCAGCAACATGACGAATATTTCGCGCGGATTGGTTTCACCCAATTCGGCCTCGGAGACAGGCGGTCCCAGGTCAGGCCGAAAGCCTGTCAGGACAAGGGAGTAGAGAGCATAGAGGCCCGCAAGCAGCAAACCGGGTATGACGGCGGCGGCAAACAGTTGTCCAACGGAAATTTGTGAATAAGAACCTAGTATAACGAGCATGATCGAAGGCGGAATAAGAATACCGAGGCTGCCACCGGCGGCAATCGCTCCGCAGCTCAATTCCTTTTGATATCCGTATTTTAGCATTGACGGAAGGGCAAGAACGCCCATCACCGTCATGGATGCGCCAATCATTCCAGTGGTCGCGGCCAGCAGGACGGAAATCGCGATCGTCGCAAGAAGCAATCCACCGCGCAGGCGACCCAGCATCAGACGGAGTGCAGTGAACATGTTTTCTGTTACACCGGAGACCGAGAGCAATTGAGCCATGAGGATGAACATCGGTACAGCGATCAGGACATAATTGTCCATCTGACCATAAATCCGTCCGATGATGATGTTGAAGATCGCCGGACCCGGACCGAGAAAGGCGAAGATCACCGACAGACCGCCCAGCACAAATGCAAGCGGATGCCCAGCAATCAGGCCGGCGATCATCCCGCCAAACATCAGGATAGTAAGCGTTTCCGGTGTCATAAAGAGGGTCTCCCCAGAGCGATGGGGCATTTACGGGCCACGGTTGCAACTCCTTGTAAGATCAGCAGAACCGCAGCGATGGGGATCACCGTCTTGATGTAGTATAGCGGAAGCGCCACGACGCCCCAGCTGGTTTCGGAACTGGCCCATGACCTTTCGGCAAATCCCCAGCCATAGACCAGAAGAGCGACGACAAAGGGAAAGAACAGGATGATGAAACCCACAATTTCCAGCCGCGCCCGCGCCCTTACGCTCAGCCGGTCCGTAAAGACGTTGATGGAAACATGCTCCCCCGTCCCCAATGCCCAAGCGGCCCCGAGCATGAAGTGCAGCGCGTAGAGTTGGATCGACACATCGAATGCCCATGGGACAGGTGCCGCGAATATCTTCCGGGCAAAGACGTCCCAGACTGTCAAAATCATTACCAGGATCATACTCCAGGCCACGATCCGACCGATCCAGGAATTAAAACCGTCGATTGCTTTTAGTATTCGCGTCATGTTTCCCATCGCTTACTGTCGTGGCAGTCATCCGAAGTTTGGACATCTATTGTTGCCGCAAAGGAAAGAAAAAATCCATTTGTTACGCTATCAGGCGCGAAAGACGTCGGTACACCCATAACCCCGGATTTAGGAACAGGCATACCGGTCTGGTCCATTATCATTCTGGCACTGTCCCTGGAAATGGCGGCGCGCTCCTCATCCGATAGTTTCGCGATCTTTCTGCAATAGGGCTTCCAACTCGTGTCGGAGTATCTTGCCTGTCGTGCTTCGCGGCAGATCATCATAATCAATCAATCGCACCTCACGCGGGTGCTTGTAGCGGGCCAGCTTATGCTGGAAGATCGCCTCGATCTGCTCGGTGGTAAGATCGGGCAAGAGCGGTGCCACGAAGGCCACGGGAACCTCGCCCCAGTGCCGGTCCGGGCGCCGGACGATCGCAGCGTCGCGGACCCTCGGATCGGCCAGCAGCAACCTTTCGATCTCGGCGGGATAGATGTTCTCGCCTCCCGACTTGATGAGATATTTTGCGCGATCGACGAAATCCACGGTGCCATCCGGGTTGCGCCGGAACATGTCGCCCATGTGAAACCAGCCATCGGCAAAGTCCTTCTTGTTGGCGTCGGGGGCATTCCAGTAACCCGAAAACAGGGTCGGCCCGCGCACTGCGGCTTCGCCCGGATCACCATCTGCGACCTCGCGGCCTTCGCCATCCACAAGACGCACCTCGATCAACGAACTCTGCTGCTTGGACAGCCGCGAGGCGACCTGCCCCGCCGCGATGGTCGAGCCGGTAAACGGCGGCAGCCCGGTTTCTGTCGATCCGAAGCTGTTGACGTATGGCGCGCCGATCAGATGCGTCAGTTCTGCCGCCAGTTCCAGCGGCACGAGATCCAGCATTGCACCCACAAGATGAACGCTGTGCACCCGTGTCTTTTCGGCCTTCATCAGATCCACGATCTGCTCGATGGTGCCGGGCATCAGGACCAGCCATCCGATCCGGCTTGTCGCCATGATATCGACGATGGCACGGGGGTTGAAGCCGTCGATGACATGCACCGCCCCACCGCTCATCAGACACGACAGGGATGCGTCGGCGCTTCCCATGTGGAACAGCGGCGCCCATGCGACAAAGCTATCGTCTGCCCCGATCCCGAGATCCATCCGGTACACGCTGGAGCGGGCAATTTCCGCCCGATGGCTGATCAGCGCGCCCTTGGGCAGGCCGGTCGTTCCAGAGGTGTAGAGGATGATCAGACCATCCTCGGGATCGACGGTCGGCGGGTCCGAGAGGGCAGACGCTTCCGAAACAGCCGGTTCATAATCGGTCTCGATGACCATGGCCGGGAGCTGAAGCCCGGTCGAGCGGAAAAGGCTAAGGTATCTTTCCGAGGTGATCACCAGGCTGGGATCGGCCAGGCCGATGCAATGTCGCAACTCTTCCCTTGACAGGCGCCAGTTCTGCGCTGCGACGATCACGCCGAGACACGCGGCCGCCAGTGCGATTTCCAGGTAGGCGAAGCGATTTTCCGACAGCAGCGCGATTCGGTCGCCGCAGCTGATGCCACGGGCGCGGAACACCTCGGCAATGCGGAGTACCCGGTTGTCCAGTTCGCGGAACGTCACCATCCCCTCGGCTCCGGAGAGAGCGATGGCCGAGGGACTGATCCTGGCTCTTTCGTGAAAGAGACCCCAGACGGTCGCGCGGCTTGCGGCGACGGTTTCGGGCAGGTGCGCGGTCATGTCACCCCCCCCTTCCTCGGGGGCCATGCGCGCGCCGACAGGTTCCCGAACACGGCCGACCGCTTTTCGACAAAAGCGGCCATCCCCTCGGCAAAGTCCGGCGAGCTGGCTGCAAAATGCAGGGCACTCATCGCGACCTCATCCGCATCGTCCAGACTGAGAGATTCGGATCGGTAAATGGCGCGTTTGGTTTCTGCCACGGCCTCGGGCGCGCAAAGCTGAAAGCGTTGCGCGAATTCGAGCGCGCTGGTTTCCAGATCCTGCGGATCACAGACCGAGGTGACCAGCCCGAACCGAAAGGCTTCGTCAGCGGTGAACCGGTCTCCGAGAAGCAGCATCTCGAGCGCCTTGGCGCGGCCGACGATCCGCTGCACCTGTTGCACCCCCGCAGCCGCGGCGACAATGCCAAGCCGCACTTCTGGGAAACCGATCATCACCCCTTTTGCGGCGATGCGAAAATCGCAGTTGAGGGCGAGTTCCAGCCCGCCGCCCAGCGCATGTCCGTTAACTGCGGCGATCGTCGGACAGGGCAGGCAACGAAGGCGGCGGAACACCTCGAGGACGCGAACGAGGTACCCTTTTGCTATGGCCAGGGGATTGCCGCGCAACGGCGAGTCGTCATCCACGAAGCCGGCAATTTCGGCCCCGGCACAGAACGCCTTGCCCTGTCCGGTGACGATCACGGCACGAGGTGGGTTTGCGGCGATTTCAATCAGCGCCGCGTCCAGCGCGTCGACCATTTGCTCGCTCAATGTGTTCCGGCGACCCTCCCTGACCAAGCGAATAACGATCACATCTGACCCTGGATGCTCAAGAACGACAGCGCGATTCAATTCCGAGAATGACTCTGTCATCGGCTTGCACCACCCACCCAGTTAAAAGACTTTTGACTGAAATTTACCCGCTCTGTGGCAGGCAGCCGCCCATTATACCCACGCTGCCTCACTCGCACACCCGTCAAAGCGGCGTGAAGTGACACGCATTGTGGATCATGTAAATTTCCATCCTCCCTGCGCACAGTTCTACAGTCGCTCCTATCGGTTTTGAATAAACGATCTCCCCAACAAAAAACCCTAGAGAATATAGCTCAAAACACAAGGAAGAGTTTCGCGCGACGCCGGAGCCGGTCTGGTTCTGCCAGAAAACGGATGACAGAGTTTGAGAAGGCGGCGTATCGTGGCGAGCGGTCAAGCCTGCCAGAACTTCCAGAAGGAACGATACAGACGTCATCGCCCTGCGACAGCCGGAATCTGTTGATGACCTGCTGACCGGGATCGCCCGTGACGGCGCGCGGCGGATGCTGGCGGCATGCTGCAGGCCGAGGCCGACGCCTTCGTCGCGCAGCATGCCGAAGAGACCCTGCCGGACGGGCGTCAACGTGTTGTGCGGCACGGTTACAGCCCGGAGCGCAGCATCCGGACCGGGAGCGGGGCGCTCGATGTGCGCCGCCCGAAAGTGCGCGAGCGCGCCGCCTCATGCGAATGGCAGAGGCACTTTGCTTCGCCGCGAAATGTACAAAGTCAAGCTCAGGGGCCCGAGCGGTTTCTGTTGAAGCTGGCAGAGCATTGGCGCGATACACCAGTTGAACAGGTGCGGCCCGAGACGATCCGGCAGGCGGCGCGGCGGATATATCCCCGCGCCAAAGAACCGACATGGAATCGGCAAGTGATCAAGCCCACGCGGGCGGCGATCAACTACGCGGCGGAATTGGGCTGGTGCCAGCGCATATCCGTCAAGCGGGTCACCAAAAATCCCGAAAAGAAAATACCGGCCATGATCGAACGGGAGTTCGCCTTCCATGAGCAGGCCAAGAGCGACGGGCTACCGCACCTTGGCGCGCTCTGCATGTTTATGTTCGTCACGGCGGCGCGCACCGGAGAATCATGCCGCCTGACATGGCAGGACGTTGATCTGGGCCACGCGGCGGCCGAGCTGCACCTGTTCGAGCCGACGCCATGGAGCCGCACCGCGCATCTGCCGCCTGACGTGGTGGCCGCGCCGGCGAACATACCGTCCAATCGCAAGTCCGACGAGCTGGTTTTCGGCCACTCGGGCCGGGGCAGTGTCCGAGGGCCATGGAACAACGTTTGCGAGCGCGCAGGCATCGAGTCCCTGACCCCGCACTGTTGCCGCCACGGGTTCGCAACGTCCGTGTTGCACTTGGGCTTTGACCCCAAGACCGTGGCCGAGCGTGGCGGCTGGAAAGATGCGACCACCGTGTTGCGCACCTATGCCCATGCCATGAAGGACCGCGCCGTCACCTATGCACTGTTTGGCACAAGCCTGACACAGAGCATTATTGATGACGATGTAAGAGCAGAAAAACAAAAGGTAAATTCGCAATGACCGCGGCCCCTCGTTGGGAGGGGTGTCCCGCGGGCGCCTCTACCGAAACCCCGTGAAATCAGCAAGTCCCAAAGCACCCAGCCCCGCAGGGTCAGGCGACTTGTCGCGGGGTCGGGGCACGGGCGGGGGTGGCCGCGCGAACACGGGCAGGTTGCCGGGGCGGATCGCCTGACGAAGGCAGTGATCCGAAACGACCCGCGCCCGATTGTCACCGACCGCCGCCAGGCAGCGGTGCGGAGATGTCGTCCTTTGGTGGCCGGATCCGGAAAAAGAGCGCATAAAGCACCGGCACGGCGACGAGGGTCAACACCGAGGCAAAGGCAAGGCCGCCCATGATCGTCACCGCCATCGACGCGAAGAAGGCATCCGGCAAGAGCGGGATCATGCCGAAGATCGTCGTGCCGGCCGCAAGCACCACCGGGCGCAGACGACTGACCGAGCCGTCGATCACCGCCTTGTAATCCGGCACACCATCCGCACGCTGCACGTCGATCTCTTCGACGAGAACGATCGCGTTCTTCATCAGCATCCCCGATAGCGACAGGAAACCGAGCAGCGCCGTGAACGTAAAGGGCAGCCCCGTGAACAGCAGCCCCAGAACCATGCCGGTGACGGACATCGGCACGACAAGCCACAGGATGAGCGGCTGGCGGACCTTGTTGAACATCAGAATCGAAATCGTCAGCATGACCAGAAAGCCGAGGGGAAGCTGCTTGCCAAGGCTTTCCTGCGCATCCCCCGCGCTTTCGAATTCGCCGCCCCATTCCATCGAATAGCCGTCAGGAAGCGGAATCGCCTCGATTTCGGCCCGGACACTTCGGAAGGCTTCATCGGCGGTCAGGTCGCTGCGTTTGCCGCCCATGACGGTGATCGTCCGCTCCCGGTTGCGCCGGTGGACGAGCGCCTCGACAAGGCGGGGCTCGAACCGTTCCACGAGGTTGGCCATGGGGACATAGGATCCTGCCCCATCGGACCACACCGACAGGTCACGAACGCGCTCAATCCCGTCACGTTCTCTCTCGGGAAGCCGCAGGCGGATCGGGATTACCTCGTCGCCCTCGCGCAACTCGCCGACACGCAGGCCGGAGGTGCCATAGCGGACGGTATCGGCGATTGCGCTGCGCGTGGCGCCTGCCAGCCGCATACGCGATTCGTCAACGATGGGTTCGATCAGGATTTCGCGCTGCCGCCAGTCGGTGCGTGGGTTGATGATCGTGCCCGCCGCCTGGTAAATCCGCGTCGCATCGTCGGCGAGCTGGCGCAGGATGACCGGATCGGGACCCGAGAACCGCACCGCCACATCGGCGCCGGAGGGCGGGCCAAAGACCAGTTCTTCGACGCGGACGAGCGCGTTGGGGAACGCGGCGGGCAGATCGCGGTTCAACCGGCTCGCCATGGACGGGATCGCTTCGGCATCGGCCACACGCACGATCAGCTGGCCATAGCTGGCATCCGCCTGCTCGGGATTGTAGGTCAGCATGAAGCGGCTTGCGCCGCGCCCCACCAGGGTCGTCACGTCCGTCACGCTGTCCTCGGCCAGAAGCATCTGCTCCAGCCGTCGCATCTCACGGTCGGTGACATTGATGTCGGTCCCCTGCGGCATCTGGAACTCGACATAGAAGATCGGGGTATTTGACGCCGGAAAAAACGCCTGCCTGACCTGCCCGAAGGCCATTACCGACCACACCGTGATTCCCACGATTGTCACGACGACCAGCACACGGGCACGCAGCGCGAGCCAGAGAAACCCGCGATAGACCCCGTAGAACGCGCCCTTGTAGGGGTCATCGGAGACCTCTTTCGGGGCCTTGAGCAACAGCTTGCCGAGATAGGGCGTGACCGTGACGGCCAGGACCCAACTCATCAACAGCGAGATTGCGATCACCGCGAAAAGCGAGAACAGGAACTCGCCCGTGGCATCCGGCGACAGGCCGATTCCGGAAAAGGCCATGATCCCGATAACGGTCGCGCCGAGAAGCGGAATCGATGTCGAGCTTTCGGTCTCTGCGGCGGCGTCTTCCGGTCTCTTTCCGCGCGCCATGCCGATCACCATTCCCTCGGTGATGACGATGGCGTTATCGACCAGCATCCCCATCGCGATGATCAGGGCACCAAGGCTGATCCGTTCCATCGCGATCTCGAATACCGACATGAAGAACAGCGTGGCGAAAACGGTGAGCGCGAGGGTCGCGCCCACCACCAGGCCCGCGCGCCAGCCCATGGTCAGCATCAGCGCGCCGATCACGATGGCGATCGACTGCCCGAGGCTGACCAGAAAGCTGGAAACGGCCTGATCGACAACGACATGCTGTTCGTAGATCGGGACGATCCCGACCCCCTCCGGCAACGCGGCCCTCAGCCGTTCCATCCGGGCCGAGACCACCTTGCCGACCTCGACGACGTTTCGGTTTGTCAGCGCCGAAACACCGAGGGTAAAGGCCGCGGCGCCGTTCTGCCGGATGATCTGGCTGGGCTGTTCGGCCTCGTCGCGGGTAACGCGGGCGATGTCATGCACCGCCACCTGCCCCACCTCTCCGGCCAGGCCAAGGCGCAGTTCCTCGATCCCTTCGGGGGTCACATAGCCGGGCGGAACCGACAGGCTGATCCGGGCAGGGCCCTCGGTGATCTCGCCATTGGCAAAAACCTGGTTCTCGTCGTTCAGAACGCCCAGCACCTGAGTGGGCGGAAGGCCCAGTTCTGTCAGGCGCGCGGACGGGATCGAGATGGTAATGACCTCTTCGATGAGGCCCTGAACCTCGACCTTGGCGACACCTTCGACGGTCACCAGCCCGACCCGCAGCATCCTGGCCAGGTCCCGCTGTTCGCGTGGGCTCATGCCTTCGGTCGTCACGGCATAGAACATGCCATAGACGTCGCCGAAATCGTCATTGATGATGGGCGTCTGCGCGCCTTCGGGCAGGTCCCCCTCCACGTCGCGGATGCGGCGGCGCATCTCGTCCCAGACCTGCGGAATCTCATCCGGTCCATAGGTCATCTCGATCTCGACGGTGATCTGCGCCATGCCCGGCATCGACTTGGATTCGACCCGGTCAAGTTGCTTCATCTGCTGCAGCGCATCCTCGATGACGTCCGAGACCTCTTCTTCAACCTCGACGGCAGTGGCGCCGGGATAGGGCACGAAGATCAGCGCGGTCTTGAGCGTGAAGCTCGGATCTTCAAGGCGACCGACCGTGTTCAGCCCCCAGTAACCGCCCAACAGGCAGAAGATAATGGCGAGCCAGACCGCCACCGGACGCTGAATGCTTGCGCGTGAGATGCTCATTGTCATGGGTCTATTCGGTCCTGCCAAAAGAACGGGATCAGGGCCCCGAAACGGTCACGGCCTGATTGTCGCCAAGTCGCCACCAGCCGCCGGAAACGACCAGTTCATCGCCCTCGAGGCCCTCCAGAACAACGATCTCGTTATCGAGAGGAAGACCCAGACGGACCGCCCGGCGCGTAACCCGGCCGGACGTTTCGTCATAAACCCAGACGGAGGGCTCTGTTCGGCTTGACGTATCGACCGCCGAAACCGGAACCATGACAGAAAGCGCGTGGTGTTCTGCGAACGCAGTCGAAAGGCGCACCCTGGCCGTCATCCCGGGCAAGAGGCGCGGGTCAACATCGCCGGTGATCGCAAATTCCACGTCGTAGGTTTGCGCCGTCCGGTCAACATCGGTCGCAAAGGATCGAAGCACAAGCGGCGCCGCGTAACCCGGCACTGCGGGAAAACTTGCCTCGATGTCGAAAGCGTCAGGCGACGTTCGTGCAACGGCAGCGAGTTCTTCGGGCAGGGAGATCTGGATCCGCATCTCGCTGACATCCTGCAGGCGCGCGACCGACGCCGCGGAGGTGACGTTGGCATATTCCTCGATGAACGTGCGCGCCACGATCGCGTCGAAAGGCGCGACGATCTGCGTCTGGGAAAGGCGCCGCTCGGCCTCGCGCAAGGCAACATCGGCCTTTGCGAACTCGGCGCGGGCGGATTCGAGGCGGGATTCCGCCGCCACGCCCCGCTCGGCAAGGCTCGACGCCCGCTCGAGTTCGGACTTCGCAAGCTCAAAGGCCGCGCGGGCCCGATCCACGGCGAGTTCAAAATCTATCCTGTCAAGTTCGGCGATCAGGTCGCCCTCGTTGATCCTGTCGCCCGACTCGACCTCAAGGCGCAATACCTGCCCCGAAACCTGAAACGCAATGTCCACAGTTCGCGCGGGCTCGACACGCCCGGCAACGGTGCGGGCACGATTGATGGTGCGGCCCTGGGCGCGGGTGACCTCGACCACAACCTTGGGGTCGGGTTCGGCCACCCCGTTCGCTTCGGCGACCGGTTCCGTTGCATCACTCGTCGCCTGGGCCCATACATCGCTCAGCGACACCGGAAGGAACATGACGGCAAGGATCGCCGCCGCTGCGACAGCAAGAACGGAAGCGGCCCCTTTCCGGCCCCGGCTCTTTCTATTCGAGTTCATCAATCATGTTCCTCAATCATTCGATGACGCGCGCTCGGCAGACCGCGCCACCGTCTGGCACCTTCGGCCTATTACGCGCCCCGGGCGATCCTTATCATTCCTGCCCCTTGCGCGCGGCGACCGCACTTTGCGCAGAACGCATCCTGCGCGGCGTGTTCCCCGGGCCTGCACGGGACATGATCCAGCTTGAAATTATGCCAGCCAACCGGTTTGTATCGAGCGGCAGTTAGTCTGCGGCATCATTCAGGTCAAGTGCTCGATCAAAGCCGCCCCGGCAGGCATATTCAGCGAACACCCGGGCCCTCGTGCTCAAAGACCCCCTCGGCCTTCCATCGTTCCGCGATTTCTCCCATTGCGTCTAGAACGCTCCGCAGGTCGTTGCCGCGCGGCGTCAAGCCATAGGTGACCGCAGGCGGGATCGTCTCGGCCTGTTCGCGCCAGACGACCCCGGCGCGCTGAAGCATCCGCAGACGCTCGGTCAGCATTCGGGTCGATATTCCCGGCACGGCGCGCCTCAACGCCCCGAACCTTTGCGGCCCCTGATCGCTCAGCACCCAGATGATATTGGTCGTCCACGGACCCATGAGCAGACGCAGGATCGAGTCCATCGGGCATTGCGGCGGCGTCTTGGGCATCGGGTCGGCTCTCCTGCCTTAGTTACTTTTAAGTTCCTACTTTAATTAACGATATTATGCAACTATTCCTAATCCGGACAACGAAAGGCAGGGTCTCGAATGGCCTGACCGATGAGGATTATCCGATATGGCCCGTATGCCCACGATGTTCATTCCCCATGGCGGCGGCCCATGCTTCTTCATGGACTGGAATCCGCCCGATGAATGGGACCGGCACCGCCAGTTCCTGGAGGATCTGCCGGGCACCCTGCCCGAGCGCCCCAAGGCGATTCTGGTGATCTCTGGCCACTGGGAGGAACCCGCCTTTACCGTGCAGACCAATCCCGCCCCGCCGCTGCTGTTCGACTATGGCGGTTTTCCGCCGCATACCTACGAACTGACCTGGCCCGCACCCGGCGATCCGGCGCTGGCCGAGCGGGTTCATGAGCTGATCCACGCCGCCGCTCTTCCGGCCGCGAAGGATGCCGCGCGAGGGTTCGATCACGGCGTTTTCGTGCCGCTCAAGGTCGCCTTTCCCAATGCCGATATTCCCTGTGTCCAGCTTTCGGTTGCCGACGATCTCGACCCGGCGCGCCATATCGCACTTGGTCAGGTCCTGGCTCCCCTGCGCGACGAGGGCGTGCTGATCCTCGGCAGCGGCAACACCTATCACAACATGGGCGTGATGATGCGCCGCCTGCGCGGCGGGCCGCGCGGCGACACCGCTGGCCAGGCGTTCGACGCCTGGCTGACCGAGACGATGACCTGCCCCGATCCCGAGGAACGCAACCGCAGGCTCGTGCACTGGTCAGACGCACCGGGCGGCCGCGAGGCCCATCCGCGCGAAGAGCATCTGATCCCGCTGCATGTCGTGGCGGGTGCGGCGGCCGACGATATCGGTCGCAAGACGCTGGAGGATCACGTTCTTGGCGCCGTCGAAAGCGCCTTTCGGTTCGGTTGAACACGAAATCGGAAAAGGAACACAACGCCATGTCCAATACCATCAACGGCCCCTCCATCGTGACCGGCGCATCCGGCCAACTCGGCAGTCAGGTGATCGAGACTCTGCTGACGCAGGGGGCCGAACCCCGTGTCGCAGTCACCCGCGCGCCCGAGAAGCTCGCGGAGGTTCCGTCATGCTGAATATCCCGCCGCGCGAGGGGCCGAGGCCCGTCACCACGCCCTGTGCCCCGCATACCCAGATCAGTCAGAACCCGGATGCCGCGACGGCTCGGGCATTCAGGGACAGGGCCTTCGATTTTCCCTTTGTCATCCGCCAGCCCTCGATGATCTCGGTGCCGGGGGCCGAGGCGCTCTGCCTCGAACACGGGCGCGGGTGCGGCTGCCGCGAGGCGTTCATGATCGGCAGGGAATTCGCCCATGTCCACCCGCCGCAGGACGGCAGCCTGCACATGATGCTGCCCGAGGACGCGGTGCCGGGAATCGTCGATCTTGGCTGGGCAGAGCCGCACCCGATGGCCACCGCCGGCGCGATTCCGCCCACGGCTGTCATGGTCTATGCGCCCGGAAACGCGGCGGAAATCGAAATCGTCGTCGATCTCCTGCGCATCTCCCACGCCTTTGCCTGCGGCAAGCTCGGACGGGTGGGCAACGTCGCTCTTTGACAGGGGCAGCCGCCCCCCCGGGTTGCGAAATCGCGCACGGATGCGATAGCGTGAGCGGGAACAGAATCACCCCCGGGCAGCCCGGGCTGCCCGGGCAGAATGCGGGCCATCCGTTCCACACAGCAAGCGAGCGCCTCGTGAAAAAATCAAGAACCCTTATCGTGGCAGCGATTGTCGTCGTCGCTGCCCTGGCTGGCTTCGTGTTCTGGCAAAACAACCGCGCCGACGTGTTCTCGGAAGGGTTTGCACGCGGCAACGGACGGATCGAGGCGGTCGAGATCGACGTGGCCGCCAAGCTTCCGGGACGAATCGAGGCGATACTGGTGGAGGAGGGCGCGCTTGTCGAGGCGGGCCAGCCGCTCGCCCGGCTCGACACGCGCCAGCTTCAGGCCAATCGCCACCAGATGGCCGCCGAGCAGCGCCAGGCCGAAATCGCGGTCGAGAACGCCAGGCTGACGGTCGAACAGCGCGCGGCCGAGGTGCGCGCGGCCGAAGCCCTGCTGGAGCAGCGCCGGTCGGAGGAAGAGGTCGCCCGCCGCCAGTTCGAGCGCTCCAGATCGCTGGCGCAAAGCAGCATCACATCCGAGCGGCAATTCGACATCGACCGGGCGAACGCGTTTGGTGCCGTGGCAGCGGTTGCCTCGGCGGAGGCTTCGCTTGCGGCGGCGCGCGCCGGGGTGGCCTCGGCAAAGGCATCGGTGATCGGCGCCGAGGCCGCGGTGGCAGCGGCAGAGGCGGCGATCGAGGCGCTCGACGTGGAAATCGAGGACAGCACATTGAACGCGCCCCGGACGGGACGGGTGCAATATATCGTTGCCCGCGAAGGCGAAGTCGTGGGCGCCGGCGGGCGCGTCGTGAACATGGTCGATCTCAACGATGTTTACATGACGTTTTTCCTTCCCACCGCCGCGGCGGGGCGCACCGGACTGGGAACCGAGGTGCGGCTGCTGCTCGATGCGGCACCGGGCATCGTCATCCCCGCCAGCGTTTCCTTCGTGTCGGACGTGGCGCAGTTCACGCCCAAGACGGTCGAGACCGAAATCGAGCGCGAGAAACTGATGTTCCGGGTCCGGGCCAGGGTCTCGCCGGATTTGCTGGCCAGGTATCTCGATCAGATCAAGACCGGGCTTCCTGGTGTCGCCTGGGTGCGACTTGACCCGGACGCGCCCTGGCCGGCGGCGGCGCAGGGGCAGGTGCTGGAATGACCGATTCCGGGCCTGTGGTGCGCGCAGCGGGGCTGTCGCTCCGTTACGGCACGCTCCGGGCCCTGGACGATGTTTCCCTCGACCTGCGGGCAGGCGGTTCCGTCTGCGTCATCGGGCCCGACGGTGTGGGAAAGTCGAGCCTTCTGGCGCTGATCGTCGGGGCGCGGCGGATGCAGGAGGGACGGCTCGAGGTGCTGGCGGGCGACATGGCCCGTCCCGGCCATCGCGCGCGCATCGCCCCGCGCATCGCCTATATGCCACAGGGGCTGGGGCGGAACCTTTACCCGACGCTCTCGGTGCGGGAGAATATCGACTTTTTCGGGCGTCTGTTCGGCGAGAACCGGCAGGAGCGCGACCGGCGGATTGCCGAACTGCTCGAGGCGACCGGTCTTGCCCCCTTTGCCGAGCGCGCAGCCGCCAAGCTCTCGGGCGGGATGAAGCAGAAGCTGGGCCTGTGCTGCGCGCTGATCCATGATCCCGACCTGCTGGTTCTCGATGAACCGACCACAGGTGTGGATCCCCTGTCGCGGCGGGAATTCTGGACCTTGATCGACCGAATCCGCGCCGATCGCCCGAACATGAGCCTGCTGGTATCGAGCGCCTATATGGAAGAGGCCGCGCGCTTCGATCACCTGGTGGCGATGGACGCGGGCAAGGTTCTGGCCACCGGCAGCCCCGCCGAAATTCTCGAGCGCACCGGAGCCGCGGATCTCGATGCGGCCTTCATCGCACTTCTGCCCGAGGAAAAACGCAGCCGCCACAAGGAACTGAGCATCCCGCCGCGCGATCCGGCGTCCGACGGGGAAAACGTCATCGAGGCCGAAAACCTCACCATCCGGTTCGGCGATTTCACCGCCGTCAACAAGGTGAGCTTTCGCATCAAGCGCGGCGAGATCTTCGGCTTTCTGGGGTCGAACGGTTGCGGCAAGACCACCACGATGAAGGCGCTGACCGGGCTTCTGGACCCGACCGAAGGCACCACGCGGATATACGGTCGCAAGGTCGATGCCCGTGACATGGCCACCCGCAAGCGCATCGGTTACATGACGCAGTCCTTTTCGCTCTATTCCGAGCTGACGGTGCGACAGAACCTCGATCTTCACGCGCGGCTGTTCGATATTGCGCCGGTCGAGATCGGGCCACGGATCGCCGAACTTGCCCGCCGGTTCGACCTCGAGGACGTGCTCGACAGCCTGCCCATGCGCCTGCCGCTCGGTATTCGTCAGCGCCTGTCGCTGGCCGTCGCGGTGATCCACCGCCCCGAGATCCTGATACTGGACGAGCCGACATCGGGGGTGGACCCGGTGGCACGCGATATCTTCTGGCAGGCGCTGATAGATTTGTCCCGGAACGACGACGTGACGATCTTCATCTCCACCCATTACATGGCCGAGGCCACGCGCTGCGACAGGATCTCGCTGATGCACCAGGGCCGCGTGCTTGTCAGCGACGCGCCCGAGGCGATCCGCGAGGAGGCCGGTGCAGAGACGCTGGACGATGCCTTTGTCCATCACCTCGAACGTGCGCAAGCCCAGAGCGACCGGCCCGCGCCAAAGACGCGCAAAAGGCTTGTCGCCGGGCCCGCCACGCCAGCCGGGCGGCGGCGCGGACGGTTCAGCCTGGCACGGCTGCTGAGCTTTTCGTGGCGCGAGTCGCTGGAGTTGCGGCGCGATCCGATTCGCCTGACGCTCGCCATCCTCGGCAGCGTGATCCTGATGATCGTGCTGGGATATGGCGTTTCGATGGATGTCGAGGATCTCAAGTTCGCGGCGCTCGACCTTGATCAGACAGTTACCAGCCAGTCCTATATCAACGATCTGGCCGGCTCGCGCTACTTCGACGAGGCGCCGCCGCTCATCGACCACGCCGATCTGGAACGCCGGATGCGGTCGGGCGAAATCAGCCTGGCGCTGGAAATTCCCCCCGGGTTTGCCGCCGATCTCGAACGCGGCCGCCCCGTCGCCATCGGCGCCTGGTTCGACGGCGCCATGCCGATGCGCGCCGACACCGTGCGCGGCTATGTGCAGGGAATGCATCAGCACTGGCTGACCGAGCAGATGCGGCGGGTGTATGGCGATGCCGCAGTGGCGGGCAACTTCACACTGGAGGTGCGCTATCGCTACAACCCCGATGTCGAAAGCCTGGCGGCCATGGTCCCGGCGATGATCCCGCTCCTGCTGATGCTCATCCCGTCCATGCTGGCCGTCCTGTCCGTGGCACGCGAAAAGGAAACGGGCTCTATCGTCAACCTCTATGTCACCCCGGCGCGGCGGCTGGAATTCCTGTTGGGCAAACAGGTGCCCTATGTCGTGCTGGGCTTTCTCAACTTTCTTTTGCTGCTGGCGCTGGCGGTGCTGGTCTTCGGGGTGCCGGTCAAGGGCAGCCTGCTGGCGCTGTCGCTCGGGGCGCTGATCTATGTGGTGCTGGCCACGGGGCTGGGCCTGCTGATCTCTGCCTTCACCCAAAGCCAGGTCACGGCGCTGTTCTTCACCGCGCTGGCGACGCTCATTCCGGCGGTTCAGTATGGCGGCATCATCGACCCGGTATCCTCGCTGGAAGGCATGGGCCGGGTGATCGGCGAGATCTATCCTACCAGCCATTTCGTCACCATCTCGCGCGGGGCGTTCGCCAAGGCCCTGGGTTTCGGTGATCTGACCGGATCCTTCCTGCCGATGCTCGCACTTGTGCCCGTGCTGGTGGTGCTGGGTGCCATCTTTGTGCGCAAACAGGAGAAATAGCCGATGCGCGTGAAGCATGTTCTCCAACTGTCGTTGAAGGAACTTCGCGGGTTGCTGCGCGATCCGCTTCTGATGGTGCTGGTCGCCTATGCTTTCACGCTGAACATCTATATCGACGCCAGTTCCATGCCCGAGACGCTGAACCGCGCCACGATCGGCATCGTGGACGAGGATGCCTCGCCGCTGGCGCGCCGCGTGGCGGATGCATTCCTGCCGCCCTATTTCGTCGCGCCCGCCCAGATCGACATGGCCGAGATGGACGCGCGGATGGATGCGGGCATGGACACGTTCTCGCTCGTGATTCCGCCTGATTTCCAGCGCGACCTGCTGGCTGGAAACCGGCCCGAGATGCAGCTCAATGTCGATGCAACCCGGGTCAGCCAGGCCTTTACCGGCGCCGGCTATATCTCGTCCATCGTCAATCAGGAAATCACCGGCTGGCTGGGGCATGAGGCCGAAATGCCGATCAATCTGGAGGCTCGCGCCCGTTTCAACCCGATGCTCGATCCCGCCTGGTTCGGCGCGCTGACCTCGATCATCGGTTCGGTCACGATGCTGTCGATCATCCTCTCGGGCGCGGCGCTGATCCGCGAGCGCGAGCATGGCACTGTCGAGCATCTTCTGGTGATGCCGGTAACGGCGGCCGAGATCATGACCAGCAAGGTGCTCAGCATGGGCGGTGTGGTTCTTCTGGCCACGGCGCTTTCGCTCACCTTCGTGGTGCAGGGGGCGCTGGGCGTGCCGGTGGCGGGCTCGGTGACGCTGTTCCTTGCGGGTGCCGCGCTGCATCTGTTCGCCACCACCTCGCTGGGGATCCTGCTGGCGACGATTTCGGGCTCCATGCCGCAATTCGCCATGCTGCTGCTGCTGGTGCTGCTGCCGCTGGAAATCCTGTCGGGCGGGATGACCCCGCGCGAATCGATGCCCCAGGCCGTGCAGCATGTCATGCTGGCCGCGCCCAACACGCATTTCATCGCGCTGGCGCAGGGGGTGCTGTTCCGCGGGGCCGGTCTGTCCGTGGTCTGGCCGCAACTTGTGGCGCTGGCCCTGATCGGATCGGCGATGTTCGCCTTTGCCCTGCGCCGGTTCCGCGATTTCCTGCGCTGAACCGGCCATTGCCGCGGCGTTCCGGTTTCTTCCTGCGGGCCGCTTCGGGTTACGCTCAGCCGGTGTCGCAGACACGAGACTCGCGACGTGCCCCCCGATAGCCGTCGAGAGGATTCGTCCTAGGCGCCGGGGCCGGTCTGCCTGAAGTTGACGATGATCGTTCCGCCTTCGTCAGCGTCCACATAGACCGCCTGGCGGGGAATGCGGACCACCGGGCGGCGCGCCTCGTCGCCCTCGCGCCACGGGCGCGAGGTGGCCATGCAGCGCGCCTCCTGCCCTGCGTAATCGGCCATGGGGGGAACCTCGGGCATGAAATTGAGGCCCCGCACCAGCGCCTCGCCATCAAGATAGACCGACCCCGAGCCCAGCAGCGTGTGTTCGACGCCCTGCGTCAGCACCGATTGCCGTTCGCTCTGCGCCCAGACGCCGCAGACCAGAGTGCGGCCCTGCCATTCGCGCAGATCGACCGCCACCGTCACGCCACCGCCGCTGTCATAGCTGCCTCCATCGAGAACCGGATTCGATCCGAGCCGGGCAACCCCTACCGGACCGGTCGCTGCGGAACAGGCGGCAAGCGCAAGTCCTGCGGCGAGTGTTAGGGCGATACGCGTCATGCTGACCTCCGTGATCGTCTGCGTCTGACCATGAACATAGGAAATCCCAGGCGATTTGCCAGCACCGCAGTTCAGCCAGAGGCGGTGAACGCCTCGGTTTCCTTCAGCATTTCAGGATACCAGCGTTCGAGCGCCGGCAGGAAGCCCGCGCGCAGCCGCGCCACCTGCGCCGGGGTCAGATCCTCGCGCCACACGCCGGCCTGGCCCCTGGCAAAGAATTTCTGCATCACCGCGGGCCGTTCGACGAAACCGAGCGTCTCTTCCTGGCGCTTCATCGCGTCGAAGCTGGTGGCCTTGACCGCGCGCGCGAGTTTCGGCCCGTCCACCCTGACGCGCAGGAATTTCTCCAGCAGGCCGCGCATCGCCTTGCCCGGACTGGTCAGAAAATCCTCGTAGCGCACCACATGCAGGGGCAGACCATGGGCATGGGTCCAATTATGGACGTGATCGTCCCATCGGCCCAGAAGATCAATGATCCCGTTCGGCGTCCCGGTGATCGTGTCGCGATCGAGCATCCGCCCGATCGCCTGATCGACATCGCAGCCCTGATGCCGCGCGAAGGACGGCGCAAGGTCGAAAGGATTGCGCAGAATGTAGATCGCCGCCGCCGTTACCTCGGGGGGGATCACGTCCTGATCGAACAGGCGAATCGGCTGGCAATGCGTCTTGACGAAGTGGTGATCGGGCTTCGATGCCGCGATGAGCCGCAGCGCCTTGCCGCGCACGGCCATCCACTCTTCGAGGTTGGTGCCGCAATATTTCCCGCCTGCGGCCGCATCAAAGAAATCGCCGCGCGTGTCGCCGGTGGTGAACTGGCGCAAATTGTTGATATCCGGTGCCTTTCCCGGCGGCATGAAGTAATGCGCCAGAAGCGAACGCAGCCATGTATTGCCCGATTTCGGGTAACTCGCCAGCCAGATGATGCGTCGCAGATCGTTCATTGCAGATACCTGTAGCGTTTCATCGTCGCGCCCAGCTTGTCGCGGATGATGTCCGCCAGCGCCGGGTCGAGATCGCTCTTCCACTGATCCTTGCGGCCCTTGCCGAAGAACCTCTCGCTTTCCTTGGATTTTTCGATGAACCCGCTCTCTTCTTCCTGCTTCGACAGCTCCTCGAAGCTCGAGAACCGGATCGCGCGGCGCAGGCGCTCGGGGTCCACCGGCACGCCGATGTGATCGAGCGCCCTGGAAAATTGCGTCTCGGGGTCGTCCAGAATATCCTCGTAACGCAGGACAAGCTGCGGCCAGGGCGCGTATTTCACCCAGGATCGCACATGGCCATCCCAGGGGCCGAGGAAATCCGCGACCGTCCTCTCGGTCGGCAGGTTGGCGTTATCGGGATGGGTGATGCGCCCGACCGCGTCTTCGTGGCTCATCCCGTAATGGCGTGCATAGGAGAGCACCATGTCAAGCGGATTGCGCATGATGTAGATCGAGGCGCGGGTGAATTTTTCGGGGATCAGCTCCACCTCGTAGGCGGTGACGCGGGCGTTGTGGGTCTTGACGAAGTTGATATCGGCATTGTTGGCGACGATGGCGCGCAGCACCGGGTGGCGAAATTTCAGCACATGCGCCACGCGGCTCAGGTCGAGGCTGCGCCCGGCCACCCTGTGATAGGCGGCGGCGATGGAATCGCCGGTGCCGAGGCGGCGCACCTCGTTGATGGGAAGCGGCTCTTGCGTGTTGAGCAGGTAATTGGCGAGAAACACCCGCATCCAGGTGTTGCCGGATTTGGGATAGGAGGCCAGCCACACAATGCTGCGTTTCATGCTCTGGATCACCCCCGCCCCTCGGTGTCTTGCACCCTGTTCCACCGGGAATAGAAAAGGCGGGGGGAAATGTCACCCCCCGCCTCGTCAGATTTCGCGTCGCGCGATCAGAACGACAGGCTGATCCCGGTGCCGATGACCGTACCCTCGACGTCGGTGCCCGCGAACGGCGTACCGCCGCCCACCGCACCGGGCGCGAGACCAGCGCTGCCGACCGAACCCTCGACATAGAGGGCGAAAACCGACCAGATCACACCCTTGCCCAGCACGCGGCTGGCCGCCAGCTGATAGGTTGCAAGTTCGGCATCGCCGCCGACATTGTCGTCATACTCACCCTGGTGGGTCTCGAAACCCACCTGCCAGGGGCCGGCGATGTCATAGGTGACGCCGAGGCTCCAGCCTTCCTGATCAGGCAAAAAGCCGCCATTGTCGTTCTCGGCATAGCTGCCGCCAAAGGTCCAGCCGGAGAAACCGATGCGCGCGCCCACGCCCCAGACATCGGGATCGTCGGTGCCGGCGATGCCGGTGTTGTTCTCTGCCATGCCGTAACGGGCGGCAAGGTTGAGATCGACGCCGTTGAACGACTGCTTGTAGGCAATGGCGAAATCCCAGATGTCGGTCACGCCGATACTGCGGTCCACGCCACCGTTGTTGCCGGCGTTGTTGGGGTTGTTGGCCGCCGAGAGTATCCCATCGACCGTCGCGGCATAGGACACGCCGAGGGTCAGGCCGTTGAACGAGGGCGTGTAATAGGTGATGCGCGGCACGTCGTTATTGCCGAGAACCTCGGTATAGGACGAAAACGCCGCCTGGCGGAAGGCCGGGGGCAAGTTGCCGCCGTTGACGGTCCAGATCGGGATGAAGCCCGAGAGCGAGGCCGAGTTGATGCCGAACGCGCCCTTGACTGCGGGTGCGGCGACCATCATCTTGTAACCGGCCGAGTTCTCGTTGCCGAGATCGATGCGACCGAGTGTGTCGCTGCTGATCGACATGAACGATTCATCGATCGTCCCGCCGCCGGTATTCTTCGCCTCATACTGGACGTCGATACCGAAGGTCAAGCCGTTGTCGAGGGTGACCGACGGGGCAAAGTGGATTTCCGCGTTGGTGAAGACATCGACGCCGTCCCAGTCGGCGGCGGGGCTCGCGTCATTGTCAACGCTCACATAACCGACAAAAGTGTTGTGGTAACCACCCCACTTCATGTTCCATTCTTGGGCAGATGCCGGTGCAGCCATGGCGACGCCGAGTGCGATCGCGCTGGTGGTTACAAGGTGCTTTCTCACGGGTGTTTCTCCTCCTGAAAGACAGATTTCATGCTCACCGCGCCGTTGACTGTATGTCTGACACCATTTCGCGGCTGAGATGCAAATGACCCAAACCCGCCCCATTCGTCAACGAAGCCGTTCGTGGACATGCGCTTTGCGACAGTTTTGTGGCACAGATGCCACAGGCCCGCAGGGAGGGGGCAGGCGGTTGCTGATCTTGAAAACGCCGATCCTGAAAACGAAAGATCGCGCCACGCAATGCGCGGGCGCGATACCCACCGGGCCGTGCCCGGTGTATCCGGGACGCAGGCACAAGCCCGCGCCCCGGCACAGATGCCTGCGTTCAGAAGCTCAGGCTGATCGAGGTGCCGATCAGGGTGCCTTCGACTTCGGTATCGGTAAGGTCACCAGTGACCACCGCGTCGGCCGTGCCTTCGGCATAGACGGCATAAACCGACCACAACACACCCTTGCCCAGCGTGCGGCTGGCCGCCAGCTGATAGGCCTCGTATTCGGCCTTGGCACCGCCTTGTGTCCACTCACCCTGATAGGTCTCAAGGCCAACTTCCCACGGGCCGGGGATGTCATAGGCCACGCCAAGGCTCCAGCCTTCCTCGTCGGGCATGAAACCGCCATTGTCGTTCTCGGCATAGCTGCCACCAAAGGTCCAGCCGGAAACGCCCATGCTGGCACCCACGCCCCAGGTTTCGGGATCATCCATGCCGGCAACGTTGCTCTCGGCCATGCCGTAACGGGCGGCAAGGTCAAGATCGACGCCGTTGAACGACTGCGAATAGGCAATGCCGAAATCCCAGACGTCGGTTACGCCGATATTGCGGTTCACGCCACCGTTGTTGCCGGCGTTGTTGTTGTTGTTGGCAGCCGTGTTGCCGCCATTGACCGTCGCGGCATAGGACACGCCGAGGGTCAGGCCGTTGAACGAGGGCGTGTAGTAAGTGATGCGCGGCACGTCGTTATTGCCGAGAACCTCGGTATAGGACGAAATCGCCGCCTGGCGGCCGTTCCAGGGCAGGTTGCCGCCCGAGCTGGCCGAGATCGGGATGAAGCCCGAGATCGAGCCGGAGTTGATGCCGATCACGCCGCCAACCTCGGGTGCGGCGACCATCATCTTGTAACCGGCCGAGTTCTCGTTGCCGAGATCGATGCGACCGAGCGTGTCCGACGAGATCGACATATACGATTCATCAATGGTCGCGCCGCCGGTGTTCTGTGCTTCATACTGGACATTGACGCCGAAGGTCATGCCGTTGTCGAGGGTGACCGACGGCCTGAAGTGGATTTCCGCGTCGGTGAAGACGTCCACGCCGTCCCAGTCGGTGCCGACATGCGCGCCGGTGTTCGAGTCGACCGTCACATAGCCAACATGGGTTTCATAGTAGCCACCCCACTTCATGTTCCATTCCTGGGCGGAAGCCGGGGCAGTCATGGCGACGCCGAGAGCGATCGCGCTGGTGCTGAGAAGATGCTTTTTCAAGGGTATTCCTCCTTACAAGCAAAGGGTCGGATTCGCCGCGCCACTCATTGACCCGACTTGCGCCTCAGATGCGCCCACCCCCGCCGAGTGTCAACGATCCCCGCCCCGCCAGAGGGCGCTTCCGATCGCGGTTGTGGTTGCAAAGTCACACATCGGGAAACCCGCCCCGAGCCATGTCTTTCGCGTGTGCAGAAACGCACGGCAAAGCGCTGAAATATGCCGGTTTTCCGGGCAAAGTGGCAAGGATTCCGTCAGCTGGGATAATCTGTTCTTCTCCGGCCTCACCGACCTGAAGGGGCCGGGCCCCAGCCCCCTGCGGCGGGCGGTCGCGGAAAGGTCCGCCTACCTGTTCAGCCGATCCAGCCGCGCGCGCACGGAAAGGCCGTGCGCCTGCAAACTCTCGGCGCGGGCCAACGTCTCGGCGGCGGGGCCGATGGCGGCCAGCGCCTCGGGGGTCATTTTCGCCAGCGTGGTCCGCTTGAGGAAATCCAGCACCGACAGGCCCGAGGAAAACCGCGCCGAGCGCGCCGTCGGCAGCACATGATTCGGCCCGCCGACATAGTCCCCAATCGCCTCGGGCGTCCAGGCCCCCAGAAAGATCGCGCCGGCATGGGTGATCCGCGCCGAGAGCGCGTCGGGATCGGCCACGCACAGCTCCAGGTGCTCGGGCGCGATGCGGTTGGCGAGCGCGGCGGCGGTGGCGAGGTCGGGCACGGTGATGATGGCGCCATAATCGCGCCAGCTTGCCCCGGCGATGGCGCGCCGCTCCAGCGTCTCCAGCCGGGTCTCGATGGCGGCGGCGACAGCGCGCGCCAGCGCGGCGTCATCGGTAATCAGGATGGCCTGCGCGCTCGCGTCATGTTCGGCCTGGCTGAGCATGTCGAGCGCGATCCAGTCGGGATTCTGGCCCTTGTCGGCGATGACAAGGATCTCGGACGGGCCTGCGATCATGTCGATGCCGACCTTGCCGAACACGCGCCGCTTGGCCGCGGCGACAAAAGCGTTGCCCGGCCCGGTGATCTTGTCCACCGGCGCGATGGTCGCGGTGCCATAGGCAAGTGCGGCAATCGCCTGCGCGCCGCCGATGCGGTAGATTTCACTCACCCCCGCGATCCGGGCCGCCAGAAGCACCAGCGGATTGGCCTGACCGTCGGGCGTGGGCACGGTAATGGCAAGGCGCTCGACCCCCGCGACCCTGGCCGGGATCGCGTTCATCAGCACCGAAGACGGGTAGGAGGCCAGCCCGCCCGGCACATAAAGCCCCGCCGCCGACACGGGCGACCAGCGCCAGCCGAGGGTGGCGCCGCTCTCGTCGGTCCAGCTGGCATCCTGCGGCATCTGGCGCGCGTGATAGGCGCGGATGCGCCTGGCGGCCAGATCGAGCGCGTCGCGCTCGGCCTGCGGCACCTGCGCGATGAGTGCGTCGATCTCTGCTTCCGAAAAGCGAAGGGTTTCGGGGGTGAGTGTCAGCCGGTCGAAGCGTTCGGTAAGCTCGATCACCGCCGCATCGCCGCGCGCGCGCACATCGGCGATGATCGCGGCCACGGTATCGTCCACATCGGGGCTGTCCTCGCGCTTGGCCGACAGCAGCGCGGTGAAACGGGCCTCGAAATCGGCCTGGGTCGCGTCGAGGGTGATCGGCATGGGCGGCTCCTTTGGCGGGCGGGATAGCCGGGGCGCGGGCAAGGCTCAAGCCCCGGCAGCCGTCACAGGCCGTGCTGCGGCACCTTGCCCGAAGGGGCGCGGTAAGGGCGGGTCACGTCCTTGAGCGACACTTCGAGCGCCTCGACGTCAAGCCGGATCGCGCCATCGCCCGCCAGCGTCAGGATCAGATGCCCCGCGCCGTCCCCTGTCGGCTCGAAGCCGATCGCAAGCAGCGACAGCACGGCGTCGCGGTCGGCGCGGTCGATGCCCTGACTGGCAACGCCCAGCACATTGTCCACCACCAGAAGCGATTGCACGCGCTCCGGCCCGTGCCGTTCGCGCGCCGCATCCTCCCAGCGAAAGCGGTTGACGAGCAGCGCAAAGCGGCGGTCCTTCGCAGCCCAGCGCATCTCGGTGACGGGAAACACCGCGTCCTGCGCGAGGCTCGAGATCACTTGCAGATCCTGTGCGTCGAGCGCGCCCAGATTGAGCGGGGCCTCGCGCCCGTCCTCGAAGGTGGCGTCGCGTGTCATTGGCCGGTGATCCTCTCGATTTTCGCGCCGACGGCGCTCAGCTTTTCCTCGACCCGTTCATAACCGCGATCAAGGTGATAGACGCGGTTGACGATGGTCTCGCCCTCGGCCGCCAGCCCCGCGAGGATGAGCGAGACGGAGGCGCGCAGATCGGTGGCCATCACCGGCGCGCCCTTGAGGTGCTCGACGCCGGTCACGGTGGCGGTGCCGCCATGCACCTCGATGCGTGCCCCCATGCGCATGAGTTCGGGCGCGTGCATGAAGCGGTTCTCGAAAATCCGCTCTTCCAGCACCGAGGTGCCCTCGGCGGTGGACAAGAGCGCCATCATCTGCGCCTGCAGGTCCGTGGGGAAGCCGGGGAACGGCTCTGTCACCACATCGACGGCGCGCACCCGGCCATTTCGGCGCGCGACCTTGAGGCCGGTGGCGGTCTCCTCCACCGAAATACCAGCCGCGTCGAGACGCTCGCAGAAGGCGCCGACAAGCCCGATGCGCCCGCCAAGGCACTCCACCTCGCCGCCGCAGATCGCGGGGGCAAGCATGTAGGTGCCAAGCTCGATCCGGTCGGGCACAACCGAGTGCGTCGCCCCGCCGAGCCGGTCCACGCCCTCTATGGTGATCGTGCCCGTGCCCTCGCCCTCGATCTGCGCGCCCATCTTGCGCAGGCATTGCGCGAGATCGACGATTTCCGGCTCTCGCGCGGCATTCCTGAGCACGGTCGTGCCCCGCGCCAGCGTCGCGGCCATCAGCGCGTTTTCCGTGGCGCCCACCGAGACGAAGGGAAACGCGACCGTGCCGCCCTTCAGCCCGCCGGGGGCGCGCGCGTGCACATAGCCGTCCTTCAGCTCAAGCTCTGCGCCCATGGCCTCGAGCGCCTTGAGATGCAGATCGACGGGCCGCGCGCCGATGGCACAGCCGCCGGGCAGCGACACGACCGCGTGCCCTTCGCGCGCCAGCATCGGCCCGAGCACGAGGATCGAGGCGCGCATCTTGCGCACGATGTCATACTCGGCCTTGTGGCTGCTGATCGCGTGGGACGACAGCGCAAGCACCTGCCCTCCCTGCATCTGCACCACCTCCGCGCCGAGCGATTCCAACAGAACGCTCATGGTGCGGATATCCGACAGGCGCGGCGCGTTGGTCAGCGTCAGCGGCTCCTCGCTCAGCAGCGTCGCGGGCATGAGCGTGAGGCAGGCATTCTTGGCACCGGCGATCGGGATCTGCCCGTTGAGCGGCCCGTTGCCCGTGACGATGATGGAATCCATGCTGCTCTAATCCTCGTTCTTGTTCTGTGTCCCGGCCGCATCGTGATCCGCGCCGCGCGCGCGCGCCTGCGCCTTGCGCCGTGCCAGATTGGCCTTGAGCGCGGACTTGAGCCGGTCCTCTCGGGTCTCGGCCCTGGCGGCGGGTTTTTCGGGGCGTTTCTTGGTCATGGCGCCCCTCTTACAGGAGGCCCGAAATTGCGTCCAGTTCTACCAACCATGCCAACGGATCCGGGACCGGGGCCGCGCCTGGCGTCAAAACGGGCGGGCGCGGGCGGCGGCGCGCAGTTGCGAGGGCGTGTGCCCGGTATGATGCACGATGAAGCGCGAGAAATGGGTCGCGCTGCCAAAGCCGAGGCTGGCCGCGATGTCGGCCATGGGGCGCTCGGTGGTCTCGATGAGGTCGCGCGCGGCGTGCAGGCTGCGCTGGGTCAGCAGATCGGCGGCGCCCAGCCCCGAGAGCCCGCGGCAACTGCGCGCCAGGTGCGTGGGTGTCACGCCGAGAATCCGGGCAAGACCGGCGACGCCCGGGCCCTCGGCGTGGTGGCGCTCGACCAGCGCCGCATAGGCGCGCACCAGCCGTTCGGTGACGGTCGGGCGTGGCTCTTGCGGATGGACGATGAGGGTGCGGCGCAGCCAGACGCTCATCTGCGCGGCGAGCGCATCGAGAACCTCATCCGCGAAGGGACGCGCCTCGTTCTGCTCGCGGTGCATCGCCTCGAAGAGCACGGTCAACTCGTTCTGACCCGCAACGTCACGGATGCGCAGATGATGCGGGCGGTCGGGCATGGGCGCGGCGCTCTGACGCGGGATCTCGCAAACCAGCCCGAAGCCGGTCTTGCCCGGCTCGATCGAGAACATCGTGCCCGCAGGCAGCACGAGCGCGTTATGCACACCAAGCCCGCGCCGCACCCCCTCGACAATGGCGAGGCCCTGCCCGCGCGTGATCCAGACCAGTGCCGGGTGCGGGCAGCTGTGTTGCAGCGAAAGCCGCCAGTCGCTGCCGCGCGCCCATTGCACAAGCGTCATTACCCTGGCATGACCCACAAAAGGCCTCCTTGTCCGAAAGGCCCGTCTGAGACAAATCGTGACAGGAATCTTCTGCCTCGTCAGCCTTTGTGAGGCAGCTATTCGAAATCCTTACCGCTGCGCCCGCGCCATGAAGGCAAGCCGCTCGAAGAGGTGGACGTCCTGTTCGTTCTTCAGAAGCGCGCCGTGCAGTTTGGGCAGCGCATCGGCCCCGTCGCGGCGCAGATCCTCTGGTGCCAGATCCTCGGCGAGAATGAGCTTGAGCCAGTCGAGCACCTCGGAGGTGGAGGGCTTCTTCTTGAGGCCGGGCTGCTCGCGGATCTCGTAGAACTGCGTGAGCGCGGTGGTCAGCAGCGCCTCCTTGATGCCGGGATGATGCACCGCGACGATGCGCTGCATGGTCGCGGAATCGGGGAAGCGGATATAGTGGAAGAAGCACCGCCGCAAAAACGCGTCGGGCAGTTCCTTTTCGTTGTTCGAGGTAATGATGATGACGGGGCGGTGGCGGGCGCGGACGGTCTCGCCGGTCTCATAGACATAGAACTCCATCCGGTCGAGTTCCTGCAACAGGTCGTTGGGAAACTCGATATCGGCCTTGTCGATCTCGTCGATCAGCAGCACCACGCGCTCCTCTGACGCGAATGCCTCCCAGAGCTTGCCGCGGCGGATGTAGTTGCGCACGTCGTGCACCCGCTCGTCACCAAGCTGGCTGTCGCGCAACCGGCTGACGGCGTCGTATTCATAAAGACCCTGTTGCGCGCGCGTGGTCGATTTCACATGCCACTCGATGAGGCGCATCCCCAGGGCCTGCGCGACCTGCCGGGCAAGCTCGGTCTTGCCGGTGCCGGGCTCTCCCTTGACCAGCAGGGGCCGCTCCAGCGTCACGGCGGCGTTCACCGCAACGGTCAGGTCGTCGGTGGCGACATAGTCGTCGGTTCCCTCGAATTTCATCTGCCAATCAATCCTTTCGCGCGTCCCTGCAGGCTCATGCCCGGCAACCTAGAGGCTTCTCCGCGTCAGATCAATGGCGTGTGATTGGCTAGTGACAATCCCCGACGCCGCGTTTAGACGGACGCTCGAAGACAGTGACTGTCCGAGGAGTGAACGATGCCGGACACGGGCCTTGACGAGGGGATCGAGATGAAAGCAGAAGTGTTCTTGCCCGAGGATTATCAGCCTGCGGAAGACGAGCCGTTCATGAACGAGCGACAGCTTGAATATTTCCGCCGCAAGCTGGTGCGCTGGCGGCTGGAACTGCTGGAGGGCAGCCGCGAAACGCTCGAAACGCTTCAGGACGGCACCCGCGCAATTCCCGATGTGGCCGACCGCGCGAGCGAAGAGACCGACCGCGCGCTGGAATTGCGCACCCGCGACCGTCAGCGCAAGCTGGTGGCCAAGATCGACGCGGCACTGCGCCGGATCGAGGACGGCGACTATGGCTATTGCGAGAAGACGGGCGAGCCGATCAGCCTCAAGCGGCTGGATGCACGCCCCATCGCCACGATGACGCTGGAGGCGCAGGAGCGCCACGAGCGGCGCGAGAAGGTGCATCGCGACGACTGAGGCCCCGGGCCTCGGATCGTGGCAAGGATCACTCACGCCGGAGCCAGGTCTCCGGCGTGAGTCGTTTCGGGAAGGGGGTCGATGCGACTCGACGACACGAAAATCGCCGTGATCGGCGCAGGCATCGGCGGGCTGGCCGTGGCGCGCGCGCTGGCGCTGCGCGGTGCGGATGTCACCGTGATGGAGCAGGCCGCCGGGATCGCCGAGGTGGGCGCGGGGCTTCAGATCAGCCCCAACGGATTTGCCGTGCTGGCGGCGCTCGGGCTGGGAGACGCCCTGCGCTCGGTGCGCGGCGCGGCGGTGCACTTGCGCGATTATCGCGGGGCCGGGGTGCTGCGGCTCGATCTCGGGCGGCCAAGCCGGGCCGGGTTTCATTTCGTGCATCGCGCCGATCTCATCGACCTGCTGGCCGAGGGCGCGCGCGCGGCGGGCGCGCGCTTTCGCCTGTTGCAAAAGGTAACGGGCGTGGAGCCCGGGCCGCACCCGCGCGTCGAGACCGCGAGCGGCGCGGCCTTCGAGGCCGATCTGGTGATCGGCGCGGACGGGCTGCATTCGGTTGCGCGCACGGCGCTCAACGGGATCACCGCGCCGTTCTTTACAAGGCAGGTTGCCTGGCGCGCGCTGATCCCCAATGACGCGAATCACGGCCCGGAGGTGCGCGTGCACATGGGACCGCTGCGCCATGTGGTCAGCTACCCGCTGCGCGAGGGTAGCCTGCTCAATCTCGTCGCGGTGCAGGAGCGCGCGGCCTGGACATCGGAGAGCTGGAGCCAGACCGACGACCCCGACGCGCTGCGCGCCGCCTTTGCGGATTTCGGGGGCGAGGTGCGCGAGATGCTGGCCGCAGTCGATACGGTGCATCTGTGGGGCCTGTTCCGTCACCCGGTGGCGCGGGTCTGGCAGCGGGGCGGTGTGGCGATCCTGGGCGATGCCGCGCATCCCACCCTGCCCTTCATGGCGCAGGGCGCGTGCATGGCGCTGGAGGATGCCTGGGTGCTGGCCGATGCGCTGGGACGGGCAGAGACCTTCGAGGAGGGGCTGACACGCTATCAGGCCCGGCGCGAGGCGCGCGCGCGCCGCGTGGTCGAGGCGGCAAGCCGAAATGCCTGGAAATACCACCTCAGCTTTCCGCCGCTGCGCTGGGCCGCGCATACCGCGCTGCGGGTGGGGGGGGCGGTGGCACCCGAACGGATGATCCGGCTATTCGACTGGATCTACGCGCATGACGTGACGAAGGCCGCGTGACACTAGACGAAATGCCGAGCAACGACTGACCGGAGGCGGGCAATTCGGCAATGCCCCGTCAAACGCCCCGTCAAACGCCCCGTCACCGGCCTTGCCGCCGGGACCGTTGCCTTTTCGGGCCATTCTTGCCAGACTGGCCGAACCCGCACGTTCAAGGCCCCGCCCCGATGCGTTTCGTTCTGCTCGCCCTTTTTTTCCTGGCCACCGCTGCCTGGTCCGAGCCGCGCGGGACGTTCCGCCATGCCCATGCGGTAGGCTTTGGCGCACAATCGAGCCTCGATCCCGCCGCATCGGGCCGCCTGCTTTCGGTCATCGAGAAGATCCAGAGCCGCCTCGTGCGCCCCGACCGCGACGGCAGCCCCGCGCCGGATCTTGCAACCCGCTGGTTCCCTGATGAAACCGGCACGGTGTGGACGTTCCATATCCGCGAGGGCGTGCGCTTTCACGATGGCCGGCCGCTGCGCGCGGCGGATGTGGTCTATTCCATCGCCCGCGTGATCGACCCCGATTTCGGCAGCCCCGCGCGCGCCGCCGTCAAGATGGTCGAAGCGGTCGAGGCCACCGGCCCGCTCACCGTGCGCATGACGCTCACCTCTGCCTTTGCCGATTTTCCGTTGCAACTGATGGACCCGCGCCTGCGGATCATCCCCGAGGGTTCGGGCGACAGTATCGGGCAGACCGGCATCGGCACCGGGCCGTTCCGGGTCAAGAAATTCGACCCCGACGGCATCACCGTGCTCACCGCCTATCAGGATTACTGGGAAGGCGCGCCACGGCTTGCCCGGATCGAGGTGATCGGCGTGCCCGATGCGCAGGCGCGGCTTCAGGCCGTTCTCTCGGGGCAGCTTGACATGGAGCGCGGAATCGCCCCGGTGCTGCGCCGGGCGCTCGACAAATCGCTGCGCTATCAGCTTCTGGAAATACCGACCGGCAACTGGATGGGGCTGAGTTTTCGCAACGACGTGCCACCGTTCGACGATGTGCGCGTGCGCCGCGCGCTGCGGCTGGTGGTGGACCGCGAGGAGATGCTGCAACTGGCGCTCGATGGCGGCGGGGTGATCTCCTGTGACACGCCGGTCGCCCCGAACGACCAGTATCGCGCCGAGATGGACTGCCCGCCCGACCTCGAGCGCGCCCGCGCCCTTCTCGCCGAGGCGGGTTACGCGGGCGGGCTCGACATCAGGATCCACGTCTCATCGCTGGATCCGAGCTGGCCGGTGATCGGCGTCGCCTTTCAGGAACATGCCGCGAAGGCGGGCATCCGGGTAACGCTCGTGAATGCCGCCGCTGACGGCTACTGGTCGAATGTCTGGATGAAAAAGGATGCGTTCACGACATCCTGGGGCGAGCGCCCCGCCAATCAGGTCCTCAACGAGGCATTCCATTCCCAGTCCAGGTGGAACGAGAGCCATTACAGCGATCCGACATTCGACCGGATACTGGAAGAGGCGCGCGCAGAGCTCGATTTCCCCAGACGCCGCGCGCTTTATCACAAGGCACAACAGCACCTCGCCGAGACCTCGGGCACGCTCATCCCCTTCCATGTGACGCAGCTTGTCGTGCTCTCCGGGCGGGTCACGCATTTCGATCCCGTCCGCAACGATGCGCTGCGCTGGCATATGGTGGCGGTGACGGACTGAGCGGCGAGGCTCGAACCTCGGAACGCCCGAGGGCCCCTGTTGCCGTTACCTCAGCCGACGAGTTCGAGACCGGAAAAGAAATAGGCGATTTCAACCGCCGCCGTTTCGGGCGCATCAGAGCCGTGGACCGAATTTTCGCCAACGCTTTCGGCGAATTCGGCACGGATCGTGCCGGGGGCGGCGTCGGCGGGGTTGGTCGCGCCCATCACTTCGCGGTTCTTCGCAATGGCGTTCTCGCCTTCGAGCACCTGCACCACAACCGGGGCCGAGGCCATGAATTCGCACAGCTCGTCATAGAACGGGCGCGCGGCGTGGACGGCGTAGAACTCTCCCGCCTGCGCCGTGGTCAGGTGGATACGCTTCTGCGCGATGATGCGTAGCCCGGCATCCTCGAACTTGGCGTTGATCCTGCCGGTCAGATTGCGCCGGGTGGCGTCCGGTTTGATGATGCTCAGCGTGCGTTCCACAGCCATTTCAGCCTCTTTTGTCAGGGTTTGCGCCGCGCGGGCCCCGGCCCGGCGATCGGATCGCGGCCCCGATAGCATGGGCGCAGACCCTTGAAAAGCAGCGATTGACGAAGCTGCCGCGTTGCGGCATCCCCGCCCCATGCTGCGCATTGATGACATCACCTATTCCATCGCCGGGCATCGCCTGCTCGAAGGCGCGTCGGCCACCATCCCCGACGGGCACAAGGTCGGCATCGTCGGGCGCAACGGCACGGGCAAGACCACGCTCTTTCGCCTTATCCGGGGCGAGTTGGCGCTCGAGGGCGGGGAAATCTCGCTGCCCGCGCGCGCGCGCATCGGCGGGGTGGCCCAAGAGGTGCCGGGCAGTGCGGTCTCGCTTCTTGATACCGTGCTGGGCTTTGACACGGAACGCACGGAATTGCTGGAGCAATCCACCGCGGAGACCGACGGCGCGAAGATCGCCGAGATCCAGACGCGGCTGGCCGATATCGACGCCTGGTCGGCCGGGGCGCGGGCAAGCGCGATCCTCAAGGGGCTGGGGTTCTCCGACGAGGAACAAGCCATGCCCTGTTCGGCCTTCTCGGGGGGCTGGCGGATGCGGGTGGCGCTGGCGGGCGTGCTGTTTGCCGCGCCGGACCTCCTGTTGCTCGACGAGCCGACCAACTATCTCGATCTCGAAGGCGCGCTCTGGCTTGAAACCTACCTGGCGCGCTATCCGCACACGGTGCTCATCATCAGCCATGATCGCGGGCTGCTCAACCGCGCGGTCGGCGCGATCCTGCACCTGGAGGACCGGAAACTCACGCTTTATCAAGGGGGCTACGACAAGTTCGCCGAGACCCGTGCCGCCCGGCTCGCCGCGGCGCAATCGGAGGCCAAGAAGCAGGAGGCGCGCCGCGCGCATCTGCAATCCTATGTCGATCGCTTTCGCTACAAGGCCGACAAGGCGCGCCAGGCGCAGGCGCGGATCAAGGCGCTGGCGCGGATGCAGCCCATCTCGGCCCCGCAGGAGGCGGCGCTGCGGCGCTTCACCTTTCCCGCGCCGGAGGAGTTGTCGCCGCCCATCCTGCGGCTTGAGGGCGCGGCGGTCGGCTATGACGGAAAGGCGGTTCTGAGCCATCTCGATCTGCGGATCGACCAGGATGACCGGATCGCGCTTCTGGGGCGCAACGGAGAGGGGAAATCCACCCTGTCCAAGCTGCTGGCCGGCAAGCTCGAGGTCATGGAGGGCCGCGTTCACAAGGCCGCCAAACTGCGCGTCGGCTATTTCGCACAGCACCAGGTGGACGAGCTGCACCTCGACGAGACGCCGCTCGACCATATCCGCCGCCTGCGCCCGCTCGAGACGCCCGCAAGGCTGCGCGCGCGGCTCGCGGGCTTCGGGATCGGCCCGGAACAGGCACAAACGCTCGTGACAAACCTCTCCGGCGGGCAGAAGGCGCGGCTGTCGCTGATGCTGGCCACGGTCGATGCGCCGCATATGCTGATTCTCGACGAGCCGACCAACCATCTCGACATCGAGAGCCGCGAGTCGCTGGTCGAGGCCCTGACCGATTATTCAGGTGCGATCGTTCTGGTCAGCCACGACATGCACCTGCTGGGGCTGGTGGCGGATCGATTGTGGCTGGTGAATGGCGGGCGGGTGGCCCCGTTCGAGGGCGATCTGGAGGGCTATCGCGCCATGCTGCTGGGCGGGCAGGACACCGCCAAGCCACCACCGCCCAGGACCGTCAAACCAAGAAAGGCCTCGCGCGAGGCGATCTTGAAGCTGCGCCAGGACGTGCGGAAATGCGAAGACCGCATCGAGAAACTTCAGCTCATGGAAAGAAAGGTGGCCGACAAGCTGGCCGATCCGAAGGTCTATGACGATATTCATGGCGTGACCGAGTGGCAGAAGAAATATGCCGAGATCGAGAACGGTCTGGCGCTTGCGGAGCAGCTCTGGCTCGAAGCGCAGGAGCGGCTCGAAGCGACGGAGGGCTGATCCGCGCCGAACCCGGCCGGAATCGCTTGGCAATCGCGCCCCGACGTGGTGCAAGGGGAAAGGACAAGAGGGACCATGGACACCGCCTTTCTCATCACCGCTTTTGTCACGCTCTTCGTGATCATCGACCCGATCGGGATGACGCCGCTTTTCGTGGCGCTGACGCAGGGCATGGGCACGGCGCGGCGGCGGGCAATTGCCATTCGCGCCTGTATCACCTCGGCGCTGCTCCTTGTCGTGTTTGCGGCCTTCGGCGAGGCGGTGCTGGCATTTGTCGGCATCTCCATGCCCGCCTTTCGCATTGCCGGCGGGATGCTGCTGTTTCTCACTGCGCTCGACATGCTGTTCGAGCGGCGCGGCCAGCGGCGCAAGGGGCAGGCCGATGCCGCCGAAGAAGATGACGGAGACGATCCGTCGATCTTTCCCCTCGCCATTCCGCTGATTGCCGGGCCGGGCTCCATCGCCACGGTGATCCTGCTCGCGGGGCAAAAGCCGGGGCTCGAAGGTCTGGCGCTGGTCGTGGGCGTGATGCTTTCGCTGATCTTGCTGGTATTTCTGATGTTCCTGATGGGCAGTCTGCTGGAGCGGGCCCTGGGCCATGTGGGCATCAACGTGGTGACGCGGCTTCTGGGAATGCTGCTTGCGGCGCTGGCGGTGCAATTCGTGCTCGACGGGTTGCGCGGTTTTGGCCTGGCAGGCTGAGCGCCTATATCAGGGCCATGGAACATCTCGACACACCCCGCCTCGTCTATCTGGTGATCCTCGGCTCCGCTATCGGGCTGTGGTTCTTCGTGCAGAACCGCGCGGCTCGTGGCAAGCTGGCGCAATACGCAGCAATCTGGGGGCTGATCTTTCTCGGCGCGATCGCGGTCGTCGGTCTCTGGGGCGACATCCGCCAGACGGTGCAGCCACGCCAGAGCATGATGGACGGAGGCCGGATCGAGGTGCCGCGCGCGCCGGACGGGCATTATTACCTGACCGCAGAGGTCAATGGCGTGCCCCTGCGCCTTGTCGTCGATACCGGGGCGAGCCAGATCGTGCTGAGCCAGAGCGACGCGCGCCGCGCCGGCATCGACACCGAGGACCTCGTTTACACGGGTCGCGCCTTTACCGCCAATGGCGAGGTGCGCACCGCGCCGGTGCGGCTCGACCGGGTGGAAGTGGGGCCGGTCCGCGACACGAATGTTCGCGCGGTGGTGAACGGCGGAGAGATGGCGGGATCGCTTCTGGGCATGGAGTATCTGCAGCGCTTCTCAAGGGTAGAGATCACAGGCGGTCGCCTGGTGCTGGAGCGGTAGCGGTTTCCGCGTCGCCCCCCTTGCAAATCGCGCCGCGCCCCCCAAGCTTTTGGCCATGACGATGCAAGACATATGGCACCTGCCCGACCCCGAGACGCAGCCAGAGTTCTACGCCGATGTGCCGGCGAAGCGGCTGGTTGCGTTTGTGGTGGACACGCTGGTGATTCTCGGGCTGAGCCTTGTGGTCGTGCCGTTCACGGCCTTCGCCGGCCTTTTTTTCTTTCCGCTGCTGATGGCGGCGGTGGGCTTTGCCTATCGGGTGGTGACGATCGCACGCGCCTCGGCCACCTGGGGGATGCAACTCGTGGCGATCGAGTTTCGCGCCCGCGACGGGGGCCGGTTCGATCTCGGGCTGGCCTTTGCCCATACGCTGGGGCTGGCGATTTCCTTTGGCCTGCCGCTGTTGCAGGTGGTCTCCATCGTGCTGATGCTGACGCAGCCGCGCGGTCAGGGGCTGAGCGATCTGGTGCTCGGGACCGTGGCGGTCAACCGGCGCGCGGCGATGTGACGAGGGCGTGACAAGGGTCTTGGCGGCACAGGAATGTGTTGTTATCGTCGCCCTCAAACCACCCGGTAACGCTCATGCGCCACACACTGCCCATAGCGCCGCAATTCTATGTGACGGCCCCACAACCATGCCCCTATTTGCCGGGGCGGATGGAGCGCAAGCTGTTCACCGCCTTGCAGGGCGAGAGCGCACGGCGCCTCAATGACGGGCTGTCGAAACAGGGGTTCCGGCGCTCGCAGAACGTGCTTTACCGCCCCTCCTGCACCGATTGCGCGGCCTGTCTCTCGGCTCGGATCGACGTGGCGGCGTTCACCCCCACCAAGAGCCAGAAACGCACGATCAGGCGCAATGCCGGGCTGATCCGGCGCGCCACCTCGCCCTGGGCCACAGAGGAGCAATACGCGCTCTTTCGTCGCTATCTGGCGAGCCGCCACGCCACCGGCGGCATGGCCGACATGGACACATTCGAATTCGCCGCGATGATCGAGGAAACGCCGGTGCGCACACGGGTGGTGGAATATGCCGACGCCGACGGCACGCTGGTGGCGACCTGTCTTACAGATATTCTCGATGACGGGGTGAGCATGGTCTATTCCTTCTTCGAGCCGGACCGGCCCAAGGCATCGCTCGGCACCTATGTGATTCTCGATCATGTGGAAATCGCGCGCGAGAACGGGCTTCCTTATGTCTATCTGGGCTATTGGGTGCCGGGCAGCGACAAGATGGGCTACAAGGCCGCGTTTTCCGGGCTGGAGGTCTACGCCGGAGGCCGCTGGCAGAGGATGCGCGACCCCGAGGAGTTCCGCGCGCACGCGCATCCGCTGGTGACCGATTCGATTTCCGAGCAGGTGGCGAATATCTCGCTGCCCGATACGCGGCCCGCGCGACCCGGGGACTGAACCTCAGTTCCCCGAACAGCCCCGGATATCGACCGCCTCGCCGGTGCTGAGCACGGTAAGGCGCAGCCCGCTGCGATCGAGCATGAAGCCGCGCCCGTCCGCGTGATAGACCTGCGTTTCCGCGCGCAGGCGGCGGCCTTGGCGCACGGTCTCGGACTGTGCGACCCACAGATCGGGATTGTCGGTCTCGATCACCACCATCTCCTGCGTGCCCATCCGTTTCATGTCGATTTCGGCCACGACACGCAGCCCTCCCTCGATGGGGGCGACGGCACAGGTGACGCGGCCGACACCGGCCTCGGCCGAGGTGTAGGGGCGCGCGGCGAGGGCGGCGGCGATGCGCGGATCGCGCGTGCCCCCATCGAGCGGCAGATCGAGATGCACCCAGGTGTCCACCGGGACGCAGATATCGCTGCAGATCCCGATCTCGAGATCGGCCGACAGCGTGATCGGCTCCCCGGCGCGCGCGGGCGTCAGGCGCACCGGCAGGATCAGGTCATGCTCATAGCCGATGGTGCGCATCCCGTTGGTCGTGGTCTGCTGCGGGGTGGGCCAGAGGATCTCGACCGCGCCGAGATTGCGCGAGCCGCGCCAGTCGAAACGCGGCGGAATCCCCGCCTCGCCCGGCGCGCGCCAATAAGTTTTCCAACCGTCGGCCATTTCGAAGCGCAGCGCGGCCATGTGGGTCCCGTCAGCATCGCGCCAGCCGGGAAGGACCGAAACGCGCACCATGTCGTCGGGCGAGCGCGCGGCCAGAGGGCCGGCCAGCGTGAGCGCCGCAAGGGCAAGCGAGAAAAGAGCGGTTCCGATCATGGCCCTGACATGGCGGATTTCGTGGGCAATGCCAACTCACATTCCAGCGAGAAATCTTGCCGTGGCCGCAACTGCACGCTTGCACCGGCCCCGCGCGCTCCCCATTCTCGAGGTATGAGCGATACCGAACGCAGCACGCCTCCGGTTGATCTGACCGGCAAATGTCTCATCGCGATGCCGGCGATGGGCGATCCGCGCTTTGCGCAGTCGGTGGTCTATCTCTGCGCCCATTCGCCCGAGGGGGCGATGGGCCTCATCGTCAACAAGCCCACCGACGATCTGCGGATGGGCGACCTGCTGGAGCATCTCTCGATCACGCCCGCCGCCGCGATGCGCAACCTTCCGGTGCATTTCGGCGGCCCGGTAGAGCACGGGCGCGGTTTCGTGCTGCATGACGACGGCTATCGCTCTGACCTGGCGACGCTCCATGTCGATCGCGGCTTCGGCATGACCGCGACGCTCGACATTCTGGAGGATCTGGCCGCCGGGCGCGGACCCGCGCGCGCGATCCTCGCGCTCGGCTATGCCGGATGGGGACCGGGCCAACTGGAACGGGAACTGGCCCAGAACGGCTGGCTGACCTGCGAGGCCGACAGCGATCTGATCTTTGCCACGCCCGACGCGGGCAAGTGGGAGGCGGCTCTGGCGCGGCTCGGGGTCTCGGCGCTGGTGCTCTCCTCGGAGGCGGGGCACGCCTGAGCGTCACGCGTTTCGCATTTGACGCCCGGCCCGCGCTCGGGCATGTCGGGCCATGGCTAGGCTGACATCCTTTACCTGCTCCTCCTGCGGCGCGGCGCATTCGCGCTGGTCGGGCCGTTGCGATGCCTGCGGCGAGTGGAACTCGATCGTCGAGGAGGCCCCGCTTTCTGAAGGCCCGAAGGGGCGCGGCCTCGGCGCGCATCGGGGCAAGACCATCGCGCTCAGCGACCTGGCCGCCGACGAACCCTCGCCGCCGCGCACCCTTTCGGGCATGGCAGAGCTTGACCGGGTTCTGGGCGGCGGGCTGGTGCCCGCAAGCGCGATTCTGGTGGGCGGCGATCCGGGCATCGGCAAGTCCACGCTGCTGTTGCAGGCGGCCGCGCTCTTTGCCCGGGCCGGACTGAAAACCGTCTATGTCACCGGCGAGGAGGCGCGCGCACAGGTGCGGATGCGCGCCGAGCGGCTGGGCCTGCGCGCAGCCCCCGTACGGCTGGCCGCGGCCACCGCGCTGCGTGACATCCTGACCACGCTGGAGGCGGAAAAGCCCGATCTGGTGATCATCGATTCGATCCAGACCATGTGGTCGGACGCGATCGAGGCGGCGCCAGGCAGCGTATCCCAGGTGCGCGCCGCCGCCCACGAACTGACCAGCTTTGCCAAGCGCAGCGGCGCCAGCGTGATCCTCGTCGGCCATGTCACCAAGGACGGCCAGATCGCCGGCCCCCGCGTGGTCGAGCACATGGTCGATTGCGTGCTCTATTTCGAGGGCGAGCGCGGGCATCAGTTCCGCATCCTGCGCGCGGTCAAGAACCGCTTTGGCCCCGCCGACGAGATCGGCGTGTTCGAGATGACCGGCAACGGGCTGGCCGAGGTCGCCAACCCCTCGGCGCTGTTTCTCGCGGGGCGCGGCGCGCCCGCTCCCGGCTCTGTGGTCTTTGCGGGCGTCGAGGGCACGCGGCCCCTGCTGGTCGAGTTGCAGGCGCTGGTCGCCCCCACGCCCCACGCGCAGCCCCGCCGCGCCGTGGTCGGCTGGGACGGCGCGCGGCTGGCGATGATTCTCGCCGTGCTCGAGGCGCGCTGCGCCATCCCGTTCGCGGGGCTCGATGTCTATCTCAACGTGGCCGGCGGGCTGCGCATCACCGAGCCCGCCGCCGATCTTGCCGTGGCCGCGGCCCTGCTGAGCGCGCGCGAGGATGTGGCGCTGCCCCCCGAAACGGTGGTTTTCGGCGAAATCAGCCTGTCGGGCGCGCTGCGGCCCGTGGGCCAGACCGAAAACAGGTTGAAAGAAGCGCAAAAACTTGGTTTCACCACCGCAATCGTACCGTCGGGGGGCAAGACCGGCGGCGACAGCGGCCTCAGCCTGACCCGGATGGGCGATCTGGTGTCATTCGTGGGTGAGATATTCGGCGCGGGTTGAGCGCCCTCAAGGACGGGACAAGGCATGGCAGGGTTTACCATCATCGACGGGGTCGTGGGGCTGTTTCTCGTGCTCTCGGCGCTTCTGGCCTATTCGCGCGGGCTGGTGCGCGAGGCGCTGGCCATCGCCGGCTGGATCGTGGCGGGCATCCTGGCCTTTGCCTTTGCCCCGCAGGTGGAGCCGCTGGTCAAGGAAATACCGGTGGTGGGCGAATTCATCGCCGACAGTTGCGAACTCGGCATGATCGGGGCCTTTGCGGCGGTCTTTGCCGTGGCGCTCATCGTCGCCTCGCTGATCACGCCGCTGTTTTCGTCGCTGGTGCAACGCTCGGCGCTTGGCGGGATCGATCAGGGGCTTGGCTTCTTCTTCGGCGTGGCGCGCGGTGTGCTTCTGGTCGCCATCGCCTATTTCGTATATGATGTGGTGATGGGCGCGCAATCCATTGCCCTCATCGACGACAGCCGCTCGGCGCGGGTATTCGCACAACTGACCGCCGCGATCGAGGGGCGCGACCCCGAACAGGCGCTTGGCTGGATCACCCGGCAATACGAACAGCTTGTGGGTGCCTGCGACAACACCGCCCTGTGACATCCTGTGACATAGAGCGCGCCCGGCACCGAGTGCGGCAGATCGTGATAGTTTCGTGACACCGGCGGCGCGAGGGCGTATGAGAGGCCCAAGCGACCTGCACGGATTCGGAGACTGCCCTTGTCCCCCCAGATGCCCCCGGCCCACCCGTTCGACGATGACAAGCTGCGTGAGGAATGTGGCATATTCGGTGTCATCGGCCTTGCGGATGCCGCCAATTTCGTGGCCCTCGGGCTGCATGCCCTGCAACATCGCGGGCAGGAGGCCGGCGGCATCGTCAGCCACGACCCCGAACAGGGGTTCAACTCGGTGCGCCGCTTCGGCTATGTCCGCGACAACTTCACCCGCCAGAGCCTGATGGAGACGCTGCCCGGCCCGCTGGCCATCGGCCATGTGCGCTATTCCACCGCCGGTTCCAAGGGCGCCGCGATCCGCGACGTACAACCCTTCTTTGGCGAATTCGCAATCGGCGGCGCGGCGATCGCCCATAACGGCAACATCACCAACGCCATCGCCCTGCGCCGCGAGCTGATCGAGCGCGGCTCGATCTTCCAGTCCGGCTCCGACAGCGAGTGCATCATTCACCTGATGGCGCGCTCGTTGCAAAAACGCATCCCCGAACGGATGGAAGATGCGCTGCGCCGGGTCGAGGGCGCGTTCTCGATCGTGGCGATGACCCGATCCAAGCTCATTGGCGTGCGTGACCCGCTCGGCGTTCGTCCGCTGGTGTTGGGCCAGCTCGGCGATGGCTGGGTGCTGAGTTCCGAGACCTGCGCGCTCGACATCATCGGCGCGCGCCTTGTCCGTGAGATCGCGCCCGGCGAGATGGTCGTCATCACGGCCGGGAACGGCGTCGAGAGCCATTTCCCCTTCCGCCCCCGTCCGTCCAGGTTCTGCATCTTCGAGCATGTCTATTTCTCGCGCCCCGATTCGATCATCGGCGGGCGCTCGGTCTATGAGACGCGCCACCAGATCGGCGTGGAACTGGCGCGAGAGGCCCCCGTCGAGGCCGACCTCGTCTGCCCCGTGCCCGACAGCGGCACGCCCGCCGCCATCGGCTTCAGCCAGGAGAGCGGCATCCCCTTCGCCATGGGGATTATCCGCAATCAATATGTGGGCCGCACCTTCATCGAGCCGACCGAACAGATCCGCAACATGGGCGTCCGATTGAAGCTCAACGTCAACCGCGCGCTGATAAAGGGCAAGCGGGTGATCCTTGTCGATGACAGCGTGGTGCGCGGCACCACCTCGCGCAAGATCAAGGAAATGATCCTCGACGCGGGCGCCGCCGAGGTGCATTTCCGAATTGCCAGCCCGCCGACCGCGTGGCCCTGCTTCTACGGGGTGGACACGCCGCAGCGCGAAAAACTTCTCGCTGCCACCATGTCCGAAGAGGAAATGCGCGAGCATTTGCAGGTGGACAGCCTCAAGTTCATCACGCTTGACGGGCTTTACCGCGCCGTCGGTCAGGCGCAAGGCCGCGAAGCGAAATGCCCGCAATATTGCGATGCGTGTTTCTCGGGCGATTATCCGGTTGCCCCCTCGGACATGATCGAACAGGGTTTCACCCTCAAGACCGCCGCCGAATAGGCGGGATTGCCTGCCCTTGCCCCGCCCTCGCGCACCGCATAGAACCCCATGGACGAAAAGCGCGGGCGAAACGGACGAGAGGCAAGCACAGCCATGGCAGGCAAGGGCATTTCCAAAGGCGCAATGTGGGTTCTGATGGGGCTTCTCATCGTCGGGCTCGGCGGTTTTGGCGTCACCAATCTCGGCGGGAGTGTGCGCAGCATCGGCAGCGTCGGGGATGCCGCGATCGACGTGAACACCTATGCCCGTGCGCTGCGCGATGAAATGAACGCGCTGTCCGCACAACGCGGCGCGCCGGTCAGCTTTGCGCAGGCCCGCGAGGCAGGGATCGACCAGCGCGTGCTGGCGCAGCTTGTCGCACGCGCGGCGCTGGAACACGAGGCGGGCGCGCTCGGGATTTCGGTGGGCGACGAGACGCTGCGCGCCGAGATCCTGGCCATTCCCGGCTTTCGCGGTGCCGATGGCAGCTTTGACCGGCAGGCCTATCGCTTTGCGCTGCAACAATCGGGGCTGACCGAGGCGCAGTTCGAGCAAAGCATCCGCGCCGAGACCTCGGCTTCGCTGGTGCAGGCGGCCGCCCTGTCGGGCCTGCGCCCGCCCGCGGCCTATACCGGCGCGATGATCGACTGGCTGGGCGAGCGCCGCAGCCTTGCCTTTGCCACACTAGACCGCGGGGATCTGGAAACCGGCCTGCCCGAGCCGTCCGAGGAGGACCTGCGCGCCTATCACGAGGCGCACCTGCCCGATTTCACCACGCCCGAGGCGCGCCGCCTGACCTATGCCTGGGTCACCCCCGAGATGCTGCTCGATACGGTCGAGATGGACGAGGCCACGCTGCGCGCCGCCTATGCCGAGCGCGCGGACGAATTCAACATGCCCGAACGCCGCCTTGTGGAACGCCTCGTCTTTGCCGACGAGGCCGCCGCCGCCCACGCAATGGAGCGTCTCACCGAGGGCGTCACGTTGGACGTGCTGGTCTCCGAGCGCGGCCTCGACATGGCCGATATCGACCTGGGCGATGTGACTGCGGCCGATCTCGGCCCCGCCGCCGATGCGGTCTTTGCCGCCCCCGTGGGCGAGGTCGTGGGTCCGGCAGAGACCAGCCTCGGCCCCGCGATCTTCCGCGTCAATGCGGTGCTCCCGGCGCAGGTCACGCCCTTTGAGGAGGCCCGCGCGGACCTGCGCGACACGCTCGCGCTCGACCGCGCGCGCCGCGTGATCGACACGCTCGGCCACTCCGTCGATGACCTTCTGGCGGGTGGGGCCACGCTGGAGGATGTCGCGCGCGAAACCGAACTGGAACTGGACACGATCGACTGGCACGAAGGCATTGCCGAGGGGATAGCCGGCTATCCCGCCTTCCGCCGCGCCGCCGAAGAGGTGCGCGAAGGCAGCTATCCGAAGGTCGAGCGGCTTGAGGATGGCGGCATCTTCGCGCTGCGCCTCGACGGCATCCAGAAGCCGCGCGTCCTGCCCCTCGACGAGGTGCGCGACACCGTGCGCGCACGCTGGCGCGCCGAGGCGACCGTGGCCGCGCTGCGCGCACAGGCCGAGCCGCTGGCCGAGGCGCTCCGCACGGGCCGCAGCTTTGCCGATCTGGGGCTTGACGCCACCGAGATCACGGAAATCACCCGCCGCGACTATCGCGCCGACGTGCCGCCGGATTTCATCGAAACGGTGTTCGACATGACGACGGGCGAGGTGCGCCTGATGGAAGGCGCGGAGCGGCTGTTCGTGCTGCGGCTCGACAGCATTGCCCCCGCCGACGCCGACGATCCCGACATCGCCCGCATCGCCACCGCACTCGGCGAACAGCTCACCGCCGATCTGGGGCAGGATCTGTTCCAGCTTCTCGCCGACGACATCCGTGCCCGCGCGGGCGTCACGCTCGATCAGGCGGCGCTCAACGCCGTGCACGCCAATTTCAACTGAGGACTGCCCGCCGTGGACCTGACGCCCGATTACGACAGCTTTGCCCGCGCCTATGCGGCGGGCGAAAACCAGGTGGTCTATACGCGCCTTGCCGCCGACCTCGACACGCCGGTCTCGCTCATGCTCAAGCTGACGGGGGCGGCGCGCGATGCCTTCCTGCTCGAATCGGTGACCGGCGGTGAGGTGCGCGGGCGCTATTCGATCATCGGCATGAAGCCCGACGTGATCTGGCAATGCCAGGGCCAGAGCAGCCGCATCAACCGCGCCGCGCGCTTCGACCCGGACGCGTTTGAGGATCAGCCGGGCGACCCGCTTGCCAATCTGCGCGCGCTCATCGCCGAGAGCCGCATCAAGCTGCCCGAGGATCTGCCCGCCGCCAGTGCCGGGCTTTTCGGTTATCTCGGCTATGACATGATCCGGCTGGTGGAGCATCTGCCCGACGTGCCGCCCGATACGCTCGGCCTGCCCGACGCGGTGATGATGCGGCCCTCGGTCGTGGCGGTGCTCGACGGGGTCAAGGGCGAGGTGATCGTTGTCGCCCCCGCCTGGGCGGGATCGGGCCAATCGGCGCGCGCGGCCTATGCGCAGGCCGCCGAGCGGGTGATGGACGCGGTGCGCGACCTCGACCGCGCCCTGCCGCAGGCCAGCCGCAGCCTTGGCGCGGCCCGTGAAGAGGCAGCGCCGGTGTCGAACTTCACCCGCGAGGGCTACAAGGCGGCGGTGGAAAAGGCCCGCGAATATATCCGCGCGGGCGACATCTTTCAGGTGGTGCCGTCGCAACGCTGGACCCAGGGCTTCACCCGGCTGCCCTTCGCGCTCTACCGCAGCTTGCGGCGCACCAACCCGTCGCCGTTCATGTTCTATTTCAATTTCGGCGACTTCCAGGTGATCGGCGCCAGCCCTGAAATCCTCGTCCGCGTCTTTGGCCAGGAGGTGACGATCCGCCCCGTCGCAGGCACCCGGCCGCGCGGGGCCACCCCCGAGGAGGACCGCGCGCTCGAGGCCGATCTGCTCGCCGACAGCAAGGAGTTGGCCGAGCATCTGATGCTGCTCGATCTGGGCCGCAACGATGTCGGCCGCGTGGCACGCATCGGCACCGTGCACCCGACCGAGAAATTCACCATCGAACGCTACAGCCATGTCATGCATATCGTCTCGAACGTGGTGGGGGAACTGGCACCCGAGCATGACGCGCTCTCGGCGCTTCTGGCCGGTCTGCCCGCGGGCACGGTCTCGGGCGCGCCCAAGGTGCGCGCCATGCAGATCATCGACGAACTGGAGCCGGAAAAGCGCGGCGTCTATGGCGGCGGCGTGGGCTATTTCAGCGCGGGCGGCGACATGGATGTGTGCATCGCGCTGCGCACGGCGGTGGTCAAGGACGACAAGCTCTATATTCAGGCCGGCGGCGGCGTGGTCTATGACAGCGACCCCGAGGCCGAATACATGGAGACGGTCCACAAATCCAACGCCATCCGCCGCGCGGCGACGGATGCGGCGCGGTTCGACAGCAACGGCAACGACTGAGGGCGGGGCATGACCCGCCTCATCCTTTTCAACAAGCCCTGTGGCGTGCTCTCGCAATTTACCGACAAGGGCAGCGCCGACAGCCCCCGCGCGACCCTGTCCGATTACATCGACCTGCCGGGCGTCTATCCCGCCGGGCGGCTCGATCGAGACAGCGAGGGGCTGTTGCTGCTGACCGATGACGGGCGCTTGCAGGCGCGCATCGCGTCGCCCCGTTTCAAGACCGCGAAAACCTATCTCGTGCAGGTCGAGGGGCTGCCCGATGACGCCACCCTCGCCGCGCTGCGCGAGGGCGTCACGCTGAACGACGGCCCGACACGCCCCGCCCGCGTCCGCCGCATCACCCCGCCCGACATCTGGCCGCGCGTACCCCCGGTGCGCCTGCGCAAGACCGTGCCTGACTGCTGGCTGGAACTGACCATCACAGAGGGCCGCAACCGTCAGGTGCGCCGGATGACGGCGCATGTCGGTCACCCGACGCTGCGCCTCGTGCGCTGGCGGATCGGCGTGTGGGCGCTCGACGGTCTTGAACCCGGCGCGTGGCGGGCGGTCGGGGCCGGTGATTTCGCCGTTCCACCGGAGCGCGGACCGCTTTAGGGTGCCGCTGTCATCGGGGCGTCCAATAGAGAGCTGGCAATGACCGAGAAAGTCATGATCACGGGAACCGCGGGGTTCATCGGTTTCCATCTCGCCCGGCTGCTTCTGGCCGAAGGGGCCGAGGTGCATGGCCTTGACGGCATGACCGATTATTACGACCGGGGCCTGAAGGACCGCCGCCATGCCATTCTGCGCCAGAGCGCGGGCTTTTCGGCGACCGAGGCGATGCTTGAGGACGTGCAGACGCTGCGCGCGGCGGTAGAGGGGTTTGCCCCCGACGTGATCGTGCATCTCGCGGCGCAGGCCGGCGTGCGCTACAGCCTCGAGAACCCGCGCGCCTATATCGAGGCCAATATCACCGGCACGTTCAACGTGATGGAGGCCGCGCAGGCCGCGGGCGTGCGCCACCTGCTGATGGCCTCGACCTCCTCGGTCTATGGTGCCAACGACGAGATGCCGTTTTCCGAACACCACAAGGCCGACACGCCGCTCACCATCTATGCCGCCACCAAGAAGGCGACCGAAAGCATGGGCCATGCCTGGGCGCATATCCATGGCATGCCGGTCACGATGTTCCGGTTCTTCACCGTTTACGGGCCGTGGGGCCGCCCCGACATGGCCTATTTCAAGTTCACCCGCGCGATTCTCGAAGGCGAGCCGATCGAGATCTACAACCACGGTCAAATGTGGCGGGATTTCACCTATGTGGACGATCTCGTGCGCGGTATCCGGCTGTTGATGGACGCGGTGCCCGGCGGGCCGGAAACAGCGGTGGCAGAGGACAGCCTGTCACCCGTCGCGCCGTTTCGGGTGGTCAATATCGGCAATTCCGACAAGGTGCGGCTGCTCGATTTCATCGACGCGATCGAGGCGGCTCTCGGGCAAAAGGCGATCCGGGAATACCTGCCGATGCAGATGGGCGATGTGCCCGCGACATGGGCCGATGCGACGCTGCTGCACCGGCTTACCGGCTACCGACCGGAGACCCCGTTCGCGGAGGGTGTCGCGCAGTTCACGCGCTGGTATCGCGACTATTACGGGGTGTAACGCACGAAATGCATGGGGCACGGCCGGTCGCGTAGAGGCCGGACCGGTCGGCCGGAACGCCCGGACAGGAACAGGAAACGGCGTTTTCGTCGTTTCACCTCGTGACAGGGGGCGGGCGGTTCAGCCCCAGATAGACCGCCATTGCAAAGGTCGTGGCCCCGACGACCAGGAAACCGGTGGCGAAGCTGCCGGTCAAGCCGATGATCCCGGCAATGACGGGCGGCCCCAGCATGGTGCCGAAAAAGGTAATGAACAGGGTTCCGCCGGTGACCATGCCGGCCGTGCCCGGTGGTGCCAGGCGGGCAACCTCGGCAAGATAGACCCCGTTCCAGCCGATCGCACTGGCGCCCGCTGCGATGGCGATCGCCACGATGATCCAAACCGGCCAGCCCGGGCCGCTGAGGCCGAAACCAACCATGCAGGCAGCCATCACCACGCCGAGCAGGCTCAGCAACATCCGAGGCGACACATGGTTGTCCGCCATCCAGCCCCAGAGAAGGCGCGCGCCCACCCCGGCCCCCTGGGCGACGGCCAGCACAACGCCGGCAAGAAGATAGTCCATGTGGTAAACCTCGGTCAGCCAGATCACCATATAGGCGGTCACCGACAGCTGGGCAGCTCCGTAGAACAGCGAGCCCAGCGCGATGTCGCGCAGCGCCGGACGGGCAATGATCATCCGCAATGGCTCGATCACGCCGCCACGCCGCGCTACCGGACGCTCGGCAAGCGACGCGCGGTCCAGCGGTCCGCGCGCCGGCTGGCTGAGGAGCGCCATCCCCCCGCACATGGCCGCGACCATCAGCATCGCCGCCTGCCAGCCGTATCCTGATACCACAGCCGGAACCATGATCCCTGCCAGCGCGCCGCCCACCGGCACACCTGTCTGCTTGATCGAGAAGGTCAGCCCCATCCGATGCGGTGGGGTGGTACGCACCAGCAGGTGCGAACTGGACGGGGTGACCGGCCCATAGCCCAGCCCCAGCACCAGCGCGCCCAGCCCCATCAGCCACAACGTGCCGGTCGCCGCAAGCAGCAGACCCGCGGCGCAGAACAACAGGCAAAGCTGGCTGACCCGTAACGGCCCGAGCCGGTCGATCAGCGACCCGCTGAACAGCGACGAGATCATGGCACCGGCATAAACCAGCCCGACAAACACGCCCGCCAGCTTGGCCGGGTAGCCCGTCGCAACCGCCGCCGCCGGGGCCAGCACCGGCACCGTCAGGGTGGCCATCGACACCAGCGCCTGGATCGCCAGCGTCACCGCCAGCGGGAGGATCGTCGTTCTCATTCGGGAGGCTCCGCTGTTGTGCGCAACCGCAGGGTGCTGATATAGCTGAAGCGGGCTGCGGGGTGATAGTTAACAGCGACCTCGAACAACTCGCCGTCGGCCGAGCGATACTTGCGCACGATCCGCAGCCCCGGACTGCCCGGAGAGACCCCGAGCCGGCTGGCCTGTCCGGGATCGAGCGCGACGGCGGTGATTTCCTGGCGGACCTCGTGCACCTGCAGCCCGAAGCGATGCTCGATCAGCGCATAGACCGGCTCGGTCGGTTCGACGACATCCTCGACCGCAGCCCGGTAGCTGGCCGCGACATAAATCTCGGCCATGCCGATCGGCACCTGTTCTCCGGCCACGAACCGCTCGCCCTGCATCCGCAGCCATTTCTGACCCACGGGACATTCCAGCAATCCGGCCAGATCGGCGTTTGCCGCGACCTCGGTTTGCGAACCGACCCGAAGAGAGACATCGCGGACATAGCGAAACAGGTCCGACAGGCCCTCGGCGTTCAGGGCATAGTGGTTCACCGCCCGCTGCGCCCGAACCTTTGTGCCGACGCCGGCCTGAGCCGACACCAGGCCCAGATCGGTCAGCCGCCGGATCGCCTCGCGGACGGTATGGCGGCTGACGTTGAACTGCTGCCCGAGATCGGCCTCGGTCGGCAACAGGCTGCCCACCGCATGGCGCCCGCTTTCGATGTCATGCATCAGGGCCTGCGCCACGATCAGATAGCGGGGCTGGCGGGCAGAAAGCCGAGGCTGGGGAGAGCGCATGAGCGATGACCTGATGTATCTAACCCCGCGCCGTTCGTCGGGACGGTCGAGGGCTTGCAGGATGTCGTCTGCATCGGCGCCCCGGCAGGTCGCCGCGCAGATTGTTGAACACCGCGTCGCTGCGGGCGGCGAGCCTGCGCAGGGTTTCCTCCCCCTCGGACGACTTCAGGTCGAGCGTCAACGAGCGCTTGTTGCGATTGAACGACTGGAAGAAGTGGCTGTCGCCCGGCTCGAAGAAATGCGGGCCCACCTGACGTCCGACATCGCCGCCCTCGGCCGGGTTTTCGATCTTGATGACCTCGGCGCCCAGATCGGCAAGATGCTGGGTTCCGAACGGTCCGGCACCATACTGCTCGATCGAGATGATGCGAACGCCGTCGAGCGGCAGGCTCATGCCGGGTTCCTTTCGATGAGCTGGCGGGAAATGATGATCCGCTGCATTTCGTTGGTGCCCTCGCCGATCACCAGCAGAGGCGCGTCGCGGTAAAGCCGCTCGATATCGTATTCCCTGGAATAGCCATAGGCGCCGTGGATGCGCATCGCCTCGGCGGCGTTCTCCATCGCGGCCTCGGTGGCGAAATATTTCGCCATTCCCGCCTCCATGTCGCAGCGCTGGCCGCCGTCATGGGCACGCGCGGCGCTTTCGACCAGCAGCCGCGCCGCCTCGACCCGCGTCGCCATTTCGCCCAGCTTCAACTGGATCGCCTGGTGTTCGCAGATCGGCTTGCCAAAGGTCTTGCGGACCTGGGAATAGGCGACCGATTCGTCCAGCGCCGCCTGTGCCACGCCGACGCCGCGCGCCGCGACATTGATGCGGCCAAGTTCCAGCCCGGCGAGGATTTGCTGCAAACCGCGGCCCTCGACCCCGCCGATCAGGCGGTCGGCGGGAATCCGGTAGTCCCTGAACACAAGCTCGCAGGTGTCGATGCCGCGATAGCCCAGCTTGTCGAGCTTGCGCGCAACCGCGAAGCCCGGTCCCTTCTCGGCCAGGAACAGGCTCATGCCCTTGTGGCGGGGCTGCGCCTCGGGATCGGTCTTGACCAGCAGGGCGATGCAGTTCCCCTGGTCCGAATTCGTGATCCATGTCTTGGTGCCGTTCACCACGTAGTCCTCGCCATCGCGCCGCGCGCGTGTGCGGATCGCCTGCAGATCGGTGCCGGCGTCGGGTTCGGTCAGGCCGATGCCGCCGCGCAACTCGCCGGTGGCAAAACGCGGCAGATACAGCGACTTCTGCGCCTGGGTGCCGTGGCGCTGCACCGCCGAGGCCATGATAAGGTGCGAATTGATGATCCCCGACAGCGACATCCAGGTGCGCGAGATGCGCGTGATGATTTTCGCATAGGTCGAAGTCGAGAGCCCCAGCCCGCCGTAATCTTCGGAGATGATGCAGCCGAACAGCCCCATCTGCCTCATCTTCTCGACGATTTCGGCGGGATAGGTATCGTCATGGTCCAGCCTGCGGACATGCGGCGCGACCTCGGTCTCGAGGAAGCGGTCCAGCATGTCGAGAATCATCGCCTCCTGTTCGGCGTCCTGGTCGGTCATGGCGGTCTCCTGCATCTCAGTTGCCGGCCAGAAGGGCGGCGAATTTCCGGGTGTCGTCGATGTCGTCCAGCGACAGCACGGCATCCTCGACCCGCGACAGCGCGCGATCCGACAGGGCCATCGCGGCATTCTCACGATACTTGGCGACGATCTCCCCGGCGCTGAGCGGGCGGTCGGACGAACCGCGGTTGATCTCCTCGCGGTGAGAGACCTCGCGCCCGTCCGTCAGCCGGACGATGACCTCGCCCGAGTAGTATTTCGGGAAAGGCGAATTCGGATCGACCTCGTATTCAACCTTCTGCGCCAGCGCAAGCGTCTCGGCGTCGTTGAGCGCATCGGGTTCCAGCTCGCGCAGACCAAAGCGGCCATGGCGGATGCCGGAGGCGACCGCGAACGGGATCGAGAACTGCGCATCATAGGCGTTCTGCGGGCGTTTCTTGGTGGCCACCGGCTCGCACACGGTCTTGACCACCTCGGCCGGGATCAATGCGCGAACGCTGTCGATCATGTCGGGCGTCAGGCCGTGCCGGTCGCGCAGGATCACGGCCGCGTCGGCGCTGGCATGGGTGAAATGGCAGGCCGGCAGCGGCTTGACCGCGACATTCGCGACCTCCCAGACCTCTCCGAGCGCCCGGGTCGCCAGCGACAGGTCGCAATCTGCGGCCAGCGGACCGAGATGGCTGGCGTAAAGCCCGAAGCGGCCCTCGTAGGCGGCCCTGGGCCCGACGAAACCATTGCGCGCCAGCGCGGCGGCGGTGATGCCCTGCGCACCAGCCATGCCGGGATGGAGCCGCTTGGTCCAGGCACCGTCCTGGAGGAACTCCATGCTGCCCGAGGCCAGTGACAGCGCGATCCCCTGCGCCGAGGCCAGCTGATCCCCGGTCAGGTTGCGCATACGGCCCGCGATCAGCGTGGTCGCGAAGATGCCGATCAGGCCGGTCGGGTGGAACCCGATCTGGTGGAACCCGCCCCTGGCGACAGAGCCCAGCCGCGTCGCGACCTCCATTCCCGCGATATAGGCGGTGACGAGATCGTGACCGCTGGCGGCCAGATCGTCGCCGATACCCAGCGCGGTGGGAAAGCAGCTTGCCGTGGCGTGGATCACGCCCTGCGTGTGGGTGTCGTCGTAGTCAAGCCCGTGGATCAGAAAGCCGTTCATCGTCACCGCGTCACGCAGCCCCAGATGGGCGCCGTAGCCGATCACGGGAGACGCGCCCTCGCCAAACTCGCGCAGCGCGTTCAGCGTCCGGTGCGAGAAATCGTATTGCGTCGAGGCCAGCGCGATCCCCACCGCGTCAAGGATCAGATAGCGGGCGCGGCTCCGCACCTCGGCCGGGATCGCGTTTCCATCGAGGCCGCCGACAAAGCCGGCGAGCTGGTGCGAGATGGGGGCGGTCGGGCTGGTGGTGTCGAACATGACGTGCCTTTCAGTGGATAAGCGCAAGCGGGATTGCGCAGACAAAGGTGATCTGCATCAGCCCCGTCAAACGGACGCGCGGCGGAACTGGCGCCGGGATCAGTAGCCGGCGCTTTCGTCGATGTTGCCGTCGCGTTTCTGGATCAGGGCAGAGCGTTCAAAGGTCATGAAGACAGTGCCATCGGCCTTTGTGCCGGTGGTCCGGACGGTCACGATCCCGGCGTTCGGGCGCGACCGGGATTCGCGCTTGCCGAGGATTTCGGATGTCGCATAGACGGTATCGCCCGGAAAGACCGGCGCGGTCAGGGCGATATCCTTCCAGCCGAGATTGGCGATGGCCTTGCCGGACACGTCGGCAACCGTCATCCCCACAACGATGGCAAGCGTCAGGCCGCTGTTGACCAGCGGCTTGCCGAACTCGGACCTGGCCGCATAGGCGCTGTCGCAATGCATCGGATGCAGGTTCATCGTCATCAGCGAGAAATTGATGTTGTCGCTTTCGGTGATCGTCCTGCCGGGGCGGTGCTCATAAACGTCACCGACTTCGAAATCCTCGTAATAACGACCGATTTCGCCGCGATAGTGCTGTGGCCCGATAGTCTTCACGGATCTTTCCTCTTACCGCCCTGCGATTCGTCTGATAGCTCAATCTGTAGTCATATCCGAATGTCCGGTCAAATGTGCTGGCGCTGTCCCGCAGGCCATACACACATGCCCCCATGACAACGGCGACAGGTTTGGCGCATCGCGCCTTTTTGTGCCCCCAATGCCTGTTTCGCATTCGCGCGGTATCGACTATATGAGACCCTATGTGACCTGCAGGACCGCGCCCATGACCCCGACCGCACCAATCACCCAGGATGTGCTGACCATCCCCCGCAAGCTGCCGGAGGGGAAGGTGAACCTTGTGGGCCTCACGCGCGAGGGGCTGCGCGCGGCGCTGATCGCAGCGGGGACGCCCGAACGGCAGGCGAAGATGCGCGCGGGCCAGATCTGGCAGTGGATCTATCAATGGGGCGTGCGCGACTTCACGGCCATGACCAATCTCGCCAAGGGCTATCGCGCCGATCTGGCCGAGCGGTTCGTCATCGACATTCCCGAGGTGGTGAACCGTCAGGAGAGCGCGGACGGAACGCGCAAATACCTCGTGCGGATCGCGGGCGGGCATGAGGTCGAGGTGGTCTATATCCCCGAGACGGATCGCGGCACGCTGTGCATTTCCTCCCAGGTGGGCTGCACGCTGACCTGTTCGTTCTGCCATACCGGCACGCAAAAGCTGGTGCGCAACCTGACCGCCGGGGAAATCATCGGGCAGGTGATGCTGGTGCGCGACGACCTCGACGAATGGCCCAGACCGGGCGAGGGCGCGGGAGAGCGGCCGCGCCTGATCTCCAACATCGTGCTGATGGGCATGGGCGAGCCGCTTTACAATTTCGAGAATGTACGCGACGCGATGAAGATCGCCATGGATGGCGAGGGAATTTCGCTGTCGCGCCGCCGCATCACGCTCTCGACAAGCGGCGTGGTGCCCGAGATCGCGCGCACGGCGGAAGAAATCGGCTGTTTGCTGGCGGTGTCGTTCCATGCCACGACGGATGAGGTGCGCGACCGGCTGGTGCCGATCAACAAGCGCTGGAATATCGAGGCGCTGCTTGGGGCCTTGCGCGACTATCCGCGCCTGTCGAATTCCGAGCGGATCACCTTTGAATACGTCATGCTCAAGGATGTGAACGACAGCGACGAGGATGCCCGCCGACTGGTGCGGCTGATCGCGGGGATTCCTGCCAAGATCAACCTGATCCCCTTCAACGAATGGCCCGGAAGCCCCTACACGCGCTCTGACCGGGCGCGGATCGAGCGGTTTGCCGACATCATCTACAAGGCGGGTTATGCCAGCCCGATCCGCACCCCGCGCGGCGAGGACATCATGGCCGCCTGCGGGCAATTGAAATCCGCGACAGAGCGGGCGCGCAAGAGCCGCGCGCAGATCGAGGCCGAGACGAAGCAGTGAGCCTGGCCGGTTTCGCCCCCCTGCCGCACCCTCTGAACGCCGAGGGCAAGCCGCGCCGCGTGGGGGTGGAGATCGAGCTTGGCGGTATTTCGGAGGCGGGGGTGGCCCGGCTCTGCGCCGACGTGCTGGGCGGCGAGGCGGTGCAGCAAGACAGCCATATCTGGGCCGTGAAAGGCTCGGACATAGGCGATGTCGAGGTCTATCTCGACATTTTCCTGCGCAACGCGACGAAAACGAGACTGCGCGACCTGGCGCTCGACCTGGGGCGCGAGGTGGTCCCCGTGGAGATCGTGACCGAGCCGCTCCTTATGGACGGTCTGGCGCGGCTCGACGCACTGCGCGAGGCGTTGCGCGACGCGGGCGCGCTCGGGAGCGGCGCGGGGCTGCTCTTTGGTTTTGGCGTACATTTCAACATCGAGGTGGCAAGCGAGGCCGATGCCGACACGGTACGCCCGCTGCTGGCCTATGCGCTCATAGAGGACTGGCTGCGCGCCTCCTGTCCGATCGACGAAGCGCGCCGCCTTCTGCCGTTCACAGACCCTTACCCGACCGAATTCGTGCGTGCGCTGATCGCGGCGGGGCTGGGGGCCACACGCAGCGATCTGACGGGTCTTTATCTGGCCTATACGCCAAGCCGAAATCGCGGACTCGACATGCTGCCGCTTCTCGCGCATTTCGACCCGGATCGCATCGCGGCGGCAATCGAGGACAAGACCTCGGCGCGCCCCACCTTTCATTTCCGCCTGCCCGATTGCCGCATTGACGAGGGCGACTGGTCGCTCGCCGGCGAATGGCGGCGCTGGGTGCTGGTGGAGCGAGTCGCGGGCGACAGCGCGCTCCTGCGCCGTCTGTCAGATGCCTGGGAGGACGATCACGGCCTCCTGACCCTCTCGCGGCAAAGCTGGGCCGCGCGGGCGGGCCGCATATTGCAAACGGCGGGGCTCAACGGCCCATGAGCACCCGCCCGGTGATCGGTGTCACCGTCTCGCGCCGCTCGGGCTGGCGCATGTTTCCGCTGATCGCGCTCAACGTGTGGCTTGCGGGCGGGCAGGCGCGGCGCTGGCAGGCGGGGGGCGCGGTCGATATGGGTGCGGTGGATGGGGTCATCATCGGCGGCGGCGACGACATCTCGCCCGATCTCTATGGCGGGCGGATCGTCACCTCGGCGCGGCTCGATCCCGCGCGCGACGCGCTGGAACGCGGTGTTGTGCTGGATGCGTTTGCGCAGGGCCGGCCCGTTCTTGGCATCTGCCGGGGCAGTCAGATGCTCAACATAGCGCTTGGCGGCACATTGCATCAGGACGCCTATGCGACCTATGACGCCAGCGACCACAAGCGCACGATCCTGCCGCGCAAGCTGGTGCATCTTGAGCCCGACACGCGGCTGGCGCGGCTGGCGGGCGCGGCCCCGATGAAGGTCAACGCGCTGCATTCCCAGGCGGTAGACCGGCTGGGCGCAGGGCTGCGCGTGGCCGCGCGCGATCAGGGCGGCATGGTGCAGGCGATCGAACGGGTGGAAGAGCCTTTTGCCCTTGGCGTGCAATGGCACCCCGAGCATCTGTTCTACGCCCGACGACAGATGGGGATTTTCCGCGCCCTGGTCGTCGCCGCGCGCGCCTGCCGCGCGCAGGCCGCGCAACTGCCGGGCGTCGATGCCGCCGCGCCCTGAACAGCCGGGATACTTCCCCGTCCCGGCCACAATCCGGCGCGGATGGTGCCGCGTAGCCCTGTGCCGGCTGACCTGAGCCTGCTGCTTCATCTTGCCGGAAATATCCCGGGGGGGGCGCCCCGCAGGGGCGGCGGGGGCAGCGCCCCCTTGCCACATCTCCAAAAACGACAAACCCCCGAAGCGGAGGCACGGGGGTCGTCACTTGCGTGTCGGAATATCTTGCGGCGAGCGCCTCAGATCTGACCTTCGCGCTGCGCTTTCTTGCGCGCCAGTTTCCGGGCGCGGCGAATCGCTTCGGCCTTCTCGCGCGCTTTTTTCTCGGACGGTTTCTCGAAATGTTGCTTGAGCTTCATTTCGCGGAAAACGCCTTCGCGCTGCAATTTCTTCTTCAGGGCGCGGAGCGCCTGATCGACATTGTTGTCGCGAACACTAACCTGCATATGGTGTCACCACCTTCCTAAGTTAAAGTTGCAAGATTTGCAGGAAATGGCCGTATAGCAAAGCGACCCGAACTTGTCTAGGGTGCGCGGGCGGAGGAAATGCCCATGTCCGAGACCGATCTGAAATCCCGTCTGCTCGAGACCGCCAAGCCCCATGTGCCCTTTGACGGGTGGAGCGAGGCGACGCTGCGACTGGCCGCAGAGGAGACGGGCATAACGCCCGCGCTGGTGGCGGCGGTCCTGCCGCGCGGCGCGGTCGATCTGGCGCTGGCCTGGCACGAGGCGGGCGATGCGGCCATGGTGGCGGCGCTCGACGCCGCCGATCTCGGCGCGATGCGGTTCCGCGACCGGGTGGCATTCGCCGTGCGCGCGAGGCTCGAGGCGGTCGAGGACCGCGAGTTGGTGCGGCGCGGCATGACGCTCTTCGCGCTGCCGCAGAACGCGGGTGACGGCGCGCGGGCGCTGTGGTCCACCGCCGACCGGATCTGGACGGCGCTGGGCGATACCTCGCAGGATATCAACTGGTACACGAAGCGCGCCACGCTCTCGGGTGTTTATGGCGCGACGCTTCTCTACTGGCTGGGCGACGACAGCGAGGGACAGGCCGCGACATGGGAATTTCTCGACCGGCGGATCGGGGATGTGATGCGGATCGAACAATTGAAGGCAAGGGCGCGTGGCAACCGGCTGGTGGCCGGTCTGATGGCGGGGCCGCTCTCGGTCCTGGGCCGGGCGCGCGCGCCGCAGGGCGCGCGGCAGGCGGGAATGCCCGGGCGCTGGGGCAAACCAGGTTGAGGAAGGGCACAACATGAGCGAGACGATGCAGGCGATAGAGATCACCGAACCAGGCGGACCAGAGGTGTTGCAAATCACCACCCGGCCCCGGCCGGTGGCACGGGCGGGCGAGGTGGTGATCCGGCTGGCCTGGGCGGGGGTGAACCGGCCCGACGCGCTGCAACGCGCGGGCAGCTATGCGCCGCCCCCCGGGGCTTCGGACCTGCCCGGGCTCGAGGGCGCGGGCGAGATCGTGGCGCTTGGCGAAGGTGTCACCGGCTGGCAGCTGGGCGATGCGGTCTGCGCGCTGCTGCCGGGCGGCGGCTATGCCGAATATGTGGCCACACCCGCCGCGCATTGCCTGGCCGTCCCTGCAGGCATGGGGCTGCGCGAGGTGGCCTGTCTGCCCGAGACCTTCTTTACCGTCTGGAGCAACGTGTTCCAACGCGGCGGCCTGAAGGGTGGCGAGCGGTTTCTGGTGCATGGCGGATCATCGGGCATTGGCACCACCGCGATCCAGCTTGCCCATACCCTCGGCGCGCGGGTCTTCGCCACCGCCGGGTCGGCCGAAAAGTGCGCGGTCTGCGAGGATCTGGGCGCAGAGCGCGCGATCAACTACCGCGAGGCCGATTTCGTCGAGGTGCTGCGCGCCGAGGGCGGGGCCGATCTCATCCTCGACATGGTGGGCGGCGATTACCTGCCGCGCAATGTGCGCGCGCTTGCCGATGACGGGCGGCTGGTGCAGATCGCGTTCCTGCAAGGGCCGAAGGTCGAGCTGAATTTCGCACAGGTGATGGTGCGGCGGCTGACAATCACCGGCAGCACCCTGCGCCCGCAAAGCGATCTGGCCAAGGCGCGCATCGCCGAGGGGCTGCGCGAGACCGTCTGGCCGCTGCTCGAAGCCGGGCGCATCGCGCCGGTGATCGATTCCGAATATCCGCTGGCCCAGGCGGCGGCGGCCCATGCGCGGCTGGAATCGAGCGCGCATATCGGCAAGATCGTGCTGAAAGTGTCCTGACCGGCGCCCGTGGCACGGGTTGGGTTTATGGATATTTGTGGCAAGATGAAGGATCGGCGTCCGGCAAGCGCGGCCCCGGTCGCGTATCCGGCGCGCATGTCGTCCCTGCTCCGGGCACCGGCCCGAGCGATCCGGCGAGAGACATCCGCAATCCATCCGGGGGTCGCCTCGTGGTACCTCTGTGCGCGTGCGGGGCGTTTCACCGCGCGCTCGCGCCTGCGAACGACATCGGGGAGATCGGCCCGCGCAATTGACCTGCTCGGAGGCGCGGCGCGTATCTCGGGGCTTTGCTTTTTGTCGCGGCTTGCGTATATGACAGGTGATTTCCCCGACAATGGAAACTCTTCCGGCCCGCCGGAGCCGCCCTTTCCGGGCCACGGGGAAGATTTGAG